>ERZ795053.2-NODE-2-length-564596-cov-32.722583_pt1 | contig 564596 bp, 412 predicted proteins | sample MGYA00375137_ERZ795053 | MGnify/ENA primary metagenome ERZ795053 (study PRJEB30182, sample SAMN05720284) | activated sludge metagenome | isolation source: Anaerobic digester | place: Hong Kong | collected 2014-12-17 ... | reverse complement strand
CGGGGCTCAATCCTTCGAATGACAGAAAGAAAACTAGGTAGTAGGTCTCAAAAAGACGACTCAGCTTGGGTTTTTTGTTTTGACTGTCAATTTCTTGACAGTGGAAGCTCCTTAGAAAGGAGGTGATCCAGGCGCACGTTCTCGTACACCTGCCTTGTTACGACTTCACCCTCCTTACCGAGCACACCTTCGGCAGTCCCCTCCTAAAAGGTTGGGGTATCCGACTTCGGGTGCACACGACTCGGGTGGTGTGACGGGCGGTGTGTACAATCCCCGGGAACGTATTCAACGCAGTATAGCTGACCTGCGTTTACTAGCAACTCCATCTTCACGAGGCCGAATTTCAGCCCTCGATCTGTACTGAGGCAGAGTTTAAGGATTAGCTCAGAGTTACCTCGTCGCGACCTGCTGTCTCTACCATTGTCGCATGTGTGAAGCCCTGGACATAAGGGACGTGAGGATTTGACGTCATCTCCATCTTCCTCTAGCTTATCGCTAGCGGTCTCACTAGAGTGCTCAGCCGAACTGGTGGCAACTAGTGACAGAGGTTGCGCTCGTTTAAGGACTTAACCTTACATCTCACGACACGAGCTGACGACAACCATGCACCACCTGTGAATCGGTTTTAGGCAAGCCTAAAAGGGCCATACTTTCATACGGCTTTCCAAAACATGTCAAGCCCAGGTAAGGTTCTTCGTGTTGCATCGAATTAATCCACATGCCTCGCTGCTTGTGCGGGGACCCGTCAATTCCTTTGAGTTTCAACCTTGCGGCCGTACTTCCCAGGCGGAATACTTAACGCGTTAGCTTCGGCGGTGAAAAGTGTGTACAATCCACTACCAAGTATTCATCGTTTACAGCTAGGACTACCAGGGTATCTAATCCTGTTTGCTCCCCTAGCTTTCGTCCATCAGCGTCAGGAGTAGACTCGGAAGCCGCCTACGCCACAGGTGTTCCTCCTGATATCTACGGATTTTACCTCTCCACCAGGAATTCCACTTCCGTCTCCTACCCTCTATCCCGTCAGTATTAGGAGCAGCCGCAAGGTTGAGCCTTGCGATTTAACTTCTAACTTAACGAGACGCCTACGGACCCTTTACGCCCAGTGATTCCGGATAACGCTCGCCCCCTACGTATTACCGCAGCTGCTGGCACGTAGTTAGCTGGGGCTTATTCACTTGGTACCGTCAAACATATTGCTATGCGTTCTTCCCAAGTAAAAGAATTTTACGACCCGAAGGCCTTCGTCATTCACGCGGTGTCGCTCGGTCAGGCTTTCGCCCATTGCCGAATATTCCCGACTGCTGCCTCCCGTAGGAGTCTGGGCCGTGTCTCAGTCCCAATGTGGCTGACCGTCCTCTCAGACCAGCTACCCGTCGTAGCCTTGGTGAGCCATTACCTCACCAACTAGCTGATAGGAGATAAGTCCGTCTCAAAGTGATTTGCATCTTTCTTCATAACCCTTATGGGAAACGACATTATTGGGTATTGCCCGGTATTTCTACCGTATATCCCCATCTTTGAGGGAGGTTACCTATCTATTACTCACCCGTTTGCCACTAATCCACAGAGCAAGCTCTGCTTCATCGTTCGACTTGCATGTATAAGGCACACCGCCAGCGTTCATCCTGAGCCAGGATCAAACTCTTCGAGCATCTTATAGTTTTTTAGGTGCTCTCACACCTTTTTGTATTCAAGGAATCAAACTAAGTCTTTTGTGTCTTTTCGAGTATTTCTACTACCTAGTTTTCAAGCTGCCATTCACCCTCTCTGGTTCTCCGTCGAGGAACAATCAGTCTACCAGAAGGTCAACCGACTGTCAAGCGCCAGCTGATTCACTCAGCCAACGATTTGAAGAGTCTACCAGAAACATCACCGGTGTCAAGGGAAGTAAAATATACGAACAAACGCTGATGCAGAAAAGATTATATATGATTTTGGAAAGCTCTTTGTTAAGAGGTTTGTTAACCTAACGGTTCATTTTTTTCTGAAAAATTTTCGCGAGTAATTTAGAAAGTCCGAATTTTATTGACTTAGTGGTTTAGGATACTAATGTTATTGCAAGAATTTTGCAATAAGGAGGTTACAACTCTTGCGAAGAGGATGTGGACATTATCGAAACGGACACTGTGATCACCAGGATAAGAACAACTACATGGCACTCTCTGACTTCCCGGAGGGGAGTAAATGTGAGGTAATCCACCTTCATGGTTGCACGATGAACAATCGACTGGCGAATCTGGGCATTGGGGTGGGTTCTGTACTGACAATTGTACAGAATGCCGGGAATCGAGGACCACTGATTATCATGTTGGAATCAACAAGATACGCGATAGGCAGAGGCATGGCTCGATTGATTGAATGCAAAAAGGTGGAATCTTGTGAACAAGAAAACGATTAACATCGCCCTGGCTGGTAACCCAAATTCAGGCAAAACAACGCTTTTTAATGAGATTACTGGTACAACACAAACAACGGGCAACTGGCCAGGAGTAACTGTAACGAAGAAGACTGGAAAATGCAGTTATGAAGACACTCGAATCAACGTTACAGACCTACCAGGCACCTATTCTCTATCAGCTCATTCTGAGGACGAATTGATTGCTCGAGATTTCGTGGTTAAGGAAAAACCAGATGTAGTTATAAACGTTGTTGATGCAACAGCCCTTTCCCGCAACCTGTTTCTAACTATTCAGCTTATTGAACTTGGCGCTCCCGTTGTGGTCGCTCTTAACATGACCGACGAGGCAAAAAAGAGCCAGCTTGACGTCAATCCTGAAATGCTCTCCCAGATACTTGGGGTGCCAGTGGTTGAGACGGTTGGCACATGCGGGTCCGGCGTTAAGACTCTCATCCAAAAGGCTGTAGAGTTGGCAGAAGACAAGGAAAAAAGTTGTTTTGTATGTCACTATGGCGCCGATGTAGAGTCTGCCACGCAAAGGATACAAAACGTACTCTCCGAAACGCAGGTTGCGAAAACACACTACCCTCTTCACTTCTTTGCCCACAAACTCCTGGAGAGAGACAAGAGGATTGAAGAGGAGATTGAGACGATCGACCATCCGGAAAAGGTTCACCAGATAGTTGAAGAAGAGATGGACAAACTTAGAGAGAAATATGGGGACGATGTCGAAACACTTGTCATAAACAGACGCTATGAGATGGCAAGGAATATCGCCTATAAAGTAACAAGCAAGATAAGAAAACCAAACAGAGTGACTGAAATCCTTGATAGGATTTTGACCAACAGGTTCCTTGGAATCCCTATCTTTCTGGCGATTATGTATGGAATATACTTTGTCACCTTCACCTACGGAGCCTATCTGAGTGACCTGGTGGGTTTAGGCGTTGAGTGGATTAGTGGACTGTTCGACTCACTTGCAAGTTTTGGGATTCCAGCAATCACAAATACCGGTGCATTTTTGAATGGCGTGGTCACGGAGGGTGTTGGCGGAGTTATTGTGTTCCTACCATTCATTGCAGTTCTCTTCATTTTTATGAGTTTTTTGGAGGGCAGCGGATACATGGCAAGAATCGCCTACATTATGGATGGGATAATGTCAAGCGTTGGCCTATCTGGCAAAGCCTTCATCCCATACATGGTCAGTTTCGGCTGCGCTGTCCCTGGTGTTATGGCCGCAAGAACGTTGGACACAAACCGTGAAAGGGTACTGACGGTTTTGACCACTCCGCTTGTTGCTTGCGCAACCAGAATGGAGGTTCTCTTCTTCCTGGCGGCGGTCGCCTTTGTGAGTAATCCCCTGATGCAATCACTATCGGTATGGATTGTGTTTGCGCTTGGTATTGTACTTGCAATCGTGCTCGTTTCATTGTTTTCCAGAATCTTTTATAAGAACGAAAAAGCTACCCCAATCCTCATCGAACTTCCACCCTATCGCCTGCCATCAGTTAAGAACATCTTGTTGCATTCCTGGAACAGAACCAAGCATTTCCTGGAAAAGGCGGGGGGTGTCATTCTCTTTGGAGCGATAGCATTCTGGATTCTCTCCTCAACTCCATCAAACATTCTCTCTCTCGGAAGCAACGCCGTCATCTCAACCATCGTTATCTCATCTCTGCTTCTGTGGCTAATCCTTAGCAATGCCTTGCCATCGATTAGAAAACGCATCAAAGCACCAATCATCAAGGCATCAAATATCATTTCGCTACTTACAATTGTCGCTGTCTACATCATTGGAATCATGCCAGTACTTCCCACTGACGTGGCATTGGATGAATCAATAATCGGCACAGTAAGCAGAGGCGGTCAATGGCTTGTCACTCCACTCGGTCTCGACTGGAGGGCATTGGTTGCCCTTGTTGCCGGGTTTGTTGCCAAGGAACTCGTGATATCAGTCTTCAATATCCTCGGCACTGGGGTTGGAGAAATGGATTCATCATCGACCATTAGGGAATGGTACAGCCCACAAGCTGTTCTTGGTTTGATGATATTTATGAATCTATACGTCCCATGTCTCGCAACGATTGGGGCAATCAAAGCAGAGATAGGCTGGAAGTGGGCACTCTTCTCAGTTGGTTACAGCCTTGCTCTCGCCTGGATTGTCTCGTTTATCGTCTACCGAGTTGGACTGCTATTCTAAAAGTGAAGGGAGAAGAAACTCATGCTACTTGGAGATATACTTAAGCAACTGTCAGGTAAGGGAACCATAACGAGAACAAGATTTGCCCATGAGCTTGGCGTGTCTGAATCAGAACTTAGCGAAGCATTGGATATGCTCATTCACCTTGGGAAGATTGAGATTGTGACATGCAATGATGTGAGTGCGTCCTCTTGTGGAAACTGCCCCAACAAGGGCGGTTGCATCTCTGACTCGAACTCACAAGAAATCAAAACAATTGTTTATAGAATAAAACATGATTTGAAATGAACCGGCATCATGCTAGAGTGTGTGTCATGAGACCAGGCGAGTTGATTGACCACATTAGAGAGGTTGGGTTTACGACAATATCGAAAGCTGCGGCTGAACTCGGAGTATCTACAGATGAAATTCGAGACGCCATCGATTTTCTCAGGAAAAAGCGTCACCTGATAAGGGTCGATATGACGACCGAGGATGATTGCGAATCAGGCAGCTGCAGCAGCTGCGCGGGGTGTGGGGCACCATTTGCAATTCAAGAGGATGACAAGCCCGTCATCTACAAATTGTCTTCAATTCTATCAAGATAGTTGTTATACCATTTTTTACTATTCACTCAGATAAGATCTTCTTCGACTGCCGTATTCCGATCATTTTAAGCCGGTAAAAGAAATATGAAGATATTTTTCCATCCATCAACAATTTAAATAAACCTCCGAGTGGTTTCTGATGTATAAATAATTGAGACAAAGGGGGGCTTTGTATGAACAGAAGAGTGCTTATGTGCGTCTGTTTGAGTGTGGCTATCGTGGCAATGGTGTGCCCGTCTGTTTCGAGTGACTCTGTTGCCGCTCAATCGAGTGTTGTCGTCAAATCCTATATTTGTGATGTTAAAGTTGGTGTTAAGTCCTTTGAGTTTGTGTCGGAATGCTTTTTTGAAACAACTCGTGATCTCGATTCTTTGAGCATAACCTTTGCCAGCCAACACCTCGAAGGCAAGGTTCTGTCAATCGACGGAAAGAGCTTTGGATTTTCAAACAAATCAGGTGGACTGGATGTAAAACTCACAAAGCCACTGAAACAGGGAGAGCATTCTTTTCAGCTCAAATATAGCGGAAGAACGGATATCAACGACCCACCCAATGCCAGGCTTCAGATAATCTCTACGAACAACCATTTTCACTGTTACAATGCATGGTTTTCAATCATCGAGGGTTGTGGATTTGATGAACTGGTCAACTTCAAGGTTGATATTGAAATTCCACCAGACTGGTTTCTGTTGGGTTCATATGTTGACGAGAAGTACCGGGATAAACCCAATCCAACCGGCAAATATTCGATCGAGTTACAGAAAGATAATGTATATTCGATGAAACTCATAGGCGGAGATTATGAGGTATACAAGGAGGATATCGGCACGGGGCACCTCAGGGTATACACATTCAAGGGAGAGGGCAGCGACAGTGTTATGGTCGCAAAACTCACAAAAAAAGCGATGGACTTCTACTCCGAGTACTACGACCACCCATGTGATGAGGATTATTACATCTGTTCCCAGACGGGGAGACGCGGAAACGGTCAAGGACTTGACGGGGGCTATACAATCGACTCACCCTATATGAGTAGCGAGTTTTACGCTCCCGATTTCTTCGCTCACGAAACGGCACATGTCTCCTGGTTTGGCGGCACAGGAATCAGAGGGGAGAGGGTTGATCCGTGTGAAAGGTTCTTTTCTGAGGCTTTTGCTGAATTCTCCAGTTTACTCTTTTGTGAGGAGGCTCTGTCTGGAGATGAGAGCTTTAACAAACTGGGGGAACTCAGAGAACAATTTCTCCTCTATTCACCGATAGGAGCCCTGACTGATGCATCCTCAACCTGGAACAACACGATAATCTACACAAAGGGAGCACTCGTTCTCTGGGCGTTGAGAAATTACGTTGGCAAGGATGTATTCAAACAGGCGATGCAAGATATGTTCGATGAGTATGCAACATTGGAGGGAGAAAACATAAGACGGATAAGTTTTAGGGGTTTCAAAGGCATCATTGAGAGAAACTACGGTGACTCAATTGACCTATTCTGGGACGTATTCTTCGACTCTGGCAAATTGGTCGACCCACAGATAACAATCGAGAATACCATGTGGGAGGGTCAGGGCATCTCAACACTTAACATCAAAAACAGGGGGTGGGAAGACTTCCCAATCAATGTTGACGTGTACTACATCGACGGCTCCAGGGAGACCTTCACCTTCACGGGCGACGAACTCAACCAAAGGCTTAACAAAATGCCGGTGGGGTATGAGCTTGTGGAATATCACAGCATCATCCCAAGAAAAGACACATTGTGGCATACACTGGGCACATCGACCGTTGCATCGGCACTAAACTGGAACACTCCAATCGTTCTTATAGATAAAAATGAAGACCAAGAAAAGCATGAAAGGGCAACACTTTGGCAGGAGAAGTATGGCTGTCAGATAAGTCATGATCTTGTTGATAAGCTGCCGGAAACACCGGTTATCCTTATTGGAGCTGACGCTCAGATTAAATATCTCGCTGATGTAATTGACAATATCCCAGTTTGTTGCAGGGGAGATTATCTGAAATGGCACAACAAAAAAATTCAAGGCTCGTATAAAACGCTTGGTTTATTCCCAAACCCTGAATTCCCGAATACTCCCATAATTCTAGACAGTATGATCGGGGAACTCCCAGACGACCTGAACTTCGCAGTATCATTCGTAAGGGATGATGGCAGGCACAATCTCTCGTATGTGTCAAACAAGATTGGGGAGCTTGCAGCACCAGACTCTTCCAGATTGTTCAGCTTTGTATGCACTGACTCAATCCCAATAAAACAGTGCATGGCGAATCTTTGTGTTAACTTCAACGCTCCCGGTTTTATAAGCTATGACGGTTTCAATCCAAATGATTTTACAGTTGGAAAAACCACGATAGATGTTGGCACAGACAATACCAGTTTTAATCTCGCACTGAAATTCACAAACGGAGAATCAAATCTCTCTTTCGGACAAAATGACGAGTATTTGAGTGAGGTTTGGAATATCGAGTACAAATACACGGGCACAACAAAAGAGTACAACGGGCCAAGCGATGTTGAGATGCCAGCTGCCACAGAGAGTGACTATTTTACCGCAAAATGGTCTGGTCAAACTCAGTATGTTTGCTGTATGGATGATACATGTGAAACCGATTGGAAAACTGGCTCCAAGCTCACATTCACCAACCTAGAGGATGGGAAGCATGAGTTCAAGATACTCTTTGTCAAGGATGGGTTGTTGAGTCCATTGATTGAGAAGACGATCTATACGGGTGCTGTGAAGCCAAGCCTTGAGTTCACAGATGGGTATGCTCTCTACAAGAATGGTGTTGTGACGGTTCATGGTAAGACTGACCCAGGGTGTACGGTTGAGCCAGGGGCTAAGGTGTCTGAGGACGGGTCGTTTGTGGTTGAGTATGCTGCCTCTGAAGCTCCTTCTGTTCTTGAGGTGATATCAACGAGCCCTGAGGGGATGGTTGAGAAGAAGAGTATCTCTGTTGTGAAGTATCTGAAGCTCATCATGAGGCTTGGGAAGAGTGAGGTTTCTGACCATGAGGGGAACAGCTGGAGTTTGGATGTGCCTCCACAACTTGTTGGGGGGTCTACATATGTTCCTATGAGATTCATTGGTGAGAGATTAGGGGCTAGGGTTGAGTGGGTGGCAACTGAGAGAAAGGTTCTCTACTACCTTGGTTTGTCTGTTGTTGAGATATGGATTGGGAAGGATGTTGCCAAGGTCAACGGGGTAGAGCAGAAGATGCCTGGAGCACCTGTTATTGTTTCTGGTTCCACTCTTGTTCCTGTTAGGTTTGTGTCAGAGGCTCTTGGGGCTGATGTTGCGTGGTTTGGAGATGAGAAGAGGATTGAGATAGAGTATCCGAAGGTGGAGTAATCCTTTCATCCCAGACAAGAAACCCGTTTCTAAACCCTTCTGTAGTGCAGATTGTGAAGCGGTTCGTATACTTGAAGATGTTAGAAAACCAAACTTGAGAATAATTCGTTATTATGTATATAATGATATAGATTCACGGAGGTAAAATAAATGGTTCGATACTCGAAGATTATGACAGTAGTGCTTGTATTTATGTTCCTATTCGTATCCATCAACAACACAGTGCCAACGATAAATGAGCCCTCAACCGATCTACTAGCAAAGAATATCAATAAGACTGAAGATTTCCAATTTTCCAGACTTTGGGTTCAAGATCCAAACTCACCGCTGAGGATATCAGCATCAGGCGACACCCTTTCGAAATTCACCGGGAACGTTGAATTCATATCATTCAGCAAAAACACTGGGAAATTGGAGGGGGATGTCACTGTTGAGTATAGGTCCCGCTCCTCACAGGACGAGTTAGAGTGGGGCGTGGTACCAAAAAATGCCAAAATCAAGGGAATCTTTATTGATGGGGTTGAGACAAAATTTGAAGAAAATTGGACAGATTACGAAGCCACTGCAATAGTAAAACCAAAAGAGACTATAAAATCTGGCAAACACACACTTAGGATGGTTTATGAGTGTGAGTTTATGGAATCCGATCCAGAAAATTCCAGCTATCAGGTATTTGTGAACGGCTACCATGCACATATGTATGAGGGATGGTGGCCCCACCCCATAGATGATCACAATTATTCAGATATCGTCAGCACCGATATAAACTTCAAGATGCCCAAAACATGGTTCATGTTGGCTGACTTTGTGCCAGAGGAGTACAGAGACACACCACACCCTAAGGGTGAGTATCGAATGTTGTTAAATGAGCCATTTGCCATGCTCAGAGTATGTGCTGGAGAATATGATGTGTCCAAACGAGAAGCAAACGGTTACGATGTCAGAATGTACAGTTTCGAGGGTCATTTGCATGAATCTAAGTATTTCCTGGATATAACACAAGATACGATAGACTTTTTCACAGACTTCTATGAACAACCATGCAAAGATGACTTTTTCATTGTCGCAATGACTGGACAAAGGGGACATGGCAAGGGAACATATGGCGGTTTCATCATGGACTCAAACTATTTGACCAAGGAAACTCTGACTCCGGACTTTGTTTCTCATGAGATATCCCATATCTGGTGGTGGGGGGTGTATGGAATCATTGGCACCCCGGCAAACTTCAGATTTCTAAGCGAAGCAACCGCCGAATTTTCTTCCGTTCTTTACTGCGACCACATGTCAAAAGAATATGGGTATAAGCAATGGATGGAACGGGTCGATATATATAGAGATTTCAAACAGTGGGTAAAGGATGAGGGTTATGTCGAACCACCTGTTAGCTCTCCATACGCAGTACCATCTTTCACACTTATGTACCACAAGGGTTCTCTCATCTTCTGGGCTCTCATGAATTATATGGGTCGAGAGAATTTCCAAAAGGCGATGATTGAACTCTTTAACAGATATGGGCTTCCTGACGGCGGCATTACACACACATATTACCGACCCAGCATCGGTGATTTCTACGTTGTTTTCAGATCTTTCGCTGACAGAGACATTAAGGGATTCTGGGACACATTCATCAATAGCGCTGAAGCTCCCACAGTCAACTACTCCATCAACCGAGTAAGAATTGGTGATGACGTCAGAGATTCTGTAAAACTCACTAACAACTCAGATCAATCCATTCCATTGAAATTCCACATATACAGGTCTGATGGAACCTTCGAGGAGATTATTCATGAGGAAGGAACAAAGAACTACCCGTTTGAGGGACACGCATCAGGTATCGATTTTGTGGACTTCACAGGCACCATCCCAGAGGTAGACGGCGTTCAAAACTCGATGCGGTTTGCGTCTGTTGCCGCTGTCATCAAATGGAGAAAACCTGCAATCTGCGTCTCAGAAGGTGATGGTGAGCAATACCTCGCAAGGGCTGATTTTTGGGAGCAGGAGTGTGGTGGGAAAATCTTCGTGGATAATTTTGATGAGGTGCCATTCAAAACACCAATCGTTGCTGTTGGTCCAACCGCAATCTCGCAGCTATCCAACAATCAATTTGAAAAACTACTCATCAGGGACTCAGGAGATTATTTGAACTGGCGAGGCAAAAAAATAATGGGAGATTTTGAAACAATAATGGTTGTCCCCGAGCCATCCGACATCGAGGTACCCGTCATTATCGACAACGGAACTGGTTATCTCCCTGACGATCTGACATACACGGGCATTTTCACAAGTGAGGATGACAGAATCAATCTGGCATTTAACTACGCGAATATCTTTGAGAGGCAACCACCAACCTCTGACGACATGCTATCTCTACCATGGAGCCAATCCGATGTTATAACCGACAAAAGCGCTCAGATTATATCGATTTCTGCAACAAGACCGCTTGAGGTTGAATACGAGGGTTTCAACAAAGAAACCTTTGAGTTCGAGAAGATAACCAAGACCTTCGAACCAGGTAGCGTTATGGTCGAGATGCTCATGGATTTGTCCTCAGGTACAAAGACCGCCAAATTCAGTCACACAGACAGGTTCATGCAAGAGAAGTGGTCATTCGACATCCAACTCGACCAAAGTGTGAAATATACAGGGCCAACCGATGTTGACATACCTCTGGCTATCTCTGACAACTCAATCACAATCAACTGGGGCAAAAATGTCGAACACATATACATCTTCGATGGCGTTAGTATGACCGATTGGAAAACTGGCTCCAAGCTCACATTCACCAACCTAGAGGATGGGAAGCATGAGTTCAAGATACTCTTTGTCAAGGATGGGTTGTTGAGTCCATTGATTGAGAAGACGATCTATACGGGTGCTGTGAAGCCAAGCCTTGAGTTCACAGATGGGTATGCTCTCTACAAGAATGGTGTTGTGACGGTTCATGGTAAGACTGACCCAGGGTGTACGGTTGAGCCAGGGGCTAAGGTGTCTGAGGACGGGTCGTTTGTGGTTGAGTATGCTGCCTCTGAAGCTCCTTCTGTTCTTGAGGTGATATCAACGAGCCCTGAGGGGATGGTTGAGAAGAAGAGTATCTCTGTTGTGAAGTATCTGAAGCTCATCATGAGGCTTGGGAAGAGTGAGGTTTCTGACCATGAGGGGAACAGCTGGAGTTTGGATGTGCCTCCACAACTTGTTGGGGGGTCTACATATGTTCCTATGAGATTCATTGGTGAGAGATTAGGGGCTAGGGTTGAGTGGGTGGCAACTGAGAGAAAGGTTCTCTACTACCTTGGTTTGTCTGTTGTTGAGATATGGATTGGGAAGGATGTTGCCAAGGTCAACGGGGTAGAGCAGAAGATGCCTGGAGCACCTGTTATTGTTTCTGGTTCCACTCTTGTTCCTGTTAGGTTTGTGTCAGAGGCTCTTGGGGCTGATGTTGCGTGGTTTGGGGATGAGAAGAGGATTGAGATAGAGTATCCGAAAGGCAACTAGTAGGTTAGGTTAGCTTCTAAAATAATTGTGTAATGTGAAAAACCCAGGCTTGGTTTGATTGGCCTGGGTTTTTTAATGATTGTAAGAGCAAAAATATAGAGTGAACTGCTAGTATCATTAGTGCTTTAAATGTGTGGATTCAATCTTTATCTTGTGATACAATCCGCGGATTCTGAGTTTGTCCAATCAAGCATAGAGTTGAAGTACACATCAACATCAGAGCTTGTTGGGAGGTGTGGGTTGAGAGCTGTAGAGCGTAGTAGCTCTCTTGGGGCTGTGGTGAAGGGGTAGTGGTTGAAGTTTGCCTGTCTCTCTTCCCAATCTTCTTTGTTTTGTATGACAACTGATGACATACAAGAGCCTGTACAGTAGTCCATGTCTGTACAGTTACCGTTGTCATCATAGGTGTAGATTCTGTAGGAACCCGAATAAAAGTTATTATTTATAGGATTCCGTGTATATCGCCATAAAAGATTCCCTTAGACGTTCCTCATTAATATTAAACTTAAGGTGGCCATCTTCATCTTCTTTGTGATACTTGATCCTATCGATAAAGAAGGAATACCATTTGTCTGTGTATTTATAGGATATATGAGCATCCTCCGTACCCATCATATCATTGAATTCCTTTGTTATCTTGTATATATCCTCCGCCAACATTTCTTTGGAACACCACTTGCTTAATGCAATACCTCCTCCTGCAGCCCCATCAATTGTGAAATAATGTGCTGCTTTGTCGGATAAGTCATCATATTCGTAACTTCTAGAACATCCGCAAACACTCAGGACAAGCATCAACCCAACAACGAAAACGCTTTTTATTCTGTTGTTCATGCATCCCCTTTCATAAAAGACCTGTGCATCTCTTTAGCAGACAAAATCATTAACCATTCCTCATTTCTCATCCTACTACAGGATATGCCACTATTCAATTCACAAACGTCATATCTGTTGAAAATATCAAAAAAAAGAAAATGCTCTTTTCAGTTTCAGAAAGAGAATTCACACAAAGTCTACAAATAAACCCAACGGAATGTTTTCTGGTTTGGCGATGAGAAGAGGATTGAGATAGAGTATCCGAAGGATGAGTAAGTAGAATTGCCCTTTTAGTTATTGATACGAACTAGGTTATAATATTAAAAACCCAGGCTGGTCAAAGCACACCAAGCCTGGGTTTTCTTGTATTTTGACGGTCAATAACTCTGTGCTACAAGTTAACTCTATCTATAAACCATTTCAATTTTATTTGAAATGGCGATATAGTGTATGACCCTCTACCATTACTCCACACTCATCAATAGCCACTACATCGATATCAAAATACTCACTATCAGCTGCCTCAGGAAACTCACTCATCGGTATCTCCCAGGTTCGTTTGCCACTGTATGTGTTGATGCCATAAATCGACTTGCCATCATATCCATAATAATTGTGCCATCCATACCACATACCCTCGTTGTAGTACGATGTATCAATGTGGTAATCCACCTTAAATGAGTTCCCTGGGTTGAAGGGATTGAAGATATATTTTTCTTTTTCCGCAACCTCACAAACAAACGGATGATCACTTGGACTTATGGCTGTGAATTCTGCACCACTGATGTGGTCTTCTAGTTTAAGTTCATTTTCCAAAACCCCCGTTTCAGGGTCGGTTATGTAGATGCTCTTAGAGTCATTTGAGATTATCATAAGTTTACCATCAACCAGTGAGACTCTCTGAGGCCTCTCGATATCGTATCTCAGCACTTCAAGGGTTTCTGGATTGATTCTGTAAAGAATTCTGTCATAAGCAAGGATATCAGTCCATAGACTCCAGAAGTACTTATCATTGAAAACCTGGACATAATTGAAATAGTTGATGCTGTCGTCGTTTGTGCAGCTTAGACATGTGGCAAATTCAAGGTTCTCAAGATCATAGATGCAATAGCCAACATTATCATGACCTATGATAAGCCACTTTCCGCAGACAATATATCTTGGGTCACGCGCATTAAGTTCTCTGAGACTCCAATGAATATTTCCCTCGAAATCCATCATTGCGATTGAGTCATAATCAGCTTCATCTCTATCTAAGCTTCTGATTGTCAACTTTTGTTTGTCATCAATAAAGATGGTTTTTCCCAGCTGATCTTGTGTATCCAGTTCTTTATTTTCAATTGGATCATAACCAAACACTTCCTCTTCACAGTTGAACAACCAAAAGTTGGGATACACGACACCACTCTCACCAACGCACATCGGTGTCTTTCTTTCCCACACTTTTGTTAGTCTTCCATCTTTTTCAAATGGTTCGGGTTTCCAGTTCTCAAATGATTCAATTTCCGGATTAGAGATGATTTCAAACCTTGGAATTGAATTATGGAACATCTCCTTGAATAATTTATCATCGCGGATTTCAATGAAATCATCTGTTTCTCTGAACAGTGTGTCTTCCGTATAATCATTTGGCACCACAGAGGTTCTGGCTTTATTTCTTTCCTCGGCTGAATTTTCAAGAATCTCATATGGAGTTAGTTCGTCAGCTTGAACACCATTACCCCTCTCAGATTGTTCTTCTTGCCATTCCTTTGTTGTGATACCTTCATCATCAACAACTTCCCTCGTAGCATCTGCAAGACTGCAACCCACAAAACACAAAACCACAAATAACAAAGTAAGATTCCTCCAAATATTCATTCCTATCCACTCCTTTAAAACTTAGATTCATTCTCACATAGAATATTATCCATCTATTTTAAAAAGACAAATTTTTGGAGCGACAAATTTTTTAGATTTGGGAGTCTACATCAGTGCCATCTGGTAGGTCAACGTGTGTTAGTCTGTTCTCTTTGTCATTTTGAGCTCGAATAACTCACATTGACCCTAGCCCTTGAGTGTTTCAAATCTATTTCAAAAAAATACGTTCATCGTAGAAACTATCGTAACAAATTTCCTTAGAAATAAGTATTGAGTCGTTCATTGGTCTATAGAAGTATCCCCTATATGCTTCGAATCTTGGGATTAGGTCAAGTACTGGGAAAATTGATGCATAAAACACTGGATCGAATATATTTACTTTTCCAACGTTCTCTTCATCGGGCTCATTAACAAAAACCTTTATTGGCAGTTCAATATCGTCGCCGTATCTTGTCTTTACTGTCTTGCTGCCAAGCTCGAACGTGATTCTTTGGTTTATGCTCAAAAAAACATAGTGTTCGAAGTAAAAGTGTTTATTACTTGATTTATTATTCTCGAAATCCCAAGAGCCGGAGTACATTCCAAGATCATCAGCAAATGTCATTGGGTCAATAAATAGATTGTCGTTTATTCTCCTGAATGGAATGCCGTGTTTGACTCTGCCCTCGTCAAGATATGTGTTTCTATTGGCAAAATACTCCACATAACCATGGTATGGATTTGCTCCATAATAATCCGAACCAAATAGACCGAGTATCCGTTGGCATTTAGGTGGATTTACACTCGAATCAATAATCATAAGGTTGGGATTGAGCGCTTCTCTTTGTGTAAGTTTGTGGCTGTATTTGCCTTCATATGGGACCCTGTAACCATCTGGTATATCCCACTGCTCAAACTGAAGGTTCTCATCAAATATCTGGATTGTTCCAATCCTTGGATCAAAGGCAAAATAGCTGTTCTCTTCTAATGCATAATCAATGAAATTGCTACTAGTGTAGATATTCTTGTTTTCGTCTGACCTGACAAATGAAAATGATTTCTGATATATATAAAAGTAACCATTATATTCACCACCACCAATATAGGTGGGTAAACAGAAGTGATTGATTTTGAACCTATCGCTGTAGAAATTCGCGTTTGCCTGATAAACTACATCAAAATCAAAGACCTTTGACAGCATCTCATGGAACGCTTGCCTATCATCTGGTGTGGTTTCGATTGGAAGACCTTTATCATCGAGCATGATCCGGTACTTGTTCTTTGCGTTCTCAACTGGGTTTGGCTCAACTTTGTAGAATTCCCAACCTTCTTCGGGGTTATATTTGACAATGGGCAGGTTGTCTCTGGCTGTGTCGGGATTCTCAGGATCGGGTATATACTGAATCGTGAATGGCTCAAATGGCGGTTTCACAGGGGGTTTGTCCGACTCCCCAACGGCAGTGAATGCAACAGACCCAACAATCAACAACAGTCCAAGACATACGAGCGCTACTTTTTTCATTTTTCCTCCTTTTTATATCAAAGCCTTTTCTCAATGATTAAAACTCAGAAAAATCTCCTCTTAAAGCGACTCTACACTATCTTTTTCACTTTATCAATAGTCTTCAAATCTCTGTATCAATATCGAATTGTCAAATGGTCTGTAGTGATACTTTAGCTTGAGGGCATCACAAAGTTGGAATAGTGGTACCATGCTGTAATTGAATATCGGTGTTGGTAGTTCGACTTTTTCACCATTGACTGTCATAAACTTGTCGCCCTCACGCATTTCAATCTTTATGAGGTTGACATTCTTGTCGCTGGTCTTGTCAAATTTGTAGTAGATTTTTTTTATCGGCCCCCCTGGGTTGTCGTTTATATATCCATTCTCACCATAAACTGCTTCATTGAGCCAGGATGCACCAATATAGATTATTCCATCTTTTGTAATTGGTTCATATACTGGAATTGAGCCTTCAAAACCGCCAGCTGTAAATTTGTCACTATCTGGATGTAGGAGTAGATAACCTTTTGATACATTTTCTGATATATCCCAATAGTTTGGTATTGTGTAGTCTTTCCGTAATGTGGGATACTTGCCAAAGTCTGTATCTGGATTCAACGCCCTCTGTTCATACATCTTATAACCATCCTTGGTATACAGATAGCAGATATAGTTGAAGTTTTCATCCATTATAGAAATACTGTTGTACACAATATCCGGTCGAAGGCTTGAGTTGTAGTTTCCACCCCAGAAGCCGCCACCATGATTTCCTATCCCAACAAGTATGTTATAATCATTTCCACTGTGTTCGGTTTTTTTGTAACAATGCGTACCAAGATAAATTGTTGATGGTCTTGTGGAATCTGATAGAGTCAGTCTTGATGTTCTGGTTCCATTCAGTCCATCAACTAGATTCTCAACGAAATTGGAATCACTTGTTCTCGATTCAATTGGAATACCATCTTCATCAACAATAACATTTATTGATTCTCCATCTTCGCTTCTTTCAACCCTATTTATTCGAATACCATCTCCATGCGTATGTTCAATAAACACCTTTCCATTTAGTAACACTGAAAACTCCCCAACAGCAAACTTGTTCGGCACATCCTCGTGTCCTGATGTTTGACCAACAAGGGTGCTCATTGCCAGCAGGAAAACCAGAGCCAGCCTAAAGAAACTCATGTGTTTTTTCATTTTACTCCTCCTAATGAATATGTTTATAAGACGAATAAGAAGCATAATTGGTTCGAGCGACTACTGTATATCTATAAATTACTATTATAAATCCCGCCAATATCTAATAAATCTACTTGATTACTTGAGTTGTTCCTTCTTGGTTTAGCTTATCATCCTCATCCACAACTTGAACATCGTTTATTTCATCCGTATCGCATGTTTCATCTGCGGATAAATCAAGCGTCACTATATCCTCAAACACCTTCCGTACCTCAAGCATGTTGTCCAGGAACCACTGGGAAAGTCTGTCTCTTGGGTGGGTTGCGGATAACACAAACTCACTTTGAATCCTTTTGTTGCCCATCACCACAACCCTGTCGGCAAGGTACACCGCCTCTTCGATGTTGTGGGTTACGAAAACAACAGTCATGTTGTTTCTGTCTGCTATCTCCCGAAGCTGATTCTGAAGGGTATATCGGGTCTTCTCATCAAGCGAGACAAACGGCTCATCAGCAAGCAAAACCGACGGATTTGAAACAAGCGCACGGGCCAACTGAACCCTCTGCTGCATACCTCCTGAGAGTTCGTACACCCTTTTTTTCATGACATTAGAAAGCCCTACCTCAGAGAGTCTTGCCTTTGCCATCTCAACCCGCTCTCTTTTGGGGTAGCCGGAAAGCTCAAGCGGGAAACATACATTTGACAAAACCGACCTCCAGGGGAAGAGTGTTTGTTGCTGGAATATCATAGACATCGACTGAGAGGGCGTTTGCACCACCCCAGAGTCAGGCTCAAGGAGTCCTGCGATTATTCGAAGGAGTGTTGTCTTTCCACAGCCTGTTGGGCCAAGAATACAGGTGAACTCACCCGGCAAAAACTTAATACTCATGCCAGAGAGAACCTGGAGGGAGTCAAAGCTTTTTGTGATAGCGCTGAGATTAACCATGTCTTATCTTTCCTTCGCCTGCCAGTTGGCAAACAACATGTGAACGACCCACAAAATGGCGTTTAGGAGAGCGCCAATAACTCCAACAGTGATGAGTCCTGCGGCAAGGATTTGTATCTCCGTTTGGGCATAGGCTTCCATCATGATATAGCCAACACCCGCTGTTGGCCCAGGGAAGAGTTCAGCTGCGATAACGACCATCCAAGAGACACCAAGACCAACCTTGAGACCTGTGAGTATCTGCGGAAAAGAGGCAGGCAAAATAACCTTTGCCCACTTCTGCACTCTGTTTGCACCCATCGTATGCGCCGCCTCAAGCCACAGCTGCCTTACTCCCCTGACGCCATCGATTGTGTTGATGAGCACTGGGAAAAAAGCGCCCCACGCGATGATGAAAAGCTGGGCTGTCTGGATATGGTCAAATATCGTCATCGTAAATCTCTGCCCAAAGAGGTTTGAGATTGTTGTACCACCAAAGATGATGATGGCAAACGGAATCCAGGCAACGGGACACAATGGTCTCATCAGTTCGATGAACGGAGTCACAAAATTTCTGAGCCTTTCTGACAGACCCATCGCCATGCCAAGTGGTACCGCAACAAGAGCTCCCAGCACAAAACCCATCAGAACACGGATTGTTGAGATGTACACATGGTAGAGCAGTGACCCTTGACCAAGAAGGTCACGTGTCGGATTTGCAAGCACTTCAAATACATCACCAACCCTTGGCAGAAGGGTGTTTGAACCAAGCCTAACAGCCGCAAGTTCCCACACAAGAAACAAGATGGCGGGTAGAATAATGGCTCCGCCCACCATCCACAGGACTCTAGCAACTGTCTCTCTTCTTTTGCTTGTTCCGTTGCGCTTTATATAATCTGAGTCTGTACTCACTGTTATTTTATTTTTGCTCCTTCAGCAGTTCTTCGTATATCGAGAAGTCAACACACATATCAACAGCTTTTTCGTCAGTCACACCCTTAAGTTCTCCACTGTATTTGCCCATCTCATTCATGACCTCTGCCCATGTTGCGACGCCGTCCCGCCAGGTTTCGCTTGGAGTGTTATGATAAATAATAGTTGGAATCGACATGTCTTCAACACCCTCTTTGAGTCCCAGGAATTCGTAGGCAACAGCAACCGCATCAACCGGATTTGCGTTGATGTAGTCAGTAGCATTCATTATAAGCCTGAGGAATTCCTTGACATAAGCTCTGTTACCATCGACAAAACCTGTTGTGCTACAAACCATGCAACAAGGGTGATTTTCCCACATCCCCTCTGGCGGAAGCACCGAAAGCTCTGTGATAAACTTAGCCACACCCTCAACAATAGCCTGGGCTGGGGTTGGCTGGTTGGCAACAAACCCGTCAATCAAACCGGCTGCTAGGTTTGTGGTCATGTTGTCCTGTCCCTTTTGGTTAATCCAGAGTACCATCGCGTCGGTGTTGGTCGGATCCTCTGTTTGTGTAATACCAACCTCGATAAATGCTTTCTGGGCAATGATGTACTGAACGGCAGTCGGAGCCTTGTAGCCCAATTTTATCTGCTCTGTCGAGTTTTTAACAAACTCCACAAACTCATTCCAGTTCTCCACGGGCATTTCATTTTTGACAACAAGCTGGTCACCTGAGTTCTGCAAAGGCATAAGGATTCTGACGTTCTTACCCTTATCAACCACACCCATAACGGCAGGAACTCCACCAAACCCAACATCAAAAAGGTCAGCTAAGAGGTTGTTGGTCATCTCAGCGCCCCCCTTTGACTTCACAAGCTGCACCTGGGCTATTGGCCCACCGTTTTCTGTGTGAAGAACATAAAGCTCTTTGGGCTTGGTTTCTGTGAGCCACACACCACTGTCTTTGAAACCTTCACCCTTCAATGCAGCCACATAGAGAGCCAGGTGATGATCCTGGTTGACATGCCCAACCCTCAGAAGAGGCAGCTCATTAACATCGACCTTTTCTTGTGGAGCAGGCTCATCAACACCACAAGCCGCAAAAAGAGTCAGGAAAAGCAATCCAACTAGAACAAACGACAAAAAACGTTTCATCAAATCAACCTCCTAAGGTTTAGTTTGGCGCTTAGGCGGTTGATAAAGTGCAACAAACCGCCTTGCCTGGCAGGAAAACTTCCTGCCCAAGTTTTGCTCAAAGCGATCTGTTTTTCATAAATAACTCATCCTTTGTCATATCAACGGTACAAATTGTAGAACAAAAGTCAGTATTTTCAACAAGCCCTGATTCAGTGTGTCTATTTCACAAGCAGGGAAAGAGAATTGTTGATTTCTAATATATTCTCCTTCCTGTAGGTGTAGCCTGTCTTTCTATAGAATCCAAACAAACTCTCCATCTGCTCAACTGCAAAGTTGTAGAGTCTCCTTTTTTCAAAAGCATCAAGATTGTCATCCTGAGCAATCCTGTCTCTCGTCAAAGCAATCACATTCTCGGTGACACGGATCCTTTTCTCTGCGTACTTGAGTTCGCTCATCAATAGAATAGAAATTGCGGAATTCACCTTACTTACCGTGAGTTTCCACTTTGAGTAATCATGCTTCACGCCAAAAATTCTTGTCTTGTGCCCATTGGAATGAAACATTCTTAGGTAGTATATTTCGGCATCCAGTAACTCTATTGTTGCATCGTCGTCATTCAAATTTTGTACCAATTCGGTGACCCTATCCAGATTTCTTCTCGCTTTTACCATCTCATTGCCGTTGATGTTAACGGTGGCAAGTTTGGTGAACATCTTGGCGTCAAAAAGTCTTCTGCTTGTTTTGTCTGGCGCCGGGAAAAACTTCTGTAGACGATTTACCAATTTTGCCAATTCGCTTTTGTCCTCAATGTAGTTGTGTAATTCTAGTTCACACATCAACACCTTAACAAACCAGCGCTCATTCGAGAGTTCAAGGCACTTTTGCTTTACGAATTCTACTAAATCAACCGCCAATTGGCTGCACCCCGAAAGGCAATGGTGATCTAGCAGTAATTCCACCCATCCAATGACGTACTTGTCCAACGGCACCTTGTATATCAATTCATTCAAATAAAGGAGGTGCTTTTGATATTTATCAAACTCTCCCACGTCTCTTATCGCATGGGCATAAATCAGCAACAACTGGGTGGGCAACGAATCGGTGTCACAATCATCAGTCAGATTGAGTGCTTTCTCGCATGTCTTTGAGGCTTCCCTGTATTTGCCCATATGAAATTGCGTTGTGGCGACCTGGGCAAGAAGATCGATTTCTTCTTTCTTGGTTGGACATTTAACAACATACTGCAACGCCTTTTCAAAATAGTTTAGGCCAATGTCATGATTCCCCAAACTACATTGAACGGTCGCAAACATACTTAAACCCCTCATATACATTAGGGGGTTGTCTTCCTTGTCGACAAGGTCAAGATAGGCAAACAAACACTCCTCAGCCTCTTCATGTCTGTCCAACTGCATTAGATATCTCGCTTTTACGGATAGAAACCTTGTTTTCAGACTACGATCTTCAACCTTGTCAAAATAGCGCTCAGCCTCTCTAAGGCTTTCCAAATCCATCCCTTCACAATCATCGATGAAGGAAAATGTAAAAAGCGATGCATAAACACTGGGCAACAAACCACCCGGAATCGCGCCTTTTTTTATGTCCCGTAAAATTCTTTTCGTAAGTAATAAATTCTTTTCTGTGTCACCAAGATTGAAATACAACTCTTTCAAGCGGCAGAGAAGGCGACAATACACATTCACATCCGTCACCAAATCCAAAAATGGTTCAATTTCAGAGAGAATTTTAAGCGCTTTCTCGTGATGCATGATAAAAGCACTTATCTTATCGTAGAAATAGGCTGCCTTGTTGTGGTTACCTGATTTCAGATATTGTCTGGCGATTGTGATGTTTAAATCAGTATCTTGGCACCCATTACTTTGCAGCTCAAGAGTTGATGCAACATCCGCTGCTATCTTTGCATGCCTCATATCATCGAGTCTATCAAGAACTACTTCCTGCAAATGACTTGTGGCAGACTCAACAAGAATCACGCCATCGTGCATCTCTTCTTTTATTAGTCCGCTCAACTGCAAGTTTTTGATTGTCTGCTCAAACTCGTAATTAAAAAGTCTTGACACCGGTCTTAGAAATTTGTAATTAACGGGTCTGCCAACTACCGCCAATATGTTCAATATGAGCGCAGCTTCCCTTGAGACTCCATCCAGAATAAGTGTATAGTGCTGTTTAAGGCTATCTTCGGTATCATCGATTATTACGCTATCAGCTCCTGTTTTCAGGATATCCAACAGCCTCACTATCCTTTGTGGTTCACCATTTGATAGTCTTTCAATCCAATTGAGCTCTCCTTCTTCAGGTGGTCTTTTTAAAAATGATTCCGCCATTGCAAATATGTCAGCTTTTGAGAGGCAACCAAGCTCAATCTTTGTGACATATGGACTAACTTCAGACAAATCCAAAATGTTGCTCTCGCCGGTTACACAAACCAGCGTCTTTCGATTTTTTATTTTTTTTGTCAGTTTGTTGACAACATCGATTGTGAGTTTGTCCATAGGCTCATCAAAGGCAAAAACCGCTGGAATATCAGGGAGCACCGACAAGAGAATATCGCAGATAAAATCAGAACAGTCTACCTGCTCAAACAATCTTGACTCCTTCGCTGGTATTTCGAGCTTTGCAGCAAACTTTGGCGACAAATCTCTTATAAAGTTTGCATGGTTGTCCCAGGATTTCGTGTCCATTTGAAGTTCAGATTCCGCAAGGCAGTCAAGAAGATAACCCACTGCAGGTCTTGCCAAGTATTCATCCCTCGGCTTACAGGAGAAATATCTTCCCCCCTGGGCAAGAACTTCAATTTTTATCTCATCGAGCATCCTAGATTTTCCGAAACCCTTCGACCCAAGAATCTCGATGATCTGCCCTTTCCCCAAACCGATTTGTGAAAGGGATCTCAAGACACGCTCAAATTCAGCGCTCCTCCCAACAAAAGGCACACGAGCAATCCCTTCATCTCGAAGCGGTGTTGGATTCCACAAATCCTGCAATTCTCCGTTTTTGTTACAGCGCACAAGCTCTTTTTTGAGTTCTTCTGGTGTTTGGAATCTGTCCTCAGGATTCTTTTCCAGGAGTTTCATCACAATTTTCTCAATAAATGGGGATATATCAGGATTTTTTACACCTGGCCTCGGAAGGGGTTCGTTTAGTATCTTCTGCACCTGGTTTGATAGACCCAATCCTTCAAAAGGATTTTCACCAGTCAACACCTCGTACATGAGCATGCCCAGGGAATACAAGTCTGAGCGAATATCTAGGGTATAGCCTATCACGTGTTCTGGTGACATATATGGCACCGTCCCCACCAATGCGTCTTGCCTTGCAATCCTTGCGCCTCTGGCGCAATCAAACGCAATTGAGAAATCAACAAGCACAGGTTTTCCTTCATCAATGAGGATGTTATCAGGCTTCAAGTCCCTATGAACAATCGACAGACTATTCAACTCTGAGAGTGCGTCTGCAATGTCTATGAAAATCTTTGTGAATAGATCAAACGAGAACTGAGAGTTGGCAAACCACTCGATGAGCGGTACCCCAGACACATACTCCATCGCACACCAATACAGCCCACCCGCTTCGTCGAATCCACTCCCTATGAACTCTACAACGTTATCGTGTCTTATCCTGGAGAGTAAATCGACCTCCTTAACAAAGCGTTCTCTGGCTCTCTCGTTTGGGGGTGTAACAACCTTGACCGCCACCTTCCTGCCGGTGGCGTTATCGTGCGCAAGGTAAACCTTACCCATACCACCAACGCCCAACACCTTCTCAACGAAAAACCGCGAAGCTATAAACATTGAGCGTCAGAGGCAGTTTTTATGCTGTGCGCATCACGTACATCAATAAAAGAGTTTTGCGTACTCAAACAGTTTTGGGTCTGGTTTTCTGCGTTCTCTAGTGGCTGCATCCATGTCGGCGGGTACGATGAGTCCCGCCTTGAGCGCTGTCATCTTGCCGACCTCACCACGCTTTAGCAACTCGACCGCCTCATAGCCAAATCTTGTTGCAAGAGTCCTGTCTGTGACGGTTGGAGACCCACCACGCTGGAGGTGACCAAGGACTGTGTATCTCGAATCGATATTGGCTCTCTTCTCAATCTCCGTTGCCAGCTTTGCACCGACTCCCGTCTGAGGGGAATCACCTGGTGTGAAAGGCATTCCATCGACTTGTGCGCAATCTGTTATCACGATTATTGAAAAGTTTTTGCCTGCGGCGTTTCTGTGCTCGATGTGACGAACAACATCATCAAACGAAACGTGAATCTCAGGCGTGATAATGTAGTCAGCTCCACCGGCCAAACCACCCATCAGGGCAATCCAACCAGAACCACCGCCCATCACCTCTACAACCATGACGCGGTGGTGCGATGATGCCGTGGTGTGCAGCCTATCAAGTGATTCGGTCACAAAATTAGAGGCAGAATCAAAACCGATGCAAGATTCTGTGCAAGAGACATCATTGTCAATCGTCGCTGGGATGCCAACCGTTGCATAACCCGCCTCGTTGAGCCTTGAGGCGATGCGAAGCGAGGCAAATCCACCAATGACAACAAGAGATGTCAGTGAGTACTTTTTGAAATTCTCCTGGAATGCTTCAAACTCGCTCTCGGATGTGAAGGGATCCCACCTGCCGGAACCGAGGATTGAACCGCCAAGATAGAGGATACCTGAGACGTGTCTTTTGTGCATGACAAAGACGTCGTCTTTGATGAGACCTTTCCAGCCATTTCTGACGCCAACGACCTCATAACCGAGATCGAGACCCTTCCTGACGACAGCTCTAATTGCAGCGTTGAGACCTGGGCAATCTGCTCCTGATGTGACGACTCCGATTCTTCTCATTTATAATCCTCCTATCCTGCAATCATATTAATGATAAACGGGATAAACAGCAATGATATAACTGACATGAGTTTTATCAAAATATTAATCGATGGGCCAGTGGTATCCTTGAGCGGGTCACCAACCGTGTCCCCGACTACTGTTGCCTTGTGCTCATCTGAACCTTTGCCAGCGCCTTTTGGATCTGCTTCAATGAACTTCTTAGCGTTATCCCACGCACCACCAGCGTTTGCCATAAAGATTGCAAGCAATACACCTGTAAGGGTAGCTCCTGCCAACATTCCACCAAGCGCTTCTTTGCCATGACCTCCAAAAACGAAGTACACGGCAAAAGGTACCGTAACCATGAGAACCGACGGCACAACCATCTGCTTGAGGGCACCACTCGTCGCAATTGAGACAGTTCTCTTGTAGTCTGGGTCTGCTTTGCCAGACAGCAATCCAACGGTTTCCTTGAATTGTCTCCTGACCTCAGCGACGACAAGGCTGGCTGATGAACCAACAGCGCTCATCGTCATAGCAGAAAAGAGAGCGGGCATCGCAACACCCACGAATCCACCAGCAAGAACATAGGGGTTGAGGAAGTTGAGTTCTGTCAGCCCAACCGCCTGAGTGTAAGCAACAAAGAGCGCAAGCGCGGTGAGGGCTGCTGAGCCAATCGCAAACCCTTTGCCCATGGCAGCCGTTGTGTTGCCTAGTGAATCCAGATTGTCGGTTATCTCTCTGACACTCTCTGGTAATCCACCCATCTGAGCGATACCACCAGCGTTATCGGCTATCGGGCCATAGGCATCCACCGCGAGGGTTGCCGCGAGGGTTGAGAGCATACCAACACCAGCCAAGGCAATTCCGAAGATGCCGGCAGCAGAGAAGGCGACAACGATTGCACCAGCGATAATAAGAATCGGCAAAACAGCTGATTCCATACCAACACCAAGTCCGGCAATAATGTTAGTGGCGGGTCCACCTTTACTCTGACTGGCAATATATCTGATAGGCTTTGCCGAGGTGTAGTATGTTGTGACAATACCAATGGCAATACCAGCGATCAATCCACCTGCTGTTGCCATGAAATAACTTGGCTCTCCCCATTCTGTGAAGTTTGCCAGGTAGTACTGCGCCGCAAGCGAGAGAGCTCCCGCAATATACGTCCCAAGTTGAAGTCCCAGAGACGGTTTTACCTTGCCCGTCTTGGCTCCAAATTTGACAACCAGTATACCAATTATTGATGAAAGCAGACCGAGAGCAGCAAGCAGGAGAATGAAGATAACCTTGTCTGCATCAAAACCAGTTGCCACAGAGGCAAGCACAAGCGAGGATACAATCGCGCCAACATAAGATTCATAAAGATCAGCGCCCATACCAGCGACATCGCCAACGTTATCACCGACGTTATCAGCAATGACTGCGGGATTTCTTGGGTCATCCTCTGGGATGCCGGCTTCAACCTTACCCACAAGGTCAGCGCCTACATCAGCAGCCTTTGTGAAGATGCCACCACCGACTCTGGCAAAAAGAGCAACAAACGAAGCGCCGACGGAGAATCCAACAAGGATTCCTGTCATCTCCGCAACACTGATATCAGGAATATTAGAGAATATGGTGAAGAAACCCGTGACACCAATAATTCCAAGCGATGAGACAACGAGACCCATGACAGCTCCGCCCGAGTACGCCATCTCAAGGGCTTTTCCTTCACCTTGTTTGAAAGCTGCCTGGCTCGTGCGGTTGTTGGCAAGAGTTGCTATGTTCATACCAATAAAACCTGCAAGTATTGAGAACATGGCTCCGCACAAGAATGCAAGGAGGGCCCAGCCTCCGATTATAAGATAAATGCCTATCGCAAACGGAACAGCGGCAACAAGCATGTACTGGTATTCTTTGACAAGAAAGGCGAAAGCTCCGGAACGGATGGCTCCTGCTATCTTTCTGAGTTTCCCATCCCCAGGGTCACCTTTTGCAATCCCTACTCCCAGCGCCAACGCAGTGAGAAGCCCAAGCACACCAACACCAATCGGCACCAAGTATTGAAACACGAGACCCCGCACCCCTTTTTTTTGTGGAATGGTGGGCGAAACAGGATTCGAACCTGTGACCTCTTCCGTGTGAGGGAAGCGCTCTACCGCTGAGCCATTCGCCCGACAAAATCACATTCTAATTCTATCTCTTACCAAGTCAATATTCGTTTTTAATAAGACAATTGACAAAATGGAAATTTAGACTAGACTGAGTTACAACTCACTGAGTAATAACTCATTATGACACAATCACTGAAAACAAGAGACCAGAAAAGGAAAGAGACTCAAACTAAAATCCTTCGAGTTACTCTCGACAGGGTTTCAGTAGACGGATTCATGGGAGTCAACACATACGATATTGCAAGAGACGCTGGCGTATCGCACGGGACGGTGTTTCTTCACTACCCCACCAAGGAAAAACTCATCACATCAGCTATGATGAAATTTGCTGATGATGTCACAACCAGGATGCGAAAACTCACAAACTGCGACATGGGATTGAAATCACTCCTATTGGCTCATCTTGACGTGCTTTGTGAATTCGAGGATATCTATACAAAATTCATAGCCGAGACTCCCCATATGTCCGAGGAGATGAGAGTAACACTCATCACGGTTCAAGGCGCAATCTCACACACGCTGTACGTAACAGCAAAGAGGGAAATAGAAAAGGGTGTTATCAAACCATTCCCAATGGATATGCTGTTTAACAGCTGGATTGGACTGGTGCATCACTATCTCCTGAACAAAGAACTCTTTGCGCCGGGAAGGTCTGTGATAAAAGAGAGAGGCAATTCACTCGTTGACCATTTCTTCGAGATGGTCAAAAAATAGGAAGATTTAAAAAATGGAGGATGAAAAACATGGACAAAGTTTGTATTTCATGCGGAATGCCGATGAGAAACGCAGAAGATTTCCCAAATGGTGACACCACCAAGGATTACTGCGTCTATTGCGCAAGGCCAGACGGCACAATGAAATCCTGGGATGAGGCGGTTGAGGGCATGACGGGATTCCTGGTCAGCTCACAGGGGCTTGACAAGGAGGTCGCAAAAGAGATGGCGGAGAAAAATCTTGCCAAACTTCCAGCCTGGAAAGACAGAAAATAAATGCCAAAAACCACAAGAGAAAAACTCGCCACAAAAACCAAACGCGAGGTCAAGGAGACTTCTGAGGGTTTACTCTTGATTCCATCCGCTCCTGATGTCGAGGAGCAGATGAGAAGACCAAAAAATGGACAGCTCATTACAACTGGTATCATCAGAGAAGCTCTTACAAAAAAACATGGCGCCAAGAGGGCTTGTCCACTTGTGACAGGAATATTTTCCAAGATGGTCGCCCAAGCTGCCGAGGAGGACAGAGCTGACGGTATCGAGGATATCGTGCCGTGGTGGAGAACCCTCAAACCCGACGGGAGTCTGAACGAGAAGTACCCAGATGGCCCAGATTATCAGGCGGATTTACTCACAGAGGAGGGGTTTGAGATCGAACGGGGCAAGGGGAGAAGCAAAAAACTCAGAGTAGTTGACTTCGAAAAGTTCCTTGTGAAATAGGTGCTCTAGTCCCTCAATACCCTTGCGCCGAGGCATTCGCCATTTTTGCCTGTGACTATCGCAAATGCGACGGTCGGATGGGAGGGAATGTCCACCTCTGCTTGAAGCACTCTGCTTCTGTCTGTTGCGTGCCTTGTGATTGATTCAACCAACAGGGGAGACATGTAACCCTTGACCTCGACCACTGAGAGTCTTGTCTCAAACGGGTAGGGTGCATCTTCAAGGTCGACTGTGACCACACCACCATCGAAGCTCATGTCGGTGCTGCACATTTCGCTCTTGCACTCTGTAAGGTCATCCTTGACTGAATTGATCGATTCCTTCGAGACCTCTTCGGTAATTATCTTTCCGTCGATCATTACGTACTCACCGTGAGGGAAGAAGTCCGTTTCACCAGTCACGACAAAGACGAGTGCTTTGGGGTAAACGTCCTGCTGAAGCTGCCAGATATCTGAAACCAGTTCCTTGTATTTTTTTGTCGTTGTTGAGATGGCAACATAGCTTGTTTGAGTGTCCGCCACTCTTGTGACAACCCATTTTTCAACGGCAACTGCATAACCAGAGTCTCTTGTGCAATAGAAATAATCGTCTGACACATCAATTGTTCTTGGGACAAAGCTGCCGTTTGAGCCTGCAATCGGGTCTCCGCCGATCTTTGCGTTCTCTGTATCTCTTGAAGACGCCGTCTCTCCCCAGACTCCATATGAACCATCTTCGAACCACACCGTCACACGATTATTACCGGCATCGGAAAACCAGAAATTACCCTCTCCATCAATTGCAAAGTCGGTTGGGTTTTTCAGTGCATTGACAGCTGAGCCGAAGTGTGTGGTCTCACTCACAAGGTTGAGTTCGGTGTCAAACTTTAAAATCTTAGAATCAAAAGTAAGTGCCCAGACATAGTCGTCATAGAGTTCAAGCGCAACAACATCTCTCTCGACCTGGTCGTAAATTTCCATGTCATAACCGAGTGAGACTACTGGTCCACCCTCATATCCGACATATATTCCATAATCATCAGCAACGATTGCCACAGGGGTTTTGTCAAACAAACCTAGATCATCAGAATAAACGACATCCGTTATCTCACCATTCGATAGGACTTTTACAGACTTGTCATGCTTGTCTGTGGCAAACACAAAACCATCAACGCCGGCAATCTTGTCTGGTTTAAATCCCTTTGGCCCAACACATTCACCGGAACGCTTGAGGTTTCCGTTGAACTGGCCATCGAGGGTATAGGTGTATATCTGCCCAACATCTTTTGCACCGACTAGTACCCACTTGTCCATCACAGACACTTCGCTTGGTTGGAAGGGGCATGAACACCACGCTAGACCAATAGGAACAACGGGGCCTGAGGGAGCTGAGAAACCTTGCAGCAGGAGAGCTGCGGCAATGATTATGTTACCAAACAGATAGTTTATCTGGTGTCGTGTTCTTGATTCTCGCTTCATCTAGGAGTTCATCTTCGTTGCTTGGTGTTAGTGTGTATCGAACCGTTGGGAGGCTGTTGAATCTAGTGTCTCTTCTCGGAGAAAGCAGAATCAACGAACCGGTGTGCGTCGTTAGAACCAACCTATTCTCAGCGAGGACACCACCCACAATGTCGAAACCAAATTCATGTGTATAGCGTTTATCCTCGTCTTCAAGGGCAATAATGGTTATAGACTTCCCACTTAACACACACAGATGATCGAGTGTAACAAAGCAACTGACGAAACTGCCATCTATCACGACTTTAACATCACTTCCCCAGACTGACCTACCGCTTCTCTTGTTGAGAGCTTGGACGGTGCCATCTGAGGTGATACAATAGAGCCTATCACCTGCCGTTGCCAGGTTTGAAACGATTTTGTAATCGAAGGCTCTTGTCCAGATCGGTTTGATGTATTTAAGTTTTGAGTCAATGCATTTTATTTTCTCACCGGAGGGAACAAATATTCGGCTATCATCTGAGGTAGAGGTAAGTTTTATCTTCCCAGATGGGTCAAACCACTCAAGTTTTCCGGTGAGTCTGTTGTACTTGCTGAAACTGCCATCTTGTGAACCGATAAAGATACTATCGTTTGTTATAGTCGGGGTTGAAGTGATAACTCCGCTTGTTCTGAAAAAGTTTTGGAAACTACCCCTCCGTAAATCGAACGAATAAACATAATCCTTCCAGACGCCGACGAAAACCTGGTTGCCATTGATTGTTGGGGGGGCATAGATGTATTCATACATCTTGTAGTCCCATATGTAGTCGCCATTGCTGGCATCGAGACAGACTATGGGGCTGTTGCAAGGCGCAACAACAATCTTCCCGTCAGAGTATGCGGGGGAGCCAATTATCTTCGAGCCGTCAAATTCTCTCTGCCAAATAAGCTCTGCTTTGGACAGCGAAACGCAACGAACCGTGCCATCGGTGAGACAGTAATAAACCTTATCACCAACAACAATTGGAGGGCTTTCGCAGAGACCACCGACCTCTGTTCGCCACTTCACATCCTTACCGTTTGCAAGCGAGATACACACACCCTTGCCGGCCTCAGGCAGAGCAAGCACACCTGATGAGCCAGCCGCAATACCAGCATCGAGGGGGACACCGGGATTGCTCGTCCAGACATGCTGTCCGGCGGCTTGGGTTAGGCAGTAGAGACGTCCTGTGTTTGATGAGCCAACGTAAACCTTTCCCTCTGCAAGAGCAAGATGTTGACCAGTTACACCGCCATTCAACTGATAGGGTTTCTTCCAGGCACTGGCGCAAGACTTGATCTCAACACAGTGAACCTCTCCAGAATAAGTCGCAAAGTAGAGATACCACCCATCCGACAAAACGCCAGTGAGAACCCTGTCTCCAATCGGAAGGGTACAGACATCTTCACCAGTTTCCCACGATTTAATTCGAAGAATCCCATCGGCGTCGACAAACGCAACGCCCTCTGACGCTGAGCAGAGTGCGTTCTGTCCTGAAACGATTGAAGCTTTCTTTCTCCAAAGTATCGAATCTCTGCTGTAGACCTCTCCTCTTGAGATGTCCACACAGATGAGTTCATCAGAAACTGTCGCGAAAACCAGTCTGGCTTTCCCGTCAGAATCTGTGTACGTAACAGGATTCGTGAAATCCTTCACGGTTATATTTTCGCCAAGTTCTTTGGCAAGATCACAGTAGCCTTTGATAAAAAGCCCCGACAGAGTCCACTCGGTCAGGACGGCATCGTCTGTTATGGTGAATATTGATGAACCGGCGGAAACGGGTGCCGTAGAAATTTTGCCGCCCAAATCCCGCCTCTGGTTGAGTTTGCCGTCGTCGGTCATGAGGCAACTCAGTATCCCCTCATATGTTGTCTGGAAAACAAAGTTGCCAATAACAAGGGGTTTTGCGACGTTTACGGAGTGTGAGAGTATCTTCCTCCATACCAGTTCTCCAGTTCGACCATCTATGCAGGAGAGAGAACCTGAGGTTTGTTGGACAAAGAAACACCCCTTGTAGTAGGAGGGCACTGCCTCCTTGTGAACACCACCACCGCTGTGATAGGAGACGCTACCCCAGTCAGAGATGTCATGTTTATCTGAGATATTGAGCATGCGCTCAGTGGTGGCAAATGTGTGGGCTGAGTCGTAGCCAAACATCTGCCAGGAATGGGTATCAGAACGAACACCAGGGGAGAAAAAAGCCGACAGGAACACAGCACAAACTAGCACCGTTGCTATTCTCGCGGCATGTCTTCTCATTTAACCAATGCTTTAAGTGTAAGTCATTTGTATCAAAAATCAAGCTGGTCAAAGATGTTGAATGATTGTAGCTTTTCGAAGTCTCCTGTCACATTCAATCTTATCCACACCATCTCATCCTGCTCAAACACTCTCAGATTCAGCTTTATGTCTGCCTGTCTAATCATCTCAACAAACATTTCGGGATACATGTCCAACACCGGGTTTGAGATATCTGACTCCGTCATTGACTCAAGCAAAAGACTGTAGTCCAGAGAGGCAAAGAGAATAGACGGTTCGGGCAGGTCATATCGGGTCGATTCCCAGTTGTTGATGATACTGGCATTGCTTCCAACAAACAGATAGTCACCCTCTGGTTTTGCAAACGCTTGTACAGACGGAGCTGCCATGCTTGGAGCGAAGAAATCCTCATCAATATCTATTTTATCATAAACCAGATAGCCTCCATCGTCCTGGACAAGGTTGTACTCATCCTCAACAAATATGCTATTCATCAGTTCGCTTGCGGTCATATCATCTGGCAGGAAAATTGCGCCGATGTAATCACCGATGTCCCGCTCAAAATCAATCATATCGACCCAAAGACCCATGAGTCCATCAATTGCGATGTTCTCCTCGGTTTCAATTCCAGCAAAATCCGGGATGAAGGAGAGCGCTCCTCTGATAGGGCTGTTTGGTGTCATCGAGAGGATATCGGACAAATCTCTGGCGCTGTCAAAGACCGAGTCGATTAACCCTGCAAACTCCTCGTTTTTAGGGTCAATGTCTTTGATTTGGTCTCTGCCTTCGATGAGTGCAATGGCAAATCCGGCTTCTTCACTTGCTTCGTCAATATAGATTGAACCCGCAACCTGAACTCTTTTCTCTCTTTCGATTACAGGTTGGGCATAGAAGGAGAGGTAAGGTGATTCCATGACTGAATCGATCTTATCCCAATTATCCAACTGCGTGATGGATGGAGTATCACCGTTTTTTACGCCAAGAACATACTCAATCGGGTCCTTATCCTGTGAGATAAGCACATACCCCTTATCAAGATAAAGCACCACATCATCGCTAATGTAGTAATCTTCCTCTGAGGCTATCTTCATGCCTTGTATTTCACTGAATACATCAACAATTTTATCAATCTCCCTCTTGGGATTTCCCTCCCCTGAAAGCCTGATTCCAATGACGAGTTTCCCATCATCGTCAGTTGTAAAAAACCCAGCTATATCGAGGAAATCATAGTCGATATCAAGAAATCCCTGAAACTCTTCGTCTATCTCTTCCTTGAAAAGACCGAGTAGAGGCTTCGCCTGATCATAGACTTCACCCAGGTTGGCTGTGGTGTCAAACTTCAAAAAAACATCACAATCGATTCCAGCGTAGTTTTCTGGTGGAAGGAATTCGTAATCTCCGCCTCCCCTAAGCATGATGTAGAGGGCAACAGCACCACCAATCAACACTACCACCAAAGCAACAGCAACCGCCACAGCAACACTGTTTTTCATCCAGATCCTCCTAAATCAAATCCACAAATCGTATAGAACAAACCACGCTGGCAGCTGCAAGCAACCTACCACAGAACGTTGCAGCTGCCAAGTAGGACAAACTAGTATGTCATTCTGAATTCTATCTTGACAGCCTCACCATCAAGATAGAGTCTGGCTGATGCAGTGAGATTCATTTCACTCAGATATTTCATGCACTCCTTAAGTGTCATCATTCCCTTCTCATCATTTATCGGGGACATAACCAACAAGTCATAGAGCTCATCGATGGTTGGGTTTAAATCAATATGCGCTGCAACAAGCCCCTCTCCTGAGAGTGGAAACACTATTTCAGGCTCTGCTTTAAGTGAATTGAGCTTCTCAGAGAATACCATGCTTGTATCCGAAATCTTCACATAGTTATAGAGCCAACTCAAATCACCCCAATGGTAGTCTTCTCCAATAGGAGACATGGCATAAATTCCTTCTTCGTCCTCAATCTCTTCGAGTTCAACCTCGTCCTCAGGTAGATACTTGTCCCTGAATAAACCGATATCCTCCATGCTACCAAACCACCCCAGACACGTTTTGGGCATAAAATTCATGAAATCTATGTCCACAGAATAAGCGGTTGAGCCATCCTTGATGTCATAGCCAGAGTCACCGTATGGGATATCAAAACCGTATTCACTCCAATAGAGAGAACTCATCGCCATCTTTAAAAGAGCGTCTGGCATCGTGTTTATAAATCCTGAGACGTCACTTTGGTTTGCTATGAACGTGTTGAATAAGTCTGTGTATTCCTCTGGCACTAATTTTTTCACAGCGTTGATGCCACCAACGAGCTCCACGTCTGCATATTCCTCACCATCCCCGCCTCTTGAACTTGAAGCGATTGTGAGTGAGTTGTCCTGGTCAACCGCGAATCTGTTGAAACCACAGCTTGGAGTACCACCCATTATTCGCTCAATCTCTGCCCACTCTGGGTCAGCTTTGAAACTGTCATGGTTGCCCTCTTTTGTGGCAAGGCAGTTGTCAAGCAGGGACGAGTCTTGTCCAAGGTCTATGAACAGCTTGTTGTCAGTGGTACGGATTGTGACATAGAGGTCATAATCAACTTCAATCACCCAGAAACCACCCTCTTTTTCCTCGACCTCAAACATGAACATGTCGGCAAGTGAATTGATAAAATCGCCTGTCCAGGATGCGCTGTCCTCTGATTCGATGTCGAAGACGAATATCGTAGACTCAGACTCGTCGCCAATTGAGAAACCATCGAACTTCAATACGCTGTAGTCGACATCACCATCTCTGAAGTCATACTCGGGGAACTCAGTGAAAAACGTGTTGACTAACTCATGTTCTAGCATGTCGGCAAGCGTCGTATTGGTGAAAAACTGGCTGTATGACGTTGCCTCGATCGGCAGATAGTCCAAACCAACAGTTCCTACCTTTTCAATCTCCTCATCAGCCTGTGTGGAGAGAACGACGACTCCACAGAGCAGCACCAGAGCAATAGTAGAAGAGATGATAATTTTCCAGATGTTCTTCATAATATCCTCCTCAAAAGAGTGATTTTTTTCCTATGGTGTTGGACACATGCTTATCCATTCGATTTCAAACTTGAGCCAAACACCGTCACGCCCGGGCATTGTACCCATTTTTTATGAAAATACTACCCATGCCCCAGAATAAAAAGTTACCAAAACATGAACAAATCTAGATTTATCTAAAATTTCTGTACTTGACAGCGACCTCGCTATCCCTAATATATTCCAGTTGACTATTATCAAAACGAAAGGGGACACAAAGAATTGGCCGCAAAACTCAAACTAATGCGCGTAGGCAAGAAGCACGCTCCCAGCTTCCGACTCGTGGTTACAGATTCGAGAAAACCAACAAACAGTGACTATATCGAACTGCTTGGTCACATCGATTTTGTCCACGACAATGCAGTCACCAACTTCAAGGAAGATAGAGCTCTGTACTGGCTTGGTGTCGGAGTAGAATTCACTGAAGGCGCCAAGGCTGTGCTGCGTAAGACTGGAACATGGGCAAAGTTTGTCGCTTCTAAAAAAGACGCCAACAACCAAGAGGCTCCCAAGCCCGAAAACTAGAATCCAAGGAGGAATTCAATGTTTAAAGACACACTACTCTACATCGTTAAGCAGCTAGTCGACAATGGTGACAAGGTTGACATCAACGAACTCGTCGGTGAGCAGCATCTTACTTATGAGATCAAGGTTGACCCAGCAGATCTTGGCAAGGTGATTGGAAAACAGGGACGCACAATCAACGCCCTTAGAGTCCTCATTCGCGCCGTCTCAAACAAGCACGGTAAAAAAGCTGAGGTTAACGTAATAGAGGCTAACTAAGTGCAACTGACTCGCAAGGTCATCCTCAAAGCGATTGTGACTGAGGATTTCAAAAGGCGCTTTGACGCCCAGATTGGCAGTCTTATCTCCGAGATAAAGATTGAACTCGACAAGATCAAGAGCTCCGAGCAACAACTCATGCTCAAGGTCGGCAGCCTGGACTACAACCAGGTGATGCAGGTTCGAGAACAGCTCGAGGGCGAAAAGCACAGCCGAGAAAGCACCATCAAGGAACTTGAGACGAGACTGAAACAGGTCAAGGATATGAAAGAGGGAGACCTCTTTACTCAAGGCACACTCGACAGCATCGTTGATGTCGAGATTGGTGATAATCTCGACACAAAGCTTGCAAGAGCGGAAATCGTCGTAAAAGACGGTGTCGTTCAAAGCATTAAAGAAGGCTAAGATTTTAAGTTGAGGCTGGTTTTTGCCACAACCTTTCCAGAGTTCTTTGAGGACTCGTGCAAAGTTTCCATCATGGGAAGGGCGGTAGGGGCTGGCCTCATTGAATTTCAAGCTCTTAATATTAGAAATTTTGCAACTGATTCCCACAAGACCACCGATGACAGACCTTTTGGCGGTGGAGCTGGGATGCTCCTCAAACCAGAACCTGTCCTAAAACTCATCGATTCACTCAATCTACCTACAGGCTCAAGAGTTGTTCTGACAAGTCCTGCTGGCAAGACCTTCACTCAAGAGATTGCCCATGAGATGTCAAACGCTCCAGCAATTGCTTTCATATGCGGTCATTATGAAGGGGTAGATGAGCGGATATCTGAGGTTTGCACTGACTGGCTTTCAATTGGAGACTTTGTCATGACAGGCGGCGAGTTTGCAGCACTTTGCATGGCTGACGCTATCACAAGGCTCATCCCTGGTGTGCTTGGCAAGGAAGACTCTCTTAATTTCGAATCATTCTCTGAGGGGTTGCTCGAATACCCTCAATACACAAGACCAGCGGAACTTGACGACAAGGTTGTTCCAGAGGTGCTTCGTTCTGGTGACCACACGAGAATTGCAAAGTGGAGACGAGAGCAAGCGCTCAGACGAACGCTTCTGCTTCGGCCAGAACTTCTTCTAGATGCCAACCTCACCAAAGAGGACAAAGAAATCCTCAAAACAATTGTTGAGCAGATGAAATCTGTCACAAAGGATTTGTTCTGATGTTTGCAATCTCGCTGGTTCACCATCCCGTGCTTGACCGCAGGGGAGACATCCAAGCGTCATCTGTGACACCATTTGATATCCATGACATTTCAAGATCATCAAAAACCTATGGCATCTCAAAGTTCTATGTCACACATCCTGCCCCTCTCCAGCGGGGGATTGTCGAGAGAATCCTGGGATTTTGGGAGATTGGCGGGGGCAAGCAGTGGAACCCACACCGCTCAAACGCCCTGCAGGTCGCTTGTGTTATTCCAACCCTCAAGATGGCAATCGAGGATTTCACCAAAGTATCGGGACAAGTCCCTCAGCTTGTGGCAACAACCGCCAGAGAAACACCAAACTCAATCTCATATGAAGATATAAAAAAGAGGTTTGACAAGCCCACCATGTTTGTCTTTGGCACAGGATGGGGCTTGACTCAGGAAACACTTGATATGTGCGACCTCATCCTCAAACCAATCTATGGCCCAACCGACTTCAATCACCTCTCGGTCAGGGCAGCGGTTGCTATCATCCTTGATAGGCTTTTTGGTAGATAAATGGTTTTGACACCAAATAATATTTAGTATACCACGCGGGCAGCAACACCGGTGTGAGTAATGCCGGCGCCCCGAAGAGGGGTTTTTTCTGGCTCTAAATCATTTTGTGGGCTATTTTCATTGAATCTTCGATTATCTGGATTTCTTTGTCGGACAAACCACAGAGTTCGTAGACAAGGCTGTCAAAGTCACGGTTGGTTTCTGGTGACATGCTCTGGTTCCACACACTATCAGTTTTTTGTATAAATCGTTGTGTCTCTGGAGAATCACATGACTTCGAGTAATGAGAATAATACTCGTGTATCAGAAGCATTTTTGAGAATCTTTATCCTTTTGCTGTTTACTGTGTCGGCAATATCGAAGGATTTCCATAAGTTTGTATTCACATAGATTGTACAATGCTGTATCAATAATCATTACACAAAAGAGAATATCTTCAAAAAAGAGTTCCGTATGATATGAAAAACCTCCTCACCCCAACCCCTCTCCTCCTGAAGGAGGAGAGGGGGAAGTTGAAAAGACAACTCGCATCCTTTTGGGTTGGAAAAGGAATAGACCGGAATCAACCCACTAAGAAAGGAGGAAGGAGAATAGGGCTAGCAGGCACCTTATTCGGAAAACCAACTTGATTGATCTATAGTGAATTAAAAAATGTAGAACCAGATATCGTTACTTCATTGTTTTCGATCTTGGTTTTGACACACATTTCCCCTCTCCCTTATAAGGGAGAGGGGGTAGGGGTGAGGGTTTTTTTATGCCAAATATTTAAATGACATTGAAAAAACTAACTGTAAGAAGGCAATTTTATGCCTGTGAAGATCTAGATTTAACAGGTAACCAATCCAAACTATGGGAGTATATGAACCCTATTTATCGGCATAAATGTGATGAATGCTCTGCCGATGATCTGATTGCCTTTTATTGGGCCAAATGCCCTTGAGTCTCTTGACTGTGACGAATTGTCGCCCAACACATAGAACTCATCCTCTTGAAGCCTTACGCCTACCTGGTTCTTTGGGTCTTCTGGGTTCGGCAAACCGCCCTCAGGCTCGATAAAGTTAAAATTACCAGCTTCTGTGAGTTCAACCCCATTGATTGTCACATGACCGCCGGCTACCTCAATCCACTCGCCCGGCAATCCAACGATACGCTTGATATAGTCGTCACCTGCTGAATTCGCGGGTTCAAAGACAATGATGTCGTTTCTCTTAGGTGAATTTGTTGCGTATGCGAGTTTGTTTACAAGCACAAAGTCGCCGTCCTCGATGGTTGGGAACATCGAGCTCATCTGCACAAGTCTTGGTTCAATCACAAACATCCTGATGGAGAGCGCTAGGAGCACCGCGACAACAGTGATTACGCCCCACTCCACCGATTTTCTAGTTTTGTCTTTTTCAGTCATTTATTTGAATGTGCCAAATCTATCGATTGGCCAGAACACAAGGAAGACCTTGCCGACAATCTTCTCAAACGGCACAGGCCCAAACGCTCTTGAGTCCCTCGACACATCGCGGTTGTCACCAAGAACGTAGTATTCATCTTCTGCCAGCTGTTCGCCGACCTTACAGGACTCATCATCACAGAGGTAATCGACCGTGTAGTCCGTGTTGTTCTTGTTACCGCTCTCTACAAGAAGCTTACCATTGATGTAGACTTCTTTACCTCTGATATCAATCCACTCCCCTGGCAGACCAATAACACGCTTTATCAGATCTTCATCGCTGTGTCCCTTTGCAACCGGGTGGAAAACGATTATGTCTCCTCGTATCGGCTCGCCAAAGGCGTAGGCGAGTTTGTTTATCACAATCTGGTCGTGTTCAAGCACTGTTGGAACCATCGAATTCTGGAGTACTTCCCGTGGCTCGATGGCAAATGTTCTTGTCGCCCATGCCATTGACACAGCTACGACAATGAGGAGTCCCCAACTTATCAGTTCCCGTTTTGCATTCTTACTCATCTATGTATCATCCCTCTTATTTGACAGCACCAATGCGACCAAATGGCCAGACGATTGCAAAAACCTCGCCTTTTATCTGTGATTTCTCAATTGGCCCGAATGACCTTGAGTCCTTGGAGAGTTCTCTGTTATCCCCAACGACATAGTACTGGTCTACATCAAGCGTTTCACCGCCACTTGATGTGAATGCGGCATTGTCAAATATCTCTTTCTCAAACCAAAGCATATCAGCATCATTCTCATCGAGTAGATTGCCATTGATGAAAACCTTGCCGTATCTGATGTCGACGTTATCCCCGGGCACCCCAACAATTCGCTTGACCATGTCGTTTTCCTCAACACCACCGAAGACGATAACATCACCCCTGTCCGGGGGGTTGAGGGTGTATGCGAGCTTGTTGACAAGGATCAGGTCTCCGTCGTGAAGGGTTGGCATCATGGAACGCTGCTCAACCTGTCTTGGCTCAAGCACAAACATCCGAACCGACACCAGCACGAGCGCCAACACAATAACAGACACCGCAAGCAGGATTGAGTTTCTAACTGATTTGCTGTAGGTCATATCACTCATACATCTTTCTTCGTCTGTTTACTCCCAAGTTGGGTTTATGTCGATAAAGAAATGAATATTGGTTGTAATACACATCTGTAAACGAATAGAAAATTGATTATAATAAAACTATGGCAAAAATATCCGACTGGATTAAGAGAATCTCAACGGTTGAGGCAAGATATAATGTAAAATTGCCATTGATTGAATCAAAGCTCAAAGCAGGCTTTCCCTCACCAGCCGATGATTTCTCAGAACACAGTATTGACTTGAATGAGTTACTGATCAGGCACCCTAAACAAACGTACTTAATCCAAACATCAGGCGATTCGATGATAGGAATAGGGATTTTTGAGGATGATATCTTGGTCGTAGACACGAGCTTGACTGCCATAAACGGTGATATCGTTGTTGCCTCGGTTGGTGGCGAGTTCACCCTTAAGAGGCTCAAGCTTGTCGAAGGTCAGCCATATCTCATGCCAGAAAACCCTCGCTATGCGCCAATAGAGATAACAGAGGAGATGGATTTAAGCATATGGGGAGTAGTGACCAATGTGATACATCCTATACGAGGCGGAAATCTTACGCTCTCCTAGACTGCGACAGCTTCTACGCTTCATGTGAGAAGGTCTTTCGTCCAGACCTTGTTGATCGACCTGTTGTTGTGCTTTCTAACAATGATGGATTCATAATTGCTGCTTGTCGGAAGGCTAAAGCTCTTGGCATAAAGGTTATCTCTGACCCATACTTCAAGGTTGAGCCGTTTGTAAAAAAACACAACATGGCGGTGTTCTCTGCTAACTTTGAACTCTATGGGGATATGTCTCGCCGTGTGATGGGATCATTGCGCGACTTTGTAAAAGATGTTGAGGTTTACTCAATAGATGAAGCCTTCATGATTCTTGAAGGCATAAACATGCGGCACGCCAACTATTGCCGATTCATAAGGAAAAAGATTGCCCAGTGGTATAAATTGCCTGTGTCTGTTGGTATCGGCCCCACAAAAACACTTGCCAAGATTGCAAACAGAATAGCCAAGAAGACTCCGGAGTTTGAGGGGGTGTTTGATATCGGAGAGCAGGACATTGACGCATTTCTTGAAAGATTCCCGGTCGAGGATATCTGGGGAGTTGGCCCTGCTTATTCAAAGTTCCTTCAAAGCAAAGGAATCACAAATAGTCTACAACTAAAAAACGTCTCAGATGATTTTGCGAGACAGCATATGACAGTGGTGGGCTTGCGTACTGTGAAAGAACTCCAGGGAATCCCGTGTTTTGAGCTTGACCAAAGTCCACCTCCACAAAAAAACATCACCCGTTCGCGCTCTTTTGGATTTCTGGTAGAAACACACAAAGCTCTGGCTGAGGCAACAGCAGCTTACATGGCAAGAGCTTGTGAGAAGCTCAGGGAGCAACGTTCTGTTGCATGGGTTGTAAGTGTCTTCATCTCAACACACCCCCACAAAGAAGAACCTCAATATTCAAACTTTGCATATACAAGACTCCCTTTACCAACGGCTGACACGTCAACACTTATTAGGGCTGCACTTAAGGTACTAAAGAGAATCTACAAACCAGGATACAGATACCTTCGGTGTGGGGTTATCCTCTCTGACCTTATCTCTGAGGCTGATGCACCTCGGAATCTCTTTGTTACACCTTATCCCGATTCTAGAACCAAAGACCTCATGAACACAATCGATGTCCTCAACAAGAACATGCAACCAGGAATCATCAAGTTTGGCTCAGTTGGGCTGGAAGGCAAGCCCTGGAGAATGAGACAAGCTCATAGAAGCCCAAGGTATACAACAAGGTTTGAAGAGATTCCAAAGGCAAAAGCAGAATAGGGAGGGAGTAAAATGTGTGGAAGAATCACTCTTACTCATAAACTCGAAGAAATATACAAACGTTTTAAGGTTGATCTTCATGATGAATACGATGAGATATATCAAGCTGAGATGAGTAAGCCAAGATACAACATCGCCCCATCTCAACATATTACTTGTATTACATCGGATAGGAAACTCGAATACATGAAGTGGGGTCTTGTGCCAAGTTGGGCAACTGACTCATCTATCGGTTACAAAACATTCAACGCCAGAGCAGAGACAGTAGACACAAAACCAGCATTCAGGGCTTCATTTGCCAAAAGAAGATGTTTGATTCCAGTGTCTGGTTTCTATGAATGGAAAAGAGAAGGCAAGAAGAAATCGCAACCTTTCCTTATTAGCATGAAAAGTGGTGAATTGTTTGCTCTTGCAGGGCTTTGGGATAGCTGGAAAAGTCCCGATGGAGTAGAACTCAAATCGTGTACAATCATCACGACAACACCAAACGAAATGATGAAACCGATTCATGATAGGATGCCGGTAATTCTACAACAAGAATTCGAGGATGAGTGGTTTGTTGCCAATATACAGGCTGCAAAAAGGCTTTTAAGACCATTTGATGTCCAATCTATGTTAGATATTAAATCAGTATCGATATTGTAATAGTGTTACACATAATCAACCTTTAATAACCTTTCAGGTCTTGTTTGTTTGTATCAGCTTCAATATATTTGAACCTCTGTGCGAAGGCATACTACGCTTTTGCATGCAAAAAACGAGATAAACCCAAGAAGGGAAATGAGGAAGAATATGAAGCAGCTACTTAGAGATCTAACAGCAGACCAGCTTAGAAAAGAACCTGATTGCTTCGAGATTGGCGATACGGTGAAGGTTCACCAGAAGGTAGTCGAAGGCTCAAAGACAAGAATCCAGGTTTTCCAGGGAACAGTCATCTCCCGCAAACACGGCGGAGTACATGAGTCCTTTACCGTCAGAAAGATCTCCAATGGCGTCGGTGTTGAGAAGATTTATCCGCTTCACTCTCCGAGAGTCGACAAGATAGAGATCGTAAGACACGGTAAAATCAGAAGAGCAAAACTTTACTTCCTTCGCGACAGAATCGGCAAAGCTCAGAGACTCAAAGACCGTATTGTTTTGAAGAAAAAAGACAAAAAAGAACAGAACGCGTAGATGACAGAGGGAATGAGCAAACCCTCAAACAGACAACGTGACTTTATCGAATGGGTGGCGGTCGTTGTGCTGGCACTCGGTCTTGCGTTTGGCGTCAGGACGATTATTCTGCAGCCTTTCAGGGTGCAGATGGGTTCGATGATGCCCACAATTCGCAACGATGATCTGATTCTTGTAAACAAACTCGCATACCTAACACATGGCCCTGACAGGGGGGACATAATAGTTTTCCGTCCCCCAAACTCTCCAAGCCACGACGAGGAGTACATTAAGCGTGTCATCGGTCTGCCTGGCGAGTGGGTGGACTACGACCGCGACACAAAGAGTGTCTATATCAACGGCATTCTTCTTATCGAAAATATGAAGCTCTCTGAGTCTGACTACACCCAAGAAATCAGCCCCCCCTCAACCGAAGGACACAAGCGAGGTATCAAGCTCGAAGAAGGCGAATACTACGTTCTTGGTGACAACAGGGACTCCTCCAAAGACTCAAGATTCTTTGGCGCCATCTCAGATGATAGCATCATCGGTGAGGCATTTATCATTTTCTGGCCCGCGAATCGTTTTTCAGTTCTGCAATAGATTTTCATGCTCAAATTTTCTCCCGGCACAATAGGCGTTGACGAGGCCGGAAGAGGCCCTCTGGCAGGTCCGGTTGTTGTTTGTGCTTGCTTGCTTTTTCAACCAATCGAGGGACTCAACGACTCAAAAAAACTGACCGAGAAGAAACGGATGGAGCTTATGCCGTTGATTCTCCGCAACTCGGTCTCGGAGATTGCGATAGCCAGTTCAGAATCAATTGATGAATCGGACATCCTGTCCTGCACACTCTCCTGTATGGAAAGGGCAATCAGAAACCTTACTTGTAGAACCGATAGGTTTGAGCAAATCCTAGTCGATGGTAATTTTACCCCAAAATCCTATAAAAACATTGCTGAATCCGTCGTAAAGGGGGACTCGCTCTATCAATCAATCGCAGCAGCCTCTATTGTGGCAAAAGTTACGAGAGATTATATAATGACTCTGTACGACAGCTTGTATCCAGAGTATGGTTTCAAAGAAAACAAGGGATACGGGACATCTTACCACACCGAGGCTATAAAAAGGGTGGGTTTGTCCGAAATACACAGAAGGAGTTTCAGGCTACATGGTGATAATAAACAAAAGTGACTTTGTAAGAAAAAAGATATTTGTTGAAATACTTCTCATAATTGCTGGCATTATCCTTATCATCTTCAGCCTGGGAGCGATAGCATTTGGACTGAGTTCCTCTAACCCAATATGGCTCATCATCCTATCCGGTATGATACTCTACATCTTTGGTGGCATACTGCTTGTCAATCGGGCAAGCGAAATCTCCATCTGGAGAGCCGGACTCTCTGGGCAAAAGGTTGTACCTGAGAAACTTGTCGGGTTGTCCAACGACTACATCCTCATCAACAACGTTTCCCTCAAAGGCAGGAACTGCGACATTGACCACATAATCATTGGGCCCGACGCGCTTTTTGCTATCGAAAGCAAACACTACAACGGAGAAATATTTGGTCAGGGTGAGGAGTGGAGCTATCTTAAACGCGGCAGAGCTGGTGGCTTTTACAGGGGACATATTGGTAACCCCTCAAGACAGATAAAACGCTCAACCTGGGAGCTCAAGGAAATGATTGAGGAAGAACTTGAGAAGAAGGGGTACGCTGATTCGAAGGTCTGGATTGAGCCGCTCGTTGTTTTTACCCACCCAAAGACAGCGCTCCGAATAACTGACTCTCCAATTCCAGCCATTCATGTAAACGACCTCATCGCCTTCCTTCAAGATTTCAAAGCGAAGGAAGAACTGTCAGAAAAAGTTCGGCAGGAGATAGTTGAACTCATCAAGGCGCAGTAAAACCTCAAATACCCATAAAGGGAGACTCGGAGAGGACATATCCTGCAAACACCTTCAGTCTCGCGGCTTCGTGGTTCAAGAAAGAAATCACAAGACCAGGGAGGGTGAGATTGACGTTATCGCGTCAAACGACTCCCTGATTCTGTTTGTCGAGGTTAAACGCAGGACGAGTAAGACATTTGGTTTGCCCATAGAATCATTACCAAAGAGGCGCATTGAAAGACTCTTCAACGCAAGCCTTCTCTACCTTGAACAGAATCCTCAATTTCAAAAACTCGAACGAGGGTACCTGCTGCACGCAATCTATGGCGAGAAACTTACCGAGATTGAGATAACCTCATGAATGCTCAAGTATTACCTTCATAACTTGTTGCTGTCAGGGAAACGTAATCTTAAATATTCCTCGATGAGTTCAAACTGAAGGCCACCAATATTCCTTATCAAAGAAGACATTCATCACCCGTTTATTCACTTTAATAGCAGAGACATTCGATGGTTCTTTAGGACTCTCAATTGTTATTTACTAAAGCCATTAATTAGTGCAAAGTTGCGGTTTTTCCAAAGGTAATCCCAATACATCCACCATAATCGGTGGATAATGCTTACATCATCAAACACCAGACTACTTATCTTACTTTCAACTGAAAAATCACTTCCCGAAGAAATAATCAATACTCGTTGGGCACAATCCAATCTCGCCCTTCTACGGGTAAAATCTCAACCCAAATCATTCAATTTAAAGTGTGTCAGAGTATATATGAGTCCTGACTTAATTGCTCAAAATAAGCACCGGTATAGTCTAATCACCGTTATGGATGAGAGTATCATAAAACAGGTATCTGAGGCTGAGGAGGAAGCGAAAGCGATCCTCGAAAACGCAAGACTCGATGCGCTCGAAATAATCGATGATGCCAAACGTCACGCTCAAGGTGACCTTGAGGCAGAGGTGGGCTCTGCTCATGACAAACTCATACGAGACTACCACAAGAAAGAGCGTGACACCAAGCAGAAGCTTTCAGAGCTTGAACACGGCATCGATTCGCATGCATCAAAAATACGAGTTGAACTCGAACCTGGCATCAAGAACATAGCAACGAAACTGGCAAAACAGATAGCTGAGACATGGCGATACTGAAGATGAAAAAAGCCCTGGTGGCGACACCAAGGGACAGAGAGAAAGCAACTTTTCAGACACTCGTCGAACTCGGTACGCTCCACATCAGGCGTCTCGATGGCACAAAGCCTGTGGTTGAGTCCGAGGACGAATCGTCCCTCCTTCTCTCACATTCAATCAAAGCACACGACAGACTCCAAAAGTTCTTCCCAGAAAAACTTCCCTTTGTGGCTAACTTCTTTTGGCCCCGCCCTAGGATGACCAAGGAACGGTACCAAGATGCTCTTTCTGAGATTGATATTCACAATTTCGTTGATAGATTCCTTGAACTCTCAAAGGAGTATGATCACGGACAAGACACAATATTGAGGCTAAGTTCAGAGATTCAACTTCTTCAAAGATTCAAATCACTCCCAATTCCAACAAAACTCGACCCGACAGACGGCATAGAATTTATGCTTGGCACAATCCCAAGACGTAACATCAAAGACGCCCTGAAGTTAAACAAAAGCCCAGACTGTGCTGTCACAAAATACGGCGCAAACATCGTCCTCCTGGCATGCGCAAAAGGCAACTCACCAAACTACAAAACGACCCTCCACAAGCTTGGTTTGGAAGCGCTTCCCATCCCATCATCAGATAAATCTCCATCAATGCAGATTGAGGAAATAAACGACAAGATAAACTCAATCAAAACCAGAGCTAGTGAGATTCTAACAAACATAAAAAGCGAGTTCCTCCCACATAAAACAGCACTTCTTGCCCACATCGACAACCTCGAACTAGCCAGAGAACATAAGAGGTTCATGAATCAAGGACTCTCAACGGACCATGCGACCGTCTTTCTTGGCTACATCCCAGAGGCAAAAACCTCCGATTTGGTCAAAGCCCTAAAACAAAGCTCCGATGAGCTGCTTGTTCAGATTGATGACATCCCCAATGGTGAAGAACCCCCTGTAATCCTGAAAAACAACGCATACTCCAAACAGTTTGAGATGCTCTCTGGCATGTACAGCCTCCCAGCGTATCGTGGAATCGACAGCACTCCCATCGTCTCTCTCATCTTCCCAATATTCTTTGGGTTCTGTTTTGGTGATGTGCTCTACGGACTCATGCTCCTGTTTTTCTCGCTGTGGTTTGGCAGGCTCTACAAACACGAAGAATCAGCAAGGAAATTCTTTGGCACATTCCTCATAAGCTCAATCTTTGTAATCGTGATTGGAGCTCTCACTGGAGCGTGGGGCGGCAACCTCGTTGGAGAGACTGGAATCATTACATGGGCACCGCTTATCAATTTTAAAAACTCAATTGCCCTGATTGACCCCATCAATCAAACCATTCCATTCTTTGTTCTCACGCTCTACATCGGTATCGGTACACAGTTTCTTGGCATCATTTACAAGGCATGGCAGCACATCAAAAACCGCGAGTGGCACATGGCGCTGCTTGACTCTGGTGGTTGGATTCTCTTCCTCTCTGGTCTTACCCTCTTTGCAATCAACTTCCTAACTCCCGGTGGAATCTCAAAAACTCTCACAACCATTATGTACACAATCCTTGGCGTTGGAGCGTTATTCCTCATCATCTCGCAGGGACGAGACGCCAAATCGATTGCCGGTAGGCTTGGGGTTGGAGTAATTTCACTCTATGGAATCCTGGGTGGATATGGCACAACGGCTTATCTATCCGATGTTATGAGCTACTCAAGATTGCTTGCTCTTGGTCTTACCACCTCGATTGTAGCCCAGGCTTTCAACGCCATTGCAGGCGGATTTGATACCACAAACGCAGTTGGAATAATGGTCTGTGTCGCCATCCTCATAGTTGGACACTTATTCAACTTCTTCCTAAACATTGTCGGAAGCTTCGTTCACCCGGCAAGACTCATTTTCCTTGAGTTCTATTCCCGCTTCTACGAAAGCGGTGGCAAAAAATACAATCCTGTCTCAGAGCGTCACATAAGAATCAATGTGACAGACGAGGCGGCATGAAAAGCAAAGTAGGAGGATAGATTATATGGAACAGACAGCAACAAACATTGTTTTCAGCCCAGTCACATGGATTGTGCTTGGAATGATTGTGAATGTTTTCCTGAGCGGTATGGGCTCCGCCAGAGGCCTAAGGACTGCGTCAGTCCAGACAACTGGCATCATGTCAGAGCGACCAGAGCTTTTTGGAAAGCTCTTCATCCTGACAGTACTTCCAGGAACACAGGGATTCTACGGTTTCATCGCCTCGTTCCTTGCAGGCTCTCAAACATTCATGAGCGGCAACATCCCAGACATGGGAGGGGCGCTTGCTCTGATGTTCCTGCTTATCGGTATGGGAGTTGTGTGCTACTTCTCAGCTGTTGACCAGGGACAAACATCGGCAGCTGCAATCAACATGGTCGCCAAGCAGGAGCAGACCTTCGGTCAGGCAATCATCATGCCAGCTCTCGTTGAAACATACGCCGTTCTTGGACTCCTCATCACAATCATCCTCATGGGAGCAATCATCTAGCAAAATGAGCCTTGAATCACTGAAACAACTCATACTGGGTGAAGCTCAAAAAGAGGCTGACAAGATAATCTCTGATGCCAGACAAAAAGTCTGTGAAATCAAAGAAGAATCTCAGGCAAAAGCGAAGGACAGGATAAAACAGCTTGAGAAAGAGTTTGAGAGGAAAACCAACACCCTCGAAGCATCATACAACTCCAAACAGAGCTCTTTCCAAAAATCAGCGGAGCTCTCGGCAGTTCACAGTGCTGTCGAATCAGCGGTTATGCGCTCCTGCGACATCCTGCTTTCCAACTCAGTTATAAGAGACTCTGTAAGAAACTGGGCAGAAAAAATGATTGCCAATCAAGATGCTCAAAGTGAACCCACTCGCATCCTGCAGATTGGCAAGAGGATAGACGAGTCACTCCCAGAGATAAGAGACATCGCCAAAAAAAGCGGAGTCCCGGTTGAGATTTGTCCAAGAGATTATGCACTAATATACGTTGGCAAAGGATACAATGAGGTGCTTGATCTGGTGGCAGAATGTAGGAGGGTAGTTGATGAAAACATGGCAGAGTATGTTGCCATCCTCAAAAACACCCAATCCTGAAGACTTCAGGTACACCTCGGCGAGGGTCAAGGTTCTTGAAACCAGACTCCTTTCTGAGACTGATTTTCTGAGGTTTAGAAACCTGGCACCTGGAGCTCGAGTTAGCGCCATGCAAGACACATTTGGCTGGTTTGATGGTGTTGCCTCAAACTTCAGAAATCAAGCCAACGCCCACCTCTACGATGTGGCCATGAGACTGGCAAGTGAGTGTAATGCTCCCGATCTTGCAGCATACTTCCTTTTGCCAAAGGGTTTCGAGCAGGCGCAGGCTGTGCTAGAGGGTGCTCCTTGCCCAAAGGTGCTTGTGCCACAATTTTCGATGTATTGCTCAACTGGCAGCATCTCAGACTTGCCCACCGAAGCCCAAGACTGTTTCGAGAAAGCTTCCAGGTTACACGATCTGGGACTTGTTGGAAGCGCAAGGAGACTCATCACATCAACCCTTATCTCGCTCATGAAACAATCTCGATTCACGAAACTCCCTTACTTTTCCAAGCTCCTCACCCACTGGATAGACACACTCGATGTGAGATTACTCATCTCATCAATGCTGAGAGTAGGCACATACAAGGGATTAAAAGGTGGAAGCCTGAATCTCAGGTCAGATACCGACCTCTCCCAGATTGCCAGAAAACTTGGCATCAGAGATGCTGACCCATTCTCAATAGAGAAGAAGCTTGATGATATGCTGTTCGAGTCGGTTGTCGAATCACGAAAGATGCCGTATGGTCCCGAGGTTGTGTTTGGCTACCTCTGGGAGCTTGAGCGAGAGTTCAGGAATGCCTCCATGTTGGTTGTTGGCGCCGAAGTTGCCATCCCACCTGAGGAGTTAGAGCGTGCCTACAGGAGCGCTTATGCAAACTGATAACCCCGCCAAGAGACTCGATGTTGTGGCATTCGGTAACTCCCTCCAAGTATCGCCCTGGGGCTACATGGGAGCAAAGGTTATAACAACAGATGATATCGACGCAGAATCGACACTTAAGCGGCTGCTTAGCGATAAAAATATTGGCATACTCTTAATCTCAGAAGAAGTTGCCAAAGCATATGAGGAAATACTTTCGATATCAGGACTCACAGGGCCTGTTGTGCTGGTTTTGCCCTCTGGATTTGATGAAGTCGACCCCGCCTGGAAAACACTTCGAAAGCTTGTTACCGAGGCTGTCGGCGTGGACTTATTAGGAAAAGAGTAGATAAATATGGGAATAATCAAGACAATATCAGGACCGCTTGTGAAGGCAACCGACCTACCCGAAGCGCAGATGTACGAACTCGTGAGAGTCGGTGAGATCGGTTTGTTTGGCGAGATAATCGAGATGAAATCAGGTGTCGCCTCAATCCAAGTCTACGAAGACACAGATGGATTGAAGCCAGGTGAACCTGTCACATGCACCGGCATGCCCCTATCGATCCTGATGGGGCCTGGTCTCATTGGTTCAATATATGATGGCATCGGCAGACCACTCCCAACCCTCCAGAACAAACACGGTGACTATATCGCAAGGGGAGCAATCGAGCAGTCGCTCGACGCAGCGAAGGTTTGGCATTTTGATGTTAACCCTGATATTGCAGAGGTGGTCAAAACGGGTGATGTGCTGGGTTGGGTGCAAGAGACCGAGGTTGTCAAACATTCAATTATGGTTCCTCCAGGATTCGAAGGCAAACTTGAGGGACTCTCATCAGGCGACTTCACAGTCATGCAGCCTATTGCAAAAGTTGGCGGCAAAGAGGTAAAACTCGCCAACGATTGGCCAGTTAGACACAGAAGGCCGATTGCTGAGAGACTGCCCCCATTCAAACCAATGATAACAGGTCAGCGTGTTCTCGACTGCCTTTTCCCAATTGCTCAGGGTGGCACAGCTTGTGTTCCTGGCCCGTTTGGCTCTGGCAAGACTGTTGTTCAACACCAGCTGGCGAAGTGGGCTGACGCTGACATCATCGTCTATGTCGGCTGCGGCGAGCGCGGCAACGAGATGACCGATGTATTGAACGAGTTCCCGGAGCTTGTTGACCCAAAGACAAACGCACCACTTATGAAACGAACCGTGCTTATTGCCAACACCTCCAACATGCCAGTGGCTGCTCGTGAGGCTTCCGTTTTCTCAGGGGCTGCTATTGCTGAGTATTACCGCGACATGGGTTATAGAGTCGCGCTTATGGCTGATTCGACCTCCCGTTGGGCTGAGGCTATGAGAGAAATCTCGGGCAGGCTTGAGGAGATGCCAGGTGAGGAAGGATTCCCGGCATACTTAGCCTCAAGAATAGCCAGCTTCTACGAAAGAGCTGGCATGGTTCGCTGCCTTGGCACTCCTGAGCGTGAAGGTTCGCTCTCGATGATTGGCGCTGTCTCACCCCCCGGTGGTGATTTGTCAGAACCAGTCGTGCAAGCAACCCTTCGCGCTGTTAAGGTTTTCTGGGCACTTGACTCTCAGCTTGCATACAAACGCCACTTCCCCTCAATCAACTGGCTCAACTCATACTCGCTCTACGCCGAGGATGTCGGGCCATATTTTGACGAAAACATCGGCTCAGAGTGGACAACGCTCCGCAGGAAAATCATGGCGATACTTGACGAAGAGTCACACCTTGAGGAGATAGTCAGGCTCGTTGGTCAAGACGCGCTCTCCTCTAAGCAGAAACTCACAATCGAGTTTGCCAGGTCAATCAGGGAGGACTTTCTCCAGCAGAACGCCTTCAACGAGGACGACACCTACACCCCAGCCTCAAAACAGCTTGGGCTGTTGAAGGCAATCTGCAAACTCTACGAAGGAGCTGAGATTGTTCTTTCTGACAATCCAGACGCATTTGATAAATTTATGCAACTTGAGGTCAGAGACACCATCGCCAAATCCAAATTTGTACCAGAACCATCTGAAACTCACTTTGTGGCACTGATGGATGAAATCGATAAAGCACTAGATTCTATTGGAGGTTCGAGATGAGAGAATACCTAACCACAAAAGATGTCGTCGGGCCTCTCATGCTTGTGACTGATTGCGGTGACATCCCTTACTCTGAGATTGCTGAGATCGAGCTGCCAAGCGGTGAGGTTCGCCATGCTCAGGTACTTGAGACCTCTCACAACACAGCGCTTCTGCAGGTTTTTGAAGGGACATCGGGCATCAACCCCGGCAAGACAAAGGTCAGATTCACAGGCAAACCCCTGACAATCGGACTCACTCCCGACATGCTAGGCAGAGCCTTCGATGGACTCGGTAGACCAAAGGATGGGCTGCCCCCACCAATCCCAACAAAACGTTTGCCAATTAACGGTCAGCCACTCAATCCAGTCTCAAGAGCCTATCCAAATGAATACATCAACACAGGAATATCTGCAATTGACGGACTCAACTCCCTCGTTCGCGGACAGAAACTCCCCATCTTCTCAGGCTCCGGACTCCCTCATGCAAGGATTGCGGCATCGATTGCAAGACAAGCCTCCATCAGGTCGGGTGAGGATTTCTCTGTTGTGTTTGCCGCCCTTGGCGTTACGTTTGAGGAAGCGGACTACTTCATGAGAAGCTTCCGCGACACGGGGGCGTCCGCTCGTGCTGTCATGTTTATCAACCTTGCCTCAGACCCTGTTATTGAGCGAATCGCTATTCCTCGCATGGCTTTGACAACGGCTGAGTTTTTGGCATTTGAGCTTGGTCACCACGTGCTTGTCATCATGACTGATATGACCAACTATTGTGAGGCTCTTCGCGAGGTGGGCGCAGCGAGGCGTGAGATTCCAGGTAGAAGAGGATATCCCGGATATATGTACACCGACCTGGCAACACTCTACGAACGGGCAGGGCGTGTTGTTTGCAAACCTGGGTCTATTACTCAGATGCCAATCCTCACCATGCCAGACGATGATAAAACTCACCCAATCCCAGACCTCACAGGATATATCACAGAAGGTCAGATAATCCTCTCAAGGTCGCTTGAGCGCGCTGGTATCTATCCCCCGATTGACGTTTTGCCATCGCTATCTAGGCTTCGCGACAAGGGAATAGGAGAGGGCAAAACAAGAGGGGACCATGCAGCTCTCTCGTCCCAGCTTTTTGCCAGCTATGCCAGGGGGCGTGACGCTCGTGAACTCGCTGTCATTCTTGGTGAATCCGCTCTCTCTGAAATTGATGTGAAGTATGTAAGGTTTGCAGAGGAGTTTGAGAGGCAGTTTGTAGCACAAGGATCCGAGGAGAACCGCACAGTCGAGGACACACTCGACATCGGTTGGAGGCTGCTCTCGATGCTGCCAAAATCTGAGCTAAAGAGAATCAAACCAGAGATGATAGAAAAATACATGAAGGTGGAGGAGTAGACGGGTGTCACTGAATCTGCCAGCAAACAGAATGGAGCTTTTCAAGCGGAAGCGTTCGCTTGCTCAAGCAACAAAGGGCTTGAAGCTCCTTCGGGACAAGCTTGAGGCTGTGATGGCTGAGTTTTTGGTCATCGCTCGTGAATATAAAACCGAGAAAAAGAAACTCATTAAGAAACTCACCATCTCCCAGGCCAGGTTTGCGCTTGCTGCTGCATCAACCCCATTCCTTGAATTTGGAGGCAAAACCACCTCTGGCAAACTTCTTGTAGCCAAGGGGCAAAAACGCGTAATGACGCTCGTTTTGCCAAAACTCGATATTGCAGAGTTCGAGCCAGACACAGCACTGCCACCGCAGGCGGCAACCGCTGACGCGCTAGATTCTCTTGTGTCATACCGTGAGCTTGTCCCTATTGTTATCAAGGTGGCGGAGCTTGAGACCTCGATGAGAGAGCTGGCACTTGAGATTCAACGTACCCGCCGAAGGGTGAACGCATTAGAACACGTCATGGTGCCAAGGCTCGAAGGGGATGTCCGTTCAATCCAGTCCAAACTCGACGAAGCTGAGAGGGCGAACATGTCGAGACTGCAGAGGGTGAAGGCGATATTGGAGAATAAATAGATTCAATTCGTTTTGGGTCTAAGTTTTTGATTCAAGAAGTATGGCTCTTATTTTGAGGAGGTGACATGGTTTTAATTGAGGGAACTTTGCAAAATGTTTTTATGAGGTATGTGGTAGGTTTCGTTCTATTGGGTGTTATCCTCGTGGCTCTTCCAATATTATCATCATTCCTGACCCCCTTCTCGCCTGTTGATCCGGTTGTACCCATAGCAATGTCATTTGCCTTTCTTTTGTTATTCGTATTTATCTTGTATTTACCTATCTCATATTTCCTGTTCAGATTCAAATTGACTTATCTTCTTATTGATGGAAAACCAACAATCATCGTGAAAACGCCAACAACGCAGCGACAATTCGGTGCCAGCTCAAACTACCATATCTCATTCACAACCTTAAGCACATTCTATGGCTATAGAGTCACTTATTTGAAGCTAGACATCTGGGATTCATGGAGCAGGAAAACATTCTTTGAGCGTTTGCCACCAGGAATTGAGATAAAGAACCTCTCAGAATACACACAAGGTGGAGGATATTTGACAGCTCAGTTAGTTTCAGTTGGTAGACACCCGGGGATTGTGTGGAGGATATGCAAGGAGCTTGAGAAGAATTCTGGTGTAAAAAAGCTTCCGTAGGAATCTCTAGTAAAATGAGCACGATAAACACGTGATGACATAAAAGCTCAACGAAGTCGAGAAGACAAAGGCGATATTGGAGAATAAATAGTAATTGTTTATACTGTAGACACTGGGAGGTGTTGATGTGCATTTGACAGGCAAACAAGTTGGAGAATACAGTAAAACTATCTATTTGTTAAAATACTATATCAAGGTGCTGAATAGATTGACTCCATTTAAGTTATCCATCGAAGATGATAAATTTCTAGAACAAAAAACAATAATTCGAACAAGGTGCGACTATACAGAAATTCTTCTTCATATTAGGAGAATTATTAGAAAGTTTACTACGCACTTTTATCCAATAAAACCAATAACTGAAATAGTGAAAAAATACAGATCATTTGAATCTAATGGGAATGTAAAAGAATTTATGCTACCTTTGGGATTCTTCAGAGATAGTTTTAAGCCAATTGTAACATTCAGTGATGATCCAAATACACCTTGTGATGTCGAAGTGACCTTATCTTTTGGTTGGAAGATGGAAGCAAATCAAAATGGGATAATGGAATCAGATACTTTGAATTTAAGGATACTTGCTCCGGAAAAAATTGCCCTTGATGAAGCCGGTTTTTTATATAAGAAAATTGAGATGTTCCAATATACCCACAAAAATTTTCTTGAAAAAATCAGGACTTATGGGAATAATACAGGAAATGAAAATCCTAATATTTATAATGAAATCATTAGAGAATATCAAAAATTGGGTCATTTGATCATGATTTATTCAAATAGTTTCATCCTCAGAATTCACTCATTCCTTGATAAGTTCCTAAACAGAGTAATCAATACACAATACTCAAAAATTCAAATACCTTCTGGCGTATCATTGGATGAATTTATGCGTAAGAATTTTGATTCAAGACTAGACGCAGTATTGTGGCAGCCTACTCAGATTGATACAAATAATAATCAACTGTATATAGATTTTGACAAATATAAAAATCTGAGAAATAAAATAACTCACGGTCTTAAACTTAGCGAAATGGATACTATACTTCTAGAATATAATGATCTGGAATCTTTGAATATTACTTACATTAAAATTGCAAGAATGTTGTGGAAGCATTATTACGCCGAAGAATATCCACAATATCTCCAATATCTTGGTAGAGATTACTCTGACAAAGTCTTCAACCTCGACACCGAAGTTATCTCTATGCTTGACTATGCCATGAGAGTAAAAGGTAAGATGATCACCAGGATGAATAACAAACTTAGAGAATATGGATATCAGATATCAAGAATCCCTATCGCAAACGATGACCAAAAACCACAACTTACCTAGTACATTCCATGAAATAAACTCTCCTCACACCGACAATATCCACCAACAAACAGTGCAAACATAATCATCCAAATTCTCGCCATTCCCCATACTCCAGTTCTTTGATTAACCCTGCCCACGTGCTACAATGCACCAAAAGAATCAAATGGATATAGAGCTTTCGTGGATGAAATCACAACAATAATTACAGGCAGATCGGATAAGATCACATGCACGTCGAAGGGGTGCGCAATCACCGGCTTCATTGTGCTCATGGCAATTATTATATTTGCTGTCGGTTCCTTTAGACACCTGAGTGCGAAAACCCTCTCCGTTTATTTGTTTCCTGCCATTATCATCATCTCTGTTTTACTAGCCTCCGTTCTAATTGTGAACTCTGTGCGAAATCGACGCACTCTCACCCTCAAATATGTCGACGGTAAACCTGTAATATCAGTTGCGCGTGCGAACAACAGCATCATCTTCACCTGGCCATTCGAGTTTAGAGCAAGATTATTTGATTTGCAGACAATCTTTCGGCATCAGTACGGCCCAAACGGCTATATATATCTTGAGATAGCGCAGGACAATAATCGCTTGAAGGTAACTGAAAAGCTCCAATATGGCTGCCCTATGCCAACTGACATTGAGTTCGAGGGGATTGACGAGGAACAGCTTGCGCTTTTTGATAAACCAATCGACGCTCAGTCTACCGCAATCTATCTGATATTTAAAAGTCTTTATGACTACAAAAATCCCCAAAAACGTGCCAACGAGGCAAAAGACAAAAATCGGGGATCAAATCACTTTCGATACGATGAGTCACAAATCTTCTCCAGCGATGATCGTGAAATTATCGATCCGTTCCTCGACTAGCATTAATTAGTAAATATTCCCATTTATATCTGCACTGTAACATCTATTGGTGATAATACTGTTATATCCTATATTATTTAACTCTACTAGCTCTCGTAGTTTACATCTATTGTAATGTGTTAAACATTCTTAATACATTTGTGTCAGAGTTTGTGAGAAAGGAGACAGACATCAAAAAGATAACAGGCGCGACTCCAGACCACCTCTCAAGGCGGGAATGTTCTTCGACCCAGAGGGTCGTCAGCTAGAGGAAGTCATGAGATGGAGGGGTTGAAGGAGTCAACCTCAGATGACACAACTCAATCTGTTGGTGAGAGTTTCGAAGAACCACCGAGATCCACCCAGGTACCGGGTCAGCAACATACAAGGAACTAGGGAGGTACAGGTGGATGAAGTCGAAAAAACGGCGTCAGTAACTGCACACAAGAGGTGAGACATAGAGCTTAATCTTGTGAGTGTTTTTCAAAGTTTTTCTTTTTGCATCGGCAGTACAAGGAAATATCGGCTGTAAATATTTGGAAGACAACAGATGTGGCAATAGGGTCAAACTATTGTAAGTTTTCAAAAACAAGGCCTTATTGCCGAAACTGCGGGGATTGTTAGTTTTGGTTGCTTGCGGTTTTTTGCTCCCTTTTCCGTGACACCAGAACGGGTCACACAAAAACAATCCCCCACCCTGATTAAAAACCTAAAAAAATGCTATCTCCAGAGCCCATGTTCCACCAGGTGATTTCTCAGTCTTCGCCTTGAGTAGTTGATGAAATCAGATAATTCATCGGTTGGCAAGTCAAGGTTATCAGCACTCTTATAATCGAGTGACGCAAGTTCAATAAGGTGATGATATCTTCTGTCAATATTCTCACTTGCCCAATTTGCGCTCTCAAGCTTAGACAAGATTAGTCTTCTCTCAACGAATGCGATAATTCTGCATGTATTTAGAACTGAATATATCGGAAATTCCTCAGACTGCTCTCCCAACCAAATAAAATCCTGCAATATAGAGTCATCAACATCAAAATCCGGCACATCTGGCAATGTATCATCGTCTAAACCAAACAGTCTCATCCCTCGAGTTTTGCAGACCCTAAAATGAACCGCCAGGTCGGAGTCAACTGGATCTTTACCCCACAATTCCTCGACTATCGAATCTGGTTTTTCATTGACGAGTTTAGTCAACCTTTCACGGTAGCTGGAACTGTAGTGAAAATCGAACCTCGCTGGGTGTTTCCAGGGAGAGATATCACGGAGATTGACAAAACTCAACTCAATCGGTCGAGGGTTCCCCGAAAATCTCAACGTCAACTTGGATATCTTAAGAACACCCTCTCGTGACAACGGACTCTTAGTCACAAAAAGCAAGTCCACATCACTCTTGGACTCGTTGAAACATCCAAGCGAAAGGGAACCATGAAGCCAGACTGACGAAAGGTTATCCCCGAATAAACAGGAAACCACGCCCCCCACGAAACCACAAACCTGCTCCCTAACGGTCTTCGGACAGCTCTCCCCTAACACTAGATTCATTTAAAACCCACCGGGCGGCGAGGGAATCTCTCTATGAGCAAACCCTCACCATAACTAATACACAACTAGTACTTAATTATCCTTGGCAACTCTTTCGCTTGAGCCACCCAGTCTGTGACCTTATTCAAGGATGGGAGCTGTCTGACGAGTTTTTTGCTCTCGTTCACCTCAACCATCTTCGCATGCAGATTCTCAGCGTTTCTCTGCGCGAGCTCTGGGATAGTGTCGACACCAGACTCCTCGAGAAGATCCGCATACTCCTGGCCAACACCCTTGATTCTGAAAAGATCGACATGATTAACCCACTCAAGAATGAGTTTTCCGCTGATTCCAGATTTCTTCTCAATCTCTTTTCTACCACTTGGTGTTGAGCCCACATCGAGTAGGTCGTTGGTCGTTGAAATACCGCCTGCAGCAAGCTTCTTTGCGTACTTTTCGCCAATACCCTCTACATACTCCAGTTTTGCCATATCGTCTCTCCATCCTCCTTTAAATTTTGTCGTGTCCAAGAATACACACTCTGAACACAGGCACAGGCGGTGCCATAAACTCATAAAGGCTAAACAGAATCAAACGCCATTAAAAGCTGTCAGCACCCTCACCGGCAGAGTATATCAAAATGATTACTAGTTGGCAAATCAAATTTTTTGGGTCAATAAATTACCATGAAGCCAGGTACTTCTTCTGTTGTTCTGTTAATTTGTCAATTTTTATTCCATGAGACTCAAGCTTCAACACTGCCACTCTTCTGTCCACATCATCAGGTACCCTATGAAGTGACTTTGGCATCTTCAGCCCATTTGTGAGTCCATAATGCAGTGAGAGTAGTTGAAGCGCAAAGGACAGATCCATTATCTCAGCAGGATGCCCATCACCACAGGCAAGATTCACAAGCCTTCCTTCACCAAGCACGTTTATCTTTTTCCCTGACGGGAGCGTGTATTCGGTAATATTTCTTCTAACCTCTCGGCTTGACACGGCGTAGTCGCGAAGCTCATTCATCGCAACCTCAACATCAAAGTGACCTGCATTGGAGAGAATTGAGCCTTCCTTTAGAAGTTCGAAGTGTCTCTTATCAATAATGTTTGTGTCACCTGTCGCTGTCACAAAAATGTCTCCAACAGGGGCAGCTTCCTCCATCGTCTTCACGACAAAACCATCAAAGTGCGCTTCCATCGCTCGAATCGGGTCAACCTCAGTGACAACAACCCTTGCACCAAGACCAGAGGCTCTCATGGCAAGCCCCCTGCCAACCCAACCATAACCGGCAACAACAACAGTTTTACCGCACACCGTCAGGTTTGTGGTTCTCATGATTCCGTCCCAGCTTGACTGACCCGTGCCATATCTGTTGTCAAACAGATATTTTGACTGAGCGTCATTGACAGTGATAACGGGGCATGGCAACCTTTTGGCTGTCTCCAATGCCCTCATACGAGTTATACCCGATGTTGTCTCCTCTGTTGCGCACAAGACATTGTATCGCTTCGCGTTCTCTGAAATCTCAACCACCAAATCGGCTCCATCATCAAGCACAAGGGTCGGATGATTTGACAGTGTAGACTTTATGTTTTCCTTATGCTCTTTTTCTGTCTCGCCATGTTTGGCATAGACGTCGACTCCAGAGCTTGCCAGCGCTGCAGCAACATCATCTTGAGTGGAAAGGGGATTGGAACCACATATGGCAACCTTTGCTCCACAATCAGAAACGACCTGAGCAAGGTAGGCTGTCTTTGCCTCAAGGTGAATTGACATCGAGATAGACACTCTGTCAAAAGCGCCTTTCATCTCCGAAGCAAGCTTCGTCAGAACAGGCATGCGGGGTTTTACCCATTCGATCTTCTGTCTGCCAGAAGGCGCTAACTTGATGTCTCTGATTCTACACATATTCCTTGTAAACCTCCGACCATATTGCTCTCTAACCAAAGCATATCCACATTGCCATTATCAAACCATAAAATCAGCATTGATTGATTCCTCCCATGATGATAATCTCTTTGACATGAAAGGTTTTAAATATAAGGGTATCCTCGTATTCGCTTTCGTTTTTGTTCTAGTAATCGGATTACAGGAACTTGGGATTCTACCAGATCTCTCAATGCCAACGGGCAATGAGTGGTTTTTCCATGTTTTCGGCATCCTGATGCCCACCTTTGTCGCTGTCTTTGCGTGGTGGAAAAGGGTGACACTCGTTGGAATCTCAACGACTATCATCTTCTCTGCATATCTGCTCAAGCTTCTCTATGCTCTGGGTTTGACGTCGGGTTCTTGGGTTATCCAGTACGCCTTTCCACTGCTTCTTGCGGTTGGACTTATTATTCTCCTCTACTACTCATATCAGATTCAGATACACAAGAACCTCGTCCCATGGACATATGTCTGCTGGGTTGTTCTCGTTGTTCCAGCCCTTTATCTCCCTCAAACCATCACATTCTACCCATACCATCTTGCCATGTGGGCACCAACTCTTGTTGCAATCCCCGCCCTCATCATACTTTCCTTCAACGGCAGAGGCGGTCTGGCGGCTGTTTCAGTGGTTGTTTTTTCTGTGTTTTTCCCGCTCTCCGTCTACATTGGCTTCGTGTCCCAGATTCTAGAGGTACTAGGTTTTCTGCTTCTTGGCTTCCATCTTGCTGGCATTCACTGGGCTAATCGAGAATCCGAAGATCCACCTCAAAAGGAACAAATCCTATAACACCAGGTATATACCTCCAAAAGACCACCTTATCAGGCGGCTGTTCATCACCCCACAACCTCTTGACTCGAAGTGTTACCTCTGGCCAATTCTCAACATCGAGCCACATGTGAAACGACGGCTTCGATTGCACCGGAAGCAAGAGCTCGCCTCTATTCATTGAGCCAACAACGAACTTACCAGTAAACAGGTCATCTGACTTTGAGAGAACAATCTCTTTCGGGAGATATCCCTCTGGGGCAACATACCCAGACACTGTGATCGTTTTTTGAGTGTTGTAGTCAGTCAATGCGACCGTAAGATGTCCTTTGAGAATTGCGTTCTTCTGCTCGTCTGATTGTACCCTCAGGGTCACCTCTCCCGGACCAACACCTGAGGTTACCGATGACACTATCCAGGAGCTCGAATCTACAACACTCCACTTTACACCCTCCAAAACATCAACAAACAACTGCGTTGGGGGCGCAATGTCTGGGGTGGAGATGAAAATATTTTCTGGTGTTACCTCGAAGTTATCAGCTGGGTTGGGAACGAGTTTTACAGCCACTACCTTCTCTACTGATATTTTGCCGGGGAATGTGAGCTCAATCACTCCATCTTGAGCGTCGTCTGTCAATCCTTCCTGGAACACAGTGACCTTTATTCTGCCTTTTCCCCTTCCCTGTTTGGGTTCTATATCAATCCATGGGACGGTAGGCAGGGCTTCCCAGACAAACAGATTCTCATCGGCTGTTGGTATAACATCGATGTATTCAGTCTGTCCGCTTACACCCTTTGTAAATTTTATCGAGTCAGTTGAGATGTCAGCTTCTGGATTTTCTGGCAATGTTTCCTCTCCCACCACATCAGAGGTCATTGTGGCAGTTTGTTTGTAATTTTTGGTCGAGGCTTCGATCTCAAGCGAGAAAAGCTTTGGCTCTGTGTAGGTAGTTGATCCCATGCCAGTCGTTGCTATACCTGGAAGGTCAATATAAGTGGGTGCCACTCCAACTCTGCCTGAAACGGGGTCTTTGGGTTTTGTGAATGTAACAGTGCCACAGGCTTCAGAATCGGGGCAAGTTAAAAGGATTGTAAACTTTCCGGAGCCACCCGGATAGAATGTTCTTTTCCCTGGGAAGATTCTCATTGTGAACTTCTGAATCTTCTCTCTGACAACATTGATTGTCACGGTTCGGGTAATTTCACCAACCTTGATTTCAAGCATCGAGACATCGTCAGCCCTCGCAAGGTTTCCAAGCGGGTACACCCTGAGCGTTGCAGAGCCTGTCCCTTCCGTTTCTCCTCCAAACCCAAATGGGTACTCGACGCTCCAACCATCACCATCTGCACAGTCAATATATATCTCATGATATTTTGGACTCGGCTTGTTTGATCTTACTTCAAAGGTAATCTCTGACGGTGAAACTACAAAATCAAAGTTGAGACCAACAAGAAAAGAGGCGCACAATATCGCGCACAAAACGACAGAAAAAACATGTTTTATTCTTTGCACACCCAATCATTTATCACATTTGCCAGACTGTCAACCATTATTTAAAATCAGCCCACCTAAGATTGTCATATTGACAACATTAGCATACAAAAATAGAATTGTTTCAAATGGAAGAAATGTATATCTGCCCGAATTGCAATGCGCTTGTCAACAGCAGCGAAGACGCCTGTCCAGAGTGCGATGAAGACCTCACACTTTACAGCGATGAAGATCTTCAGGCCGGATTCATCCCAGAGATTATCTTCTCAGCGGAATCTCTTGCCGAAGCTCAGGCAATCGTGGAGTTTCTCAGAAACAACGACATCCCATCCACATACCTCGACTTCGACTCACCATTAAGGGAGCAATTGCGAGAGACATCCTCAGACAGTGTCCCCGTAATTGTGCACAAGGACACGGCCGAGAAGGCGATAGAGCTTGTGGATGAGTACATGTCAGTTGTCCCGGTTGGTGACTCCGATGATGAGGATTGGAGCGACGAAGAGGGTGAAATCGAGGATGACGACGAGTACAACGATATCGGTCACAACCAAATCGCCTAGCAAGTAATCTTCAAAGCTCTCTGTCCTTTCGAGGAAGTCACAGGGGCATAATTTTAATGGCAAGTCTGCCTTCTTGCTCCTCCGGTTTGATGCCGGACGGTTTGAAGGCCGCAGTGTCCGTGGTCTCTATGGATTTTTGTGGCTCTGGTTTCATCCTACCCATCGAATTAGCGGTCTTTCCGAGATTTTGTGTGTGTCTTGCGCGCACGAAATACACTTTTTGAAATATTTATTAGGGATATGAGTAAGCACTATCTCGTATTAAATAAATCTGTGGTTGAAGAAGTCGATTGTCTTTTATAATGCATAGGGTCTGAATAATCACTTTTTTGGAACAATTCACAGAAAACACTAAATTACTCGGTTGGCATTTGACACTCGGGGATTCTAAACGTCGGTTGGAGTTATTTTATTAAGATGTTTATTTCTGATGCAGAAAACAATCCAAGAAGATTCCTGCTGCATCTAACGCAAAAAACAAAAATGCCCTCCATTGTATGGAGGGCATTTTTATGTGTATTACCTATGATTTACTCGCGGTCAATTCCCTCTGGAACGATGTAGACATTGAGCGGTCTCTTGCGGAGTCTGACGTCAACGTTCGGGTTGACGGTTCTCTCAATCCTACCACTCTTGTCAGTCGCTCGAGAAATCAAGTTGTAGACGCCACCTGGTCCTGGAGGTGCTGACATATGGAACGACCATTCACCGGTCTTCTCATCAACATCGCAGTTGAACCAAGTCTGTCCGCCATCGGGCGAGATCTCTATTGAAGAGATCCTGGCCTGTGCCTTGAACTCACCAAGAACGGTGAAAGGTGTCTGAATTGTATCCATATCAAGAACATTGTTGAACCATGTTCTTGGTGTTGGATCATTGGCGAGGTCTTCGGCACTACCGCCGCCTCCAGAGGAGGGGGCTGGTGGTGGTGGTGGAGCTGCAACGCAGCCGCCGCCGCCGCCTCAACCAAATGTACCGCCCGACACCGAGCTCAAGACGAATCCGCCAGCAAGCATCAGCAATACAGTTGCTATAACTATCGTCTTTTTCATAGGCTTCTCCTTTCTACGAATCTGCATCGATTCTACACCATCTGAGAACACAAGGTCAATAGTCCAATCAGTAGAAGTTTTCTCCTTGCGTTCCCAAACTAACTTCTACATCATAAATACTGCGCAAACACTGGCCGGTTCATGTTTATTAAAATACGAGAGTTGAATCAGAAGCAGAAAACTCGGAAGTGTCCATGCGTTTTAAACATTGCGTTGGAAAACGTAAATCGGCTTGTCTCCACAATATACCGAAACATTACCGAATATATTACAGAAACGTACTCAAAATGGCTCAATAGACCAAATGAAACACTAACCCACAGGGGCTTGTATCTCAATCATTGGTATTTCCGTTTTATCAGGGTGTCTCAGGTGAATCATGCGAAGAGGGGCAATCACTTTCAAACCACGCTCCTCTATATAATCAAAGAGTTTTTTGAAGCCATTTCCACATTCATCGTAGGAACCCTCATACACAACAGACACAACGTTGGCCTGGGGCATTGTCGCATCTCCGTCCTTCGTCACACCTCTTATCGCTTCGATATCGGTTGGTTCGGTTGAATATTCGGGTGTGTGGTAGACCGTCATGATTATTCCATTCTGGTTTTTTAGCTTTTCAGACTTGGCTTTTGCAAGCTCCTCGAACAATTGATGTTCACCGTCATACGTCGCCATTTTACGAACAGAAACGTATTCAAACGACGGGGACACCTTTTCAATTGGGTCATGTACTTTCATGTAAGTCTCCTTTTGTGTTTTTTGAAGTAGTGTGTCACACACAAGAAGATAAGAATCCACAAGGTCTTTTCTCTTCTGTAGTTCATTTCTGTGTTCAGACAATACTTGTGTGGTATCGAGTCCCTGATTCATCCGCTCAAGATAGCGCGCAATATCTCGAAGCGGTAGATCGGCTCTTCGGAGTTTTGCAATAGTCCTTGCAGTATCAGCCTGGTCTTTGCTGTAGTACCTGTATGCATTACCCCAACCAACCTTCGCAGGTCGCAGCAGACCGATTTTGTCGTAATGCCTGAGCATCTTTGTCGTGATTCCGACAATCAATGAGAATTGACCAATTGTGTACACCTATCTCTCACCTCCAAAGAAGAGACTAGAGGTTACCATAGTGGTAAAGTCAAGTGTTTTGAAGAACTATGCAAAAACTTAGAATTCATGCAATCTTTTGTGAAATAAAATCAAAAACTACGTATAAAATGCATCTCGTAGATACAATCCCTGTGCAATATTTTACAATCATTATACAAACAGCAACTTGACTCCACTGTTTGCTGTATATAGCTTTGCATGTAGGAGGTGCACAATGCTAGGGAAAATCTTTGGAGCTGTCTTGGTTCTTATCATTTCAACAACATCACCTGTTTGTCTTACTCCAATTGAAATCAGCCAGGAGCAGTTTGGTGTTTATGATGTTTCTGAGGGGATAATCGTTTATAAGGCATTCGATGAGTCTGGAAAAATTGAAGTGTTTACAAAGAATGTTGACACAAACGAGGAGAAGAAGATTTCAAAAAACGGAGCCAAGAAATGGACTCCTTTCATTTGTAATAACTATGTTTTATGGACTCAACGTGTAGGTAGAAATTATGAGATGGTGTTATACAACATGAAATCAGAGGAAACCGAAGTAATCGCGGAAAATACATTCAATTTTTCAATTAGACCGGCACTAACCGATAAATGGATTGTGTGGATAGAAAGAAAATTAGAAGAAAACGACATGCTTGCCTACAATCTCGAAACAAAAGAGAAAATCTCTCTGATAGAAGACAAGACAATCATGGTGGGTAAACCTGTTGTTGTTGGTGATAATGCTTTCTATGTTTACTCAGGCAAGAGTGATTGCGAAGAAACAGAGAGAGTTTTTCACCTTAACTCATTCAATCTTATGACAGGGGAAACAGAACTAGTTCACACAGGCTTAGGGAGTCAGGTAAATATGCATGGACAAGGTGATTGGGTTGTATGGAATGAAAAAATCGACATGAATTCATTTAAGCTATTTCTATACCAGATAAGCGAAAAGAAGACCATTCAAGTTGAAACATCTGACCACTTGCCAATCGATTTAGCGATGTGCGGTGAAACAGTTGTTTATATCGCAAGCACAGATTCAAGTGAGTTCTCGGCCATTTACATGCTTAACGTACCAGATGAAAACCCAACACCAAAAGTAATTTATTCCTCTGATTCTCAAAAATTTTTCCCAGAGTGTGGTGATAATGTTGTGCTTTGGCATGATATCATCGAGCCTGGGGGAAGGAACAAAATTAAAGGAATTGTGATATCAACTGGTGATGTTTTTTCTGTATCAGATTCACCCAAAAGCCAGTATCTGTCATTTTTTAAGGATGGCATCATAGACTGGGTGGAAGGTCAACCCGAAGATGGAAGAGTCGAGAAGATTTACAAACTTTCTGTTCGATAAAAAATATTGGAGAAATACTGCTAAAATGTTGGATGACGTCCACAGAATAACGAAATCGATAAGCATAGAAATCCAGTACAGCAGGTTCCGAATCACAAACAAAAGAAATGAATTGTGATAATTCAGTAAACATTCCTAATACAAAGATAATGACCATACTAAAAAAGAAAACGAGTGCTATTTTGCCAAAATGTGGTTCAGTTCTTCTATGACCTGTTCAAGTCGCTTCAGCTCCGGGTAATATTTTATCTTCTGAGCGTTTTTTTCAGTTGTGACAAAACCCTGATACCGCAACACCCTGAGGTGCTGAGAAACTATCGCCTGCTCAAGGTTCAGTTTCTTTGTTATTTCACTCACATTTATCATTGGGTTGCGAATGAGCAGCTCCATCATCGCCATTCGAGTCGGATGCGCAAGAGCCTTCAATCCCCCCACAAGATTTGAACTTGTCTCTACCTTCATGGGTACTATGATATGTGGGTAAAATGGAGTGTGAAAGAGCGACATGATCAAAAAGATATATAAATTTGTTAACATTTGTCTGCTATTGCTCATTATTGCTTGCTTATCTGGGTTTACAAATTCGGATGAAACAACGATAAAAATCGCAACCCCACCATCTGGTCTTCACACAAGAGAAACCAGCCTCTTTCTTAGAGGCAGCGTGTCAAACACCAACATAAACTCGGTCGATCTCTTACTCGACGGAGCGACTATAGGTCGAATCAGCACTTCTTGCAAAGATGGCACTTTTTCAAACACTGTAACACTGGGTGCTGGCAAGACTGCCATCACAGCCCAAGCATTTTCAGATGGTCAATATATCGAGGCTGGAATCGTTGTATACAGAGACTGCTCTGTGACAGCTGGAATCGGTGAGAGTCAAGTGTATGTAAACTCCGGAATAGACTACCTGGCAAACCCCATCCTGATAATTTATGGCAGGTCACTTGTGCCGCTTCGCGAGTTTGCCAATTTCTTTGGAGCCGAGGTTGGCTGGGATGATGTAAATCGGGAGATCACAGTCACACTTGGAAGACTCAAATCGAGTATCAAACTCGGTTCAGATCAGGGAACAATTGACGGGGTGAAAACCAAATGCGACCCCCCAGCAAAGTCAATCAACAGTACAGCATATGTCCCTTCGAGGTTCCTTGCCTCTATGGTTGGCGGGGGGGTGTCCTGGAACGGCAGCACAAAGATGCTCACAGTTGCAGTTCCGTAGGGTTCCCAAAATATTTTAATAAAAATCTGGGGAGTGGTATCCGGCAGGTTGGTTATTGAAATCCCATACCACACGTTTTATCGTTGTTCGAATTGCACGTTAATCTTATCAGTTGATAAATCCTGAAAGTTTGGGCTTTCCTTAAAGAGAAAAATCAAATCCCCAACTGCAAGCAGACAGTCCGGTGAATGAAGTTTTCTCAATGAGAACTGTCTAAATAACTCAGACTATTTTTAGGGTTACCTTCCCTCAAACTCCCTCGAATAATACTTACAAGTCTTCATGCCTCAAATTGAATCCACAAGTGTTCTCTTTCAAATATAGAAGAAATGCATATTGGTAACTGGTGAATTTGATCTGTGTTTGTTTTGCAGATGATTAACTATTTAGATCTACGCACCCCCCACTAGTGAGGGGTGAAACGGTACACATAGGTGCATATCGAAGTTACAAACTTCGATATGCGCCTATGAAATAATTATTGTTATGCCAGGTATAGCAAATACAGACCAACGATGACAATCAATAATCCAAAGACTACTCTCAATACTCCAGATATTTTACTGAAACCTTTGTTGTTGATGTATGCCTGAAGCGATCCCGCTGTCATGCCAACAGCCAAAATCATCGCTGAATGACCAAGCGCATACACAAAGAACAAGAATGACCCCCAAACTATGTTGCCTGCTGATCCTGTGCCAACCAAAGCCATCAAGATGACAAGAATCGGAGCAGCACACGGAGTGGACACAAACCCAAAAAGAAGTCCAAGAACAAAAGCGCCAAATAGTCCTGTTTGAGGTTTTTTCAATACTTGAGGAACTGGAATATTGACGCTGATAATATCAGCAAACATCAAACCCATTACGATACAAACCGCCGCCAGGAAATAATACACCCATGAACCCGTCAGATTTATGCTTGATCCTATTAGCGCTGTTATAACTCCAAGAATAGAAAACGCGAGGACGAGTCCAAGCACAAAAATAAGGGTGAAAATAACTGATCTTTTATAATTGGTTTTTTCTCCCTGGTAAGCTCCTGCTGCGCCAATCATCAATGGGACAACAGCGAGTACGCAAGGATTGGAAGCTGTCAAAATACCTGCAAACAAAACAGCAAATGGAGACCACCAGACATACGTTTCAACTATCTCTTTTAGCCCATTCATTTATTCAACCTCACAGCCAATGGAGTTCAACTGATCTATTATCCAATCACGAACCTCAGGCACCTCTTGCTCGGTAATAACCCTTCTGTACACCTCAACAGCATCCTCATCGAAGATAATAACGGTTGGAATGACGGTAACATCGAATAAATCCTTGACAGTGTTATTGATAAAGTAGGTGTGAATCGTGACTCTGTCGCCAATATCCTCTTTCAGCTTCTCCATAACCGGCTGCATCAGTTGACAGGGGATACAAAGGTCAGCCCCTATTTCTACAACCGTATACTCACCTTGTCTTGGCATTTCATACTCAGAGCCTGGTCTTGTAAACTTTGTGACAATTATTGCTATCACAATCAGTACAACGGCAGAAAGCACAATCATCTTCCACTTTTCCATGTATACCTCTTTTCGTATATCGACTATCAGTTCAATACCTGGCGTGTACCAAACTTACTTTGCGGTCAGTATTACCTCTTTTGTTTTGCTGATATATTCAACGTCGCACCCAAGGTTTTCTGCAATGAATCTCAGCGGGACAAGCGTTCTTCCATTGACGATAACTGGCGTAACACTGACATCATCAGATATCTGTTGTTCAACTCCATTTACGAGCGCAACTGATTTGCCAACAGTCAACACAATCTCTTTATCGTCAAGATCAATCGTTATTTGCTTCAGATATTGATCCCACTTGATATCTCCACCAATGGGTTCGACAACGTATCTGGCAGGAAGGAAGGTTCTACTGTGGATGATCTCCGGTTTTGAATCCATCGTCACATTGTACTTGTCCCTTGTGTAGGAATTTGATCCGATTGTATATGTCAGCTTGTTTGGCTTCTGAGCAAAAACTATGAATTCATTACCATCAGCCACAAAGATTCTGTTGGAACAGATTATGGTTTTATCAAGATCATACCCTAAATCCTCAGACCACTCGGTTTTGCCCGTTTCAATATCAATGCTAACGATTTCATCAGATTCGCAGCAGACAAGTATTCTTTTGTCTGATATGTTCAGCACTGACATCTTGCCTTTCCCAACCAGGGCATACCAGAGCTCTTTGGCAGGCTTTATGCAACATGTACCACCACAGAATGTCCCATCGAGACACTGAATCCTAAAATTCGATGTTGTGCAAACAACCTTATTATCTACTATACCGACGCTTGTGACATCAGCATAGGTTTGATACTTCCACCTCGCGGTTCCATCTAAATCAAAGGCAAACAGGGATGACCCGGATATTGCATACACCTTATCATCGCTTATCACAATCGGGGTGGTAATCATGCTTTCGCAAACGAAGCTCCACAATTTCTCGCCGTTCTCTTGATTCAGGCAATAAAGCTTTTTGTCTGTTGACCCAATAAATACTTTTCCATCACAAACACTTGGAATACTGACAATCGATTTATCCGTTTTAAAACTCCATTTATTTTCAAGATTATTAGCGTCAAGACATACGAGTGTGCCGTCTCTCAAACCAACGAATATATCGTCATCTTGCTGCTGTGGTGGAGCTGTAATTCTAGAATCAGCCTTGTAGGTGTGTGAAATCTTTCCTGTTTTACGACTTAGTTTTATAACATCATTCCCCGATGCCTGGTACACACTATCTGAATTCACAAATGGAGCAAACTCAACTCGAGTTGATAGCTCTGATTGCTCCCATATGATCTCTCCAGTTGTTGCATCCTGTGAAATCAGTTTTCCACCTTCTGTTACAAGATAGACTGAATTGTCGTACAGAACTGGATGACAAACCAATTTCTCATCAAATTCCCTCTTGTGAAGAATGGTGAGTTTTTCATTCGGTATGCATTGATTGTCTATCTCGGAGGTGTGTCCAATGTTTCCGCCATAACAAATCCACGAACAGACCGACTCACCATTGCTGCTGGATATAAAGAGAGCCAAAATAACAATCAATGTGAGTATGTATGAGATTTTCTTCATTTTCCTACTCCACATTCCGAAATGTATGAAACTACATCCTCTCTTTGAACAACACCCTCAAATCTGTATCTTTCGTTTCCACTAATATCGTAGAATATTGTTGTGGGTATGACTCTAATTCCATATTTTGAGGCAGCGTCGGGGTCATCTCTCACATCAATAACCCTTATATCAACCTTATCACCCATCTGATCTCCAACACTCTCTAGAATCTTGTTCATCTCAATACATGGAATGCAGTTGTCTCTTCCAATCTTAACAACGATTGGAACAGCACCAACACTTGCTTTATCGCTGCTTACTCCACCTGAACAAGATACAAAAATCATCGAAACCAAAACCAGCAATACCGCATATCTTATTGCTTTCATCACTGATGCTCCTTAATGAATTGAATAATCTCATTCACGGAATTGATTTTTCCTGACGAGACCACAACTCCATCAAAAGCCAAAGCCGGCGTTACCATTACGCCAAAGCTCATAATCTCCGTTATCTGCGAAATCTTCACAATCTCGACATCGATACCGAGTTGTGCAACCGCCTCGAAAACGTTTTTTTCCAGTTTCTGACACTTGGGGCATCCAGTTCCAAGTACTTGTATCTTCATGCTACCTCCTTTTTAGTAAATCATACCGAATATCCAACCAGCAAGGGCTGATAAGACGATTACGAGAAGAAAGAAAACGATGGCTTTTTTTGAACCCAACACCTTGTAGACCACAAGCATTGATGGCAAGGACAGGGCGGGACCGGCGAGAAGGAGGGACAGAGCTGGGCCATTGCCCATACCAGATTTCATCAGGTTCTCAACGATTGGCACTTCGGTAAGGGTGGCGAAATACATGAATGCGCCAACCACGGAAGCCGCTAGATTAGAAAGGATTGAGTTGCCACCTACCGCATTTTGTATCCACTCCTGCGGAATTATCTTGAAGATAAATCCCGATATCAACACTCCAAAAAACAGAAGGGGCAATATCTGCTTGGTTAGTGTCCAGGTTTGGTCCATCCATCCATAGAATCTTTTCTTATTGAGGAACAAAATGGAAAAGATGAGTGTCAACAGAGTAAATCCGCCAACCAACCACCACTTGATGCTGTTGATTGCCTCTCCCGCTTGTATGTTCCAGGTTGCAAATATCAGAACAAACACAATTGAAGTAAGAATCAAGGCTGACTTCCAGACAGGGAAATCGCCATTCTCTGGGATGACAATTTTGGATATCCTCTCGCTGTCCTCTCTTTTGAAGCTTTTTTCCATAATAATTCCGATGATCACGGCAAGGAGAATGGCAGACACGATTCTTGCCAATCCGATTTGCCAACCAAGTGCTTTGAACGACAAAACCATGGCAAGGATGTTTATGGCCGGGCCTGAGAACAAAAATGTGGTGGCTGGACCTATCCCAGCTCCAGAGTTATATATACCCGCGAAGAGCGGGAGAACCGTACAGGAGCAGACAGCAAGAATCGACCCACTGACTGAAGCCATCAGATATGCCCAGAACTTTCCAAATGACCCAGACAGAATCCTGATGACAGAACTTGAGGAGATCATGTTGGTGATTCCACCTGCGATAAAAAGAGCTGGAACCAGACACGTAAGAATGTGTAATCTTGCGTACTCATTGAGCATCCTCAATGCTTCACTGATAGCTTCCAGGAAAAATGCGGTGTTTAGATCAATAAAGTACGCCAGCAAAAAAACACCAAGAAATATCAATCCGATCTTTATTTCATTCTTCATCTGTTATCACCTCTTAAAATGGTCTAGAACACACCCCACACATAGGAATATGCACTTCATGTTGAGAGAATAGATTACCTCCTGCCCCTTCTTTTCGTATATCACGATTTTCTTGGTTCGAAGGATTGCAAGGTGCTGAGAAACACAGGTTGGAGTGCAGTCCATAAGGTGCGCGAGCTGCGATACTGAATATGAGTCTGATGAAAGTAGTTCCACTATCTTGAGGCGTTTTTCTGACGATAGAGCGCCAAATATCTCACTGAGATTCCTCAAATCCTCATCGGTCAGTTTCAGTTGTTCTAAAGTATTCATAACTTCGTATATACGCAGATATGCATATATGTCAACTACGCACTTCACTATTGCAAAACAGGTTTAGAATCAATGAGAGTCTTTTGTCAATAGTGATTTAAGCCCGTAGATTTCAAAATTAAACCAGGGATGTTACTTTAGGCTTTCCCAAGGAATATCCTTTTCTTTTACCGCGGTGATATGCAATGATATCTGTTAATAAGGTTATTTGTGGGCGAAAAAGGGAGGCGCATTAAGCGACAAAATAAGCTTAGAAAAACTTGCCATTTGAGGTAAGAGGTCGAAAGTACTACAGGTGACAGCACCATAGGTATAGGATTTACACCTAACGGATCAATCACTTTCGTGATATGATTGCACTTTCTTTGTAAACCACTCCATTGCTCCAATAAAGGCATCAAATCTAGACTGGTCTTGAAGTTCCAAAATATCAAAACTCGGTCTTCTGTTTATGACACTCTCATCAAGTGAGATTATCCCAATTTTATTAAGCTCTCTGACAAATTCCATCCTATCTGCTTCAGTTTCAAAAGCTGGATTTTTTCTGATATACTCAAACTGAATCTCAATTTTACCATATGTCCAGAGTGTAATTGGATTGTAATTGATATCCCCAGCAGCGACAGTTGGTCTACATGAACCACTTCTAAGTCCCTGTCCATAAATATCCTTGTAGCCAATTTTGAGCATTTTATCTAAAAGCTTCGTTGTTACTTCTCTATATCTACTGTTATTCCTTTCCACCAGCTCCTCAAGAAATGAGATTTTGTCCCAATATTTCTTATTAATTTCTGCTCTTTGTGTCCTTATACTCGACGAAATAATCTTTGACAACACAACATCCCTGTGTCTGCAAATCTGCACTCCATACACATCTACTGTGTCCATATTTTCTGAAAGGAAATTGATTATCGTAATCAACTCACTGGGGAGTTCATCAGAGGCAAATACGAGCTTGAGATTGCCAGATCTCAGGTTGGATTTTACCTGTGCCCAAAATTCACTTTCTGTTAGATTATCTCCAATATGATTTTCAATCACATTGTCGTAATCAAGATTCCCTGACATGAGTCTTTTGTTAATAGCGTCCTTTAGAGAATCAATCGTCCAATAGATTGAGGCATTTGCAGCATAATCGAGCATCTGCCCAACAACACTCCTTCTAACCTCAGGGTTGTTGCTCCTTTTCACCTCCACAAGAACAGGCACCCCGTTTTCATCAATGAAAAGGTGATCAAGGCTGTATTTATTCGCTCCGTCGTATGTGATTGGGATTCCAAGCTCTCGATCAACAAGCAAGAATTTCTGAGTTTTTGGGTCTTGCATAATCAATTTCGGATGCTTGGCAATCAGGACTTGCAACTCAGCTTCAGCTACAAAACAGCATTGTTCCAACTCTTCAAGTTCGCTATCACCAGTCAGCTTATATATTCGGTCTTCCATATCTCCTCTTTCTTTGAAAATACAACTAGCTGTCAAACTTGATTGTTGCCTGTCTCTTCATCGAATTCCAAGACACCTCACCACCGAGTGCATCAGTGACGAACCTTAAGGGGACGTACGTCCTGCCATCTCGAATCATAGGAGCTGCGTCAAGCTCAATCTCAAACCCAGCAACAATCGCTGTCTTTGAGCCAATGGTCAACACGATGCTCTTGCCATCAAGGACATAAGAAACAGTTTTCACACCGCCTGAAACTTCATCGAGGGTGTAGTCAACCTTTGCACCAATTGACTCACCCAGGAATCGAAATGGCACCATTGTCCTTCCAACACCGCTGACAAACGGAGTGCCTTTACAGTCCATCTCAACACCGTTGACTGTTGCTGTGGGCTTACCGATTGTAAAGACGACCTCGATGCTCTTTTTCCTCAGGTCGACCGTCAGTTTTGCGCTGCCCCCAGTAACTCCACCCTTTGTCGGGATAACCTCATACTCAATCAAGGTGTCAGCTTCAAATGTCGTATCAGCATAGAAAGTGTCGGCAGTCACGGTTAACACCACCCCGTTTCGCTTGACGATATAGCTTATCCCATCACCGCTTGAGTGCCAATAGACCAGGATTGTGCTTGATGTCACATCTGCATCAAGCCCAGTGACCGCATCCGGGGCATCGGGTGCTGGTGTGAGATCAACCACCACAGAAACAGGAGAACTCTTTTGTCCATTGACAAACGCCACAACAGTGTATGTCATCTTGGTTTTCTTGGGGCTATTATCTTTAAAATAGAGCTCATCAGTTTTGGTTATCTCAACCCCATCTCGTGTCACGATAAACTCAGCCTCACCGTCATACGACCACACAAGCAACACCGAATCTCCGATGATTTGATACTTCAAGTCAGAGACTGGCTCTGGGGGTTCAACAACAAACTCAATAATCACATGGGCCTCTGGGCCAATCTTGTCACCATCAGTTGGGAACACCTTATAAATAAGTGTGCCGGGTGGGGGATTCTCATGAGTGAAGTGCAAATCTGTTGTTCTGCCAACATCCTCTCCATTGCATTGAATCAAAAACTCCACACTCTGTTCTGACGTCCAAGTCAGAAGCACCTTGTCCCCCACAAATGTAGCAGCAAGGTTCTCAACAGCCACAAGCTTTTGCGGAACATACACACTTGCAGTATCTGAGAGGTCGGACTCAAGTCCGCCTGAGGCGAGAGAAACAAGAGCATAAATGTAGGTTTTCCCGCGCTCAACCTCTGTGTCTTTGTAGAATGTTTCCTTTATCGATACGTTATTGTATGGAGTTTTGGGCAGGTCTTCTCCCTCAAGAGCTCTGAAGATGTTGTATCCGGTCGCCTCAGCCCCTGTGGTCGGGGCATCCCAGTCAACCTCGACATGGTCATACACCCAGGTTGCCTTCACATTGATTGGGGGATTCGGCGGCTCTTCCTTTGGAATTTCTTCCTCCTTTTCTGTGACGGTGATGTCAGCTGTTACATACCCAAGGTTCCTGATCCCATACTCGCCATCATCAATATATATCCCCAGTTTCCCTGTGTATTTGCCCGGCCTGGCGTTGCCAGCCGAAACCTTCACTCTCAGGGTGGTGTCCTCACCAGCTTTTAGATTCAAAGTCGAGATAGTTGATGAGAGGAACAGGTCTCCCTCAAACATCAGGTCAAGGTCGACCTTGCCTTCGTTGAATAACTCTACCTGTTTTACTGTCTCTCCCCTGTAGGGGATTCTCACATCAAAATCACCGTCTTTGACTCGGAGCTTTGGCTCCATGTCGGCTGGTCTGGGTTTTTTGCCAAAACAAGCGAGTTTTCTCGCTTTGTATTTCTCATTCTCCCCATACTCCACAAACATACGTTTCCAGGCAACAACAGGTTGGAACACATAGGGCGTATCAAGAGGGATGTGTTTGATAATTGAGGCGTCCTCCGCTGAGACAATGTAGACTCCACCCGTCCCGTCCTCGCTGCCGTTGCCAACGGGCACAAGCAACTCGTCACCCATCACAGTAATTGCATCTGTTATTGGGCCTGGCATTCTGACATCCCAGATGATGTTTCCCTTGATGTCAAAACGCACCATCCTGCGTTCGTTGTTGCCAATAACCAAGGAATCCCCATAGACAGATGGCCCATGAAACGTCCACATTCCAACATCAATTATCTGAGCATCTGACACCTCGCGGGGTTTTGGCAGGACGATTATCTCTCCCCCTGACATTGTAAAAATCATGTATTCATCAAAGGCAACGGTCGGCGCCCACACCTGAGTGGACATCTTGTAGCTGTCCTTTACTCCACCGTAGCCTTCAGCGAGGAGTTTTACCTCGTAGTGCGCAGCGCAACCCACGTACCCTTCAACATCATTGACCCCAGGAGCGCCGACAACGGCGTACTCTGTACGGGTTTCCCAGCCCGACTTCAGTGGGTCTAGTGAAATTCGCCTGACTGCGCCACCCTTGCTGTATGCGGAGAAATAACCCCAGATTGTCTCATCTTCCTTGAGGGCAGCAACAGACGACATGTGAGAACCTCCACTTGAGCCGTGCCACATAATCTCACCATTGGCAAGGTTCACCCCCAGAAAGCTCTCCTGAAGCGGAACAACAACGATGTCTGAGAGCATGGTGCATGATTCCGAACAAGCATCGTTGAGGCTCAACGACCACAGGGTTTTGCCAGAGATGACATCAACGCACCTGACAGCGTCTGTATCGCCAATCACGAGCTTGCCCATGCCGACAACAGGATTCCTGTTCCAACCCTTCATACAACGGAGGTTCATCTCCCAGGCTATCTCGTCATACTGTTCATAGTCCCAGGTGTCAAAGGCAACACCTGTGTGGGCTGCGTTTGCGGCATATTGAGGCCAGGGCTTTGGCTCATCGGCTACAGTCCCAGCGCCATCATCGGCTGCGACACTCGATAAACCAAGACAAGACACCAGAACAAGCACAGCGAGAACAACACGACGCATATCACACCCCCGAGGTGGTTTATATGAAATAATGATAGCAGAAAGGGGGGTTCAAATCATCTATTGGGAAATGATTGATTGGAGTTGAGTTTTTAAAGGATTAGGAGTTTAGGAGCCGGTGCAGCCGGTTTCGTTGATCATTTTTTCTATTTTCTCAATTTCTTCGAGAGCCTGTTTGTCGTTTTGTTCCTCGGCAAGTTTTCGAGCTTTTTTGATGTCTTCTTTAGCAAGGCCAAGATTCTGGAGCATACAATATGAAATGGCTCTAACCTTAAATAATATCGGGTCACTTGGACAAATCTCAATTGCTCTTGTAAAATCTGCTATCGCACCAAAGTAATTCCCCACCCGTCCCCTAAGAACACCTCGTTTGTAGTATAAATCAGAGTCATCAGGATTCAATTCGATTGCTTTTGTAAAATCTGCTATTGCACCTGGTAAATCTCCCTGTTTCATTCTCGCAAGCGCTCGATTGTAATAAATCTGGTAATAATCTGGTAATAGTTCAATTGCCCTGCTGTAATCTATGATTGCGCCATCTGGATCTCCACTTTCATTTTTGGCTGCACCCCTATTGATATATGTCTCTGGGTAATCTGGCTTTAGTGCAATCGCCGCATTATAATCATCTAATGCAGCTTTAAAACCTTCTGTTTTTTCCTTTAAAACCCCCCTACTGCAATATGCTTCGGCATAATGTGGGTTTAGCCCTATAGCTTTTGTAAAATCCTCAATCGCATCAGCAATCATATGATTTTTCGCTTTTAAATGCGCCCTATTGTAGTATGATTCTGCACTAGAAGGATCAATCTTTATAGCAGTATTATAGTCCTCCATCGCTCCATAAAAATCTCCCTTGTCATCTTTTGCAGAACCACGATTAATATACGCTGCGGAGTTATTTGGATTCAATTCTATTGATCTTGTATACTCCTCAATCGCACCATCAGTATCACCCATATTATATTTTGTGAGTCCCAAATTTGAATGCGCATTTGGATTTTCTAGATCACATTCAATAACCTTTTTATGATCCTTTATCGCTCCATCGTAATCGCCACTTTTGGTCATTGCATTTGCACGAAGGGTGTAAATATCCGTAGGTTTAGGATGTAATTCGATTGCTATAGTATAATCCTTTATTGCATCTTTGTATTTCTTTTGTCTCTCTTTTGCACGCCCGCGGTTAACATATGCATCAGCATCTTTTGGATTTAGTTTTATAGCCGTTGTATAGTCCTCTATTGCTCCATCTATATCATTTAATTCAATCTTAGATGCTCCCCGATTTGCATATACATCAGATAGAAACGGATTTAGTTTTATAGCCGTTGTATAGTCCTCTATTGCTTTATTGTGCTCTTTCAAATGAGCCAAAGCCACTCCACGATTCACAAATGTATCAGAGTTATTAGGGTTTATAACTATTGCTTCAGTATAATCCACTATAGCTTCTTCAATTCTACCCTGTTCAGCTTTTGCTAACCCTCGATTGTAGTATGCATCATAATTTTTCCTATCAAATTTTAAAGCCATTGTAAAATCATCGATAGCTTTGTTAAACTCACCAAATTGCATCCAAATTCCACCCCGATTGATGTAGCATCTCACATCACTCGGTTTCTTCGAAATTGCTGTGTTATAATCATCAAGTGCACTACTTTTGTCACCCTTTTTTGAAAGAACGACTCCCCGACTATAGAACACTTCAGCATCAGCCAGGTTTGACTTTACTATTTTGGAATAGTCATCAATCGCACCATCAAGGTCACCAGCTAAATTCTTCAATCCTGCTCGATACATCAAAAGATTTATATCTTCTGAAAATTCCTTTACAAGTTCATCGAGAATCTCAATTGCATGATTGTAAAATCCTCCCTGTAACGCATATAAACTCTCTCTGATTCTTCCCTTTTTTGAATCCTTGTATGCATCCTTGTATTTTTTGTAACCATCCTCGTCATTGAATAGTGTAACTCCGCTCATGTTGTGAAGTGTTTCCAATTCGTCTCTTATTACCGCTCTTGCGTCTTTGCAAATATCCACATGAAAAAAGGGGATATCCTTGAAGTTCAGATTATCCAATACAAACACTGAGTGTTGAGCTGGAATTCGTTCGTTTATTCTCCGAGCTTCCCAGAAATACAGATTTTCATCATTTTTTAAAAGAAAATCATCTACCAATTTATCAAAATCAAAGAAGTTTGAGTGTTCGTAAGTAATTCGTCTGAACCTGCCGCCCCACTCAGCATTGTCTATGAAATACACTCTACTATTTTGTTTTTTATCCTTTTCCTTGTCACCCACCGCAAAATACAACGCAACCAGGGCATTCTTTGTAAAATCTGTTAAAAAGGTTGTCTCTTTCTCTGAGTGTTGTAGCTCAGCAAGAATCTCCAAAACTGACAATTCAACACCATTTTTGTAGTGATAACCTCTTGCTCGATATCCATCCACTATTGATCGGTGGTGCTCAATAAATCTCTTTATTCTTTCACTGTCAAGATCTTTATCACCAATGATTTTTCTGTATGCGCTTGATTGAACTTCATATTCTGAGTTGGAAACACCTCTGAAAAGATATTTGCCAAAAACATCTAGTAAATCAGGTTCTTTTGGCTCATGTGAATCAGTTTCTTTTTGTTTAGTAGTACCTGTTTCTCCTCGTTTGATTAATCCCTTTTCCTCTTGCTCCTTAAGAATCTTCTCTTTTACCTTTTTCAGGAAATCAACCACTGATTTTGCGCATTCATCTTTTGGATCTTTGCTTTTTACAGCCTTTTGTTCTTGTTGATTTCCCTGACCTTCTCCCCGAACAACTCTCTTTTCCTCTACTTTTTTCTTATCTTCCTGCCCTTTTTTATTCTTTTTCCCCATATCCGTCTAATATAATCCCTATTATCACATTGTCAAAACCACCATCAATCCCCATTTAGATATCCAAAAACAAATATTCAAAACATAACCAAAAGGTTATTTTTTATATTCCAGCCTTATCTCTTTCGTTTCCGGTATCCAATCAACATCGCAGCCTGCGCTCTCGCCGAGGAAGCGCATTGGCACCATTGTTCTGTCGTTGATGATAGACGGCACAACGCCTGGGTTTTTCTCATCGATTATCATCATGACACCGTTGACCCTGGCTTTGTTTTTGCCAATCCAGAACTCGATTGTCACCTCGTCGTTGAGCTTGCTTGTGACCTTGCGCTCCGCTGCATCCCACTTCACCCAACCACCAAGCGGCTCAACCACGTATCGAGCAGGCAGAAGCGTCCTGCCCTGCGAGACCACAGGCTCAGCGTCAATCTTGTAGCTACCCGAATCGGAGGTGTAGAACCTCTGACCAAGCTGAAAATCAAGCAGCACAGTGCCCGTGCCAAAGCAGTAGAGCTTGCCGTCAGCTCCACCAATGAAGAGCTTGTTTCCAGCCATCGCTGGCGGGGAGATGAATCCTGAGGTGTTCTCGATGTGCCAGAGGAGCTTGCCGTCTCTTGCCCGAAGGCAGTAGATAACGCCAGGGGAGGAGTCAGACTTTCCCTCGGATGCGATGTAGACCTTGTCATCATAGATTATCGGGGAACCTGAGAAGTAGCCCTTGTTCTTGTCGGCATATGTCCAGCTCAGAGCCCCAGATGAGGCATAAAGTCCCTGGAGGTTTCCACTGACACTCGCAGACTTGGAGTGGGCAGCAAAGACATAATCACCATATGAGGCAATTGATGTCACAACAGGAACTGATGTTTGCTGGCTCCAGAGCTGCTCTCCAGAAAATGCGTCGAGGCAGATGAGTCTGTTGTTTTTAGAACCAACGTACACTCTGCTACCTGTGATTGCCACATCAGCACCATCGGGGCAGTTGAGGCTCTTTCGCCACACAACAGAACCAGAGCGGTAGGAGATGCAGTAGAGATAGCCGCCAGCTGTGAGGTAGAGGTAACCACTGCGATAACCAAGCTCTCCACAGATTGTACCCTCAAGCGGCTTGTACCAGGTGACCATTTTCTCAACCAATGGGTTCCTGATACATTTAAGGACATTGTTGTTGTCCGAGTCTAGTCCAGAGAAATACATATAGTTTCGCTCAGGGATGATGACCAGGGTGTTGATTGTGAGGTTTGTCTCAATTTTGTCAGTTAGTTCGCCAGTCCAGACATCAAAGGCGTAAATCATCTTTCCAGAGGCAAGGTAAACCCTGTCATTCCAGATGAGGGGATTGCCTTTGACTCCCTGACCAACATGCTTGCTCCAAACGCGGTTGCCTTCGTCGTCGGCACAGTAGAGATAGCCATCGGTTGAAACAAAGATAACGAGACCTGTTTGGTAGGCATAGCCGTTTGAGTCAGGCAGGTAATAAAGAGGCGTGCTCTGGATTTTTCCGTTGGTTGGAAATTCCCAAATCTTGGCAAAGCGTTCTTTTTCAATCCCGCAGCCATCAGAGACAGCACCGTTCCTCTGAAAATTTCCATGATAGACAGACCAACTCGATGAGCAGGAGTTAGTATCCGCAACAACGGCACTTGCGAAGGTCATCACAAGCAACAGTTGCGCCATCAGGACTGATGCATATTTCCTTACCATACTCTCTAACTGGCGATTCTACCTCAAATGCTGGTTTTATCAACTACATTACAGCAGGAGCGATTCAAAAGTTCACAAATCAAACCAGACTTCAAATGTTACATGGGTGAAAGCATGCCGTTACCTGTAGTTGCCAAGCCTCTCCCTGCCAATCGACGTCAAAACAATCCTTTTCTTGAAAGGATATGCAAATATTTCACCATCATCAACAGCGGTCACGAGACCGCTCTTTTTCAGCAGCCCAACGAGGTCAACCACCTTTTGCTCGTCTCCTTTGAACTCAATCGTAAACTCGGAGGGAATATCAAACTTGCCATCGAAAAATCCAAACTTGATGTAGATGTTTCTCAAGGCAAACTCATCAATCCAAGCAAGAATCTTCTCTTCTGAACCAAGATTATCGAATTTACCTGTTCTTTTGTACGCAAATGCATCTTCCTCAGGCTTGACGGGGGTATCTGGTGTTTGAGGGGCTGAGTCTACCGTGTCAGTGAACGCTCCCTCTCGCGGAGAACTCTCTAAATCGAGTTGGTTGGGACTGGATGAATTCAAATTATCCGAAGCGTTCTGAGCATTTGGTTTCTCATCTGGCTTTAAATCAGATACACTCTTCTGCACAATTTTCTCTGAAAAACTGGTGACTCCTGGACTTGAAATTGATTCCTCTACCCTGTCCTGCCCATGCTCAGTTAAGACATCTTTTTTGGAAATAAGTTCGGAGTCCATCCTAGATACAGCGTCCTTAATTGAATCGAGGTCAATTGCAGCCTGCCTGCTCCTCACCTCAATGTGGCTGACTTTCTCTTCTTTCAATGTGCCCTTCTCAACACGCTCTGGTGTTGCCGATTTTGCGACATTGTATGTCTTCCAAATTATGGTCGGTTCATCATTTATTCCCATGTTGCCTCTTTCCATTCTTCCCTCTTTCACCCACTCAGGCACACCCATGATACCAGTTGGTTCTGTTTTGACCACGGATTCGTCAAGTCCAAGTTTCAAACGATCCTCCTGTTTGAAACCAATTTTCTTTCGCTCTTCTCTAACCCAGTCGGGTAGTTCCATCACAGATTTTTCTGGGTAAGGAATCTCCTCTGGCTGTGATTCTATAGACCTGTCCATCTCATATCGAACATCGAAACCTTCTCTCTCAAGGGCGCTTCCCACTGCAAGGTTACTCTCGTTGTTCTCCCACTCATTGAGCTCCTGAAGCATTTCCTTTTTTCTTTCTCTTTTTGCTTGCTCATGGTCAAAGGTACCTCTCCTCCTCTGAAATGACCTGAAGATGCCATCACTGCTGTCCCCCCTATTGTTTGACATCCTATCAATATTTCTTATAAGCCCAATTATTGACGCAATTATCACAATAACAATCAGAAACCCTTCCAAACGGCACACCTCCTGCTATTTTTCAAATACTTAGACACTCTTACCTGAGCATCGATTATATCAGTCTGGTTTTACCCCCACAAACAACCACGACTGCCTGTTGTTGTCGTGGACGGGATATTCATCAAGCTCAGCCCTGAAACCCACATCCTCAAGTGTTTTTACCCAGCTTGCTTTGGGAAACAATCCACAGTAATGCCTGTCCTGTTCTAGGCTCAAACCGCCCTTCTTTTTGTTTTTGATGTAGTAAACAAACAGGTACTCATACATGGATTCCTTAATTTTGTGAAAGAATTCCGAGTAACAGAGAATAGTCTCCTCATTTTCAGATCGATGTTTCTCAATATCACAATCAATAAAAGTCTCAGACACATAATCAGGAGATGTCACAAACACACCTCCGGGGCGCAGGTGTTTCCAGGCAACCCTAAAGGTTTTTTTCAAATCCTCGAGTGTGGTCATATAAGATATTGCATCATGAACGATTACGGCATCAAACATCTCATCAATCTCAAACGATCTCATATCGCCGACAAGGTGTCTGACTGTGGGATTGAGTTTCTTAGAATTCTCAAGCATCGAGGGGGAGATATCAACAGCGGTCGCATCAAAGAATGGTGTGAGATGAGACAAATTGTTCCCACCCCCAACCCCAAGCTCAAGCAGCTTGTGTTTTTTATCACCACCGAGGCGTTTATGCAAAGATTTTTTCCAGAAACTCGCTTCATGTTCATAATGACTTGGACGGGAGATGAGACACCACAAATGAGCAAACTCATGATACATTCTGTTTGTCTTCATACCAAGATGTTACATTGTAACGTGTAACTTGTACACCCTTGTGCAATGCAAAATCGCTTATTAATCTTCTTTCTGATGGAAACAAATCAGATCGCCATTGTGGATTTCGGCACACTACATATCAACTCGCTAATCAGCGTGCTTCGCGCGCATGTTGGTTGCGATAGAATCAGACTCATCAGGATGACGAGAAGGAAAGAAAGACCAAGAACACTGAAGTTTGGGGACATCAAGTCGACCAACGTATCCAACACTCTTGAGCTAAAACACGTCAAGGAAACAGACGCCGCCCTCATACTCACTGGTGGTCCCGACAATATAGGTTGCCTCGACGGATTCAGGACAATATCTGAAGATGTCTACTACGAATTCGAGGGGCCAATCCTTGGCATCAGCTACGGCTTCGAGTTGCTTGCAACAGTCGCTGATCCCAACTGCAAACTCCTGCCCTATCAGGAACGAAGCAACACCATGTTCCTCCCCCACCCAAGAGCAATGGAAGACACAATTTTCTCTAAACTCCCTCCAGGTTTCCTTGTATCAAACAGGCACAGCTGGTCGCTGTCCAAGGTTCCAAAAGGCTACGAACTCATGGGAGAAACACGGGGCGCTCACAGTGTTATTTCAGCGATAAAACACGAAATCAGACCAATCTACGGGGTACAGTTCCATCCCGAACTGCCAGTTTCTGGCTATTGGGCTGGTAGAGAAATCATCACTGGTTTTGTCGATATGGCGCTACCAGCTCCAGTTTTGATATAACCTTGTAACCATCCATCGAGGCTTCTCTCAGAATTCCTTCGCACCAGAGTTTCGTCCCGTCAGAAAAGTGAGGTGAGTTTTCATCCTCTGACTGTGAGAACGGGTGCGCCACCCAAGCCTTCGGTGGGATTGACATCTCCATCAACATCTGGAATGCCGACCCAACAAGCAACGATTCACCATCTTTTGTCTGCATCGCATAGTGGAGTGATTGAAGGTTGATTGGGGCAGCACTGACTGGGAAACTCTCGTTTCCTTTCTTGAACTTGAATGCATCCCCCCACTTTACGGGGGTGTCTCCATTCGTTGCGATCTGAAGATTCTCCCCAATTTCACTGAGATCGTTGTCTTCGTTTTCAAATGCTTGAACAAATGGAAAAGCATAGAACGCTGTGTCCGAATCCGCGTCAAACCTCCCGTCCCACCTTTTTACGATTCCTTTGAGTGTGTCATCAATCTCAGTTGAGTTCTCTTCAAACCAGGACATGAAATCGTCGTAGTGAATGTATGTGGAATCTGTCACCATCGATTCGAGCGTATCTCTATCGAATGCATCATTTGACTCCAGCCACCGCCACGCGAGCTGTGATCTTCTGTTCCTGTACCCGTTGATGTACGTAAAATCTTCTTTTTTGATGTTTGTTTCAGGGCAACAGTACCACGGAGCCTCGTTGCAGTTTTCAATCCACCCGCATTCTGGGTTTATCTCTTTGGGGAGTTCGTCAAATGAGTAGTAACTTATCCACTGTTTTTCAGGTTTTGTGCCATCAAGGATGTCACCTGAACCACTATACTTTGGACAAATTGCATTGAAGAGGTAGCCAATGTTGCCCTTTGTGTCAGAGACCGCGTAGTTCCATTGCCCAATTTGCATTTGTTTCATCACGTCAAAAAAGCCATATACATCCTCTGCCTTTGCCATATCAAGCGATTGGGTCAAAGGAGAGGGAACGTTCCACCCAGAGATTCTTACACAGAAACTACCAAAGAAGGTCTCATACACTGGCCCAAAGTGAGTGAATTTGGTTGTCAGTGTTTTCGTTGTGTCATCCGTGTGGGTGAGGGTCTTCTCCCTTATGACAAGCGGCATCCACCTATCACCAAACCTGTAATTTCTCCCTGTATCATCAAGCTCAAGAGCGTAGATATCATATGATTTGAACGAGCCGGCGTTTGAGGTCATTGCCCATCCAACATTACGATTGTGACCCATGATAGGCACTGGCACACCAAAAAGACATGGCCCATTGACCTCGAACGTCTCACCCTTCATGTGGTAGAGCGATAGTTTGAACGGAATCATGAGCGGAAGGTGCGGATCGGCTTGAACAAATGAATTCCCTGTTGACGATTTTTCCGTTGATATCACCCATTCATTCGAGGCGGGAGAGATTGAGAATATGTCGGAGCCAAGGATTGTTGATGCTGTCCAACCCAACTCAAGCACCCTAGCAACAGCAAGAGGGTCGGTTACCTCAACTGGTTCCGCCCACTCTGGCACTCGATCTGGGTACGCTCTCATGTATGAGTTCACACCATCGACAAACCCCTCACACATCTCTACAACCTCGCAAGGAAGGCTCGAATATACTCCTCTGCACCAGTTGTGGGAATCGAGCATCAAGACAAATTCATCAAGTTCGTTGTAGCCTGCTCCCAACACCTCGGATGTTTCTCCTCTTGCCATCTTGTAGACAAGAAGCATCTCCTCAAGGTGGTCAGTCGCTTGCGCCCAACCAGCGCCGAAAAACACGCCATAGTCGGTGGCACATGAAATATGGGGTGTGCCGAACTCATCCCACTCGATGGTTATCTTTTCACCTGAGGGGAACCAACTCAAAGAAAAAACAGCACAAAGAACCAATACTGACAAAATGATTTTTTTCATATCAAACCCCCCTGCAGGTTTTTGTTTATACATCCTCTATATCAATAGACACCGTCTGGCAAGTTAGATTTTTTAGTGACAAGGAATTGGAAAGCGACAATGTTTTTGTTAGGTTCAACTTCAGACAGAACAACATCGATTGCGCCATCGGTTGGTTTGTCTGCATCGCGCTTGACCTTCAGGATGATGTATGAATCGGGGTCTTTGTCATAGAGCTTACGCTCTAGCATCCATCTGCTCGAAATATCCTCAGTATCAAGCTTGACAATCACGTCCCCGGGAAGGACTCCAGCAAACTGGGCAGGACTATCTTTGACCAGCTCTGATATGACAACCCCATCAACAGAATCGCCAAGCACAATACCGAGTCTTGCTGGGTCGACAAGTCTTTTGAGGAGCTTCTCGTAGATAGGCTTTGAGGCATCTTCAATGCCATATGGCACAAGCTCCTCAAGCGTCATATCCTTAAACTGCATGAAATTACCTGACCAGTGGGAGAGTTGGGCTGAGAAGACATGGTTGTACTTGACTGAGGAGTAAACGAGATAAGTCATAAGGTCTGGCTCAATCTCTCCGCCAATCCAGAGCTGCAATGAATATGCAAAATCACTTACGAATTGCTCTCTGCCTGTAAGGCATGTTCCATACTTGAGCGTCATCGAATCAATCTGCTTCGACTCTAACTCACCCTTTGGCATCTCACGCTCAATGTAGGCGGCAATTAAGGCATGCTCAAATGTGTCATAGCTGACGTCTGGATGGATATAGAGTCTTGCATCAGATTCACCTACATTCACTCTGCAGAGACCAGGGGCAAGTGATGGGTCAATTCCAATAACAACTGTCACAAATGGCTCATCAATCCTGAGCTTCTCGCATACATTATCGGAACGCTCGGAGAGTGTGGCATCATCGAGTAAATCAAGCCTTTCTCTTGTCAAACTCATCAGGTTGTCAGAAAGCGGATCAAGCAGTTCTTCCGCTGTTATAACAAGTGATTCAAACTGCGAGTCGACAACAGGATTGCCAACGGCATCAATAGATTCACAGAGTGGCAAGAAATCATCTGGCTCAAGGGTTTGGTTTGTGGTCTGTCTAACGAGGTCGATGGCATACTGATACTGCTCAAGCCGACCTTTATCCCAGTCACCAAGCGCTGCCATGATGGTAAATGCTTTCAGCTCCTGCCAGTTCACGTTCTTTGAGATAATGGTTTTTACATCACCACCGCTTTGTCCACCACAGGACACCAAAAACAAAACAGCAAGCACAAGCGCCATGAATCTGCTCTTCATAAATCCAACTCCTTCAGGACTGTATCCAAATCGGGGGGGTTCGGGTGATTGTAGATAATTCCCCCTGGTCTTTCGTTGTAGTATGGTCTGTTGCAACCAGGGCAACCTCTCACCTGAAAATCCGTCGCTTTCAAAATACCTTTGGTGTTTCCAATATTTATGATAAAGCCATCATCGCCATATTCAATTTTCCAGTTGGTATCTGCTTGCAAAAGAGCAAGCGTTGCTTGGAGTCTTCTGTATCTTTTAAGTTCCGGGGGTTTTTGGTTCTCTAGTTCTGTCCCATCAATCGGGGTAAAGGCAAAGAGAGAGACGATAACACCGCTTTTTATCAAAGATCTGACGAGTTCAACGAGTTCAGCATCTGTTTCACCAAGTCCCGCAATAATGTGGGTGGTGACCCTTCCCGGAAACTGTGATGCGAGGTTTTTCAAAAGTAAAACCGTTGCCTCAAAGTCAATATCCTTGTATCTCCCTGCCAGCTCCTTTGAGCTGCAGTCGAGAGCAACCGAGATGTTTGACGCCCCGGCAGAAAAAAGATGCTTTGCATCTTTAAAGTTCTCAACAGACATCGAGACTGAAACAGGGGCTTTTGTGATTTTTTTTATTTCCGTCAGGAGGGCAACAACCTCTGCAAGACTTGAGTCACCCCTGACTGCTTGGACACAAATCCTGTCAATATCAGGCTTTTCTGAGATTGCATCCAGGATTTCCTCCCTGGACACAACGGGCCAGGTGACACGCGACAGTTTCTCTGAGTTTCCAACAGACTGGGGGCAGAACGAGCACCCGCCAGAACACTTGTCACCTATAAGCAAAAAAACAGCCCTGGGGGAAAAAGGGTAGCCACCGGCCCTCAGTCCCAGGAGCTGTAGACTGCCATATGAAGCTCTCATTGACTTATGTCGTAGGTGACCAAAATAGTTATTTTTCTCTCTTCCCCATTCCAATCAATCTCACCACCAAGTGTGTCCTGGGCGATAAACCTCAGAGGAACCAATGTTGTTGAATTCTGGATAAAAGGCGCTGCATCAAGCTTTACAAGTTTGCCATCGATGAACGCTGTATCCTGATCGATAACAACGATGCAAGTGTGCTTTGGACCATTGACTGTAACCGAGCGAGTCTCCCCATCCCACAACACCTCTGCTCTCAGGGACTCTGAAACAAACCTTACGGGCACAAAGGTGCGACCATTTTTGATGACAGGGGGAACCTGCAGGAAGGTCATCTTACCATTGATGTAGGCCTTCGGCTCGTCAATCCACATAACAACGGATACTGTTTCCTGGGCGACATATTGAATGGTCTTTGTCCAGGATGTGGTGTTGCCTGCGGCATCGGTTGCCACAAGCTCAAGCTTGTTCTCACCAGCAACAATCGGAAGTGAGACTGTGAATTCTCCGCTTTCTCCAACCTTTACAGACTTACCGCCCGTTTTTATGGTACATCCTGGCTCAGCAAATCCTTTTAGAACAAGTGGATTTGTGTGTACAACCTCCCCTGGGTCATCAACTTTTAGAACCGGCACCATAGAGTCGAGGTAGACCGTCACAATTTTCTCTGTAATTCTTCCAGTTTTGCCCTTCGCTGAAATCACAATGTTATTCTCACCCTCAAGCAACATCATCTCATACTCAAAAGAGCCATCTGTGGCAATCTCTCTTGGCATCCTGTTTATCTTGAGTGTGGCATCAGAGTTGGTTCTACCCTTTACCACAATGTTTGACTGATTTGTTATCATCCCGTCCTTTGGGGAGTCAATAGTCAAATCAGGAGGGAAGTCCTGTTCTATTTGTTTCTCCTGAAGATAGAAAATACAGATAACGTCTTTTGAGCCACCATTTGTATAGATTGAGAGTCTACCCTTGTGGGTCTTATTCATCATCAGACCCTCTCCAGGACACACAGTGATATTGATGTCAATATCTTCACTCTCGAACTTGATTGGCTCCGCCTCAATCCAGAAATTCTGACTCTCGGTAGTGCCCTTGAGTCCCTCTTTGCCCATGTTATATGCGTTGACAGATAACGTCTTGCACTCGCCCAGTTTGAGTGTTCCAAAATCCAACTCAACCGGTTTCACAACGAGTTCTGGTTTTGTCGGCGGTGATGTGACTATAACCGACGCATTCTCGCCCTCAAGCTCAATTTCTTCAAAATTCCTTTTTCTAGCCTCAATCTTTTCAATTTTTATAGGGGAGTTTCCGCTTGCCATGATGCCCTTGAACTTGATGGTGCAAATGGTCGCAGGGCCTGTTGGGAGATCTGTTTTTCCGTCAACATTTGAGACGGTTATCATAAGTCTACCAGACGATGGTTTGGCAAAATGTTTGACTGGTTCAACATCCTTTGAGATGAAGGAGCCCCACTCATGGTCTTCAAAGAAAAGAATCGCTGATTCGTATTTAATCTCAAACGACAGGGCATAGACCTCACTAAGATCTTTTGCTCTGATGTCGACTTTCAGCAGTTCACCCTTGAGAACTGACTCACTTGCCGGATTGACCGTTATCTTGCCCACCTCTGCTGACTTTGTGACAGAGACAAAGGCCAGGGTCAAAACCAAAACCAACGCAAAAGAGACGCATTTTTTCAACATACCATCAACCTTTCGAGTACAACAGCCACGCCATCCTCAACATTTGAGGGCGCTATGGCCTTGGCGCGATTTTTGACCTCGCTTGACGCATTGCCCATCGCAAAAGACATGCCGCACACCTCAAACGCCGAGATATCGTTCTCCTGATCACCAAACGCCACCGTGTGCTTGAGGTCAAAACCACAGCAATCAGCGACCATAGAGAGCGCCAGTCCCTTCGAGACGCCAACCGCTCCACACTCTAGGAATGTAGACCAGGAACGAACAAAATCAAGCTTGCCATCGAATTCGCCCTTCAAAGAACAATACAACTCTTCAACTATATTGGTTTCTGCAAGGATGAATATCCTAATGGGGTCAATATCAGATTGCTCAAGGTGAGTAACCAAATCCGGCACATAGATTGATTTCATTGACGTTCTTCTCTCATATGCCCTGAGAGATTCGTTTATCATGTCAATGTGGAAGATATCATTGATGTAAGCGCCGATAAGGTCTGACCTGCCTCGAACGCTTTTTATCACATCAACAGCATATTCTCTCTGCATCGTTTTGTGGAAGCAAGGGGTATTCTCGGAAGAGTGTTGAATCAATGAGCCTGAGTAGGCAATGATTGGGCAATCGAAGCCAAGTTGCGCGGCATAAGGCAGAATCGAACCATAGCGCCTTCCTGAGGCGAGGATGACCTGTCGCCCAGACTCACGAAAACGCCTCACACTGTCGAGGTTTCTCTGTGAGATTGATTTTTCATCGTCAAGAAGGGTGCCATCAAGGTCAAGGCAGACGGCCTCAATCATTTTCCGTCTTTTTCCTTGTGAATGGTTTTCTCAGCCTCTTCAAAAGAGCTGAGTTCTGAACTGATGGAACAGAGGAAGAGTACGAGTCAATTGCAATGCCAAACCTTGAGAACACGTTGCCCTCTTTGACAAACTTCTCAATCACAGCCTTAATAAAGACAAGGAACGGGATAGCAAGGAGTATTGCAAGAGGCCCAAAGAGCATCGTGATGGAGAACATCACAAACAACACCACGAGTGGGTGTGTTTGCGTGGTTTTTGCAAACAGAGGGGTGGCAACCGTCTGGGCTATTCCCTGTTCTATGACGATGAAACCGATTGCAAACCACGCCACAGTCCAGAATGATCCGGTTGAGACGGCGGTTGCGATGGCAAGCAAAAGCCCTATCGAGAACGAGAATATCGGGCCAACGTATGGCACCATCTCACCAAGAGCAACTATTATTCCAATGATAAGCGCTGATGGCAAACCCAGGATTGCGCAAAATACCCCGACTAGGGTGCCGGTCGTAAGCGATAGAAGCGACTGCGCTCTGACATACGCCCAAATCTTTTCATACACATTGGCAAAAACTCCCTTGATTGTCTTACCAGTCTGCGATGAAAAGAGTGAGAATAAAGCGGCATTGACCAGATCCCAATCAAGCAACAAAAACGTCGCAATGATAAGGATGATAAACATCTGGAACACGAGCCCGGCAACAGTTGCCGCAAAGTCGACAATGCCTGATATTAGGGTAGAGGCGAAGCCGGATATCCACTGAGTGAGATTGTCGATGGCTGAGTCGATTGCATCGGTAATCGAGGTAGCTGGAGAGTAACGAAGCTGCTCGTATTTGAGTCTGTCCAAAACACCGTTCCATTTGACGAGTGTGTCGTTTGCAACTGTCTCCTCAGAGTTTTTTATAAGCTTTTCAAGGGACATCGTGGACCCTTCGTAAGCCCTGCTCAAAGCCTTTGTTGCCTCTCCGTTGACAGCCCCTGGCTGAGCCAGCCCGACGATAAAACCCTCGAGCGAACTCTTCACATCTCCCCACTCTATCTCCTGGATTGTCTGAGTCAGGTCACCAACTTGTTCAACCAGAATCTGAACAGCCGGGAATACAATCCAAAACATAATGGTCATCAGGACAAGATAGACTATGACAATCGAGAGAATTCTTGGAAGCTTGAACTTTAGACTCTTGTGTTTGGCAATCTTCAGGTTGCCCGACGACAAGAAATCGACCATCGGTCGCGTCAAAAACACGATAATGAGGGCAACGACAAGCCAGAAGAAAAGTGACCGTATCTGCCAGAGCCCGACGAGGACAAGCCCCACGAGCGCTAGAACAGCTATCCCAATCAACACCTTGAGAAAGCCGTTCAGCTCCTTTTTTGTTATTTCAATCATTAGGGTAGTTTAAAGGTTGACGAGATACTAATGAATCTCCTCTTCGTCAACGATGACCTCAGTTTTCAGTCTCTCGTTGACTGTGTCCTTTACTTTCTCAATGATTTCGTCTGCGTATTTCTTCGCGACTTTGCCGGCCTCAACAGATTTCTCGATTACGAGTTTCTGTGTCTCCTCACCCTTTGCAGGAGCAAAGAGGACGCCCAGCAAGAAACCAACTGCGCTGCCAAGAATAACACCAGCGATAAAACCGCCACCATTGCTGTCTGACATATCAAAACCTCCTACTTGTTTTTCTTTCTTCCAAAAAGTCCGCCGACCATCTTGAGACCGCTTATGACAGCTCCAAGATTATTAACAACGGATGAGAGCAACCCAAGAACTCCCTTGACTGCGGGTTCAGCCTCATCCACCATCGACACAACTTTCGGCATTATTTCGTCATTTACCCTCTTCGCAGCCTTCTCACCCTCCTTGAGGGTTCGAGTAAGCTGTAGGAGCATAGGGATAATATATATAACCACGACAAGAGCACACACCCCAAGAAGGCCAATGAGAACCCACAATACTATCTCAAGGCTTCTCATCTGCTCAACCTGTCCGTTCAATGCATCCACCAAAGGATTAAACAAAGAAGTATCCATAAGCCTCCTCAAAAATATGCCCCACAACTGCCGTGAGCCCTAGAGGTTTGCTGCACCTCTACCCAAGTGGGCCCAGCCTTTCTTGTAAGCTCACGAGCTTCTTTGGCAGCTGGTGCCTTCAGAAAGCGCAATCGCTCCAAGGTTGCCAAAGCCCTATAGTTTACATATAGGCAGTAAACTTATGGTCTTACACGAACACCGCAGGGCATAGAGGATTATAGTTTCCAAATCAGAGAGTTTCAAGCTTGAGGGGAATTTTTCTTTTTAAAATCACACAAAAAGGAGTATAAAAAACCTCGAAAGTCCAAGCAGGAGAAATGTTATAACGAGTATGAGAATCCAATCTGGTGTTTTTCCCCAAACGAGACCTTTTGTAACAAGTGTCGCTGAGGGCATTCTCTTTGGCAAAAGCGACAGGAACGCATCACCATTTTCTGTTTGCGAGAGGGGAATCGAAACGGTGGGCGCGTCTCCCCATTTTGTGTAGAGGTTGACGTACCACCCTCCAAAAGAACAGGAGTCCTGAAGCTCAAGGAGTGTTACCTCGGAGTTGTGAACCTGATTATCGAGCATGAGGAGCGAATCCTCACTCAACGCCATGAGCATCCTCGGTCGAGGCAACAGAGAAACAAGAGGATATATGACAGCAACAGAAACAATCGCAAGGATTATTACGAGATAAGTATTAACAAATCCGATGGGGAGCCAAAAAAGAAAGGAGGATGGCAAAAGCGTCAACACCCAAGCCCACACCTTCGGAAGTCCAGGAATTGTCTGAATTGATGTCATGACTTCACCCCAACAGAGTTCATCAGAAGAAAATTCTCCAAACAATCATCCACACCAGCGCAATCGACATGAAGACAAGTCCCCAATCGAGGAAATGATAATTGGCATATGTTTCCACAAACGGCACGCCAGGAAGTGTCTCTCTCAAGTCATCTATCAGTTTGTCCGGTTCCTGCAACTCATCCAGAGCCGCAAACGCCACAGGCGCTATGGAACTTGTGAAAAGCTGAATCTCTTTGCCAAAAAGACCCGGACGGTTTACCAACCTGATTCGGGTAATATCCTCGTTTTGAATGACCTTGGCGGTAATTTGCACAAATGTCTCACTAACATAAACTCTGGTGATACACATCTTGCCAAACAATCTGGGGACGTAAGTGCAAATCGCGGCAACTGCCACACATCCGAACGGAACAGCCCAACCAAACTGCAGATCAAAATACTGCTCTGGAAGTATCACAAGAAGGAGTGCAGTGAATAAAATCAATGTGTAATACTGGTTTATCCTGTGACCATTCGTTTTTGTTTTGTACTCCCTGATCTCTTGATTATCGCCGCTCACTTGAACGATTATATAACTTGACCTTATATCCATCAAGATATAATGATTTCTGACGTGAGAGACACACTGTACGAGCCAAGTATTCCAAGGATTCCAGCGCCTGAGCGGGAACAAAGGAAAAGAGACCTCCTGAAGTTGCTTCGCTATTTCCTCATTTTCGTGTCGATAATGTGTCTTTTCCTGGTGGTCTGGTTCATTTGGCCAAACAAGCCGTGTGTCCAGGTCGTAACAGGCGTTGAGTGCGAAGTGTTTCTCAATGGTGAATCAATCGGCGTCGGGTTTGACTTCAAGAAGGACGGACTCCCCGTTGGAGAGCTTGAAATAAAAGCGGTTCCCGTTGAATCCATACCTTTTAAGTCAGAGGAGATTGAAAGGTTAAGTCTAAAACTCGGTTCCAACGAAACCCTGCACATGCTAGATGTTGGACAGGTTGAGTTTATCACATATCCCGCCGATGCCAGAATCATAGTCAGCTCAGTCGATGGAGATCTCCTGCTTGGCACAACACCTCACAAAACGTGTCTGCCAGCGGGATATTATGAGGTCAACCTAAGGCTGCCTGGATACCCTGAGTATAAGCAGTCAATAATGGTCACGAAGGAAACCAATTTCACATTTGACAAAGACCTTGAAAACCTCGCTCTCACAAAACAGGGTGCCAAGAGACTCAATAACAATCTGATCATATCAGAACTGAAATCTGACACACACCTTGAGATTGACGGTGTTTTGTATGACTCAGCTGGTACGTTTGCGATTGAACCCGGATTTCATAATACCTGCCTAAAGCATGATAACGCCAACATTGTCTGCGCTGATGTTATGTACCCATCCGTCGGAAAACCAGTTACGCTCTCATGTCCAGAGAATCTCCCAAGTCCATGTCTCTACTTCGGTGACGGGCTCTACCCAATCCCAACGGACGCTAGGGACGTTGTCATATCAGAGGATGGCGGAACACTATACCATACCAGTCAATACAACATGATATACGAATTTGTGAATGCTGTTGATCTGAACTCTGGCAAACTGAAGTGGAGGACGAACATCGTCACAGGTTGGGACTACAGACCAGTAACAATAGCTGATATCAGCGGTGGAAAGGTATATGGGATGGCCGGTGTTCCGGGGTACTACGACGCAAAACCATTCGTCCTAGACATCGAGAATGGAATCGAGGAAACATTAGAAGATGATGTTGAATCGATTCTTCCTCTCACCAACAACCAATTTGATTTCGGCGGAGTTGTATGTTGGGCGAATGTGTGGGAGGCTAAGTATTCTGATTATTCTATGAAATCATCCATAGAGGCAGTCATAAAAGTTGGTTCAACAAACAAACGTTTCATCAAAAAACTCTCAGCTGGAGAAAGTGCAAAATTCCTGGGTTGCTCCGTTGGAGCAAGTGGCTCGAACAAACCAATATTTGTTTTCCTTTCAAAAACCACATGGTCACAAAAACTTTTGATCCTAGACCCATTACTTCAATCTCTAGATAATTCCCGTGATCAACCCGAATGGAAGGAGATTGGAATCGGTTTTGAGCCCATGGGTGTTATCTTCGACAAGGGATTTGATACTGGTAAATCCTTCATTATCTACTCACCTCAGATGCTCATGTCGATTTCCTACCCATCGGGTGCTGTCAGATGGAGACGATACGTGAATATCCCCACAACCAAGCCACCGACACTTGTAAAGGCAAATGGTATTGAGGTTGTGCTGATGTCCTTCGATAAATCCCCCTTTGAGCTCCAACTGGGAGCGAAAAACGGTGAAGAAATAGTTGTCAGAAGGGAACCCATCACTGAAGAGGAGACAATAGGTGGGGCACCCGCCGGAAATGGCACATACATCATAGACGGCAAAAAGGTACTTGCTGGCATATGGATGGACGAGACCGGGAAATATGCCCCCCGATGGGAAAAAACTTTCGAGGATGGTTTCGTGTTCGCCAGTGATTGGGGACCAATTCACGTTACAGGTAACAGGTTCGATGTGCTGGGTTCGCATGGAATCGAACCCTTGATAAGCTTTATTGTGCCAGGATTCGAACTCAGAGGAGACTCGCAGGTCTTCACACAGGGGAACCACATCATCGCCAAAGCGGACAGGAGGATGTGGATAATCGACAAGGACGGGCTACTGAAAGGCTACTTCACAAATGTTGATGGCATCACCATCACTAGAAATGGTGGTTTTGAATCATTTATCCCAATCATCGGTGGACAACGGGTAGTGTTGCCATCGCTGTGATGGGGTTTTCTTTTTGTCGCTGGCCGCCCTGTCAGACAGATTGATGTTGCAGCTTCAAATTTAAGCGCTGCTAATCTGTGATTTTCCAAAATTATGTGGGCAAAAATATTGCAAAAACGAATGGATATCAATAGAATGGTTGTCAAATGAAAAAAACTATTGTCGGATATTACCAAGCAATGCGCATTATAATCTGGGCGAGTGTGATCTCTATTGTCGGTCTCGTGCTTCCCTTGATCTCGATAATCATATCTCTCGTTGGTAACAATCTGTTCACAACCGCTCTACAGATTGTTTTGTTTTGCGTTATGGGTATTGCGCTTCTTGCGCTTCTTGCGGGAGTTTTTTTCTATGAGAAGCTTGCTGTCACAAAGATTATCTATGAACCTGGAGAAACTCGTGATAAACTCGTCATTTCCAACCTCTTTGGCACAAAGACCTACAGGGGACCATTTTACTACGAGGCGTTTATTCAAACCAAGAACACTGACAATAGAGTACGACATTTCAGCAAGGTGAAAGCTTCGTTCAGGGTTGACATAAGGCTCTCAGCGTCGAAGAGAATCACGCTTCTTGAGAATATTCCAAAAGGGACAAAACTTCCAGACCAAAGGCAGATAGAAGCAAGACTTTTATGGGAACCAGATTTTAAATCAACCAAGAAATTCCCCGGACACCTCTGGGATCTCTACAAAACGCTGAAATAGAAAGAGTTATTCCCCACCAAATAATTTCAGTTCCATTGTATTCCGCTCTTTCGCAAGTTCATGAATCAGGCTGTCTGTGAGAAAGTGTTCTTCACAATCTGCCCCCCTTGCCAAGCACACGAGGAGATTTTGCACAATAACAAAGAACCTGCGAAGAGTAGGGGTATGTTATTCGATTATTTCTGGGATTTTTGTCTCAATTGTAAAATCGTCTGTGGATGTTTTTGTCACGACTGTGTTCTCGTCAATTGCCATCATGACAGGAGCCAGGGGAATCATCGGAAAACCATCAACAGTGACGCAATCAAAACCAAAATCAATTCGTGTGTCAACGCCATCTCTTGTGAGTTTGAAAAAACCTGTGTCCTGGCAGAAACCTATCCGAAATTCCTCTCGGCTGAGCTGGTAGAACACTGTCTTGCACGGTGTATTTTCACTCCCCCTCCATTGGTTCACTGTGGCGTCAACCAAAGTTACAAGGAAGTTGAGAGGTACCAACAGAGTCTTTGAATCCGAAGCCAACATCGGTGCTGGTCTGCACCTGAATCTGACGCCATTGACCGTTGATATCGAGCTACCAACAGAGAGGTTGATGATTTTTCTCAGCTTGCCTGGTGATCTATTGAAATAAACATCGATGATAACGGTTTGGTTTGTCTCTTCGACTGTCAATCTCACCGTTCCGTGGTTTTCCCCCATATGCGTCAACCGAGTGTTGACCGCTACACTGAACACCTTTGTTCCACCGCTTTTCACAACACCATCGCGGCATGACGGAATCATCCAAGGCATATCACACTCGACACTAAAGTTAGCTCTCTTCTGTCCTGAGTTGGAGAGGATCATCGTCTCGATTGGAACATCGTCACCCATAGAGCCCAGCATGGAGATCGCCTCCGATGAGGATTCAAGAAATGGCGGAGTAAGCTCTGTTTCAACCGTATTCGATTTCACAATATATGTGACTGGTATGGTGAACTCCCCCTGTTCCCAAACAATGCATATTGAGAAATTATGTGTGCCAAAGGTTTTGCTCCTTGTGTCAACTGAGATTGGCAGGCTTGAGACATTGCCTCCCAAAAGCTCAAAAGTAAAATTTCCATCATGGACTGTTTTATTGCTTGTTACCACCGTTACGGTCTGGGTTTGCAAAGAATTATTCATAATCTTCAATGAATCGAAGCTCAGGAAAGGATCGTCCGGGGTTGCTACCCCAAGATAAACCGATGGCATATTTGAGGTTATTTCGTAGCCTGCTGAGCGATACGATATAAGCTTGCTCAGCGATGTCGCCAGTATCATGTGGTCGTTGATGGGTAGCACGTTGCCAACTGTTCTTGCGACGGTGTCAACACTCCAAAGCCTATTTCCAGTGGCTTGTTCAAGCACAAGCACTTCGCGTTCGAGAGTGAGTATGAGTCTTTTGTTGTCTACCTGAGGTTGCCATACTCTAGATTCAAGAGGATTCTCCCAGACTGTAGCGCCTGTTTTAAGATCAACAGCCGTCAAGGTGTTTCCGTCATCACGGTAAAGGAAGGCTTTGTCTTCAGTGATAGTTGCCGCCCATTCCAGTCTCTCGTCAAACCTCCTACTCCAAAGCGGATTGCCGTTTTTGACATCTATGGCAAACACCCCGCCATTCTCGGTTGTCGCAATCAGATACCCAAAACCTGTTGAAATTCTATCAATTTTTGAATTGACGCTCTTTTCCCAGACGATATTCTTATTTCTTTCGTTTACAGCCTGCACTCCATCACCTGATGGGGTTGAGGCAAAAACCAATCCCTGTGAAATTGCCGGTGGCTGTGTGGAGTAACCACAACCGATGCTCCATTCGACATTTCCCGTGAGGGCATTTATCGCCATCAATCCAGCTTTTTTTGAACGAGTGTTAAAACCCTTGACGAGTAGGTAGTTTTCCCCGACAACAGCGCTTGTCATCTGCTCCCATCCTGTTGTCAAATCAAAGATAACACTGCATCTCTCGATGTCGTACACGATAACGTGACCATTGTCTGAGGTCACGATACACATGTTCTTAGAAACCGTCGGGGCTTGTCGAATATAAGTCGGGGCTTTCATCTTGTGTGGCCAGAGGAGTTTACCTGTCTTTGTGTCAACACACATCAACTCGTTTGTGCCTGTGACAAACACCGTCTCAACGCCGTTTGACGCCGAGAGTCTCTCACGCTCAACAGGGTCGATATCGAGTGACCACTGCGCGGTCATCGGATCGCTGCCAATAAAGTACACACGCCCAGCCTGACCAGGATCCTCATAGTAGCTGTGAGCCAGGGTTTGAGTGTTGTCTGCTGGCGCAATCGTGGCAAGAATCGTGAGTGAGAGTATAACCGAGAGGGTTTTTCTCATTTATCAGTATTTTACATCAACTGTATATGGTAAGCTAGGCCATCCTTGTTGATCATAGGTTCCAGAAATCTCTGGAAAGTTAACTCTCAGTCCAAGGTCATCGGTATCCATGGTTGCCCTCACCCAGAAGGAGTATTCCTTTACAGCAACCCCTGTGACTCTGAGCATCACCTTTCTAGTTACTCCGCTTCCCCACGTATTCCACCTCACAACCGCCGCTTGGTGCATAAGTCGCATTGGTTGGCCATCGCGGTGTTCGAGGAATGAGCCTGGATCGTAGACATGCGAGTGCGAGGGGTACTGCGCCTCTGTATCTGGATCGATGACAAGCATAGCACCGTCTGGGGATGAGATAACGACTTCTGACAAACCCGCGTCTTCACCGTCATTCCTGACATACACACTCAGTATGAACTCCTCACCCGGTTTCGGGTTTATAGGGTATGCTTCAACCTGGTAAACAACAGGGACTGCTCCTTTATGACCAAGGTACAGCGCTGGTGCAACAACCTTGCTGTCATGGACGACAATCACCCTCCCCTCGGCTGTTCCCCACTGTGGGTGTCTTGCCTGAACTATCTGTTCTCCAACACCAAGGTTTTCAATGACATAGTGACCCATCACATCAGTTGTGACTGTGTTCCCAGAGCAGGTGACCGTTGCTCCTGATATCGGTCTGTTTGAGCCCAGCTCAAGCACGTGACCTTCAATTGAGCCGTAGCCGCCTGTTACAATAAACTTACCGATATAGTCCGTCTCAAGTCCATCCATATCCTTGAGGATAACCCGCCAGACATGTTCACCCGCAGGAATCGGGCCAATGGCCGGGGTGTAGTAGTCGACGACTTGCAACCCACCCATGTCTTGGGTATAGGCTGTAATCGTGTCGATTTGCACTGTGACAGTCTTTATTCCCCTGTCGTCGTTTGCCCTTACGTAGATCTGGAAGGTGCCATCCTGTGGATAGGGTGATTCCGGAATTGCCCTGACCTCAATGAAACTGGGTGGTTGCTCTCTTCCCCAAACCCTGTACCAAACCTCGTTTGACTCCTCATACTGAGGCCAAGTCATTCTGAACTTCAGCTTATGCCAGCCGGGAGAATCTGTTGGAAGTGAGAGTGTTTCATAGATGATTGCAGGACTCGTTATCTCAATCATTCTCTCTAAGTCTGACCATGGATTATCATCAATCATCCAGGTGCCAACAACCTTTTGTTTGCCCATTCCACCGACATAGAGCCCAAGTTGAGCAATCAGTGAGTCTCCCTGTTTGACGGTTGTGCCATCTGCGGGGAAGAATATGTGTGGCCAAACCCAAGATGCGCCTACAACCCTGTAGGTAACGGTGTTTGACAGTGCCTCAGCTGGGCTTATTAGTTTGAATTGAACCGTGTGCAAACCAACTTTGTTGGTTGGAGCCTTAAGGGTGTAAACAAAATCCCCAGGCCCTATGATTGAGTCGCTCAGGGTATAGTACATCTCACCATCGATGAGTAGATACCCAAGAAGTTGGAAAGAACCGGTCTCTTTGACCTTCACTCTCACCGTGATGTTGAGCTCTCCATCAATCCCAACCGTTGTTCCCTCGATAATTGGATCAATCTGAATCACCATCGGCCCCGTTTCAACAACTGAGTATGAAACTATCTCAGACGCCTCATTGAAAGGGGATGTCACAACAAAATGAACACTGTGACTACCTGGGATATTGGTCGGAAGCAGAGTTTTTATCTTGATGACCGCCTCACCAGCGACATTTGCTGTCTCTGAGAATGGAATCTGTTTTTCATCCATTTTCCAATATCCTGACACTATCTTTGTTCCCCATCCTGAGAGTGTTACCTCACCGACAGCCTCGATTGTTTCACCAGGTTGATACACCCTTCCCGATTCTGGCGATGTGATTTTCACTCTTTTGGTTTGGGGGACTGTAACACTGTAGACAACCTTTTGAGTCTTCATCTGGCTTGGTCTGAAAAGCTCAAACCAAACCTCATGTGTGCCACCATATGTTGTTGGAAGTTCCGCTTCAAAAATGATAAATGGCTCATCAATTGGAGCTTCAATGGTTTGATAGAAACTTGGGCCTGGGATTCCGTCGATCATGAATTGCCCCCACAGCGGGGTTCTGCCAGTGCCTTCCACAAAAAATTTCACTCTGCCATAGATTGTTCCACCAGACTCTACTACGGTGTTAACGGTTGGTGCTTCCATAACAACTGTTGCAGTTGGTGTCGCAGCCGTTACTGTTGGTAATACTGACACAATCAGCAGTAATGACAGTAATATCGAGAGACGTTTCATAGAAACCTCCAATTCTTATCTGGTAATTCTATTATTAATGGGAATTCAAGTCAATTTCAGAAAACAATCTCCCAGCCAATGTTTCTGTATTCAATACATCATTCTTGATATCGCTTGAACACATCAGAGACCGCAAAACGTCGAAATATCCACACCTTCTGAGATAATCAGAAAATTATGAAATCAATTTACAAAATGTTGAGATTTTCGGTTTTCATTTGACAGTAAAAAGGCTGGCGCGCTGGACAACACAGCCCAACGCACCAGCCTCCTAAAGACATCAACACATATACAGTTTTTACAAATTACTTCGCTGCCACGACACAATTATCAAGAAGCATATATGGAACATTTATGTCTCTCGCCCAACTCGACGTGACATAAGTATCAGAACTGATGTCTACAACACTATCCTTTAGCACTTCGAAAAGGTTGACCGAAAGCATTGCGTTCTTGATTCTACCGGTTACCTGACCATCTTTTATCACAAAACCAAGTCCAATATTTCCAGCAAGCGTGCCCGTTAGCGGATTGCCCATCATCGAACCCATGAGTGCAACAACTAGTACACCATTTTTTATTCCGGCAAGGATATCGTCGGAGTTCTTCTTCCCTGGTTCAATTATCATGTTCGAAGTGGCTGTTGACACGGGGGCTTCAATCTCGCTTGTAGAGCTGAATTTTCCAGATGCCCTAAAACCATTGCCAGTTGGGGTTATTCCGAGCTTCTTGGCAACTGTTCTGTCAGCGATGAATCCCTTGAGTACACCGTTTTCGACAATCGGGGTTCTCTGGGATGGCGTGCCCTCATCATCAAAAGGCATCGAGGACGGCAGACCATCAACGGTGCTATCATCAAAAATGGAGACTCTCGAATCCATAACCTGCTGCCCAACCTTGTCCCCAAATGGGCTGACCTTCTTGAAGACCGAGGTGCCATTGACTGACGCCTGGATGATGCCAAGGATGTCATTGACAGCGTCTGGAGCAAACAACACCTGATGCTTGCCCGATTCAATCGGCACATTCTTCAATCCCCAAGTGAAATACTTTCTGACAGTTGATATGAGGTCGTTGAAACCCCCACCAACGTAACTTGAGCCAATAAGACCATGCCCAACCTGTAAGAAATTGTCTCCGTCCGTCAAAATAGCTCCTGCCCCCACACTCATATCATCCTTCTCATAGGAGCCGTCAAAACCATTTGAGGTCATGATTCTCATTGTGACATTGTCTGTTGAAACTCCAGACATTATTTTCACATTCTTGTGAAGGTCACACAGGCTATCAACTGCGTCACCTGACATCTTTATCATCGAGGCTGCATCAAGCTGTTTGATTTTCGGGTCTGTTATAACAGGCTTCGGATAATTCTCGCTCTTCGCAAATTCCATCTCAGCCGTTGGGGAATATTTGAGGGTGACTTTGGCTCTTTCTATTATTCCATCGACATCGTCCGGTTTGGATGATGATGTGAATGCTATCTTTCCATCTTTGACAGCGCGGAGCGCGTAACCCAGGCGTTCTGTTGTTTTCATAGACTTGAGAACATTTGCCTGGAAACCAACAGTTGTGTCAGTCCTTTTCAGCTCTGCAACCTCGACACTGTCAAACTCTTTCTTTGCTTTGTCTAGTATTTTCTCAATCATTTCTCTCTGTCTCCCTTACTTACCTGAAACAACAACATCATGGATTCTGACACTTGGGCTGCCGTGTGTGGTTGGAAGCGGCATCTGACCACCCTTGCCGCAACCACCTGCTGCGTCTGGGTCTTCATAGTCTGTGCCCACCATATCGATGTTTTTGAGCGTTGAGAACACGTTGCCCTGGAGGAGTGGCCCAGCCAACATCTCTGTTTTCTTGCCATTCTCTATCTTCCAAGCCATGCCAGATTTGAAGGTGAACATCTCACCGTTTGTCTGTCCGCCAAACACATCGACACACAACAAACCATTCTTCACATCAGCAATCATCTCCTCTGGGTCTGTGTTGCCCACCTGAATACAGGTGTTTCTCATACGCGGAATCGGGGGGAATTTGTAGTTGATTGCCCTTGCAGACCCTGTCGGTCTCTCGCCCATTTTTCCAGCTGTCTCTCTTGAATGGAGTCTGCCAACGAGTTTACCCTCCCTGATAAGATAGGTCTTCTCAGTTGGGACACCCTCATCGTCATACTTGAGGAATCCTCTGACGCCGAGGTCAAGCCCTGTGTCATAAACGTTAAGCAACGGTCTTCCAAACTCTCGACCCATCGACATGACCTGTGCTAACTCAGGATTTTCGTACACATTGTCGCCCTCGGAGAGGTGACCAAACGCTTCGTGGATGAAAGTGCCGGCAAGTTTTGGATTGAGGATTACTGTGTAGTTGCCACTTTTTGGCTTGTCGGCAGTGAGAAGCCCCGCTGCAATCTTTGCCTTCTCTTCAACAGCCTTCTCAAAACCAAGAATCTTTGACCAATCGTTACTTGAACCAACTGATGTGCCAAAGTATTCGGTGCGTCCACCCTTAGAGGCTATTGCGTACATGTTGCAGCCCATATCCATCTTTTCCTGCTCGATGTACGTACCCTCCGAGTTTGCAAAAATCTGCTTTATCCATGCATCCTTATAGAACACATTGGTCGATTTGATGTCAGGAGAGGCTGTCATCATGATTTCGTTGTAGTTAAGAAGGGTATCCATCTTCTTGGTGAGTGGGACATCTCTGACGTCAGTAATTGGCTCGATTTTGTAGGTGTCGACAATCGGGTCAACTTTGGCAAGCTGGCTCTTTGCTGATATCCTATTACCAATCTCACGAGCTTGGGCCACGGCCATGTCGACCTTTGCCTCAATATCTGAAAGCGTATCAAAGGAAACAAAGCTCCAACCGCCCTTGTAGAGTGCCCTGACATTGCCACCATAGGCGCAGTTCTCTGCTACATTCTCAATGTCTTTTCCAGAGAGCTTTATCTGGGTGTGGATGGTGTCTTCCAATCTTATCTCGATGTAATCGCAATCATCCCTTTTTAGTAGGCTAAGAAGTTGTGATTTCATAACACTCCTTTTGATTATTGGTGTCTTCTTTGAATGGTATGTGTCAAATGTTGGCAAACAAGTTCAGTTTTGTAACAATCTTTTAAAAATTCAAAAATAAACTAGCGAAACGAAGCCTAGCATGTAGAATTGAAACAGAAGGTTTTGTTGTCATGAAAAAGAGAATCGCCAAGCTTCGTTGGGAGACCTGGAATCCGATAACGGGATGCACTCAGATTAGTCACGGGTGCAACAACTGCTATGCGAGAAGAATCTCAATGAAGATGCAGGGGATAGGCAGTCCAAAGTACAAGAATGGCTTCAAACTCACCCTTCACCCCAAAGCGCTGAACCGTCCATACAGCTGGAAAACTCAGAGAATGGTTTTTGTTAATTCCATGAGCGATATATTTCATGATGGAGTCGGGATTGACTTTATAAAAAGAGTTATGACTGTCATTCATGACTGTCACTGGCACAGGTTCATGGCAATCACAAAGAGGGCAAAAAGGATGTATGAGCTTGATTCTCAAATCGATTGGCCAAAAAACCTTGTGATGGGGGTCACTTGCGAATCGAGTGAATATATGGGTAGAGTGGAGTTGCTTAGGCAAACGGGGGCAAAGGCGAAGATGGTTTCTTTTGAACCGCTTCTTTCGGCGATACCAACCGTTAATCTTGGTGGGATCGACTGGGTGATTGTGGGTGGCGAGTCGGGCAAGGGAGCGAGACCAATAAAGCCGGAGTGGGTGGAGGAAATTTATGAGCTTTGCAGAAATCAGAACGTGCCTTTTATGTTCAAGCAATGGGGCAGCGGGATAAAAGAGAGCGAGAAGAAAACAACCATTCAAAGGGGTAGATGGCTAAACAGAGTTCCGCAGTATCTTGTGGACAGTCCAGAAAACCAGTTGTTTGATTTATAATCCCGGTGGTTTGGACTCCCAAACCAATCAGAAACGCAAAGCTGTATTGGTTGATTCACATTCTTTGTCTGAACACTGTTGACGCATATTTTATTAATAACTTGAGTATGTGGATAATTGTTAGTTACTACCTCCCCAAGCTTTCTCATAAATGTCTGGAAGATTAACTGTGCACTTGTTACCGTTTGTATTAACTGATCCACCTAATACTTTGATCAATGATTCAATCGGGAACATGATCATGCCCCCAACAATCGATGCAGGGATATCAATTGTTACCTCTTCGCCATTTACAAGCATTGTTTTGTTGTTTATCTGAATCCAAATATATGTTCTCACGTACATAATATCTATAGACTTATCTTGCGCATTCCATATTATTTCAGTTCCTGTCAACTCAGCGAAGTTCCTGATTGGAATCAGCATTTCTCCAGAAATAAACTTTGGCGGAGCTTTAAGCTCAACATCAATCCCATCGACAATCGCTGTATTTTTACCTTCCTCAAAAATCGCCACCTTCGAGACCATTTTTGAGATGTCATGTTGCAGAACCGACTTCACAAATACACCTGAGGTATATCCTGCCGGATAAGACATGTCATAATCAATAACAACCCTATCGCCTGGTCTTATTGAATCTGATAAGGTCTCGCTCATTCGAAGGAAAATCTTGTTTCTGTTAAGATCGAGAGCCTCAAAGACAGGTGGGTAATCTGAGACCTTGTGCCCGACTTGGACGGCAGAGCGCCAGAGGAAAGGGTTTAGGTCAACAGAATGGTAGTCCGTTTTATAAGTTTTAAAAGGTTCCATTTCTGGGGCAACCTCATCAACAACGAAATATAGACTGTAGTCATCTAAGAAATGACCCTTGAACCAGTAGGATTCTCCAGGCTTGAGATTTGTCTTTGCCCAATTACCGGGTGACAACTCGGATAACTCGTAAAAGGACACTGTAACGACGTCATCATTCTCATCGTAATACTCATAATCATAACCAGTGAAATCTTCTGGGATGGTTTCCCTTCTAAGCACAACGTCCTGCATTGGCACAATGTATTCCCATGTAAAACCGTAAATCACAACGGTTCTTGTCTCTGCGACCCATTCCACATCCATCTGCAGAGCTTCTGCCAATGCTCGAAACGGCATTAACGTGCTACCGCCAATGATTGTTGGCGCTACATCAAGCTCTACTCTCTCTCCATTGACGAACATCGTTGGGTTGTATACTGCCATCCATATTTTGATGTTATCTGTGGTAACTTCTATACTCCTATTGTAGCTGTGCCAGACAACCTCAGCTCCAAACGCCTCACCAACAAACCTCAAAGGGATTAATGTCCTACCTTCCACAACTTGAGCTGGCGTACTAAGCCATATCTCTTCCCCGTCCACAAAGGCGGTTTTGCTTCCTATCGATAATTCAACCTTCACATTCTTTTTGACAACCTGTGCGTTTGCCTCTGTGTCGTATCTGTCGTACAACCTTAAACTTGTACAAAGTAGTGTTTTCTCTTTGAACTCATCAGATAGAAGCTGCGCCTCTATCTGATATTGCTTGCCAATCTCAACCGCATCAAGCTGATACCCACTCCCAAAAATGTTCCACTCATAGCCCCACCTGTCTCTACCGACAACAAATCCCATGAAGTTTGTGGTATCAAAGCCAGACTTATCAACTATCTCAACCACGTGACCATCAAGCCCTTTTTCTCCCTCAAGTGGTCTTATGACACTGGAAATAAACTCCTCACCATTTGTCTCATTCAACATTATGTATCCATTAATGAGGCAGTCGCACTCCTCTTTTATTGGTGGAATCGGAGTGAATAATTTTACATTCCTGTAGATGAAATCATCACATAGACTTACTTGAGACCAGATGTTTTCTCCATACGTTGTGAAGTGATGTACTGTGGATATTTTATTGGAGGAAAGAAATCTCAAATCCACAGTGAGATAGTCACCCTCCTTTTCGATACTACCTCCGATGTGTTCAACCAGTTTCTCTATTGGCAATAATATCACTCCAACATTGCTTGTTACAATGGGAAAATCAATCTTTGATCCATCCAGGAAAACGTCGTTTCCTCCAGATAGAATTAGCACTTTTCTTCCGATGGTTATTCTAACTTGACCGGAGGGGTAATAGTTATAATTGTCATACTCCACCTTCACACCACTTACTGACTCTAAACCCAACATGGGTATCCAATGATACCCATCCCTAAATTCAATCGGAGTTCCTACATCGATTGTCTTGATATTTGATTGGAAGACGTTTGGAAAATAATCAACCTGAAGGGCTTTACCACCTGGCTTGAAACTTAATCTTGTCTTACCAAGAGGTGACTCCTCATCAGTTTCATTGGCAATATGTGGCTCGAAATACTTGATACAGAATTTCCCTGAAGAATCGGCAAACCCTGTCACCCCGATGATTGCCCCTGGAGTGCCTCCTGGCATAAGCAGGTTGTCCCATCTCCATGGAACACCAAACACAGCAGTAAACGATTCTCCACTTGAAAAGTCCGATACCTCTGCCTCGTTTTGACTAATTTTCCTTTTGAGTCTGACAATTCTCTTCTCAATAGCCGGCATCTTATTAGTCCCCAGATAATCTTTGGGCATAAAACACACGAGGCATGATTTTTCATCATTCCACGAGGCCATACCTCCGAAGGATTCGACAATAAAATGGACAGGTAAATGAAGCTTACGTTCCAGATACGTCGCTGGATAGTCGACCACCACATCAAATTCATTCACTCTTGCTCTTGAGGAATCGGTATTCAATGTGATTTTCTGATCACCGACTGTGAGTGTATATGTGTCTGTGCCTCTGTCATAAGCATAATCAAAGCCAACATACTCTCTGAGCTTTTCAATCGGAAGCAATAATTCGTCATCAAATCTGTATTTTGCCCCAAATGCTGGGAGCGCATATTCGATAGAGCCATGATCTACAAAATCTGGGAGCGTATAAGCAATGATTTTTCCGTAGTCTCTAACGTCTTCAATGTCAGGTATTTGAGCCGATTGAGTTTGGAAATTCAGATTTTCACCATCAATCTCACAATCAATCCCGATCATCTCAGCAAACTCAACCACCGGAATTAACACATTCGCATTCAAGTTGTAAACGCTAACAGAAAACTTCTTTTTATCACCATTAACAGCGACATCGCCTGACTCATCAAGCGACACATCAGCAACCAGGTATGAGGTGCAAGTGTAAAACCTCAAAACATTTCTCATCAAGTGCAACTCGCACTTAAGGTCAAAAATTTTGCTAATTTCTCTGTGGGAGAGAAACAAAACTCCACTCTCCCTGATAAGTGGCGCATCAAGCGATATCTCCTCGCCGTTAATAACAGCTTTGGATGTCCCCACCTCAAGGATTATGTCTTTGTCAATATTTTCTTTGCATTCCAGTTTCTCTATGTCGGTCGCTTCAACAAGGAGGTTGGAGGTTGAGCGTTTGACACCCATGACATAGAGGCAATCCATTGGCTCAAATAATCCAATGTCTGACTCTTTGAGAAAAACGCGTCTCGTCAGTTGTTTGTTGTCCCTTATAACCAACAATTCACCATTATCCGTGATATTTAGGACTTTTGCACAAAATGTTGTGAGAATTGAAGAATCTATACTGCTTGCTTCAAGTACCTGAAGCTGTGGGACAGAAAACACCAACACAAAAATCAATACGAGAAATCTCCTCACCTGGCACCTCCTTACATATGACAAGGACGGACAAGGGCATTATTTGGTTCGAGTAGACTGTTAAAAAACGATTATGTGTCGAGAATGGTTTTTTTCTTATAAAATCTCATCTCGGCATATTTGTTCTGGAAACCAAGTCTTTCATACAACCTCTTGGCTGGGTTGTCATAATCCACATGCAGATAAATATCCCCGCCGGCTTCCCTGATGCCAACTTCCATTATTTGTTGACCAATGCCAAGCCCTCGCAAGCTGCTGTCAACGCCCACAAACAAAACGCAGTAAGATGGGATATAGTTTTTCATGCCTGTCGAGAGCATGACAAGGCAGCCCACAACCTCACCTTCTCTTTTAGCAACAAGCACAAAACCACCTTTGTCTGGAACCCCAGTCAGAGCGTGGGTTATGCCAAGCTTTGTGTCCTCTTTTGTGTCATTGAAGGGTTTCATATGTCCATAGGTGAACTCAGCCAATTCATCGATTGGCACAATCCCCTCTAATTCATCAAGGTTTGAGGCCTTGAATACATCGACCTTCTCCTTCTCAGGTCGAAGAATCTGCTTTACTTTTCCGTCACCTGCAGGCTCTGGCTCAGTCACAGCGCCAGGTGTGAGTATCGGAGCGGCATCGAAATTCTCGATTTCGAGCAGAGAGTTCATACGCTGAAACGACGAGAGAAGCATATTCTGCTGCCAATCCTCGATGGCATCCAGCTCTGAGGCCAGCGTGTCTTGAATGAGGGTGGGGTTCTGAACAAGCACATCCCGCCCTTTATCTGTTAGCGTCACAAAAAACTTATCTTTCTCTTCTCTGCCCTCATACCTAACAACGAGACCTATTCTATAGAGCCTGTCAAGAATTTCGTTAATGGTCGTTGTACCAAGATTCAAACTCTCCTGGAGCTCCTGTGAGTCGATGTACTCTTTTGCATAAATCTCTCTCATCACAACAAGCTGCGGGACGGTTATGCCGTGTTTGTCACTCAATCTAGAAGAGTTTCTCTCGATTGCTCGTATGAGTTTTCGGATCTCAATGAATATCTGAGAACTAATTTCAGTGTCCATAACAAACTCACTCCCTTCTCTGATAGAGGAGTATACATCATGAAACATTTTTTACCAAAAAACCACATTTAACACGCTCATAAACCTTTCAGATACTGAATCCCTTGCGCAAGTCCGGCGGGTATTCTATACTCAACCCCCACAACAAGGAGATAAATATGAAAAACGATATGAAAAAAGACGGATTGATTATGGGTTTTACATTTCTTCTTGTCCCGGTTGTCGGGATGTTCTACTCCTGGTTTACATTCAAGAAGAATGAAAAGGCACTACTTACAACTTTTGAGCGAGAGGATATCAAACAGATCAAGAGTACTCTGACTGAGGCTTCTCAGGCTCTGCTTGCCACCTGGCATGCCGCATGGGTTGGGCTTGCTGTCGCTGTTGCTGGTCTTGCTGTTTTCCTCGGTATCCAGGTCACTGAAGAGACCTATCTGAGTATGACACTATTCCTGTTTTTCTTTATCGTTGTTGCAGTTGCATATCAGATTTGGGCAGGTGTAAACGGTTTTATTCTAGCCAAAAGAGCTGCAAAACTATTTAGTTAGGTAAACTGGTTACTCAATAAGCAAACGTACCCCTAACAGGAATTGTGGGTGTTGTTTTAGGTTCCTGTTGGGGGTTTTTGTTTTCTTGGCATTCGACTACTAAGATTAGAGTCTGTCTGCAACTCTTTCAAACATTATCGAAAGTAGACGTAGTTTCATGAATCCTTCGCAGACTTCTCAATCTAGATCAAATTTAGCTTACATGCATATGGTGGTTTTCTAAGTTGGCTTAAAACCCTCATCCCTCTCCTTTTATAAAGGGAAAGGGAGAAATGTGTTCTTGTCCACAAATTGTGTGGTGTACACATGTGTTATCTCATTTGAAATTTGAGATTAGAAATTGTATTCATTATTCATACACAAAGATGAAGAAAAAAAGATTGATAGATTCACATTCCTCCTTGAAGGCGAGGTTTTATCCCCCTCTCCTCCAGAGGAGGAGAGGGGTAGGGGTGAGGAGGTTTTTTAATAAGCAACTACTTTTTCACATGTAACAAGCTCATTATTCTAGGCACCCATCTAGATTAGAACCATCGAAGGATCAAAAAATGCTTGATCTGAAAAGACTCTTGAGTCGCAAAATTATTCGAAATAAACGGGATAGTTTTATTAGGTTTTGCAAATATTCTCGCGGCAACCTGGATCTGTTTTATAAGCCAATGGAAACTACAGGTCTTTGACTCTCCTCAAACCTTTAGGGATTTCATTAATTGAGCTTGGAAAAACAAACCCAACACCCTAAGCCCAAAACAGAAACAAAAGGCCTAGAACACCGACGTTTTCTCTAAACCAGTCTAGCCCCAATAATTTCTACTCTCTGTATTTGTAATAAGCACTGCATGTCCCCTCACCAGAGACCATACAGGGGCCAACTGGGCTTGTTGGGGTGCAGCTTGTAGCAAACAGTGGGCACTGGGTTGGACGCATCGAGCCTGTGATGACCTGACCACAGATGCAACCATCTGGCTCCGGCACATCAATGATTTTGAGGTCAAAGCGAGATACAGCATCAAACTCTTTGTACTTGTCGGCAAGCATTAGTCCAGAACCGGGCAACACACCCATCCCTCGCCAGTTTGAATCACACGGCGAGAATACCTCATCAATCATCTTCATGGCAACAGGATTACCAAACGATTTCACAACCCTTGTATACTGATTGATAATTTTGGGTTTTCCAGATATCTTCATCCTCACAAGAGCCTCAATTGAAGCGAGCATGTCAAGCGCTTCAAAACCAGTTACAACACCAGGGATACCGTACTTCTCTGGCAGCACCTTAAAGGCATCAGCACCAACAATCGATGTCACGTGCCCTGGAAGCATGAGTCCATCGACACTCACACCCGGAATGTTTGCAAGCGGGTCAAGGGCTGCGATGACCGATTTGTGAAGTGAGAGAAGGGAGATATTTTTAATTCCTTCACTTTTGGCTGCTTTGATGGTTGCTGCAAAGCTTGGGGTGGTCGTTTCAAAACCTATACCAACAAGCACAAACTGTTTCTGTGACTCCTTCTTTGCCCAACTTATCACATCGAATGGGCTGTACATAAGTCTGATATCAGCACCCTCTGATCTCGCCTGTTGCAGTGTTCCCTTTGTGCCTGGCACTCTCATCATGTCGCCAAACGTGCAAACAGCGACGTCAGATTTTTCTGAGAGTGAGACCATGGCGTCGATATCACCCTGCGATGTCACACACACTGGACACCCAGGGCCAGAGATGAGGTTGACTGTAGGTGGCAGCATCGACCTGATACCATGCGCAAACAGGGCGTGGGTATGAGTGCCGCATACCTCCATGATGGTTATCTGCTCTTTGGCATTTGCAGCAATCTTTGCCTGGAGCTCTTTAGCGAGAATTACTTTATCGTTCATATTGCTAGACTTAGAGGGTGCAATCGCCAAACGCCTGATCGATTGTCTCAAGCATATCCTTTGCTGTTTGCTCCTCGACAATCTCTATCGCAAAGCCAGTGTGCAAGAGCACAAAATCACCGATTTTGGCATCTGGAAGGAGGTCAAGCCTGATGTCTCGCCTGACTCCACCTAACTCTACTACACCTGCGTTATCCTTTTTTTCAACCAATCTCGCTGGAATCGCAAGACACATAGACTATACATCCCCTCTTTCAAGCTTCGCCTGGGCAACGACCGCTTGACCAAAACTTACGCAGCCATCGCCGGGCGGGAGTTTTCTGTTGATATAAACCTGAAACCCCATCTTCTCAAGAGCAGAATGTGTAAGCTCCAACAAAATCCTGTTGGCAAAACATCCTCCAGAGAGGGCAATCTTTGTGATACCCGTCTTGTCTCGCAGCAGCCTGCAACCATTGATAATCGCCATTGCAATTCCCTTGTGGAATCCACCTGGAATCGAGGTTGGGTTCAAAATCGCCCTCTCAAGTGCCAACCTCCAGTCGACCTCGAAATGATCACCCATATCGACAACTGGAAACGGGAGCGTCGGGTGGCTCTTATCAAACAAAGCCTCAAGTGATATGGCAAGCTGCGCCTCAAAGGAAGCGGTTTCCCCAATTCCCGCCAATACAGCAAACCCGTCGAACAACCGCCCAAGAGAAGACGTGATTGGGGAGTTTACCTCTCCAATAATCATTTTATCCAGCAGGTTTTTCAGGTTGTCATCAATATCTAACACATCTGTTCTGCCAATTTGGTGAAGCAGAGAATATAGGATTCTCGATGCCTCTTTTATTGCAACCTCTCCACCGGGGAGAGCAAAAGGTCTGAGGTGTCCAGCTCTCACAAATTCAACACGATTGGCAACAAGAAACTCGAAACCCCAGATTGTGCCGTCTGTGCCATAACCCGTTCCGTCTGCGGCAACGCCAATAATTGGTTCATCGAGGTCATACTCGCCTATCACAGATGCAATGTGTGCGTGGTGATGCTGAACTTTGATTATCCTGTCTGAGTTGGATAGCTCCTTGGCATGGAGTGTTGTTGTGTAGCCTGGGTGGAGATCGCAAGCAGTGACACTCTCACAAAACCCGAAAAGACTCCTGTATTTATTGAGAATCTGTTTGTACCGTTCGAATGTGCTTGCATTCCCCATCTCACCGATATGTTGAGAAACAAGAGCATTATTATCCCAGGAAAAGCAGAACGTTCCCTTCATCTGAGGGCCGAGGGCTAACACTGGTTCAACTGATTTAAGAGGGATTAGCTCAGGAACATATCCTCTCGCTCGTCGTAACAACCTGGGTTTGCCCAAAACACAATCGCAAACGGAATCATCGATGGGAATTGTTATCGGTCTATCGTTGGACAGCACCGCAACGTCACCAAACATCTCGCTATCCTCTGTTGCGATAGGCTCTTCGTGTAAATTGGCGGATGTCAGAACAATTGTCGGGAGTTCCTGCAAAAGCAGCACATGCAAAGGGGTATATGGCAGAAACAATCCGATCTTGTCTGTTCCAGGTGCAACACCATTAGAAAGGTTGTATTCATCGGATTTTTGGCAAATCACGATTGGCTTTTGCCACGACCTTAAAAGTTCCTCCTCACAATCCGTAAGATTTGCCAATTTTACAGCTTCAACAACCGATGAAACCATGACAGCAAGAGGCTCATTCCCCCTTTTTTTTATGTCTCGAATTTTTTTGACAGCCGCATCACAGGTCGCATTTGCAGCGAGGTGAAATCCACCAATTCCCTTTATTGCAACCACTTCACCGTCTTTGATTTTCTGGATTGCTTCCTTTAGGGCTTCATCACCCTCAAGGTCTCCCAAAAATAGCTTGGGGCCACAGCGGTTGCAAGCTATGGTCTGAGCATGGTAACGCCTGTTTAATGGGTCTTTATATTCATCTGCGCAAAATTCACACAGTGAAAAAATCTTTTGGGAAATCGTGTGCCTATCATAGGGCAAGCTCTCAAGGATAGAGAGTCTTGGCCCACAGTCGGTACAGGAGATAAAAGGGTGTCTGTATCTTTGATTATTTGGATCGACAAGCTCAGCAGCGCAGTTGTCGCAGATGCCAATGTCTGGAGGAACGAAAACGCCGTGTGAAGTTTGCTTTGGTGATTCAAGGATTGAAAAGCCATCAAAAGCCTGGCGTTCTGAATTGATATGCTCAATTCTATCGACTCTTGCCTTTGGGGGATTGTTGAACTTGATTTCATCCAGCGCTTTCTCGATGTCGGCAGGGTTCCCAACAAAACAAGCCTCAACGCCGTCACCAACGTTTCTTACCCAACCTTTTAGACCAAGCGAGGCAGCCAATTTGTAGACAAACGGTCTAAAACCAACACCTTGAACAACACCGAAAATTTTCACATGAACAAATTCAGACATGAAACCTATGGAGAATAGAGGATGCTCACGGTTCGAGTCGGGCCATCCCAAGAGACACTACCACCAAGGATTTCAGAAACAGCTCGAATGGGGATGAACGTCCTGCCATCGACAATCTGGGGGGCTGTGTCAATTTCGACTTCCTTCGTTCCCCTGTCCGACACAATCGATACAGTTTGACTATCTATCCAGAATCTAATCGTGTCTTCGCAACTGTTTATCGTTATCGACCTGTCAGATGGGTTCCAGCTCACATCTGTGAAGAAAGCCTCAGCGATAAGCCTCAAAGGAACCATCGTCCTACCCTCAAAAATATAGGGGGGAGGTTCATAGGTCTTCTGTTTCCCACATATCAACACATCGGGACTGCCAACAATCAGAGACAGTCGAGTTGGGATAGGTATACCATAGCATTTAACCTTACATGGGATTGTTCTGGTTTTCTCATTCGTGTTAGTTCTAATGGTGAGAGAGCCGAGGAAATCACACTTGTAGCCGGGCTCTGGATCCATCGAGCTTCCTGTTGCGACTACCGTGACGATGGATGTTCCATCTGGGGGGATGGTCAACTTCTCTGGAATGACGGAAAGCCACTTCGGGAACGAGGTCGTCTCAAGGTTGACCTCCATATCCCTGCCACCACAATTCGAGAGTCCAATTGCATATTTGCCAATGCTAGAGTTCGATATGAGCCCAATATTTATCTCCTTGGTGGTCTCGCAGAGCCTTGGGGCTATTGGGTCTTCTACGGTTATAAACACTGGTACCGTCAAAATTCTACTGTTGTTCTGGTTGTCGTCCTTCATCTGGAGGCTTGAGAGACCAATGGCATTCGTGTGTTTGACGACCTGCTCAATGATTATCTCAGTTTTATTCTCACCAACAACACCAGGATGGGTTGGGTCGATAGAGATGCGAATCTTCTCAGACTGATTGTTGCCAAGATTGACAATAGGCTTATCGATCATCAGCCAGTCAGCATCTTTGTACAATCCAACCTGAATCTCAGACTTCCAACTATCATTCCTGGAGTTGAGAATCTCAAGCTCAAAATATGGATCTTTGTCGGTTGTTTTTACGGTGAGTGAGACAATTTGTGGTCTGACTTCAACATGACCCTCAGGCACAAGGCACGCCACACGCCCAATCCTGTCCACACGGTTTCCGAGCGCTACAAACACCTTACCTTCAGACATAGATATGGATGATATCTGCTCATCTACAAACTCAAAATAATAGTCAACCTTCATGGTTTTGAGATTGAGTGTATCGAGACGCCTATTGTTTCCGTAGTATAGATTATCCCCCGAAAGGGTCATCTCGGCATCGGATGGCTGGGTTTCGAGCATCAGAGTCTGCTCACCGGTTGACCTGTTGTATCCCACAATATAGCTGTGACTTACCTTCACAAATAAGGTGTCGTCATAAACAACAGGCGTTTTCTCAATCCAGGCGCTTGTTTTCACAGACCAAAGAATCTCACCTTTTTGTGTGTCAACACAGTACACATTGTTGTCATGACTCCCAAAGTAGGCCCTGTCACCGAAGAGCGTTATCCCACCTATCTTTGATTTTGCCACGCTCTTTTTCCAGAAAATATTACCCGTCTTAAAATCGATTGAATAAAGATTCCCGTTGTCATCACCGATTATCAAGACGCCACCGGATTTCACCGGCCCAAACGAAACTGGCACATCCAGCGCAGCCAGGTATAGCTGTTTGCCGTCTAGGACATCAAAGGCCACCAACTCGCCAAAAGAGTTGCCAAGATAGCAAACATCGTCACTCACGCATATCCCTTGGGCAATTTTACCTTTGGTTTTTACTCTCCATATCTCGGTTCGCTTTTTGATGTCAACACCTATAACGTGTCCATCCTCGCAACCTAAGACGACAGTATTCCCTTGCACGCAAGGAGTCGATGAAATTGCAGACGGGGTCTCAATCCCCCAGAAGTAGTCGCCATCCTCCTCAAAAACCTTGAGATCATTTGAGCAAACGAACACGAGACCACCACTGTGGACAACCTCATTTTTGAACATCTCGCCGGCATTTTGTTTCCAGAGGAGCCTGACGGGTGCATCCATGGCAAAGTCCGCCATACCACCATTGCCACAATCCTTCCTATAAGACTCCCACCCGTTGGCGCTTTTTGGCATTGCCAACGTTTCAGAGCTTAAAACAAAAAGGAGGCAGGCGGCAAGGAGAGCACTTGTGACTCTTCGGAAATTGCCGTCCATCGTTTTCACTAGTTGTCTTTTGAGGTCTCTGGACTCTTGTTGATGGCTTCGTTAAGGGCCTTCACAAGCTCAACGGGGTCTATGCCATGCGCCTTTGCGCCGTCTTCAATCGACTCATAAGCGCTAATGTGGCAACCAATGCAGTGAAGTCCAAACTTAAAGAAAATCTCAGCCGACACGGGCCATTTCTTTATAACATCACCAAGCGTCATATCAGCCGTAATCACGTTGTTGTCAGACATCGGAGCACTCCTTAGTTCTTTTGCTTCCCATCTATTATAGCAAAAACATTTTCAATTGCACCAGGTATATCAACATTTTCAATTAATCCCCTGTCTGCTGATTCTGCAATTATTGGCTCAATTGGTACACCACCGAGATACGGGACTCCCTGTGATTTGCATCTTTCCTCTACCTGCGACTTACCGAAAACGGCTATCTCACTGCCACAGTCTGGGCATATCAGATGCGTCATATTCTCAACAATGCCAACAAGTGGGATATTCATCTCTGATGCCATCTTTATGGATTTTGTCACAACAAGATTGGCAAGCTGCTGCGGACTCGTCACAACCACCAGTCCATTTAGTGGGTATGCCTGGAAAACAGTTAGAGGCATGTCGCCAGTTCCAGGGGGTAAATCGAGAAACAGGTAATCCAATTCTCCCCAATCGACGTCGTTATAAAACTGCTTTATAACACCTGAAAGAATTGGGCCCCTCCAGATAACGGGGAGTGATGGGTCTTTCATCAAGAGGTTCATCGAAACGAGTTTAATTCCTGATTTTGTCGTTCTCGGAGTCACACCGTCTTTTGCAGCTGTTAAAAGCCCAGTCTGTCCAAAAAGTGTGGGAATCGATGGGCCAGTGATATCAGCATCTAGAACACCGACTTTATATCCTTTTTTTCTGGCTTCCACAGCTATCATCGCTGTTATGGTGGACTTGCCAACTCCACCCTTGCCAGAACCAATTGCGATTATGTTTTTTATATTTTTGCCCGAGAGTTTCTGGAGCGGATCTGCCGAATCCTGAGAGGCTGCGTTTCCGCCAGCTCTCACTTTCTGGGCAATGGCAAAGGTTTTCTGCTTTTGCTCGTCGGTCATGGCAACAAACTTTGTCTCAACCTTTGAGATACCCTCAATCTTTGAAACAGCCTCGACAACATCTTTGCCGATTGTATTTTTCATTGGGCAACCTGCGACAGTGAGGGCAACAGTAACAAGGACATTTTTGTCATTGATATCAACAGCGTCTATCATACCCAACGTCACAAGATCGGCGCCAAGTTCTGGATCCATGACTGTTGCAAGAGCCTTCATTACTACTTCTTTGTCTATCATCGTTCTATTTCCTTATCCATTGGTTTTTTCTGAGTTTAAATACAGAAGTTTGGAGTTTCGACTAAGTGTGGAAACTCCAAACATTAAGATTCATGTTAGAGGAGGTTGATGGTAAATATTAGTAAAGACTCTCGACATGCAATTTTTTTACACAATGCATTCAGAAGAAATATTGTTGGATAGTGGATTAATGAGCAAAAAGTACATCGGCAGAAACATAAGAGATTGAAGTTTGAGTATCGATAATATAGAAATAAACTCCTCACCCCAACCCTCTCCTCCAAGGAGGAGAGGAAGTTGAATCTTAGGATATCTTTAGATATGCAGCAAGGAGAAGGGATCAGATTGCAAGGTGTTCTTTGGTTCAAATGGGAGATAATTTGATTTTCACAACGGTTCCTTCTCCTCAAAAAGGGGAGAAGGAGTGTTCACGCATAACTCCCCTCCCTTACAAAGGGAGGGGAGTTATAGATTCAGAAAACAAATCTAAGTTAGAAAAAAACGATAGTAAGTATTATCCCTTCCTTCTCTATTCTTTGACTACCTTTACGGAAACATCGTCAAAGTACGCCTTGCCCGAACCAATTAGAGTGCAGCCAATCTCAACGGCAGTTGCACCCTCAGGAACTTCAAAATATCCTTCGACAAAAGTCCAATCTGAGGTTCTTGCCACATCAGGCTTACACTTTGGATATGGCGGTCTCTGGGGATTGCCCTCGATGATTGGGTGAAGATCGATAAATGCCGCGGCACCGACATTCTCAGTTTTGATGTAACCAGTAAGATAGACTGTTGACGGTGAATCAACCTCCACCCTTTGTCGCCACACTCCAATACCTTCTTTTTCAATCTCGATGCAAGCTGACCTGTCTCCAGTTTTTGACTCAATGGATGAGAAGCTGTGAAATACAGCATTTTTATCCCTTGCAACAACAAGCTTCTCCCATGATGAGTTTGTCTCAAAGCCGCCATTTGCCAGGATGTCTTCCGAATACTCAAGCGGTTTTATCCTGGTAAGATCAAGCTCAACACAGTACCATTTCTGAGTAAGGCCTGTCTCTGGATTAAAATCCTCCTCTACCCACTCCTTATCAATAATGCCTGGGATGCTCACGTATACAGCCATATCCAGTTGCTCCCTCCACTCGTGTTCAACGAAGAACGGGAATCTGATAACTGGATTTGTCTCGGTCGCGTTGCAAAGGTCAACAGTAAATCCCCTAGTGTAAATATTATACGCAGCAGCCCTTCTTTTCTCTGGTCCGTGACTGTTTCTGTCTGATTCTGGCAAAGCACCAGTTTTTGAAAAATCCTCAAGGATCTTTTTCCAGGAATCAAAATCATCTATATCATTACCGAGTGTCATTGAGCCGCCATAATCCTCAGTCCAGAAGCAATCAGCACCAAAATCCCAGTCCATGTGAATTGGAGCATTCTCATCAACTGGTATTATTGCGATGTTTGAATCGTGCTTTGAGGGGAATCCTCCAGTTTTATTCCCTTCTCTCCACATCGAGCTTCCAACCGATGTCTCCATGTTCGCCCAGAAACCACCGTTTTTATCCTCCTGCACCCAAAACTGCGTGACAGGATGCGCCTTGAGTGGGGTAGAACGGGCAGGGATATCGAGGCAGCGAAGGAGAGCTGTTGCCAACCTCTCAAATTCAATGCAAATCGCTCTACCCTCTGTGATAATCTCCTCTGGACTATAGCACCAATCATCAAAATCTCTGCCGAAACCGCCATAGGTTGTTTGAAAGTTGCCTGATGTAATGTCGCCTTTGTAATTTTTGACGAGGTCGTAGTTGATGTTTTCGCACACCCACTCATAGACACCTCTCGCCACAGCTATTGAATCTTCTCTCCCGGACTCCGGAATCCCCTCTAAGATGTCACCTGCAACAGACTCAACCATCTCCGTTATCTCATATCCCTCACCCTCATCAAGATATGGAAGCACCTCATCCGGATACAAATCAACATCAAGAATGGCCGATTGTGGTATTGGTGTTGGCGCTTTCAATCTTTCCTCTCTGAGGATATATCCGGCTTTGACATTGATGCTTCTCTCTCTGTAACTGGATGACTCATCATAGGCATCCAACACAATATTCAACTCACTTGTGTCCTTGCCTATCCTGCCGACATAACACTTGAAGAAGCCATCCTTCTGGGCGGATACAATATGTCTGGGGGAGCGATCAGGGATGTCAGTTATCTCAAAATATCCATCTGAGTCTGATGTGGTCTTAGCATTTTCAATCCCCGCAAATGACGCATTGACCAATTCCACCAAAACCCCAGCAACAGCGTTACCCTCTTGGTCGAGGATTCTTCCGGAGATATCAAACGATTCCTGTTCTGCAAAATCAGCCTCCATGTACGACGATGCAGCGCATCGAACACTATCTGTGTGCATGAATCCTGGAATCACCGACCATACGATTATCAAGGTTAACAAAGCAATGCCTATTTTTCTCATGTTTTCGGTATCCTTTCTTTATTCTAGAATACGGATGTCAATTAGATTTTGTCACCTTGACAAAAGGACAGTGTTTCTAGATAATCCAGTGGTTATGACTCGGTCACTAGCGGGAAGGATAGAGGAGTTCAATCTCGTTGATGTGGTGTCTGTCATCAATCAAAGCGCTATGGACGGTGTTTTGAAAATAGAGACAGACGATGAGGTTGAGGGGGTACTGGCGTTCTGGAAGGGGAAACTCGTTCATGGCGCGTACGGGAATATCTCAGGAGACGATGCTGCTGCACACATCCTGAGTTGGAGGCATGGGAGCTTCTTCTTCACTTCACAGAGGTGGAGCGGGGTACCAACAATCAAATCCACGTTCAGCCAGCTGCTCATCGACCATGCAATCAAGATGGATGAAGACGCGGCCAAGATTGGACACATAATATCCGGCACGACAAAAATCCGTCTGAAACTCAAACCAGAGAGCATCGAAAACCTGCAGCTTGAACCAGACGAATGGAACCTTCTTTCTCAGACAAACGGAAGCACATCGGTTGCCCAGGTTGTTGGCAGCCTTGGTCTCTCCAACCAAAGAACTCGAGAAATCCTGGGCAAGCTCATCAAAATAGGTCTGATCGAGATTGTCAGCGAACCTGCCTAAGGCATCGCCGGGTAGGCAATCTCAACTGTTCTTGTCTCAGCATGCCACTTCACTGACGATCCGAGTTGCTCCGATACAAATCTGACAGGCACATACGTCGAGTTGTCTACGATTATTGGCGGGGAATCAAGTTCTCTGTCAGCCCCGTTGACTTTGGCCACACTCTTCCCAATCCAGAGTTCGACCTTGTTTCCCTCAAGTTCAAATACGACCTTTCGTTCCTCTGCTATCCATTCGATTGAGGCGTCAAGAGCCTCACTCAAAGCTCTAAGGGGCACATATGTTCTGCTGTTGTTAATGATTGGCGCTCTGCTTGTCTCAAAGTCTCTGGGTTGACCAACCGTTTTTATACGGAAGATTGGATTGCCGATGTCCATCTCAATAACCTTGCCCACAACTGCAACAGGAAGAACCTTTACGCTAAAGTTTCCACCATTGGTCTTGAAATCTATTGACTCCTCTTCCAAGGTTTTCCAGGCGTCAGCTTTTGTAAAGTTGTACGTCACATAGACTGCCAGTGTGTCATCACCGATTTTTGAGACACTCAGCTCCAATTTTTCTGATGTCGCTGATACAGAGCCATCAAGCGGTGTCTCTCCGATATTCTTGAGTTGAATGACCTTCTTTATTTTCTCTGGGTAGTAGACGGTTCCCCAATCCAACTCGCTTTGTTTCACTTCAAGCTTTGCAGGTTTCTTTTCTGGTTCTGGTTCTTTGCCTTCAGCAAGATTGAGTACTCTCATATTGCCGGAATCAAGAATTGTCATCTGTTTTCCATTTGAACGAATTCTAGTTGGATAGAACATCTTGTCTGGATCTTTGGCGTATGATTCCTTGCTTCTTTCGGCTCCAATCATCCCTTTCTCACCCAGCTCATACACAATCTCACCTGAGTCCGAAACACTGCATACCTTTGACCTAACCGAGTCCAAAACAAACATCTCGCCACTTTCTATGAAACACATCGAGTTTGGCCACTCAAATCCAGCAAGCCTTATCCTTGATGAAAAAGCGCCAGATGGGCTGAATTTCCCGATGACATTATCCTCTGGGCAAATCACATAGATGTTGCCATGTCTGTCAACGGCAACATCCGAAAGGTTTGAGGCATCGAGTAATTCCGCTGCCTTAAAAGTGATTGGCAACCCAGCCGAGTAGACCGTCACCTGTCCAATAGAATCGAGTACAAATACCTTACCGCTCCACACCTTCATCGCCACAATGACGCCTGTATCATCAATTGAGGCTGGAATGTCAACGCTGGATTTTCTCTTCCAATCCTTCTCGTCAAACTCAACCACACTCAAACCAGTTGCCACATATACACTGTCTTTGTAGATGTCGATATCAGCGCCGACCGTTAGGTCCAGCCCCGGCAGTCCCGATGTCTCAGATTTCAGTGGGGTAACCGACTCTAGTTCTCCCGTTGTGGTGTATGTTCTAATCCTTGGGGGCGCTCCCTCAAGGATAAGCGTTTTTCCATCTTCGGTTGCAATTGCCGAAACCGGGTAAACAAGCGACTCTTCCGAGATTTCCCCCGCAACCACACCTCCATCAGCAGTGATGATTTTCGAGAGGAAAGGTTGGCACAAAACAGGTTCTCCGCCAAAGTTCGCGACATCAAACACTGATGAGGTGATGATGTTTGAGCTGTTTGACTTTATTGATTTCTTCTCGATGAAATCGCCATTTTTACCAAAAGTCCTCAACACCCATTCACCTTTGTTGGTGTCTATATCCGTAAGATAGAGTTTCTCTCCGATAAGTTCAAAACTAAAACTGCTCCATACCAGATGGTCTTCTGAAACAAACCCATCCTGAGAACCAGCAAATTCTGTGACAAACTTACCCTCTTTTGTCCACACTGTTACGGCATTCTCATGGTCATCACTTCCCATCTCACCTCTTGAGAACGAGTCGAGAACATAGACGTTATCTTCATCAACTCTCACAGCAACGGGATTTGTAACCTTTCCTTTGCCGGAACCAACCTCACCAATGCTTCTTATCAAAAATCCTTTTGGGCTCATCACATTTATGCACTTGCTATTGTCAAGAATATAGATATTTCCATCATCATCGACAGTGAAACCATGCCCAGGGTTCATCTCATCCTCTGAGGAAAAGTTACCGAGTACAACGTGTTCCCCATCATCTGTGAGTTTGACAATCTCGTTGTCCGTCATCAGATACAAGTTTCCGGCTTCATCAGACGATATGCCCATCTCGTTGAGAACAAAGAGTCCGGATGAGATATCCATTGAAAGAGTTTTCTTCATAAACGACTCTCTCACAAAATCGGGCAAAACAAATTGTGATACCGATTTTACATTTTTCGAGAACACTGATATCAAGCCCGTGGAGACATCGAGTACCGCGAGTCTATCACCAGGCATATGGCAAGCCTTGAGCGGCATACCCACTTCGCCAGTCTGAGGACCATGCCCAACCGTTGTGAAAACATAATTGACACTGGCGCTGGCAAACGGCAAAAGAACCGTCAGAATACACAAGACAGTAAAAAGTGACGCAATCTTTTTCATAAGGGCAAGCCTCCTAATGAGTATGATTCTATTTGATGGGTTTCTCTGGTCAATGTAGAATCACAACGATGGTTCTTTAAAGAAAGAAGGTCGTCATTGAGCGGTTTTTCCCAAATAATCAAATGAATATAATATTGTATCATACCAATACTGTCTCACAAGAATTAGTAACACCTTCTTATGTTAGATCAGCTATTTATCTCCGTTTATACAAGCATTACTAACTTTAACAATTTGCACCTAGTCGGATTTAGGGTATTGACATTCTATATTGTGTATGTACAATAACTAATGTCCCCTTTCTGTATCTAAATTTTTAGCTAATGGGAGGAATTATTGGATAGAAATTTTAAAACTCTTTCTGAGATTGGAAAATACATAGCCAGGACGCTAGGCATCAAACTCTTCCCTCACCACCTGAAGTGGCTTGCAGAGTTTGAAAATGGGTGGGACAGGCGAGTACAACTCTCACCTAGAGGACATGGAAAAACCACAATCTGGGGGGTTATTGGCATCATTAGCCTGATTATCAAGAATCCCAACATAAGGATTCTTCTTATCTCAAAAACTGAAAAACTCGCATCAAGACTTCTGGTACAAATCACCCGCTCGATTGAGCAGATTAACAAACATTCAGACATACATCTTGAAGTCGACAAACCCCACAACAAGACAGAGCTTCGGGTAAAAGGAAGCAAAAGCAAAGAACCAACCCTAACAGCCACAGGAGTCCAAGGGGCTGTCACAGGTATGCACTACGACTTCATCTTGTGTGACGACATCCTCGATGAGAAAAACACACAAACACGGGAACAACGAGAGGCCGTCAGGGAGTGGTTTATGGGGTCACTACTACAGCTTGCTCTTCCCCAGACAAGGATTCTGGTGCTTGGCACCAGGAAACACCCAGATGATCTGTATGGGGAATTCTTGAAAAACCATGCCTGGGACAAATCGGTAGAGAGAGCAATCATCAGATACCCAAAGAATTTCAGGGACGCAGTTGAGAACGGAAAACCGATAAACCAATTCTTTGAGTTCAGCCCAGAGGGAAAACTGCTATCGGTCAAAAAGACGGGCAAGTGGGAGGTGCTCTGGCCTGAGGTTTGGGACATCGACAGATTGTTGCTTGATAGGCACCTAAGCGGTGGAAACCTCTTCGACAGAGAGAAACAAAACGATGTCAGAAACTTCTCAGGAAACATCTTCAAAGAGACTTGGATAAAGCACTACCACCACACACCAGCGCGAGAGGAGTTATGTGTCTACATGGCGTGCGATTTGGCAATCTCACAGTCTGAGAATGCCGACAGTTTTTGTGTGGCGGTAGTGGGTATAAACCAAGAGGGCAACTGGTTCCTGCTTGACCTTTATGCAGGCAAACACACCACTCTTGAGCAGCTGTCGATAATCGAAGAAATGCACACCAGGTGGAAGCCAACAAAACTAGGAGTTGAGGATGTTGGATATCAACGCTCGATGATAGACCTGCTTAAGGCTAAGGGGATTGTCGCAAATCCAATAAAACATGGAGGCAGGTCAAAAAGAGCGAGAATCTCATCACTCCAGCCTCTTTTTGAGGATGGAAGAGTGTTTGTGGCAAAGGGACACACTGAGTTTATTGCAGAGCTTCTCGAGTTCCCAAACGGGAGCCACGACGACAGGATAGACGCATTTGAGATGGCGATATCACAAGGACAAAAAAGGGACAGGATGAAAATCGATTTCTTGGAGGTAAGAAAAGCATGAAAAAAGCCACGATTGATATTGTAGAGAGCGACAGTCAGATTGGTACACGCCAAATAACTGACACCTTCTCAGGGGTAGGTGGAATAATCCATCCCCCACCAACGCTCAACTTTGACACCCTTCTTGAGCTCTACCAGAGTTCAGAGATTTATTACCGCGCAGTAAATGTAAAGGCTCAGTACACGGCAGGGCTTGGGTGGAAGCTGGTCAACACAGACGGCACAGGAGATAAGATTGACTACGACAGAGCAATGAGGTTCTTTGAAGAGTGCAACCCAAACCTCTCTTTCGATGAACTCTTGCTTCAGGTCATGGTCGACCTTGAATGCCTGGGGAATGCCTATCTTGAGGCAACTCGAGACTCCTTTGGTCAGCTTGCCAGACTCTACCACATCCCGCCAGAAACAATCAGACTCAAGAGAGATGGCGGGTTTGTCCAGATGCAAGGAGGCAAAAGACGAGACTTTGCAAGGTTTGGAGCAGAGGAAATTCCAACTGACGATGACGGTCTCCCACAGTCTGAGATAATTCATATCGCAAAGTACAACCCAGCGTCAGCATTCTATGGCATCCCAGACGCTGTGCCAGCGATTGGCTCAACCATGGGTGACCTCATGGCAAGAGATTACAACGTGAATTTCTTCGACAACAACGCAGCCCCGCAGTATTGCCTCATGGTCTCAGGCGGAACACTTGACGAGAAGGATAGGCAAGACTTGCAGGAATACCTCTCAAACCTCAAGGGCAACCCGCACAAAACCATGATTATCCAGTTCCCGCAAGGGGTAACAGGAGAACTCAAGCCAATATCAACCACCCCAAAGGAAGCGTCATTCAACGATTACAGAAAGACGAATCGCGACCTGATGGTTGTTGCGCACGGTGTGCCACCGCACCTGCTTGGCATCATCGAGAGTGGAAACCTTGGCGGTGGCACAGGTGAGACGCAACTCGCCAACTTCAAAAACCTCGTGATCTCACCAAGACAAAGGTTTTTAGCTGAAAGAATCACAAGATACATCCTAAGACGTGGGCTTGGTGTTGCGAGTTGGAGCTTTACTTTCAATGAGCTTGACGCTGAGGATGAGTTCAGGATTGCCCAAACTGACAAAACCTTAATAGAGGCAGGAGTGCTAACAGTAAACGAGGTCAGACGAAAAATGGGCTATCCTGAACTTACAAATCCAGATGAGGAGGGAGGTGAGACAGAGGAGGAATAATCATAAGTTTGATTTGACCTTCAAAGCTCAATTTACACAGAAAATTTTGGAGGATTTGATGAAAAAGGTCGAAAAAAAAGGAGCAAAGGGCAACATCGTTTGGGGGATGGCAACAACTGAAGCGCTTGATAAACAAGGGGACATCACATCAAGTCGGGCAATTTCTGAGGCTCTTCCTGAATATTCCAAATGGAGAAACATCAGGGAAATGCACCAGGCAAAAACGGTTGGAGTTGCCAAACACCTCATCATGCTGCCAAAGGGATTGCTTGTTGGCGCTGAGATTACAGACAGAGAGTGCATAAAAAAGATTGAATCAGGCATGTACGGCGGGTTTTCTATCGGTGGGATTATCCACAAGAGGGAGCAGAAGTTTGTGGAGGGACGGTCGGTATCAGTCATAACAAAACTCACCATCGCTGAAATCTCAATAGTTGACCAGCCTGCAAACCCAGAGACAGGTTTTATTTTTGAGACAAAGGAAAGGAAGGACAAAAAATTGTTCGAGAAATGGTTTGGAAAAAGCGCACCAGCTTCTGAGGATGACAGCGACATCATAACAGATGTCTCATCACACGAGCTGCTTCAAAGACTCCTCGATGAGAGCACAAGGATGAACGAGATTATCGACAATCTGCTTGAGATTTGCGAAAAGCTCGACTGTGAGATTGAGAATCTCTCAGGGAGAGTTGATGCTCTTGAGTCCAGGTTCACACAGAAGAAGTCGATTATGCCAGAGAACAGAACCACATCAAAGTGGTCATCTGTTGTCAGACTGTTTTCATAAAGATAAAGGGAAAGGGAGTTAGTATTTTATGATTAAAAACGAAGAACTGCTGTCAAAGGCTGCAATCACATCAGGCACATTTGCAACACGCGTTGGGCTCTCAACAGAGGATGCTGACAGATTCATCGACTATATCGTCGATGCATCATTCCTCAAAGACAACGCAAGGATTGAGAAGATGAAGTCCAACACCAAGAAGCTTGTGAGACTTGGTATTGGTGAAGAGGTGCTAAGGCCTGGTACATACGGCTCAACCCAGGAGAACAGTGTGAGTGTCACAACCGAGGCGATAACACTCTCCTCAAAGGCGATGAAAGCGGTTGTACCAATTGGTGATGATGCCCTCATGGACAATATCGAGGGTGAGGCTTTTGCTGACCACCTCATGAAGATGGTAGCAAACCAGATTGGCAACCAGCTCGAGTATGCCTACCTAATGGGAGCAAACGTCGGCGACGCAATCACCAAAAACCACATCTGGGAGCAGCTTGACGGTTGGTATCCACAAGCAATCTCAACAGGTCACATTGTGGAGGGTTCGTCCTTCTCAGACAGATACATCGACGAGGAGAAGCTCTCGAAGGCGATAAAGACCCTGAACAGCAAGTACAGAGGCAACCGCGACAATCTTAGATTCGTAATGTCTGACGACCTCTACCAGGACTTTGTCGAGGTTATTGGTAATCGCACCACCCCACTTGGTGACAGCGCTATCACAGGCGAATCGCTGCTCTCGTTTGGCAGAGTGCCACTCGCACCATGCGCCTTGCTTCCAAACAACTTGCCAGTTGCAGTATCAGGCGGTGCAGCATCCACACTTTCGGTAGCTGCAACAGCGACAGACACAACCATCACAGTTGTTGACGGAAGCTCATTCACAGCAGGCGACTACATCACAATCGGAGTCGGTTCCACCCAGGAAATCAAAGAGATCGATTCAGTCTCAACCAATGACATCACACTCAAGTCAGCTCTCTCATATGACCACTCAATCGGTGAAGCGACAGTTGAAGTCTCACTCGATGGCACTTTCACCATGCTTTGTGACTACAACAACCTCATACTTGGTATTCAGCAGGATGTCCAAATCGAGACAGAACGCAGAGCCACAGAGGGTGTGACATATTTTGTTGTCACCATCAGATGCGACTGCGCTCTTGAGAACCCAGACGCTGTTGTTGTGCTCAAGGACCTCAAGGTGAAGTAGGCTATGCCTATCTTTCAATTCACCGGGACTCAGGCAAGCATCACAACAAAGTGGAGAAAGTGGAACAAAGGCGAGACAAAGAAGGTCACAAACAAGACAGAGGTAAAGTGGCTGGGAGCAAGAGAAGATTTTGAGAAGGTAACATCAAAACAAAGAGGAGGGACATCGAGTGTACACAGACATAACCCAGGTGAGGAAAACTCTTAAGGGCATCGACTCATCCATCATCCCCAACTCCTCCGAGACGGAGTTCTCAATCGATTATGCCATCACAAAGGCAGGGAGGATAATCGATGCTCATCTTGGCGACCAGTTTGAGATGCCACAACCAGCGCCTGAAGCGATTGTTGAGATAGCAACAGAGCTATCGGCTTCGTTTTGTCTTGAGTACCTCTACAGCGAAGAGAACGGTGGGTTTTTTGAAACAGCCCACAGAAAATACAGAAGAGCTGTCGAGTTGCTAACAGACATCAGAAACGGTAAATCAAGCATCGGGCTTGAGGCAAAACCAGACTGGGAAGGACTCTGGGTATGCTAAGTTCCTTTGGTATCTCAAGCGAGATTGAAGGCGTAAAGCACAAACTCGATTCTCTGAAGAATGTGTCAAAGGCTTTGGTTGAATCGGCAAACACAGTCTCTTCTGAGATTGATGCCAACTTCAAAGCCGGGGGCAGACCAAGGTGGAGCGGAGATAAGACTCTTATTGAAACAGGAGCTCTCAGGAAAACTGCTACTTCGGTTTCAGTGTCTGGCAACACAGCATTAGTTGGTGCAAAACTTTCTGACATCCCTTATGCAAGAGTCCACCAACACGGAGGAAAACACATCCCCGCAAGGCCATATATGACCTTGCCAACATCATGGAAAGAGACTGCCACAAGAGTCTTTGGAGAGACTTTGTTTGGAGGCGCAAGATGATACCCTACAGACAGATTATTGAGGAGATGAAGGCAAGTATTGAGACAAGGTTTCCAACCCTTCAAGTCTTCGCTGGTCACAAGATGGCGGTAGCAAGGTACCCAAGCTGTGGAGTCACATTCTCCCCAGCAAGAGAAAAACCACAAACGATAGGTGGGGGCAAAACAAAGACGCTGGGTGTGACACTCTCTGTCATGGTGAAAGAACTGACTGGTAAGGAGAACGGTTATCTAGCTCTTACTGACTTGGTCTCAGAGGTTGAGGATGCAATAAGAGAACCTGATTTTCTTGAGAGCTACACTGCCGTGCTTGTTGAGACTGAGTTTGTCAAAAATCCAGTCTATCTGGACAACACCTTCATCGTGCAAGCTCAACTGAGCCTGCAGATTGAATTGAATATCTAGGAAGGAGAAAAATAATTTATGCCAAAAGGTGAATCAAGTTACTTTGGCTTTGCCAAAGAAACGACATACGGCACAGAGACGGGACCGAACACATTCTGGAAGGTTATCTCGTGTGCCATGAACTGGGGGCGCGACATGCAGCGAAGGTTTCGCATTGGCGGCTCCCCGCAGTCATCTGAGGTGCTGCAACGTGCCTGGAACCAGAGCGGCAGCATCCAGATGGAAGCTGACCCAGAGGCGATGGGTGTTTTGCTTGAAGGATTGTTTGGTACAAGCACAGTAACAGCTCTCCCAGAAAAGCCTGTGCTTGGAGCAACCACCACACTCGCAGTGGGGGCAACAGCTGGAGATACGACCATCACAGTATCCGATGCCACAGGTTTTGCGGTAGATGACTACATCGCAATCGATACAGGAAGTGCTTGTGAGTTTGCCAAAATCACATCAATCTCAGGCGATGACCTCACAATCGAGGCAAGCGGAGCATCAAACGGACTCCTGTTTGACCACGACATAGGTGACTCTGTTGAGGAGAACGAGACTCCAGCCTACAAGCACATATTTGACACCACATCCGCCCTCCCAAGCTACACATGGGAGCTTGACCTTGGCTCTCCAGATGGAGTGTCAGCTGCTAGGTTCTCTGGCATGACGGCAAGCTCATTAACGCTTGGCTATGAGGCGATGGAGCCAGTCATGGCAAACGTGAGTTTCACGGGCTCAAAGATGAGCATCCACAACACCACAGCCACCCCAACCTACGATGAGCTTGGTGCGCTCTACACAAGAGACACAGCAATCGAGTTTGACGGAACTGACAAGACCTCGATTGTGAAAAGCATGAGAGTATCCATCACAAACGGTCTTGAGGGTGCTGAGCGAACAATCGAGTCGGGAGTTTTTGCAACCCAGGGCTCAGCAGGTGGAGTGGCAGCAAGTTTTGATGCTGAGGCTCTCTTTGACTCAGACGTCGACCTTCAGAGATTCCTTGGTGGAAGCGGAACAGATTATGATGTTGCTCAGACAACTCTTCCGTTTGGCTGCACCATCACAACCGATGGCGACTACATAGGAACATCTGAAACCAACAAATACTCTCTTAAACTCATTATGCCTAATGTATACATGACTAATTGTTCTGTTCCTGTTGAAGTTGGCAGACGTATTGCGCAATCCTGGAAAGCAATGGCTGTCTTTGACGATGTTGAGGGTCACGCTCTCCAGATTGAGCTTGTCAACGGAACGCGATAATGCCCTCTTTCATCCGCACGAAAAAGGTTGACTTCTCTTCACTCGACAAACGCACGGCAAAGGGCGACGTGGCAGAGATTCATGGTGTCTCGATGGGGGAATTTCTGAGGGTTCAAGAGATCCTCACAGACGACTCTGGCAATCAGATTCCAAAATACATCAATGACGCCAATATCGAGATAGTCGCCTACTCTTGCCACAAACTCAAAATCGGAGGGATTGATATCGAGGTGACAAGGGAGAATATCCTAGACCTCGACGCGCTCTATTTCAACCTGTTACTTGGTGAGGTGATGAGATTTCACGAGTTTGGAGAGTCTGAAAAAAACTGATTGAGGAGGCGCTCTACACGAGCGACGGGGGAGCGCCTCAAAAAATAACAACTCTCATCAGATGGGCTAACAGGGTGCTAGAACACGGACTCTGGCCAGCACAAGGCGGTTTGCTTGACCAGGATCACCTACTTGTAAAAGCAATCGAAACCATCAAGTCATTCAAGAAAAAACAACTTCAACTGGCATCAAAGAGAACGAACCTTGCATCTTGAAATTCATGCAATTAACATCTCACACATGAGCGATAAAAAACCTACTTTCGGGATGTGGCTTGCTGAGCTTAGAGCTGAGTTTTTCACAGCTCCCGCCATGTCTGTTTTTGTCGGAGGAGCTGCCGCTGCCTTTGTTTCTGGTGGCAAGATCAACTGGCTTCATCTTGTACTAACCCTCATCGCAGCAGTAATTGTCAATGGTGGCACAAACACAGCAAACGACTACTGGGACCATGTGTCAGGCAACGACGCAGCCAACAAAACTCCGCTTCGCCCCTTCACAGGCGGAAGCAGGATGATCCAAAACGGACTTCTTTCGCCGAAGGGAGTACTTGTCTACACGTTCATCCTGTTTGCAATTGCCGCTGGCATTGGCGCTTATCTGGCATTTGCATCAAACGCACCGTGGCTCGTTCTTGGCATCGGAGCATTTGGCATCATCACGGGTTACTTCTACACAGCGCGTCCCATAGAACTTGGCTCAAGAGGGTTTGGTGAGTTAATCGCGGGACTCGATTGCGGTGTACTTGTAGCACTTGCCACATTTGTCATCCAGACTGGATATTTCAGTTGGTTGCCGGTTATTGCTGCTGTTCCACTCTCACTGCTTGTGTCACTCATACTCTATGTCAATGAGTTTCCGGACAGAGTGGCTGACGAGCAGGTCGGTAAGCGTCACATGGTTGTGAGACTTGGTCCAGAAAAGGCTGCCAAACTCCACACATTCTTGGTTTTCTTGCCATACCTGGCTCTTGCCCTGGGGATTGCGTTCAAAGCGCTTCCGCTCTGGACAGCGATTGGCTTCCTCACACTACCAATCCTTATTGGCTCAAACGCGCAACTGAAGAAGAACCTGTCCGACGTAACCAAGATGGCGCCAGCAGCTGGCATGACCATCATGAGTCAATTTTTCACAGGCGTCCTGATATCTGTTGGATTTATCATTCACATCATCTGGTTGTAAAACCTAGAAGTAAAACACAAATCAACACAGCCGTCCTCATATTTGAGGACGGCTTTTTTATTGGAGGGAAACAAATAAATGACAGACAAACTCGTCATTGAAATCGAAGCGAAAGACAGAGCGTCTCCCAAGATAGAAGAATTGAAAACCTCGATTGTAGAGCTCTCTAGTTTCATGAACGAAAACACTGCAACACTCACCAAACTCCAGGAATCCTGGAAGAAGGCAGAGAGTGGGATTCTCTCACTCAAAAAAACAATCGATTCAACCTCGGAGTCGCTTAAAAAAACGGGGGCAAACCTGACGTCAATTGCCAAAACAATTGGTCGTGACTTTGGTGCATCACTCACTGAGTCTATCTCAGCCTCACTGTCTGACCTACCAGGACTCATGTTTAGTTGGGGAAACACAGCAGCAGGCATGTTCGCTAAAGGACTCTCCCAGGGAAGTGGTCAGATTGAATCGGCTGCATACAGAATCTCTGATATGCTTGCTGGGTACTTTGAGATGCACTCACCAGCGCGACTTGGACCGCTGTCGAAGGAAGACCCAATGCTCTGGACAAAAAGGCTTGTTGAGCTTCTCGCTAATGGTCTTGTCTCGGCTGAGGATGTGTTGACCCGTCAACTTGACAAGATCGCATCCATGATGGTTAGTAGTTTTGACATCTCAGGCACAAGCTCCTTTGGGCAGTCAATCGGCGGTGTTGTTGATTCGATATCCAACATCTTCAGAAGCGCTCCTGTTGCCGAAAGAGGATACAGCAATTACAACGATCCCAGAGTTCCTGAAAACATATTGGCTCAGTATGAGAGCAGCCAAAACGCGAGAGAGTATGAGCTCTTCTACCAAATAATGAAAACAGCCAAACCTGTCACTAATAGTGGATGGCACGAGGCGTTTACGGGTGGAGAAGACTATGAGCAGTATTGGAACGAGTGGTTTACAGGAATTGGGGTAGCCAAAGCCTCGGTTGAGGACATGGCGCGCACAGAACCAACCAAGTTCGAGCAGCTTCTTAAGTATAACCCTGGACTGAAAGACTACTACAGGAAGGATGAAGCAACAGGCGCGTGGGTGCAGTACAACAAGTACACAACGGCATCTAAGTCACCAGAAACCCCGGATGGCGTCCTGTCCTGGGATGAGTGGCTCAACGACTACTACAGTAACTGGGCACAAAAAACCTACCACAGCAACAGCGACTATGTGCTGGCAAAGTACACATCGACATTCCTCCAGCAACAGGACAAAGAAGAGCTTGCCAGAAAGTATACGGACTATGTGAGGGCATCATCACCGGAACTTGACAAGATCTCGACTGGTGGTTGGTTTGATGACCTGTTGGGCAAATACTCTGACACGAATCTCTCCCAGACGCTTATGGGTTCCGAACTCGACAAAGCTACTGGCATCCCCGTTGAACTTACCAAAACCTCCTGGTGGAACGCTTTTGTCAGGCAAATCTCTGAGAAAGAAGCGGCTAACAAATACGGCGGCATCAGAGGTAACATGGGGGCTCTCACATCTGACATGAGGGAATACATGGGGCTTGAGGCAGAGTGGGACATCTCATCAGCTCTTAAAATCCTTTCATCGATTTCAAGTGGTCAATCGGCCTGGGATGTATTCACCTCCGCTTCGAACATGCTTTCATATCTTGGTTCGACGGGCAACACACTCACAGGTGGGGTACAAATAGGATGGAGCCATGAAACGTCAAACGCCCAGATCCGTGAAATCGCATCGCTACTTGGATTCTCAGACGATGCCTGGGAGATTGTCACTGGCAAATCTGACTATTCAAACCGTCAAGCCATGACAACCTATAACAGGATGAAGGAGAGTGAGAGACCACCAATTTACGAATATCTCGGTCTGGGGAGCGGTTTGTGGGATAGCTATGATGTAAACACAATGAACCGACTCACAGGCCTTGTTGGTTCTGGTTTGGGGATTGACTCAGCAGCAAAAACAGTAGCTGAGGCGATTGCCAGGGAGTGGCAAGTCGCAAGGAAGAATGAGCTCTCAAACAACTACTCAAATACTTCATATCTTGCAGATTCAGCCTGGACAACAGAAAATCCAGAAAAAGCCACCGATATACTGATTTCCCTCCTCTCAACTAGAATCAGTGACTACGAAAAAAGCGCGACGAGAAACTCATTCTCGCAAGCCAGTTCGTACGGCACCACTCTCGACACCCAAAGTGTCTTTCTACCAATGATGTTTGACTACACGCAACCAGAGGCAAAAAACGACAATCTCACCGATTTCTACTTCAAGCACGTAAGAGATTACTATTGGGGTAGAGATCAAAACGGTAACCTAGTCTCGTGGCCAAGGGAGCAAGCGGAGCAGATGCAGAAAAGCAACACAAGTTGGATTGAATCCGACTATGTAGACACCAGCATCGCTCAGATTCGCAATAACCCATGGAGCAACTACAACGCATCTGACCCATCGCTCTATCACGACAACGAACCAGTCACACCAACCAAGACATTTGGTAGTGGCACGTCGATGTCAGTTGGAGCAATTCAGGTCAATCAGACATTCAACCTCGACATGGGAGGCTATGAGGGATCACTCTCTGACCTTGTCACAACCCTTGCCCAGGAAGCTGCACTTGAAGCTCAAAAGTCACTGGTTGAGCTGCTTGAGTTCAGAGGGGTGTAGAATCCTTATGTTCTGCGGAATCAAACAAATCCTCCTTGGGCTGGAGGACGTGACAGAAATCGTCGCGAGGGTTATGATTACCGACACGCTCAAACAGCCTGTTAGTGCCGACGTTACATTCAAGACAATCGCTCCCGACATTGAAATCGACGACACCCCCTACCAAGAACTCCGGATTTATGACAATCACGACAGGCTAGTGTTTGGCGGAAGAGTCGAGGGCGTGCCAACTGCGACAGACACTGAGGGTGGTCTTATCTACTGTATCAAAGCGCGAGACTGGACTGTGGAGTGCGATTACAGACAGGTTCGAGAACACTTTGTAGGCTGGAGTATAAGTGACATCTACAAGGCTCTTGTTCAGAAGTACCTGCCAGGTCACACCACAAGCGGCGTAAACACATGCGAAGATATCATCACAATCCAATTCAACGGCATCACGGCTGCGGAGTGCTTTGATACCCTCTCTGAGCTAGCGGGTTGGTCGTGGAAGATTGACTCCAACAAAGACCACTACTTCGGCAAAATCTTCATCGAGAAGGTTCAGAGTGAAATAACCGACTCTGTGTGCGACTTTACAAAGGGAAAAACAACCCGCTTCGAGAAGGATTTCTCAACTCTCGCCAACAGAGTCTGGGTTGAGGGTGGTGACGCCCCGGCAAAAAACACGACCGAACAGTGGATAACACTTGATGAGCTTAATTTGACCGAGAACGAGACGATATCTGAGAAGTACCCCAACCAGATTCCAATCTGGTATGAGACGGATTCTGTGAGTGTATATGCAATCTTTGACGGGGGGACAGGAGAGCTGGCAAGGGGTAAACTTGTGCCTCTCGATTGTGGAACAAACGAGAGCGTTGCTGGAGTTCAAACCTACACCCCAACATCCGATGAGTCCTGGCAAAAACCAGGTAAATATAGTGTCACGGGGTACCAGTGGGGCAATTTCAGCGCTCCAGAGCAGACAACCCATAGAATCATCGCTGAGTTTGACGCAATCCACATCAAAGAGGCATCATCGGGTGCCGCTGGTGGTTTTGTCTACCTTTCATCAGACGTGTCAGAGAGGATTGAGAGTGACAAGGTCGAGACAGACACAGGATTTATAGCAGATAGAATCAAAGAGCAGCTTGACCCAACTCCTCTAAATGCCGATGACGCCAAGCTTCTGGGATTTCTGGTCAAGTACAAGAGAAACATCAAAATATCGTTTGTCTCAGAGATAGACTCAGAATCTGTTGCCAACTATGGGGTACAAATTGACCTTCCAAAGGTATCAAAGGGAGCAATCAAGGATTGGGGAGTACTCTACAAATACGCAGACTTCCTGCTCCAAAGCCACAAAGATCCTCCCAAAAAAGGCAAAGTCACTGTGTGGCGGTATAAAAATGGGGTTGAATGCTACCCAAAAAACATGGAATCAGGACAGCTTGTTGACATAAATCTCACAAGGTTTGGCGCGCACCCTAACGTCAAACTCACAAAAGTCATTCAGGAGATTACACCTGATAGCTGGAGAACAACAGCTGAGTCGACCCTTGACCCAAACCTCTACTCAACACTCTTCTCTGACATGCTAAAGCGAATTAGACAGCTTGAGGTCAATGAAGCATCACAGGAAATCATTGATTCACTCAAGATGGAGTATTCGACACTATCTCTGAGCAGACAAGCTCCTTTGATTTCAGATGTCAATCCAACTTCTGACTACGGCTTTGGAGTGAGTTTGTTTGGGGCAAGCGAATGGGAGTAAAACAAACATGGGAAACAAATGGTTAGATAAACTGAAAACGCTCATTCCAAAAAACCTGGGCGAGGAGCAAACCCTCGACTGGTTGGGCAAAAGGCTCTGAGGGAGAGCGATTATTGATGGAAAGGAAACACGTAATCTCATAACTGCAGCTGGCAAAAGAGCGCTTGTCTCAGCACTAGCAAAACCACGAAAAATCACAAACGGACAGATTCAGGCAACATTTGAGATAAAAAGGTTTGGCGCATCCACTGACACAGCAACCCCCACTGAGAATGACATTTCTCTGGGAGGGTCAACAAGCATCAGAACGGTTGAGCAGGTTGACCCAGTTGGCAACAAGCTCGTTGTGACCAACTTCATAGGCACACCTGAGTTCAACTTCACCTGGAGAAAAATTGGACTCTTCCTCTCAGACGGAACGCTCTTTTCAGCTACGTCTGTGATTGAACCAAAGACAGAGTCTGTTGCCAAAACTGTTGTCTGGGAGATTGAGATAACCGAGGAGGAAACGTAAAAACTTATGCTTCCATCACAACCAAAAATCCAGCCTGTAAAGGGTGGAACTAGAAGAGACGCGATAACAAGCGGGTGGGGCAATGGAGTTATCCATGAGCTGCATCTGCCATCTGAGTATGGCTCATTTGCCTACCAAGAAACTGGCCCTATTGATGTTGAGGGGGTCATGACAACCTACATGGACGCTTTTGGCAACATCGAGTCAGAGAGTGGCCCCAACATCAGCTTTGCATGTGGTCACATCTTTGGGGACGGCGAGGGGCTTGTGCCAAAGATCGATGTGATGGTGTGCGACACAGGTTATTCGTACCTTGTCACAGACGAAATCCTCTCAACTGTTGATAACCAAACATATCAGTCAATACATGGCGAGAGTGGAGACTCCACAAGTGACTGGCTCAGGTCACCACAACCAGTTGTCACAGTCAACGGATATCTAAAAACTGAAGGCACAGACTACACAGTCGATTACCTCAATGGTTCTGTTGACTTTGGTGGCTCAATCAAGGGCGACTCTGCCATCAGCTCAACCGCAAACTCTGGCACAATCAATATCAATGTTGTCAGCTCAACTGGATTTGCCCCAGGAGACCTTATCACGGTTGAAGGAGATACATCAAGCGAAGATGAACTAAGGACGGTTGATGCAGTATCAGCTGGACTAATAACTGTGACTGAAGCACTGGACTACACCCACTCTGCGGGCAACACAGTCACCGAGTTTGAGCCTGCCGTTAAGGCAACCTATCGTTACATCGAGCAGCACATTTCCGAGTACGAGCTGTTCCCTGTTATCTCACCTGAGGGCGTCCCGCTGCTTCCAGCCTCCTACAAGGAGCTGTCTGAGAACTACACAACCTATGGCTCTATCCTTCGGCTCAAAAACCCGCTGTTTCTCAACTGGGACAGTGGGATACCAGAAGGGTGGACTCAGGGGGGAACAGGTGTTGGTTCAATATCACAAGTGTCTGGCATCATGGGAACATCGTCTGTCATGCTTGATATCAACTCAAGCACAAACTGGTACTATCTGGGCCAAACCTACAACAAACCAGTGTCAGGCAGACTTAAGTTTAGTTGCTGGGTCAACACAGACTCGAAGGCAAAGATTGAGCTTATCCCGACAGGCTATCCAACAGTTTCAACTGAGCTTGATACAACAATAGGGGAGATGCAGCAATTTAGGAACAAGTGGGTCAGGATGACGGTCGTCTCAACAAGCAACGAAGCACCTATCGAAGTGCGGCTCTATGGGCAGACAAACTCAACTGATGGCGGAGTCACAATGTTTGACGGAGCAATGCTCTGCCAGGTCTGACAATAATTTGGGAGGAAACAAGATAATGACAATTGAAGAAAAACTATACGCATATGAGCAGGCTGCAAACCTGTTGAATTCGATTCCAGAGTACCCTTGGCCTCGGATGACACTCGCCATGAGTTACAACGGATCATCAGACAAAACAGATGGCAATATAGCCATCCACACTTGGTACTCTATTGACTCAGGTTGGCAGGTTATCATGACCGAAACCTGGACAGAAGGGACAGAGAAGAAAAGTAACAGAGAAACCAGCCAGGAGCTAACAAGCGCTCAAGCAGCCGAATTGATTGAAGGGTATATGTAGGGTATGGCTCTTCCACCAATTCTTGCCCAGGTGATGGCTCAAGCTGGTAAGGTGTACTCTGAGTGCATGGCCCAGAGGCATCCCGCGAACCCAGATGGATTGCTTTATTTGATGTCCACTTCATTTACCGAGTTTGCCAGCAAGCTTGATGAGCTGTACACCGATTTGGAAACAAGTCTTGACTACTTCGAGGATCAGGTTGTATCGCTGTTTGATGCCAACATCAATCCGATGTACCTGCACCTTCATGCGGCAGTACCCGCGATGGGTACAGGCAACTGGGTGCAAGCAATTCCAAACCAGAACAACTCTCTGGGGTTTTCCGGCCACATCACAGGAAAAGGCAGATTTCACTGCATCGGACTCACAGGCTCGTACGCATCGACAACCAACAAGATGAGGGTGTCGCAGTGCAATGGAGACAAAGTGCCAACCAATGAAGAGGAAATCTACATCTTCCCACTCTCACAAAGCGGCACCCCACCTATCTCTGGTGGGTTACCAGAGAACTACTGGAACGCATACGCCTGGATTTCTACCATGAGTCCGTATCCGCCCTCTCACCTGTCTGGCAAGTTCTACCTTTTTGAGAACTTCGGATTCCTCGATGGGACAACGTTTACCAAGTTTGAGGTGAAGGTTGAACCACCTGGCGTGTACTGGTCAACCGCCCTTGCGTGGGAGTCAAACATTGACCACGACGACATCGATTGGGGGATATAGGATATGAGAGGACAAGAGATAGTCGCCTGGGCGCAGTGCAGGCAAGCCTCAGGTGCCATAAAAGACTTTTGCGGGTGGATGGTAGAACACACCGACAACTCACTTACGGGCGGAGTCCAGCAAGTCACAAATTGGGTCAACACCACCAAAATGATGGTCGAATCATCAGCTGATGAACTGGTCAATATTGCCCTTACTGGGCAACCATCATCAGAAAACGCTTATGAGTACATCCCAGTGCCATCCATCTACGGTGATACAACCTTGAACCAGCAGTGGGAGAGAATCATTCAAGTGGCTGGCATGGTGTGGGTTTATGGAATCAGCATCTCAGCAATTCCAGATCCTGCCGCCCCACCCATTCCACCATCTGGTGTGCCAACTGTCATGGGTTCGGTTGTTGTTAAAAACGCAATCTGGGAGCCAGCCAATCCACTCTATAATCTTGAAGATATCCCGTCCCCACGATTTGACTTCACTCACACATGCTGGTACGGGCTGTCTGACAAACCTGTCACACCGCTTGCTACCCCTTACGAGCTGACACAAGATATCTATTCATCGCCCCAGCAACTCGAGCCAAACACCTGGAACGTCAACATCCCAATTGCACGTCACAGAGTCCCAAACAAGGGACTCTCAATCTGGACATACTGGAATTCTATGACACCACCAAAACTTCGAGTTAAGCTCATCACAGCTCCTAAGGTGACATAGAAACAATCTATGGGAGGTATTTTTGAAGAAATTTTTGTTTGTAATTTTTGCTTTTGTTTTGTGCGTTTGTTTGGTTGGGGGGTATTCAGCTTTCGCTCGTGTCAGGCACATCCAGCGTGTGTACGTTCATGTTTGTGACAGCTATCCTTCACACTACACAATCTGTGATGGAGTAATCACCCAGAACCACAGCATCAAAGAGGTTTTGGATGTGCTTGATCCAAGCATAGAAGGTAGGAATAGGATAAACCAAGAGACGGTGTGGGTGTTTGTCGACTCGTGGAATCCAGACGATTTCTTGCTTGTGCCGTATTTGGCAACCTCGATTTGGAGGACACTCCATCAACCACCAATTGCAGCATTCAACATAGATGCTGCCTGCCTCTATACAGAAACAAGCAGGTACAACAACTGCTGGTGGAACGACTGGGAGCTCTCATACATCCAGATGCGAGAGCTTGCCATAGAGTGGGAGAGAAACGAATCCTGGCCAGAGCTTGAAGATATCCCAGAGGAGATTCGGAGTGTCACCAAATGAGTGATGAGACAATGAGACTCTGGCTTTCTGACCTTTCGAAGCGAATTGACAAGCTAGGCAGCCAAATGTCTGAGGAATTCAGACAAACGCGTAGCTTGCTCCACTCTCCCACCAGCTGCCCCACCACCAAGATGGTTGAGTCTCAAAAAGAGGACATCGAAAGGCTGGTTGAGGCAGCTGATACCAAGGAGCAAACAGCAGGAGCCAGAAGGTGGGAGGCTATAAAAGAGCTGCTTAAGGCGACACTGGCTGTGCTTGGGGCGGTAGCTGTGGCTTGGCTTCTGGTGAGGCTTGGAGTGAAGTGAGAGTCATGTATGGATTCAAATACTGACACTCCAAAGAAATGCTTTGAGAGTAATTCTCAGAGGTGTAGCTTTTGTCATAGATTTTCGGCGAAGGACAAAACAAGCTCAAGAAGAGAAGATAAACCGCTCATCAGATTATGGATGGACAGTGATATCGCAACAGTTTGCGGCAAACCAACCGTTATGCAAACCCCCGTGAAGCTTTTGCGGGGGATGCCGCAAGCGTCGGTGCAGTGGCTGTGCCAGACATTGGGGTTTGTGTGCGAGTATGATATCGACAAAAAACTAATCCAGATTTGGAGGGGGAAATGATTGAGGAGATTTTATTGGCTGTGGGGTTTTTGACCCCGATTACAGAGAGAGTGGTGGAGGCTACCAAGCAGCTCCTGCCAGGAGTGGACAGGAGAATTATCGCAACGGTTGCGGGACTCGCCCTAGCTCCACTTGTGTGGTGGCTACACGGAGGGATGCTCATCTGGTCGTGCCTGGTTGCAGGCGCTCTTGTGAGTCTGCCTTCAGGGTTACTTCACGACCTGCTCTCGCTGCTTCAGACTATCAAGGATAATAGTCAGAAGAGGTTGGTGTTGGGGAAGTAGTGGTGTAGAAGAAAATGGTAGTGGTTTAGAAAGTTTATGCCCATGCTTAAGGGATTGCTTGATTGCTTTGAGTATGGGCATTTCTTTGAGAAATGCTAGATTTATTCTAAACAGATTTTGATTCTATGATTTTGATATCCGAATCTTAGCTTTGTGCAATCTGTATTATGTGTGGAAAAATGTATCAATTTGAATATAATGATCGTGGTGTGGAATTTGAGTTTTTTATGTTTTAGGAGGGCATGATGAGAAAATTATTGGTTGTGTCACTTGTTCTGCTTTTGCTTGCCGCTTGCCAGCCAGACGTTGGCGATGTTGGCAAAGAAGAAACGACTGCAGATCAAGATTCTAAGATATCTCAAACACTAAGTGATACGACAACTACATCAGACGACAAATCACAATCTCTCATAGGCAAAACAATAATCCTAGAAAGAGAAAACGTCATATCAGTAATAGATGGTGCAACAATAGAAGCAAAGATTGATATTGATGAATCAGAAGAGAATGAAGAACTGAAACAGTTTACTCTCATGTTATCATGTGTAAGGTGTCATCAGGAATATGATCAGCTATGTTACTACAATGCAATAGAGTTCACCAAAGAGTTTCTGTTTCTAGACCAATACTCCAACAAAGAAGATGCAGATAAGTACAGCTTCTACTTTGAGGTGTTGAGGGTTAATGGTGATGGATTGTGGGGATATTTGTTTGGTGGAACAGAGGAACAGGCAGAGGGATCTGATGATAAATTTGATTATTATAAGAGAGCAAACAATCTATTCGATGAGCTGATTTTACAGGAACTATCATACATATGCATGTCCGATATTTCTGAAGAATCAGAATATATTTTACTACATAGCTCATTAGATTTATTGGAACTTATGTTTGAGTTAGGTGATGAATCATATGCCCCTTCTATCTTCTCGCCAACACTTAACGATGGTTCATTCTCTATTACTATCAATCCAGATGAGTCTGACAGAGAAGAGACTGGTCCACTGGGTGACCATATTCGCATAGAATACACATCAGAAGAAACAGATGAATTCAATCTAACTGGGTACTCTATAATGGATGAGAGCAAAGAGAATAGATTCTTCTTCCCAAACATCACCCTCAAAAAAGACAAAGATACGGGTAAGTTTGAAACACTAGATATCTACACTGGTATAAGTGAATCAGCAAAGACAGATTGGAAAATAGAAGAAACAGATACAGGATACAAAACATACATATGCTCAGAAGATAGATGGCTCAAACCAGATGGTGAGATGGTCTACCTGAGAAACCCAAACAGAGAGATAGAGTGTTGGGTGTATTGGACAGGAGAGGAGACGGTTTCCGGAGACGACCTGATTGATTTCATTGGTTCAAAAATTGGAGATGTAGGAGCAACCACCGTGTTCCCATAAGCGCAAAAGTCCACTGACATAAACATCAAACATACGAAAACCACACTATTCCTAACTCCTCATCACCATACTGCTGACAGCATGTCAACCAGGTGATACAGGAGCTAATGTTAACATCGACACCACACTCATATAGTTACGGGGTTAGCTCTTTCACCCTCGGCTCATTTCCAAAATATGTCTTTTTGAATCTCACTTTAACGGTGTCACCTTTTGAGATGGCGTTATAGACATCTTGTTCAACACTCTGCATTGTCTCAATACCTTCCACCTTGACAGTAACTCTGTAGATTAAAACACCCATACGTCCTACAATATTTTTTCCCACAACAAGAGCATCGCACTCGAAATCTCCATATTCAATCACGCCAGCAAGATTCACAAGGATTAGAGCTACGATAAGAACAGCCACCACCACAAAAAGCCACTTCCCAACATTTATGTTTTTCATTCCAATTGCCATCTTTTGCCTCCACTATATATGACACGGGGAATATGGGAATGTTTGATATTTTATATCATGATTGATTTTCTACTAATTGGACAATAGAAGGAGTTGAATAACTCATAGTTTTTTATAATAATCACTTAGAGAAGAGTCGATTTTATTGGATTTCACTTTGTTTATGGAACAGATTCTTCAGTGCCATAATATTTATCGAACCACATTTGCAAGATAATATCTTCAACCTCTTCTTTTGACCAACCCAATGCAATTCCTTCCTCAATCTGCTCAGTCATATGAGGATTATCAAAATCAGTTGTTCCCCAATAGTCCTGTATTCCATCTCCACCTAATCCATACCACCTACCATCTGATGTGAACATATTGATACACAACCCATCATATGGTGTTTGAGTTTCTGTTGTCTCTCCATGCATATGCTCATAATCAACTATTGATGCTTCAAAGAAAGAATTATTTCTATTGTCTGTTCTACTTTGTGTGCTTTCAAAATTATTCAAATCTGAAAAGGATAATTTCGCTTGCTTATCATCAATCCCAAAATTCAACCTTATCACAACATCAGGCTTTGAGGTGGAATCAAAAAAGCTGTAGTTTGCATACATACCAGGTTCATTGGATGATTTATCCAAGACAGGCATTTCATTGTCTTCTCCTGTTGCACCCACAAAATTCAGCCACTCATTCCAAAACTCCTCCCCCTTTGTCTCATCACATATTTTATCTCCAACTCCATTTTGCTTGTCTTTTGGTGCTGTGAAGAAATTCACTGTGTGGTTTTCCTCATCCTCGTCAGCTATTCCATAGCCAACAAGAGCCAAGTCGCCACTCTCATTTTTTGCAAAAAATGAGAAACTCACAGTTTGTATGAAATCTTCTGAATCGACAATTTCTTTGCCAAATTCAGCTTTCGTCAGCAAAATCTCTTCTTTTTTTGTGTCATTTTCTGCAAAACCAAATAAATAGACTGCTAAAAATAACAACACCAAAACCACAGCAACAGCAAGAATCCACTTCACTGCTCTACTAGATTTCATTCATATCCCCCTCTACTACTTTTTGTATGCAAAACAATCACAAACTTTAGTTAAACTTTTCAGGACTAAATTATGAACTATCCAGGTTTACATCCTCTCCGGCGCACTCACCCCCAAAATCTCAAGACAAGACTTAAGTACGGCTCTTGTTGAGCTAACAAGCTTCATGCGCCTTGCAGCAACAATATCTTCTTCGCCCAAGACCCTGCAGTCGTGGTAGAAGCTGTGGAATGCAGCTGCCAAACGCTCAGCATAGCTGCAAATCCTGTTTGGAGCGCGCATTGTGGCAGCTTGTCGAACCTCATCAGGGAACCACATAAGCTCACGAGCAAGCCCAACCTCAGCGTCACCCTCAAACCCAGCAAAATCCACATCAGCGATGCCAGCTGCCCTCTCATCATCCATGATGGCGCAGCAGCGGACATGGGCATACTGGACGTAGTAGACAGGGTTTTCCATCGTCTTTTTCTTGGCAAGGTCAAGGTCAAAGTTCAGGTGAGTGTCAGACGATCTCATGAGGTAGAAGTATCTGGCGGCGTCCTTGCCCACCTCTTCAAGCAGCTCTTCGAGCGTGACAAACTCACCACTGCTCTTACTCATCTTGACCTGTTTGCCGTCTCGGAACAGGTGCACCAGCTGATAAAGGTGGAACTCAAGCTTGTTCTTGTCATAGCCAAGCGCTTCAAGCCCCGCGTACATCGGGCCTGTGTGTCCGTGGTGGTCAGCCCCCATAAGGTTTATCATGTGAACATAGCCCCTGGCGAACTTATTTCTGTGATAGGCGATATCGGTTGCGGTGTAGGTTGGATCACCGTTTGATTTGATGATGACAAAATCCTTATCGTCTCCCAACTCGGTCGACTTCATCCAGACAGCACCATCCTCTTTGTAGAGAAATCCCTTCGAATCAAGGTCTTTGATTGCCTGATCTATCTCACCGCTCTCTACCATCGAGGTCTCAAGAAACCACCTGTCAAACACAATCCCAAAATCCTCAAAAACCTTGCGCTGCCAAGCAATCATGCGAGCAACAGCTTCGGTTCTGAAAAACTCATTCCTTGCATCATCGTTCATCTCAAGGGGTTTGTTTCCAAGTTCCGCTCTCATCTCTTTGGCGATATCGAGCAGATACTCGCCTGGGTAGCCCTCTTCTGGCAACTCGCAGCTCTCTCCGCCTGCTTGCCTGTAGCGAATCTCAAGAGACTTTCCGAGGTGACCAATCTTTGCCCCACGGTCATTGACATAAAACTCTCTGTCCACCTTGTAGCCAATCCACTCAAGCAGCCTTGAAATAGAGTCACCAAGAGGAGCGCCACGACCATTTGCAACAGTCACTGGGCCCGTTGGGTTTGCTGAGACAAACTCAACTTGCATTGGCTGACTCTGCCCGACATCCCACCTGCCAAAACCAGGCTTTTCGCAAAACTCCACAAATCTCTTAAACATTGCCTGATTAAAGTAGAAATTCACAAAGCCAGGCCCTGCAATCTCAACCTTGTCAAATGGAGATGGGTCAGTATGTGAGATCAGCTCCTCGGCAATCATCCTTGGTGCTTTCCTCAGTTGTTTTGAGAGCGTCATCGCAACATTGGTCGAAAGGTCTCCATGATCAGGAGTGTCTGGTCTTATAACCTCTACCCTAGCATCAAAAACGCCCATCTTTTCGAGGGCGTTTTGTATATTTACTTCGAGAAAATTCTTTACACTGTGTTCGTTCAAACTCTAGGCTCCAATTCCATATAAACTCTGTCAACACCATCAATCTGTGAGACCAATGCCTCAGCGGCAATCATCTCTTTTGTTGTCTTTACATATCCTCTGAGGAATACGTTACCACCAATGACTGTGGTTTTGATGTCTCTGGCTCTCACATCCTTCGAGTCCTTGATACCCTTTTCGATGATTTTTTTCAACTTGTCATCGTTGTTCTCACTATCTCCATGAAGACGAATTCCATTGACGACTTGTTTGACCCCGTAGACACTTGAGGCAACATCAGAGGCATCTTTGGTTGAGGATTCATCAGCAGCGTTTCCGCTCAGGAAAACTGTTCCATTTTTTGCAAAGACCTGAAGGTGATAAATCTTGATTTTTGCATTTGCGCTCAAGTCAAAAATGACGGCATTCGCCAAATCAATATCCCTGATCTGGACAGGGATTCTCATCTTATCAATAACCTTTTTTACGCCAGGTGTTTCCTTTGCCAAATCGATTGCAGCCTCTCGAGCGTGGGCATTGCTGATTTTTCCTACAATGGTTATGACTCCACCATCTGAGATACCTGAAATACTCGTCTCCTTTGGCAGGAATTTGGCCAAAGACTCTGCAAACAACTCGGCAATATCATCATCCTCAATCGCTCTTTTTGCACCCGTGGTCTCACCCTTTATTTCAATCAGACCTGAATCTCTGAGTTGATCGATTGCATCAATCAGAGTCTTTCTTGGCGCGTCCTCCAGCACAGTTGGTAGCTCCACAATAACAGTTCCATCTTTGAGTGTGACTGAATACCCTTCGATTTTTCTCTTTTCTAGCAGCGTTGTCAATCTCCTCGCCACCTGTCTGGCGGTTCGATTATCACGACGGTCACCATAGATCATTCTGTTTGTGTTTCTTGTGTGCCCCAACTGTCACCTCCAATTCTAGTGAATTATCCAACAAACATGGGCAGTCCATCTGCCGAACCCGTGATGAGCTCTCCGGCTCTCTCAGGGTGCGGCATCATTCCAACAACGTTTCCTTCTCTGTTGCAAATACCGGCAATATCATGAATAGAACCATTCGGATTCACTCCATGATACCGAAACACTATCTGATCATTCTTGATAAGGTTCTCAAGCCCTATTGGGTCGATATGATACCTACCCTCGTTATGGGCAATCGGAACCTTTAATATCTGACCTTTCGCAAGATTTTTTGTGAATGGCGTTCTTGTGGTGACTGTCTCAATCTCAATCCACCTGGACTCAAATCTTAGGGTGTCATTTTGAAGCAGTGCTCCAGGAAGCAATCCCGACTCTGTGAGGATCTGGAAGCCGTTGCAGATGCCAATAACCTTACCGCCACTTGCGGCAAAGCGCTTCACCTCGTCCATGACGACAGAGAACTGCGCGATGGCTCCAGAGCGAAGATAATCACCATACGAGAATCCTCCTGGGATGATTATCATGTCGGCGCCATTTATATCAGACGAATCATGCCAGATAGGGAAAGACTGGTTGCCAGCAACCTTGCCTGCCGTCCAAAGCGCGTCTGTGTCGCAGTTTGAGCCTGGGAAAACAACAACTCCAACCTTCATGCTAGTTTCCCTCAATCAGTCTAACAGAAAATACTTCCATAACGGGGTTTGCAAGAAGCTTATTTGAAACCTCACGGGCAATTTCAAGAGCCTTTTCGGGGGAGGGAGCGTCGATATCCATGACGATGCTTTTGCCAACTCTTGCTGATTTTACCATGTCATAGCTCATATGAGAAAGAGCCCTCTGGACTGTCTTGCCCTGTGGGTCGAGAATGTCTGGTTTCAATGAAACTGTGACCTCTACTTTATGCACCTGTAATCCTCCTTGCCACCTCTTCATACGCCTCAAGCACACCACCAAGGTCTCGCCTGAAACGATCTTTGTCCATCTTCTCACCTGTTTTGACATCCCAGAGCCTGCAGGTGTCAGGTGTCCACTCATCAGCTAGGATTACCTCACCCTTGTGAAGACCAAACTCAAGCTTGAAATCAACAAGTGTCAGGCCAACCTCTTTCCAGAAATTTGTCATGTGCATGTTGATTGAGAACGCAAGCTCCTCAATCCTGGCAAGCTGAGCAGGAGTTGCCCAACCAAAGAGGATCGCATGATTCTTGCATATGAAGGGGTCGTGAAGCTCATCGTTCTTGTAGCAGAACTCTATGAGTGGTTCATCAAGCTTTTTGCCCTCTTCAAGCCCAAATCTCTTGCAGATTGAGCCTGCAAGGTAGTTTCTGATGATGACCTCAATTGGGAGGATCTTGCAACTCTTCACCTTGTGAGAGTCTGGCGGAACAAGCTCGATGAAGTGATTTGGCACACCATGAGAGGCGAGATACTTCATGATGACGGATGATATCTTTGCGTTTATCTCACCCTTGCTCGCCATTGTACCATGCTTCGTTCCATCAAACGCCGTTAAGTCATTCTTGAACTTCGCGATCAAAACGTCGGGGTCATCGGTTTTATATAGAATCTTCGCCTTGCCCTCATATAGGGTTTCCATCAAGCTTCCTCCAGATTTCTGATGAATATCGAGTCCACATATCTAAGATAATAGTCCAAATCGAACAGAGCATCAATTTCAGCCTCACCAAGGTATGACCTCACCTCTGCATCCTCTTTCGCTCCATCCTTCAGGGGCTTTTCGCCCTTTGATGCGGGGATGGCGAGACGCTGAACAATCTTGTAGGCGGCGTCTCTGGCAAGCCCTCTGCTCATGAGCGCTACAAGTAACCTGCCGGAGAACACCGCTCCTCCGGTCTGTTCCATGTTCTTCTTCATCCTGTCAGCATTCACCACAAGCCCTGAGATGATGGATGTCATCTTTCTTGTTATGTAGCTTGCCAGAATAGATGAATCTGGGAAGACGATTCGCTCTACCGACGAGTGAGAAATGTCGCGCTCATCCCACAGAGCATTGTTCTCAAGCGCTGTCATGGCATTCGCCCTAAGAATTCGAGACAATCCGCAAAGCTGCTCAGATGTTTTTGGGTTCTTCTTGTGTGGCATGGCGGAGGAGCCTGTCTGACCCTTTTTGAACGCCTCCTCAACCTCACCTGTTTCAGTGCGTTGCAGGAGTCTGAGGGTTCTGCCGATTCGGTCAATTGTTGCTCCAAGCTGAGCAAGAGACAACATATACTGCGCATGCCTATCCCTTGCCACAACCTGCGTGCTGATTACATCGGGTTCAAGCCCCAGCTCCTCACACATTATCATCTCAAGATCAGGGTGCAAGTTTGCATATGTTCCAACCGCTCCTGACATGTTGCCAACACGGTTGACCTCTACCGCATCCTCTACTCTCTTGCGGTCACGCTTAATCTCGGCGTACCAGGACAAAACCTTGAGCCCAAACGTCATAGGCTCAGCATGCACTCCATGGGTTCTGCCCATCATCGGAGTCCTTTTGTGTTCCTTCGCCTTGTCCCGAAGCACCACCAAGAATGCGTCGATGTCAGAGAGCAAGAGTTTGCCTGACTCAACAATCTGCATGGATGTCGCTGTGTCAAGGATGTCAGAAGATGTCGCGCCCTTGTGGATGTAGCAAGCATCATCACCAACTGACTCACCAAGAGAGTTGACAAAAGACACCACGTCGTGGTCTGTGATCTTTTCAAGCTCATCAACACGCTCAAGCGAGAATGTCATCTTGTTTCTGATGTTGTGGACAGATGCAAGCGGAATCTCTCCGAGCCTGCCCCACGCTGTTACGAGCGCCATCTCAACCTTCATCATCAAATCAAAACGGTGTTGCCTGTCCCAGATTGCTGCCATTTCGGGGACGGAATAACGGTCTATCAAGAATTCCTCCTTATGGTCTGATCCTCATCTGGACCAACGGAAATCATGGTCACAGGGACTCCTGTGATTTCCTCAATTATGTTTATGTACTTCTTTGCATTCTCTGGAAGCTCTGAGAATTTTTTTATTTTCGATGTGTCTTCCTTCCAGCCAGGAATGGTTTTATAAACCGGTTTCACCCTCTCGAGTAGGAAGCTCTCTGGTGAGAATCTGTCGGTTGTGGTTCCGTCCTCTGCATCATATGCCGTGCAAACCTTGACCTGGTCAAAATCATCAAGCACATCCAAAAGGGTCATCGTAAGTTCTGTAGCTCCCGATACCCTGACGGCGTATTTGAGAGCAACAAGGTCGAGCCAACCACAGTCTCTTGGTCTACCGGTGGTAGAACCGTATTCGTTGCCCCTCTGTCTGATTTTCTCGCCTATCTCGTTGTCCTGCTTTGTAGGAAATGGGCCTTTGCCAACCCTTGTCTGGTATGATTTTGTGATGCCTATAATTCTGTCCAGGTATCGAGGGGACAATCCGAGGGCAGCCATGCCAGAGGTTGGCAAACACGACGAAGACGTGACGTAGGGATATGTGCCATGGTCAAGGTCAAGCAGTATTCCCTGATTGCCTTCAAGCAACAGGTTTTTCTTCGACTCAACGGCATCGAATGCCATCTGAGAGGTATCAGCAAGCATTGGTATGATTACCTTTGAAGCCTCAAGAATAGGAGCCAAAACCTCATCCTCAGTCAGCGGTTTCTCACCATAGACATCAGTAAATATCCTGTTCTTCCTCTTGAGGTTTTTCGAGATGACATGGCGGAGGAGTTTCTCATCCCTAAGCACTCCTACTCTGATGCCGATCCTATCTATCTTATCAGCATAACATGGGCCAATCCCCCTCATCGAGGTTCCGATTGAACTCTTGCCCCTTGCCTTCTCATCGAGTTTTTCCAGATATCTATGGTACTCAAGAATGAGATGAGCGCCCTCAGAGATGAAGAGTCTGCCAGTGTAATCTGTGAATTTGATGATTCCCTCAAGCTCCTCAATCAAACCAACGGGATCGATAACCATACCAGAACCCATGATGTTGACTGTGTTGCTCTTTAGAATACCAGCGGGGACAACATGCATGACGACCTTGTTGTCGCCTGTTACAATCGTATGACCTGAGTTGGGGCCACCTGCAAAACGGCACACAACGTCAGCAGACTCAGAAAGGATGTGCGTTATCTTTCCTTTCGCCTCGTCTCCCCACTGTAATCCACACACCATAGTTACCGGCATCTACAACCTCCATCCTTATCTTCTCTACCGAAATTGTACCAAACAAAGACTCTCCGGGCAACTGTTACCACGTCCACAAAAACTAATTTCATCACTTGCCCGTTGTCCTTTTACAGTATGCCACTGGCGAGCCATCAACCCTCCACTGGTCAAATATCGCTACGAGGTCAAAACCAGAATTTTTGAACCAAGAATATGGCATGTGCCTCGACTCAAACTTGATGGAATGATGTTTCAGGTACGCCAGATAATCAGCTTCGAGTTTCTTTCCGATTTGACCATCATTGACCTGAAATATAGGCGTATAGACCGTATTTCTCCTGCCCATGTCGGGATCTGGGAATGTTTCATCATCTATATGCCGTTCAATCGGCACACCTATGATGATTCCCTCGATTTTTCTGCCAACCCTATAGGCAAGGGGGATTGTTCGAGGATAATCTACATACTTATCAACATTTGCAAAGTTGACAGCCAAGAGAGTCCTGCTTTCAAGGGAGAAAACAGCATCTTTGTCGGAGGGCGATAGGATTCGCACAAGCTCAACTCTCTCATCCGACTTGTGAAGATTAACAAGCTCGTATTCAACTGGCATAGGTGGTCTATTTTACACCACTTAAAACTGTATGGTAAATAGAGATTGCGCTAAACCTTACATCAGTTCTTGACTGCACATCAGTCAAACATAGAATCAATGGGGGATGATTAAAACAGGAACAGTTTCTACAAACAGGAAGGCGAGACAGCTTTACAACCTCGAAAAGGATTTCGAGGTGGGAATAGCTCTAAAAGGCGATGAAGTCAAATCTCTTCGCATGGGAGCCTGCGACCTCAAGGATGCCTATGTCGAGATAATGAATGGGCAAGCATATCTCGTTGAGGCTCACATCAGACCATACAAGGGCGCAAGAGAACCATCAGCCCCAAGACGCAGGAGAAAACTGCTGCTCCACAAATACCAAATCAGGAGACTTGCTGGCAGACTCTCACAAGGAGGCTACACTTGTATCCCGCTTGAGATATATTTCAACGAGAAGGGGATAGCGAAGGTCAAAATCGCAATCGCCCATGGCAAGAAGAAGTTTGAACACAAGGACACTATAATCGAGAGAACAAGAGACAGGGAGACAAGACAGGCAACGGGAAGGGAGCGATAATTGTGAAAAAATTCCTCTTGCTATTTGTTTGTTTGGCACTCATTACTCCGCAGTTTGCGTATGCGGAGGATGCAACGAGATATGTTGTCACCTACGAGAAAAACACTAATCTCAGAGAAAAACCATCGCTTGATGGTAAGCTGATTGAGAGTGTCCCACCAGGCAAAGAGTACGAGATTGTCTCGGAGACCAAAGACAACCAGAACAAGCTCTGGTATGGGATTGCATACTCCCCCGACAAAACGGCTTTTGTTGCCTCCTGGGTGGTCAATGTAAAAACCAGCGAACCAACAAAACAGATCGAGGGGCAGAAGGCAATCATTGACCCAGGCAGATACAAGATAAACATCAGAGCTTTACCAAACAGAGACTCCGAGATTGTGGCAACTCTCACAGAAAGAGTGACAGTTCCAGTGCTTCAAAAGCAACCTGGTGACGAGGTGTGGTACCAGATAGAGCTTGGAGACGACAAGAAGGGATGGGTGCTTTCGTCTCTGATCTCAAGTATTGTCTCAGAGAGTGTCGAGGCCGAGGAAGTCGCAGGCATGACAGCCTACATCCCCCCCCAGGTCAATATCAGGGAACTGCCGACGACTGACTCCCCTGTTGTTACAAAAACAACCAATCCCATGCAACCACCAGTCACAAAGAAAACATCGGACGGCGATGGGTTCACCTGGTACGAGGTAACACTGCCCACAGGCAAGAGCGGATGGGTTCGCTCCGATATGGCAAAAATAAACCACCAAGAAAAGGAAACAGAAGTCGACGACATCTTTGTGGTTGTAAATGCAAATACAAACATCAGAAAGGACGCCGGAGTCCAATTCACAGAAGGAACAATAAAAGCCAAATCGCAACAGCAATATAAAGTGTTGGCAAAAAAGCCTGACATCAACGGCGATATCTGGTACAAAATCAATACAGAGTTTGGTGAAGGCTGGGTTTTCTCAAAGATTGTTGAGACGATTGTTGCCACTGAATTCAATACCGTCAAAGGGGGAGCCATCCTCAAACTCGCTCCATCCTCTGGCTCAAAGACACTCTTCAAAATTGAAGGCAACACCCGTTGCTCAATCTCCGGTGGAGCTGAGAATGTTGAGAAAGAGGTCTGGTATCTTCTCACCACCTCTGACAACAAGACAGGTTGGGCAAGATCGGATTCGATTATCCTTGCCAAGACATTCTCAATCCCAAACACAAACATGTTGGGTGGGGACGTCAATATTTTGAAACGGACAGTTCTTGCTGAGTTCCCATCTGGCACAAAGGGCAAGGAACTCAACCCAGACGCCAAAGGAAAGGTCGACACAGTCGCTGTTCGCGATGGTGGCACCGTTTATTACAAGATTACCGTTGGTAAGGATATCGGCTGGATTCCTCAAGAAGTCACAAAGAGGCTCTACGAGCAACCACCAGCTAGCCCCGTTGGAATTGGTGATGTGTCGTGGCAAAAGAGGAATGACGTTCTGGAGTTTCGTTTTCCCATCACAAGAAAAACTGAGGTAAAAATCGCCAACTACCGCGACGACCCAAGAATCAACATCTACATTCAAAACGCCGATTACATCAGCACAAACTACACAAAAGACATCGACTCATCACTTGTTTCGCGAGTGGTATTCAACCAGAAGCACACCCCCCGTGATCTCATCATAACAATCAAACTCAACAAGGCTGCCGACTACCACCTCTATCCGATCACCTCCACCTCCAAGGAAATACGACTCGATGTGTTTGAGTACAAGTCTAGCAACGAACCAAAGGTTTTCATCCAGGGAAGCCCCATTCATTTCACAAGTCCACCAACCACCGACAATGGCACAATCCTCATCCCGCTTGATGCCCTTGGCAACGAACTCGGTGTTTCGCCAAAGAAACTCGATGACGGCAGGTTTGAGTTTGAGACAGACTCCATCAAGCTGACCTTCACTCCGAATAACTCACTTGGTCACTTTGAACAGCCAGACGGCTTCAACGGAGATTTCACAATCGACCCAGCCCCACGGTATGTTGGAGATGGCGACGGTATTTTCTTTGTTCCCCTCAACCAGACAATCGCCCTTCACCTCGGCTTCTCCTACAGCTACTTCCCAACCATCAACTCAAGCTACCTCGACCCCATCATTGAAAAGCTTGAGATCGGTGACTGTGGCGAGACCAGTTCAAGCTGTTCAGCGCTGACAACCAACATGGCACTGCTTACCGACTACGAGGAAGAAGAGCTTTCTGACGGTCGGGTGAAAATCTCACTCTTCAACTCAATCCTTGATTCGATGGCAACCAAAAACCTCGACAAGGAGAACGTCCTCACTGAGTTCGAGGACAGGAAGGTCGACAAACCACCTGTTGTGAGGCTCTACATAAAAAAGGGTGAGAATCAACGGCTTTCAATCGGTGAAGCTAGAAACCCAAACAGACTCATCATCACCCTTCGCGAGAAGGTGTTTCACGGACTCTCTGGCAAAACCATCCTCATTGACCCAGGACACGGAAGGATGATATCAGCAGACAATTACGATATGGGATGCGTCACCGAATCTGGAAAATCCGAGGCAAAGTTTGCCCTGCTTGTCGCAAGACAGCTGATGCTTGAGCTCCAGGAAAAAGGAGCGAAGGTGGTACTCACAAGAAACTCCGACGACTCGCCAAACAACCCAGATCTTGATGAAAGAGTTAGCAACGCCAACAGCGGCGGGTATCACATGTTTGTCTCACTCCACTTTGGATTCTCAAAAGACATATCAACCCAGGGAACTCAAACCTATTGCTACACCTCATCTGGCAAGAAACTCGCTCAACTGTTGCAAGGACCGGTCTCAAGGGCAACAGGTTTTTCGAGCAAGGGAGTCAAGCACTCTAACCACTATCTCTGCAAGATGATCACAGGTATCCCCTCTGTTCTCATCGAGCCACTCTACCTGAGCAACAAGGATGGGGAGGACTGGATATCAAAACCAGCCAACGTTGAAGCGTTGGCGGAATCAATTTCAGACGGAATTTCAGAATACTTTGAGGAGGCGCCATGAGAGAAGACGGAAGAGCAAACAATCAACTCCGAGAGATAACAATAAAGCCGGACATCATGAAGTACGCCGAAGGCTCTGCCGAGGTCACCTGGGGCAACACAAAAGTCATCTGCACAGCCTCGTGGGAGCCAAAGGTTCCATTCTGGATGAAGGACGAAGGCAGGGGCTGGATAACCGCCGAATATGCCATGCTCCCCCGCTGCGCTCCCCAGCGCATCAGGCGTGACATCAGCAAGGGTACACAAGCGTCTCGAGGGGTTGAGATTCAAAGGCTTATCGGTAGAGCGATTCGCTCGACTGTCGACCTTGTGAAAATGGGCGCAAACACAATGACAATTGACTGCGATGTGATTCAAGCCGACGGTGGCACGCGGGTCGCCTCGATTGTCGGCGGATTTGTGGCTTTGGTGCAAGCCTTCAGGAGTGTAAATATTGGAGAGCTCCCAATCCAGAATTACCTGGGCGCAGTCTCTCTTGGGATTGTCGCTGGAGAGCCGATGCTTGACCTCTGCTACGAGGAGGATTTCAGGGCTGATGCTGACATGAACCTCGTTGCTGACTCACAGGGCAACATCGCCGAGGTGCAAGTCACAGCCGAGGAAGCCCCATTCTCGCTGGACAAGTTCAATAAACTGGTTGAGCTTGGCATGGCGGGTGTGAAGCAAGTCATCGAGATTCAAAAACGTGTGCTTGGCCCACTCATTTAGACAAACATAAGATGAAAATAGAAAAGATTCTCCTTGCCACCTCCAATCCAGGGAAAATTAGAGAGATAAAGTCTCTCCTGCCCGATATCGAGGTGGTATTGTCCTCTGATGTTGGACTCGAGTTGCCTGAGGAGACCGGCACAACCTTTGAGGAAAACGCCCTCATCAAGTCAGAGTTTGGATTCGAGCAAACCGGAATCCCAACGCTTGCCGAGGATTCGGGGCTTGTGGTGGACGCGCTTTCTGGCGCGCCTGGAATCTACTCCGCACGATATGAACCTGACCCAGTTGAGGCATACCTGCGGGTGTTGCGGGAGATGGAGGGCAAAACAAACCGCGCAGCGAGGTTTGTGTGTGTGGCTGCATTCACCTACTCTGGGGGGAGTAAAACCTTCAGAGGAACGATAGAAGGAGAGATTGCAAAAGAGCCTGCTGGTGAGGGTGGCTTTGGTTACGACCCGATATTCTTGTTTGACAAAGTCCACACCACAGCCCAGATAAGCAAAGAGGAAAAGAGCAAGATTTCGCATAGGGGGAAGGCGTTGAGGGAGTTTGTGGGGTGGTTTACAGCTCTGCAATAAGCCAATGAATATGGATTTCTTTGAAATTATCTGTATATAGATCAATAAGGACACGGAGGGATTATATGAAAAAACTAACAACGTTACTTTTGATTGTCTCACTGGGTTTTGTGGCAACCACAATTGGTTGCCTAGGAACAAACAACATAGAGAAAGAATTTGTAAGCGCAGCTCATCTATTTGATGGTCAGTATGGTGGCATCTCGATAGCTCGAGGAGACACAATCGACCTAGCAAAAGACCTGCAAGAAATTGCAAGAGATTTTGACTATCAATATCAAACCGATGCCCACAACGAACTTGCATTTACAGCCGAATGGTTTTGTTTTTTGAAAAAGGAACTAAACATAATCAATATCAAAGAAGATTTCAAATACGGGATTCACCCGGAATATTTCAAGACCAACTTCCAAAGACTCTATCACCGACTATCGGAGGATCCGGATGGGGATACGAGTGGATGTACACAAGATTAATTGGCTGGATCTATTTAACCGCTGACACTACGGTATAAGACGTAATACAGGGATAACCACAAATGCAATGGTAAAAAGCCGCTCTCGCTTTTCTGGAAAAACTCCTCACCCCAGCCCTCTCCTCAGAGATGAGAGGGAGTAGATGTTGATGTTGTTCCCATTATCAGGAGAGAGCGGGAGTAGATAGTTGTATTTCATAATAAGTAAAAAGAAGCAAACAAGGACATGCCCTTTCTCCCCTCTCCCATCCTGAGTGGGGGCTCTATTCCACCACCCCCTCTCTCATCCCGACAAGGGGTTTTGTTTTCCTTCTCCCCTCTCCCTTCCCAGTAGAAGGTTAACGCGTCTCTTCTCCCCTCCCCCTCCCGGCGGAAGGCTGCTCCCCTCTTCTCCCCTCTCCCTTAGGAAGGGAGAGGGGCAGGGGGTGAGGGATACTCAATTAATCACAAACAATCTGGAAATGAAAAGTATGTTCTGAAATCAACTATCTCCATAAGCTCTTTACTAATTTTATGATTTGACTTTTTTGGCTATTTCGCAAAAATTACCCCTATGGGAAGCAATGACAACTGGAAAAATAAACTCTACTACGGTGATAATCTTCACATCCTGAGAGACCACATAGCAAGCGAGTGCGTCGACCTGATATACCTCGACCCGCCTTTCAACAGCAACGCCACCTACAACCTGCTCTTCAAGGAAAAGGACGGCAAATCGAGCGAGGCTCAAATCGAGGCTTTTGACGACACCTGGCAGTGGGACATCGGCGCAGAGGAAACCTACGTTGAGCTTGTGCAAAACGCCCCCGAAAAGCTCTCCAAGCTGATTGAGGCGCTTCGCATGTTCCTGGGAAGCAACGACATGATGGCATATCTTGTCATGATGGCAGCGAGGCTCATCGAACTTCACCGCGTGCTCAAACCCACAGGCTCAATCTACCTGCACTGCGACCCAACAGCGAGTCACTATCTGAAGCTGGTGATGGATGCGGTGTTTGGGGTTGATAATTATAGGAATGAGATAATATGGAAAAGAACTTTCGCACATAATGATCCAAATAGATGGGGTAGGGTTCATGACCTTATCTACTTTTATACAAAATGTGGAGACTATTATTGGTCTGGACACATGCAACCATACAGCGAACAGTACTTGAAAAGCAAATACAGGTATCAAGATAGGAAGGGTACCTATAGACTTGTTGTTTTAACCGCACCTGGAACAACAAGAGGTGATTCATGTAAGGAATGGCGCGGCATCAATCCACTTGAAAAAGGTAGACATTGGTCAGTACCATCTAAAATCATTGAATCCTTGGTTGACGAAAAAGAATTATCCAATTTGACAGTGCAAGAGAAGCTCGATGTGTTAGATAAAAATGGTTTTATATATTGGCCAAATAAAACAGATGGCATTCCTGAATTTAAACAATACCTTGGTGAAGGTGTTCCTATCCAAGATGTAATAATCGACATACCCCCAATAAATTCACAAGCCAAAGAACGGCTTGGCTATCCCACCCAAAAACCCGAAGCGCTTCTCGAGCGCATAGTCAAAGCCAGCAGCGGCGTTGGCGACGTTGTTCTCGACCCGTTCTGTGGGTGTGGCACAGCCGTTGCCGTTGCCGAGAGGCTTGGCAGGCGGTGGATTGGGATAGACATCACCCACCTATCGATAACGCTCATGAAAAAACGCCTCGAGGACACCTTTGGCTCAGACCTCGCTCCATATGAGGTTTTTGGTGAACCAGAGGATTTGTCGGGCGCAAAAGCGCTATTTCGGCAAGACCCGTACCAGTTCCAGTGGTGGTCGCTGGGGCTTGTGGATGGCAAGCCGGCAGGAGGTGAGCGAAAGAAGGGCGCAGACAGAGGGATTGACGGCTACATCAACTTCTTTGACGAACCAGGCAAGGTCAAGCGGGTGATAATCTCGGTGAAAGGCGGCAAGGTGCAGTCCCCATTCATCCGTGACCTCAAGGGTGTGGTAGATAGAGAAAACGCCCAGATAGGGCTGCTCATAACGCTTGAGCCTCCGACCAAACCGATGCTAAAAGAGGCTGCCGAAGCGGGATTTTATGAGTCACCTCTGATTGGCAAGAAATACCCCAAAATCCAGATTCTCACCATTGAGGAGCTTGTGGTTGAAGGAAAAACACTCGATTATCCGAAGGATATGAGACTTGACATGTTCACCAAAGCAAAAAAACAGAGCAAAGAGGAAAAAGAGGAGAAGCTGTTCAACTAACCAGCTCTAGCTCAACCCTGACATCTACACTTTTCAGCTCTAATCATCATCTTCCGGTATTGTATTATCCCTAATATACATCGATACCATGGCCGACTGCGTTCTGTCACCAACAACAGCTGTCACAATCAGGAAACTCTCGATTGGTTTTGCGTCAACATTTGCCTTGATCGAGATTTCAGGCTTCTCGTCCGAGATTGTGATTTTGCACTCATTGATCCCAGTTGAAACAAGTATCTCTGGGTTCTCAAACATCTTTTTTGTTTCTTCGGTCACACCATCGGGGTAGACAATATTCACTGGAATGTCTATCACCCTGCCTCTGAAGAGTCTTATGCGCTCTGTTCCAAGATCAATTGAAAAGTTTGGAATATCGGTCGAGTCGATCATCACCTCAACGGGATGGACAACCTCGTGGCAGTGGTCCTTGACCAAAAGCTCAAGGTTCAGCTTTTCTCCGACTTTGAGTATTTCTGGGTTGAGTTTTATGGTTACTCCACTTTGGTTCCAGTCTAAAATCTCAACACCCTCAATATTACAGACAAGTGAGACGTGGGTTATGTCCTCATCTTTGTCGGAAAATTCAATGTCGATAGTCAAGTCATCCTCTGATGGCGGCTTAGCCCAAATTGTTGTTTTGTCAGATATGAACCTCGGATAGTCGTTTATCTGATAGAACACTCTACACAGGGCAACTTTGGCGTTTACGCCATCGTTGGTGCAGGTGTCTACCGCATAGAACACCGACTCAACTACATCGCCTGGTTCCCCTTTTGGCACAAAACTCACGGGTATGTTGAGGGTGCCAGAGGCATTTGCCGCAATCGACACTCGTTCACTGTATCCCCCAAAGATGTCTCCAACCTCAAAAATCGTGCCTCTGTATCTGCATCCATCGTTTTGCAACCGAACAGAAACAACTGTTTCAACAGGCTGTGGATTCTCACCAGGCGGACAGAAAACACCGAGAGAGATTACTTCCTTGTCTGGAATCAACGCTGGTTCTCTCATTGTGACATTGAATAAGTAGACATGTTGGGACTTCTTCCCACTGTCAAACACAATATCAATGACGATTCTGCAGCTCTCTCCTCTGCAATTCTTGATTAGAGCTGTGTTTCCCACAAACAGCAAATTGATGCTCTGTAGTGGTTTCAGCGTGAATCTTATGGGTGTTGCTCTCAACCAGGTGCAACTCGATGTCTCTCCGTAGCCCGAACCAACAGTGACATACGCTTTCAGTCTGGTCTCTCCAGTGTTCTGGACTGTCAACGTTCCCCCCACCTCATCACCGGGGCAGGCCTCAAAATCAAAAACATCGTCTGGCGCCGAAATTATTACACCGTCTACCTCAAAATCAGCATACGTTCTTGAATACGGCAGAATCAACAGTGTCAATACAACAAAAACAACAACCAGTCTTCTCAAGATAGCACAACCCCCTTCAGTTGGCAGATACTATATAATAAAACCGAATATAATCAATTATTCACAATCGAAACTCAGATATTTAATGTTTGTTGTCTCAAATACACCTTGAAATCAAATCTGTCGAGACGAATCGCAGTTGAATTCCTTTTGTTTACAAAACCCCAACTCTTGCTGATAATTCCTAGGATATGAATGAGGATTACGAGCTTAATGCTTTTTTGGGAGTGATGCCTGACAAGGTGAGGGAATGCCTTGTCGCTGAGGGTAATCTGGAGAGGCTCTATGAGGTTGTGCTTGACCTCGGCAGAGTGCCAGAGGCGAGATACTCAGACAAAACAGTTTTCCTGGGTGATGCACCAATCACGTTCTTTGACCTCGAGTGGGTACTCTCTCGCATCGGTAACTTCGACCGCGACAATCGTTCTGGCATCGAGCGCACCCTCCACCGAATCTCTGGCATCATGAATCGCAACAACAGGGTTGTTGGACTCACCTGCAGGTACGGCAGAGCGATTGAGGGCGTCATCGACCCTGTCAAAGATCTCTTCAGAAAAGAGGACTCTGTCCTCCTGCTTGGTAAACCAGGTGTTGGCAAGACAACGCTTTTGCGTGAGGCTGCAAGGATACTTGCCAATGAGATGGACAAAAGAGTTGTTGTGGTCGACACCTCAAACGAGATTGCAGGAGACGGCGACATCCCCCACCCAGGCATCGGCAGAGCAAGACGTATGCAAGTGCCAATTGGGGTTGCCCAACACAAAATCATGATTCAGGCAGTCGAGAATCACATGCCAGAGGTCATCATCATCGATGAAATCGGCACTGAGGAGGAAGCTGCAGCCTGCCGCACCATCGCTGAGCGAGGAGTGCAACTCATTGGAACCGCCCACGGTCAAAGCCTCCCGAACCTCCTGATGAATCCAACCCTCTCCGACCTGCTTGGTGGAGTCAACTCTGTCATCCTCTCTGACGAGGAAGCATTCAGAAGAGGGACACAGAAAACGGTGCTTGAGCGAACAGCACCGCCAACCTTTGACACCCTTATAGAGATTGTTGATAGGGGAAGATTCGCAATATTTGAGGATCTGGCAAACACAGTTGATGAGTATCTCCGCTTTGACAGGCTCAACCCAGAGACTCGCATCAAACACAAAAATGGCAAGGTAGAGACAATCACTGTTACAGAAACTGAGCCGACACCTGAGTTCAGAAGCGCTCCCGCCGTAGCAGGGATAGAGACCGATGAGGACAAAATCCCAAGCGCTTCAAAGATTGGCATCTACCCCTTCGGTGTCTCAAGGGACTACATCAACAGAGCAATAAGAACGGTCAGAGTTTATGCCGAGGTCAAGTCCCGCATCTCTGAGGCTGACCTTGTGCTAACAACTCACGCATATGAGAAAAAGCGCCCGAAGACCATTTTACAAGCTCGCACTCTTGAGATACCTGTCTACACCATTCCAAAAAACACCCTTACCCATGTGAAGCGATTCGTAAGAGGGATAGACCGTGGCAAGCCAGAGGTTGAGGCTGACCAGTCAGCACTCGATGAGGCAATCGAGCTTGTGCTCAAGGAAAACAGGTCAGTCAGGCTCAAGCCAGCTCCGTCCAATATCAGAAGGTTTCAACATAAATTTGCAGAGCGTTTTGGACTTGTGACATCATCCATTGGTCAGGAACCAGACCGCTCAGTTGTGATACACCCTCCGGATTTTGTAGAAGAGGAGGAGGAAGAGGATTTGAATGAGGAGATCTAAACTATTCGCCCCGACACTTCGAGAGATACCCGTTGAAGCTGAAGCACCGAGTCATCAGCTCATGCTCCGAGCAGGATTCATCAGAAAACTTGCGGCAGGAGTTTATACCATGCTCCCACTTGGCAAGAGAGTGCTTGAGAAGGTCACGAAGATAGTCCGAGATGAGATGGACGATATCGGTTGCCAGGAGATGCTCATGCCAGCCATCCTCCCCGCTGAGCCTTGGCAGGAAACGGGCAGATGGGATCTCTATGGTGGCGAGATGTTCAGACTCCACGACAGAAAGGGTAGAGACTTCTGTCTCGGTCCAACACACGAAGAGATTGTCACACTTCACACCCGCTCTGAGGTCAACTCATACAGACAGCTCCCCCTCATGCTCTACCAGATTCAGACCAAATACCGCGACGAGCGTCGCCCAAGGTTTGGCGTGATTCGCGCTCGCGAATTTCTGATGAAGGACATGTACTCGTTCGATGTTGATGAGGAAGCCCACCTGAAGAGCTACAAAATAGCCTTTGACTCATACTCCCGCATCTTCACACTTTGCGGCGTGACCTTTGTTCCAGTTGAGGCTGATACAGGAGCGATAGGTGGTTCATCGTCCCACGAGTTTGTAGTGCAAGCTGAGCAGGGTGAGTGTCGCTACGCACACTGCCCAAAATGTGGGTATGCAGCAAACATCGAGATTGCCAAAGCTGCAAAGAGGACTGACATCGAGCCCGAAACCGACTCAGAGAAAAAACTTGTCGATACACCAAACGCGAAGACAATCGAAGAGGTCGCAAAGTTTTTGGGCATACAGCCAAAGAAGCTCATCAAAGCAATTATTTACAAGGCTGATGACAAATTTGTGATGGCGTGTGTCAGAGGCGATGACGAGATATCTGAGACCAAGCTGCAAAAAGTTCTAGGCGCAACAGTCTTAGAGATGGCAAGCACCGAGGACACCGAAGTGATAACAGTGGCACCCATTGGATTTGCAGGCCCTGTCGGTTTTGATGGATTCATTGTAGCGGACAATGAACTCATGGAATCAAGAGACATGGCATGTGGTGGACTTGAGAATGACAAACATTTTGTTGGTGTGTCACACGGTCGCGACTGGAACCAAAAGGTTTATGCCGATATCAGAGAGGTAAAAGAGGGTGACCTCTGCGCAAAATGCGGCGAAAAACTCACAACTCAAACCGGGCTTGAGGTTGGTCAGACATTTACACTCGGAACAAAATACTCAGGCGTCATGAACTGTAACTATCTTGATGAAAACGGCAAATCACTGCCAATGATTATGGGTTGCTATGGCATTGGTGTGTCTCGCACACTGGCCGCAATCATCGAGCAAAACCATGACGATAAGGGCATCATATGGCCTGTGAGGGTTGCGCCTTACATCGTTTGTGTTGTCCCAACAAACACCAAAGATGAACTCGTGTCAAATACAGCTGAGGAAATATATGAGATGCTTCGAAACGAGGGCATTGAGACAGTCATTGACGACAGGAAAGACAGACCAGGCGCAAAATTTGCTGACGCTGAACTCATGGGATTTCCAATCCGTGTCACTGTCGGCAAGAAGGTTTCTGAAGGTCTTGTAGAGGTGACAGAAAGACGCTCCGGCGAAACCACTACCATTGAACCAAAAAATGTGGTAACATATGTTAAAGATTACATGCAAAAGTGCTTAGAGGATAACAAATAGGTGAAGATAGCGGCTATTGTGCCGGCCTTTAACGAGGAGCTGGGTATCGCAGCAGTTTTAACCTCTGCGACACAATCGGAGTTGATTGATGAGGTGATCGTTGTCTCCGACGGCTCAACCGATAAGACGGTGCCAATAGCCGAATCATTCTCTGGTGTCAAGGTTGTCGAACAACACCCCAACAAAGGCAAGGCTGCTGCCATGCAGCGTGGGGTTGAGGAAACCGACGCCGAAATCATCGTCTTCATCGACGCCGATCTCATTGGTCTCACACCAGGGCAAGTGACTGCCCTGGCAAAACCAATCGTTGATGATGTTGCTGACCTGACCATGGGTTTGTTCCAGGGTGGAAAATTTTCAACAGACTGGGCTCAGAAGCTCTTCCCTTTCCTCACGGGCCAACGCGGTATGAGACGCGAGGTGTGGGAGGGTGCTAAGGTCGACGTCAACTCTGGATATGGCGTCGAGATTCAACTGACCAAATATATAGCCGCTCACAACCTCAGGGTTGAAAACGTCCTGCTCAATGGCTGCACCCAATTCTTCAAAGAGCAGAAAACAAAAGGCAAAGCGATGAAGGGTTTTGCGAGGCGCATGAAGATGGTGTGGGATATCTCCAAGATGCTTTTTTCACCGAATCCCCCAGGATACAAAAAGGCGGAGAAGAAGAAAAAGAAGAAACACTGATTTTATAAATATTTGGAGGTTTGTTTAGTGAAGCATTCCAATGGGAGAATAAGAACTTATGAGTTTAATGGGGAGACGTTTTCTCGAGGTTGTCTGATTGGACTTGGCATTATTGCAATAATCTTATTGGTAACTGTTTCTATTATTCTAGTTTCTGTAGGAACAATACATCAAGCAATATCAGCTATAATCGCTCTTTTCTCAGTCTTTGCAATCATTTCAATATCAACACTCCTTGTCAGATCGAGAAAAATCACTTTATCTATAGGTATTGTTGAGGAAAAGGTTGTAATAGTTTGTAAAACAATTATCGACAGGTTTGTGCTTGCAAGCCCTATTATCTATACAACAACAATTGGTAAAGCCAATCTCGGTCTATACTCCGATATGATTTGTTATCAATTAGAGTTATCTAGTAACGAGAAAACAGAATTTATTCTCAAAGAAGTGATAAAAGATAACCACAAAATCTATGCTCCAATAACGCAAATGCCTAGAAATGAGCTCATACCATCAGCATATACTGTGTTATCAAAAGCTCCATACCCTGGTGTTGCTCATAAACTCTATAATCTACTAAAAGAAATTGACCATCCTGATGTAGTTGAAATGACGAAAGAACCAAAGTTGCAGGTAAAAGAGGATGTGAATACTTTTGATCCATTTCTCGAATGAAACACAAAAGAGAGGTAATCCAAATGAACAAAACAATTTTTGAATTCAAAACAAAGGCGGATACACAGTTATCAAGCGGGTTATTTGTTCTTTTTGGCATATGTTTATTTCTTCATGCATGTGTAGTTTTGAATATAGCCATTGTTAGAAGTTTTCAGTACGTAGAAGCTGTGTATTTGGACTCGATCCCAGCTATTGTTGCCCTTTCCTTAACGGGATTGATGATTCTTACATCAGTTTTGGCGTATACTGTTTCAAAGAACAAAGTCAGCTTGTGTCAAAACGGAGAAAATATTGTCATCAAGGTAAAATCCTTTTTGACAAGTTACCGATATGAATCACCTTTCACAATTCAAGTCTGCATAAGTCATTCACGACTTCCAAGAGATCAACACGTCTGCTACCAGTTGAAGATCGATGATGGGCAGGGGAATCCCATGACATTTCAGGAGAGGATTAAAATCGATTTTGACATGGATTTTTTTGGACTTAAATATCTTCAACCAAAGACCAAAGCGATCCATTCTTATCTTGTCATTGAAAACGAATATCCCAACAAGGTTTCCGAATTATACAACAAGATAAAGGAGCTAGCCAATTCTAACATCAAAGATATCACTGAATACAATACAAATAAAAAAGAGAGTTAGCTATTAGGTTATTATAGAACAACACAGGATTGATTTTATGGATGGTTATAGATAAATGTTTACAAACCCCTCCTCAATCCTATAATCAACCTAAGGATTTACCACACAGTCAGTTATTTCTAAAGGAGTTGTTTGATGGATTTCTGGGAAGTAGTTGTATCATACATGTTGCCATTGACTTCGATTCTCGTTGGTCTTATCGCCATCTTCATCACCATCAGAGTTTCTCGTCAAACCGATAAAACTCTAGAAGAAATCAAGAAAGGGCTCGACAGGCGTGTTGCCAAATCCATCAAAAGCCTGGAGGATGCAAACCTTTTCATCAGAGAGCACTCAAGCAAGATTCAAGACGACCTTATCTCTCTCATCAAAGAATCCAGGCTGCCAAATGATCAATTGACCAGCCACACAAAAAGTGATGTCGATTTCGTGCTCTCAAAGCTTGAGGACATCGACAAGCAGGTGCTTGGGGCATTGTCGCTCTATCCCGCTGACTCGCCAAAATTTACAACAAGCAAAGAAGGAACCACGAAACCGAAGGCTGGAAAAAAATTCAAGGAGTACCTGTCAAAGTACTCCCCGGACGAGGTTGATGACTCAATTTCAAAACTCTGCGGGTTCGAGCTTATTGAATATGCTCTCAACCCAAAGTCTCCAACACAATCAATCTTGAAGCAGACCGAGAAGGGTGCCAAGATCTACTCAAGGATATCTGAACAAAACAGCAACCCAACACCCTGAACAAACGTTTTTTCAACCGCAAACAAACATTACAGTTTTAGAGTGGGATTCTCCTCCCTTTCTCCGCCTGCCATCCGTCGATTACTTTCTTGGCTTCGTCGAGGCTCTCGACAATCGTGTGTCTCTCGCCCATGAAGGTGTTGAAAAGGCTGGTTGCGATTCGCTGCATCGTACTTTTGGCAACCACAACATAATCTGCCAGATAGTCTTTCACAAAGTCTTTTATTACCTTGTTATAGTGAATCACAAGTTGTGGGCTAGCCATGCCCATTCCGGAAAGGTCTGTGATATTCCAAACCTTGTTTACACCATCACCCCTCCAAATCTCCATGGATTTATTCGCCAGATACTCTATCTCTTCCTTCGTTTTCGGAGTGCCGATGTACTGAACAATCGATAGATTTTTCTCTCTATCATAAGAGCCTTTGAATTCAACGTTCATTCGCTTCACCTCTTTGCTAGTGTGTCGAGTATGTTACAATAATGTGTTGGAATAATCAATTTCATATAGACTAAATTATTAATGAAGAATATCTCAAATAAATGATTATTGTAAAATCTTGTTATCAATCGGTAAATAGAAAAGCCGCTCAAACTTGTACTCCGTAGACAAATTCAAGCGGCTTGGTTACATCTTTACGGTATATGTGCCTGATAGTAAGGAATTAGCGGTGTTGCTCGATAGTTATCGGTCTTGCCTCAATCCCCCTATTCATCTCTCTGTTTCCTCTCGAAAGCATTCCACCCATGAAGTTAAACATCCACAAGATGATAACCGCAACGAAAATCAAAAGGATGGGGTAAGCTATTCCACGCTTCATCATTTCCACACCTCCCCTGCAAATGTCACAGAAAGGGACTCATCGCCCTGTGGACAAGCCTCAACACACTCTCCGCACATGATACACCTGTAGTACGGCAGTTTTCCAGAGACATCTAGATTCATTGGACAGGCATCATCACAGAGTCCACAGCTCGTGCAACTCGACTCATTCCTCTTGATTTTTGTGAGTGTCGCCAGTGAACCGATATTGACAACCGCTCCAAGTGGACACACATAGTTGCAAAATCCGCGTTCAAACAGCAGCGAGACAACAAGCACACCAAGCATCACATAAATCATAAGAGGTGTCCAGTCACGCCCAAAGTGGAAGAACGCCCTATATGGATCAAACTCGCTGAAAACCAGAAATCCGTGATATGTCGCCTGAGTAACAAGGGCAACCAGCACGAAGTATTTGATAAAAGACAGGTAGAAAGAAATCCTTGGGTGGAGCTTTATTTCTCGCCTGAAAATGAGTCTTCGGATTTTGTATATCCAGTCGGTCAAGGTTCCAAACGGGCACAGGTATCCGCAGAATCCACCAGCGAAAATAACAGTTATGAGCAGAAGCGCTCCAAGAAGAAGTAGGTCGTTGAAGTTGGCGCCACCGACAATTCCGTTTGTGCCACCACCTGCAATAAAGGTGGGTAATGTCTCAACTCCACCAAACGGGCAGTAACAGTCAAGTGGGCCAGCGGCATTGCCAGGGAACCCAAAACCATTGGTGTAGCCATACATATGCGTGAGGCTGATCATCGAGACGTACACGAAAAAAACAGTCTGTGTGACATATCTGGCAATCTGGGCAATTGTTAGACGCTTTCGGTTCTGCCTAACAACCCTTACAAGCTTTTGCCCCGTTTTTGTGATCTCTTTGTCTGTCATAGATGCTATCATCCTTGTCTCTTTGTCTGAGATTGTTTGCGGTAGTATAACAGAAGAACTACAGGCAATAGTAAAATATAGACTTTGGGGGGACACGCATGTACAATCACAGCAGTTCGAACCGTTGGTGCTGTTTATTCGTAATACTAAATGTCAGGAGGATGAAATGAAAAGATTCAGTGTTATTTTTTCGTTTGTTCTTGTTCTTATGATGATTCTGCCAATAGGGCAACATAAAAGTATCGCCATGTCCCAATCAAATAATGGAGGCAATGGAGGCTGGTCGACAATGAGTGGGTGCAAAATAAACTCAGGACATCAACTCATAGTGTCCTACCTTGAAGATTGGCAAGAGTTTGTTGATTTGTTGATGAATAACAAAGGCGTCCCCTACATTCAGTCAACGGGTTATAATAACAATCTCCTAAAAAATGAAGGTGATTATTGGACTGATTTGTGGGGAAATAGATACAACCCATACTACTGTAATTCAAATAATCGTTTCCTTGATAAAAACCCAAGTTTCCTCATTGACTCTTCTGACTCTATTCATGCAATTTCATTCGATAACAGCACATACAGCAAGACTGGGAATGTAAAATATGGGAAGTTTAACGATGAATACTGGTATAATATAGAAAATGTTTCTCTTATTCAGGGACATGGAAATCCTATGATATTTGAGACAAACACAATGATCTTGGATGCATCATTTGTTGTCGATACGAAAGGATTCCCACACATAACATGGAGAACAAAGGATTGGAACAACTCAAGGAAGAGCAAGATTTGCTACATCAGGTGGGATGGCTACAACTGGCTAAACCGCAACAATGATATTTTTGATCCAAAGGAACTAAACGCAGTAATCGTCGGCGATCAAGACATTATCCAGCGTTCAGCAATCAAACTCGACAAAAATGACAATCCTATGATTGTGTGGAGTAGCTGTGATGCAAACAAAAACAATGGTTGCTCAACAATTCATCTGATAAAATCTGAAGACTTGAACTGGAAAAATATTAATGGTCAGGTCTATGATATCGAAGGTAATAACTCAGGCAGTGGATTGATAACCTCAACAGGTGGAGATTTTGAAGTTGAGTTTGATTCAAAAAACCGACCAAATTTCCTGGTTTTCCCAAACGGAGTAGCCTACGTAAAATATGAATACTCAAAATGGGTGGGGGCAGACGGAGAACCATTTGATTCAAACGCTGTTTCGAGTTTGATTGATGATACTTACCTCAACTCAACTGACGCATCGTTTACCCTTGATCGAGATGACAATCCCCACATTGTCTGGACATTTGATACAATCGAAGACACTTCAATGATCTGCTACACAAAATGGGATGGCAGCGCTTGGGTTGACTCACATGATGTACACCAAAATGATTTTGAAAAAACGGCAATTATTGAGTCAGATTCAATGTCTCCTAATCCCAAAATTGCTTTCGATAACAACAATATTGTCCATATTGCTTGGCAAGATGCATCGTCTCACTCAGGTATGGCTTGTATAAAGCATATGAAATGGGCAACAAATATATTTCAGCTAAAAGATTGCAGTAGAGAGGTTAGATTCAAAGTGAACTCAGACACATACACCATCAACGGGATCGAGTACAAAATGCCTGTTCCAACACAACTAATCCAAGGTAGAACAATGATTCCCCTACGGATTCTGGTCGAATCATTTGATGGTAGAGTAGTATGGGACTCAAAAAAAGAATCTATTGTCTGTCTTATTGGGCCAGATTGTGTGGAACTCAAGATTGGTGAATGTGAATATACAGTAAACGGTAAAACCATCGAATCGGATACTCCACCCATTATCATTGGCGGCCAAACTTTTATTTTTATCCGTAGTGCTGAATACTTTGGCTATGATATCGATTGGGTATCAAAAACAATGGAGGTTGTACTCACTCACACGCCATAGAAACCTTTAGAATGAGCTCTCATTACTCACCCTCTTCCTCACCTTTAAAACCTTTGCCAGAATTTTTGCTCCTTCGATGAGTTGTTCTGTGTCCTCTTCGGTGAGCGATACTCTTATCGCCTTGACGTTGATGCCCTCAGGCACAAACAGCGAACCTGGAAGCACGAGCAGACCGAACGCGGCAGCGTTTGCCGTAAGGTCTTCGCCTGTGATGCCAGGAGTTTCAATCCAGAGTGTCATTGCGTTTGAGTCCCACACATTGATTCTCCCAGTGGACTCCTCAAACAGTTTTTTCAAAAATATCTGTTTTTTCCTCATGATGGACTTCGACCAGGTTTCGATGTGGCGGTCAAACGATGGAGAAGCCAGCACCTCAGCAAACGCCTCCTGACACATGTGGCTCTGCGGGCCAAGGGTATAGCAGTGCATCTGCTCAAGCTGGGTTATCACACGATTTGGGGCACACACAAATCCAAGCCTCAATCCCTGCCCGGTGAGTTTTGAAAAACTGGAGGTCGTCACAACAATTCCGGCTTTGTCCCACACAGCCAGATTTGGTGGCTTGATGTTACCAATGAAACCACCAAATAAATAATCATCCTCAAGTATTGGTACGTTGTGTTTTGTCGCGATTGAGAGAAGTCTTTTGCGATGTTCAACCGAGGTTGTGACGCCCGTCGGGTTGTGTGCAGTTGGAATAGTGTAGATAAGTTTTGGCTTCTTCGTTACAATCAGCGATTCAACAGCATCAAGGTCAACGCCCGCACGAGTCATTGGGGCTTCAAACACCCGGCATTTGTTCCACTGAAGCCATCGAATTGTCTGGAAGTATGTCGGTCTCTCAACGATTACAGAATCCCCCTGCTTCAGAAGCATAGACAAAACAAGCGTGTTTGCAGCTGTGCCACCAGGGGTGACGATGACTCCACGGTTTTCCATGTCCACACCATCAAGAGCCACCCTTCTTGTTATTTCTGTGACAAGGTCTGGGTGTCCCCTAAGGTCAATAAGTCCGAGGAGTTTTGCTCCACTTTTCCTTGCTTGTCTGGAAACTGTTTTGACAAACTGTTTGCAGAGGGGGTCTATATAGCCATATCCACGCAGCATTGATATGGGTTTGTCGGTTTCAGACTGTGGAAGGAAAAACCTTTTATAATGCGGCACATTACCCACAAAGGACTCAGTCCATGGGAAAGTGTGGCTCATACTTGACGAGTGGGTGCCTTTGACATCCCTTATCACAACAGTTCCAAGCCCCACCTTCGCCTCTGTAATGCCCTTTTCGACAAGCAAGTCATAGGCGGCAACAACGGTGTTGCGGTTCACTCCAAGTGAATTGGCGAGGTCTCGAGTTGATGGGAGTTGCGAACCAAGCGGCAGAAAACCGTCTGCAACAAGCTTCATTATCCCATCGACAACCTGGTCAGAGAGTTTCTTCCCACTTTTCCTGTCGATTGGGATATACATCTTGAAGCTAGAGATCCCTGCCGATACTCACCGAATCGGAGTCACAACTCATGTCGCAACCGTGGCACGGGATTTCAGCTTGTTTTCTCTGCCTCCACCATGCAACAAGCGGAATGACAACAAGCAGCAGCCAGGAGAACGAAAACGCTGTTTTCACATAGTCCCAGAACTGCTCAGGGCTGTAGATGCCAATTGAGGCAATCATCATGAGATACGCGGCAATTGTACCGATTGTGACAGCAAGCCATGGGGGGGTATGTCGCCTTAGGGCGCCATATACAAGCACGAAAGCCATAGAGATCGGGATGGCGATGGCGTTGATAGGACATGGAAGGATGATAAGGGTTATCACAAGAGACATCGTCGTAATGAGGAAAAGTTCCCAAAGTTTATAATGCCTGACGCCTGAGAGGAAAACAGCCACAACAATAGTTCTCGCCACACAACCGATATAGGGGATGAGGGCATCGATGAGCCAAGCTGTTGTGAGATAGACAACGGCAACCGCCGCTGTGACAACGCCAACCTCAGCGATGCGCGCGGTCGACATCGGTTTTCTCTCTGTTCGTTCCTTTCTTGGAAGCAACGCGATAAATGTGAACAGCACAATGATGAGCATCGTTGCCATACCCCAGGCGATAGGGTTGGTCAAAAGAGCCAGGAGGAGCGAATTCAGTCCATCAAAAATGCCATGGAGAACATTTGCCGTGCCGACAAACTGAGTCCAAATAAAAAAACCAATCAACCCAAGAGACAGGACAATTCCCAGAACAATAGCAAAGAGACCCGATTTTTTGCGTTCCGCGTTTTCCTTGGCAATACCTAGTATAGAGGGGTTCGAATTACTGCTCATTTGAAAATCTCAACCTCTCCTGTCCACTCTGGCATACCTCCGACAAGATAACCCGCATTGTTAAAAAGCCCTTCAATGACAAGCATCTTCTCAAGCTCAACATAGTCCTCATTACCGTAGCCAATGATGACAACGGGAGTCGTTCTATCATTTGGCCAGATATCATCCATGAGGTCAACAAGTGGCATGTTGATGGCGACGGGAATATGACCAGCCTCGTAATCCTCAACATCTCTGATGTCGATAAAGAGTGGCGGAATTTCCGTAAGTATGGATACTCCACCTTCTCTGATTATCTCCTCTACATCATCTACATCATACTTGTGTAGAAACCTTGCCTGAGCAACAGCGCAGATATCACAATCAGCACATGCTGCCGCGAGGCTCGCGCCGTCATCATCCGAGATTCCGAGTATATCGGTGAAGGTATCCCACTTATCATCCCAGTCCTCGGTTATCGCTCTCCAGAAATTGCGGAATGATCTTGTGAGTTTCCACTTGGTTTGGACAGGAAGCCAGAACCACGAGGTCGCCACAATAAGAACAAGGGCCAGCGTGGCGATGAAACTCCATCGCCTGCTAGCCCACATTTGTTTAATCCATGCGGTCAATCGACCAAAAACATTCATCTATACCCTTAGTGCGCTTCCTTCACTTTGACTGTTGATGGCATATTGATGATGACTTCACCATACTTGGTCTCTGGAACTGCATTCTTGTCTTTCCAAATGACCTCTGCCTCAAAAGCCTCAGCAATGAATCTATGTGGAACAAACATTCTCTCATCAATTATCTCTGGCATTACCTTCGGGTTGTTTGAATCTATTGGCACACTTTTACCATTTATCTCAGCTGTGGATTTTCCAAGCCATACCTTTACAACCTTTTTAGGATACGTGAGTTTATCACTGAACTTGATTGAATCGAGTGTGAACGTTGCCATTCGAGCGTCTGCGTCCCAATCAACCATGCACTCATATGTCATTCCCTTGTCTGGGTCTTTCTGGGTAAGGGAGTTCTCGGCAACCCAACGGAGTGGAACCATTGTGCGACTATTTACAATCTGAGCATATGGCTTGATTGGCACTGTTGCCTCGTCAACATAACCGAAATACTTCTTGATAATGATTCTTGTGACGTGTGTGAAGATTGGTGGTGGATCCATTGCCTTCTCAATTGTGTAGAGAAGCTTGACCTCGTCGTCTCCATCCTCACCAATTGGTGAAAGTTTATATACGTTCTCATTGGCGGCATCTGCGACCCAGACGTTGTAATTCATATCAATGGCGCAGGCAACGATCCTCTTGAAGAGTGGCTCACCATTCTCATCCAATGGTTTGATTTCTGTGATGAGCTCACCATACTCGTCAAACACTACGACTCTATGGTTTCCCTGGTCACAGACATAGTACCTGTTCGGAGAATCGGCGTTGAAGTCTGGGATGATGTAAACTGGTTTGTCAAACTTGCCGCAATCCTGGTCTTCGCCATTCCACTCTGTGACATACTCGCCGTCACGACGGAACTTCTGGATGCGGTTGTTTCCTGTATCGGCAATGAGTACATATCCTCTTCTGTCAACTGCGATTCCCTCTGGCATATTGAACTCTCCAGGACCATCGCCAGCTGGAGCTGGTTTGTGCTCATAACCATTTGGTACTGAAAACCTGACAATGCCATAAACATCGCACTCAACGGCAGCCTTGTCAAAGTCGATTGCCGGTGGGTCATATCTGTGGAACTTGTTGCCATCTTTGTCAACAACATAGTTGCCGATGTCGTCGGCAATCTCTGTTTCTGAGGCATGCCATGGGGTGGTAAGCTCTGTCTTTGCAGGGTCACCAATTGGATGGTGAGGAACTGAGTCCGGGTTGAAGGTGAAACACTTTTTGAGTTTGTAATCCGTGACAGCAAAAACGTCTGTGACACGACAAACCGAAACGGCGATTAGACCCTCATACTTCCAACCTGGGCAATCTCCATTTGGGTCCCACTTGATGAAGTCGTTTAGATAGTTACCCTGAAGATCATACTTGATGACTCTGTTGTGTTTTGAGTCAGCAACGTATATGTAGTAACCAAACGAGTTGGAAGCCACACCAAATATCTCGACTCCCTCTTCCTCAGCCTCTATTGAACCAGCGGGAGCGGTAACAGCAAGCATTCCTAGTCCAATTGCAAGCGTCAAAGCGATGAGCAGGCTAATTCTCAAGTATTTCTGCATCTATACCACCTTTGTCCTTTCTGTGTGTACAATGGTGTATTCTACACAGACATGTTAGCTTATTCAACAAGAGGGCTAAACTGTGTTTGGGGAAAAAATTGGTGTAGAGATTACCACAATCTTTAACTTTAGTTTTTACATCACAATAAACACACAATCACCTCAGAAACCCTCTTCAAACAGGTACTGCTGACGGTGATGTCTTCAGGCACTTTTCTTAATATTTTACCCTACTGGACGTATCTCCACGCCGATTCGACAATCAAATCTGAGTAATCGTTCATTTCTTGCACATTGTCTATTTAATCCTGCCAAGGGGGTTCCGTCTTTGAATCTCAACTCAGTGTAGAATCCACAAAATAAGAATCTGACATATACAATCTGAGTATTTGTTCGGCTTTCATTCTTAGGTATTTTTGTGATGAATTTTCAGGTTTCAAAATATCGAAAATTCTAATTGCCAAATAATGAGTAGATAGTGGTGTTTCCTAGTTATTGATAATCTCTCTTAAATTATACCAAGTATGACAGATTATATTATTTTTACATTAATCCATAGACACAAACCTATAATCTCATCAAGGAAATAGTCTCGCAATGAGGGCGGTGGGTAGTCGGGTTCTTGCACCGGATTGATTGCTTGTAGGCACTTTGGTTGCGGGGAAAAGGAGGATTATATGAATATTTTGAAAGGGACGTTGAAGTTTAGGGCGGCGTTGTCTGTCTGCGTTGCTCTGACTCTTGTGATTGCATTTTCAACGCAATTCACTGTTGCGGAAAGTAATTTGATTTCTGGAGAAGCGGTTGTTGTATACGCATCTTCGGACACTCAAGTTGACTCAATAAGGATTTCTGATGGGAGAGTGATTTTCAGAGAAGCGAATGGTGATGGTCAGTACATCCGATCGTATTCTATTGAAGATGAATCTATCTCAACCATCGGTGGTGGTGAAGGAAGATATGTCGGTATGCAACATGATTCAGTTTCATACCTCACTGGTGACTATCTGTCATGGGTTGATTGGACGAATTACATAAACAAAGTTGGCGATAAATCAGCAACAGTTTGCTATAACGACCTTAATCAAGGCACAGATGGAGAACTCTCAAGCGATGATGGAATGATCTTTGCGCCAACTACTGACAAACTTGGATATATGTACTGGGGAGTTTTATCAGATGATGATGAAAAGTGTGGCATGTACTACAGCAACCTTAACACTCCAGAAGTATCACCTGTTAAGTTCTTCACATTCCAAAAGCGTCCGAGATTCATGACTACACGCGCATACGGCGGGATTGTGACCTGGAATTGCCCAGACGTAAATGGTGACAGTCAACTGTATATGTTTGATGTTGACACTGGCGTGACAACTTGGATTTCTGAGAATCTTCCCGGGAACACCTTCTGGGCAACCATCCAAAAAGACTACATATACTTTACCAGTGAAAGCTCTATTTTCTGCTACAAGATATCAGATAGTTCAATAACAGAAGTGTGGTCACAGCCTCATGGCTCAATTGAGTTCCATACATACAACAATCCAGATGGTGACTATCTACTCTACACTGTCTACGACTATTCAAACCTGAAAAACAGGAAGAACGAACTTCATATCTATAATCCAGTGACAGAGAAAACAAAGGTAATAAAACAAAAATTCTTTGCAAACAGCTTCAAAATAAACTCTGGTTCCTGCTCTGGCAAGAAGGTTGTTTATGCGCTTAAAGAAAATGAGTCGAGTAAAAACCCCACAAAGATATTCCTATATGATGGTGAAACCAATAAGACCACAGTGCTTCTAGATTCAACAATGTCTGACTTTGGAGGTTTGTACGAACCAGTAAGAATCTCAGGAGATTTCGCCGTGTGGGAAGAGGCAACAAAGATTGAATCAACAGGAAGACTTTCCTTTGTGATAAAAACAATAAGGCTAGAGTAGCAGCTTGGAAGTGTTTCTTTAGGTTACCAGATAGAACAACACGGAGCAGGGGATAAAATTTCTCTGCTCCTTTGGGATTTTCCATAATAATACACATTAGTTTTCGTTTGCTTAACTAGAGACAGACAGGGTGTGTTCGTATGGGGAATATTGTATCCCATCAAGCATTGTTGAATAAATTTCAATTAGCTTATTTTCAAATAAAACAAAACACGACACGGTATTTTCTTGGCAGCAAGCCAACTTCTCTTCGTAAATGGTGGGCTATATTGGCTAATCAAACGATATACGCTAAACCAAGAACCTCTCAGTTGATTCCACTATCGAATCAGCATAATCGTTCATTTCCTGCACATTGTTTATTTTAATCTTGCCAAGGGATTCATCGTGGGGGAATTCGAGAAACAGGATGCCTTCGTCCGCTCTGTTAAAGTGCATTCTCAGAAGTATACTGTTAGCTTTGCCACCATAGATAATATTGCAATAACTTTTCCAGTCTCTGAGTGTTACATCGGACGGTGGAATCTTTTTCTTGCTGTATAGGATACTTCGAGCAATTGTAAGCCCCTGGAGCTCCTGGTACATACCAAGTTCATTTTCAAAAACAATGTCAGAACCGATTGTTGTCACAGCTTTTTCGTTTTCGACGGGTTCTACCTCTCCTTGTTCCAGCTGCTCCTCCTGCCTACGCATTTTATTAAAACTATCAAGCATATGGGTGTTTTTTACCTCAGATACCGCTTTTTTGATGTGTCCTTGGAACTCGTCAATTGTCTCGCTTCGCGCTGACACCCCATCTATTTGGTGAATGACCCATTTGGCAAATTCGGGTGATGGCTCATCAAATGCGGATTTAACTATACGAAGTGCGTCTGTAAAATTCTTGATTCTCTTGATTTGGTCTCTGCTCTCTTCTTTTGCAACGTTCTCCCTTGTGAACATTTCGAGCCTTGCAATCGAGTCTTCATTTGCATCGTTAAAATCAAAGACAAGGAACGGTTCTGTGTCCATGACATTGTCATTTTTCAAGTCGGTGTAGAAATTGTACGTGGTACCATTTGTCAGCACACCAATTTTCTTTGTACCAGTCGTGTGGTGAAAATAACTTCCAAGCTGATTAGCTTCATTGATATCTAGGGGTGCATTGAGCGATTTACACTCAAGAAGCATGACGGTTTTCCCGTCTACATTTACGGCATAATCAACCTTCTCGCCCTTTCGTTTCCCCCAGTCGCTGATAAACTCCGGCACCACTTCTTTCGGATCGAAGACATTGTAGCCAAGTATCTGGAGCATAGGCAAAACAAATGCAGTCTTGACCGCCTCCTCCGTTTGAACAACTCCTCTGTTGACTTCAATCTTCTTCTTGAGCCCCTCAATCTTTTCCTTCAACTCCACAGCGCACCCCCCTGGATGGATTATCACATGGGAGCTATTATACACAGAATGGGGGAATTTAAAATAGGAGCAACAATTCCATCTCAGTATATTTTATTTCCTTAATCACAAATCACACCATCTGTGCTTACTTCATTTTAAAAATATACTGTGTCACAAGCTACAGCTTTTCGTTACAGTAATTGTATCAGCAAATCCGAGGTGATTAACACGGAAATAACTCCGAATTGCAAACCAATTGTAGCAAGCATTCTTCAAGTGTTCACATAAATCCTATTATCCAGTCAATATAAAAACGCCCTAGGGGCAGCTTCACCGCTGCCACCCCTAGGGCACTCCCAAAAACCATAATCCCAAACCTTCCGGGATTAATTCATTTTACTTGATGATAGTTACCGTCTTTGTCTCACCGTCCCACTGCACCTCGGCTCCAAACATCTCAGACATGAACCTGATTGGAACCATGGTTCTGCCGTTCGAGATTTCTGGCGGCATCTGCATTGGGGTTGAGACTCCATTAACCAGGGCATCAGCCCTGTCAATCCAGCATATGATAACATCGTTGCCACGCCTGAGTGTGATTCTGCGGTCGGCATCATTCCAGTCAAGCGATGCTCCGAACTCCTCGGTGACAACACGAAGAGGCACAAGCGTTGTGCCATTCTTGATATATGGTGGCGCATCGATGAGCTTGTTCTTGCCATCAACGTTGATGTAGCCCATACCGATTATCAGCTTGATTGTGGTCTTTGCTGAAGGCAGCTGAACCTTTGTCACAATAGTCTTTGTTCCACGTCTGTCATAGGTGAGTTCAACTTCATCACCCTCTTTGATATCGGAGCAGACTGAGATCGTCTCACCCTGGAACACCTTTGTGGTGGCGGTGAGTTCAAACCTCAAAACGCCGTCTTCGGTTTTGACAAATATCGTCCTTGATTCACAGTCGGAGAACACAATCGAACCCTTGACCACAAGACCTTCCTCAATTGTGCCAAGCGACTCAATAATTGTCGCATTGAACACAAACGAATTCGTTGGGTCATATGAGCCAGTGATTGAAAGCGCGCCCGAATGAGCAAGGTCTGACACGTTGCCCTCCTTGCCAAACGATAGCACCTTGGTCTCTGTTGTGAATCTAATCATCACAAACCTGACACCATCATCGTCATCAACCTTTATCCAAATTGTCTGACGCTTGAGGTCAAGCTCCATCATCTCACCCTCAATCGTCTCATCACCCTCTTCCAGAGCCTTCACATCAACCTCTTCGGCGTTGATGAACAGATCAAACGGGTCGAGTTTTCCGTCAACTACAACTGAAGAACCCGCAACAAGGTCAGCACAAGTGACTTCCTTGCCCTCAAGCAAGATCTTCGTTGTGGCATCAAGCTTGACCTGAACAAACTTCATTTCAGGCTCACTTGTCTCAATCCAGAAGATCATCTTGTCGCAGAACACATCAACGACAACACCCTTTTGCATGACCTGCACCGCCTGCCTTGCTGCAAGTGAGATGCTGTTTGTGGTCATGACGGAGTTGATTGGGTCAACCGAACCTGAGAGCTCCATGATAACACCAGGTCTGAGGTCCTCAAGTGTGAGTTTTTGACTCTTGTACTCGAATGTCGTCGTCCTATCGATGTTAAGAAGCAGGTATCCATCTGCGGCTGCATCGACTGACATGAGGGCTATCTGCTGGTCAATCTTCTCAAGCTTGACCCAGCCCGTCTCCTTGTCAACCTCGACAATCTTCCCTGTGAAGGTGATTGGTTGAGGTGAAACTGGGAGTATCTCGATTGTGATAGCGCTTACCTTGTCACTGTCGGTATAGACTCCTGTGACCTTGATGAGGTAGCCCTTCTCAATCTTCTTTGGTTCGATGATGGACTGCTTGTAGATGTGCTCTGTCTCATCACTGATTGTGATTGTTATCTTCTTGCCAGCATCATACTCATCGATTCCAACGATAATACCTGATTCAACGTTTATCGAGTCAACTGTCAACACAGACTGGTAGTCAGCGCCAGTCTGTCCACCCTCGGAACCGCCACCGCCAGTACCTGGGTCAGTTCCGCCACCGCCTGGAGGAGATGGTGGTGGAGTTCCACCGCCGCCACCGCCTGGAGGAGGAAGTGGGGTTGGAGGTGTTCCACCTGGGTCTTTCTCGTTGTCCTCGGTCGTGGCGATTATCGAGATGGCAATCATATTGCCATTTTCGTCCTTCTCATAGACGACTGTCACGTACATCGGTGGTGAAAGGTTATAGCAATTTGACGCTATTCCATCAATTGTGATTGTTGTTTCGCTGTTGATATAGAAGGTGTGATAAAGCCCATCATCACCCTTGACCCTGATGAGGTTGTGCATGCAGATGGCGGCAACAAGATCACCAGAAATGCTTTTGTGTTCGGTGCTTCCGCTATCACCATCATCTATAACCTCAACCCGCGTGATGTCAATAATCTCACCGTTGACACAGACTCCATAAAGGGTAACCGTCATCCCGACTTCGAGTGTCGAACATGTCACAAGTTTTCCGTCATTAAATATTCCAGCGTTTCTGATGCTGTAGGTGTAAAGTTCACCGTCGACCTTGATAACGATGACCGGATTAGCATCACACTTCACGCTAACGATAACACCGGTCTTTTCAAACTCGCCCTCGCAACCCGATTCATCGCCTGTCGCATCGACAATAGCTGCGTGGAGTTTTCCCGCATCGTCTGTGTGACCTGTGATAATAACAGTCATGCCGGTCTTCAAATCCTCACAGGATGCTGATTCACCGTTGACTATGATTGCCGCATTTGCAATAACAAATGTCAGAATATCGCTCTGCCATTTGATCGTAAGAACTCCACTCGCGCAATCGACCGTTTTTATCTCACCTTCCCAGGTGTCGACGGGATGGGTTGTTGTGACATCGACTGTGACAGCGACCACGTCACCCTCAACAACGAGGGCGTGGACAAGAACCTTTTCTCCAACAACCAATTCACTGCAATAGATGATATCGCCATTTCTTGTGATGGAGACACCTGGTTTGAGCTTGATTATAACGGATTCTCCAGAGTCGTTGACAACCAACACCCCTGAGACGCAGTCGATACTCGTGATGTAACCATCGATAACCCTCTCCTCTGGTTCGCCATCACCAGGGCTGTCAAACGCCGCAGACGTCGCATCGATTGAACCATCTTCTTTCACAAATCCCGTGACATTCGCCAAGTCTCCAACAGAGAGGTCAGCACATGTCGCGGTCTCACCATCCTTGGTGATTGAGGTCGGAAGCTCAACAACAAAATCACCGCTTGCTGTGTGAACTGTAATCTTGCCATTGGCGCAATCGAGAGCCTTTACCACTCCAACCAGGGACACAGGCTCTGGCTCAGGTTCGGGTTCTGGCTCTGGCTCAGCGGGTGAATCAAATGATGCCGATGTTGTGTCGATTGAGCCATCTTCTCTCTCAAAACCTGTTGCAATAACAAGGTCTCCGACCTCAAGGTCATCGCAAGTTGCTGCTTCCCCATCCTTGGTAAATGATGACGGAAGATCAATAACAACAGAGCCAGTGCCTGTTGTGACTGTTATTTTTCCGGTTGTGCAGTTGATTGAAGAGACAACGCCTGAGATGGAGACCGGTTCTGGCTCGGGCTCAGGTTCCGGTTCGGGCTCTGGCGGTGTATCGAATGCTGCTGAAGCAGCGTCAATTGTACCACCACTCTCGATACCTGAAACCGCGGCAAGATCACCAATTGCTATGTCTGAGCATGCTGCTGCCGTACCGTCTTTTGTGAATGTTGGGGGGAGTATAACGATGTAGGTGCCACTGGAAGTTGTTATTGCCACTTTCCCGTGTGAACAGTCAATTGACGAGACCCTTCCCATGATAGCAATTGGTTCGGGTTCTGGTTCTGGTTCTGGCTCTGGCTCGGGATCAGGTTCTGGTTCAGGGTCTGGCTCAGGCTCATCAGCGGATTTGGCAACCACTGAGTAAGCGACATAAACTCCCCACTCCTCGACACAGTTAGCAGTCGCCGTATCGCCAACTTGAAGCGACGAACATGATGCGTTCTGGCCATCCCGCGTGACGACACAGGATGTTGAAACTTTAAACATCACATTACCGCTTGCCGTCGCAAGCGTTATCATCGGACAGGAAACAGCCTTTATCTCGCCTGTAAAGGTGTACCTTTCAGACTGCCTTATGGCATTTACAGCTGATGCCACAAGTTTTCCGTTCACTTTTGTTCCAGCAACTGTGACCTTATCTCCAGCCTTCAAGTCTGAGCAACTCTTGGTAACACCGTTGATTCTGATTGTTGCATTGGAAACATCAACCGTATGTGTTCCATTTGAGGTAGAAACAGAAATCGAAGTCGGGCAACTTGTTGAAGCGATTGTGCCAGAAAGGGTAAACGATTCAACTGGAGCCGTTGCCGCAACCATTGTGGCATAGTACTTATCGCTCTTCTTATTGCCAGTTGCTACGATCTTGTCACCAACCTCAAGATCTGAGCATGACACAGCCTTGCCGTTCCTGGTGATTGACGTACCAGAGAGATAAAGTGTGATAGTACCGGTGATTGTAGAGACTGAAATGCTGCTTGGGCAACCCTTTGACGAAAGCGTTCCGCTTAGGTTGAAGGGGACATCCTCATCCTTCGGAGGAGTCGTTTTACCGCCGGATGCCTGAATCCTTGTGGCCTCTATCGAGCTGCCATCGTACTCACCAACAACCATAACTCTCATGCCAGACTCTAGGTCTGAGCACTGAGCAGGTGAACCATTTACATAGATGGATGTTTGTGAGGTCATTGTGCAGGTAACATTACCTGAGAATCCCATCACAACCATCGAACCTGAACCGCAACTAACCGATGTGATTGTTCCTGAAACGGACGTTACGGCAGACACTTGCGGAATCACAGAAAGGAGCATCATAGCTCCAATTGCAATCGCTAAAATCCTTCTCATCGTCGTGTCTCCTTTGAGTATTTGCTCATAATACGACAAACGCATCCTACGGGTTCAAGCAGAACGTAAATTTTTTAAACTTCAAACCGAAAATCTGTTCAATTGTCACAGTTGCTCATACTGCCTGTATTTATCAGAATCTTTTGAATTCATTCCTTACCAATTTCAAAATTAACTCTTAAAATATTTTGGTTCGTTTTCGCATTCATTTGTAGTTACTTGCCGAATGGACAAAGAGTCAATATAGTCACCACCGAAGAAGGTGACTAACAAGGAGTTGGCGGTATGAGAATTGGCATCATCGGAGCAGGATCGGCAGGATACGTGGCTGCAATAAGAGCGGCCGACCTTGGCGCAGAGGTTTCCATCTTCGAGAAGGAAAAGATCGGTGGCACCTGCCTAAATGTTGGTTGCATTCCAACCAAGGCTTTGATTGCTGGGCTTCACGCTCTCAAGGTTGCCAAGAACTCAAGCGTGCTTGGTGTTGACGGAATGTCTGCGACACTCGACTATGACATCCTTCATGACCATAAGAACAAAGTGGTTGAGACCAATGTCAAAGGAATCCAATATCTCCTAAACAAACGCAAGGTCAAAACATTTGACGGCAATGCCACCATCCCTGAGCCAGGTATCATCGACTCTCAGGGAGACAGGTTTGAGTTTGACAAAATCATCATCGCAACAGGCTCTATCCCTGCAAAGATTCCAGGGATAGAGTACGACGGCAAGTTTGTCATGAACTCCGACCACGCTCTCTCACTCCGCGAGATTCCATCCACCATGCTCATTGTTGGTGGTGGTGTGATTGGGCTTGAGTTTGCTGGCATCTTCTCAGCTCTCGGAACAAAGGTGACAATTGTTGAGATGATGGACAGACTCCTCCCTCAGGACGACGACCTCTGCTCAAAGGCAGCAATGAAATTCGCTACAAAATCTGGCATCGATGTCCTGCTTGGCGCAAAAATCACAAAGCTCTTCCGCGACGGTGGCGAGGTTGAGACAAGGATAACAAAAAGGGATGGCGAGGAGATTGTGACAAGATTCCACAAGGCTCTTGTGGCAGTTGGCAGAGCACCAAACCTCGACACAACCTCGCTTACAAGGCTTGGTATAAACTACGACAGGGGTGGAATAAAGGTCGATTCCTTCATGCAAACATCCACCCCAAATGTCTATGCAATTGGTGACTGCACAGGCGGGTATATGCTAGCCCACGTTGCCTATGCCCAGGCGAAGGTTGCAGCAGCGCATGCTGTCGCTGGCAAGTCTCACCCGATGAGATACGACAACATTCCACGCGTAACGTTTGTTGACCCGGAGATTGCAGCCTGTGGATACACATCCGGACAGCTTGAGGAGCGGGATATCCACGTCTCATGGCACAAGTTCTCATACATGGCATCAGGCAGAGCCAAGGCTCAGGGAATCAAGGACGGCAGCTTCCACATCGCAGTTGATGACGACAGAAGAATCAGGTCTGCTGTCATCACAGGCGAGGGCGCTGGCGAGATGATTAGTTTCTTCTCACAGGCAATTGCGATGGAGACAACGATTGAGCGGCTCGAGCAGGTGATCATCCCCCACCCGACACTCTCTGAGATGGCAGCAGAGGTGATTGAGTGCGCCGGGGGGATGCCAGTGCATATGTAGTAACAAAAATAGTCTCATTCTCCCCTCTCCCTTACAGCAAGGGAGAGGGGCAGGGGTGAGGGTTTTAAGAATAAGTAACTATAGTTATATTAAACGAGAACCGCATGTTTATCTTTTAGTTCGAAATCTTGGAGTATAACCACTCCACCATCAACTCATACATCTCAACCGTCTCCTGTTTGTCCACAAAAATCCTATGGCCGATGTCATACCACTTAATGTCGATGTCTTTCCCAAGCTCCTTTGCCTGGTTTACAAACGCTTCAACCTGACGTTTTGGGGTGCGGATGTCGTTCTCACCTGAGATGATAAGCACAGGAGATTTGAGGTTTTCCACATACGTAAGAGGGGAACTTTGCTTGTAGCTATCTGGATTTTCATCCGGCGTTCCTTTGTGCAGTTGGCACAAATATTTTCCTATTCCTGGACTCCCATCCTCATAACTCATCTTCCAGTCTGCAACTGGTTTTGCGGCAATGCCTGCGCAAAATAGGTCTGGCTTTTTTGTAAGCGAGAGCAACGTCAGATATCCACCGTATGACCCACCGTGAACCACCACCTTGTCAGGCATCGCAATACCATTTTCAACCAAGTATTCATAAGCTTTTTCCATATCCTCAAGCTCAAGCTTGCCAAGCTGACCATCGATACTGCTTTTGAATTCATTGCCAAAAAGCATCGAACCATGATAGTTGATTGAGAAATACGCAAATCCATGATCAGTCCAAACATCAGATTGGAACCGTTCAAGCTGAGTTGCCATTGGTCCACCATGAACATGAAGAATTGTCGGGCACGGCAGTTTTCCTTCTGGCAAAGACAACCACGCCTGAATCTTATCTCCCCTTGCCCCGACAAACTCAACACTCTTCCACTTCAAGGAGGGCGGAGCATCGAACAAATCAAGGATTGTTCGTTTGTAGTTGCCAGTCTCAAGGTCAAGCGCAATGTATCTGTTCGGTCGTGTTGAATCCTCTTGCAACACCCATATCTCATCGCCCACAATTTCGGCAAACGTGAGAACTCCAGACGGGATGTCGAGTTTGACAAGTTCCCCTGATTCTAAATTGTAGCGATATAGATTGTAGGTCACCCCAACAAAGTTGCTGACAAGCGCTATGTCCTTATCTACGTTATAGTCCTCAAAGAACACATCACCTTCGATATCAGAGAACAAGAACTCCCTTTTATCGTTTCTGTAGTCCCAGACAAATGGTTTGTAATAACCCCCTCTTTCATCACTGTTGCCCAGAATCTTCCCAGCTTGTTTCGAGAATCTTGCGCCAAGCAGATTTTTATCCTCGCTCACAACAAGCTTTGCCAAAACCTCACAAGTGTTCATGTCAATGACGGTGAGTACGTTTCTACCCGATGTGTCACGCTCTTGCCCGTGAAACGCTGCTATTGTCTCTGTCGGGTCAGTGGCAGGGGTTTGCAGGTAGGTTGTGGCAGAGAATAGAGTTTTGCGCCCTTTCACACTCCCATCGTCACCCAGGTAGATTGCAAAAGCCTCATATTTGCCGGTCAAATATGCTACAGACATTGTAATTATTTTGCCTGTTTGGCTGAATCGCACCATCTGGCAGTAGTACTCAGGCAAATCGGGTGTCAAATCCACCATCTTCCCGGATTCAATCTCCAGAAGCTGAAAATGACCTCGCTCATTCCCTTTTGTTTCACCCAAAAAAACTGCATACTTTCCGCAGGGCGAGACTCCAAAATAACTTGCATCACCCTCATACTTGAGCCTATCAAGCCCTCCCGTTTCTGTGTTTAGAACATAACCTCCTCTTTTTCCATCGACATTTGCTGTCAGGACAGCGCGAGACGGATTGTTACACGCGGCAAAAGGGATTTCGATCTTTGCTGCATTCAATCGTCTCTTCCAACTTGCATCATCATTTAAAATTGGTTTTCTCATGAGAAAAGTCTTACATAAAATCTAGATTATCAAACCAATAATCCGGCCTTACAAGAATTTCATTTTCCCATATAATGTATGTGGGGAGAAATTTCAAAGAGGATGTTTTTTTGATACAATGAGGCTTATTGGAGGCAGAAGAAAAAATGAAGAGATTCATTATTATGGCGATATTTCTTGTGATTCTGACATCACTTGTTACGCCTGCTGTAATCTATTCCCAAGGCATCAAACCTCAATACAATTTTGACGGAAACTCAATTGAAAGGCACGAACTGAGTCATGACGGACAAACCCGCACCTACTGGGCATATGTTCCCTCATCATACACAAGTGGCATCAAAACCCCGCTTGTTCTTGTGCTTCATGGCGGGGGAGGCAATGCCAAATTAGCAGCCTACATGACAGGTTTTGCCAACCTAGCCGAAGAGGAAGGTTTCATCTGTGTTTTCCCAAATGGAACTGGAATGTTTAAGGATAAACTTCTGACGTGGAATGCTGATTCCTGTTGTGGATATGCTGCTGAAAACGACATAGATGATGTCGGTTTTATTGATACAGTGCTCGATGAATTATGCGAAGGCTACTCAATCGACGAAACCCGCATATACGCAACTGGAATGAGCAACGGAGCGATGATGAGCTACAGACTCGGTTGCGAACTTTCACACAGATTCGCTGCGATTGCGCCCGTCGCTGGAGCTCTCAACTGTGAATGCGCTCCATCTGCACCGCTATCTGTTGTAAAACTCCACGGAACTGATGATGAATATGTCAGATATGAAGGTGGAGTGCCAATTGTTCAGACGGACAAGGTACCAAGGGTTGACAGATCTGTCGCCTACTCAGTCGATTTCTGGACAAGGAACAACGGATGTATGGCAACTCCCACAGAAAGAATCGATGAGGATTCGTACAAGATAGAGACGTACAGCGGAGGGAGACTCGGTACGGAGGTCAAGTTCTACACCCTTAGGGGGTTTGGTCACGCTTGGCCAGGCGGAAACAAGGGCCGAGAAGACGCTGATGACCCAACTTGCGAAGTTGACGCAACGAGCGTCATCTGGGAGTTTTTCAAGGCACACCCAAAGCAGGAAAACAGACTAAAGGGAGTGAAGACCTGGGCATATCAGATTGATAACCTTGATGACAAGAGCGTCAATGCACTCTCCGAGAGTAGCTATGACATGTTGGTGGTCGACAGAGTTGGGAGCATGAAAGAAGAAGAGAGCCGAGACGATAAAGCATTTGTAGATAAACTTAGAGAAAGTGATGAGAAGATAGTTCTTTGCTATCTCGATGTTGGTCAAGCAGAAAGTTACAGAACGTACTGGCAGGACGGTTGGGGAATTGGCAACCCAGAATGGATTTTGGGAGCAGACCCTGATGGATGGGACGACAACTACACAGTCAAGTTCTGGGACAGAGAATGGATTGATATTATGAAGGCTCAGCTTGATGCAATTGTTGATGCTGGGTTTGACGGGGCATATTTTGACTGGCTTGAAGTCTATGATGCAAAGAGTGTCAAAAATACTGCAACCGCCGAAGAAATTGACGCAGAACAGGCATTGATCGATTTTGTGAGGGAACTCACCAGCTATGCAAGAGCAAAGAATCCAGACTTTCTCCTGGTTGCCCAAAACGCATCCGAGATGGGCAAACAAAGGGATTATCTGAATCTATTTGATGCAATAGCCCAAGAGGCTATTTGGTTTGATGGTTCGGGTGATCCAGACACATCAGACACCGCCGCTGACATACCAGTTAACCCAGAAACAACGGATGAGCTTATCGCAAGCCTCAGGATGTGGTCTGATGCTGGTTTGCCTGTGTTCAACTGTGAATATGCGGTGGAAATGTCTGATAAGGCATATGCCTATGGCAGACAGAACGATTTCATAACCTATTGCACAACCTGCCCACTCGACAGGCTCAGCGACACTCCACCAGATTTTTTCCCACCTGATAATGACACTGAAAATCCTGACAACAAAACGGACTATGTCGAATATAAGGATATCCCATACCTAGTCGAGTCAGGAATCACCAATGAAAAACAGCAGTCTCTGGATGTCTACGCGCCAGAGGATGCATCAGATGCCCATGTGATGGTCTATGTCCATGGAGGGGGTTGGTCAGCTGGTGACAAGAGCGTGGTACACGACAAAGCAACCTACTTCACAAGCAAGGGCTACATCTTCATAAGCGTCAACTACAGGCTCATACCTGACGGTTTTCACCCCAACAACGCAACGGATGTTGCTGCTGCTCTCTCGTGGGTCTATGACAACATCAGCGAGTATGGTGGTGACCCCAACTGGATTAATCTCATGGGTCACTCAGCCGGTGCTCATCTTGTCTCGCTAGTTGCAACAGATGAGAATCTGCTTGCAAAATTTGGCAAGAAGCTATGGATTATAAGAAGTGTTACTGAGCTTGACACAAACGCTCTGAATGTGCCACGGATGATGGAAGCAATCGATAGCTCAATATACAAGGATGCGTTTGGTGATGACCCAGATATCTGGAAAGATGCTTCACCCTATCATCACATCGAACCTGACAAGGGAATCCCACCATTTCTGCTCATCCATGCAAACGAGCGAGAAGCAAAGGAGCAATCGGCAATCGAGTTCGGAAAACAGCTCTATCTGTCAAACATCTACTCCCTAAGGGTGGCGGCTCCCGACAGAACCCACGGCACCCTCAACCAGTTCATCGGCAAGGAGGGGGATCAGTACACAGAGGTTATCTTCAACTTCATCGAATCCCTCTACCAGGAGCGAATCCTGGAATTCTCAATAGACGCAACCGAACCAAAGGGACTTCTGACTGTTGATGGTGAAAAAGCATGGGTGAAACTCAACTGTGTGCCAGAGATTCAAGAGGGTAGAACATGTGTTGGCATTAGAGACATATCAGATGTGGTGTTTGATGGTGACATAACATGGGATGGTGAAACAAAAGTTATCACTATTATCTCAAGCATCCCGGATGGAGAAACAGGTGTGCTGGAGTTAATGGTAGGCGAGATAATGTGCAAATTCACAAAAGCTAGACCCAACGGTGAATACGAGACCGTTGAGCGTAAACTCCTCTATGCCCCCTACATCGGTTCAAGGGAGAAAAAATCAAAGGAGTATAACTACAACAGGACGTTGGCAGCACTTCGAGATTGTGTGGAGATTTTCGGGGGATATGTCTACTATAATTCACAAACTCGATACGTCACCTTCAAGTTTGACAAGTATTTAAGCAAACAACCAGTTTGGAAGGAGTGATTGCCTGGCTTGACAAAACGCAGTCTTGATGTTTCTATTTGACTATGAGGGAACTAATTTCGTTTGCTCTTGCTGGGATGCTTGCCCTGTCTGCCGCTCTGCCAACCAATTGGGGTGTGGAGGGTGGTGACAACAACCGTTCTGGTCATATTGGCGATGTATTCAAACCCCCCCTGATGATTGCCACAAGCTCAAGTGGCGCAAAACTTATAAAAAAGCTTGGCAAAGACGAGGAAGACACCGTCTATGCTCCTCCTGTAATCACTGATGGGAAGATATTCGTTGGTTCACTCAATGGCAGACTGCACTGTATCGATATCGACACCTTTGAGGAGGATTGGCATATCGACAGAGACAACATCACCAAAAGGAGAGAGGTCTACCGCTCTGCTGCGTGCGTTGATGGTGATAGCGTGTATATCGGAGATATGCTCGGTTTCATGACATGCTACAGCGTCTCAGGGCAAAAAGTGCTCTGGCAGAAGAAGTTTCCCCAGTGGATTCTCTCGTCTCCGATTGTTGATGAGGGACTCCTCATCTTTGGCACAGACGACGAATATGTGAGAGCCCTCAACAAAGAGACAGGCAACGAGGTCTGGAAAAGCGAACAACTGGCAGGGCCAGCCAACAACGGAATTGTGCAGAATGGCGATCTTTTCTATATTGGGTGCTGGGGCACAAAGAAGGGGCAAGTGGGCAATCTGGAGTGTATCAGCAAAAAGACTGGTAAGAAGGCATGGACAAACCCCACCAACACGGGCGGTGCCATCTCCTCAACTCCCACCTGCTCAAATGAATTTGTTTTCGTCGCATCCACATATCTGGAGAACGGAATAACAAAAGGCAAATTGACCTGTGTTAGCGCAAGTGGGGAAGACAACGGATATAAATATTGGCAATCGGAAGACTCTCAGCTTATCAATGCGATAAGGTCATCGCCAGTCATAAGTCCCGATGGAACCAAGGCCATCATTGGGTGTCGAGACAAATCCATCTATTGTTATGAGGCTTCGACTGGGAACCTTTTGTGGCAAACAAAAGGATTCTCACACATAAATAGCTCAGGAATTGTGTCAGACAATTACTGCTATATCGGCAGTCAGGATGGTTATCTCAATGTGCTGGACATTAACGCAGAGGGTGACCAAAGCGGCACTGTCATGGTAGATTCAAAGGACTTTCCCCAGAGAATCCCAATCAAAACAACACAAACTACAGGAATCGGTTCGGTCGGCACCCCCGCATACTATGATGGTCATCTTGTTATCATTAACACGCAAGGTGAGATGGTGAGGATTGACCCAGCCCCTTTTGGGTGCCTCGAAGTCGGAAAGAACAAGCTCAGGGCGCAATCTGATTCACAAGTGCTCAATCTTGATATTGCACTCAGAAACAGCAGAACCTCCGAAGAAGTCCAACCAGAGGAACCCTTTTCTGGAAAAATCATTGTTGAGTGTTCAAGAATCGTGGATGCACAAGAGAACACTCTCAACTCAAGTGCTGATGAACCCAAGCCAATAACGCTTTTCTCGAAAAGCTTCAAACTTTCCCCATGGGACAGCGACCTGAGAATCTCCAGAATTGAGCTGGACTCACAGCTGGCATCGGGCAACTACAAGCTAACAATCAAGATTATTGACCACAACGCAGAATGGATAAAACTCACCGATTCCGGTGGGAAGACCGAAACCATCAAAAACCTGCAACAAGGTGATGGTGAGTCAGTTGAGATGGGTCAGGTTAATGTGACCTATGAAATTTTGCTCACTGTGGACAAACCGCTTCCAATCATGAGTATTGCCAACAACCAAATCACAATTGAAGAGAAAATCTATGATGATGAGATTGGAGACCAATCAAAGACGAGTGGTAGTATTTTGATACAAAACGTCGGTGAGGGTGTGCTGAGCGTTGAAATGGAGTGTGATAGCAACTTACTCCTTGATTCAACAAACCTTGAGATTGAGCCAAAGGGCGAGAACAGTGTATCCTTCTGGCTTGACCCAAACGCAAGTCTTGCACCCGGCACACACAAATTTGAGATAACAGTGACCGATACGGTAAATGACATATCTGAGACAGTTGAGGTTTTTTACGAGGTGCTACGCTCAGAAAATACTGTTGTCGTATGGATTGGCAGCAAGAATGCAAAGGTCAATAATGAGTTGACTCAGCTTGACGCTCCGCCCTACATCAAAAGCGGCACGACTATGGTGCCACTCAGGCTCGTGTCAGAGGGGCTTGGATTTGGGCTTGAGTGGGTTCCTGAGCTAAAAACAATCATCATCGACCTCGGAGGGAACAGATTCTTGAGGCTTGTCATAGACTATCCGACGGCGATCATCGAAGAGCCTGATGGAACCTTGACCCAACAGGAGCTGATTGTCGCTCCTGAGATTTCTGGCGGAAGAACATTTGTGCCACTGAGGTTTATTGGCGAGATTGTGGGAGCCGAGGTCGAGTGGAAAGCAGAAACAAAACAGGTCACACTCACCCGCTCCCTGAAGGAATAGAAACAGTTTGTTGAAGAAAGTGTCACATGAGCATGAAGATAATCGATGGTGATTTACTCAAACTTGCTGAGCAGGGGCTGTTTGATGTTGTGGTGCATGGGTGCAACTGCCACCACGCGATGGGTGGAGGGATAGCCAGACAAATATCTGCAGTTTGGCCAGAGGCGCTCGAGGCCGACAAAACCACTCCCTTTGGCGACCCAGGCAAGCTTGGTTCGATATCACAGGTGGAGATTCAAAGAAATGGCAACAGCTTCACTGTGGTCAACGGTTATACCCAATTCCACCCAGGGGCAGATCTGAGATATGACGCGCTCAGAGAGGTGTTTCAGAACATCAAGCGGGAGTTCCCTGGAAAGAAGATTGGTTTCCCCAAAATAGGTGCCGGCATCGCAGGCGGCAACTGGGAGAGGATAAAAGGGATTATTGAGGAGGAGTTGGAGGGGGAGGAATGTTGGGTGGTAGTCTTCAGAAAATGATACTCGCCCAAATAACAGACCCGCTGTCGCTGGGATCACGCCGCAATCGCTCTTCCCAGGAGCACTGATTCAGCGAGCAGAGGTGAAAACGGTATATCTCAGGTTTTCAACTTGAAAACAGAAAACGCTGAGAGAAACACCAAGAGTTTATCTGATTTGCATGTCCTTTATTGAATCGGTATAAGCAGATATGTCCGTATTGCCTTCGGAGATACTTTTCATCATCTCCAACGCCTTCGGATTCTTGCGATCGAATGTGATGTTTACTTCAAAACCTGGATATCTGAAAAGCAATCTGGTATCGTTCACCACCTGAATCCCTGACGCGTTATCAATGTTGAGCATAATATCCAAAGCGTTCTTAACACCGACTAAATCGATGAACTTTGCCACTATAATCACCTCCCCTTACAATTTAGCATTGGCACAGGCGCTAACGCATTACATCCTATAACCTATTTTCTTCCTTGTCAATATACCTATACTGGCATTTTGTTTTAAAACATAAACAGTAACCCACCCTATTCTTGCTCTTTTTACCACGCATTGTACTCCCCAGAAACAAAAAAGTAACGGTTAAAGATGATTACAGTTCAATACACGAGAAACATCTCTCGAATGCTAACAATGTCAACATTTCAAGATTAATAATGTCCATAGTTGCTAATCGGTTCTACAGAGGATTGCCAGTGACCGAGAAAGGATGAGTTAAACTAGAGAAAAATGGATGTTGGGCGACATTTCATAGATACACTATCCCGCATTCATGTTAGCGAGCGAAAGAATAGCAACAAATAAAATTAGTACTACAAATACACAAGACAATACTTTGACCAAAAATCCAAAATTAGCAATACAAACGGATAGGAATATCGCGGTCAGATTTACGCAAATTACGAACCATATGTAGAATTGAAATATAGAACCTGCACTAACCTTTATAAAGATATGTCCATTCATAGCGGCAAAGCTTCCCCCACCTGAATCAGATAAATCCATCTCAGTTAGGGGAATATGCTCTATTGCAATCAATCCAATTTCTTTTTCAATTTGTCTTATACGATTAATCACTGCATTCGAATACAACCTATTTCTAACAGCTCTTGCAAGAACACTCAACAATAGAATGACGTTGCCCGACAGCAGTAGTATAATGAGTAAATAAATGAAGAAAAAATCATTCGTCAATCTATTTGCTACAAAGTAGGTCACAACAGGGAAAATAGTCCCAAAAGTTGTTATCAGAAAAGTAGGAATATCCCAGAATTGATTATCTCTCATTCTGTACAACTGGAGACACTCAGTGTACTGCTGCAACAATAAACGTTCTTTCAATGATAATTCATCATCCACAATGATACTCTAAGAGGCAATACATCAATTTTCAATCCTGCAATGTCAAGACAAAATATACGTAAATTATCAGTCATCCAATATCACCACAACCCTCCACCCCTCATCATTCTTCTCAAATCTCAGCCCTCCGTAGGTGGCTGCCTTGATGCAGTGGAGGAATTTGTGTTTGTCGGGGTTTATGGTCTCTCCCAAAACTTCACACTCAAGCTGCCAGGACAACCCATATAGCTGAGAAAAACATCCTGAATTCATTGATTCACATTCAAATCCAGAATCTTTCGATTCAAGCTTCACCGACACGTCACCGGATTCATCGCGATGAGATATGTCACCTTCCGTGTGATGCCTTTGATAGATTTTTACTCTGGCAGTTTTTGGAATAAAGCCAATTGTGTCAAAATTTAGAATAAGCTCGTTGAAAAATCCCACGAGCAGGGACTCAAGCGTGGGTTTGCTCAAACCAAAGACAAACCTTTCGGAATCAGCAACCGAGGTCGGGTCAATAAGCAATTCGCAAAAACCAGAAACAGCCGACTCGAAAAGCTCTGAGAGGGTTTTCCCTCGAAGCTCTAATGCCAAGTCGGCTGTGTGATCCACTATCTCGTGGGGCATTTATCTAGTTTTGACTCTCTAGAGTCTGCTCCTGTTCTTCGTCACCATTTCCATTTATGTCTGGTTTGTCTCTTGAGATCGCTGTGACGGTGTCACTCTCTGCGAGCTTGATGAGCCTGACACCCGTCGCGTTTCTGCCACACTCTCGGATTTTGTCAATCTGAATCTTGATGGTCTGACCACCGCTTGTGATGATGAACAGGTGATCCTCAGGCTTGACCACACGGCAGGTGATGACAGGGCCGGATTTCGGATTTATCTTCATGGCACGAACACCCTTGCCGCCGCGCTTAATGAGTCTGAACTCACTAAAATCTGTTCGTTTGCCGTAACCATTCTCAGAAACACAGAGCAGACTTGCTCCCTCTTCCTCAACCTCCATCGCGACAACCATGTCGTCGAGGTTGAGTCTGATACCAATGACGCCCTTTGATGTTCTGCCTGTTGACCTGACATCAGACTCATTAAATCTGATTGCCTGACCATACTTTGACACAATGATTATCTCACTGTCAGGGTCAACTGGTCGGGATTTTTTGAGCCAGTCATCGCCATCGAGTGTAATCGCGATCATTCCAGTTCGACGCACCTTTTCAAAAGACTTGAGTGGGAGTTTCTTCACGATACCGCGGGAGGTCACCATAAAGAGGAACCTGTCATCCCATTCCTTGATTGGCAGGATGGCTGAGACAAACTCCGAGGGGACAAGCGGAAGAAGGGTTGTGATTGGTGTTCCTTTGGCTGTTCTGCCCACCTCTGGGATGTCATACACTTTAAATTTGTAGGCTTTACCGAGGTTTGTGAACGCCAGCATGTCCTCTTTATTCGTTACAGAGAATATATCCTTGGCTTCATCTGACTCGTTTGTCGACAAACCCGTGACACCCTTGCCGCCCCTGCCCTGGGCTCTCCACATCTCTGGCTTGACACGTTTGATGTAGCCGTCTTTTGTGATGGCGACAATCATCGGATCATCAGAGACCAAGTCCTCAGCGTTGAAATCAGCTTCCTCAACCGAACCAAACTTTGAACGCCTCTTGTCTGCAAACTCTTTTTTGAGCTCAAGAAATTCTTTTTTGATGAGCTTCTTAAGGCTATCTGGGTTCTCAAGGTACTCGGTCAGTTTCTTGATGATCTTGACGAGTTCTGCTATTTCTTCCTCTATTTTGCCAACCTCAAGCTTTGTAAGCCTGGCTAGTCTCATATCAAGAATTGCCTGGGCTTGCTGGGTTGAAAGCTCGAACCTGTCCATCAATTTCTGCTGGGCGTCTTGGGTGCTCTCAGCGCCTCTGATTATTTTGATGGTCTCATCGATGTTGGTAATTGCAACATGGAGACCCTCCAAGATATGCTTTCTTTCCTCGGCTTTTTTGAGTTGGAATTTTGTTCTGCGTACAACTGTCTCACGCCTGAACTCGATGAAACTCCTGAGGTTTTCGATGATGCCAGACTCAATCGGACGCCCATCAACAATCGAAAGCAAAATCCCGCCAAAGGTTGTCTGGAGTTGGGTGTGTTTGAAGAGTTTTTTCTCAACTACCTTCCAATCAACGCCAGCCTTGAGCTCAATGACAATCCTCATGCCCTCTCGGTCTGACTCATCACGAAGGTCGGTGATTCCATCAATCTTCTTGTTTCTAACAAGGTCGGCAATCGCCTTCACAAGGTTTGCCTTGTTGACCATGTATGGTATTTCTGTGATTACATATGAGGTCTTGTTACGGCTCTCCGCCTCGATGTGACCAACGCCCTGTTGGATGATTGAGCCTCTGCCCGTCTCATAGAAACTCCTGACACCGGCAGGAGAAACAATCTTTCCACCCGTTGGGAAGTCAGGACCTGGCATTATCTTGAGAATGTCATCAACTGTCGCGTCACTATGGTCAAGCAGATAATTCATGCAATCGACAAGCTCAGAGAGGTTGTGAGGGGGGATGTTGCATGCCATACCAACACCAATACCCGACGAGCCATTCAAAAGAAGGTAGGGAAGTTTGGCAGGAAGCAGGAGTGGTTCATCAAGTGAGTTGTCAAAGTTTCTTGTCCACTCCACCGTCTCTTGCCCAATCTCGTCAAGCAGGTGAGTGGCAAGCTTTGTCAGTCTGACCTCGGTGTAGCGCATTGCCGCAGCGGCGTCACCATCGACTGAACCAAAGTTTCCCTGACCGTCGACAAGCGGGTACCTGAACGTGAAATCCTGAGCCATTCTAACAAGCGAGTCATAGATGGCGGTCTCACCGTGGGGGTGATACTTACCCAGAACATCACCGACAACACGGGCGGATTTCTTATAGGGTTTGTTTGGCATATTGCCAAGCTCATACATAGCGTAGAGGATACGCCTGTGAACAGGCTTTAGACCATCTGTTGCGTAGGGGATTGACCTGCCAATGTTGACCGACATTGCATAATCGAGGTAGTAGTTTTTAAGCTCTTCCTCAATTCGTATCTTTTTTACTCTTTCGCCAAGATTATCCATTTGTCACCTAAATATCCAAGTTCTGAACTTCGTGGGCATGCTCTTCTATGAAACGCCTTCTCGGTTCAACCTTGTCACCCATGAGCAGCGAGAATAACCTCTCAGCTTCGGCAGGATCCTCAATCTGAGCCTTCAGTAGTATACGCCTCCAGGGATCGATAGTTGTCTCCCAGAGCTGCTGTGAGCTCATCTCTCCAAGACCTTTGTATCTTTGAACCTCTGATCTTGTGCCAAGTTCGGAGAGAGCTTTCTTGAGCTCCTCGTCGTTGAAAGCGTACTTCATCTTCTTGCCTGATCTGACCTGATAGAGAGGGGGCTGAGCGATGTATATGTGACCATTCTCGATAAGAGGTCGGAAGTGGTTATAGAACAGAGTTAGAAGCAGTGTCGCGATGTGGGCACCGTCAACATCAGCATCAGCCATAATGATTATCTTGTGGTAACGAAGTCTTGAGATGTCAAAGTCGTCCCCGATGCCACAACCGAGTGAGGTGATTAGCGCTCTGATTTCTGCGTTGGAGAGAATCTTGGCAAGGTTCGCCTTCTCGACGTTTAGCACCTTGCCACGAAGTGGGAGGATCGCCTGGAAGCGTCTGTCACGTCCCTGCTTCGCGTTACCACCGGCTGAGTTACCCTCGACTATGAAAAGTTCGCACTTTGAGGGGTCTTTCTCGGAGCAGTCAGCGAGTTTTCCAGGAAGTACAGATGACTCAAGTAAGCTCTTGCGCCTGACGAGTTCACGGGCTCTCTTGGCAGCCTCACGAGCTTTTTTGGCGATAAGGCACTTCTCAAGTATCGCTTTCAGGGTGTTGGGGTCCTTGTCGAAGTAGAAACTGAGTTTGTCTGAGACAAACCTGTCAACAACCGACTTTGCAGCCATATTACCAAGTCTGCCCTTGGTTTGACCCTCAAATTGCGGGTCACCAATTCTGATTGAGACGATGACAACAAGACCATCACGAGTGTCATCTCCGGCAAGTTTCATGTTGGCGTCTTTGATAATACCGTGGAGTTGCCCTTTGTCGTTGAGCACCCTCGTGATTGCCGAGTGGAAACCTATGACATGAGTACCACCATCACCTGTCGCAATCGAGTTGACAAATGAGAAGATGGTCTCTCCATAGCCGTCTGTGTATTGCATCGCAAACTCGACATAGATATCGTCGAGTGTGTCTGAGAAATGCAGAACCTCACGGTGGAGTGGGTCTTTACCCTCTGAAAGGAACTCAACAAATTCAGTCAGTCCGCCCTCGAAGTGGAACTTCTCGCTCTCACCTGAGATCTCATCAGTGATCGAGATATAGAGAGTTGAGTTAAGATATGCCAATTCCCTGAGACGATTTTTAAGGGTGGAGTAATTGAACTCAACTGATTCAAACATATCCGGGTCTGGCTTGAAAGTGACAATTGTTCCTGTCGAGCTTGTCGTACCCGTTTCTTCGAGGTCAGTTTCCGCAATTCCCTTGCGGAAACGTTGTCTGTAAACCTTGCCATTCCTCTTGATCGTGACAGTCAGCCACGATGAGAGGGCATTTACAACAGAGACACCGACACCATGGAGTCCGCCCGAAACTTTATACGTCTTTTTGTCGAACTTACCACCAGCGTTTAACTTGGTGAGAGCGACCGTGACGCCTGGAATGCCAAGCTGAGGATGTATATCAACCGGAAATCCTCTGCCGTCATCCGAGATGGAAACAGAACCGTCTGGATGGATGGACACATCTATGTTTTTACAGTATCCAGCCATTGCCTCATCGATGGCGTTGTCAACAACCTCGTAAACAAGGTGATGCAAGCCCCGCACATCGGTAGTGCCGATGTACATGGCAGGCCTCAACCTTACATGTTCAATACCATCAAGAACCTTGATATCTTGCGCAGTATATTCTTCCCTAGCCATTTGTTCTCCTTGATTTCAAACCTGCCCAGTGTATTGCAGAAACACGCTGTACTCAATCAAAAATGAGTTTCTATTGACCACCGTGCGTGTGTGTGGTAAACAAACGCTTATGAGTAAACTACTACGGTTTTTGGTAATCGGTTTGGTCACGATCACAGCACTGTCCTGCAGGGCATCCGTTCCATCAATGGTGCCAATTGGAGACATAGCGACCATAGATGTTCGAGGTGAGGTGCCAGACTATATACCAATCTATCCCGGCTCAGACAACTACATCGCTGACCCCCTCACAACAGACAGTGATATCCTCACCGGCACAAATCTCCAAAAGACCGTGGTGGGCACACTCACAACTGATGCCAACCCAGCATCGGTTTTCCAGTGGTACAAGGACACAATCGCGGAACTCGGGTGGATTCTCATAGACTCGCAGCAGTACAACGGCGCGAATGCCCAGATTCGAGCAATCAGGGAAGAGGAGACCATGGATTTGTCAATCTTGTCTGATGCGGTCACCACAAAGACTCATATCACATACCTTGTTACGAAGGAGGCATCGAAATAGATGAGAAACACGAAACTTGCACTCTCACTGTCTGTGATGTTCCTTTTGTTGTCCACACTTTTCTTGGGTGGTTGCCAGGAAAAGGTGCGATACTCCGCCGATGACCTGTTTGCTCCTCTCACCCCAGAGTCCGAGATAGAAATACCTCCAAAGCCGACTTTTGAGGACATTGTGGTCGACTACATACCCACCCCATCGTGGGAGGAGATGTTGGCAAAGTTTGTTCCAATCTATCCAGGCGCCAGTTTCCTCAGTGACAGGAAACCAAACATCAGCTCCAGTGGAGCCAATCCAAGTGTGACATACATCGAGGCTGAAATGTACTACAAGGAAAAATCCGAGGTACTCTACACCTGGCTTGTTGACCACCTTGTAGACCACGATTACGTTATCAACCGTAACATGTCAAACGGAGAGGATCCACTCATATTCTCTCCCGTCGATGGAAGGGCAATCATCAACGCCATTAACGGAGACGCAACCCTCAAGATAGATATCACACACATGCAATCAACCCCTGGTTGGTTCAAGGTTCAGTACAGTGGCTCCAGGAACAAACGGATGGAGGAGTAGCTTACTGACAGCACTTCATTATTAAGATAATGTTAACATCATCAACTTTATTATAACTTGAGTTGTACATGTCAGTCCTACAATACCGGTAAGGAGGATTGGCATGAAAAAAATTGGTGTCATTTTTGTGTGTCTGGTTCTTACTGTTTCAATGTTTGCAGTCTTTAGTCCAAAATCGCCGACTTTGGCGTCCACAGCCTACTCGGAGCAAGACATCTGCTGGACTCACCTTGTTGAGAAGGGCGAGGTTATTGGGAACCTGATTTGCTATAACAAAGACTATTTCGTGGTTGAGACTGAGATGGAATCTGAAATATCACCCACTTTTCCAATTTATAACAGCTTCATGTGTTATTCCTTCGAGACAGGCGAGAAGATGTGGGAGAGACCAATTGAGCCCGTTCTTGATCCGGACAAGATCTTTGTGAATCTGAGTAACTGGGTTTTCATGGATGACGATGCAATCTACACAATCCTTCCCCATGAGGATGACCCTATTCACTATTGCACAGCGGCAGCAATAAACCCCAAAACTGGTAACATCACCTGGACATTTGGCAAATTCAGGAAAGTGTATCTGAATGAAACGACCAAAGAATACGAGAGAATCGGAGTGCCTTTCATATCGCAACTCTATTTTATCGTGATTGAGAGGATTTGGGAGGACGACTATACCTGCGTTCATGTGAAGCACATAATCGATAAGAAAACGGGTGAGTCGGTGTTGTCGGAGATTGTGGCAGACTACTCAAAGGATGAGTTTGTCGGGCCACTCGTGCTTTTGCATATTTACGACAACAAATTTATATGGTCATCGAAGGGTTTGACCCACTGCATGGACATCAAGGACAATATCATCTGGACGAAGGAGAACAAAGATTTCTACGGGATTGATGACAACCCCAGCAGGGTAAAACTTCGATTTCTTGCCAACTACATCATCTCTTTCTATGACCAGACGATTAGATTATTCAACATTGAAGATGGCAAGGTTTTCTTTGAACATGAGTTTACAGGTGACAAATTGTATTACCCCCGCGGTGTAGCAGGCAAATATTTCATTTTTTACTCAATCAACAAGGACGAAAACGGTCAAGGCACAATTCACTTTAGTACCTCAGGTTCTGACCAGTTTCATGGTTTTATGGCTTTCAATCTTGAGAGCAAAGATGTTGAGTGGGAAATTGAGCTTGAAGAGGAAGATGACAAATACGCAAGAAGCTTTGATATCGTTGGAAACACACTATCGGTGATGTATCTCTTCAAAGACCTAGACTCCGACAGATGTTCCGATATTGACCAAACAGATGTGGTGCAATTTGATATTGAAACCGGAGAGGAATCAGGAAGTTTCTCTCTGCCACACTCTTATTACTACATCAAGTGTTTCAGCAAGTGTATCCTCGCCAAAAAGCTTGACAGGATTGACCTCTATGCAAACGATTGCGAGGATAGGACTATCGAGTCTCCGGTGATTGAAACAGCCGAGATGCTTCCTGTCCCTGTTGCCACAACTTCAAATATTGAAGTAACGCTTGAGGAGTTGTGGCACAAAGACGGCAAGGTGATACAGGTTATTGGCGAGGACAAGGTTTGCCTACTAGACAGACTCAACAATGACAAGGTCACGGTTGTGAAGGCGGAGGATGGGAGTGAGATTTGGAGTCGGGAGATAAAAGGAATTATTGATTACGACCATTTGTGGAGCTATCCTGATTGCCGCTCTCCAGTTTTTTTTTACAAAATTACTACACGAATTTTAGCTGGGCTAATCTAGACGATGAAACGGTAAATAGCGAAATTAAAAAGGGTGAGAACCCTTATGTCGACGGCAATATTGTTTTTGTGTATGCACCAGATCCCAGAAGAGGGACCCAGAAAAATCCACAAAATGCGTTTTGTGCCTTTGATTTAGATACTGGCGATCAAGTCTTCAAAGATACCCAGTACTCTCAATGCATCGGATACTCTGAGGGTGTAAGGTACATGCTCAATGAAACTCAAGTTGGCGCATACAAGGGTGATGAGGAACTGTGGACACACGACGCTCTTGAAGGTGATTTCACTGAAGAATTCGTTAGATTGCACTACATGTCAGACAAGTATATTTTCATTGAGGTAGATTTATTCAATAGTAACCTAGATTATGAGGATGTAATCATTGAAATACTTGATAGAGAGACTGGTAAATCAGTAAAATATCTACGAGATTTGACAAGTTTTCACAGTTATTTTGTAGACAACATGGCACTATATTACACAAGGGGATTCGGGAATTACAATCTAACATATCCAGATTTATGCGGTAAATGCGACACAACCACACTCTTCAAGATAGATATTGACACACTAGAAGAGGAATGGTCTCTGCAAAACGATGAGTACAACTATATACTCACCACAAGAAACCAAGTCTTAGATGATGTTCTTTTTGTGATGCTTTACGATAATGAGAGAATAACAGGTAGAAATATCAAGAAGAGGATTCAATGCATCGATATAAACTCCGGTAAACCAATCAAAACCTTTGAGTTTGACAAGAATATCAACACCTTTCTGGTTGGGGATGGGTATCTTGCAATTGAGACAGACACGGGTGTGACATATTATTCATTATCAATAGATGCCAATGATAGCGGTAATGCAACACCGGAGTTGCTCTGGAGCAAAGAGAACACAAGCTTCAACACAATCGACGGGGATGAGCTCTACGCCTACACAAAACCAGATTTCGAGGGAGACAGCTATGATGTGTCGATATCATGCTCAAACAAGGCAACAGGAGAGAGCATCTGGGAAAAGCCAATCAGGGGCAGGATAGAAGGGGAAAGGTTCAGGCCTATTGGCGCACCTGTTGTTTTTTTTGAGGGCAACACCTGGATTGTGTGCAATAAGGATGGGGTGATTGCGAACAACTTTTATTATTACGATTTCTTCAATACAGAACCCTTCATTTACCCAGATGAATTATACATAGATTATGACTACGAAAGCCATGATCAAAACAAGGGTGTCGTTGTTTACGATCTTTATACAGGTTTGCGAAAGGAAAGCTCAAATCTTGATCGAAGTTTCTTGGGTAAGGATGGTGATAAAAGGCTTTTTCTTTATTTCGACAAACTAAGGCTGGAAACGAAAGATGAGATAATTTGGACGTTGGATGAAGAGGAAATGGGAAATTTCTATAGTAGAAGCAGATACATTTTCTCGGATAAATACCTGATTACAAACACTTATAAAAATGGTGCCAAAAGAATTGTGATTATTGACAAATCCACAGGTGAGGTTGTCAAAATCATCGAGAGTACTTCAAAGCGAGAACCAGACTTTTTTGTCTGTGATAATAAGCTATTCTATTCCATCTCACACACTGTGGAGGAAAAACCTTCAGAGGAAAACTGGTCTGCAAATACCTCGTTGGGTATGCTTGACCTTGAAACACTTGAGATAGTTTGGGAAAACAAGAATCAAAAATTTGTCTTTTTTCCAAATCAGAGGAATCAAGTTGACGATGGGAAATTGTACGTAATGGCATCAAACCAAATAGACAGGTACAAAATTGAGGAGTGCAAAACCATCCTGGAGTTTGATATTGAAACTGGAAGGATTTTAAGACAGCTTGAGTTTGATGAATATATCTCATATTTTGCTGTATCTGATGGGAAGTTGTATGTCGAAGATAATTACAATTTGTCTTGTTATGCCATCTCAACAGAAGATGGTAAAAATAAAGATGAAGACGAGGACGACTCAAAGGACAATGACAACAAGGACACAGGCATTCCAAAAGCCAGCACCGAACATGTCGACACTTCCTGCAGCTGGGTTTGCCCAAACGGTGACACAAACGCCACAAACTCGGTTGTGGCAGAATGCCTGTCAGAAACATCCGAGTTCGAATACTACGGTGGAATTCAGCTTGATTATGAAATCAAATACGCGATCTCCTACGGTGACCATATAATTACACTATCGAAGGATGGAAAGCTGTATTGCTATGATACATCGGTCGATGAAGAGGTGTGGAGATACGTTGATTGCAGAGTCAATTGGTGTTTCATCTACAAGGACAATCTGGTTTTCAATTTTGCTAACTCACTCTACTCAAGAACTGGTATCACCAATAGAGACGTGACACAATGTCGAAAAATAAAAGATTTCTCGCAAGTTTGGTCAAATGATTTTGTTACCATCAAGAAGTTTTTTCCAACTATCAATGGAAACATCATGACCAGTTCTGATTTCAAAACGTTAGGAGATGAATTGCTTCAAAAAGTTAATCTTGATACGGGGGAAGCTGAGTTTATTAATATTGCGCTCCCAGAGAATATCACACCACACCCAGACCTTATTGCATGTTATCTTGACGATTACATCATAATGTACGAAGAACAAAACAATTCTTACAAACTCTATGCTTTTGACATTGAGAAGAATGAGGTTGTGTGGAGCAGGGAGGTTGTGGATCAATATTACTACAGACACCCAGACTCGATACAAGTCAGGAATGACAAACTATACGTTTCGTATGGTGGGGTGAATTTATATACCGACAAAAACCTGCCAAAAGAAGATGTGAAAAAGATGGTTGAGTGCATCAAAATTGAGACTGGCGATACACTTTGGAGCTATGAGAGCCCTGGCATAAAATGCGCAATTGATGCCATGGATGATAACCACTTGGTTGCACTTCAAAACGAGACACTCATGTGTTTTGAGCCAAAAACTGGCGCAATTCTTTGGAAAAAGGAAGCGATGAAGTTGGGCGGAAAGGCAATAATCGTTGGTGATTCAATCTTTTGCTCGATTGCTGATGAACCTGAAACGGTTGAGAAAAACCGAAATTTCAAAACATTTGTCGCAAGGCTTGACATAAATACTGGTGAAACAAAGTGGCAAAGCTCATACTCAGATTATTTTAGTAATATCTTATATTCAGACGGGAAACTCATAGCCGAGGTTGTTGACCAGTCCAGCACAAACAGAGAGGAGACATTGTATTACCTGGCATATTGGATTGATTCGGAATATGAACAGATGAAAACTGAAGAACAAGACTCAGTATCAAATACAACTGAAGACGAATCTGGAGAAGTGACAAAACTTGAGGCAGTTGCAACAATTGATTCTGTTGGATTATACTGCAAATCTAATGGGAGCATTTTTGGATTCAGGAAATCTGATGTTGAGAACAACACACCAAAAGTAAGCGCAAAGATTGAATCTATCTTGAGTATTGATACAAACACATTATCTGTTGAGTGGGAGCAGAAATATAGCAGCAATTTATTCTTTCAATATCAAAGGTGCATAACAACTCCACCAGTTTATTTTTTTGAAGATAGATGGGTCGTTTGCAACAGTGATGGCACTGTTGATGAAATACAGTATGCTGATATTGATGGTGGATCGAACAAAAACCATCCCGACTTGGCCTACATGCATCTCAACAAATCCATTGGAAACAAGGTATTTCTAACATCTAAAAACAATCTGAACTGTTATGAGGCAGAGACAGGTAAACTCCTTTATTCATTTGATATGGAGACATTTCCCTTTGTTTCAGATGACAACATTTTGATCTATGGTAATGGATACAATATTGTAGCATTTTCTGGTGAGGTTCTATGGAAAAGAAACAGCAGATTTGATTTAGATGAGAGATATATCCCCTATGATTCGAGTAACTCAGAAGAATACTTCATTCTTGGCTCAACAATTGCCCAATGCTATGAAAACGCCTACACAAAAATCCTTATCATCGACAAATCCGATGGCTCAATCGTAAAAGAAATCGACAATTGGGAAAGATATGGTGGTTACTTCTATGTCCATGATGAATATCTGTACTATACAACAATCCCCCTGGACAATGACAAACCAGACAATCAAAAGAACAATGTCACAAAACCGCGTCACACCCTGAGCAGAATGAACCTTTCCAACCTCGAAGTCGAATGGTCATTTCAAAATCCAAACTACAACTACTACCCCTTTATCCCAGATCAGATATGTAACGGGAAAATGTATGTTTTGGCATCTGACACAAATAAGTACTATGACATAGACCACTGTAAATTCATCCACCAAATCGACATCACAACTGGTGAAGTTCTCAACATCTATGAGTTTGATAAGAACATAGAATACTACCTCATCTCAGATGGGTATCTCTATGTCGAAACGGCGGATGAGTTGAGTTGTTATCCGGTTGACCTTGATGCAGTGTCAGAATCGGGGTCTGAACCAATACCTCCAGAGACTGATCCCAGACCTGAGCCCTCCCCACCAGAGGTTGAGCCAGCACCTGCTCCAATTTCGCCGGAAACTGAACCTAAAACTGAGGCTTCTCCGTCAGAAGATGAATTCAATCTAAACGCCAATTGAACTCCACTGGAAACTAAAGATTTGAACAATACTCTCAATATCACATGGTTTGTAAAAACACAGCATATTGAATCTGTACTATCATGTGCTGAGGGGTAAACCTGGGAGTTACGTGATAGATGTCCTTTGTGATTGGTAACTGGAGGTTGATAAGCATATGTTTAACCAGCTGAAAATGGGTTTCCTGAGAATGGTATTGGCTGTTTTAATAGCAATTATCGTTGTTTCTCCACACTTCACAGGTGATACCTGCAATGGAGGAAATTCAAACAATTTTTCTGATTCATCACTTGTCTGCAAGTGGTATGCCAAAGATTGTGGAATATTGAACAACAGTCGTGATAGGGTGACAATCTACAAGAAGTACAAAGGTGATGATGTTTCGATCATAGAAGCCATTGATGGTGATATCATATGGAAAGATAAAGTTACTGATATTCAACATCACATTACATCAATGGGAAATCCGCTCTTCTTTGCCTGTGAATCGCCCTCAGGAACATCTTGGTATGATATAAACAGTAAGAAGACCACAATTTTGACCAATGGTTGCGCCTATGCGTTCAGTATTGAAAATCTGGTATATCTTTATGAGGGGGATTCTGACGATAAAAAACAACATATGAGAATTTATGACTCCAAGAGTGGCAAGCTCATCAAAACAAAGGAAAACATTGAGCAAAATTGCATAGGATACTCAGATGATATTGTGTATTCAGGAAATGATTTCTGTGTGCGCGCCTGGAAAGATGAGGAAATGCTGTGGGAGAATTTGATTGTTGTGGCAGATGGGAAAAAGGAGGCATACAAGTATCAACATTCCATGAATGATGATTACCTATTCATTGCCACTCAGGTTTTCAAAGGATGCTGTATCTACGATGACTGGGTAATCAAGGTAATCGACAAGACCGATGGTGAAACGGTGAGATATATTCATGATAAAGCCTCTTTTGTGTCTTTCTTTGTGGATGATGACACCCTCTACTATTCGACTGGTTTCAATAACTCCTATCCAAACAGTAATCACCGAAACATGTATACTCCAGGTGAAACAAACACTCTCCACAAGATGAACACAAAGACACTTGAGGACGAGTGGACACTTCGCTCAGGTGATTACAATTATGTGATCTCAAAAATGGAGCGGATTGATGGCAACCATCTTTATGTCTTGTTGTTTGATGATATTCCAAACGATGAGCCACAGATATACAACAAGATTCAATGCATAGATGCCGATACTGGTGAACCAATCAAGACATTTGAGTTTTATGAAAACATACACTCATTTGCAGTTGGTGATGGTTTTCTAGTGGTAGAATTCCAGTTTGGAACAGCTTGTTATAAGGTTGATCTTAAAAACTCTTCTAATGCTGAATATGAGGTGGTGCCTGAACCAATCCCGGGACTAACGCCTGCTCCAACTCCAACGAAAACTGAACCCGAGCCTACTCCACCTGAAACTAAGAAAGAGCCAGATAAAAAACCGGTCAAACTACCACCATGTTTACCCATTTTAATACCAGAATACGAGCTTGTTTTCAAAGTGGGTGAGAAATCCTACACAGTCACCAAAGACGATGATAGAACAACAATGGCAATGGATGTTGCGCCTCTGATTCAAGGCGGCAGAACATTTATTCCAGCCAGACATTTCACAGAGCCACTCGGGGGCGAGGTCTTGTGGGACAACTCAGAAAGAAAGGTGACTTGCAGGTTTGAGGCTGGTATCGATCCTTCTAATAACGAGAAGGTTTATAACACACTGGAAATGTGGATTGGGAAATCGAAAGCCAAGTACAACGGCTCAGAGCGCGAAATTGACCTAGACAACCCAGAGGTAGTACCCACCATCATCGATGGCAGGACAATGGTACCGATGAGATTCCTGGCAGAGAGTTTTGGGTGTACAGTTGAGTGGGATGCAGAGACAAAGGAGATAACTCTGATATATTATCGATAGGGATTTACGTTCGAATTAGTTTTGTGGAAAAATGGAGTAGGTAGCAGAAATCAGAGTAATTATATTTACACACGTAATAGTCTCGGATATTCTGATCGACTGGAACGCTGGAAGCATGGATGTTTGTTCAATGTGTTCGAGTAGATTCGAATGTATCATTGAGTCGTTTGTCGATGCAATGGAGGTAACCCTTACATGTTCGAAGTCATTTCCGTCCCTTGACAGAGTAGACAGTAAAGATAAAGGAAATTATTCCAAAAACCTGAAAAATGTCCGGTGAAAACATAAGATAAGCAGCACTGGTATCGAATATTTATTGTTGTCTGTGAAGTATCTAGAGGTATGCAAAAAAATACTTTGCCATTCAACTAGGTTGATGATATAGTACGCCCATAACCTATGACAGTACACTCACCGTCAAGGGTTATGGGCGCGGAGGTGATGCGTGTATAAATTTAAAGTGTTTGTGGTGTCAATCGTTCTTTTGTTGTTTCTAGTCAGCAGTAATTCATTGGGCTCTAAGGCTGAAAATGAGTATTGGATAAAGCTCGATGAATCAAGGTATCCGGAAGTCAACACCATAAATCCAATACCAGATGATTACCTACATGAGATGCAAGACATCCACTTTTATGGGGAGGGTGAATTAGAGAATATTTGGACATTTGAGATTGATACAAATGGAAGAGGCATGGTTGGCAGATTTGGATGGTACTATCGATTCCCTAAGTTTCCAATTAGGCTAGTGAAAGAAAATTGCGCTGATGAACATGAATACATGAATGATTATTTAACGAATACGCAGGTTATCTGGGCAGACTTAGCGAATAAGGAGCTTCAGGTTTCTGATACAAGCTGTTTGTATCCTGGAAACTGGAATATTGGTTCAGACTATAATATCTGTACTCCGTTTTCAATTCATTGCGATTCAGAAGATTTTACTACCATGACAAGATGTCCACAATCTCAGGCATTCAAGAAAAAGGTGGAATGTTACCATACTGACACTCAAGAGAAAATGTGGGAGTTTGTAGATGTTCATCCGGCATACATGAGTAAGTGGCACAGAGTACTCCCTGTTTTACATAATGGTGATGACTACTTCTTCGTAGACGGCAGAATAATATGCTTTGACCCAAGAAATGGAGAAATAAAGTGGGGAATAGAGTCCAAACACAGTGGAAGTTTATACCGCCAGATAAACGATATTGAACTGGCAGGTGACTATATATGGTTTTCAGAAGAACAGTATGACCTGGATGATGCGGGTAATTTCTTAGAAAATGAGAAAGGATTTTACAGGATCAATATTCGAACACAAGAGATTGAGAAATGTGATATTGATTTAAAAAGACCAAAGGGGCAAGTTAACGCAATATTCTTCAAAAACACAGTACTTGTTGGTAATCAAGAGAAATGTAAAGAATATGATATAGACACACTTGAATACATCAGGGATGTAGATTTTACAGATATTGTTAAAACAGCCAACCCAAAAGCCAATTACCTCGGAAATCCTTGGTTTATTAGACATAATTGTGTAGGTAACTACATACCAATCACATTCATGTATGATCCAAATCTTAACAATTTTCAGTATGATTTATCCGATAGTTTCACTCAATTCTATTATGGCTTCGGTTTTCCAACGGCCTACCATTTCCTTATCAGTAGAGATAATCCAGATGATTTTGTGATAGTGCCAGATAGTCTTACAGGTGATTGGAAATCACACATGCAAGTTGTTTGTGATGAACTGCTGATACAAACAAAAGGAAGGATTAGCTGTATTGATCCGGAGACATTTAAGGAAAAGTGGTTTATTGATAAAGATAAACTGGAAACATCAGAGTATGTGCATGTTAGCTATATTGGCCCTGATGGTGTGGTTCTTAGGTGGGATACCAAGAGGTATTACGTGTATGGTGTTTCTAAACCAGAACCGGTCCCAGAACCTCAGCCTGAGCCAACCCCCGAACCGGAACCGACTCCTGAACCAACCCCAGAACCTACCCCCGAACCAACACCCACACCAGAGCCAGAACCTCCAATACAGACCAAGACAATCCTCAAGTTCCAGATAGGAGAGAAGAAGCAGTGGCTTGATGGTGAAGAACGTCTCATTGATGTTGCCCCCGTAATCCTAAATGGCAGAACACTCCTTCCAGCAAGGTTTGTTACAGAACCTCTTGGTGGAGATGTCGAGTGGGATGGGGCAGAGAAGAAGGTAATATGCAAACTCGAAGCACCAAGCAACCCCACAGATGAGCCAACACCAGAATCACAAACACCTTCATTCATTGGTCCACCGAGTCCATTTCAAAGTGACATAAACACCCACAACTATGATAACCTGTCAAGCCACAATCTATTGAACACCTCAACCACTGAAACATCATACAACACAGTCGAACTCTGGATAGACAAACCCACCGCCAAGGTAAACGGAGTAGAAACCCAAATCGACCCTAACAACCCCGACGTTGTCCCCACCATAATAGACGGTAGGACAATGGTACCGATGAGATTCCTGGCAGAGAGTTTTGGGTGTACAGTTGAGTGGAACGCAGAGACAAAGGAGATAACTCTGATATATTATCGATAGGGATTTACGTTCGAAATAGTTTTGTGGAAAAGCAGGGTGGACGCAGAAATCTAAGGAAATAACTCCGATATATCCAAACTTACAATGAGTCATTGGCTGTGTGAATGGCAGAGGTAGAGGAAATAATCTCACAGATATCAACACATCTTGGTCGATATTAAACCCAGTTTACAGGCAAATCACGACTCCTGGCATGTTTACTACATTTCCCACTTTAGTATAATCGAGAAAGGTTGTTTAGAAGGTGTGTGTCAATCTGTATTTTAGAGAGGGGACGCTATGAGATCTAGATTTATTTTACTTTTTGTCAGTGCGATGTTGGTTGTTAGTTTCATTACTATAGGAAATGAGTCAAAAGCAAACCCTGAGATAACCTATAGCAATGTTGTTGTATCGAAACTTGCCGACGGCAATAACAACATCAGTTTCACAAATAACACGAATGACCATATATGGTTTGATTTCTACTTTTATAATGGTGATGAGCTGATCGAGGATCGCATTGACGACATTGTCTTAAAACCACAAGAATCAAAGACAATAGAAACAAATACATCGTTCACGAGCGTCTCTCTTTCCATTCTGAGAATAGTTGAACGAATCTGCATATCGCCAGGATGTGACTACAGTAGTGACATTCTAATGGAGGGTAAGTTTTCATCAATCGATATCACGATTGAACCCGATTCAAACGGGCGTTTTACACTTGGACCTTGGGAAACAAAAGAGATTGACAACGACTCAAGTGATGATAAACCAAGAGTGTCATTTGTATTGCCAGATGGATATAAAGTTGAAGTATTCAAAGTAGGATTAGATGACAAACATGAAATATACGACGGCCTAGAATACAATATATGCAATCATATTGAATTTGACTATTCAGACAATTCATTCATTGTTGAAAATTTCTCAAACTATATTGTGCAACTGAGCTATAATGGCTTCAATAAATACTATAATATCTACACAGATGAGCCAATAGATTCTGTAGAATTTACATACTTGGACGAGATTTTATCAGAAGAACAAGTTCATGTCGGTATATCCAGAAACGATACTGATTTTGGCACTTTGGAATATTATTCCACAAACAATTCGTGGCTTTTATTGGATAATTACAAATATCCATATGAAATTCTCAATGATAACATTATGATAAAGAGAAACTGTATTGATGGCAGATTCTATATGCTCGATAATAAACTCACTTTCTATAAATATTTCAATTACTTCATCAAAAATTCTATACTCAATGGAAATCAAGTCTGGCGAAGCTATATATATGATTTTGATTTTATTGTTCGAGAATCCATCTCAGAGGGGACACTAATATGTCTGGATGAAAATTCTTTCTCGAACTGCGATCTTTATATTTCAGAAGATAAAGGTAGCTTTGTAAAAGTCGAAAACAGCTATTCCATTTTGGGTGATTTAAATGAATTCAGATTCAAGATAGTAGAGCCAAAATCGAATGAAGAAGATGAGAGTGGGTACAATATTTCTCTTGAAAATGGCTATAAATACACCCTCAGAAAAATCAACGACAACAGCAAGAAAGAGATAATATACACATCTGAATGTCCTTTAGTGTACAGAATTGGCGAACCTGACTACGTCAAAGGAATTGAAAAACAAACAGCAGATGTTCCTCCGACTATTATTAATAATCGGTCATACCTCACAACCAGATACATCATTGAACCTCTCGGTGGGGCAGTCTCCTGGGATGGGACAGAAAGAAAAGTAACATGCAAACTTGTCAGAGAAAGTGACTCATCCTCAGAATTCTCAGAAAACAATCCAGCCAAAGATGATGCAAATGTCATTGTTGAGCTTTGGATTGGCAAACCCACAGCAAAAATCAACGGAGTAGAAACCCAAATCGACCCCAACAACCCCGATGTTGTTCCCACCATCATCGATGGCAGGACGATGGTTCCAATGAGGTTCCTGGCTGAGAGCCTGGGATGTGAGGTTGAGTGGGTGGCTGAGACAAAGGAGATAATTCTGACTTACACAGTGACAGCAGGCACCGAAGGGGAGATAACTGTTCCTGTGGAGGATCCTGTGAGGGATGATCCGGAATATTTATACGTCGGGGCAGACTCAACACTGCGATTCCACCACCTAAACTGCCGATATGTGGAACAAATCTTGCCCGAAAACCGTGTCTATTTCAAAACCCGTGAGGAGGCGATAAAAGCCGGGTACACCCCATGTGGGGTGTGCAAACCATAAAAACCAAGCCTAGCTCCAAAAAGATTTCAAGAAAGAAGATATGTCCAATGTCAACATTAAATCAACCGATTATTGGTAGTTTGACATTGAATATGATTGTTTTTATATTCACAGTATCAATTCAAGGAGTGTGGTAATGACCATTTACTGTAAGTGAGTTCAGTCCGGGGATCGGTTCGATTCCAAGGGGACGGGTCAGCTCCACGCTCATTCTTCCTAAGATATTACTCGTCAAAGAGTAGCTCTCCTGCCGTTTTTTCTCCACACGACACATGTGGGGTCGTCCTGTTCGGAAGTCGTGTTTTTGCATGGTTCTACCATCTCTTCTGATTCAAAAGGAGAAAAAACGTGAAAAAGACAGACATGAAACTGCAGGATGTACAAGGGGTTTACAGCGGAGCCGAGGGCAACCTCTGGGAACTCATCATGGGCGAACAAATCCATGTTGGTGGTTTCAAATCCTCCATGGAGCTTGCAACAAACGCCGGAATCAAAGAGGGAATGAAGGGTTGCGACCTCTGCTGCTGCAGCGGCGCTGGCATGAGATTCCTTGCCAAGAATTTCAAAACTGAGATGACAGGCGTTGATGCAACCGACAAAGTAATCGAAGTCGGAAAGAAGCGCGTTGAAAATGAGAAACTCGTTGGAAAAGTGCAGTTTGTAAAAGGTGACGTCACTGATATCCCAATGGATGATGGCAAGTTCGATTTTGTCTGGGGCGAGGACGCCTGGTGCTATGTTGAGGACAAGGGGAAACTAATATCTGAAGCCGCAAGAATGCTCAAACCGGGTGGCATCATCGCATTTACCGACTGGGTTGAGGGGCCAGCAGGGCTTGCTGACAACGAGGCTCATAGAATCAACACGTTCATGAAATTCCCCTACATGGAGTCAATCCCCGGCTACAAAAAGCTTCTTGAGGACAATGGCTTCGAGGTGAAGGAAGCCTCGCAGATTGAGTTTGCTGATTATGTCGACTTCTACATCAAGATGCTTACAGACCAGCTTACATACGATGCCCTCAGGATAATTGGCGATGACATGGAACTTTTCCAGGCAATGGGCGGCGAGATGGCATACATGAGCGAGGTTGCCCACAAAGACAAGATGACAAGAGGTCGCTTTGTTGCCGTAAAGAAGTAACAAACCAAAAACAATGAAAGCCTGTCTATACTGCTGCAACACACCGATTGAACTCGTTGAGTCTTTCGGACTCGATGCCAGAAGGTTTGTTTCCTCTGGCGCGACATCGGATGAGTCCAGGGGCGAGATTCACCCTGGGGTTTGCTCATGGTGCAAGACAATCATAGGGTCACAAACAGATGACGATATCCTGGTAGCATCGAGGACATGTGACCAGGCAGCAAGAGTGCTGGATTTTAGAAGTCGTCAAAGTGGCAAGACACTGTTGATTACTCATATGCCGGCAACTCGAACTAAAGCATCATATCAATATTTCAAGAGTGAGATTCTGTGGCAAATAGACAGGCTTTCGGAGATTACAGGAAAATCTCCAAACGAAGATAGGCTGGATGAGAGCATCAGAAAGTGGAACCGTATCAGGAAAAGCCTCAGAGAAAACAGAGGACTTCTTTCTGGTTCGGCTTTTGTGGCGCTTGTTCACAAAATTATGGATGGTGAGACAAACATTTCAGTAAATTCAGATTTTTCTTCAGGAAAGCAAGACTCAAGTTCGATGAAAATAGCGGTGGCTGGTTGCCCGACCTCAAAAGCTGAAATTTCTTTTCTTGAGATGATTGAGAAAAATGGGGCATCAGTTGTGTTAGACGCAACCTGCACGGGAGACAGGTTCTCAGAGCTTGAGGTGGAGGAATCAGGAGATCCGGTTGAAAATCTGGCAAAAGCTTATTTTGAAAGGATTCCTTGCATAAGGGCAAGACCAAACACAGAATTCTTTGACTGGATGAAGATAAAAACAAAGAGGCTGGGAGTTGAGGGAGTTATTTGGAAAACACTCCGTGGGTGTGACATGTGGACAGCTGAGCTTGAGAGAGCAAAGACAGTCCTAGATTTGCCGGTTCTTGGGATTGACATCAGCTACTCTGATGTTTCAAGCCCCAGAATCCAAACACGGGTTGAGGCGTTTTTGGAGAGTCTGAGATGAGCTACATCGACCCACAACCAAAAAAGGCTGGTTTCTCGGAATTCATGAATCTTCACACGGCAATTCCAAAAGAGATAAAAGAAAGTTTTATCAGTCTTTCTGACACAGATTTTGAATATGCGTACATGGAAAATCCAGGTTGCTTTACTGAGCTTGAGGGTGACACAAGGCTTATGAATCTGAGGTTTGATAATTCGCTCGCATCCCAGAGGTTGTGGTCGTTTTTGCTCTCCGAGGAGGAGCGACTCCATAAATCCAGAAAAGCCGGAAAAACAATCATAGGAGCTATGAAAGATCTGGGTACTGTCCCAATCATCGCATATGCAAACCCTGACAATATCGCCTTTTATCCTGACGGAGCCTGGTGGATTCCCTGTGTTATGGAGATGTCAGAGGGGCTTTTGAAACTCTCCGACAGGGCAGGGGTCGGGGACGAATTCTGCCCCGCAAGGGCAGCATTGGCAGCATTCATTAACAGGGCTCATTTCCCCATTCCAGACCTGCTTGTAGGCGCTGTTGGTTCGTGCTGCGATGACTTCTCAGCTATCATGTCTCGGATTTCAACGCTAGGCTACAAGACACACTGGTGGGAGCTGCCTTACAGACGAGAGGAAGAACCAGGGAATGGTTCTGTCAGACTTCCCACTGGAGTCTTTGTGTCAGAGGAAATGGTTGACTACGTTGAGGGGCAACTTGAATCGGTCAAGACGGCAATCGAAGAAACAAACGGAACCAGAATCTCAGACAGTGACATCGCGGGAAGCATCGCGAAAACCAACAAACTGAGGATATTAATTCAATCCATTCGAGATATGGCATATAGGACAAATCCTTGCCCTCTGCCATCACTTGAAGCTCAGATTGTTGAGATGATAGCTTTGCATTTCTGCTCGGATATGGATGAATCCATCAATGTCATCTCGCACATCGAGCAGATGATGAAAAAAAGAGTAGCAAATGGAGAAGGAATTCTGCCTGCCGACAACTGCAGGGTTGTGTGGGTAAACCCAGTTGCCGATTTGAGGGTGATGAACCTTGTTGAGGATTTGGGTGGCAGGATTGCGGGGACTGAGTATCTTTTCCGCCATGCTCTCATCCAGATTCCAACCGACATCAAACCAATGAGAGCTCTTGCCCAAACCGCCCTTTGTGACCCCATGATAGGACCAAGTATTTACAGAGCAAAATTGGTTGCGGACGAGGCTGTGAAGTATAGTGCCGAAGGAGTCATCATAAGCGATATTCCAGGAGCCTCCCACTGCGCGACAGAGGGTAGAATGATAAGAGATTATGTGGCAGACAAACTTTCTTTGCCGGTGCTTGAGATAACAGTACCCCCACTCACAGACTCAGCAATTGGGCAAATCTCAACAAGGCTTGAGGCATTTTTTGAAGTAATCAAAGACAGGAGAAACCAGATATGAGCAGATACACAGTTGGCATAGACCTTGGCAGCAGAACAACAAAAGCGGTTCTTTTGGATATTGATAGACTTGAAGTCACGGGCAGTTTTGTGGCAGATTCGACCGTCAATCCCAAGGAAAACGCCTCATCGATACTTGACCATTTACTCGATTCCTGTGGCATCACAAAGGACAAAGTTTCTCACATCACAGCGACAGGATACGGCAGATACATGCCAGATTTCTGCGACAAGGTGGCAACGGAGATTACCTGCCACGCAAAAGGTGTTTCTGCCCTCTACCCCAACATCAAAACCATCATCGACATTGGTGGTCAAGATTCAAAAGCGATATTCCTCGACGATACGAGTCGTGTGGCTGATTTCATCATGAATGACCGCTGCGCAGCCGGGACAGGAAGGTTTTTGGAGGTTGTTGCAAAAATCCTGGAGACCGATGTTGATGGTCTCTCCGAGTTATCAGTGAGCGCAAAGGATTTGGTAGAGATAAGCTCAATGTGTGTTGTGTTTGCCGAGAGCGAGGTGATAGGTATGCTCTCAAGAGGCGTGCGCAGAGAGGACATCGCGGCAGGTATCCATCAGGCAATCTCAAAAAGGATCGCAGGCATTGCAGAGAGAGGAAGGGCGACGCCACCAATAGCTTTTACTGGCGGTGTTGCAAAAAACCTGGCGATGATTCACGCGTTGTCATCCCAGCTTGAGGAAAGGCTTATCGTTCCAAGTGACCCACGAATCACCGGCGCTCTTGGCGCTGCAATAATATCGGCAGGTGAGATTGGAGTAAAAGTACAATCGCTGTCAGATTCTGCCATTCCAACGACCAGAGACAAAGTGGCGAGTCGGGGTAAAACTCCAAGTGTTGTATCCTATGCATGCGAATGTGATTGTGCTGAAGATACGCCAGGCAGGCAGTCTGATTGTTGCTCAAATGATGACATTGTGGGTGATAAAACCAATTGTGATACCGTGACTAAAAATCACGAATCCTGCGATTGTGCATGTTCAGATTTGGGCGAAAACCATGTGTCAGAATCTGGAATATCCTCGTGTTGTTGCGAAGAACAAAAAACTGGTTCTGAACCAGGCGGTGGGGCGTGTTATGATGAGGCCTCTGGCAAGACTTCAAAGTTTACTTGCTGTGATTCGACTCATGAAAATATCCCAAAGTCAGCTTGCTGTGAGTCCAGTTCCTGTGAAACATCAGTTTCATCTTGCTGTGATACAAACCCATGTGAGTCCTCAAAACCAAACTGTTGTGATTCAAAACCTGTTGATGCGTCACAATCAACATGTTGTGAAAGCAAAACTCAAAATACTTGTTGCGAGAGTGAAAAACCAAGTTCCTGCTGCGAGGATGAAAACAAAAACGCATGCTGTGGTGACGAGAAACCGAGTACATGCTGCCAGCAGGAACAACCTCAATCACTCCATAGCGTGCCAGCACTCGCCAGGTTTGACAGAATGGTCAGTAATTGTATTGAGTATGCAACAAACGCAAAAAAAGAGGGTAAGAAGGTCATCTCGATGTTTTGCGAGTATACCCCCCGTGAGTTGATTATCGCCGCGGGAGCCGTTCCTGTGTGCGCTTGTGGTGGAAGCCACACCATGGCGACAGCTAGCGAACGCGACCTCCCGGCAAACCTCTGCCCACTCATCAAATCCTCCTATGGGTTCTTTACAGAGCACGCCAATCCAATCTTTGAGATGTCTGACCTTGTGGTTGCCGAGACAACCTGCGATGGCAAGAAGAAGATGTACGAACTCATGGGCAAAACTAAGCCGATGCACATCCTTGAACTCACACAAAAACCAGATGACACAGAGGCATTTGCCCACTGGCTGTCTGAGATAAAAAAGCTGAAGGAAAAACTCGAAGAGGTGACAGGCAATAAAATCACAGACGAGAAATTGCTAGATGCAATCAGGCTCATGAACCGCGAGAGGTCTCTGAGGCTCGAACTAGCAAGTTTTGCTGGCAAAACCCTCTCTGGTAGAGATGTGCTAGAGGCGAAGAGCCTTATTTCTGGAATCGAGTGTGACCACAAGGCATACAAGGACATCATCGACCAATCGAAGGAATCGCAAAACGGCAAATACTCCCACAAACCCAGGATTCTCATGACTGGAGTGCCAATCCCACACGGAGCCGAGAAGGTTATTGATATTATCGAGACCTCTGGCGCTGTGGTTGTCTGCCAGGAGACTTGCACTGGTATAAAGCCTTTGGTTGAGAATATCAGCACGGAAGGGGATTTGACAGAAAACCTCGCCAGGAAGTACTTCAAGCTGCCATGTTCCGTGATGACTCCAAATAGCTCAAGGCTTGAGTTGATTGACCAGATGATTGAGACGACAAAACCTCAAGGTGTTGTCGACCTCGTGTGGCAGGCATGCCACACATACAACATCGAGTCCGAACTTATCGCCAAGCACGTTAAGACACGTCACAAACTGCCGTTCCTGAAAATCGAAACCGACTACTCACCCTCTGACTCTGGACAGCTGAGGTTGAGGGTGGATGCATTTTTGTCACTGATGGAGAATAGGTAATATGAACATTTGATATTTTCCAATCTTTTATCTGACACAACTTTGTGTTGGAAAAAGCATGAGCGAATTGTTTTTGAATTTATCGCACAAATTTGACTGCTTGAATATTGATTCATTCTTACGAACCAACTATGGTTTTAATACGTTTATGTATTTGAGGAGGTGATAATGAAAACTATAACATTAATTCTACTGTGTGTTTTTCTGTTGGTTTCTACGAGTTTTTCTGTGGCTTCTACATACAGTAGCAATTGTAATGACAATATGTTTGGTGGTAACCCACAACGAACAAATTCCTTTCCAGAATGCTCAATGGATAGTGATAGATTTGTGTTGCAGACAGCTTTCAAAGATATAAATGCTAAATATACTGATTTACGTATCGTACGATCTTCGGATGATATCCTATTCTGTAGATATAAATCAGTAGATGGATTTAGATTTATATGCTATGACAATGAATCTAATAAGATACTTTGGGATATTGATTTAGATATTAAACGTATGTATGAAGAAGTAACTATATTCGATAGTTATTTATATTATTTGACAGATAAAAAAATTGTTTGTCAAAACATAATAAGTGGTCAAATTATCTGGTCAAGTACACTACCCAACTCACATGACAGTCATAGCTCCTTTTATGTGTTATGCGAAAAAGGATTATTCCTTGGTTTTAGGGATAACTCAGTGTATCAATACAACATAGAAAACGGAGAAATACTCTGGCAAAAAGATATCATAATACCTGATAACATGGAAAGTGATAGGGGCAGACCAGGATTGGCGTATATCGACAACAAGCTTATATTTTATAACTATGGGTTATATTGTTTATCTCCTGAGAATGGTTCTATTATTTGGCAAAATACGGATTCAAAAAATGAACCATTACGCTGTTACTCACCGTATGGATTATATGCAACAGATAAAGTAATTATTGTTCTAAGAGATTTTGAGTTTGGTATCGTCGGGATTAATGCAAATGACGGTAGGATAATTTGGGAAACTAATATCGCAAATTTCTGCAATATCAGATTTCGAACTATCCATCAGAATAAACTAGTCGGTTTGTCTACAATAGACATCACCAATGGTAGTGAGATATGGAAAGATAAACTACATATCTATGATGGTCAAGCTGTCTCCATTGGAAACAAGATAGCTGTTAGCGAATCAGGTAGGCTTGATATTATTGATCCTAGTACTGGCAATACAATCTGGAGATACAAAGATATAACATGTATGATACTAGTATTGAGTGGTTCGCCATATATCGAAACTGAAGATGGTTGTTTTTACCAACTCTCCCCTGCTGCCGACTCCCTCACATTCAAAATAGCCTCCAACCAACTCACCTTAGATAACGACAAGTCTGAACAGATGGACACCTCCCCTATCATCAAAGATGGTCGCACACTCCTCCCCGCCAGATATGTCACAGAACCCCTCGGCGGTCAGGTTGAGTGGGATGCTGATGAGAGAAAAGTAACTTGCACTCTTGTCGCACCAGACAACCCAGAGACAGATGACTACAAAGAGAATGTAGTCGAACTCTGGATTGGCAAACCCACCGCCAAGATCAATGGAATAGAAACCCAAATCGACCCAAACAACCCAGAGGTTGTCCCCACAATCATCGATGGCAGAACAATGGTGCCAATGAGATTCCTGGCTGAGAGTCTAGGGTGTGAGGTTGAGTGGATAGCAGAGACAAAAGAAATCGTTCTCACCTATGCAAAATGATTTGGGTACACTGTCGAGTGGAAGACTGAAGCAAGGGAGGTCATTCTGACATACTCGAATTAGCTGGAATGTAGAGCTGAGCAAATAGTCGAGACTATGCTCGGGATACCCTCTCGGTAGCAACGTTACATTCCCCCGCAAACAAATCACCACCAATACGCCTAACATAAAAGTTACAACACAAAAAACGAGATTTATCCCTACATCCCAAAATACCTACCAGATTTGCGGTGAAACGGATAACAGGTACAAGCAATACAATTCAGGTACACCAACGCTAGTTCTACTTTTTTTTGTAAAGACAGCACAAAAGCTCGAAACATCCGGTCGCCTGAAATAGTTTACACAACAACGTAACCCAAAGTGAACGCCAACAGTCCCTCTGTCTCTGACTAAAATTGTTGCTTCTCTATTACCGCAAATCTGTGTTCAATCCAGAATCGTCATCTGCAAAAGGTGAAAAACTCTATATGAATCTCTCAAACCTCTCCGCCCCTGCCTGACAGATGGGACATTTGGCTGGCGGGTTTTCTTTGGCACAGAGGTAGCCACAGACTTTGCATCTATACACTGGGTACGAGAGTTTACCCAATCCACCGACCACTTTCTCCCCTTTGTTGACGTTTTGCTTCTTCATTTTTCTTCTGTCTGGCACTGGTTGGATTTCTGTCTTGCCAGAAAACACATCGTCACTGACATATAGACCACAAAAACATGATCCAAACTCGTCTACATCAGCATCCCTGTAGTCACATGGGCAGATGATATCCAGATTCGCTTCCTTGTCCCCTCGGATAAGTCTGCAAGGGCACGCAGCATATCCATATCTATCGATGTTTACTCTGATCTGTTCAAGCACCCTTTCTGTGTGGGACTTGTCGGGATTAAGCCTGTAGTTGGTTCTTTTGGTATCTTTCATGAAATTCTCATAGATGTCGTTACTATCCAAGGAGTTTCCTCACTTCCTGGGGCTTGTACCCCCAAACCGATTCCTTCTCGTCGATAACGAGTGTTGGAAATGACGTCATCGGATTATACTTCTCAAGCTCATCGAGTAATTCATCCTGCTCTTCCTCGGAAAGCAGGTCTGCGTAGATGTATTCATATTCGACTCCAAGCTGCTCCAGGAGTTCTCTGGTTTTTTTGCACCAGATGCACGTACTCAAGGCATAGAGTCTGACGTGACCTTTGTTTATCCCACTCACTTTTGTGTATTCCATGCCAGAAATTTTAGCCTTGTCACCGCCGGCAGGCAAGCGAACATCTTTTCAGACAACCACTTGTGGAGAATGCTAGTTGAATGGTTTTAACAACGAGTTATGCTACAGACTTGTATGGTCAAGTAGTTAGGAGGATAAAAACAATATGAAAAAACTGAGTTTTGTTTTGATACTGATTCTGGTTGCGTCGGCATTTACAGCGTGTGGTGGCGACAACACTGAGCCGAAGGAAACGGTTACCGAGAATAAATCTGAAGTGGTTGTCAACAACACCGAAGATACAAACACAAACAAGCGAGAAATTGAAGAAGCAAAAGAACAACCGGAGCTTTGGATTGCATTTGACGAATTCCTCACAGTCCAGAAACAGATAGAATCATCCAGATCGCTTGACACAGTCAGCGATATCAAAGCCATCTGGGCAAGAATCGAAGCCGCAAAAGAGAGTTGGGCACAAAACCCATTCCCATTTCTGACAAAGGATTCTGTTGAGACAGTCTATCAAGATTTCCTCTCTGGCGCACCGTCGTCAAACGAGTGCCAGTATGCAATCAACGGACTTCTTTTCAGAGGAGCAGATTTCGACACAATCAACCAGCTTCACATGCTCAAGGACAATCCCATGGAGTTTGTTGAAAAATACAACCAGATGAGAGAATCCTACTAAAAAAACAGCAAGACAGCCCGATGAAAATCCTGCCCCTTACAAGCAAAACAGACAGTATTGGTTTTGCAACGCTTGTCGATTTCGGAGGCAGGATTTTTTTATTTGATTCAAACTCAGACAAAGAGTCTCTTCAAACCCTTGATTTGGAAATCATCCAATCTATTGAGTGCATCGTCATTGGGCGTTTGCCTAAGGTTTTTGACTCTGGTCTCGAATATGTCCTCTCATTGGCAAAGAGCGCAAAAATCATCTCATCAAACGGCGTTCTTGGTGTTGGTGACCCAAACGAAAAAGCTGTTGTTAACAACCTGCTCAAAGGTCACCTCGGAAAAATTGACTTCACAGAGGGCATAAAAATCTATGACAAGGGTATTTATGCCCTCTCGAAGATTTGGAACGATAGCCTAAGCAGCAGTGCAACAAATCTCTCTTTTGTGGTGAGAGAACACGATGAATTGGTGGTCTTCATGAGTTTTGAACTGGAAACTTTCGATGGTGTTTTTCTAAAAACTGTTGAAATATTCCCAAACAACAGTGTAGAATTACTGGTCACTCGAATTGACTCAAGCTTGGGTAAAACTGATGTGCTCGCAAATCTCAAGAGAATGTGCGATGCAAAAGGGACAAAGATAATTGATGTTTCAAAGGAATCACCAGGTGAAAACGAGAACTCGTCTGATGGTGTCAACTTTGATAATCGATGGATAGAGGTGTGATGTGGCAATTGGCAAGGTGATAACTCTTTCTCACGGTGGCGGCGGAATCGACTCAAGAGAGCTTGTCGAGATGATCTCCGAAATGTTGAAAAACCCGCTTCTCTCCCCGCTTGAGGATTCATCAATCATTGGTGTAGGCGGGGGAAAGATTGCCTACACAACCGACGGTTTTGTTGTAAAACCACCGTTTTTCCCCGGTGGGGATATCGGCAAACTCTGCGTGTGTGGAACGGTCAATGACCTTGCCGTGATGGGAGCAAAACCGATTGCCCTTTCGCTCTCCATGATTATTGAGGAAGGGTTTGAGATTGAAAAGCTCAAGACGATTATCAAGTCAATCAAAGATACTGCCGGAGGGATACCAATCGCCACAGGCGACACAAAGGTCGTCGAGAAGGGAAGTGTTGATGGTATATTTGTCACAACCTCCGGTATAGGATTACAACACGACAGCACAAATCCATCGGCATCGTCGATTCTTCCTGGTGATGTTTTCGTGGCAACTGGTTCAATCGGTAGGCATGGCGCTGCGATCATGGCAGCGAGAGAGGACTTGGGTTTCGCTGGAGATTTGGTCTCAGATGTTGCAAGACTCGATGAGCCTCTATTGACTGCTTTTTCTGAGTTTGGTAACTCGATAAGAACCTGCCGAGACATAACAAGGGGAGGGTTATCTGCTATCGTCTCTGAGTTTGCCATATCCTCAAATGTTGGGGTGGAGCTGTATGAGGATGACATTCCAATTGATTCTGACGTTTCCGGCATATGTTCCGCTTTGGGTATCGATCCGTTGAATCTGGCTTGCGAGGGAAGCGCTCTGATGGCCGTATCGCCTGATGTAGTTGGTGACGTAATTGCGACTCTCCAGAAATTTGATCTTACCAACCGAGCAAGGATGATAGGAAAAGCGACATCAGACCACGGCGGAAAGACATACCTGAAAACCTCAATTGGGGGCAAAAGAATCCTGGAACCACCGATTGGTGAACTCCTTCCTCGAATCTGCTAGTGTAACAGTTGCCAGACGCTGTTTCGCGGTAAAAAAAATCAAATCGCCTCAACTACACATTCGAGTTCAACTGGAGTGTTTGTATAGCTTTCGTAAAGTTTGGACTTCCAAAATGTTAACAGTTCAATATCAATAACCCTGTAATAGTCCGTGTCAACGTCCAATAATTGATATCAGAATTTCATGAACCACTTTACATAATATTTATAATATGTTATCATGTGTTCACACACACAAAGAGGTGAAACATGGAAGCGTTTATCAAAGGTGAGTACATTATGATGATGGAGTCACTAGTCCTCCCGTCACACAGGGATTATTGCAGATCAAAGACGAACGTCGATTTCTCTGACCTGCGGGACAAGTGGATAAATCACGAGGAGTTCAATAAGTACATGGCCGCATTGAGAGAAAAGGCGGGAGAGATAGGACCAAAGATAATCGGCACAAAGATTGCCGGAAAAATCGATGAGCTTTTCAAAACATTCTCTCAGATTCCCGACCTCGCGACAGCTCTCAGGGCATCGAGCGAAGCTTATTCAATGAGCAACACTGGGCCAGACGCGGGTGAGTACACGGTTGACAGGGTGGAGGAAGGTTACGCCAAGATTATCACAACCAGCCCATTGGACGAGGGTTTTCATGTTGGTGTAGGCGAAGGAATCATAAGATTCTACAGAAAGACAGTTTATTTTTCTCAGATATCCGAAAGAAGAGCTGTTGCGGGAAGGACAGTTTTCGAGTACAGATGGCGCTAATCTAGCCCAATATTCCATCAACCGCTCTCTGCTTTGATAAGCTTGGGGCGGTTCTTTGTGAAATCAATCCACAAAGAACGGGAATCGTCAGTTTTTATGAGTCACATTATTCTGTTTTCAGGTTGAATATTCGAAAAGCTAGTAATCCTTTCTTACGAGGGATTATTGGTGGGTATAGGTGCGTTTGTATGCTTATTTTAACACAATAATGCCGAACAGATAACACTGGTGTCACAGTTATTAGCGCCAATTCTTGTGGTTGATAACTTAATTCGATTAATTGATATAATAAGAATAAAATACGCTTATATCCCTATTCATGGGCATTAGTAAGAATAATATATTATAACGTATGTGTATGTGAGAAATGGTTATTGCATTTTTTTCAGCGTTGAATATACTGATTTTGATGCAAAGAGAAATGTCCATTGGCGAAAGAATAAAGAAGCTCAGGAAAAGGTTGCACTACACACAGCTTCAGGTACAAAAGGGAACCGGGATACCTCAGTCAAATTTGTCAGAATTTGAGACCGGGAAACTCACACCTCAAATCAAAACACTCAAAAGAATCGCTGAATTCCTGGGAGTGAGTGTGTCATACCTGCTTGGCGAAGAGGATGTCAATCTCGATAAGATTAGGTTGAACATTCAGCTCAATGACGAGTTGAGCGAGGGCGGCAAGGCAGAGATACTTGACTTCATCGAGTTCGTAAAACAAAAAGAGAAGAAATAACAACCGATACACAAAACTCAGTTCTGTTTTGTTCGATCTTTTCCAAAGCTTTTTCATGAATACCGAAAATATTCCGTATAACTTGTCCTGCTATTCCTTCAATATGAGTCCTGGTGTGCAATTTGCACTCGAAATGTTGGTGTGTTCATTTTGCCCGTTTGAGAAATTGATAGCCACTTATTTCAAAAAATACGCTATATTGGCATCCTTTAAATCTTCGCTCCGTCGACAAAAACTTGACACACGCCCCTACTAACCTATAATTTTCTGCGTACAAATCAGGAAGAGACGGCGCCAGCGGCGCGTCTTTTGCTTTCCTGTTGTGCGGATAGGTGGTGTATGGAGAAGCGTTTGTCGTGAGTCGAGAGCGCGGGACAGCTCAATTCTCGCTCGTGCCAGTCTTTGGCAGAAAAGCGAAGTCGCCAGCGGTGCTGGGTTGGGGTGCGGTGTATGCTGCAACCATCGCCGTTGTTGTTGGTTTTGTGCTGCTCCTCAATTTCATATTCGTACTCTACCCAGAGAAGGTTGCAAGCTACAATATGGCAACCGTTATCGACACAAGTCCGTTTGTCCAGAGACTCAATCAGATGACAGCGCAGATAACTCCAGAGATCAGGGTTTACAAGGAATCATCCAGGCTGGAATACAAGGTACTAAAAGTTCTCTATGGCGAGAACGTCAGACTTCGAGAGGACAACGATCTCGCTCAACCAAGCCTCACCCCCGCCGATGCAATGGCCTCCAAGCTCAATCTCAACAGTGCTGTTTTTGGCAACCCCGCCATACAGGCTGAAAGGCTTGTGAGAGATTCCGAAACCATCATGTCAAAGCAGGACATACTGACAGAGACAATCCCCTTTGAGAGCCAGAAGTCAGAGGATATAGCCTGGTTCAAAGCTCATACCCCCTCTTGCTACCCGGTCTATGATGGCGCAACCCGCGACAGAAATCCTGGTTTCGGTTGGAGGATTCACCCAATACTTCGAACCGCAGACTACCACACCGGCATCGACATTGAAGGCATCATGGGTGAGCCGATGTATGCCGTTGCCGACGGCGTTGTCACATCTGTTGGCTGGAACGGCGGCTATGGTCTGATGGTAAAAATCAAACATAGAGTGAGCCCGCTCATTGAAACACTCTATGCTCATAACTCAAAAAATCTTGTTGAGGTAGGCGATGTTGTCAAACGAGGGGACATCATTGCCTATATCGGTTCAACTGGAATGTCAACCGGCCCGCACATTCACTTTGAGGTCAGGGAGGGTGGCAAACCAATCGATCCAGAAACTTTTATAAGGAAGAACTCTCACTGTGGCGAGCTTCCTCCACTCGAGGATGCCAATGGGGAGGAATCTAATGATTAAGAAGATCGTTATTTTTACTGCTATTCTGTTGGTTGCCGCTTCTCTTGTTTATCTCGGTGCAAACCAGATGTCTTGCAATCTCAAACCCGCATCACCAGTTTCTGATGACACGTCTGTATCCACTGCATCCAGAGACTACAAGGACAATCTTCCGACTGAGGATAAAGCAGCAGCATACTTCCAAAATCCACTTGAGAACATCAACGCAAGGGATATAGGCCCTACTTTCGGCTGGAGGATTCACTCAATACTTCGAACTCCGGATTTTCATGCGGGCATCGACATTGAAGGTGTCATGGGTGAGCCAATATTCTCCATTTTTGACGGTGTTGTCACATCTACTGGCTGGAATGGCGGCTATGGTCTGATGGTCAAGATAGAACACAACGACGCGCATGGCGCGTTTGAAACTTTATATGCCCACAACTCAAAGAATTTGGTAGAGGTCGGTGACAAGGTGGCAGCAGGACAAGTCATCGGCTACGTAGGTTCAACTGGAATGTCCACAACTCCTCATTTGCATTTTGAGGTGAGGATATCTGGCAAGCCTGTTGACCCAGAGCTGTTTCTTAAAGACAAAAACATTGGAGGATTCTAATGCTCCTAACTTCTAAGAAAAGAACAACAAATGTCAGCTTCATGGTGGTTCCGCACTATGACGCTCCCGTCCGCACAATTCGCATTCCTTTCATCATCATCTACTCGCTTATCATCATGCTGGTTCTCGGTGGTGTCGTGCTATGGCAATTTGTCAGCAGATACAACATCATGAGCGCCGAGATTGAGATTCGCGAGCAGACCAACAACACCCGCACGATTGCTCTCATGCAGCAGAGCATCCACAGACTCAGCAACGAACTTGAGAAGGAACAGCGAACAGTTTCTGCCATGGGCGAGGTTCTTGCAGAAGTTGAGAGCATCGGAACCGAGATGGAGCAGGCGGCTGGTTATGAGTTCAATGGTGAGGTCAGCTGGGAGAAATTCCTTGCCGACAACCAGAGAGGATATGACAACCTCAAACCAGCTTCTCCAATCGACCCGTCAGTCTCAGAAGATATCGACAGAGTCGGCAACTCCCTCCTTGGCGAGAGAGCTCTTCGAGAGCGTTCACTCTCCATCATTAGAGCCAACTACGAGGAACTCACCCAGAGACAGAGCGTCACCCCAACAGGACTTCCATGCGATGGTCGCATCCAGGACGGTTTTGGTTACTATGAGTGGCGCGGCAGAGTTCACGAAGGCGTCGACGTTATCGCCCCACAGGGAACCCCTATCTATGCCTCAGCCTCAGGCAAGGTTGTCACAGCCAGAGGTGACTTCGGTGGTTACGGTAACTGCGTCGACATCCTCCACGAAGGCGGAATTCTCACTCGTTACGGTCACTGTCACGAGCTTCTCTGCGAGGTCGGCGACTACGTGGTCAAAGGTCAGCTCATTGCAACAGTCGGAAACACTGGCGCCTCCCTTGGCGACCACCTTCATTACGAGGTTAGAATCAACGCAACAGAAAACAATTGGGGTACGGCAGTTGACCCACTCCAGTTCCCGTAAATAATAGTTCAAGGAGTCACGTAAAGAGCACTCACACAACAACCATAAATCAAGGAGATTACCAATGTTCAAAAAGATACCAACAGATGTCCGGGATAGGTCGGAGTCATACATAGCATCCACCGTTAGGATTGTGGGTACAATCTATTGCAACGGAATTCTCAGGATTGACGGAGCCCTCGAGGGAGAGGTTGAGGGTGAAGGGCATCTCATAGTTGGTCGTTCAGGTCACATCAAGGGTGACGTGAAGATGAGGTCTGTTACTAATCTTGGTCTCATCGAAGGCAATCTTCATTGCACAGAACTGATTGAGCTGCTCGAAGGCTCCAAGCTTCTTGGTGATGTGTCTCTTGACACATCCAAATTCAGAATCGAAGACAACGTAACATTTTCCGGAAAGTCAAACACAAATCTTGGCAAGTAGTTCTTTTGGATTTCTAGGCAAAAGGAGTAATTGATATTATGCCAAAAGAATCCTGGGGCGGTCCTTATTCGAGGCTTGACGACAACCGCATAACAATCCCAAGGTCATACAAATCGTGTATGAAAACCGATGGAATAATCTACTGCGACAAGACCCTTGAGAAAAAACTCCTGGCTGACAACGCTCCGGAACAAGTCGCCAACGTCGCCTGCCTCCCTGGCATTGTTGGCAACTCGATTGCCATGCCAGATGTTCATTGGGGATACGGCTTCCCAATAGGTGGAGTGGCCGCTTTTTCAGAAAAAGACGGAATTATTTCCCCAGGCGGTGTCGGCTATGATATCAACTGCGGTGTAAGACTCATCAGAACCGACATCAGAGCTCATGATGTCATAAAACAAATCCCGATTGTTGTTGCCGAAATCTTCAAAAACATCCCGACAGGGATTGGCTCATCAGGGCGATATGTGACAAACCCAAAGGAATTTCCAGACATCCTAACTCACGGCGCGAAGTGGGCAATAAAAAAAGGTTTTGGTTTCAGTGGCGATTGGCAATACATCGAAGAGAACGGCGCGATGGAGGGAGCAAACCCTGACAACGTCTCAAAAGAGGCGTATAAACGAGGCACCCCACAAGTTGGCACACTTGGTGCTGGCAACCACTTCATCGAGGTTCAAGAGGTAACGGACATCTATGATGAAGAGGTAGCGAGAGTGTTTGGGCTAGAACGTGGTCAACTCACAGTTCTTGTCCATACTGGCTCAAGGGGCTTCGGTCACCAGGTGGCAAGCGACTACATCGACATCATGCAAAATGCAGCAAGAAAATATGGTATTGACCTTCCTGACCTTCAGCTTGCATGCGCTCCATTTGATTCCCCAGAAGCACAGAAGTACTTTGGCGCGATGGTCGCATCAGCCAATTATGCCTGGGCAAACAGACAGATGATAACCCATTGGGTACGAGAGAGCCTCTCAAACGCGCTGAATATAAGCATCGATAAGATTGGCGGTCAAGTGGTCTATGATGTTGCTCACAACATCGCCAAACGGGAAACACACATGGGACAAAAAGTAGTTGTCCACAGAAAAGGTGCAACAAGAGCGTTCCCAGCGGGATTCCCCGGATTGCCAGACAAGTATAAAGAGACTGGTCATCCCGTGCTTGTTCCAGGCGATATGGGTAGATACTCGTTTGTCTGTGTTGGCACAGCCAAGGGTGCAACAGAAACCTTTGCCTCGTGCTGTCACGGTGCAGGAAGAGAGATGTCCCGTTCAAAGGCAAAACGAAGCTTTAGGGCAGGAGAACTCTACCGTGAGCTTGAGGGTAAGGGAATCACAGTGAAGGCAAAGAGCAACATGACATTTGTCGAGGAAGCGCCAAACGCATATAAGGATGTCGCAAACGTCGTTAATGTTTTGCACGATGCAGGCATTGCAAAAAAGATAGCAAAAATGAGACCATTGGGGGTTGTAAAAGGATAATGGCTAAGAGAAAAAAACCAGCTTCAGAAAAAGTTGAAAAAGTCCCAAGAATCATCAGAGACAAGCAGAAACAAAAAATCAGTCAGAGAAACAGTTGGCTGACTACTCTGTCCGTTGTCGTGCTTGTCACCATTCTTGCTCTCATCTGGTCATGCAACCAGTCTAAGAAAGCAGATGATATCACAAACACAGAAGCAAGCAGAACATTCGCTGCCAAAGAGGGACATTTCGAGTTGACACTGCCTGAGGGTTGGGTTGCTGAATCCGATGAGGCTACGGTTGCTTCGTTTGACCCATCGTTGAGCAACGCAACATTTATGTATTACTTCAAGCCAGAAAATAGCAGCTTTGGAACAAGCACAGAGATAGAAATCCCGGTTGATTCAACGATACTTGATGGCGATGATCTTACCGCCAAAGAAAAGGCAGATCTTAACGCCGAGATTCAAAAACAGGTCAACATCCAACAAAATGACTTCCAGCTCCCAGATACTATCATAACAGCTGCTGTATTCGTAGATGGTGCTCCAGAAACAGATATCGACGTCTACTACAACGGAATTGGTGGACTCACAGTCAACCCAAAGAATTTTTATGAGGTTGAAATAAAAGAAGTTGGTTCAAAGATTCCAGGCTGCGAAGATGGATATTATCAGATTCGCGAAGGCGGGCATCCAGTGGCAATTGCCAAGAAGGGTGATGTGACAATTGTTTTCAATGGCATAATTTCATCTGACGAAGGAGCAGCTCAAACCAAAGAACTCTTTGAATCCATTGTGATACCATGAGAGCAGACCTTATCCTAACAAACTCCCCAGAGCTGGTTACAGTTTCAGGGAAGGCTCCGAAGATTGGCAAATATCTGGATGATATTGGAATAATCTTTGATGGGGCGTTTGCTGTCTCTGACGGCAGATTCATCGGAGTTGGCACGACCTCCCAAATACTTTCTGATTTTGAATCAGACAATGTTGTCGATGCTAAAGGTTCATCAGTTCTTCCTGGGTTTGTCGACCCACACACACACGTCGTTTTTGGTGGAGAACGCTCAGCCGAGTTTGCAATGAGATGCGAAGGCAAGTCATACGAGCAAATAATGGCAGCAGGTGGCGGAATAGTGTCGTCTGTCAAAATGACAAGAGAAGCTACTGACTCTGAGCTTGAAGAATCTGCAAGAACCAGGCTCAAACGGATGGTCGCATGTGGCACAACCTCAGTTGAGATAAAATCAGGCTACGGGCTGGACACAGAAACAGAGTTTCGGATGCTAAAGGTTGCCAGAAAGATTTGCGCAGAACTTGGTATAACCTGCAAAACCACCTTCCTCGGCGCACATGCAATTCCGAAGGATGCAAATAGAGCTGATTTTATCAAGCTTGTCAAAGGCGAGATGTTGAGTGTTTGCAAACCATTTGCTGATTATATCGATGTGTTCTGCGACCAGGGCGTATTTACCAACGAGGAAACAAAAGACATCGTTGAGCACGCCAACATGCCCACCAGACTCCACGTCGATGAACTCGCCGACACAGGCGGTGCAGCACTTGCTGCAAGTCTTGGGGCAAGGTCAGCTGACCACCTGATTCGAGCATCTGATGAAGGATTTGAGGCTTTGGCAAAATCTGGAACAGTTTGCACATTCTTGCCAGGAACATCATTCTTTTTGAACAAACCATACGCAAGAGCAAGAAGGGCGGTTGAGCTTGGGTGCACCATTGCACTTGCCACAGACCGCAACCCTGGTTCGTGCACAGTTGAGTCTATGCAGTTTGTCATAGGTCTTGCCTGTTCAAAGCTCAACCTGACAGTCTACCAGGCAATCGCTGCAGCAACCATCAACGCGGCATATTCACTCGATTTAGCTGATGAAATTGGTTCAATCGAGGTTGGCAAAAGAGCCGATTTTATTGTGCTTGATAGCCCTTCAGCTACGATAATTCCGTATGAATTGACACAAAACCACGTATCCAAAGTCTACATTGCAGGCAAGGAGGCAACATGGGTCAGATAGTAGAATGTGTACCAAACTTCTCTGAAGGCAGAGACAAATCAATTGTCAACAGAATCGCAAATCATGTAAACGAGGTCAAAGGCGTCACACTTCTTGATGTGCAGATGGACTCCGACCACAACAGGTGTGTCATCACATTTGCTGGAGAGCCAGAGGCTGCAGCAGAGGCAGCATTTAGGATGTGCAAGACAGCATCTGAGATAATTGATATGAATAAGCACTTTGGTGAACACCCAAGGCTTGGCTCAACTGACGTCATTCCTTTTGTCCCCGTTTCTGAAACAACGGTTGAAGACTGTAACAAACTCGCCGAAAAGCTTGGACAAAGGATTTGGGATGAGCTCTCGATTCCAGTCTACCTTTACGAAGAGACAGCCCGTACCCCTGAGCGTGTTGACCTTGCCAAGATTAGGACTGGCGAGTACGAGGGCATCAAAAAAGAGATGGGTGTCGACCCAAAGCGAGACCCTGACATCGGGCAACCAAAGATGCACCCAACAGCAGGTTGTGTTGTTGTTGGTTGCCGCATGCCGCTTGTTGCCTTCAACGTCAACCTTGGCACAAAGGATGTAAACATCGCCAAAAAAATTGCTTCCATGATTCGCTCCCGCTCGGGTGGCTTCATGTATTGCAAGGCATTGGGTTTCAACATCGAAGAACGCGGGTACACCCAGGTTTCTATGAACCTCACCAACTACAAAAAAACCTCTATCAGAAAAGTCTACGAGGTTATCAAAAGTGAGGCAATGAGGCTTGGTGTGTTGCCGATTGGCTCTGAGATTGTCGGACTTCTGCCACTTGACGCCATCGTCAATGTGTCAAAGGGATATCTTAATCTCTGGGATTTTGACAGAAACCAGATTCTTGACCTAAGGGTGTCGCATGGTGGTGATGGAGACACAGACTGGGTACCAAGAGCATTTGTCTCTGAGGTCTCAAAAAAGGTTGCAGCCCCTGGTGGCGGTTCGGTCGCGGCATCGGCAGGCGCTTTAGCAGCTGCCCTTGGTGGCATGGTTGCAAAGTTCTCCCAGTCAAAGAGGTTTGCCGAGGTCAAAGAAGAGATGGAGAAAGTTGCGGCAGAGGCTGATTTACTCGTAGATAGACTCCTTGCCCTTGTGCAAGAGGACACCGATGCCTTCAACGAATTCATGAAGTGTGCCAAGCTCCCAGGCGGCAACGAAGAGGCTGACGAGTTCAGGGCAAAGAAAATGCAGGAAGCAACAATCAACGCAACCATCGTGCCATTGAAGACTATGAAGGTCACAGCGGAATCACTGCCACTCATTAAAATTGTTGCCGAAAAGGGCAATCAGAACTCCGTGTCTGACTCCGGTGTTGCGGCTCTTGCTGCAATAACAGCCATCAAAGGCGCTCATCTGAACGTGCTTATTAACGTGCCTGGTATCGAGGACAAAGCTAAAGCAGCAGAGCTCCTAAAGGAAGCTAACGAAGTGTTGGCGAAGGGTGTTGCTGATGCCGAGGCGATTTACGAGGGTGTGAAGCAAAAACTTCAAAATAGCTAGGTGTGTATTTCAACCTGCCTAGTTTTACTCAACTTGCAATAATGAATAGCCATACCGAAAATTTATTCGGTATGGCTATTCTCAGGCGTGAAGTTAGTGATGGTGGGTAGTTCATAATAATATAACGATATATTAATGTTTCACACTGATGACCAACAATAGGGAGGTTATAATGCTTAGTTGTATTATTGTTATATATTCCATGATTACAAAAAGGTCATAAGATGGTTACATCTTGTATAAAACCTGTCTGCAATAGCGTTACCCCGCTTGACATGAATGATTGCTAGTTTATAGTGCGAGATATGGTGGTAAAGCAGTCAACACTAAGGGTGACAGCGCTTGTCGTGTCTGTCGTACTGGTTTTGTTTACGATATTATCGTTTTCATCACCCTTTGTTCCTCTGTCTCGAGTAACGATCGAGGGAGCGGGTCGAATAAAAGTAGAAAACATCTACAAGTTTCTGGAGTCCAAGAAATCACTCGGAATGGTTTCGACATCGGATTCTGTTCTTGAAGGAGCATCCGAAGAACTCGGTGTGCTGCTTGAATCAATCGATATCAATCCAACATTTTTCTTCAGTGCTGTTGTAAAAGTAACAGAAAAGGTTGACACCTTCGCTATTATCTGGGGACCAAACCCAACCTCCAAAATAGTCGTTGACTCCGAGGGAAACCACCTCAATATCCCACCCACCGAGAACAAAACACCCATACTCCAGGTTGGATACAAAAAACCTGGGGACACCTACTCCTTTGAGATACCAAACCCAGACCACTACCCGCTCGATGTAGGCGATGGCACACCCGCAAAGAGCAACTATCACATGCTGCCCGTTGTCAAAGAGATCATGACAACGAGGGACAAAATGCCCCTCAACTTCACAAGGGTAATCTACAATGAGTCTGATTCTCTCTCCTTTGATACGATCTCTGGTGAGGTGTTTGTCTCATCATCAGAGAGCATGCCAAAGGATGGACCAGAGGCCGAAGAGGGTGACGAGGAAGTAGTAGAAAGACCAAGCAGTAATTGCACATATGTGAACCTTGAATCCTCCGATGGAATATTTTGTGAGACGAGTCAGGGAACGGTCGTTTTCCTTGGTGACTCAGGTAACCTTGATTTGAAATTTGGAGCCCTGGCAAAGCTTGTTGATTCACTAAAACTCGACAATAGGCCTTTGCCCTCCTTCGTAAAGCTCGATATACCGTTCCAGGTAACAACTGTTGATAGGAACGCTGGGGGTTAAGTTGATTAATAAATACTGCAAGAGTATCATCTACAGGATTCGCGGTTTGCGAGAAAGGATGCGAACTCATGTCAAACGCATTTGATGTCTGGGAAGGCACAAACGCAGTGATAAAGGTTGTTGGTATTGGTGGTGGAGGCAACAACGCCGTCAACCGCATGATCGAGAGTGGTCTCGAGAATGTTGAATACATCGCTGTCAATACAGATACACAGGCGCTTCGTATGTCGCTCGCGCCAAACAAAATACAGATTGGCCCAAAAACAACTCGAGGGCTGGGCGCTGGCTCAATGCCAGAGCTTGGCGAAAAATCCGCCGAGGAAAGCAAGGATATAATCGCAGAGATGCTTTCTGGCGCAAACCTCATATTTCTTGCCTGCGGTATGGGTGGTGGAACAGGAACAGGCGCTGTTCCCGTGGTTGCAGAGATTGCCAAGGAGCTTGGCGCTCTCACTATAGCAATCGTCACAAAACCTTTCAGCTTTGAAGGTGAGAGGCGTATGAATGTTGCTTGCAACGGGCTTGAGAAGCTTCAGAACAAGGTGGATGCACTCATCACCATCAGCAACGACAGGCTCTTTGAGGCCACCAACACAAACACCCCACTCACCGAGGCATTCAGACTGGTTGATGACGTGCTGCACCAGGCAGTTGAAGGAATCACCACAATCATCACAGTTCCAGGGCTTGTGAACGTTGACTTTGCCGACGTCAAGACAATCATGAGCAACGCTGGCACTGCCTGGATGGGAATCGGTGTTGCCAAGGGTGAGAACAGAGCCGAAGAGGCTGCCGCCCAGGCAATCAGCTCCCCATTACTCGATGCTTCGCTTGACGGCTCAAAGGGACTCCTTTGCAATGTCATCGGCGGCAAGGACTTCAAAATCTCTGAGGCTAATGAGGTTTCAAGATATATAACCCGCACAATTGACGGCAATGCCAACATCGTTTGGGGTGCTGTCATCGATCCGAAGATTGAAGATGAACTCAAGGTAATCGTTATCGCAACGGGATTTGAAGGCAAGAACTCGTCGAAGACAATCAATATTCAAACCCCGACCATCAAAAAGGGTGATCTAGATATCATCTCAGGAACGGGTAATCTCGATATTCCTGAGTTTCTCCAGAAGAAGAATAGGCAGTAGTGAGCAGCGGAAATAATCTGTCGGTTATACTAAATAGAATTCACTCCGCAGCCTCGTTGGCAGGGAGAGACCCCGATAGCGTCACTCTTGTCGCTGTCGCGAAGTATTCCCGGATGGATGAGGTAACTCCTTTGATTGACCAGGGAGTCGTTCACATTGCGGAGAATGTTGTTCAGAACGCAGCCAGGTGGAATGATTTCAGTGGCAGGGAAAATGTCAAGCTTCACATGATTGGTCACCTCCAGCGTAACAAGGTCTCCAGGGCATTGGATATTTTTGATTCAATCGATACAGTCGATTCCGAAAGGCTTGCAAAACGCATTGTCGATCTTTCCACAAAACCCATCGGAGTGATGATTGAGGTCAACATATCAGGCGAATCAAACAAAACTGGATGCCAAATCGCAGATATTGAACCAATTGTGGATGTAATCACTAATTCAGATACGGTAAAACTCTGTGGTGTTTTTACAATGTGTCCTATTGACGCAACACAGAAAAATCGAGAAAATATCTATCTGAAGGCGTCTGACATCGCCTCGGAGCTTGAGCAGAGGTTGGGGTGGAAATTGGAAAGGTCGTACGGTATGAGTGACGACTTTGAGCTGGCCATCCGCTGCGGGGCAACGCAGGTTCGAATAGGTCGCGCGCTGTTTGGAGGTTGAAATGGGTCTAGGTGATTGGTTTAAAAACTTGCTTGGTCTCGACGAAGAGGATGAGGAAGAGGATTTCGACAGAACCGTTGAGGCGGTTCCTACGAGTAAAAATCCGGATATAGCATCCGCTCTTTCGAAGATGACCGTTGTGGTCATCTCTCCTACCTCGTTTGAGGAGGCTAGAAAAGCGGTCGATTCGCTCAAGATCGGTAAACCAATCATGGCAAACTTCGAGGAAACCGAGAAGGATGTCGCCAGGAGATTCATTGATTTTGCTTCAGGAGCGTGCTACGCCCTTGATGGCATGGTTGAGAAGATCGGCAGAAACGTGTTTCTTTTTGCCACAAAGAACATTGCTGTATCGTCAGAGCGACTTCGCGTGTGGGAAGAATCATCGAAAAAACCACTCGACTCCCTTGAGTAACCCTGATATCAAAAGACACTCAAGGCAAATCCAAATAAATAGGTTGGTATTCGTTATATGAAATCCGCAGACATCAGAGAAGGCTTTCTTTCGTATTTCCAGGAACTTGATCACTACAGGCTCGATCCTGCATCACTGATTCCAGATGATGTGACAGCGATGTTTACAATCGCTGGCATGATGCCCCTCAAACCGTACTTCACTGGTGAGAGGAAGCCAATTGCCCCAAGGCTCACAAGCTGCCAGAGATGCATCAGAACAAATGATATCGAGAATGTTGGAAAGACAAACTTTCACCACACACTTTTTGAAATGCTTGGCAATTTCTCAATTGGGGACTATTTCAAATCTGACGCGATTCCGTGGGCGCTCGAATACCTAACCAGCAAAGTTGGAATTCCAAAGGACAGGCTCGTTGTGACCGTCTATCCCGACGATATCGAGTCAAAGGAGATTTGGAAGAAACTTGGATTTCCAAACGAGAAGATCGTTGAGCTTGAGTCAAACTTTTGGATGATGGGTGATGTTGGCCCCTGTGGCCCCGACTCTGAGATCCACTTTGACTGGGACGCAGGCAAACCATACCCTATCAAAAACGGTGCCGTTGACCTTGATGATCCGAGGTTTGTTGAGTTGTGGAATATTGTGTTCACCCAGTTTGACGCAAAAGAGGACGGCACAAGGGCTCCCCTTCCCAAGAAAAATATCGACACAGGCGCCGGGCTCGAAAGAATCGCCGCCGTCTCCCAGGGTGTTAGATCGAGCTTTGATTCGGATCTTTTTGAGCCAATCATGAGAGAGGTATCAAGATTCTCAGAGAACGGCATCATTCAAAAAAAGAGACAGATAGCAGACCATGCGAAGGCTGCCACATTCCTCATCGGTGACGGTGTTTTCCCAGCAAACGACGGCAGAGGTTATGTTCTGAAGAGACTTATCAGAAGAGCGTCACTTGCTGGCAAGAAGGTTGGCATCGAGAAACCTTTCCTTTCAACCATCGCCGATTCAGTCATAAAAGCATATAGCCCGGCTTATCCCTTCCTTTCCGAGAGGAAAGAGGCGATTGTAAAAATCATAAACAACGAAGAGGTGCAGTTCCTCTCAACCCTCTCTGTTGGACTCGAACTTCTCGAAGGAGAACTTTCAAATATAGACAAGGGTGGGAAGTTGAACGGCAAAACAGCCTTTAAACTTTATGACACCTATGGTTTTCCAATCGACCTTACAGGTGAGATTGCCCAGGAGATGGGCTACTCTGTCGATTTTGAGGAATTCGAGGACGAGCTTGAAAACCAACGACAACGAGGCAGGATGTCGTTCAAGGGACAAAAAGAATTCCAGAAAACGACAGCCCTTCTCTCTTTCAGAGATAAAACCGGTGTGTGTGATTTTGACGGATACGAGAACCTGGAGGTTGAATCTGTAATCACGGGTATTCATTCAAAACAAGGTTCTTTGGCTTCGGCAAACATTGGCGACGAAATTAAAATTGCCACGAAAACGACTCCGTTCTACCCTGAAAAGGGTGGACAGATTGGCGATTCTGGAATAGCTGTCACACCTGCAAGTGAACTTGAGATTATTGATACACTCACACCCGTTGATGGTCTCATTCTCCACAGGGCAAAAGTTACAAAGGGGACAGTATCTGTTGGAGACCCAATTAAGTTGTCCGTCAACAAATACAAGAGGGATCGTATCACTCAGGCTCATACCGCAACACATCTTCTACATGCTGTGCTGCGGGATGCCGTCGGAGAACACGTGAAACAGGCTGGTTCCTGGGTTGGGGAAGATGAGCTGAGATTCGACTTCTCATCGATTGGTGAAGTCTCAACCGATGCTCTATTTGCCGTAGAACGAACTGTCAACTCGATCATTCGTGCCAACATCCCCCTTGAGATATCTGAGATGAGCATCGATGAAGCCAAGAATATTGGCGCGATGGCTCTCTTTGGCGAGAAATATGGTGATATAGTCAGAGTCGTCAAGATTGGAGACAAATCCATGGAGCTGTGCGGTGGTTGCCATGTCACAAGCACGGGAAAAATCGGCGCGTTCAAGATTACGTCTGAGGCATCAATAGGAAGCGGTTTGAGAAGAATTGAAGCACTCATTGGTGACAAAGCGATACGGCACTTTCAAGACACCGAGAGCAGGCTCTCACAGATTTCACTACTCCTAGGCACGGGACAGAAGGGCATTAAAGAAAAGGTAGAATCACTGCTTGATGAACTCGGTGAAGCCAAGAAGAGAATCAAAGCCCTTACATCGTCAATGGCCAAAGTCGAAGGTGAACAGGCCTCAAACAGAGCCGTCAGAGTCGGCGCAACAAACGTCATGATCGAACGATTCGACGGGTTTGATATGGACGGGATCAGAATGATTGCAGATTTTGCGCTCGATGCCTTTGACCATGGTGTTGCCATCATTCTCTCAAAGAATGGTCAGAAGTGTTTCCTCGTTGCGATCAGCAAGAGTATCCCAACATCTAAACTCCACTGCGGAAAACTCATTGGCAAGGTCGGCTCAATTGTTGGCTTCAAGGGCGGCGGAAGACCCGATATGGGTCAAGCTGGTGGAATAGAGCCAGCCAAAGCGTCACAGGTTTTGGCAACTTTTGAGACAGAGCTGGCTGGAATCCTCAAAGAAGAGTAAAGAGTGGAAAAGGTTCCGTTCGGCAAAACAAATTTAAGCGTCTCAAAACTCTGCTTTGGCACTCTCACATGTGGTCCATTGCAAGCAAAGATGAAAATCGCTGACGCAGTCTCTGTGATGGAGCATGCCTGGGATAGAGGCATCAATTTCTTCGACTCAGCAGAACTCTATGGCACACAGGGATACATCGGCAATCTCCCTCCGCACATCAGGCACTCCGCCGTCATCACAACAAAGTCGTACTCAGACACAAAAGATAAGATGACAGAGTCTGTCGAGAAGTCGCTTCGAGAGATGCGACTCGACGCCATCCCAATATATCTGCTCCATGAGCAGGAGACCGAGATGACCTTCATGGGGCACAAACCTGCCCTTGAAACACTGCTTGACTTCAAACATCGTGGTCTCATCAAGTCGGTTGGTGTTTCAACTCACACAATAGAGATAACTAAACTCGCGAGGAGCTACCCAGAAATAGAGGTTATCTTTCCAATGTTCAATCTTGAGGGGTGGGGCATCAAGGATGGCACCCAGGAGCAGATGGAACAAGAAGTAAAACTCAACTATCAGGCTGGGCTCGGGGTATACTTGATGAAGGTGTTAGCTGGCGGCAAACTCCTACACCGCGCAAGGGAAGCAATTGAGTACGGAAGGGACTTCCCATACTCCCACTCTGTTGCAATCGGCATGAAGGACAAAACTGAGGTTGACTACAACATCGCGCTTTTTGAAAACAGGGAACCCGACGCAAAAATATCCGAGGTCAGAAGGAAGATGCTCGTATCGTTCTGGTGCGAGGGTTGCGGTGAGTGTGTCAAAGCCTGCCCCCAAAACGCAATATCCATTGTTGATGGCAGAGCGTCAATCGACCCAAATAAATGCGTTCTTTGCACCTATTGTGTGGGGTGCTGCCCCAAGGAAGCCTTGAGGGTTATTTAATCGAGTTGATTATAGTAGCTGTTGATTATGGTCAGAAGAATATTGGGTTAGCCCACTCCCCAGACGGTGTGTTTGCATTTCCTCTCTGTTCTGTCACAAGAGAAAGTGACGAGGCAACAGTCTCCAAAATTGTTGAAATCATAAAGAAACACAGGGCGGAACTACTTGTTTTTGGCTATCCAGCAAGCAATATTGAGTCACAGTCCGCAAAGGATGCTATAGATTTTGCCCAAAAATTGACAGCAGAAATTGATATACCCATAGAGCTTGTTGACGAGAGCTTAACAAGTGTCGAAGCGAGAGCTGTTGGACACAAGATGGGTAAAACCGATAAGGACATGAGGAAGGGTAAGGACGCGATAGAGGCGCAGATAATACTTATGCGCTATCTTGAGAGGAGCAGCTGATATATTTCCTCAAAATTTTTGCAGTGCTTTTCAAAACCATTAAATACGATTGAATTTCAGTGTTTTTGACAGATTTCAATTCATGATTTGCAGAGTTAAATTTTTGTCATTTTCTTTCTGAGTCCAAACAAGTAGTTATTTGCAAGGTTTTGTAAGATTTTGTGCCGATAATCCAACACACGATAGTGCTGACAAAGTTCGAATTGAAATAAACTGATTGAGAATTAAGTAGCTTCACAGGATAATCCTCCTCACCCTCACCCTCTCCTCCTTAAGGAGGAGAGGGGATGTGGGGATAGTGTCCAGTTTTGAATAAGTAGAGATGATGCATAGCATGTCATCAGATAAGTTGTTATAACCTCTATCTCCCCTCTCCCTTTAAGTAAGGGAGAGGGGTAGGGGTGAGGGATTGGTATGCAGTATAAAACAAACACAAAATTGAGTCTGTTTATCATCAAGGAAACAATCAAAGCTCGAATTGTGGAATACTTAACCCAGAGGATTACATTTATCAATTAATCACTGACAATGCAGAAGCTGTTGGTTGTCAAAGATCGATAAGCAAGTATGACTGAATAAGTCAAAAAAAGTAGAAGCCACAAATATTTGCTTCAATAGTATCAAACTATTTGAAAGAAGAAGCAGCTAGTCACTTAATTCAGACACATAGAACTACTATTGCTAGTTTGACTGATAAATCCTTGTCAGTCTGTTTTGTACCCTCTTGTCAAATCCTCAAACACATCCGACACGTTCTCTATTTTGTTGATGCGGTGAACGTTTGAGCCGGCAAAGGCGAATCCATCAGTGAGTTTACCCGACTGAGCATTAAGCAGGGCATCGGCTATGCAGTATGGGCTGTCCTTATAGTTGCATGTCTTGATGCACTGGTAACCGCATCTGAAAGGTTTCTTTATGCCACTTGCCACATCGGTAAGAAATGCATTTCTGATGGCTCTGCCAGGCAGACCAACTGGACTCTTGATGATTGTAATATCTGATTCTTTTGCTGTTATGTAGGAGTTCTTGAACTCATTTGAGGCGTCGCATTCGTGGGTTGCGACAAACCGTGTGCCAAGCTGAACGCCAGATGCTCCGAGTTCCTGCATTCTCTGCATGTCATCTGTCGTATATATTCCACCTGCAGCAATCACTGGGATGGATTTGTTCTTTGAATAACCGATATCATCGGCAACTCGCTTCACCTCTGGAACGAGTTCAGCAAGATCAAAACTGGGGTTGGCGAGTTGATCCTCAGAGAAACCGAGGTGTCCACCAGCTTTTGGCCCCTCGACCACAAAAGCATCCGGTGCGTAGTTATACCTAGCTATCCACCTTTTTGCTATCAGATAGGCAGCCTTTGCCGAAGATACTATCGGCACAAGCTTTGTGGAAACTCCCTCCCTTAGATACTCAGGCAGATTCATTGGAAGTCCCGCGCCAGAGAAGACCACATCAATGCCCCCCTCTATCGCAGCCGTTACCATCTCACCAAAGCTGCTCAGGGCTGTCAAAACATTCACCCCAAGAATGCCTTTTGTTAGCTCTCTAGCCTTGCTGATTTCAGCCTTTAAGGCTCTGATGCTGGCTTTGACGTTGAATCTTGTGAAGTCTGGTTCGAGCGCTCCAATACCAGTTGCTGCAATCACACCAATACCACCATTGTTTGCAACAGCTGAGGATAATCCTGAAAGAGACACTCTAACTCCCATCCCACCTTGGACGATTGGGATCTTGGCAACCACGTCACCTATTCTCAATCCACGTAGTGCTTGCATTACTTACTCCTTGTCTTGTTCCGACGGACAAACATAGCCACGAAACCGAACAAACCCTCTCCCCCGGATTCTTTTCTAGCCTTTTATCCGACTAAGATGATGTGCAAATCTTGCAACTAAACTAATAATCCTGGATTGATGAATCACTATATGTGACTAGGTGAGAATGTATCCTAAAAAATGCTCTTGAAAAGAAAAATTTGGGTTGACAAAAAATGAGTTTTCGTCATTTTTTCCAAATTATAACGATAATTGATTACCAAACACCACTGTCTATTTTTGAGTTTGCGAGAGAACGTATGACAGGGACATATCTTTGTAAAGGTAAAGTAAATATCAACATATGCACAAATCGTTTGACTGAGTCTTGGCAATGTGCTATTATACCATTGCAGTACATGTTGGGTTCAGGCTTTAACCCTGATATCCTCCATGATTTTCTAGGAGGTTGGTTATGGCTCGAAAGGTTGGACTGATTCTTATCGTTGCAGCGTTGGTCACGCTGATTGTTGGAGCGGTTTTCATCTGGCAAGGAGTTAGCAAGAATGTTCTTATAACCCAGATGATGGCTGAGGAACAAGTCGACGTTGGAATTCCAGAGGATGCTCCTGAGGGTGAGTTTGTTGATACGATTGGTGAAGCCCAAAATGGGAGCATGGTACTGCGGAGCCACAGACAAGGGATAGCGGTAACATATCGGGATTTGCTTGGTGAGGAGAAGTTCGACCCAACCAATATCTCGCACGCTAAGTTCGCCCAGGCTATCAATCTTGAGAACGCTTTACAGATTGCGGCCTTGTCGTTGGGTTTGACTTACGTGATGATGGGCATCGGTGCATTCATGTTACTCATGGCGGTTGTTTCGTTCCTTGTCGGAATGGTGTTTTTGAAAAGGTAACTGTTGGAAAAGGTAAACCAATAAAGCACGAATCGATGCGGGGGAGTGTCAGGTTGAACTCCCCCGCATTTTTTATTCACTCGCTTCGGATGCATCTTTCTTTATTCGTATAAAACCAGCAATAATCGATTCTGAGGAAGATTTTTTTAGGCAATGTTTGATCATGAAACGAGCAATCTCCCTTCAGATAAATAGCAGTCTTCACGTATTATTTTTCTGAAAGCAGATACTAGCGCTTTTTTAGTATGTGTTGGTCGTGCTTGTCTGGTTACAAAAAATCCTTCATTTAAAATGCGCAGAGCATGGTTAATGCTTGAATGAATTCTATGAGGATAATTTCAATTGAAATGAGGAATCTTCACGCTTTACTGGGTAGTCAAAGTGATATATTCAAACAAAAATTCACAGCAATAAAAAACGGAGACACGGGGGTTGTGTCTCCGTCTTACACCAAAAAATAGAAAGGGTTGTTAGGTATTCGTGGGGAAGTTAGATTCGACTATCTGTTTCCGCCGCAGCCACCGCCGCCACAACCACCACGACCTGGTTTTCCCTGATTGCCACCTTTTCCTGAACCGCCGCCGGGACGGGTGCCAGCCTCTGAGACCTCAGCCGATGAGGCGAGGTAAGTGCCGTCATCCTGCTCATCCGCTTCGAATCTGATGAAGTCATCAACTTTTACGTCCGAGATGCCAATTTCTGCGCCGTCTTTTGTGATTGTCGCGCCATCAGCGAGAACAACGGTTACAACACCCAGTTTTCTGCAGTTGACCTCGAAGGATCTGTCTGAAGTGTTGACTTCTGTAATAAATCCACCGATGTATCCGAGTGGGCATGAACCATCACCAGGGCCACCACCTACTCCACCGCCTGCTCCGCCACCTGTGCCTGGGCATGAAGTGAATGAGAGCTCAACACCATTGTAGTTCGTGTCGTCAACCTTCTCGGCAGTTCCTCTAACGTTTGCTGGGACTGTTATATCAGAAATTGTTGCAGTCTCACCGTTTACCGTGAGTTTGGTCGAGTCTGTGATGTGAAGGGTATAGTCACCAGTTCTGTTATTAGTCACCGAGATGGTGTTTGCGGATGTGTCGATTGAGTCGACTCTTCCCCAGATATCAACTGCTTCAGTTGCTGCGAGAGCGACACCTGAGCCGACAAGGATTCCAACCAGCGCTGCTATCATTAGCGTCTTCTTGTTCATTTACTACCTCCTGTAGTTCTTTATTTACAAAATATACTACTACAAGACGTCGTATTTTGTTCCCAAGAATTGGTTAAATAAGATTCAATCCTATATTTATCTATATCCTGTGAAGTAAGTGTGTTTTATATCACAAGAACTTTGTGCTAAACTCAACGGCAGAAAACGACCTTTTCGTGGATTGCAAAAAGGTTTGGAGTTTGGAAGGAGTTGTTTTACATGGATGCATTCGTAAATGAATTTGGCGATTATCTGCTGAACATTGGACTGCCAGAGTGGCTTGTGGCTTTCCTTGTGCCTGCTCTCAAGATTCTGGGCGCTGTCGGTGTTCTCATCATCGGTTTCTGGGTAGCCGGATTTGTCGGCAGAAAAATCAAACATCTCTGTGACAAAACCGACAGAATAGACGACACGGTCACACCTTTGATTGTTCAGATAGTCCGATATGCAATCATTTTCACAGCGTTTTTGACCGTGTTTGGTTTATTTGGAATCGACACCACAAGCATAATCGCTGTTCTTGGTTCTCTTGGTTTGGCTGTTGGTCTGGCGATGCAAGGCGCTCTGACAAACGTTGCATCTGGCATAATGCTTGTCACACTTAGACCCTTCAATGTTGGAGACACTGTCGAGGTGGCAGGGCAGATGGGAACTGTTGAGGTTGTGGGGCTGTTCTACACAAAACTCAATACACTCGATGGTGTGCATGTTGTTATGCCAAACTCCCAGATTTGGGGTTCTGAGATAAAAAACTATTCCCGAAACGACAAGAGACGCATGAATCTGAAGTTTGGAATCGGCTACAACGACAATATCGACAAAGCCTATGAGATAATAAAGAGGGTGTATGGCGATGACTCAAGAATCTTGAAAGAGCCGGCACCAACGGTTGCGGTGACAGAACTTGCTGACAGCTCAGTAAATATGATCGCCTACGCCTGGACAAAAAACAGCGATTGGTGGGACACCCAACTTGACATTGTCAAAAAAGTGAAGGAAGCCTTTGACAAAGAGGGCATCTCAATCCCGTTCCCGCAGTTGGATGTGCATGTGAATAATAACAAGTAATCTAAAGATTAGTATTTTATTTGAATTTGTGAAGTGGTTTCACTAGCCTGCAAACTAGAAGTTTGCAGGCTTTTTTAGTAAGGATCTAGATAAGTTCCCACATACAAAGAGTCTCAAAGTGCCGTATATCAGTACTGAACGAATGAATATGCGATTTCCAAAAAGTTTCAGATGATATGAAATCCCTCCTCACCCCGACCCTCTCCTCCTCAAAGGAGGAGAGGGAGTAAGATAAGAGCTTATTCCTACCCCAAAAAAAGGAAATGTGTTACTAAAAAATGATAGTGCCGCCGGTGCCGGAGGGGGGGTGAGGAATTACTGAATTTTTCATTCTCGATTTCTACTATAGGGAGTATGGACAAGACTTAATGCAAGGGTTATAAAGTGCTCTCTGTTTCTCTTTGTCAAAATGTGCATATATCCCCTCTCCCTTCAAAAGGGAGAGGGGTAGGGGTGAGGGTTGAAAGCTGAAAAACGCACCAACACAAAAGTCAATTCAACAAGAAAATGCAACATACTAAACTGCGAATCTAAAATAGAAAAGCAAGTAAGGAGGCTGGCAAATCGGGAAGAATCACTGACAGAAGTCAAAGAATATAGAATGTTGGGTTTCAAAGAAGATAAAAGTCGGTAGAGGCCTAAAGCTTGGTAAGAGTCATCATAATACATCTTTTCAAAAATTTTCACCCCTATAAAAATCAATAACTTTCAAGGATTCAGTTGTAAAGGCTGTTCATATATCCCGAATCATGAGTCCCAGTGTCGACGCAACATAGACCATTCGAAAATTACGCCAATAGAAAATGTTTCACCACCACATATTTAAGAATTCGTATTACAGAATCCTCTTATTTATCTTCACTCTCCCACTTCTTACCATCAAGCCCCCACCAGAACATCGAATACATCTCACTCATGAGAGAATCGTTTGCGATAATTGATTCTGTCGCTTTGATATTGTTGAGGTAATAGCTAGTGAATATCTCAATATATATCAAAACAGCTGCATCGGAGAGTTGTGGGTTGATAAACCCCTGACTCTTGCCGTCTGCAACGAGCTTTATCATCTCATCCTTCAGGTCTTTTTCAAAATAGTCATTTAGAACCTGTCGAACCTCTGGCACAGTTGCCGAAGATGCAAGAATCCATGTGATTCCATCTGATGCCACGGCATTTTTCTTAAGCTCAAATATCTTGTCTATCTTTTGTGGGAATGCGAGTTTTTCCTCGTTGAGTTTCTGGTAATAAGCGAGGATTTCATACACCGACTGCTTGGCAATCGATACAATCAAGCCCTCTTTGCTCTCATAGTGATTATAGATAGTGACGGGCGAAACTCCCGCAGCAGACGCGATTTCAGCAACACTCACTTTATCGGTGCCATGTTTTGCAAAAAGCTTCTCAGCAGCGCGTCTTATCGCATCTTTTTTCTGTTCTTTTCTTCTTTTGTATCCGTCCATTTGACCCTCTTGAAGTATTTCAATCCATATTATACAAAATGTATTGACACAGTCAAATGACTGTATAATATGTAATATATGAATTAGTTATGTTCAAAAACTAATTCATCTTTACTGTGTCTATGTAAGCAACAGAAGAATTCACAGTGATTACGCAAGAAGTGACAACTGGCGGGGTGTCTGATACGCTAGAAAATATGGAGGAAATATGAAACTCGTTGTAAGTCTTGCCGATGCAACCGAACTTTCCCAGTTTGGCGGGAAAGGGGCAAACCTCGCCAAACTAATTGGTTATGACATGAATGTTCCAGGCGGCATCGCGGTCTCAACCGTGGCATACAAGGAACACCTCAAAACCAACAATCTCGGCGGGGAGATTACAAACATTCTCAAATCAGTTGATTTCTCCAGTAAGAGTTCATTGGACGAAACATCGAACAAAATCAAACAGGCAATAACAACAGCAAATGCGTCAGATGAACTCATATCTGAGATTGAAAAAGAGTTGAGGGGGTTCGATGGGGCGTTTGCAGTTAGGTCTTCAGCGACTGCCGAGGACTTGCCAGACATGAGTTTTGCTGGGCTCCAAGACACCTATCTCAATGTTGTTGGAACAGACAACATTATCGCGGCTGTTAAAGCCTGCTGGGCAAGCCTCTGGAACACAAGGGCAATCTCATACCGACACAAGAATAATCTTGGTCACAGCGATGTTTTGATTTCGGTTGTGATTCAACAAATGGTAGCCCCACAAGCATCCGGAGTGTCGTTCTCAATTAATCCGGTCAACAACGACTTTGATGATGTGGTCATCAACTCAAATTTTGGGCTTGGGGAAAGTGTCGTCTCTGGCAGGATCACACCCGACAGCTTCACTGTTTCCAAAATCGACTATAAAATAACAGAGAGAAAAATCTCGAAAAAAGACTTTGAGATAAGACCAAAAGCTGGCGGTGGGGTGGAGGAAATTCAGCTTGAGGATTCCAGCAAATCAAGCCTGTCCGATGCGCAGGTTGTTGACATCGCCAGAACAACGGTTGAGATTGAAAAACATTTTGGAGTGCCTGTTGATGTCGAATGGGCGATTGCAGAAAACAAGACCTATATCCTCCAGGCAAGACCAGTCACCACATATGTCCCTGTGCCAGAGTCCCTACAGACAAAACCGGGACGACCTCGAAGGGTGTACCTCGATTTCATGCTTACTCGACAGGGAGTTGAGAAGAACTTCACTGTTCTTGGGCTTGAGTTCTGGGACAAGTTTCAAAGACCGTACCTGAAGGAAATCATGGGTTTTGTCGAGGATGATCCGGAGACAAAATACACACTCCTTGCCGATGGACGGGGTTATATCAATTTTGGTTCGATGATTGCCCTTTATGGCAGAGCGATATTAAAAAGCTGGGGTCGGGTGGCAGATTCTATAACAGGCGACATCATGAAACAGATTCTCGACTCCGGGGAGTACATTCCTGAGGCGCATGTTCTCAAAAAACTCAGGAGAAAGCTGCTCAGATACAAACTCAACATGGTAAGGCTCATGAGTAAGTATTTCAGCGCTTACAACAAACCAGACAAGTATCTCGAAAGAGTCAGGGTTCTTGAGGACAAGCTGACTGAGAGTATTGAAAATCTACCCGATGAGATAACCTCCTTGAATGACTACTCCAACAAACTTGCCGACATTGCAATGCGCTACCTTGCAGACTCTGTCTGGCTTACCTATGCAGCCGAGAGAGCAAGATTCAAGCTCGATGAAATCTTCAAGGGTGATGGTTTGGATGAGGTTGTTAACTCGCTGGGAAGGTCGCTTCCTGGGAACATCACAGTTGAGATGGGTCTCTCTATGCACAGCCTATCTCAGTTTGATGAGATAAAGAATTCAAACAGCTTCGAAGACTTTTCAAAAAGACTTGGCAGCGGCAACATTTCAAACGAGTTCAGAGAAGCCTGGGATGACTTCCTGGAAAAATTTGGCTTTCGAGCATCGAGTGAGATTGACGCTGGAGCCCTCAGGACATACGAGAGGCTTGATGAGCTTTATGATAAGCTTGTGACGATGTCAAAAGTGCCTGCGGAACAGAGTCCTGTTGAGATACAGAAAAGATCGATTGAAGCGAGGGAAGAGGCTTATCGAAGACTCCTTGATGTTGCAAAGCGAAAACACAGGATAAAAACCTTCAGAAAAAACTACGATATTCAAATGAAAATCGGGGGCTATCGCGAAACGCACAAGTACTACATCGTGAAGATTATTGACACATTTAGAAGAAAAGCGCTAGATGTAGCCAAGCGATTTGTCGAGCAGGGACTACTTGACGATACATACTCGATTTTCAATCTTACAATACCACAGATTGATGCAGCCCTTTCAGGGGAGAAAATAGACCTTCGAAAATTGGCTTGGGAAAACTCCGAATACATGAGAAGAACGGCCCATGTGAAACGCTTCCCAAGGATGATTGACTCAAGAGGGAAAATACTACAACCGAAACCAAAAACAACGGATGAGAACACACTCGTTGGAGAACAGATTTCTCCCGGTAGAGTTGTTGGAGCTGTGAAGGTGCTGAGTTCTCCAAACGAGAAGCCCGTTTTGCCGGGCGAGATTTTGGTCGCAAGAGCCACAGACCCGGGCTGGACTCCTCTTTTTGTGAACGCCTCAGGCATTGTGCTCGAAGTCGGTGGGATGCTCCAACACGGCGCCTGTGTCGCCAGAGAATATGGAAAGCCGTGTGTGGCAGGTGTTATGGACGCTACAATCATACTTCAGGATGGACAGACGGTTGAGGTGGATGGGTCAGCGGGAACGGTAAGGATTATCAAAGAATAGGTTTATACAATGAAAATGATTGTTGGGACTCAAGGCAATACCATATCCATGACATAGACTCAGTCCCCCACTGGGTTTGTGTTTCACGTTCTCTATTCGTAGGAGTGTTATGCAGCTCCCACCATTCCCTCTGGTTGACAATACGTCTATCAGAGGGAATGGTGGGGTTGTAGCTTTTCATGGTGCCAACGAGAATTTTACATGATTTGTTCTAGATTATTCTCGTGTGCACGTCTTCAAACCGCTGTAGTTGCTGAGAACCTGATACCGTACTTTGGATTGTTGAAAAAATGAAACAACAAATGCTATTGGTACCCAGTTACAATTTCAATGACTTGGATAAGATATTTGTATTCACTTTTCTCGTCTCTTTTCAAAAATTCGGTACCAGTCACCCGTACGGGGATTATTGTTTTCCTCGCAGATTTTAAAACACTGCCAGTTCAAACCGGCATTTTAGAAATAACTCGACTAAATCTTGGATTTAAAACAGAGGAGCTCAGATATTAAAAACGACATTTTACATCGTATGAAAACCGAAAAATGATAATTTTTCGTGTTACACTACCTGGTGTTTGGGTTGGTTTAATGCCAAAGGAGGATTGTGTGCAAACAATTAAGTGTGGGGAGACAATAGAGAAGACCACAGTTATCAAATGCATAAACTGCAACTCGCCAAAGGGCACAAAGGCAGGAGAGAAGGTGTCTCCATGCCCTGTGTGCAATGGATGCACATTCTACTACTGATATCGTAATTGTTTGAGCCTCCTTACATATTTCTGGCTGGGAGCACATCGGGACACAAAGAGTCTGGGGATCCAAACCACTAATACAGCCTCTACCACGTGGGGTTAAATAGTTGCTCGTTTTCCATTCCCCACCAGTGTTGTAATAAGCTTTTATCCTGACATATAATATAGACCAAACATGAAACATGGAGGATGAGGGGTTCTATGGCTATTGCAACCTTGGTGTCTGGTCTCATTTCGCTGGCGATATTATTTTGCGCTGTGGTCATCTTCATTGCAGGCGTCGCGTCATCTCACATCGTGTGGGGCACATTGCCGGTTGGTGTTTACTATCTTGTCATCGCTTCGTTTGCGGTTTCTCTTGTCGGCGTGTTTCTCGCATTCGAAACAAACAGGCGGAAGCAAAAAGGCATTAATTGGAAAGTTGGTATGATAATCTCAGTATGTGTCCTGTTCCTGTCATTTCTTGTGATTGTCGGTGCGACCTTCTTATTGAGGGTTATTGCCTAAGCGGGAAGGGCCTTATCCGCCATACTGTCTAGAATATTCTCTTGATAGAATGCTTTTGCATTCTCGACTATCTCTGGCCACTCATAGAGCGCTTGTGTGCCGTAGAATCTCACTCCGTAGAACCCGCCCCTCAGCTCGAACAGGTTGATTGTGATGCGAGGCTTGAGGATTCTGTTTGCTGTGACCTTGGCAAGTGTCACCATACCTAGAGTAGTCGCTCTATTTTGTGTGAAACGAACATCCTTTATCTCTGTGTATTTGATAAAAAGCCATCGTCTGTTACCAAGATAGTCCACTGACCTAAATTCGAGTCCATCAGGTAGTGTAATCAGATTGCCCGATGCTCTGACTGTCTGCGTTTTGTGGGTTCCATCATAGGTCAGTCTTGGGGATTTCTGAAATATCGAGTGGGCTGTGACCTCAGAGAGCCGATACACAGGCTTATCGATCTGCTTCACAAAGTCCAGCGTCTCGTTTGGTGCCTGCAACTCGATTGGCTCTTTTTCACCAAAGTAGAGCATAAGATCGATATCATCCACGAACTCATCCCAAATACAACAAGTCATCTCAGATATCTCCCTGACATGCACAGATTTTGGGGGGAACGCAATGACGAGGCTCCCACCCTTGATGAGCAGCGCGCCTTCCTTGTTTCCGTTGCGAGACCAGACGGGCCACCATCCATTAAACTTGGCTGGAACAAACCCGTTGCGGTTAAGCGATGACTCAAACGCCTCTGGCAATTCCGAGATGTTCTTCATTTGTGCTCATTATACCAGGGGACACTCTCCTCATAAGACAATGAAAGTGTCACTTTTGGTTATATTGAGGTTTTATAGATTCTGTATCTTTTTACGATCTTGCCGCCAGCGTATTCCATCTCTTTGTGGATTTTCGTATTTGACTCAAGCTCAAGGTGGGTATCAAACACCTTGAATCCATGTTTTCTTGCTGACTTGAACATCGCAGCACCCATGAGGATGTCGGCACCTTTTCCACGATACTCCTCATCTATCGCGCCAAGTAGAAGATCAAGTTGTGTTGAGCGCTTCATGTCGGCAAGAATGTGGATTGCGCCGGGGAATAACCTACCTTTTGCTTTTCTCAAACCATCGTCGATGTTGGGCATAGCAACTATGAATCCTATCACTTTGTCAGCCACCTCAACCACCTTCACAAACTCAGGATTCAATAGAGGGATATATTGGTATGCGAGCTTGTTGAGCTCCTCATCTGGATATACGGTGAAACCATACAGGTCAATAAACGTTCTATTCATAAGCCTTAGAATCGGGAGAACATACGGCTTGAGTTGAGAGCGTTTCCCAAACTCAACCAGTTTGAACGAACCCCGATCTAGGATTCTGTCTCTGAGCTTGTCGTAAAGTGGTGGATTCTTGTCTGTGATGGGCACCTGCAACACCTTATAGTCGACCTCTTTATCAAACCCAAGATTCTCAAGCAGTTTTGGGATAAAGGGGAGGTTTATGTTTGTCGCGATGGTTGGTTTATGTTCAAACCCATCGATGATATACCCTTCAGGGTCCTGGTCAGTAAAACCCATTGGGCCAACGAGTTTGTCCATCCCTTCTTTTTCTGCCCAAATCTTGACATACTCGGTGAGAGCTCTTGCGACATCGACATCATCATGGCACTCCAGGAAACCAAATCTCGCGGTTTTTGTGCCATTTTGTTTGTTGAGAGCTTCTGGGATGATTCCCATTATTCTGCCGACAGGTTTTTTGCCAGCAAGCGCCAGCAACTGGACAGTCTTGTTCGACTTGAATTTCTCATTTCTCTTTTCATCAAAAAAAGCCCACTCATCCCGAAGGAGGGGTGAATACCAGTTGTCATGCCCCTTGTGAATCTCAAATGGCAAATGAATGAATCGTTTGAGTTCCTTCTTTGTCTCAACTTCCTTTATCTCGATGGTCAAGTTTCTCTCCTTGGTCTGAAGCTTTTCATGTCAAGCCAAACTCTGGTGACTCGACGAGTTATTTTAGTCATTTTGTTTTGGACATTACAGTACCAATTATGAGTTTTTTCATTAATCAAACATTAGAATCAGATTTGTGTCAAAGTTTGTGAAACAGGAAAGGAGATGACGATGGATTATAAAATAACCACTCAGGATAACTTCGCCGATTACGACGTGACCGAGACTCTCGGAATCGTCACGGGCAACACCGTCAGAACAAGGGGATTCGGTCATGATTTCGTTGCAGGACTCAAGAACCTTGTCGGTGGCGAAATCGATTCATACAGAGACATGCTTGATAAGGCAAGAGACCTTGCCATCGAAAGAATGGTCGAGGATGCTAAAATGCTTGGGGCTGACGGTGTTGTTTGCATGAGAATCTCAACGTCCGAGATAATGCAAGGCGCTGCTGAGATAATGGCTTATGGCACAGCAGTAAAACTTTCAAAAAAGTAATCTACCCTAATTTTTCTATATTTTGTGCACACCTTTTGTGGCGGTGGGATTTGTAGAAATCTTCGTCCTACCGCCATACTTTTTTGTGAGTGACAAATCTGAAAGATTATGGTCTTCACTGGCTTTTGATTTGCGCGTCTGTAAATACTTCAAGCACCCACTCCTGATTATGTTGTTTTCAACATGTCCACCTACTAATTTCGTATGCCCGCAATTTAATTGCCCTTTATTCACCGTGCCCAGGATTCCCTTCTCCTATTCAGATCACGCTCAACTCATACGCTTAACGATTCATTTAGTCATCCCTCACCCCCACCCCTCTCCCTTCACAAGGGAGAGGGGTATCAGTAGTACTAATATCAATTCTCAAATAGGAGAAGAACTATCTCAACTCTCTCTGTGGAGGGGTTGTTATCACCAAACTTCCTCCCTCTCCTCTTTAGAGGAGAGGGTTGGGGTGAGGAGACTCTTGGTAAGGGATTTCGCTCATACACAATCTCCACTTCGATTTATTTACTTTCGATTATGGCCTACCCAGAATTTTCTTTATGTGTGATGGCAACCTCCGGCCTATGAATCCAGCACATAAAGCAGAGGTGAGAAAGTCTAACTGCCATTCTCCGGATTTATGATTGCGGCAAAGACTTGCTCAGCACTTATTCACCGAGAGTTTTATTTGAATAATGCTCAATCAGAGCACACCTGAAAGTGGAATCAGCCCACCTGGATTCCTTTCTCTTGTGACTCGGTTCTAACATGAGTCCATGATAAGCATTCCACGCCTTGAAGTTTGAACTGACCCTGTCTGGTTTGAAGATACCACCCGATTTTCTAAGCGTAGATTTCATTTTATCTAGCTGGTTTGATAGCACTGGCACACCCCTAACCACACCAAGCCTTGCATACAACTCCATCCTGTCAAACCAGAAAAAGTCCATGTTCTCCAGGGGTTTGTCAATATCCGGCATAAAATCCGACACAAACGCCTGTGCCGGAGCGTATATCTTCTTGTTCTTTCTGATATATATCTGATTTGCCAGAGGTAATATCTCTGAGAGTTTGTTCAACGACACTGCAATCATTGCAAGATTCTCTCTAGTTCTCCACCCCTTTGAGTGCGCGAGAAGCCTGAGATGATAGATGCAGGGCCACGCAAGGTCTTCATGAAAATATAGCTTCCCCTTGAGCGGATAGGCGATATCAGAGAGTTTTGAATATTTGAGAACTTGACGGAATGCAAGCAGGGCTGATTCCGTTTCAGTCTTTACATACTCATTATCTTCATCCAAAAACCTCACCAGCAGCGATGCAAGTATTGTCCGGAACCCACCATAGTTGCCAGAAGTCTCGTCATAATGAGTAAAGGATGCCGGAGTATTGTCAGTGTTGTTCCTTGATGAATCATCAGAAAACACCCTATATAATGCTTTGCGAACTTCTGTCATTGCGGCATCGTCTGGCTTGAACCCCTTCTCAAACAAATACCTTGTCGAAATCTCGGTTCCTGTGAACTGGTCATGAGACTCTGCTGTGTGAAACCTCGTGCCAATCCAGCCATCCTCCCTTTGCAAGCCAAGAACGTGCAGCACGCCTGGGTCAGCCTTGATTTCTTCGTAGAGTCCCCTCAAGACCTCAGAATCCCCATCCTCCTTCAGAATCTCAAGTCGGGTTCTGAAGGCAATGGATGGACAGCCATATTCAATTAGAAAATCGAGGTTTGTTGCTAAATCATTAATCCCTATTCTTGACGTTGACATTCGACCCTCGAAGGAGTCCGCCAAAAATTCCTCCAAAGAGCGCGACCTTGAATGCTGTCATCCAGGAGATTTCTGCTGCCACGAGTCCTTGGGAGACTGCGCCTGGGAACAGGTCTGGCACAATCCAACCCCACATGAACTTCAAAAGGAAAAGCAGTATTACAAATATCGCAACAGCCGCTATTATCGCCATTGTTATCATCACTGGTATACTCTTCATAGACAATTCACCTCTATTTTTTTGTCGACCTTTTCATTGTAGTTCGGAAACAAGTCAACGGAAGCGGGGCATCACTTTTTGATTGGGGTATAGAGTGTCATCTTTGTTTCACCAAAATCCTCTGGTGGATCTCTGAAACTCTTTGCCTCTTCGAGCCATTGGTGACGACCATACTCATAACCCATGAACTTACGCCACTTGATGAGCTTTCCCCAGTTTGCACCCATGTTTTTAAAGACGATATCAACAGCGCCATAGAGTCCACCCTCAAATTCCTTGATTTGTATGACATCGTCACCCACGACATCGTCATCAACCATCACCCAGAATTCATATCCATAGACGGGATTCCCTTCGGTCGGGTTTGGGTTGTTGAACCCGAAGATGCGGGTCTCAGACTTCTCGATGAGCCCCTTCTTCTTTGCCCAGGCAAATAGTACCCTGAAAGCATCATCCTCTGGGGTAGAGCTAGTTGCTCTGTAGCTTGCCACCCTGAATGGTGGAAGCTCAATCTCGTAAACATCTGCGAATTCCTCTGGTTTTGTCATTATAAACCTCCTCGTTGTGTTTCTTATTGGCACAAGATGGTATTGGATTTTCCTTGTTCTTGGATCGGTCTCAGTGAGAATCTTTGAGTTTCTCACCTCCATCTTGCTGCTTTTAAACCAGTCCGAAAGCTGATTTATCAAAGTTGGCTCATCCAGATTGGTTCCATCTTGTTTAATGCTCAGGTATAACCCACCATAAAACATCCTCGCAGGTAAGTTGTCAGTTTGATTTGTATATGCAAACGCCTCATAAGACCCACTTCGTCCTACCCTCTGCGCATAAATACTTGATGGTGTGGATTCATTTGTGGTGATGATACTGCTTATTATTGAACTTATCGCGCTGGGTCTGTCATTTGCAACACTATAGAAGACCAAACCATTCTCCAGGGAAACAACTGACTTTGACAAAAAGCTCCCTGATGTATCAAAATCATATTGTTTGTAGAGCTCAACAAGGTTTAACTTTTCAAAGGGTGTTATTGTTATCTTCTTTTTTCTTACAAACCCAGGAGTGAATCCAAACTCCCTTTTGAAAGCTCTGGTGAAAGCCTCTTGTGAGGAGAAACCACAGTCAAAAGCGATGTCAATCAGATCACACCTGCCCTCTATTGCAATCTTCTCAAATGCCTGCGAGAGCCTCCTCAGTCTGATATATTGCTTGAGTGTTCTGCCCGTCAAATTCCAAAACAATCTGTAGAAATGAGGAGTTGAGTAACCCGACTTCGCAACAACCCCATCGATTGAGGCAGTCTTTGCCAGGTTTTCCTCAATGAAGTCAATTGTGTTCTGAACTCGTATCAATGCATTCATCCAACTACCCATTATAATAACACCTTTACGGAATGTCTTGATTTTTTTTATCACAACAATGGGTATTAATTTCGGACTGCATATTTTGATAATATTATTCGATAATCAAACATAACCATACGCATTGGGTTTTTTGCCATTTAATTTCAACTATGGAAAATCGTTTAACCATGGTGTAAACGGTAGATATTACTGTTATTACCGATTTTCCAGTTTTCACGGCATTATAAACAGTCGTAATGTCACATACACAAAACAGTTTGAAAGCCAAATATTACATAAAAAAGATTATTTTTAATCTTTCCTTAAAATAAAAAAAATTGAAATTACACACACGACTCATATTCTCTGATACAATCAGAACATGTCGTATCTAGCAGGCAAACTTTCAGAGATAGGTCTAGAGTCGATACTCGACACGCTACAGTGTTCATCCATGTCCGGAAGGCTTAAGCTTTTCAAAAACTCAACCTCAGTTTTGATACTCATCAAGAATGGTGATGTTGTGTATGCCAAAATGGATAAAATTCTTGGTGACAACGCCTTGATCGCTGCTATCTACACCAATTTTGAAACCTTCTCATTCAATGTTGAAGATGTTTCCGATGAGTTAACAAATATAACCTGCAACCAGAAGGACCTCTTAATGATTGGCTTCCTCGTGATCGATGAAATTACACACATAAGACAGGAATATGGTAATTTTCTCGCCATGAAACCAGGTTTCAAATCAATAACCGGCATTCAACGAAAAGTTATAAAAAAGATTGATGGTGGAATCGCCTTGACTGAGCTATTGGAACACTTCCTCGGTGACATTGCAGGGGTTGTTAGTTTCATCAAATATCTCATAAACGAGAACTATCTGATTTGGTCAGATGCTCCGCTCGCTGCTGTCATCCAGCCAGAGGAGAAACTTAAGAAGGGATTCATCGTGACAAACACACAAAACGTGGCTAGCAAAGGAGGAGTGAATGGTCGATAGGATTGATAAGAAAGCTGTAAACTCTCTTATCTACGGTATCAGTGCTTCGATTCGCAAGCTGTTTGGTGGTGGGGCCGATGCTGTAATGAGAATTGCAGGACCTTATGTCGTTGAGGAATTTGAGGCTCTTGGTGTCAAATTCGAAGGGAAAGATCCACAGACGCTGTCAGATGAGGTAAAAAAAGCAACGCTTGAATTGGGAATGTGTGATGACATATCAATTGAGGATACGGGCGATCACTACAAGATTTTGGTTGGTAATTGCTCATTCTGGGAAGCAACTGTAGCACTTCGCGAAAAGGGAATATCACCGTTTGCCTGCCCCTTTGCAAACCTTGCCATGACCGTGCTCGAGAAGAATCTGGGGCAGAAAACCACAGTCGAGAAGATAGAGCCCATTGGCGACAGAGCATCAGAGATACTTTTGGCAAAGGTTTAAAGAGAGGTGACAAATGGCAATCGAACAAATACTGTCAAAGCTAGCGGATGTTGAAGGTGTTCAAGGAGTGTTTGTCGTCTCCAAGGATGGTTTGATTCTCGACTCCGTAGGTTCGTTGAGTGTTGACCTGACCTCCATCGCGGCAATCGCATCTTCTGGTCTTGGTTCAGCAGAGGTTTTAGGTGAGACTGCGGCACTTGGTGGTCTTGACCAGGAGATTCTTGAATTCAAGAATGGAAAGGCCGTAATCCAATCCATCAATCAGCGACTGCTTCTTTGCATGATTGCGAGCAAGCAGGCAAACCTTGGTATGATAAGATATACCATAGACAAGGAGATTGAATCAATAAGAACAACTCTGTAATCATATCCACGAATCGAATTCATGCTTCAAAAGCGTCACCTGGAATTGTTTGTGTGACGCTTTTTTAAACGTATCCGTCAAATGTTCTGTAATTCGATTGTGCGTGTTTTGCAGTTTGTGAAGAAGGTGAGGGAGAAGAATGAGAAGATTGGTCGTCCTTGTTTCTGCAGTTGTGATTATTTTGAGTTTGAACCCATCAAGTAATTTTGCGTCAAACTACAATGATTGGGGATACGAAATGAATGACACATTTCACCAATCATTTCAAATAAAGGGGATTTCAAAAGCTGGTGGATTCTACATCGAACGTTCCTGGTTCCGAAAAATGACTTGTGTCAGGGACATCAAAACTGGGAGACTCACAAATGTGATTGAGCACGAACCGAACTCAACCTACCACATCACACCCTTTGTCCAGGGAAAATTTATCATGGACAGCACATACAATGAGGATATGGATAAAACCATCACAAAGATATACGACAGAGACGACTTGGTTGCGACATTTCATACAACAAACAACGAATTTATCGTCCCATTTGATGATGAGTTGATTCTCATCGAATATACTCAAGAGGGCGATTTCTTAAGATTAAAAAGACTGGATGAGGGAGATACAGTCTGGGAAAGAGATATCCCAGGCGCAACCAAGATTTATAGCCCACACTATTACAACGAGTCAAAACGTCACATCTGGGTATATGATGAAAATGAGTATGTCCTAACGTGCGTGAATCCTATTGATGGGAAAGTATTGCTTTCATTTTACGGAAATGTTTATATGCATTTTTCAAATGGAGATTCATCCCTAATTGTAACCACGAGTGAAACAGGTTCGTACATTCATTTATTAAACATCTATACAGCCTCTGAAGTCTACTCAAGTTCATATGATGATAATTTCCCAATAAATAACCAATTCTCCTTTCACAACCAAAAAGTAATCCTATCACGTCGCAAATGCGATCAGTTACCATCACAAAAAATGTGTGAGATGGATGTTGTCATCATCGATACGATGTCGAAAGAAGTAGAGGAGTATGCGATAACTCTTCCAAACAAAAATGGCACATTATTTTTAAGGGTATATGACATCAATTCCGAATTTGTAGTATTTTCGAATGAAACACGACAGGGTTGCATAGTTAAAGAGCTCAAGACTGACAGAATAGTGTACACGAGTCCGGATATTGGTAGTGTACAAGATGTAGAATTGTTTGGTACATCATACATGTTTGTGCACGCTGGATTATCGTGTGCTGGTGTTGATCTTGAAAACATGGAAATACACTGGGTTCATAAAAGCACAAGCATGCCGGTCATATGCGAGTTCGAAGACCTCCTCTTTATACGTCATGATGACAAGATAAGAGTGTACGACTCAAGGTTCGATGTGTGGGAGCCTTACACCTACAACATCGAAAAAATCAGTAGAAATGCTGAGTTTGTGCCAACAAGATTTGGGATGGTTGTGCTGCCAACAGGTGGCTCAAGCCGAGACAGCCAGGATTTAATGCTGCTTCTACCAGAGATTGATGAGCCTATATATCAGGCAAAGGTTAACGTATATGAGTACTTCTCAGATTGGGAATATACAAGTGATCCAGAATACTTAAAACTTGTAAGGTCATCATTAACAGGAAGAATGGATGTTACGCTTTGGCTGCACATCAGAACTGGGGTACTCGTTTATGAAAATCCAGAATTAAGCGAATTTCAATAGAAGTTTGCCAAGTATCGTTATTTTTTGTATATTTTAGTTATGGACAAGGATACCCAGGTATTTGACAACTGGGCAAACACATATGACACCGATGTCAGACAATCTGACTGGTTGCACGCAAAGTATGATAAAGCACTGCAATTAGTGTCTGATAAAATAAAAGAATCAGCAGATCACAACAACAAGCCCGTAAGGGTGCTAGACGTTGGTGCAGGAACGGGCAACCTGGCACAGAAGCTCCTGCCAGACGATAGAATCGACTACACCCCAATTGAGCCTTCGAAGGAGATGAGAAGGGTTTTCAAAACCAAGTTTCCAAAAATGAAGGTTCACAACGCCAAACTCCCTAATCTAAAGAGTTTTTGGTCAGAATTTGACGTGGTCGTGTCGACTTATGTTGTTCACCACGTTAATTATGAAGACGTTCCCGAAATGGTTGGAAACCTCGCAAAATCAATTGATGATCACGGGGCTGTGATGCTCGTTGACGTGATGTTTGAGTCTGAATCAAAGAAAAATGAATGCATCGACGACCTGGAAAAACAAGGGAATACGGAACTTACCAAGGAGATTAAAGACGAGTTCTTTCACTATATCGATACCCTGAAAAGAGAATTTGAGAAACTGGGTTTCTTTGTCTGGACGAAGAGAATCACGTACTATGTTTGGTTTTTTCAGGCAGTGAAGTAGTTCTAAATAGATTGTAAGAAATTTATTGTAATAGCACTCAATAATTTTATTCCTAGCCCCAAACAAAACTATCACGAGAATGATGAGCAATAAACATTCATGATAATTGTCTTTAGAAAACTGATGTTGTGATTTTTGATGTTGAGATTCAATTAGAAAGTGTATTGATGCGGATTAATATTATATAGCAAAACTAGCTAGAATAATGGTTTCTTTAAAAAAAGGAAAATTGTCTATTGTGCAAATTATGATTGAGACAAACAAAGAGAATTAGATATATCCTCAATAGGTTAGTGATAAAGCCTCCTCACCCTAACCCTCTCCTCCAGGGGAGGAGAGGGGATTAGAGGCATCAAATCTTGCAAGAAGGTAGGTGGATTCAAAGAGATGGTTTTCCAAATGAGGAAAAGAAGGATAAACAAGGAATAACTCAGCAGACTACAGGTGACACTTCTCCCCTCTCCCCTACTGCAAGAGAGAGGGGCAGGGATGAGGGATTACTGGCATACAATCTAACTAATTCTAGAAAATACTTGAGTTATAAAACTCAGGAATAAAATAGCAAGCAGTAAGTTTGTTTTCTTGAGATAAATCTTGTCAAAGAAAAATAGAGGTTTCGAGTTTAAACAGAAAGTGGATAAAGAAAAGTCACACAGGGCTTGAAAAGGAAACATGTATCAACTGTAAAGCATCCTTAAACAACAGCTTATTTCAGAGTAACTCTTGGCTCTCCCGCCATCACAACCCCAATATCCGATGCTGTATATCCAGCTTCTCTGAGCCTCAAGACGCATTCTTCGACCTGGTTCTCATTTATAAATGCAAGCAACCCGCCCGATGTCTGAGCATCAAAGCATATGTTTGTCCAATGAGGCTCTGTTCTGTCTGGGTCAAACTTCTCTTTGGCAAGCTCCATATTACTCATAAGCACGGGGCAGATGTATTTCTTCGAGAGTTCTTCAACATTCTGGAAGAGTGGGATTTTCTTTGTGAGAATCTCACAGGCAACATTTGACTCCTCAAGCACCTCAAGCAGGTGTGGAACAAGACCAAACCCTGTAACATCGGTGCAGCAGTCGCAGTTGAACTGGTGCAAAATCTCGGATGCTGCAATCGATGTTAGTTTCATCGACTCAATAGCCACTTCCCAGCTGTCACCCACGTCTTCATGGTCCTTGGCGGCAAAAAGGATACCAGTGCCGATGGGTTTTGTGAGGATGATATGGTCACCTGGTCTAGCATTTGTTGCCAGTCTAAGTTGATTTCTATTCATTTGACCGTAGACAAAAAGACCATATTGCAACTCGTCTACCTTTGTCGTGTGTCCGCCACCGACGACAACACCATTCTCAAGCGCTGCCTCGCCGGCTCCCTTTAGGATGAGAGCAAGTTTTTCAACTGGCGCCTTTGGCGGAAATAAGCAGACATTGAGAGCAATAACTGGTCTACCTCCCATGGCACACACATCGGAGACGCAGTTGGCAAAGGCTATCCTGCCAAAGTCTTCAGGGTCATCGACAATCGGGGCAAACACATCAACCGTATACACACCCAGCATATCGCCATTCACCCGGAAGACGGCAGCGTCAGTCTTTGACACCCCAGACGTCAACAGTCTGTCCGACTCGAACTTTGGCATTTTCGACAAAAGTTCCTGGAGAGCTCCCGGCCCCCATTTACTTTCTCAGCCTGCACATCCGGCAAACTCAGTGAGTCTGAATGCCTCTTCTTTCGTCATAGAATTGATTATATTTTGCGCAGGTTTGTTCATCAAGGATGTTTGTCAGGCAAATTACTAAGCAGGTCAAATCTGTTTGATTTTGTAAAAAAACGCTAGTTAACTTACATCTACTTTTTTTATTAGCAATGGACTCGCTCTGTTTGGTCTTCTTAGATATCATTTTAGGAAGTGGTGACAAAGATTGCGTTGATGTGAATCTTTCATTTAACAAGTATAAGAAACTCCTTGCTCTTCTCATCAGATCCAGATATTGTTATGTAAGCAATTGCTATGATTCTGGGAGGGTAGAAGACTATGGAAAAGCAAATAATTTCAAAACTCACCAAGCGATTCGAGGATTTTCGACATGAGGAGGATGGTGTTGAATTTTGGTATGCAAGAGAACTGCAGGGATTGTTGGGGTATTCTAAGTGGGAGAACTTTTCTAAAATAATCTCGAAAGCTCAATTGTCATGTGATAACGCAGGTAACGATCCAAAGGACCATTTTCTTGATGTCAGGAAAATGGTAGAAATCGGCTCTGGAGCTGAAAGAACCATAGATGACATATATCTTACTCGATATGCCTGCTACCTCATAGCCCAAAACGGTGACCCCCGCAAAGAAGAGATTGCCTTTGCCCAGAGCTATTTTGCAATCCAAACTAGAAAACTTGAGCTTATCGAGGAAAGGCTTGCGCTCCAGGAGAGGTTTGAGGCGAGGGAAAAACTTACAAAATCCGAGAAGGAGTTATCGGGCATCATTTTTGAAAAAGGGGTTGACAGCAAGGGATTTACAAGGATTAGAAGCAAGGGGGACTCTGCGTTATTTGGTGGAAAAAACACATCAACAATGAAAGACAAGCTGTCTGTACCGAAGGGGAGAGCACTGGCTGATTTTCTACCAACCGTTACAATATCTGCTAAGAACTTTGCAACCGAACTCACAAATTACAACGTAAAGAGTAGGGATTTATCAGGTGAGAGCAGCATCTCAAATGAGCATGTCAAAAACAACAAAGATGTAAGAGATGTTATGGTTCGCAATGACATTTATCCCGAAGAGTTACCCCCGGAGGAAGACATCAAAAAACTTGAGCGAAAGCTTAAAGGCTCCGAGAAAAAATTGACAAGTCCGAGGAGTAAAACAAAAAAGCCGACAAAGGCTCAATTTAATCCTTTGCCGGCATAATAAGTAGCAAAAAACAAAACCAAATACTCAAGAAATCTAGACTATCTGGAACTTCCTCTCGAACTTCTTGACAAGCAGCAACAGGGTCAACCCCTGTACGGCAAATCCTATGATGATGTATACCCACACAAGCGGGTCACCGTCAACAGCCAATACAAAACCGTGTGTCGACCAGAACGTCGGGAAGATGCCAAAAGCATACTTCCAAGCACTGTCGATGAAGTTTGCTGCCATGGGCGCCATCAGGAAAAATCCAGACGCTTTCATCACCGCAAATCCTTCCACCTTATTATTGGCAAAATCGGCGATAAACAGAGCCAGTAGCGGCACGAACATCGAAGTCATCAGAACAAGGGGCAATATAGAGATTTTGAATTCAATCAGTCCGGTCAGAGGGATGGAGATGAGTGTCGCAAAAAAAGCGAGGACAGCCAGAAGCCCAAGCCTATATGTGATGTAGTACGGCACAGAAACCGGCGTCACACTGATTGCGCGGAGAGCGCCCTGGTCATAGTCATCGAGCATGAGGAAAGCCCCGGCAAGGCCAATCATAAAGGGTGGCATGACGAGGACAAAGAGCCCGATCATGCTTGGATAATAGCCAGAAAGAGCGTGCACCAGACCAATCCTGCTTTCGATGAATGGGACAATGTATCGAAGCAAAACGGCAAACAAGAAGGGTAGACACAGACCAATGACGATGAAATTCTCTCTCCAGATTGTTTTTATGTCCATCGCCAAAAGAGCTTGTAGTTTTCTCATTTCCTCACCTGTCCATTCCCATGTTCATGCGGTATGCTCTCCTGGCAAAGTACCAGGCCACGATGATGCAGACCAGTCCATAGGAGATCGAGTAGACATACTGCCACATCTCAAGCGGAACCAGTCTGTTTGTTGTCATCATAAGAAGCAGATACGGTTGAGTTGGGAAAAGGTAGAGCCACCATCCATCTACAACCCCAAAGAAACCAAGCAGCGGCACGTTCAACACCAGAAAGTACAAAGAGCCAACCAAGATGTACTTGTTGACATTCTGGAACTTTGAGACTGACGCATACCCGATAAAACAGTAGAAAACCGAGATCATCAGCAACCCAAGGGACGCCCACAAAAGCGGAATGCCAGATGAGTTTGGCAGAAAGATTCTGTTCATGACAACGCCGGCAATGGCATAGATCATGCCCGATACAACAGAAAGAAGTGACAGCGAGAGAACCTTCGATGTGATGTATTCAGCAGGCTTTTGTGGAGTGGTCGCGATTCCCTGAAGCACTCCCTGGTCTTTTTCAAAGAGGATGAGTCCTGCCATGAAAAAGAATCCGATTGTCGCTGTGTCTTCAAAGAGCAGAAGTGGAATCATAAATGCGGTGGTCATAGGTTCATAAAGCACAATCAGATAGAGCATTATTACCCAGAGGATTGTTATGAAAATGGCTGCAGATACCAGATTGTGTCGCGAAAGCAGTCTGAAATCATTTTTTAGCGTCGAGAGAAATCTGTTCATAGCAACCCTCTACCGGTGACTTTTATGAAAACCTCCTCCAGGTTTGGCTCAAGCGAGTGGATTGTGCGAATTCGAGAGTTTTTGAGAATGCTCAAAAAATTCTCGTTGTTACCAAGCCCATCAAGAGGAAATTCATCGGTTTTGATATCTTCGCTGTTTGAATGCTCTACTCTAACTTTTCTTTCTCCATACTGGAGTTTGAGCGAGTGTGGCGAGTCGACGACTCTAACCTTTCCCTCAGAAAGGAGGGCTATCCTATCGCAGAGCTCATCAGCATCGGACATGTTGTGTGTTGTCAAAAAGATAGTCTTCCCATGGGACTTCTTCTCCAGGATGATGTCTTTGACGCGCCTTGCGCTGATGGGATCAAGCCCGATTGTTGGTTCATCGAGGAAGAGAATCGCCGGGTCGTGGATGAGGGCTCGGACAAAGTTGAGCCTCATCTTCATACCCTTTGAAAAATCACTGACCTTCTTGTTTGCGTCTCGCTCAAGTCCCACCATCTCAAGCAGTCTCATTGGGTCTTGCGTGTTTTTCTCATAGAGCGACGCAAAGAAGTTGAGATTCTCAAGCGCTGTGAGTTTGAGGTAGTGGCTTGGCAACTCGAACGAGACACCAACCTCCTCGAAGTAGTCCGAGTCAAAATCCTTGAGGTTTTTGTCCATGACGAACGCACTGCCATCATAGTTTCTGATAAGGCGAGTCAAAATGTTGACCGTTGTTGTTTTCCCAGCACCAGAGGGACCAAGAAAACCAAAAATCTCACCGGTATTGATCTCAAAACTCACACCCGAAACAGCCGGAATGGCTGAACCCTTGTAGCTGTAGCTAATGTTTTTTGCTTCTATCATCTCCAAGTAACCCCCTTCACAATAAAACATCTGGTATTTCTATACATCGTCTTTCGTTTCATGATACATCCTTAGACACAGGGGTGTAAAGCGGGTTTAGTTCCACCCATTTTGAGGACCGACTCAAACAAAAATATAAAAATCCATATATCAACTCATGCAAGGTTTTCATTGAAATTAGGTAGACACGGCGGTGGCAATTTTCTATAATTCCGATGTTTGGGGAATTTTATTTGAGTTGCCGAAGTAGCTCAGCTGGTAGAGCAGTAAATTCGTAATTTACAGGTCAGGGGTTCGAATCCCCTCTTCGGCTCCATTTGGGATTAGGAGGGGTTTATGCCAAAGGGAGGCAAGGTTAGTAAGGCTTTCGTTGATATAGAACTCAAAATCGCATTTGCCATGAAGATGATGAATATCTCATATCAATTAGCATCTGTTGAGAAAGATGTGTACAAAAGAAGACTGTTGTTGAAATATGGAATTGTGTTTCTGCATTCGCTAGTGCTGTTTCTTCAGAAATTAAAAAAGAACAACCACATAATTTCAAGCACAATCGACGATTATGCGCTAGATATGATTATTAAACGGGTGGATGTTTTCAGAAATAAGCTAGGTGCTCATAGGCAGGATGACATCTCGATGTGGGTGCAGTTTGATGAATGGAAGAGTATATCAATAAAGGATTATTGTGATGATCTCAAACTCTTGAAAAAATATCTAAGAAAATTATCATTGTTTTCTCAAATTGAAACATCAGTGTCGTATTCTCTCGATCCAAATATCACAAACATATTTTCTAACAATCAGGCAGCAGAAAGTGATAATCCAAGAATATCTAGTGATCGGTTGGAAATTCCATCCGGAAAACAAGTGGTAACAGATATATCACAAAACGATTTTAGAAGAAGTGGATCAACAATTGCGTCTATTGTCAAACAATCAAATTATATTTGCGAATTTTTTTACAGATTTGATAGTAATTATGACATGGATATCGTGACATTTCTGAATTGCGCCCTATGTACAGAATGTACAAATCTTGTACAAAACTTGTTTACGAGAAATGGTTACATGAAAAAAAATGGATTATCTTCATTCACAGATTTGATGCCAATAAAAACGAGGACTGATCTACGCATTGATTACATTCGTGCCATATATCAAGCAGCGATGGACTTTGAAGATTATCTGAACAATCTCATTAAAGGAAATACATTTATCAATTCCTTGTTGCAATATAGGAATAATATCATTGGCCATATCGATCCATATTCTGATAATCAATTACTAATATCAGGACTTGAAGGTTATCAATTATTTGATAGGATTCGATCTCTCATTGGTGATATATATAAAAATCTGTTCGAACTCGGTAGGATTGATATTACTGTTGGATCAACACTAATGTTTATTGATACAAGAAGCTTATACAGATAATTACGGTCGAATAATCAACAATCGTGCAATATCAGGATTTTGGCAGGAAACATTTTATTGTGTGTTTTTATTATAGTCATCCATTTTGGGCTTGAAGCTTCCTTGCAAGCGAATCGAGCTCAAACACGAATTTTGTCGTTGTGCTGTGTGTTTTGTATCCAAATTTCCTGTTTATTTTCATTATTTCTACATTGTGTTCATAATTGAGCGTTCGCAGATACTCTATCTCTTTGTGATCATTCTTGATGAATTGGTGCATCAGAAGTTTTAAAGATGCACCTATGCCTCTGCCCCTGTATTGTTTCTTCACTCCAGTGAATTCGATATAGCCCTCTTCTGGCTTGTCCTTGTCAAGCACCACAGAAATGAATCCGCTTGCGCCTCCGACTTTTTCTACCGAGAACAACACAAGCTTTGGGTCGCCCACTCCCTTGTTCCTATTTTCAATCTCAGTTTTCCTAAAAGCATCTTCATCAAAGGGTTCGTCGTCTCTCTGCTTTGACAGCTCAGCAAAAAATGACGTAATCATGTCCAGATACTCGCCAAACTGCTCATCTGTCATTTCATATGTGAATACAAACTGTATCTCTGGGAGTTTGGTTTTGATGCTGTCGATTTCTTTTGCGAGAGCTTTTGAATCCAAATCTTTCAGGTACAACCTACTCTCGACTAGCACCGAACTCACTTTCCCGCCATAGCTGCTGCAGATTTTACAAGCTGTTTCATTATCTACAGGAACAGAAATAGCAGATATTCCAAGGCTTTTTGATATCCTGATAATCTCTAGAAGTATTGACTTCCCTATCCCCTGTCTTCTTTTTTCTAGAAAAACTGTGACACCAACGAGTCCTATTGGTCTTTTATCTTTGTCATCCCCTTCTATAACTAGTGAATCGATAGACAATCTTCCAAAACCAAGAATTTCACTACCCGTTTTTGCAACAAACCTTCTGTATATTGCTCCCTTTTCTTGCCAATTTGTATTCCAGAAGTTTCTGATAAAGTCTGCTTTATCCATGTTTTGATACTTTTTAGAAGCATCGGGGTTTGTTGCTTTGAGTAAACTTATATAGCTTCTAATCAAACTATCTGTCGCGTCTTCTGGGAAAGCCTCATAAATCTCCCAAGAAAAACTTCCATTTGTATGCTTACTTAACAAATTCATACGGGGATTGTAGTGCTCGCCTATGTTTTTGTCAAATTTTTATACTGAATGGTTTAACCTCCGCTTACTCATTATTTTCTAAACATGTTCACAAATACGGGTTACCTTGTGGGTGTTGACGTGAGCCGGAGTAGCTCAGTCTGGAAGAGCGGCAGACCCCTTATCTGCTGTGCAGAGGTTCGAGTCCTCTCTTCGGCTCCAATTTCCACATTTCATGGTTTCTATTTGTCACTTTCAAATACGTAGAACGTCATGACACATATCCAAGTCTGGTAAATTTATCTAAAAGACTATCCACGTCAAACATGAAGGCATAGTCATCACTCCTTTTTTCAAAACCAATTCTGTCGTTGATATCATGCATCCACTTGTTCTCAAAACTTGTGCCTGTGCTGATCTTTCTTATCTCTGGATGGTTATCTTTAATATATTTGAGCATCTCAATCTTAAGCCTAGTCCCCAACATCTTGCCCCTATATGGCTTGGCTACTCCTGTAAGTGCTTGCCAAAGTGTGTCTGGCGTTGAGTTATTGATTGATGCCATTGAGTAACCACTGATTGTGCCATCACTTTCTTTTGAGAAAATACAAATTCTCTTATCAGTTGAGTGTTGTCTTTTCCTCTCTAGCTCTGGCAGCTTTTGTCTGTATTCCTCTTTATCCAGCTTGTCTTCTTTCATGAATTTATCAAGTTCAGCCATAAAATCATATTTCATGTCGATGTATGTTTGGAACAAATCACCCTCAAGGCTTGTTGATTTGATGATCTCAACATCAGGAGATTTTATGCTAACCTCCTCACAGAGCCTGTCGATGTACTGCCAATTTATTTTATCGACCAAGAGCTCCTTTGTGACAGAATGATTAATCACCTCTCCACCAAATTTTACAAGGAACCGTCTTCCTTCTTCACACCTTGTACCTATTCGTAGTTTTGGCTTTCGAAGCTCTCTGGTTTCATGTGAAATACAAGAAAGCAGCAGTGACCCAATTCCGACTCTACCTTTTTCAGGATGGACAATAACACTACCTGAAGCACAATCTTTACTCTCAAATCTCGCAATTTTACTGACGCCTACGAGCTTGCTCTCGATGGTTGCCAGGCAGACACTCGATGTAGTTGATGAATCACTGTTTTTTCCACCAAACAAGAAATCGACCAGCTTTCCCTCTGAAGTTATTCTCTTTATCAAGGTGTCGTCTGGATACACTCTATCAAGCAGTGTTCTATATTCCTCGAGTAACCTCTCATTTGCATCATCTCTTGTCACCTTGTAGAATTGCAGATCAAAACCACCCAACCTCTGACTAACAATATTTTTCATAGAATCATCTTACATAAATATCCTCGGATACACAATCGCCACATCAAAACAAATTTCAAACCATTTGGACACTTACGTCTTTGCTTTCCTTGAATACAACCCCCAATATCTCATAATACCAAACATGGAAAAAACTCAAGAGAGTCCCGAATTTGTCAGGCTAAGCCAAGCCGCTGCAATGACCCTCGACCTGATGGGTGGCAGTTTCTACCGTGACGCAAAACTCTACTGCATCAATATCCTCCTCACCTACTCCCAGGGGTGCGCAGCAAACTGTTCTTATTGCGGACTGTCTGCCAAACGCCCAGGTGAGTATGAAGAGAAATCCTTCATCAGAGTCACATGGCCAACACACTCAACTGAGGACATAGCGCAAAGAATTGCCGACAGACCTGACAGAGTTAAAAGGGTCTGCATCTCAATGATAACCCGCAAAAAGTCAGTCGAGGACACAGTCAAAGTCGCCAGAATGATTCGTGAAAAGTCCGATGTCCCAATCTCTGGACTGATCTCACCAACCATCACAGACAATAACGAGCTTCCCCTGCTCAAGGATGCTGGCATCGACAAGATAGGTATCGCAATCGATGCGGCAACCGAGGAACTGTTCGACTTCCATCGTGGCAAAGGCGCGCAGGGCCCTCACAAATGGGACAGGTACTGGAGCTGTTTTGATGCAGCGCTCGAAGTCTTTGGCAAAGGAAATGTCGGCAGTCACTATGTTGTGGGTCTTGGTGAGACCGAGTTTGATATGATATCGGGTATCCAAAAAATCAGGAGCATGGGCGGAGAGACGCACCTCTTCTCCTTCTTTCCGGAACCAAACTCCAGGCTCAACAGCCACCCCAGACCACATGTTGAGACATACCGCAGGGTGCAGCTTGCAAGATACCTCATTGATAACGACATCACAACGATTGACACCATGAAGTTTGATGATAAAGGTAGACTTACAAGCTTTGGGGCTGAGACAGAAAAACATATAGACACAGGACTGCCATTTATGACATCGGGCTGTGTTGGCACCGATGGAACCGTTGCTTGCAACAGACCATATGCCAACGAGAGACCGTCGGATGAACCCCGCAATTTCCCATTCCAACCCACCAAAGAGGAAATTGAGGCGATAAAAAAGGAACTCACAACCTACCCCTGATATGAAAGAAGTATTTGACGTTGCAATAATTGGCGCAGGAGCAGCAGGGCTCACGCTTGCGAAGAATCTGGACAGTTTGTTGAAAGTGGTGCTTTTTGACAAGAAGAGCGTGCCACACGATCGAATCGCCTGCGCTGAGTGGGTGCCCCCCATGTTCCCCATAGAGCCAGTGGTCAAAACCGATTCGATGGTGACAAGCTACGACAACCAAGTGGTTGAGAATAAATTCTATGGCAAGATAATCGACAGGGAGAGTTGGCAAAAAGACTTGCTGACATCCATTGGGCAAAACGTCACAGTAAAAACTGGAGAACTTGTGACAAAAGTCACAAACAACACAGTAGAGACAAAAAGCAAAAAGTATCACGCAAAGCTGATCGTAGGAGCTGATGGCCCGATATCGGTGGTCAGGATGAGCTTCGGGTTGCCAATATCACCGGTGTTACCAGCTATCAACGTAAGACTTAGGGTGAAAAGGAATCTTACAAATACTCTCGTGCATTTCATGACAGAGATTGAGAAGGGCTATGGGTGGTACTTCCCAAAAGGAGATGTGGCAAACGTTGGAGTGGGCGCTACCTCTAACCTTAGGAATGCCCTTTTGTTCTATGTCGACTTCCTGAAAAAAAGGGGGCTAGTTGAAGGGCAGATGACAAACCATGCCGCCGGGCTCATCCCACTGTTCCCACTCACAGCTGCTGTTTCTGACTCTGTCGTGCTTGTTGGAGATGCAGCTGGACTCACCGACCCTGTGACAGGCGCTGGCATCAACCAGGCATACGACTCAGCTTTAGAGCTTGCAAAAATAATCAACTCAGGGAAGTCAGTCGATAGATACGACAAGTACATAACCAAGATGTATGGGAGATTCTTGGAAAGACGCCACAGTAGAAGAAAAGCGTTTGAAGACGGCTGGGGCAACTTGAAAAAAGCGGTAGAGGATTCATGGATTTCTTTCTCCCAGGCATGATTCACATAGACGGGGTGTGCGGAAGGTATCCCGCCATCTCCCTCACTGGCAAGAGCTGCCCCCTAAACTGTGTTCACTGCATGGGAACGCTGCTTGATAATATGGTAGACTGTAGCACCCCAGAAAAGCTCCTTTCAAAACTCCAGGAATATGAAGCACAAAACATGGCAGGGGTTCTTCTCTCCGGCGGGTGCGATAGAGAGGGCAGAATGCCCTGGGACAAGTTCCTTCCAACTCTGGCAAACCTCGATACAAAGCTTTTCATATCAGCTCACGGGGGGATGAATGTCGACAAAGAAACCGCAGCAGCCCTAAAAGATTCAGCAATAAAACAGGTTCTTGTCGATGTGACAGTCGATGAGGAAGCGATAACAAATGTATTCAGACTCACCGACAAAAAGATTCTAACAGATACTGTCGAGAACCTCGTGAAGTTTGGCCCAAAGATTGCCCCCCACGTGATTGTTGGCATCAACCATGGAAAAATCAAATGCGAGTATGAATCTCTCGATTTCTTGGCTAGCCTTGATAACTCAAGTGTCATCATAGTTATTATAATGCCCATCAACAAAGAGTTTATTGCTCCTCCTGTCGATGAAGTAGTCGACGTTTTCCGTCACGCCAAAGGTTTGTTCAAAAGTGTTGGTCTAGGTTGCGCCAAACCAAGAGGAAAATACAGGCACGACCTTGAGCAAAAGCTGATTTCCGAAGGGCTCATCGACAAACTCGCAGTCTGGTCAGACAAAGCGATTGAGGCAGCAAAGAAATCAGGCAAGAATATCGACTATCATCACACCTGCTGCTCGATGTGCGTGGAAAATAAATGAAATTTAGGGAAATCGACACTGGTGTAAAATCGGCAAGCTGGAACATGGCGTCTGATGATGTGCTGCTGAAGCTTCAACACAGAAGAGATATGCCCACTCTCCGCTTCCTCTCGTTTGAGCGATGCGCTCTGGTCGGGTTTTTTCAGTCGGTTGAGCAAGAACTCAGGGTTGACTACTGTCGTGAGAACGGAATAGATATCAATCGTCGAGTGACTGGTGGCGGATCGCTTTACTTTGACCCATCTCAGGTGGGGTGGGAGGTCATTGCTCCCCTATCTATGTTTGACGGAAATCCACAGAAGTTTTATGAGGTGTTTGGCTCAGCCGTTGCTCTTGGTCTTCAAAACCTTGGCATTGACGCGCAGTTCAAGCCAAGAAACGACATTGAGGTGGGAGACAAAAAGATTTCTGGCATGGGTGGCATAACACACGGTGAGTATTTCCTGTTTCAGGGTACCCTGCTTGTTGAGGACAGGATTGAAGAGATGCTTTACAGCCTAAGGGTGCCTGTCGAGAAGCTCAAGCCAAAGGAGATTGATTCAGTCCGAGAGAGAGTCACTTGCATCGAATACGAAATTGGCAGAGTGCCAAGCAGGAACGAGCTGAAAAATGCGATGCGAGATGGTTTTTACAAATCTCTGGGGATAGAAACCATTGAATCAGAACCCCTGGAGGAAGAAATTGCAGAGATCGAAAATTCTGTCCCAAAGTTCAAAAGTTGGGACTGGATTGACAGGATTAAACTCCCAAAGGAATCTCAGGGAATAATCTCAGGCTCATACCGAAGCGAATACTTTGGCACAATAAAGGCCAACATGACAATCAACGCCAAACAGAAAATGCTTCGACAAACCATCATCACAGGGGACTTTTTCCTGGAGTCGATAGGCGCAATCTACGACTTGGAGAGGGTACTCAAAAACATCAGGCTTGACGAGGAGAAAATTCTCTCATACGTGAGGAAATATGGGAAGAAATATAAAGACCTGCCAACCGATGACTTTTTGAATACCTTCCTTGAGGTATTCAAAAAGTGGGCATGGATAAAGGAAGGTTTTAGCCCAGCTGAGGCAAATTCGCTATTTGCTGTGAATTTCACCCCAAGCGAGGGCATCAAACCTGAGTATTTCCTGTTCCCCTACTGCGCAAAGGGGGCGAAGTGCGACTACAGGTATGAGGAGGACTGCCCAATGTGCGGAGGTTGCACGGTCGGGGATGGCTTCAGAATGGCAGAGGACGCTGGACTTGAGTGCCTGACCGTCACGAGTTTTGAAGATCTTGAGGATAAATTCATCTATATAAAGCGAAGGGGTGGCAAGGCATACATCGGCAGCTGCTGCGAACCATTTTATATCAAACACCAGGAGTCATTTCGTGACTGCGGACTCAAGGGGTTGCTTGTCAATGTGAAGGACTCAACCTGTTACGACCTTGGCAAGGCGCACGAGGCCTACCTTGGAACCTTTGAGAATCAAACAAATCTTGAGTTGGGACTCATAGAAAAGGTGCTTGAGTATATCAATAGAACCAGATGAATGTCTTGTGCGATTTCAATTACAATTATCACGCCTTAGAGTAAGAAATCATACTAGACTATGTTACAATTAATTTCAGGAATCCCGTTTTTTTTGCAATTCACGCTATTTCAACACATATGCAAATATTCGATATCATTTTATCTTATGATCAGTGTTGATTAATCGTATTATGAAAATATTTTGGATGAAAAATCCATTTGCCCTAGATAAACCTCCTAAAGAAAACTGGAACAAATCGCTATCTTCTATATCAGTAGGTAAATTTCTCATATCCATTGCTTCGACGATCTTGGGATTAAGACCCTTATGGTTATTTGTTGTTTTTGAGTAATCCGATCTAAATTCTCTCACCGTCTGACTCGAATGATGTTTGAGCCTACTAACCCATTTATCAAAACTAATTGTATCTTTGGACAGTTGATAGTCTTTAGGTGTTATTAGATGTTTAAAAGAGAAGCAAATACACTCACCGATAACCGATTCCAGCTTCGGTATAGAAATACTCTTATCCCGAGGAATTTGTGGTATAGGATTTGGTTTCTTCTTCTTTGCAGCTATCGAACTAACTCCGAATAATATCTTATCATTGAATCTTTTGTAATAATTGTAGTACAAAACTCAAGCGCATCTTTGTGATTTCTTGCATTAATCCATGGAGACTCTCGGTGTGTCAACTGAGATAATTCAAAAGCTTCCATATGACCATATCTGTCATACACATTATCCAGGTGCTCAATTATATCGGGCTCTAAATCCATCAGTTCCTGATTTAATTTCTCTTCATCGTTTGTAAGGTTTAATTCAATGTTACCTCGACCAAATTTTTTATATTCTCGATACAGCTCTGGTATTGCTGGACCAAGTGCCCACGCCTGAAAATCTCCATCAAATAATGGCTTACCATTATTAAATACCATATACCATGCTTGCGCATAATACATCAGCTTTTGCAGCTTTAGATTAGTTATGGTATCACCTTTGCTGTTTGCCAAATAAATAAAATACTTCGCTACCTCAAACATCCTTTCTGATACCATACTCTCACCTCTTTCAACGCTATTGTCTACCACATTTACTACTTTTGTCAATATAGTTATGTTCATAAATCATGATTAAAACTGTTCAAAAATTATCAAGACAACCAACATCCCACAACATATAATCTACCCCATCATGAAAAACTTTGAACGCATCGAGAGAACAATCGAATTCATCGAGTCAAATCTAAATGAGAAGCTCACGCTTGAGCAGATTGCAGATAAAACTGATGTTACAATGTTTTATTTGACAAAGCTGCTCAAGAGAACGCTTGGAGAGTCTGTGATGGAGTATGTCAGAAAACGCAGGCTGACGCTCGCCTCAAGGGAGCTTGTGAAGTCTGACAAACCCATCATCGACGTTGCGCTCGATTGGGGATACGAGTCACAAGAAGCGTTCTCCCGTGCTTTCCTCAAGGTTTTTCATGAGACGCCGGCAAAATTTCGCGAAAGAGGAACGATTAGCTACCAACTTGAGCGGGGCAGGCTCTCACTGTCTGCTCTACTGCAAAACAAAGGAGAAAGCATGAACAAACCAAGACTGATAGAGAAGGAAAGTTTTCATGTGATAGGAATTCCATACAGAGGAAAGAATGAAAAGGACGAGATAACAACACTCTGGCAGGATTGCGCCTGTAGGGATGATTGCCCTATTGAGATTTGTAAGCCTGTGGATGAGTGCTGGGGACTGTGCGAGTTTGACAAAGACGACCCAGACGGCGATTTCGATTATCTTGTCTGTCGGGAGATTGAGCCAGGAACCGTAGTCCCAGAGGATTTTACCCACAAGATCGTGCCGGCTGGCAGGTGGTTGGTGTTTGAGCACAGAGGCGCTCTGGACTTACTCAGACAAACCAAAAACTACATTTACGCAGAGTATCTGCCAAACTCTGAACATGAGCCCGATAACATTGAGCTTGAATTCTATGACAGCAGATTCGACTACAAGGGAAGCCCTGAATCTGTTATGGAGATTTGGGTGAAGTTGAAATAAACCCCGGCTAATGAAGGCATTTTTTACAGTAACACATTCCCACCAATGCTGTTTCCGTCCACACAAAAATATCATGCACAGTGAATGGTCGTGTCGTAATCACAAGATACCCCAATCATCTTGATAAAGACCAAAAAATGGCGCCGGCAGAAACCGGCGCCTGAATAGGAAGTCCTAATGCAATCCTCTCCGATCGCATCACCTTGATTCTACTACAGGTGTAAGTAGTTTGCAAGCGTAGATATTGGACATTTGGATCAGAATTTCAAAGCCAGAATATAAACAGCCCATAATGTATGTAAATTTGTAAGGTTATCCCAATATTTCTTCAATATCTGAAATCGTCAATGCAAGAATTTTGCATTTTCAAATTCTCGTGTATATAATTGCGCTAAGGAATCAACTTAGCGCGGGAATCTAGCAAAGATAAGGAGCATTCACTCCTTAGAGCACCGTGGGGGCTGGGCGAAACAGCCCTCACGATCTGTCAGTGTGTTTTGTCACACCGCAAGCAATTTATGCATCTCGGTTAATAATTCAACCCCCCTAAAATAAAATCGGATAGTACTAATTCAATTGTCTTTAACGACTAGATATGGCTATTTAGTATTATAAATACTGGATTTGTTTCATTCATATCACATGGTTTTTATATATAATTTACAACTGTCACTTGTAGTAATGATATTAATTGCGAAATCTCATAAGAAAAAAAGGGTAGGTAATCGAAGCTATTACGGCAATGGTTGAAATTCTGATTCAATCTAATTTGGTTAATTTCAATCTAGTACAGCATTTCCCATCATAAAATAAACAATGCAAAAAATCGCCTCAACGAGGTTTTGTAAAAAAACCAACGGTCGATATCAACGAACAAGCAGATTCACCCCACACAATCAGACAAGTAGATTTCTACATCTTATCTCTATCACTTATCATCTCCAACTGAATCTCTTGAATCTCAACAAGTTTTTGCCAGTTGTTTCTGATAAAATCATCAAGCTTGTCATGAAGCAACCTTATTTCAAGCTCAGCTTTGAGGTTGAGTTTGTAATCACTGATCGATCTGATCCTATCCCTGTCTTCCTGTCTGTTCTGGCTCATCATAATAATTGGCGCTTGAAGAGCTGCAACACAGGACAGAATGAGATTCAAGAGGATGAAAGGATATGGGTCAAATCTATAAACAAACAATAAAACCGTGTTTGCCAGTACCCAGGTCACAATCACAACGCAGAAGATGAGTATAAATTTCCAACTCCCCGCAAACTGCGCCAGACTGTCTGACAGTCTTTCACCAAAGGTTCTGCTCTCGTCAATCTCCGTTTCAACCTTCTTTGAGATGATTCCTCTCTCCTCAATGCTGGAGATAACATCCACCACATCCCTGTCGATTTTCTTATTCTCCCCCTCCAGAAGCTGTTTCACATACATCACCCTGTAGTGATTCAGATCGCCTACACAGATATAGTCATAATCATCAATATCAGGAAAGTCCTTTGTGATGAGTTCTTTGACCGACTGATTTACCATCGAGAGTGGATAGAGCTGGTGACGGTCTTTCTTGCTGCCATCTCTGCAGATTATTCCTTTTTTTCTTTCCATTTTGTTGCTCCTTTGTCCTTATCCGTTGGAGTTATAAGAATCACGCTGTGCAAGTCTACACCACAACAGTTTAGGATTCCACATATTCTGTCTACTCTGAAGAAGCTATGAACACTGGATTTGTTTCACTATTTCCATCATTGATTTAGCCTGTATTAGAAATCGTTGGATTCACCAAGCAAACGCAACCACATAAAAATTCGTTAACACCATTGGCAATCTCAGTCAAGACACAGAACCGTCCAATGGTGTATAATGGGGCAGTCATGAAAACCTATGAACGAATCGAGAGGGCAATCGATTTCATCGAGGACAATCTGAAAAGAGACATCGCAATCACAGACGTTGCGGATGCTGCTGAGGTTTCCGTGTTCTATTTCGCCAGATTGTTCAAGCAGATTCTAGGTGAATCGATTATGGAGTACATCAGAAAAAGGAGATTGACACAAGCTTCCCATGAGTTGGTTACAAACCTGAGTAAACCAATCATTGATGTTGCTCTAGACAATGGATATGACTCCCAAGAAGCCTTTACGAGAGCGTTTGTAAGGGTCTTCAACATGACACCAGCCAAGTACCGCATGCGGGGTGTGGTTGTTGGAATCTTTGAGAGGAGAAAATTCGACATTGAGTCGTTTCTCCACAATCAAGGGGAGAGGAGCAACAAACCAAAACTCGTCTCGATGGAGTCCTTCGAAGTGGCTGGCTTGCGATACTGTGGGAACAATGCAAAGGGTGAGATACCAACTCTTTGGCATGAATTCAACAAAAGATGCGAGGCATTCTTAGGGTTTGCCAAAAATGCGTGTTGTTTCGGGGTTTGCAGCTGTCAAAAAACAGAAAACTCAGACGAAGGCTGTTTTGAGTACGTGGCAGGATATGAGGTCGGCAACGAAAACCTTGTCCCAAAAGACCTTACCAGAAGACAAGTTCCAGCGGGACTATGGCTCATATTCGAGCATAGGGGGACACTCGACACACTCAACCAGACATACGACTACATCTTTTCGAGATATTTTCCTGAGTGTGACTATGTTGCCTGTGGAACAGAAATCGAGATGTACGACGAGAAATTTGAGGCGGATTCCCCAGGCTCTGTAATGGAAATCTGGGTAAAAGTGGAAAAAAAGGAGGACAGGAGAAGAATGAAAGACTTCAAGATTAGGAAGATGGATGAACTCACAGTAGTTGGGATGAGGTACCAGGGCACAAACCAAAACAGCGAAATCCCCAAGATGTGGGATGAGTTTTGCAAAAGAGTGTGTGAAATCCCAGAGGGGAAGCTTGTAGACAAAAAGATCAGCTGGGGAATATGCACAGTTGAAAAGAATTTCAAAGATGGTGACGAGTTTGACTACTACGCAGGGGTTGAGGTCGCGGCAAACACCAACCCACCAGCTGGGATGTTGTCTTTCAAAGTGCCTAAGGGTACCTGGGTGGTGTTTGAGCACAAGGGAACGCTCGATACACTGGGAAACACATACCATGAGATATACACGAAACACCTTCCAGAACTTGGCAAGGAACCAGATATGATGGAGCTTGAGCTCTATGATGAGAGGTTTGTATTTGGGTCACCTGAGTCGGTTATGGAAATACTTGTGAAAATCAAAGAATAAAAGGAGCGGAACAAGATGGAAGAGAGAAAGATTGTAGAAAAAGGTGAATTCAAGGTTGTTGGACTGAAGTATCGAGGAAAGAACGAGCAAGGGGAGATTCCTGCCATGTGGGGACAGTTCATGGGTCGATATGGAGAGATCTCAAAAGAGTCTATCCTTGGTGGGTGCAACGTTTGGGGTGTATGCATCGCAAGCGAGGACTACAAATGCGGTGATGATTTCAACTACCTTGCCGCGGTCGAGGTAAAAACGGACACTCCCGCCCCAAGTGGCATGGAAACGCAAGTTGTGCCTGCCGGCAAATGGATGGTGTTTGAACACAGGGGAGCACTTGACACCTTGCACCAAACCTATGATGCAATCCACAGTAAGCTTCTCCCAGAGTCGGGCATGAAGTTTGAGATGACGGAGCTTGAACTCTATGATGAGAGATTCAAGATGGGCTCCCCAGATTCAGTGATGGAGATTTGGGTAAAGATCAAAGAGTAGTAGACACGGGACACATTTACAGGTGAACCTTCTCTTTTCTTGTGGAGGGGGTTCACCTCTTTTGAGTTAATATGGAAAACTTACACCAGTCAAGTCCTCCGACATTTCCCAGAGCTTCTTTGAGTCTGACTCATTATGTGATCTTCTATTTGAACTCACCTTTTTTGGGTAACCCTTGGTTCCGCCTATTCCTCGAGGCCCGTAGTAATCACCATTGCTTGCGTTCGGATCAACGCATGCCCTAATGCCGGCTAAGGCACCCATTGCAGCGCTTTGGCTTGCCAAACCAAACACTGGTCTTATAAATCTCAGGACTCTGTTTTTCAATATGTGCCTGTCGAGTTCTGTGTTTGAGAGCCCTGGGTGCGCAACAACCGCCTTCGTTCCACTGGCGTTATCTCCAAGTCTTCTACATAACTCATATGTGAATAGAAGATTAGCAAGTTTTGAGCGACCATAGGCCTTCATTGGTGTGTATCCCCCATCCTCAAACATCAGGTTGCCAAAGTTCATCCTGCCAAACCTATGCGCTATGCTGCTGATATTAACCACTCTCGAGTTTTTCGTGCTTTTCAAAATGCCAAACAACAACCCTGTTAGCGCAAAGTGTCCAAGGTGGTTTGTACCAAGCTGTGTCTCAAAACCATCAGTTGTCTTGCCATAAGGGCACATCATAACTCCTGCATTATTGAGCAATACATCCAGTCTATCAAACCTGTCTGTGAAGTTTGTGGCAAAATCTCTTATTGACCTCAGGTCTGCCAGGTCAAGTTTCATCACCTCAATTCTGACAGCAGGATTTTCATTCGCTATTCTCTCCCTTGCCACCTCACCCTTGTCAGTATTCCTGCAAGCAAGCACAACTGTAGCGCCTTTACCAGACATCATTTTGACGCTCTCGAACCCCAGACCGGTGTTCCCACCTGTAACTATAATTGTCTTTTTATCCTGGTTTGGGATGTTCTCTTGTGTCCATCTGGGTCTCATTACCAATTCCTCCATTAGTGAAATCATTATTACAAACGCCTATAAAGTATAGAATTCAAGACGTTCCTTCAAGAAATTTAGTTCGAGAATAAAGATTCTCAATTTATAAGGATTCTTCTCCTCTGTGAACCTAAGAAATGTCGTTAATAATGGTCTTTATTGGCAAAATGACATAAGTCAAAAAACAGAAATTATTTCTGGGTATCAGCATTTTTGATAATTCATTATCGAACTTATCATGGGTATTCAGTATTTGCATTTGTACAAAAATATCCGATTTATCCAACATCATTTAAGTCAAAGACAAAATCGTACAAAAGTTTGACAAATGTTCAAAAACCCATGAAAATTCTACAATACCGCTGGAGGTGTTTTTGATATGAGAAAATTTTTGGTAGTTTTGCTTATGGTGATTGTTGTCGGCTCAATAGGTTGCACAACAGGTGATACAGATGATTTTGTTTTCGACAATCTATACAGGAATGAATACTTTTCTGTTTGCTACCCTTCGGAGTTTCTTCTTCTGGTTTCTGAGTCGAACAAGGCCTGTTCTGTTTCATTTGACTCAATTCATCCAGACTGTCATCTGAGTATTACCGCATTGTCAAACGAATCCTCAAAGCTTGGCGATACGGATAGCGTCTCTTCGTATAAGGACAGGGAAACAAGCACACAAGACACAAAATATTATCATACCCTTCTTACCATCGACGACATCGACTCCGTGCATGTGAGGTCATCACGACCAAACTTCCTCACAAGCTGGGTTTATGTGCCATTGGACGAGTGGATGATTGTCTTCGAGATCATATGCCAAAACGAGCAGATGGATACAATGCTTGATGTTACAAGAACCTTAAAGATTTCAGAACCTATTCCTGGTGACCCGAATGATGATACAATCAAGGAAATAGTTAGTGTTTGGGGCAAGGTCGCGGAAGAACGCCCAGAAAAAACATCAGGGATTATTGTACCAACTTTTTTTACCTGGGGTGAAGGGGAAGAAACTGACAGATACAAAGAGTGGCTTGATGAAACGGTTGAGAACATCAGGAACTCTATTCAAGTTGATATCCCAAAGTCGTGGGTAATGCTCTCTTCAAAACCTCTCGACTATACTCTTATCCCGCTTGAACATGCAAAATCCGATGAGATTACAGAGGGCGGATACGTCTACCTATATTGGGACTATTCAATGGTTGATGAAAACAACATGCGCAAAGAAAACAACAGTCCATATAGTGAAGTTTACCCCAGGATTGAAATCCTTGTTGAGAGCAATTCATTTATTTCAGAAGGTGACATCAATTCCGTAAGAATCTCAAACAGGCAATACTTCAAGGGCAGAGATTACAAAAAAAGAGTTATTTCAAACATGTGGGCGTGTGAGACAATCGATGAAGCAGGCGGAGTATTCACTACGAGGTTCGATATCCCTTGTAATGGCTTCTATGTCACAATCAAAGTATTTGATGACGAGACAGACAGCCCAGAAATTAACCAGGTAATTGACTCACTGACAGTCAACCCCAATTTTGCAGCACAACATTTGATACCATTAGAAGCAATTGGCGGAAACAGGAGAATTCTTGCCAAACCAGACTGGAACTGGTACAAGTTTAAGCTTATTAAACAGTGAATAAACTGAAATATCTACATCGGTTGTATCAAACTAAGCGCATAAATTTCAGATTTTTATAAAAACAAGGAGGAATGATGAGAGTTTTGACAGTTGGATTGATTGTGTTGATGGTCGTGGTTGGCTTTGGTTGCTCTAATTCAGGACAAAATGAGTATGTTCTCGATAGCACTTACAATAGTCAGTATTACTCGGTTTGTTACCCGGCAGATATCTTCTACATAGCAGGCACAAACTCATCATTTACGGTAAGGACTTATCCAAAGGTGAGGGATTATACATCTCGTCTTGAGGTGCCATATCATGGGGATACCCAACTCACATACATAGCAGTTGAAAACAGCAAAGCCATTTATGGTGACCTGGACTCTGTTTCAGGTTGGGTGCAATCAAGATACGGCAACTTACACGAAGAGGTGTCAGTTTCTCAAATCACCTTCAGGGGACACAAAGCTGTTGAGTTTACTCCCGTAAACATTGGTGACATCGAGAAGATTCTCATTATCCCATTTGACGGGTGGCTTGGGATTGCGTCTGTCTACAAAACAGCATACACAAAAACAGCCAACAATATTCTCAAAACATTATTGCTTAAAAAACCCTCATACCCAACAGAGAAAATGTTTCAACGCATTCTTACCAAATGTACAGTTTTTGAAATTGATGATCTATGGTCAAAACTTGTGGGCTACGATTCTGTCGATTTCTCATGGAGCAAAACATATCCCGATCCTATCAACACATCAAACATAAGAAAGGTTGATACACTCACTGTTCAAGTTGGTGATGAGGAGTTGGAGATTACAACCTGGGACGGGAAAACAAACATTTTTGAGCTTGACACCCCAGAGGACTGGAGTGTCATAAGGTTCAACAAGGACACATACACGATCCTACCAAATAAATACCTGGACAAGCCTGAGTTTCTTTTTTGGAATCGGGTTGATTCCAACATCGAAACAAACGGGTACTATAACTGGGATAGCCTGTACTATTTTGAGGCGTTTCCAAACATTTCCCCAAAAATCACAGTCGATGTTGATTATGAGGACAGGTCGATTTTTGGGAATGTGGAAGTCATGCTAAAGCTTGACCCAGATTATAATGAGTGTGAGCTAAACAAAACGATTTTCCTCGGATACTGGGCAAACAAAACAGAAACGCAGGAAGATGGCAACATAATCGAACGCTATGACATCCCGTTTGATGGTTGGATTGCAACTGTTAAGATTTACTCAACACCCAACGAATATGACACCGTAAAAGGCATCGCAGAAACACTCGCTTTTAAAACCAACCCAAACACTCACTACAATGCGAATCGATATGATTTCAAAACCAGAGCGGGTGATAGAATTGAAGATTTGGTTAGCATGTGGGACTTCATTGATATAGATTTTGAAAAGCTGGATGAAAGTGGTGGCATAATCAAATTCGATGGTGGGACATTCATTATTGAACCTCAAGACAATGAAATGGATATAATCGAGACAGTCAGATTCGAACCACAAAAAATTGAAAAGGTCGAGGATGTGATTATGGAAAATCCATAGACATTTGACAGTTTAGGTGGATGTGATAGAAAAAGTTGAAAGAGTGTGTTTTTTCAAAAAAAGGGGGACTATAGATGAGAAAACTTTTAGGGGTTTCCGTTTTGTTTGTATTTGTATGTGGCATAGTTTTTGGGGGATGCTCAGAAGTAACACCAAATGAGTATGTGTTGGATAGTATTTATGAGAATGAATTCTACTCGATCTGTTATCCATCAGATATTTTTTATATCGAGGATTCAACCAGATCATTCAAGGTTTTATCCTATTCGGACATGGAAGACCCAGAGTTGCCAGTTGGAGCTTCACGCCATAACAACGAAACTCAACTTACGTTTGTAGCGGTCAAAAACAGCAAGTCTTCATATGGAGATTTGAAATCTGTCACTGATTGGGTGGAGTCAAAATACGACAAGATGGGTAAGATAGCACCATTTCGAAACACTACCCACAGGGGGAACAAAGCCATCGAGCTTCGCCCGACAAACAGTGATGACGTGGAGAAGGTCGTCTTCATCCCACTTGACAGCTGGATAGGAGTTGCCTCTGTATATAAAACAGACCACATAGAGCAGGTCAATGAGATGTTAGAAACCCTTATTATCAAAAAACCTGATTTTACCACAGTCAGGGACATAATCCCAAAGACACCTTTCATGGTTTATGAGATTGACGATATATGGTCGAGTCTGGTTGATGACAGACCCTTGGAAAATATCTCTTGGAGTGGCAGAAACAAATATCAGCCAGTACACGCATCAAAACTGACCAAAGTAGTATCACTCAGAGTTGATGGGAATGATAAGGAGTATGAAATTACGACATGGCCAGCACACAGCAATATCTTCGAGCTGAATTTGCCCAAAGATTGGAGTTTGATTCGATTCAACGATTTTTCTTTTGTAATCCTACCAAACAAGTATTTGGACAAACCTGACTTTTTATTTGAAAAAAGAGGGGACGGGGATTTTGATATTGACTACGTCCCAAACTGGCAACTTCTCTATACGGCTGACGCTTTTCCGGATGCTGTTCCAAGGATAACAATCGATTTTTGTTACCTCAGCAGGTCAGTTCAAGGAAACATGTCTGTGCTTCAAAAAATCAAACCAGACTTGAAGAAGTTAGACGTGAAAAAAACCATTTTCCTTGGTTTCTGGGCAAATAAATCAGTAACAAACGAGAATGGGATTGTTGTTGAAAGGTACGATATCCCACTTGACGGGTGGATGGTGACTGCCAAGATTTATGGAGTAGATACGAATGGGGAGGTTATCGATGAAATACTTGATTCTCTAAATTTCAACATGAACCTTAAAACTCACTTCAGTACCGAGCGATTCAATATAACTCATTGGCCCGAGTTCGACTCCAATGGTAACTTCAAGGATTTTATCGAATTGGATTTTAAGGACATTCTTAAAAATTTTGAACAGTTTGAGTTGGACGATGATAAGACAATAAGGTTTGAATCAAAAAATGATGAAAAAGTTGAGGATGTAATCATGACAAATCCATAGGTTGTCCGTTAATTTCAAGCATATTCGAAAGATATTGAAGGTGCGAATCTAGAAAAGGGGAATTGATATGAAAAAGGTGTTGTGGGTTTATATTTTATTTGTATTTGTGTGCGGCGTGTTTTTTGGTGGATGTGGCAAGGAAACACCAAATGAGTATGCGCTCGATAGCATATATGAGAATGCTGTTTTCTCGGTGTGTTATCCATCTGAACTCTTTTACCCTCAAGAAGACGCTGTATTTCAGAATCTGATTGCCTTTGAACCCCTTAACCTAGGCAGCTCATTTTCAATCTCGGCGATAATCCAGGATGATTCAAAATTTGGTGATATTGAAAACATCAAATCGGTATATGGGAATACAAACCAGAAAAATACTGATAGATTTACATTCAAGCAGATTCATATCGATGATACAAAATCCATCCAAGTGCTGGAAAATATGGGTGAATACGTACAAGAATTTATCTACTTGCCTTTTGATGGTTGGCAAATAATCATAAGAACCAAGCATCCTAAAGAGAACCAAGATGCATATACCAATATCGTCAATTCACTAAGAGTGTTTGATCCGCTGCCAGATATCAAAGCGCTAGAATCGGGTGATATACCAAAGAAATGGCAAAAAGTCGGATACGAGACGGATTCGAACTTGATAAAAGTAGAGGATAGATTTCCAAACCTAGTTGGAAAGGTATTTGATGAGGCAAATAAAGTTATACTAGTGGATTCAATACCAGCTGATTTTGAAGAAACCACACAAACAATCAGAAACTGCATACATACAGATATACCTGATGATTGGGTAATGCTATCCTATGCACCCTGGAAATTCACTCTAACTCCACTTGACCAAATTGATTCAAATGAGGTAGAAAATGGTGGAAAGGCCTACATCTCAACGATAAGCAATTTGGAAATCAGAGAAAACTTTACGATTGTTACAACAGTGGAAACCATCAATACCGACAAATGCCGCCCAAAAATCACAATAAATATCAACAAATCAGACTCCATGAAAAAAGGTGACATCAATCTCCTGAAAATCCTGGAAAAAAAGCATTACGCTGAGGTTGATTCAAAAAGAATAATCCTTTGTGACGACTGGGCGTGTGAGAGCATCGAGACAACAGATGATACTAAGATAACAAGGTTTGACATTCCATACGATGGGTGGCTTGCCACAGTGAGAGTTTATGGGGAGCTTGAAAATACGATGGTTGCACAGATACTTGACTCTTTGAGCTTGAATCCCGATTATTTTCAATATCAAAGTTACGCAGGCTGGGGTGACATCCAAAGCGAGGATGAACCAGATGATTTGGAAAAAATCTGGTGGGAATTCTCCCTCAAAGAATAGCTTCAAAATTAATCGGGAAACGAACAAACTAATGATAACAAAAATTAATATCTCAAAGTAAGTGGATTCTTGAATAGACCCACAAAGCAAATAACATAGGAACACATGGGAAGGAATAACTCCAGAGCGGCAGGTGGCATAATCAGTCTTATCATAAGACTCATCATCATGGCGATCTCTTTTGGTATTCAAAAATCTGCGGAAAACAAGCGCGTGCAAGCCCAGGACAGAAAACGAGAGCTTGCATCCGCAAAGGCTCGGAACAAGCTTGAGAGAAACTCAGATGTCATAAAAGACAGAAGAAGAATCAAGGATGCCATAAAGGTTTTAGATGATGTAAGTCCGTTTGAGGATAGCTAGATATTTCCAAAAAGGTCTAGAAGCATAATCAAAGCTTTCTGAGAACTCTTTAAAAAATTGTTTTGAGTCGTCCTTCTGTGTGGCACTCTAGGTTTTCCGTATCATTTACAACCGAAGTGAAGGTTCAGCGACATCACTCAGTTATTGATAAATCTCTTGCGAAATCTAATCTCTTACTGAAAACGATAGTGTGCTGATGTTGCATGATTCCAACCAAATTCGAGTAACATCAGCACACTACAAACAAAGCAAAATTGATATCAATACTTGATTGTCACAGTCTTTGTACTTGCATCCCAATCTGTTGTCGCATCGAAAGCATCGGCAACAAACCTGATTGGCACAAATGTTCTTCCGCTTACAATCACGGCAGGTGTATCAAGTTGCACCTGTTTACCGTCGACAATCGCGTATGTTTTTCCAATCGGAATCCTCACAACCCGTCGTCCTCTGGTAAACACAGCTGTTTTCGACTCAGCCTCGTAGGAAACTATTGCTCCCAAAGCCTCGCCGATAAACCGGAACGGCACCATCGTCCTGCCAGACGCGATGAAGGGAGCCGCATCGAGCTTGACCAGCTTGCCGTTGAGGCTGGCATACTCAGCTCCGATTTGCATTGAGATAAGAACGTTTGGTTTGGCTGGTCTACCCTCCGCGATCCTTGGAATACCCTTCCCTGATGGGTAGATGGGTGTCACAGAATAGGTATAGGCTGACAAAAGCTCAAGATTCTCATCGAGGTATCCTGTGACGTTTGCTTCGACAGTGAAGCTCTCCTCAAATGTCTCACCAGAGCCGCTGTAGCTCTCCGTCCTCACAATCTCATAACCAACCAGCTGTTCAAGATTATAACTCGGTTCGCTCCAGTGGATTGTGATGGAAAACTCACCTGGTTCCGTGTAAAGGTTTCTCACAAACTTCGTGTGGGTGGTTGACCTTGGAACAGACAAAGAAACAGGAACGGAGTGGAATCCACCCTCATCGCCTTTTATATCCACTGTTCCATTCCAATCACCAGAGATTAGTCTCTTTGTGACCGTTATATGAAGGAAGGTTTGCTCTCCTTCCGCCAACTCAAGTCTTGCTGGTTCTGCCCTTAGCCAGTCGACTGTTGGTGTAATGTCGGCAAAGAAATCCCCAGGACCCCGGTTGATGACAAGAACACTCTCGTGCAGTCCCTCTGTTTCGAGGTTGCTGCCAAAATCTATCTCCTTTGGCGAGATGTCAACGACCTTCTCAACACTTGCGCTTTTTGGTTTTGCCCTGACCACAAGGCTCTTTGACCCCTCCTGACCATCGGAGCAGATAACTCTCAGATAGTACTGATACGTCCTGCCATTTGACACACCTGTGTCAGTGTACTCTGCCACACCCGACTCAAGTGGTGAACTGTTGAGCTTCTTGAACTCCCCCCCATCTGTTGATCTGTAGATGTTGATTCCTAAAAACTCACTTGTTGGATTTTGCCACATCAGCTTGACGTTGGCATCACCCTCCTTTGCAGAAAGGAGTGAGACAAAGAGTTCGCAATACTTCTTGTCATTATCACCCTTAAGGGAATATCTGAGGTTTTTGGTGCTGTAGTCCTCCGAACCCGGAATCTCTAGGTAGAGAGACTCAACCGTGAATAGAAATTCCTCGGTGTTATCGATATCGTCCCTGTTTATAGAGAGCGTTAGTGTGCTGCCATCATACTTTGTGTCGGTGCAATCGGCGACTTTGACAAGTCCAGAGAACCCAGAGAGTTTGGAGAGTTCACACTCTGTGCCGTCTGGTTTGAGAGTGATTGTAACAAGATGGTCTTCACCTCCTGGGTTGGAAGCAGAGGGCGGAAGCCCAGTTGACGTGTCCATGTCTGTGTTCATAAGGATGTGAACCACACCATCGCTCTCCTGTTTGCCAATGTTTCTATCAAGCCCAATCCTGAAATAAACCTTTTCGGAGTCGTGCCTGACCTCGATTTTGCCAATGTCAAATGCTGCATTGGTATCAACCTGGTCTGTTTCAATAAGGGTAAACGTTTCCTCGCCTGATGTTACCCCACTCTCGATTTCAAACGTATCGGTTCTGTCCCAATCCGATTCTGGCGCTTTCCACCCACCAGCTACGACAAAAGCCTTCATCTTCTCAGGATTATCAAGCCTTGAGAGTTTACAGGAGAATGTTAGTCTTCCAAGCTCTGTGTCCAGTTTTACATCGGTCAAACTTGGTTGGTTGTAGCCCATCCCTCGCTTTGCGCTGTACAGTTTGGAGACTGTTCGCTCGGATTCAGTCATCACCTCCAGGATGAAGTCCTCTTTGCCTGTTGTGAACATCTCCTCAGAGATTCCACCCATTGCTCCTGTGTCGCACAACACACGAATCTTGAAGTCATAGTTACACATTACCGAGAGTCCATCCCAGAAATCAACCGTGAACCATAACTTCTCCCCATCGTTTCTGATGTTTACTCTGGCGATGTCAAGCCGTTTGAATGGCTCTGGCTCTGAGAAATAATCGCTTGCCTTTTTTGCTGCATCAACATCTGGCACGACATAGAGAGAGATGGGGAACACACCAACGTTTGTCTTCAAGTGATATGAGGTAACGCCAATCATGGATTTTCCTGGGAATGTCACAACGCACTTACCGTCAATTTTTTCAACCCCCACATCAGTTGCGATTTTATCAGACACCAAGTTGTAGATGATGTGAGCGGGTGATATGTCGGGATTGGTTGCCTGGTAGAGCCTGCCCATCACAAGAAAGTCAAGCTTTGACGGGTTGCCAATCGCCCTCCTTGGAACGAGGAACTCAATCTCCTTACCCTCAGCCTTGCAACCTCCAAGACCTCCCGTTTCTACAGTGTCCCCTCTGCCATCGTCCCATCTGTCGAGTATGAATTTCTCATAGCCATACCCCGTTGAGAACCTGGCAAAAAAATCCTCACCACCCTCGTTGTATGAACTCCCGTGGGCCTTGGGCATGCCAGTGTTACGATTCAAGTCTGTGTCAATCGCAATCGAGATAAACGGATCACCTTCCAGTTCATCGAGCCTCGTGTGGAGAGTTATTTTAAAGTGAATGTTGACGTTGTCATGTGAGACATAGACATTATCGATATCGAGGGGTTTATCGAGATCAACGGGTGAATCCCATACAAGATAATCTGTCTGACTGTCTGCGTCCTCAAAAACATCACCCACTGTGAAGCCATCGATTGAGAAAGAGCAGCTCTTCTGCTCGGAGATGTTTGCTAGTATTATCTTGCCGGGGTAGGGTTTTTCAAAGGTAGTGGCGTGTACAAAACGGGCAGAAAAAAGTGGCGCAAATGCGATTGCCAAACTCAAGATAACAGACAGAATTCTCAATCTAAGCCTCCTTGACCTGGTTGTCTTTGAACTAGTGTTGACCTTGCCAACTCATAGTGTAAAACTGTCCTTATGAGAAAATGGTTCAAGTATGCAATCTGCCTGTTGTTTGTTCTGCCACTGCTCTCTTGCAGTGGAGGGTTTGAGAATCAGGCTCACATAGACTCCCTCAACTCCATGCCCCAATTTGTTGTGAGGAAGGGTGAGGAGACAGCCAACACGATAACAATATTCTCTTTTGACCTTGAGGCAATCAGAGAATCAAGAAATATCTCTGGTGAGGATTCATTGGATGCCTTCAACAGGTTAGGGCTTGTTGCAACAAACAACTACAGGAAAAATCAAGAACTTGGAATACTTGACCCATGGAAGATGAAGAACCTTGCCGTTTGCCCCCACTGGGAGATGATGTCCTACTCTCCACCAAACTCGATTGAGCAGGCTCTCGATGGTGAGGGTTTCATCAAAACAAACCTCTCAGACGGAGATCTTTTCACCAAGAGGTTTAGCGACATCGAAGAGATTGACTTGGCTCCAGCCGTTTGTGTGAATGACAAATTTGTTCTTATGACGACTTCCAAAGCCGACCTGCAAGGAGAAGCAATCTCAGCGATGGTTGATAATGGAGACACCGGTGTTGGAGAGTATGACGCTGTGAGAGAGGTTTTGTCCTACTTGCCAAAGAGTCAGATGGTGGCATTTGTCTTCCCGTTCAACAGCTACTCATTCCAGGCGGAATCGGGGAGCATCAGTGGTGGGCTGTCAATCATCGATTATCAGAAGGACATCGAAAGCTTCAAAAGTTGGGGAAGACCTGAGGGCCTTAGAATTTGCGCCTTTGGTGTCAACATCGAAAAGAACTACGAACATGTCGTGGTGGCACTTCTTTATCCAGACGAGGAAGCAGCAGAGGGTGACTTAGAATCGCTTGAGAGGGCAGCGTCAAACGTTCCAAGCATCATCAATGGTAGGAAGTGGTTTGACATGATGCGTTTTGGCAAACCGATCATCAGACGAGATGGCACAGCGAACATCCTTGAGTTTGACATCACAAACAGGAAAAGTGGTGACGGGTTTGTTTCGTCGCTGATGCTTGAGACGATGGATAAGATGCGCGACTGGGGGATAATGTGGAAACAATAAAAAAACTCGTTCCAGTAATTGTAATTTCTATTCTCTTGTTGGCATCGTGTGGCGAGACAAGAGTAACCAAGATTGAGCCAACAAACCCGATGCAAGAAGCGTTATCTCGCATGCCGGCATCAATCATGGAACTTGAGAGCAGACCCCTGAAGATGAAAGCCTTCATCTTCAACAACATCGAACTCACAGCCCGTGACAGAGGACTCCCCACCTGGCACCAAATAACAGACGAAGAGCTCATTCACTGGATTCTTTCGATGGGTCACAATATGCCGTCATCAATAGACACGGTGGTTGACCTCGGCAAGTGGAGGCACACCGAATTCCTGAACCCATCAACATGGAAGATGAATGCGTTTGACTACACAAGAGACCACGAGGTGATATTCTCCAAGGCTGATTCGGATGAGTATCTCACATGGATGCTTCGGCACAATTTTGAGGTCTATACCTCTGATTATGCGATATACCTTCGAGTCGAGAGGATGCACCACAGAGATGCATATGCCTTTGGGTCTGGCGTCATCAAAGCAGATGACGGCGCCACCTTCATCTGTAGAGAGATTCCAACTGATGGCACACTCGATGGCGCATATGGGATATACACTGGCGAATCCCAGTCGATTCTTGCATACCCTGATTTATTTGAGGTCAGCGCTGCAGTGCCTGATGATGCATTCACGAGCATTATCTGCCGACTCGAAACCAGCATCTCAAAACACAACCAGGTGACAAGTGCGGACAAAACAGGTTTTTCTGGCGTCCCACTTGAAGAGGAACAGACAATCTGGGCAATCGAGAATGGCAGACCAGAGGGGCTTTTGTGGTTCTCGGCATCTCATATCAAGCGGGACGGTCACCACGGGCTGCTGTGGAGCCTTGTCTACGACGGGGAAGAAACGGCAACAGCCGACTTGCCAAAGCTCCAAGGGGCAATTGCGACAGCAACGGGAAGATTTACAAAAAGGATGTGGTGGAGTGAGGACTTACATCTATCCACACCAGAGTTTGTCCAGAACGGCAACAAGATTGATATCTGGGCAGAGTACGACATCCCAGAGCCAGAGAGGGCAAAAATCGAGAGCCTAGAGATGACAGACCAGGAGATGGAGGAGCTTTGGCTCCAATATGTCAGAGGGGTGTTTGACATCTTTGACAAGCTTGAGAGGCATGATTATGGGGTATTTTGGCAGGGGTATTAGTGTAAAAATTTATAGGCCAAGTTCTTTTTGTCGATGAGCTCCCTTTATCATACTCTCAACGAGCATAAACATTGAAGTGTTTGGATTTGGGGGTGTTTTAGTGGGTTCTGATTGGTTTTAGCGAGTAAAAACTGCTAATTCTCTTTTCGCAAAGGTCAGATTTACTGATCCCCGCCTTGTTGATTCGAGATTGGTATGAGTGTAGTGCTGCTTTTTATTTCAAATAGCAACAATTCGATAAGTGCGCCGTTTAGTGTAATCTGTGTATCTGGTTTGTCCTAATTTGAAAAAATCAAGATATTAAAACTTATCCATTTCTTTTGTGATAAGACCAACAGCCCTCCACATTACCTCCACCATCGCTCTCTCCCTAACCATCTGCCTGTCTCCGCCAAAGACTCTTTTGAAGGCGAACGTTTCGTAGGGTGTGGAGATTGACATCCACACGAGCCCAACTGGTTTCTCCGGCGTTCCACCGCCTGGGCCTGCGATACCTGTTGTTGAGATTGCAATATCAGATTTGAATTTCTCCCTTGCCCCTTTTGCCATTTCAAGCGCTACCTTCTGCGAGACGGCGCCTACCGAGTTAATTAGTCCGGCGGGAACACCCAGAAACTCGGTTTTTGCCTCATTTGAATACGAGCAAACCCCACCCTTGAAGTAGTCTGACGAACCGGCAAGGTCTGTGATAGTTTTTGAGATGAGCCCCCCTGTGCAAGATTCGGCTGTCGAGATAGTCAGACCCTTTTGCCTCAGCAACTCAGCAAGTGTCTCATTTACTGGTTTATCGAAGACATGCCCTTCGAGTCTTTCCCTTATCGTCTCAATCGTCTCACTTGCAATCGCTGCAAACTCATCAGCACTTCTTGCCCCACACCACACTCTCAGCCTTATCTGTCCAGGAGAGGCATATGTTGCCACCATCGGCTTTCTTCCAAGTTCCAAAATATCCTTGAGCGCATCAGCAATCTTTGACTCAGGCATACCAAGGACATAGAAATCCTCTGAATAAACTCCATTGTCCTGTGGACAAAAGAGTTCGATATTATCAAGAACCATTGGGTACAGCTCTTTCGGGGGGCCTGGGAGTAGGAATATTTTTTTACCGCCACGCTCAATCATGAATCCAGGCGCTGTCCCAACCGTATTTTTTAGGATTGTTGCCCCACGCGGAACAAATGCCTGTTTGATGTTGCTTTGTGGCATCTCAATCTCTCGCTTGGCAAAAACATCTTTTATCTGTTCTAAAACTTCATCCGATTTGGTAAGTTCTATGCCAAGATATTCGCAAACTGCTTCCTTTGTCAGGTCATCGGGGGTTGGCCCAAGTCCGCCTGTCAGCACCACAATGTCCGACACACTCAAGCTCTGACGAAGAATTTCTTTGATAGACTCTGTTTCATCCGGGACGATGTGTGTTGCAGAAGGATTATGTCCTGCCTCAACCAGACGACTTGTGAGCCAAGGGGTGGTGGTGTTTACCGTGTCACCAAAAAGAACCTCGTTGCCAACGGCAATGACAGAAAAATCCATAGGGGCATTTTAATCCCTGTGTGTATTTTGTGTCAATCTCAATATTAGCTTCGAATCAGGAACATCTTCGTTTCATGCTCTGGTTTATACACCCTGTAGGGCAAATCCACCCCAAACAAGTGAATAAACGCACCAAGCGGTACAAGGAAATCATTGCCATATTTGATCGCATCAGAGTCAGTCGGATATATGATTCCAAGTCGCTCGACAGTTCTTGCGCCTAGGTCGTACTGAATCTTCACCCCATTGATAATTGATGTGATGGTATTTGCCTTTTCGTCATAGCTTGCTCTGACCTGACACATGCCCAGTAGCTCGAACACTGGTAGATAGTAGTCTTTATCAATTTTTCTAAAGGGTGTCGAGATGTTCGATGGGTGTCGATTGATTGTGACAACATCAGAATCAAGCTCAATCCCAAGCGCAACTGACTCGAACAGTTCACATCTTGTGGCAAAAAATAGCCCTTCCTTCACCTGGCAGGTCACTCGAAGTGACATCCCAACGCAGAAATCGACATCGTCGAGTGGCTCACCCTTTTCATTATGAAGTATCGAACCCTCATGGAAAATGTTTATGTTTGAATCAAGCTCCAGAATCTCCGTATTGTACTTGGTCAACTTCCCATAGAAGTCTTCAATCGAGTTTTCTTCGTAGGGTTGCACAAATCTCCACAACTTAAAGGTTTGCCCATCTGTGTACCCATCTATCCTGACAAACATTCCCACTCTTAGCTCATCAAATCCGACAAACTCCCGATATTTTTGGAGTTTGAGCTTCATACCATTTTGCATAAGCACGTTGTCGCCATCTATCAAGGTTACAGTGCTCGATATATGTCTCACTGTGTTTGCTGGCACGATCTTGATGGAGCTTGCCTGCCAATCATCTCCCACACTGAGAGCCTTTATATCAAGAAAACTCCCCACCTTCAGGTCAACGATAGTGCATTTTTTGTTTTTCGAGTTTTGAATTGGGATTTGCGGATAGAACGTAATTTTCTTGCCACTTACGACTAAATACAGCCCCCCGAAATCAACTTCCTCGATGAAACCCATCAAGTTGACGCCGCTCACAAGGGCGGAAACTCTCGGTAACGCCGGAACGAGTAACGCGAGCAACAATGTAATCACAATGAATTTTTTCATACCGCATGACAATATAGGTTCATAAAATCCGAGTGCAATTTTTGGGATAATGCGACATTTGACAATTGCTACCGTTTGTTAATATCTCACGAATATTTATTTACAATTGAATATATGAGCATTTATCGCTAATGAAACCACTCGATTGAATTGTATAATTATCATATACAATTCAATTTACATATTAAAAAGACAAATGTGCGAGTATATTGTAAATTGATATTATATCTAAAAACCCGAAAAAAGCCGTAAATTAACCGAACATACACCCACAACGGCACCTGCTACTGCACTTCCAGTTTTGTAAAATCTGCCTTCCAAACGTTGTCTATTTGCTCAAAATCGCATTTGGCAAGGGTTCCATCCTCTGGATTCTGACCCTCTGTTGTGATGGAAATGTAGACAACGCCCTTTCTCATCCAGATATTCTCTTCCTCTGTTGGTATCGGATCAGTAGAAAAAGCCACGAACGGCGTGATACCGAATCCTTCGTCCCTGGGGGTTGCTCCTGAGACTGTTGAGACCGACTCAGAGACAAATTGCGCGTATGTCATTGACTCCTTCAACCGTTCATTGAGATTCTCCCACATGAGGTCAGACTCGGCATCAAGCATCCAGTTGAAATAAACCTTGGAGAATTCCAGGAGTGAATTGTCAAAATAATGAGCTGGGTCGTCCTGTGATTCGTACTCTATTATGGTCTGGGCAATTGCCCACTTGTCTCCATCAAGTGTACATGGCATTCGGAAACGGGTAACCATTTCATCAGAGATCATCTCCCCGTAGACGCTGGCATTTTCATCTGTCCATGTGAAGCTATCAAAAATCTTAAATTCCATGCCAATGTCCGATACCGATTCTCCAGTCTCAGGATTTTTCATAGAGCTGATGAAGTCGTCGATACCAACTTGATCTCTGATGTTTTTATCGAGCATTTCATAGGCAAGTGCAAACTCGGCATTATTGATGTGACCCAGATATTCCTCAACAAAGGGTTTTGGATCAATCCTAACGCCAGAACTTCCGCAAGCGCCAAGAACGCTTGAAACAAAAACAAAAACAAGAAACGCTGCAATCTTTCTTCTAAACATAAGAGCGATAATACATCTGATTGGAAAATTCTCAATCATCATGTTACAATTTTTCTCCTAGCAAAAGATAACAGGAGGATGGACATGAAACTTATTGACATGTACAAATTGGGCGTTCAAACAGGAATCGGCAATGACCCTAGAGGTCAAGATGCTGTTGACAGAGACTTGCGTAAAGCCAAGAAGGAATATGACAAACTGGAGGAGAAAGACAGGATTTTCTTCGACACCGACAGACTCTGGAACCCCTATCCAGACTCAAGGCTCCAGTATGGCAACCCAGAGACTGAGATAAAGAGCGTTCTTGTTGGAATAGACATTGGCACCGAGGAAATGGTGTTGGCGGACAGACTGCGCGAGAAAGGCAGTCGTATTGACGCCGTACTGTCGCATCATCCAGGCGGTCTTGGAATCATCGGTCTGGCAAAGCTCATGCTCATCCAGTCTGACCTGCTTGCCAAGTGTGGGATTCCCATAAATGTCGCTGAGGATCTTGTTATTCCCAGGGCTCAAGAAGTTGACCAGAGAATCTATTCATCAAACCACTACAAGGCGGCCGATGCGGCTAGACTTTTGGGCATACCGCTCTTCTCGCTCCACACCCCCGCCGACAACTCGGTTCAGTCGTACCTTCAGGGATTGATTGACCAGAAGAATCCTGAAACAGTCGGAGATATTGTAGAACTCATAGAGTCCATTCCCGAGTACTACCTCGCCAAGGTGCGTGGTCTTCCAGCAAAGATTGAAAATGGATCAGGGGATAAGAGGGCCGGCAAGACAATAGTTGATATGACGGGTGGAACAACGGGTCCAAAGGACATGTTCTCCTACCTATCAGATAGGGATGTTGGCACAATTGTTATGATGCACATCCCAAAAGACTATGTGGACGAGGCAAAGAAGCACCACATCAACATTGTCAACGTCGGACACATGGCTTCAGACTCTGTGGGCATGAACATCCTGCTTGATAAATTTGAAGAGAAGGGTGTTGGCATACTTTCCACATCTGGAATGATTAGAGTTGCACCAGACTACAGAAAGGACTTTGAGCCTGGCAAGTCAGAGCTTCCAGCAAGCTTTGCTAGATAAACCATATTTGGACATCCGCTGATTTTCATCAACCGATTTTTGTGAGAAAGGCTCCACCACCTGGTGGGGTCTTTTTTCTTGTAAGGGGTTCAGCCGGGCGTGGGAGGGTCACCCGGCTGGGAGCAATCCCCACTAAGGGGGATATTGGGAGGGACGGGGTCTGGGGTAGACCCCTTTTACGGGACTGGGGATACCCGCACTTGTGATATTAAAACCTCGGTATCAAAAGTCGATTAAATGCTTACTCCCTGCACATGAACAACAACTGAAAAACACAAGCTTTATAATCGCTTCAAAGTTAAAACAGATGTGTCCTATCTATGGAAAAATATCGGTGCAAACCCTGAGTAGAACATCATTCCAATCTGAGATGCAATCTCAGGTATTGGTAGTCCCGTTCTCGTGCTGCACTCAATAACACCAATGTTCCCGCTGGTTGAGAAAGAGGCGTCGGTCAATCCAAATTCGTTCATCCAGAAGAGGGTTTCTCCTACCTTCTCGTTTTTCCATATTGCAGAAAGCAACCTCATATCGTTTTTTGCGTTTGTGCCACTGGCATATCCGAGAACAAACCGGATTGGTCTATCGAGACTTGGGTGGTGGCAAATCGCTATCCATTCGAGGTCTGGGCTTCTTCCCATATCCGCGAGTCCGTCATAAAGCTCTTCCATGCCAGGGTCTTGCATCATCGGCGCAAAGAGTGATTTTGCGTCAGTTATCGAAACTCTGTTGTGAATAAGAGCGACATTCTCAGCCTCATGGATGAGCGTAAAAAGGGCGGCAATGGTTGGATTTTTGGCTAAACCCTCACCCTTTGTGACAATATTGTATGCTGTGTCATCAGCCTGAGTGGTGTTTGCTTCAAACATATTGAAGTACGCAAAATCCTGAGCAAACGGCATCACAAAACGACCATAGACCGGGGACATGCTCTCCTCAGGCGCGAGGTACGACATCATGTTTGACTTTGGGAGCGGAATCTTCTGGTACCTATCCTCATTGATTCGCTGCATCAAGCCCTTGTCGAGCTCAAGATTGCCTGCAAACCAGTAGCCCTGCGTTCCCAAATCCTGGATTATCCACGACCAGTTGGCAGGATTGTCGATAGCCTTTTCAGACTTGCCGATGTGTTGTCTCATAAAGATTGGGGCAACCATACCCGCTGTCTCAGTCCATCTCTCCTTTGGAGAGCTTTCATCAAAACCGAAACGCTTAAGCTCCTGTTGGAGGTTCACATATGTGAAAACATCGATTCCCTTGGTGGATTTTATCTTCTCAAGATTTCTTGGGATGAGTCCAAACGCAAGCTCAATCGTCGAGCCGGTCAACACCGGCAGCCTGAAAGGGTCAAGCTCTGGGAGATTCTTCGTGTCAATTCCCAATCCATTCTCTGTCTTCGTTATGCCACTCTCATCTGTTGAGTCGTTTGAGGCGTCTGTATTGGCTGGATTGTTGGTCGTTCCGTTGTTTTCTGTTGCACCATTATCTTGTGTCGAATCATTTGTTTCATCCGGAGTATTATTCACCCCATCAACCATTTCAGTCTGGTTATCTGGTGTGTTTGTGATATCGGTTTCACCATCTTTTGAGTCTGAGCACCCGACAAAAACAGAGGCCACCAGGGTGATGGCAACCATGAAAGCTACAATTCTATTCATTTTCTATTCAACTCCATAAAGTCATTTACCATGCAATCAATCGTCACATCGTTGAGGACACCGCTTGGCTCGATGTCAAACATCTCCTGATACCGCTTTACGGAGGTCTCCATCAGCGAGTCAAACTCGTTTGAGTCAATGAGAGGGAAACCCAACCTAGTCAGAAGCGTCCTGTATGTTCTTATGTGTTCGTGTGTGTCGCCCGGTTTCAAATCCTCACCCATCTTGAGATTGGTTGAGAGATAGGTTGCGAGGACGGAACAAAGATCGGTGTCATCCTCTACCTTGATTCTTGGGGCTTTCATAACTGTTTGTCCTGTCATGAATCCTCTGTTTGAGGTCACACATCCCGTCAGCCCATAGAAACTCAAGTCTATCAAAATATCCCTCGTGTAAGCCCCAAGCGGAAGCGAGAAAGAATCAACGTTGCAATCGAGCTTATTTTTTATGTCCTCAATTGATTGCTGTATCTCATAATCTATCTTCTGTTTTGATGCCGTTGAGAGGTCGATGTGGTTCACAGTATGAGCCCCAATCTCCATCCCCCAACTCTTTATCGTCGCGATATCCTCCCACGAAAGGTGGGAAACAAAGTCCTTCGCAAAGCTTTTGCCAACAAGTCCTGTTATCACAAAGAATGTGCCTGTGTATCCAAAAGTTCTGAGGTTCATGGCTGCCGCTTTGTTGTCGATGTATCCGTCATCAAAAGTAAATACAACATGTGAAAGGTTGTAGTTCCCGCTTCTGACTTCTGATGTAGCCTGAGAAAGGCTTATTCCGACCAGTCCCATCCGCTTGAGGAGTTCAAGCTGGGATATGTACGATTCCTCAGAAACATACATGTCAGGATGCCGAACTCCATCTGGAGGGTTTGAGATACAATGGTATTCCAGAACTAAGACACCGACACTCGATGTGCCAATAGAGGGCCAGAGTGGTCTCCCCTCAATGTCATAGCTTGCAACTGCTGGCTTTATGCCAACCTGCGAGATTGCAAACGAGAGCATAACAAGAAGGGATAACCTCAAAACCTTTTTCACATCATTATCTTAGAGCGCAGACGGTTTTATTCAATAATAGTTTGCACATTCACAAGCATGGCTTGAAATCCACCATCGAGGGTTGGCACCCCCCAGCAGTGGAGGAACGAACCTGCTGGAATGTCAGACAACCGCACGATCCCCACCCCACCGACGATTGCCTTGCAGTAAACCCCGCAACCAATATCCAGAACTCTACCTGGGAGGTCGTAGTCCATCGAGCTGACACAATCAATTGTAATGTTTGAATTTCCAACATTTTTCAGGTATCCAGAGATTCTCACACCCATGAACCCAAGCTCAGGAAAATGCGCAGATTGCACGTGACCGTTTGAAACCCAGGCAATAACCCACCTGCCAGGGACTATCTCACCACCAATCCCTGTGGCATTGGACAGATCATCAAAATCAAACCCATGAACACTTCCGAAGAAATCAACCAACCCTTCATCTGATAATTTCCCGAAAACCGAGTCTGATGGTTTGAATGGATTGGTTGAAACCGATGTGGCGCTGATTGCCGTGTTGGCTGTGCCAAAAACTCCGATCACTTCAACACTTGTGCCAATTGGTATCTTTGAGGTCTCAGCCTTGTCAATGACGCTGCCGTCTTTGACTATTTTTGTATCGATTGTGAGGGTAGCACCAAGTCTCATCGGGACACATGGAGCAACTGATGTGAGGATAGAAAACTCATCTGGGTTGTTGTCAACAACCACCCCAACGACTCGACCTCCGTCAGTCGCCAAGTCGAGGTCGCAGATGAGGGTGTCAGCCTCAATTGTTCCAGTTGAAGCGTTGTAGTGACCATAGAGGGCGCAAATTCTACCAGGCACTATCCGCTTTTTCCAGATAGGGTTCTTTCCCTCAAAAATCTTTGTGTCACCGTTTATTTCTGCTGTGAGGGTTCTGGTTGCGGCATGCCTTCCAACACCGTCAACAACTATAATCTTTGCGGTTGCACCATCAAACTCGGTGAGTTTCCCAACATAGGTTTTCTTGGATGGTTGAGCGTCGCAAACCGCATATGCCAGAACAGCTCCATCACCTCTGACTCCAAACAGGTCAACCTCTCGTTTTGAGCTGTCACTGAACTCTTCTCTGATCTCAAGACTCACAAACCGTGAATCGAAAAGTAGTTCATAGCTCTTCCCGACAAGTTTGAATGAGTTTCCTTCGATTATCCCCGTCAACCACTCAATCTCTCCTGTTGTGAAAGTTGACGATGTCATACACCACTCGTTTGAGTCAATGCTTCCTACACAAACAGCCAAATCACCGCTTAGGGGTGAGTCGGAATCAGGCGGCAGCTCAACCCTCAAACCAGGGGCGTTGAGGGGGACTTCGTAGTCCTGCGTGAGATTGTAGTTTGTGATGTATTGTGGACAGATACAGGTCTCACCATTGCCAGAAAGAAAAACTCTTCCATACACAAGGGTCTGAGGTTCAGATTGTTCCTCACTTGAGAATATCGCACGAGAGTCCACAGAAAAGAGCCCAACACAGATAAGAAAAACAAGCAGACTTGCAGCTAATTTGCGAATCACTTGAAGGCAATTGAGGCGTAGGTGACCACATTGCTGAAGTCGTGCGAGAGCTCACCTGAGTTACTGTAGGAAATGAGCTTTCCAGCCGATGCACCTCGACTCTTGGCAAGTTCGATGATAACAGCGATGGGGCCGAGTCCGCACAGTGAAAGTTCGTTCTTGTGTGTGATCTCGTGAAGCCCTCTCCAGTCCATATCCTTAATAGCATTTATTGCCATCTTGTCACGGGCTTTGGCGGTGTACTCCGGCTCGTAGTGAGAAAAATCAGATGATGCCACAAAAAGTACATCTTTACCGTCGGTTGCTTTGTTGATTGCATTTGCCAAATCCTCGATTGCCTCAATCGAGTAGTTGCCCATGGCAATCGGAACAATCTCAACATTCGGGTTTAGTAGCTGTAAAAAAGGAACCTGAACCTCAATGCTGTGCTCACAGGAATGAGCGGTTGTATCGGCTGATGCGTATTCTGACAATTCGCAAATCTTTTTCGCGGTTGCGCTATCGACAACCACAGTGCCAAGTGGTGTCTCCCAATTTCCTTCAGGATACACCGCAATGGGCTTCCCAGCGCCAGTGTGGTTTGAGCCAATGATAACAACAGTTTGGGGAATCTGTATTTTTGAATACAATGCCCCTGCTGTTTTGCCAGAATAGACATAGCCGGCATGAGGCACAATAATAGCTGGAATCTTGACGGGGTTATCAACTCTATCAATGTAGGAATTTAGCGCGTCTCCCAACTCATTCACATCAAGGGGGTAGAATTTACCAGCAACATAAGGTTTTCTGTTCATGCGGTTAAGAATATAAGAGACGATAAAACCTTTGTCAATCTTGATTTGGTGGCTTCAGGATATAACATAAAAAACCGATATGAAAATACCCATAATTGACTGCGACCAGACTCTCTATATCAATCCGAGGCTGATGGAGACATATAGAGACAGAATCAGGGAGTACCTTTTCAAGGTACTGAATATGCCGAAAGAGGACTGCCTGAGACTTCAGAGGTCTTACTGGGAACAGTATGGAACAACACTTGCCGGACTCATCAGACACAACGATGTCGACCCACTACACTATCTTGAATACATCCACGATGTGGACATCACAAACTATGTTTACCCCAACCCAGCCCTTGCGAAAAAACTTGGTGAACTCAAAAGAGGATTTGTCGTCATGAGCAACGCCCCAAGGAAACACGTTGTTGAGGTTCTAGACAGAATCGGTATTGCGTTCTCTGATAATGACATCTTTGGTATTGAGGACTACAACTACAACGGAAAACCATTCGAGAACAGCTACAGACACGTTTTGACCGTAAGAAACATAAAGCCCCAGGAGGGCGTCATGTTTGATGATGACCCAAAGAACCTCGAAGGCGCAAGGAGGGTTGGGCTCTCAACATGCCTCGTTGGGAGAGCAAACACGACGAATGGTTTTGATTATTCTATCGATGATATGATGGACATGGATATCGCCATAAACGAATAAGCTATCACATTGGAGGAAAAAGGAATATGTTTTTGAGAAAAGTGCTATCAATACTGGTTTTAACTGTTTTACTTCTGTCACCGTTTCCAGTGGTGAACTCAGCTACCCCGCAGGCGAGAGCGACGGGAAGCAATGGAGCTATCACAGTTGAGTGGGATACCCACCCAAACGCTGCGTACTACGAAATCAGAAGAACAAGACCTGTGTCACAGATACTCTGGGACAGCCCATTCATCGCAACCAGATGGATGGACATCACACCAACACCCAATGAGCCAAACTCATACAGGGTGGTCGCTCTGGACTCGTCTCAGAACACAATTTATGAATACCCAGAGGTTTATGCCACCACAAACGACAGCATCCCCACGTACAACAAATCCTGCCACAGAACACTGGCATTCACCATCAACTCAACAGATTACCAGGTCGATGGCAAAAAAGAGACAATGACAGCCGCCCCTGTCATCAAAGGTGGCAGAAGTTTCCTTGTAATCAGATATGTCATAGAGCAGCTGTATGGTGAGATTGGCTGGGAACAGGCAACCAAGAAAATCACAATCGAAGCCCTTGGTCACACAATCTACATGTGGATTGGCAAACCAATCGCTGTTGTGGACGGAGTCGAGAAACAGATAGACCCAAACAACGCTGAGATTGCCCCTTTCATCCTCGATGGCAGAACCATGGTTCCACTTCGATTCCCAGTTGAAGCGCTTGGCACAGGCTCAATTGTGTGGCATGGCGACATCAAGACCGCGGTGCTTTCCTTCCCAATGGGCTGTGATGAAAAGATGACAGGAAGAGTTGGAGCAACAGGTGATGGTTTCTTTGAACTCACAAATGGGTCAAACACAAAGCGTTTTGAGATTTCAGGAACTGCGCCATTTGTGCAGGGCTCCTGCGCGTCAGTCGCGTTTGAGAAGATTGATGGAAGGGTGATTGTTGGCAGAATGGTTGGTGTGCCTTGCGAGTCACCCTGCCAGGGAGAGCATATCGAGGGTGAGGTCGCGGGTTTTGAAGGGAATTTCATCATCCTGACAGACTCCTTTGGTCAGACCATGAAGCTTGAACTTGGAGTAGGCACGTTCAAGCCACAGATTGGTCAGTGCATAGCAGGTTGCGCTGCCGATGGAGTTCTTAGCGCGGCGAGAGTTGTGCCGTGTCCACTTTCAATATTTGAGGGAGTTATCGAGAAAACCGAGTGTGGATTGAACCAGATTCTTATCTCATCAAAGAACAAGTCCCTCAGAATCCAGCTTCCCCCTGATTTCCCCTGCGAATCACTCACGGTCGGGAAATGCGCAAGAATTGAAGGTCAAGCTGACATCGATGATTCAACCCTCATAAGAGCAACATCAGCAAGTATCATCCCGTGCGGGCAGACTGTGGAACTCACACTGGTTGCGTCTGACTACTGTTCCAACCAGGTTGTTACAGCATACGATTGGGATGCAAACCCGTACAGTGTAACGCTTCCAAATGACCAGACATGTTCACAAATCAAGCCTGGTACTGTCTTTGTGGCGAAGGGTACCGCAACAGATGGTGAGATTTATGCGTCAACTGTGAAGGTTGTTGAACCTCCAAGAGAGCCAGAGATTTACAGAAAAGCGGTTGTCACAAAAGCCAACCCGCTTGAGATTACAATTCCAGCAAGTGAGACACTCAAGATATCCAAGCCAATCTACTTTGGTGGAGAACTCAAGGTTGGACAGGGTGTCGAGGTTTGGGGCAAGATCAGTGGTGGCTCAATCAACTCAGTCAAATTGACTGTCACACCAGACTACCCAGGGAAAGCCTCTGGAAAAATAGTTGGTGTTAACTGTGACAAGAGAGAGATTCACTTTGTTGAGGGTACAACCAAAAAAATTGCCAGACTCCCCTCATTTGCGTCCTGCGATTCCTTCAAAATTGGCACATGCATTTCCTTCCTTGGTGAGTCAAGTGAAGAAGAGGTATTTTTGGTCGCTCTCTTTGAGGAGATTGAGTGCGAAGGTGGGTGTTACGGCGAGACAATTGAGGCTGTGGTTGCGGATATCGATTGTGCAGAGGGAACAGCAACACTCGTTTTAAACGGTGGTTCAACCATAAACGCAAAACTTCCCTCCGACTTCGACTGCAACACCATCGTAGTAGGTGACTGTGTTAAGGCTTGTGGGCACAGCGACAGTGGCATCTTTGTGATTCAGACGATCATCAAATCCGAATGCCCAAAACCTGAGTGCGAAGGCGAGATGAAGGCAGGTCTTGTTGAGATGGCAGACTGCACCACATCCTCAGCAAAAATAAGAACTACCGAGGGTTATGAATCAATCAAGCTACCAAATACAATCAATTGCAAATCGCTTGCTGTCGGTGATTGTATTGAATTCTGCTCGATTGGCTCAGCCATGTATGTCGCAAAAGCAAACTGCGAGATTCTGGGAGACGTGCTGGAAGGCGTTGTGCTTGATGTTGCCGAAGGTGGTTACATGGTCACATCGAATGGTGTTGACATCCTGCTCAAAACGGGCTCAAAGCTTGACACCGGTGCGTGTGTGAAGGCTGTTGGTGCAAAGGAAGGTTCAGCTTTCATAGCGACAATTGCCATTAACGTGTCTTGCAACAGCGGTTCTGCCGTAAGCGGGGTTATCACCTCCATCGATTGCCTTGAGAAAAAGATAACAATCGAGACAAACGGCGATACTGAGGTCTTTGACTTCACAACTGACATAGACTGTGAGAGCTTCAGAAGGGGAGACTGCATCCTTGTTCAGGGCGACGCCTCAACAAGAACCTTCACAAAAATCGATTGCCCAGATGGAATGTACGACAGGATTGTCATGGTTGTGACAGAGAACTCCAATGACTGGATTGTTGGCACAACGCTGACAACCCTTTCAACTGCAAAAGTGCGAGGAAATTACAACGCAAAACCTGGCGATGTCATAAGCGTCGTTGGTGAGAGAATCGACTCTCTCACATTTGAGAACGCCACCATCAACCCAATCCCTGAAAGACAAATTTCACAGATAACAACCACGCTTGAGCTTGTATCCTGGAACAGCGGAACAAAGACAGCCACTCTCAAGGACAGCTATGGCTCCTATTATCTCGCGATTAATCCAGTCAACGGCTTTGAGAATATGAAAGAGGGCGATATTCTGGGCGTAACAATGAATGTTGTCGACCCGGGATATGGAACCAAAAACTACATCATAACAGAAACACTCAAACTTCAGGGGCAGGCATTTGGTCAGGTGAAGAGAGTTGGCGTTATCTTCGCGATTGACATAGTTGACGAACTTATTCTCATGCACACCTACGATGGCGAAAACGTCAGCATTCTGCCAGTAGACACCGGCGTTTTGGACACAATCAGAATCGGTGACTGCGCCATCGCAACAGGTTTCATCGATAAGGAATCCCTCTGGATGAAGAACGCCACAATCGAGGCCTCTGACTGCGTTGGTGGTGAGTTGGGAAGAAATTTCACAGGTGTCGTTGCTGGAATTGATGCCGTCTCAGGAAGGTTACAGATAGCATCAGATAAAACTGATATGCTCTACACTGTGTGGCTTGAGGCTGTGTCGCAGTTGAGCGGTTTGTCACTCGGTGACTGTGTCTCATGCACTGGTATTGTTATATCCACCGATGATGAGTCAAACCTCCTCGGCAGGACAGTTGCCAGGATTGACTGCCAGGCAGAGGGCAACAAACCAATAGTTGTCGAGGGACAGGTCGAAAGGGTTGATGAGAAATCCGGTTTTGTCGAATTCACCTCATCGGATGGAACCCTGTGGAAGGCATATCATTCGGAAAGCGTGAATCTCCCGGCGCTTATTGAAGGTGAATTTGTAAGATGTGCAGGAAGACTCCAGGCGAGGGAGGGTATCATCTCTCAGGCATTCATCTCACAGATTGAGCCACCCACAGCCAGATGGAGTGTGATAGGTACTGTCACAAGTGTTGATGATGGCTTTTTTAAACTTACAGATGCCCAACACAGAGAATGGACACTCGTCACAAATGGTGAGATGCCAGCAATTGATGCGAGAGTTATCACTGTCGGAATTGTCCCCCCTGAGGGACTTGCCACGATGGATAATGTGAAGTGGAGAGAGATCGATGGATGGTCTGAGCCCGTTGATTCTAAAAACGGTGTTGTTTTCGGACTCTCATGCGGAATGGACAACCTGCTTATCAGAGACAGACTCGCTCAGATGACATCAATCAGGCTTCCACGAACAGGTTTCTGTGGATATTTCACAGTTGGTGAGTGCGTCGACATGATGCTTCGAGTGCAAGCCTCTGTGCCTGGGATGGCAAAGATAACGAGTGTCAGCCAATCAAAGGAGAGTTGCTTTGACAGGGAGCTTGTTGGTAGAATCGTGTCCCGTTCAACAAGAGACAGGATTGCTGTCATGATAACATCAGATGGCAGACTGGTGAGACTTGGCTTTGAGACAGAGGCAGCAACAGTCAAAGCCGACATCGGAAAACCGTACAAGGTGAGTGGTCGTTTCTCCCCAAGAGCGCCAGATACGCTGAGGGTGACCCAACTCTCCAAGGTGACAGAGCTTGGTTCGTATGAGTCTTATGGCCGTGTGCTCTCGATTGTTGATGGGGGGGTAGTGATTGCTGAGGAAGCAGGAAGAACAGTGCATGTGACACTTCCCCAGGGAACGGTCACATGGGCAGGCCTTGTCGGGATGAGAGTCCACATAAAAGGTCAGGCGAGTCTAACCCCGAACGTTGTAGCAAATGAGATTGAGGTTCTTGAGTGTAAGAAGATTGCAGCTGAGCTTGAGGGCGAGGTTCTGAGAATTACGAACAATTTCATGATCGTTCAAGACAGGTCTGGACGCGTCTGGAGGGTTGATGGTGACACAAGTAACGCCAAAAAAGGAGACACAGTTTTTGTTGTTGGCAATATCCCACTTGGTGACTTCAATAGAATGGTAGACACCATGATCATTAAACTTGATGAGATGCAAGCCACCACACAGATCCTCTCCTGGGGCAAGGTAGAGTCAACTGATTGCGCAAATAACATTGTTCATGTCAAACTAGATGATTCGACCGTGCTTGAAGTTCACTCAGGCTACGCCGGGCAGTGCGAAACCTTCACAGCTGGTGAACTCGTCCAGATAAATGGAATGCTTCATCCGGTCGGAGGCAAAAGGATTGTCTCAGGGGCAAGAATGATGCGCCCGGGACTCATTGGAGACAGAAAGACAATAACTGGCGTAATCACCGAGGTTTCCTGCACATCGAGGGTCATCAAGGTAAAAGAGGATGACATTGATGGATATGAGGGTCAGGTATGGACAGCGCAGCTTGCTGACGAAGTGGACTGCAATGAGCTTGAAGTGGGAATGAGGGTGAAGGTTGTCGGTGACGCCAATGTTTCACAGAAGTATTTGCTAGAGGAGTGCGATGTCGATGAAATTGGCTCCAGGATCAAGAAGATTGTCATCTCAGGTGAAGCTGTCACAATCAACTGCAGCGAGAGTTTGATAATTCTCAAGAGCGAAGGCAGGTACTACAGAGTGTACCCAACAGATGAAAATATGTGCGAGAAGCTTTTCATCGGAAATGGTTTGAAGGTGACCGGCGAAATCTCAGTTTCCAGGAAATCAATCATCAATAACGCGACATGGGAGGTTATCCCAGATACGAAACCATATCTAAAGATTGACGGGTTTGTTGACACAGCCAGTTGTCCAGATATCAGATTCTATACCAACAATGAGGAATACTGGACTGTATTCATAGCTGAGGGTGAGCCATGCAAGGAGCTGTACAAGGGCGTAAAGATTTCACTCAAAGGCTTGAGAGACCATTCCCAAGACCACCTGATGCACGATGGTCTTATCTACAACTACATGCAGAAACAGATTCGTGTCGGAGTGATTGATGACATCGACTGCTCAACCGGCAGACTCACAGTGAATTCCGATGGACAGATTTTGGATGTTGTGCTGGAGCAGTCGTTTGAGGAATGCGTTTCTGAGAAGTTCTCAAAGGGAGATAATGTCCAGATGATTGGATACCAGCATATCCTCTATCCAGCATCCTCGGTCTACTTTGCTAGCCTGACACACTTTGGTAATAGCACAGGTTTCATCGGTGTCGACTTTGTGGGCGAGGTGCTGATAACCCCAACCTGCAGAGATGGCATCATCCAGGTAGGCACAAGCCACATGACCTGGAAGGTCAGAGTGCCTGAGGGATTTGATTGCTCACAGCTTAAGGCTGGAGATTGGGTGAGAGTGCAGGGAGGAAGAGAATCCTGGAAAGAAAAGATAATTCTTGCAACATCAATTGAGAAAACAAGAGCCTCACTCTATGGGTATGTTTCACAGGCTGACTACAGCGTGCCGGTACTCTATGTTAATGAAATGATCAGAGACAAGCAGTGGAAGGTTCGCTTCGAAGATGAAACAAAGCTCAGGAAGTTTAAGAAGGGTGATTATGTCATCCTTGAGGGCGATGTATCAACACCCAAAGACCTGATAAACGCATCGGCTGTCAAACTCAATAGAATTGAGGGACTTCTCGTTGACAAGGACTATGTCACTCAAAGCATCACAATCGATGGAACCGATTTCAAGAGGTACAGGGTACACATTAAGCCAGAATGGCTTAATCTCGATGATTTCAAGACAAACAAGGGCATTGTCGCCGTCGGTATCAAGGGCGACAAAAACGAGGATGGTGAGATCATCATGACAAACTGCTGGGCTGAGCATGATGGTAACTTCGATCCAAAATCAGTGGATGGTGGCATGTCTCTCTGGCAGCATGTTTTTAACCCCGGTAGATACATAGCTCATTAGTCAGTTTTGGATATGTTGCCATTTTGTAAACCCCGCCTAGTATGGCGGGGTTTTTTATTTTCTGTTTATCAATACAATTTCATCAGCTCGAAAATATCGGAGGTTCGTAATATGCGTCAAATCGGAAAGGGTTTTTCTGTTTTGCTTGCTGTTATCTTAGTTTCTACCCCCTTTGGGGTTGGCAGGGCCGACTCAGTTGACACCACCTCGATGCCTCGGTTTGAGCTTCTTGCGAAACCAGAGTGCGGAAAAGTTCTCCTTACATGGGAATCTGTTCCTGGCTCTGTTTCCTACAAGGTATATGCGAATGGTAGGGAGAGAGAAGTAGTCTCGGATGGAAGCAGTGTTTACCTGTTTGATGAGGCACAGGATGGAATTCTCTACACCTTTGAGATCGAATCGTATGGCAAGGACGGAAATATGTTGGCGAAGTCAATTCTCGCCAAAGCGAAAGCGTTTTGTTTCGAGGAATTTGAATGTGAGACAACGCTGAAGTTCATCCTCTCAAACAAAATGTACTGGGTCAATGATACACAGAAGGGGCCAATGCCTATGCCACCACTCATCTCAAAAGGAAGAACATTTCTTGTAATCAGATATATAACCGAGGAGTTGGGAGCTGGTATCTCGTGGGATGGCAAACAACGAAAGGTGACAGTTGTCACGTTTAGAGGGAAGGTGATTGAACTCTGGATTGGCAATAACATCGCAAAAGTTGATGGGGTTGAGACACCCATCGACCCATCCGACTCAAGCGTGGTTCCATTCATCGAATCTGGTAGAACACTTTTGCCTATGAGATTTGTATCAGAGCAAATGGGTGCAAAGGACGTTGTTTGGGACGACGAGGAGAAATCGATAAGGCTGTACTTCAACAATGAAAGTGTTTGCACCAAGGCGAAGATAACGCTAGAGGTTGACACAGTTGACTGTGAGAACGGCAACGTGATTGCGAAGGATTCGTTCGGCAACAACTACAACTTGGAGGTAAGTGGAGATTGCAGCTATGAAAAAGGTGATCCGATTCTGGTTGATGGAGTCGTGAAGGACGTCACACGGGAAGATGACAAAACCATCATTGACATAGGCGGTGTTGAGACGGAGAACATCAAAGAGGGTCAACTCCTAAAGGGAGAAGTTACAAGGGTTGAGAAAACAGAATCGAGAGGGATTCTGTCACTCAACACGTGCGATAAGGTGCACGATCTGAGCTTTATGCCAGGTCTTGCCAACCTTGAGAACATCTATGAGAATTCCTGGATTTGGGTAAATGCCATCGGCACAGAGATTGTTAGTTGGGGATTTATCACAAACGAATCTCACTGTGGACTAACCCCAGAGATTACCACTATAGCTGTAAACTCAATAAACTTTACATCTGAGGGTTTTACCACAACAGGGGATGACTCCAGTCACACAATCAGCGGTTTCTACTTTGATTCAACACTTGAGATATCCACTTTCCCGACCGAGGGTTGTCTAGAGGTGACATATGTCACAAATTGGCTCGGAAGAAAAATCTGTTTGAAGGTTGAGCCAGTTGAGTGTCCATGCCTCTTCGAGATGATTCCAATTGAGGAGGAAAAATATACTATCTACACAGGCACATCATACACCTTTGAATTTGCCGCCAAAAATACAGGGGCGCATGAAACAGAGTATCACGGATTCGTGTACCTGAACTACTTGAATGCTGATGTTTCCGTCTATCCTGAGTACGCAACTGCCAAACCAGGTGAGGAAGCAGTCTTCACAATGACAATCTACGCGGATGATTTCGAGGCCCTGAAAAAAGTTGAATACGGCATTGAGTGCGGGGAAACAATGGAAATTCGAAACATCATGGTTGAGGTCATAAGGGGCAATGCTGAGTACGCAATTGATATGCCAAATCCTGTTATACTGCCCAACAATGCTCATTATTTTAGGATTCAATTCACATTCGAGAATAAATCAAATGCAACTGTCAAAATGCAAGCAACAGCCAATCCCACACAAGCGATTGCTGGTATCGAAATGGTACCCTCGCTACGATTTTTAAAGCCATATGAGAAAATAGAAGTGACGATGTACGCTGAGCTTCGATATGCAAGGGTCGTAGGAGAAACTATTCAACTACCGATATTAATCAGATGCAATTCAGAGACTGAGGTTTTAGTCATCAACTTTAAAATAACAACTGAAAGTTATCCGGATGCAAAACTGAAAATAACAAAGATTGACAGTGAGAAAGATATATATGAGATCGATGGCACCATCGACTGGGGTGTGTTTGTGCCCGGTAGAATAACGGTCAACTGGGGAGAAGGAAGCCCTGTCGAGGAAGGGGAGCTCCCTCTTTCCCACCAGTACGCTAATGAAGGAACTTATGAGGTGGTGCTTCATGCGAGACCTGCCTACAAGGACTTTGTGATAAGATACCTAACCAAGACATTCAAGATTGACACAAGAAATTAATTTGCTATAAACCTGCCCGGCAAGGTTATTCGCAGCCCAACTTTTCTGGGCAGGCTTTTTAGAAGACAACTACCATTATTTTTCAATGCTGAATTAAACGAGTTCGTCCACTTACCGCTCAGGACAATCTTCAACATAATACCGTTATTTCAAGCTTTTATAAAAAATTTCTTTTCTTAACATGATATAGACCCGCTGATAACCACCGATTCTGTGACAAAGACATCTTGAGTACCCCTGAGCCACTACACATTTTGATTTTTAATAAAATGATAGAAGGAAATTGAAGCTTCGATACACCAAGAAATCAAGTGTTCTCAAGGATGTTTTTCACTTCAAGCACTGTCTCAAGCGGGGTAGATGCTCCCGATAAAAGTCCAATGGAACAACTTCGATGAGATTCCACAAGCGTTTTTACCTCAAATAGAAGCTCCTGTGTGAGTTCGGATGCCTCCTCAATCCAGAAAGCTTTGAGTCCTCCATCTGACACCAACTCGACAAGTCGTTTTGTGTTTGCTGACATCTTACCACCAACGATCACGACAGCCCCGACACTCCCCTTCATATCGCTTGCGTTGTTCTGACGAATTGTTGTTGAGGGGCAGATTGTATTTACTACTTCTATGTCAGGATTCCTAGCTTTCAATGCTTTCACCACACTGTCGAATGTTTTCGTGTTCTGTGTCGTCTGGCATACAAGCGCAACCTTGCCCAGGACACCTAGTGACTCCGCCTCCTCTACCCCAGAAATCACGATCGGATTTCTTGCATAGCTACAAACAGAGATAACTTCCGGGTGAGACAGGTCTCCAAGAATGACAACCTGATAGCCATCCTTATCCAGCTCATCAACTGTCTTTTGAAGTCTCTTCACATATGGACACGTCGCATCTATCAACTGCTTTTCTGGGAGTTGCTCGTAAAGACCTCTCGGAGCTCCATGTGCCGTTATTGCAACCTTTTGGGCAGTTAATTCACTGACGCCGGCAATCACCCTGACGCCTCTTTTTGAAAGATTTGCGATAACTTCTGGGTTGTGAACCAGGTATCCGATAACATCAACACTGCCTTCTTTGGCTTCGTGCAAAACAATGTCAATAGCACGCTTGACGCCAAAACAAAACCCTTGGGAATTTTCGGGGAAAACGACCTTCATGCAACCCTGATTTTTATCAGCTTCCTCTGCCACCAAGATACTCAATGATGCCCCAGAGGCGCTCTTTCAATTCCTTGTAGATGTCGGCGCACTCAAGCAATTCGAGTGCCTTGTTGGTGTAATCCCTTACCTGGGTATGGGCAAACTCAAACGATCCGGTTTGCCTGAGGCACTCAAGCACAGTCTGCGCGCTCTCATCCGTCACATTCGCCGAGAACGAGTCGAGTATGAGTTTTCTTGCTGATCTACTTCCGCTCTCGAGAGCGTGAACAATGGGCAGGGTTTTTTTATGTTTTCTTATGTCAGCCCCAACGGGTTTACCAGTCTTGACCGGATCCCCCCAGAGACCCAGGATATCATCCTGAATCTGGAACGCGAGACCCGCGGCTTCACCTACCGCTCGCATCTGAGTCGCAACCTTTCTGACTTCCTCCTTGGGGTGAAGCGAGAATGTCTGGGCAAACGACTGACCAAACAAGCAAGCGGTTTTGGACATCGCCATACGGATATACTGCGCCGTAAAAACCCGCTCAGCTTTTTCATACATAATATCGAGATACTGACCCTCAAAAACCTTGGCTGTGAGTCTTGTGTTCGATTCTAACCAATCAATCGCAACCTTCGAAGGCAGGTGACAACAGGCTTTTCTAGCTGCCTCTTCCGCAAGTGATTGAGCTATCATAGCAGCATTGAGCGCTTGAGGAATGCCAATGAGCTTCCAAAGGGACGGTTTTCCCCGCCTTATCTCGTCGTTGTCCTGGATGTCATCCACTATGAGCGTGAAGTTATGGAAAAACTCCAGCGAGATAGCACCAAGGATTGCTTGGTCGTCAATCTTTAGGTATTTGGAGACGAGCATCGGGATGGCGGAGCGAATGCGCTTTCCACCCTTGATTTGTTTGACAGGTTCAAGATTCTCGTCGAGCATACCGACCTGATACCGGACATAATCGTAGAGCCTGTCTGGTGTTCTATCATCAAGAAACGCGAGAAGACCGTCGTTTACTTTCCTGATATAGGTGCGGAGGGCTGTGCTAAGTGTTGTGAGTGAGTTGCCATTCGAATTGGGTTTTTGTAACTTCTTCATAACCAGTTCACATTATGATGACTTTTGGTCTTCTTGGCAAGAGAGGACGTCCTTCAAATTCACCACGCAGATGAGATCATTTGTCAAATTATCTTCTTTGACAATCTCGATGCTAGAAAGCCTTATGTACCCACCATTTTTGAAATCAAGTTGCGGGGTTGTCTGAAATTGAAGCTCTCCTATCGCCTCGACAAAATCCCCAACCTCCCAGCCGTATTTATCTGTGTGGCAGGGAAGTTTTGAGACAACAAACAAAGGGAAACGAGAATCCAGTTCCATTATGACCATCTCACCATCAAGCCACTCTCTTGTTATTTTGCCTGAAACCATTGCCTTGAATGGGTTTGATGAGTTGTATTCAATTTCTTCTTGGGCAACTTCTGCACATTTTTTGACAACCTTGCACTCGTGCTTTTGGCAGAGCAACACGAAACACCCAGACATCTCTGTCGAAAACGGCTCTCCAAACATCTGTTGCCAGGATGAGTACACAAACGTGAGCATGAGACAGATTCTACTCCTGCTTTCTGAGCTTGAAAAGAGGGCAAGCCAGGCTAATCTTTTTGTATGGTTTTATGCAAGGTTTTGCCGCTTGGCGCCAATCTGGGTGAACTCACCTATTCTGTGCCGGACTCGCTGAAAGTCGAGTTGGGCTACAAGGTGATAGTTCCGCTTGGCACAAGACTTATTGAGGGGGTAGTTGTTGGACTTGACGCAGCAACACCTGATTTTGAAGTGAAGGAAATCCTCTCGGTTGCCACCAACTACAGCCTGCTCAACGATGACACACTCACCACTGCCTTGCTCTCCGATGCTTATGCTTTCGTGCCAATCGGCACTCACTTGTCGAACCTCCTTTGGATTCCACCCTCACCAAAATCTGTGAAAAAAGTAAAGTCTACCGGGAAACTTGCCAACCTCACTCCAGCCGAGTCCGAGTTATTTTCAGAAATAGAGACAGAACCAGATGGAGTGACCCTAACCAAACTCTCAAGGATGTTTGGTAAAAAGAGACTAACATATGCCCTCAAGAGGCTCCGCGAGAAGGGTGTCGTTGAGGTCTTTGAGGAGATAACGGACACAAGGGTCAAACCACAAACAGTTTATGAGGTAACAGGGGACACAAACGAATATCCAGAGCTTTTAAGGCTGTCAGAGATTGCTCAGATATGCGAAACAAAGGCTGCCCTGTCTAGGCTTTCTGGAATTTCGCTCGGAAAGATAAACAAATTCATCCAATCAGGCGATCTGGTAGAGGTTGAACACAAACCTGCTGTTGCGGCAGATAATTTCACTCCACCTGGTTTCTTAACCAACAGTTTCTCGAATCTTGGGTTTGAGCAGAGATTGGAAAAATACACAGAGATTGCAATATCAGCACGGGAAGAAGGTCACTCTGTCGTAATCCTTGCTCCTGATGTCTCCATGTGTCAGAAAATCTATTCAAGGTTGTCAGAGGGTAACAGTAATGTATATATTTGTGTTGGAGGGATGAGCCCAAAGGAATCATCAAGATTGGCTCAGGCAATCAAGGATAGTGCTGCCGCCGTTTGTGTTGGTTTGACATCAGTGCTTTTTCTGCCACTTAAAAACCTGCATGGTGTGATAGTAGATGAGCCTCTTTCACCTCGCTTTGATGTGTCTACTTCGCACACACTTTGCCCAACACTCATCGCCAAGATAAGAGCTAAAACATCCGACTGTAACTACATCGAGTATGGAACCCCAGCAACAATAGCATCGGTAGATTCTGGCACAATATTTGAGAGTTGGAAAAAAAGGGTAGAAGTGGTCAACATGACCTTCGAGCCGGGTTCGTTTGAGCAGCCCCTCGTGTCAGCCGCTCTGACAACCGCCATTGGGAAAGAGATTGAGGCGAAGAGGTCAGTGCTAGTTTTCCTCAATCGCAGGGGCTATTCGAGCTTTGTGGTATGCGCTGACTGCGGTGAGATACTCAAATGCCCAACGTGCCATATCCCTCTGACCTACACAAGAGGCGACCACACCGTCAGGTGCCGTTATTGCGGATACAACAGCATCGCCCCTGATGTCTGCCCAGAGTGTCAGGGACTCTCTGTCAGGTTCAAGGCAGGTGGCGTTGAAAGAGTCGAGATAGAGCTTACTAAAAGGTTGCCAGGAGCACTCATCCTCCGCGCTGACAGCGATACAAAGGAGTCAGCCAAAAACATCAGACACTTCGGGGAAACACCGCAGGTGCTTATCGGCACCTCGATGGTGTTTGGCAGAATTGATCTTTCTACTATTAAGCTGGTCTGTGTAGCATCCGTCGACAGTTTGCTCTCAATGCCGGTCTATTCCTCTGCCTACAAGGCATATTCAGAGGTCTCGATTCTTCTTTCAATGATGAACCCAGACGGCAAACTCATGCTCCAAAGTTATCTGCCTCAACACCCTTTCATCAAAGCGGCAAGCACTGACAAACTCAGCGAGTTTGTGGCAGAGGAGATTGAGGCTCGTAAAGAGGCGAAATACCCGCCATTTGTCGATATGCTCATCTGGCACGTCAAATCACGTGAGCAAGCCAGGGCAAATGATGACGCTGTGTTTGTGACTGAGAAGCTTATCGGCATTCTTGGAGAAGAGCAGGTCACACCACCGAACAAGGGCTACTTTCATCGCTTGAAGGGTGAGTATAGGTGGGATATACTGACAAAGACAGCAAACCTTGAAACAAGGCTGGGGGAGCTCTATGAGCTTTTCCGTAAGTTTCAGGATAACGGAATAAATGTAGAGGTGACAAACCCAAACAGATGAAAGAGATAATTAGAGAACCAAATCCACTGCTTCGCAAAAAATCAAAGAGAATCACAAAAATTACGCCTGAGATAAGGGTGCTTGCCAAGGAAATGATAGACACAATGAGACACTCAGAGCGACCTGGTGTCGGGCTTGCCGCTCCTCAGGTTGGAGAGCTTATCAGGCTTGTTGTCATTGCCATGGGTGAGGTTGACTATGTGCTTATCAACCCAGAGATAATTGAGGGTGACAACCCACATATCTTCAAGGAGGGTTGTCTCTCTGTTCCTGGCATCTGGGCAAATATCATAAGACCAAAAAGAGTGAAATTCCGCTACACCAATCTTCGGGGGAAACAGGTCGAGGGTGAGGATGATGGTTTCTTTGCCAGAGTACTCCAACACGAGATTGACCACCTCGACGGGAAGCTGTTCATCGACTACGTAAAAACTGGAGAAGTTGTCGATGTCGAGGAAGGATTTGAGCTCCCTGAGAGCCTAAAGGGAGATGTAGTAGAGAATCGGGAAGAGTGAGAATATGATAGCAATAATTGATTTTGGTTCACAATATACCCAGTTGATAGCTCGAAGAGTCCGCGAAGCGCACGTCTATTGCGAGGTGCTGCCCTACTGGACAAAGCCATCTGAGCTTGAGTTTGTAGATGGCATCATTCTCTCTGGCTCCCCAAAAACTCTCTCAAAAGGCAGAGACAACATGCCAATCCCAGACGACGAAATCTTCACTCTTGGCAAACCTGTTCTTGGTTTCTGCTATGGCATGCAGCTTGTAGCCAACAGATTTGGTGGCGCAATCGCAAAGGGCGCTAAGGCTGAGTTTGGTCACACACAGGTCAATGCTGTTACCGACTCCCCTCTATTTTCTGGCATCCCCGAATCATCGGTCGTTTGGATGTCCCACGGCGATCATGTGAGTGTGGCTCCGAAGGACTTTGAGATAATAGTATCATCAGAGAGCTGCGAAATAGCTGGCATCCAAAACCTCGACAAAAAAGTCTTTGGATTACAGTTTCACCCAGAGGTATCGCACACCCAGCACGGGCAGAGAATTATTGAGAATTTCTTGTTCGATGTGTGCCATGTGAAACCAACCTGGCGAATGAGCGCATTCATTGAGTCAGAGATTCAAAGAGCGCTTGAGACAATCGGCGATGATCACGTTATCGCTGGCGTCTCAGGAGGAGTCGATTCTGTTGTGATGGCGGTTTTGCTGCACAAGGCTCTGGGCAAGAGACTCCACACATTCTTTATCGACCATGGATTGCTTCGAATGAACGAACGTGAGGAGGTCGAGGCAGCGCTCCACAACCTGGGCTTAGAGCCTATGGTTATTAACGCATCTAAAACATTTCTGTCCGAGCTTGAAGGAACAACCGACCCGGAGGAGAAAAGGCTCACGATTGGCAAGCTCTTTGTTAGAGAGTTTGAGAAGGCGATAAAGCAATTTCCAGAGGCAAAGTGGCTAGCTCAAGGCACGCTCTACCCAGATGTCATCGAATCATCTGGCGGTGTATCAGGGCTTGCTGACAAAATCAAGAGTCACCACAACGTGGGTGGATTGCCAAAGGACATGAAACTCACTCCATATGAACCCTTGAAGACCTTGTTCAAGGACGAGGTTCGCCATCTCGGGCGGGAGCTTGGTGTACCAAAGCATCTGGTTGACCGTCAGCCATTCCCAGGCCCAGGACTTGCAATCAGGATTATTGGCGAGATTACACCAAAGAGGCTCGATGTTCTAAGGCGAGTTGACAAGATTGTGCGGGAAGAGATCGACTCAAAACTCGCCAGTCAATATTTTGCCGTGCTTTTGCCAATCTCAAGCGTGGGAGTCCAAGGAGACGAGAGGTCTTATCAGTCGGTGGTAGCAGTACGCGCTGTCACAACCACAGATTTTATGACAGCAAGCTGGGCAAAGCTACCCTATGAAAAACTCGACCGCATCGCAACACGCATCACAGGCGAGGTGCGCGAGGTGGGCAGGGTAGTATATGACATCAGCAACAAACCGCCAGGGACGATTGAGTGGGAGTAGGAGGGTTTTCTAACTGACAGTTTTTTTGAGTTTGAGGGAGGTTGTATGAGGCTAGGTGGTACTGTCTTTTTAGTTTCAATGCTGATTCTTGCTTCTTCGTGTAGTCACAACGAGAATTCACTTAATGAAAACATACCACAACAATTGAAAACAAATAGTTGGAGCTTTGATATTGCAAATAGTGAGAGCTTCTTTGAAGTTGTCAACATTGCAGACACATATCCAACTCATTTTGCTAAATTTACTCCTATGCCTTTTGAAGGTTCTGGACAACTTCAAATGTCGTGGAAAACTGAAATTGGCATATTCAATGTTGACCCTTCTATTATGTACAATACTGATATCATTCCATTAGAGGATTTCTGGGTTTTGATAATGACTGACCCATCTAATACCTACAGTCAAAAATCATTTCTTATCAATCCGAAAAATGGCGAGACGAAACTTGTAGATATCAGTCCGGGTGTATCGGACGGAGAAACAATATGGATGGAGCAAGATACTGCTGGTAGCACTGTTTGTTGGAACAAAACAAAGGGCAATATTTGGCTAGCAAAGGGTTTCAACTCATCTGAGGGTTTATTTCATGATTACAGTTTTGAAATAGCAGGAGGGAGATTGCTTCTGGTTTCTAATAAAGGCAACAATAGGCTCCACAGCTGCAACATATCAACCATCAACCCAATCACTGGGATCATTGAAAAAAGTATAACATCAGATATTCATGTTTCGAGCATCTTTTCGACAAGCACTTCAAATCTGGCACTGCTTGAATGCTACAATACAACTCAGATAATTTCTGACAACATCTCCATAGATACACTGATATATCATTATTTTGTGCTTGATACATACAACTTAGAAACGAAGGAAGTGTTTGTGGGGCAGTACTTGCAACTGATAAAGGCAGGTGACTCACTCTTTGCCTACGAAGGAGAAAATCTTCACAAACTATCAGATACACTTGATACTTTCAGTAGTACTTTTGAAATCGGAGAAAGACTCAAATTCGATAAAGGTTCAGTTGGTAATTATTTTCTTGCCGTTGAGTCAACCGATTCAGAGAGTGAATATCTTTTAATAAACTATACAAGTGGGGAAGTAAAACCGCTTACACTTACAACTCCACAGATTATAAACGGCATTTTGATTGAGAACACAATATCCCAAATAAGAGCCATCGATCCAGATACCTTCGAACCCATCTGGTGGATTGACCTATCTGATGAAGACCTCGGCAACAACCTCAGAGTCATCTGGTGCGACTGGAGAGGGGTGTTGGTGATGAGTGACACGAAGCTGGTTTGTTACGATGCAGGTGAATAGGTGATTATGCTTTGTCAAACAATCAACTCAAAATTGGCAGGGGGTCTATGACATCAGCAACAAACCACCAGGGACGATTGAATGAGAAGAAGCTGGCATACCACACACAGATGCTGTAATTGCTCTTGCAACAACAGGACAATACAAAGACCCTGAAACAGACGAAGTCATAGTCTTAGCAGTTCCATAGGGGGTGATGAGATTGAGAGAAAAGTTAAAAAACAAGATTGTGGTTATTGTAGCTGTGCTGATGTTGGTTATCGGTTGTGGAAAATCACCTAATGGTAATAGTGTGAGTAATAACACTGATCCCAAGGTATTGCTGAGTGGAAAGTGGTATTCTGCTAGTCAAAATAAGCCGTTAGATAATAACTCTGTTGAGAGTCTTTTTCAGATTGGTCATTCAGAATACACAGATATCAAAATAGATGATTACGGAAAGATGCACATATGTTATTATGTATCCTACAAAACTGGCTACAACACAGAGACAACCCAACCGAATTGTTATGTGGTAGGCAAAAAGTGTGAGTGGAAAACACTTCTCGGTGAAAACGCAGAACTGTTAATGAGTAAGGACAAACATATTCCGCTGCTTCCAGATGGTAAGACGGTGAATGTAAATGAGATTAACATCGATAAGGACGGAAGAACACACTTTATTGGGGACAGTTGTTACCTTATTTGGAATGGTAGTAACTGGACAACTCTTAAAGGAGATGTAGCCACAAAAGAAAATGTTTCTGAGTGGAGATTTGATTTACCATTAGTTCATAGAGAAACATTGACCAATGCCACCTTCAAACTTGATTCATCAGGTAGACCTGTCATTGTGTTCTTTAGGGGATACACCCATAAAGAAAAAATCAGCTATATACATTATGTCAGGTGGGATGGTGAAAAATGGGTGACCTTCGATGGGAAAGAATACGATTGTACAGATAATGACGGTGAGGTATACAGAACCGATGATTCAATAAACCAAGTCGAGTTACTGCTAGATGGTAATAACATTCCATACATTGTTTGGTCTGAAAAAAAGGATCAAAAGCCATCATGCATAAAAGGTGTTTTGCTGTCAAAAAATAGTTGGGAAGAGATGGGTTTTGATAGTAAGAAAGCTGAAATTGTCGATATGGGTGGTAAAACTACTTTTCCAAAAGTTAGGGATTTTGAAGTTGAAATTGATACCATAAACAGACTGCATCTTGCATGGGAATACAAAGCAACTGACTCATCACCCAGGACATTTTGTTATATGTACTACGATGGAGATTGGAAAAACATTGATAACGAGGTTGTTATGGAAGACCTGGGCAACACGGTAGTTCCAGTCTCAATCGACCACATATCAAAGAATGGACATCTCCATCATATAGGTTATTTAGACGACTTTAATCTCCTTCATACGATGTGGAACGGCACTTTGTGGACAAGAGTCGATGGAGAGCCAACCCGACCTGAGGGAGATAATAGTTGTGTGTTCTACAGAAACTACAATGGGCAAATGCCAGTCGATTTCATAATTCAAAGCTACGGAAATAATCTGTATATGGCATGGACTCAATGGTCAAAAGATGGGGTAGGTATCGGTGTAAATTCAAATCTCCACTACATGGAGTGGATTGAAGACACACAGAGCGAGTAGAACAGAATAGAATTAATTGATGGAGAGTATGGCAACCTTCTCACGCTATTTACGAGAGGGTTGCCACGTGTCAGAGGAGACGTTGAGGCTATTCTTGACACAAACGGCAATGAGGTTGCATCATACTCATACGATGTGTGGGGAGTGCCAACAGCCACAAACCCAAACAGTCTCCCCAACCCGTTCTTGTATCAGGGAGCGTATGGAAACATATGGGACAGTGAGATAGAGCTATACTACATGAATGCAAGACACTATGACCCAAGTATTGGAAGATTCATTACCCAAGACAGAGAACATGGAACACTAACCAATACAATGTCTCAGAATCTGTATATCTATTGTTATAATAATCCGTATGGGTATAAGGATCCGAGTGGGTTTACGGGTGATCCGGGTGGATCGGTAGCAGATGGTACACCAATATTTGAATCTGGGTATCTTTCAGAGGAACAACAGGAGATGTATGACAAGGCGAAGGAGGTTGACCCGGAACTAACGATAGATGATTTTTTGGTATTTTATTCTGATGCATTCAATATTTCCAAGAAAATGCAAAAATATGACCAGGACAAATACAACGAGTATGATTTTGAGATAGCTTTCTGGGTAAGTTACTGGAACGATAAAGCAAAACTGGGATTGACAAACGATCAGAAACTAGAATTAGCGAACTGGATTAAAGCCACAGCGTATATAGACTCATATATCAAATGATCCTGAAAAGGGAATGTTCCAGATGGAGGCAAGCACACTGTCGATACTGGCAAATAAAGGGTATGTCTCGCAGGAATTTGCAAATGAGCATTCGAGTTACAACAAAGATGGGCTAGCGATAACTGTTTGGGATGATGTGAATTCGGCTATTTATGCTGGTGTCGCATGCTTTATAGCCAATTTAAGCGCATATCAAGCTGGAGATAATCCAAACGGTACAATATCAAATGGTTGGAAAAGCTTAGATTCTTGGATCAAAGAGAGAACAGGTTCAGATGGAAACGTGAGTTCTGCAAAGATGGAAGAGCGGCGACTAATATGCGCTGCCAGCTCATTTGGCCCTGGCGTAACTGATCCTGAAATACAAGGACCAACGTACAACAGTAATCATGAAACTACAAGTGAACTTATGTATTTCAATGGTAACGACTATACTCATTCAAGTCCAAATGCAAAATCAGATAATGGGTATAGATATGGTGTTGCAATTGCAAAACTGGTGACACAAGGTCGAGATCCGTATTCGTATGCCGAAGATGGAATCGGGCCAAAGTATCTGTTTGTACCTTAGAAATGAGGAATAAGATGAAATCAAATACAATCAAATATGTACTTGTTTTGATAACTTCGCTGATGCTTGCGTTGAGTTGTTCCGATGTACGCCCACAATGTGATGAGGTTTTTACCCCCGAGCCATTTGCAGGTGTTGGTACACTCAATCAAAAATGGATTATCAACAACAAGGAATATAAGATTGGAAGACACTGCTTTGGTGAAGAGAATCTATGTGAAACAGGATACCCATTAGAGAGCGGGTGGGGAGTTTTGAAAGGCGATTTCACCTACCCTTTTGCCGTGTTTGACCCGTCAACAGGAGAGATGATCCATGAATACCCGATTGTTGGTTTTCAGTACAAGGATTCTCTGATTGGTGCAAACTTAGCGCTTGGTGGCCCAAGCCCTTATCTCAAGGTTGACTTGGAATCAAATGAGGATATTCATCAATATGGTGAAAGCACATTCAATGGTTTCAAGGGTGAAGGCTCGTATATGTACACAGTCAACGATAATCTGCTTATTTTCAATAAACCACCTGCTGGAGCCGTTTTTATAAGATGCTGCAACATCGATAATGGCGAGGTTTTGTGGCAACACGACCTGAAGGGTAAAACAGTCTCCTCAAACATTTTCTACTCAACAGCCGTATCTGACAAATACTTCTTCTGCATACTTTCAATCTATAATATCGCTGGATCAGAACTTCTTGAAACCACACTCCACAGGATAGATATCGAGACATCCGATGTTACATCGGTTGATCTTGAGCTGATGCACAACCCTGAATTGGTGATGCGTAGTGATAACTTGTACATTTTCTTCGGTGACTGCAGTCGTTTCTATTTTGTTGATGCCAAGAGCTTGAGTATGCAAGAAGTTGTCACAAACGCTGAACCTGTGGAGAATGTGAGAATCTATAGGAATTTAAGGCACCCTTATTTCCTTCACAACTCTCAAGTTGCAGGTGACAAGGTACTGCTGAAGATAATCCCAAACTACACACCTGAGGATGAGGAATATCTGACTAATCCTGGACCAACTGGCGTAATGCTTTTTGACCTAGGAACTCACAAAGTGACAAAACTTGACACAAACATAGTTTGGCACACGGTAAACGGAGAACTCATCTCACACTCAAATGAGTCAATCCAATCCCTCAACCCCCAAACCCTCCAACCCATCTGGTGGATTGACCTTTCTGACTCTGACATAGGAGAAAATCCCAGAGTCATCTGGTGCGACTGGCGGGGGGTGTTGGTGATGAGCGATACGAAGTTGGTTTGTTATGATGCGGTTGAATAGTCAACGTTCTCACTTACTCAAATAACCGACAAATTAGCTTACTTTAACATGGTTGAATAGATGTTGATTTTTCCTTGTAGATTGTGCTATTGAATATACCAGTACTTGGTTTTACTTGAGCAAGGGACTGTCTGGAGGTTGCTGTGAAGAAGATACTTACATCTCTAATCTGTGGTGTTTTTCTAATATCATGCAGTGCTACTGAAAGTAGACTAAACAAAATTAACGACAGGACTGGTGAAGGTCATAATATCTTTGAAATCATCAAATTACATGATGGCACCTTAGATATCAAGCAATGTGGTGAGTTGTGGCAAGCATCGCCATTTGTGGGAAATGGGCAACTTGGCATCAAGTGGATGGTGGATATTCAGGTTGGCGACAGAAGAAAAGGCGCATTCGATATTGGAGCATACCCAAGCTCCTGGGGTGTACTCAACCCATCTACAGGTGGTTTCACCAAAGAGTTCAAGAATCTGGCAGTAGATAGAGCCTTAGTCGACGGTGAAATCGACGAATTCCTCTTTACACAAAAAGGAATAACAGACGGCAAGTACATAGTCGAACAAACCTATGGTGGTTCGATGGGTACAACTGAAGTTGTGCTGAAAGATGCAAAAACCTTTGAGATAATGCGGAATTTGCCAACAGGAAGAGACACAAACTTTTCATTCATAAGTGGAGCTCTTGTTGGCTTCTTTACCGATACTGAAATGACGCGAGTATACAGACTAAACCCTTCAACAGGTGAGAAGATTTGGGAGTTGGAAAACAATCCTGAATTCACTGTTTCAAACATGCGACCCAATAATGATTATGTGTTTGGCTCTATAAGAAACAAGGAATCAGGAAATCATTATCTTGTTAGGATTTCTCCAGAAGATGGCTCATACAAAACGGTCGAGATCGATACAGAGGACGACTTCACCATCGCATTCTCGGAAAATCTTGTTTGGATTTTCTCAAAGGGTGGAGCATACCAAGCATTTGACACTCATAGGTTGTCTCTTATCCGCTCTGGTCAAATTGACACAAAAGGCAAAACAATACGAGTGTCAAACTACGATTATAATTGGATTTACAAAGTAGATGAGAGCTTTTTAATTCAACTGGTTACTGATGACAAACCTTGGACTACAGATGATTCATCTTTTATCCTATTCAAGACCAAGAATCAATCGATATTAGAGCTATCTAATCCAGAACCACTTAATCGTTATGAATACAACAATCCTCCAGAACCGATATACGTGAAAAATAACAGCCTAATTGTTATTGATGGTGCAACCACAAAGGCACTCAACCCCCAAACCCTCGAACCCATCTGGTGGATTGACCTGACTGACTCTGACATCGACAACAACCCAAGAGTCATCTGGTGCGATTGGAGGGGAGTGCTTGTGATGAGTGACACAAAGTTGGTATGCTATAACACGGCTGAATAGTCTATCTGAATGAATAATCACTGAAATTGTCAATTAGACGATACAATGTCGGGTCGTTAAAAATACAACCTGATAGCCGTGCTTTCTTTTATACCACATTTGCCTATATCGCTTTGCAATAAATTGATAATCTTCTACAATCGGGTACGGAGGTTTTATGAAATCAATATTATCCCTCATTCTCACGCTTGTGCTAGCTGCAGCCAACCAGGGGGGAAGCTCCGGTGGCAACGCCTCCGGGGAAAACACCGGCTCAGATGATGTGTTTATTATCGAGAACATTTACAAAGATTTTTTCCTTCACGGGGATTATCTTGTTGCACACAAGCCAGGACAACTGGATTGTTTCAACCTTGCAACTAGAGAACTCACCTTAGGTGACGACTTGATTGTTCACAGGCCAATTGCCGAGGGTGACTTTGTTTACTATACGGTTGATGCAGGCAAAAGCGACATGAGGGATATGATAAAGGTAAAGTGTGCAAATATCTCAACGGGCGAGGTGGTATGGGAGAGTGAGGAATACGTCTTTGTTTGGGAGCGCTATGACTGTCTGAAGATTTTTGAAGGAAAGCTATACCTACCCGATAGACCCGACAGATGGACAAATTTCCTGTGGGCTGTCACACTCGATTTGACAACAGGGATAGAACTAAATCGTGTGAAACTCGTCAACGATTTCGACAGGGGGATGTATCTCTCACCATTTTATATCTGTGATGAATACGAGCTTTGGGCGTATGGCAGCGTCGCAGGAGGGGCTGTGTCATTTTGCAGGATGAGCACGCAATCAGGAAAGATTGAACACCTGAGGAAAAAAGGTGCAAAAGGCAACGAGATTGCAAAGTTTTTATTGCTGGATATATTTCTTGGGAGTAACTCTTTTTGGGGCGGAAACATCTACTCAATCTGCATGGTTGAACCCAACGATGAAAATTGCATATCCTGGTTGCTCGAAAGTTTTAATGTGGAAACTTCTGAAACCAAAATTGTTGATGAGCTGAAACTCGACTACTCTCATTTCATCTTCTTTGCCGATATAATCGGAGACGAACTTGTCTGGGCACATGAATCCCTTGGCCAAAATGATTGCGTTGGCAGAGATTGCCATATGGTTGAAATCATAACCTATGATCTTGCGACCAACACAAAGACAAATAACTTCTCAACCAATAGACTACTGCCATATATGGATATCAAATTCTTTGATAACACTCTCTATACATACGGTTTTGTTGATGATACCCTGACGGAAAAAGGAATAATCTCAATTGACTTGGAAACTCACAAAGTGACAAGCCATGTTCAACTTAGCAGCCAGTTCGACAAAATCGATGTTTCAAGCCAATACATCGCATACTCCACAACGGAAAATTTATACTGCCAAAGCAGGTAGAAGACCAGAATCGAACCCAGAAACTAAATCCAAACTAACGTACCAAATACTATAATCGAAAATGAACTAGTCAATTTTGCCCCTATAAATCATCATTTCGACAACAGAACACCCCAGAAGATGCCCAGACAACGCGAGTTGATTTTGGGTGTTAAGCACAAGAAGCATACCAATCATAGAACAACCGGCTTACGTCCAAGAAATTGTTGAATTCACAATAATCTATAAGGTTTATGTTATTGCCGTTTATATTCAGTATATAAATGATATTAGCTTCTATTATCGTATCATAGTCTATTCAAGCTATTGCATCAATAATCATTATCGCCTATTATTGATATATGCCAAAAAGGATACTTCTTGCTGATTCCAGTGGGAATATGATTCTAGCCCAGAAGAAGCTTGCCGCCTCGCACTACGGCACAGCTCTCAAATCGATTGCTGTGGCATTCTACACTGGCATCGGCTACTACGGCATCAGACTCAAAGACAATCCCACAAACATCTCTGGGCAGGAACTCCTCTCCTTCTGGCTGCGCAAATTTGATATCGATTCGGCGGGTTTTACAAGATTTGCTAAAATCTGTCCCTCGGTTCGATTCAACTTTGACACCCAATGCTTCGAGCCAACCAGAGAGCAACACACCTTTCTTCTGTCAAAGGATGGCGTCCAGTTTTGTTTTGATTTTGCCTTAAGATCCCTTCTTACAATCGAAGATCGATTCAATCGGCTTAAAATTAAAAACACCAAGACATCAAACCAATAATCAGTCTAATTCGTTATTAACAATATAAACACATTTTAGGAGTGAGCTGTCATGAAAAACAGGATGCTGTCGTATTCAGTTTGTGTTGTTCTTTTTGTCTCTATGTTTGGTTTCTATGCTGTACTCGCAGTGCCGACGAAAGCACCAGACAATTTCACATATAAATCAGAAACAGTCACAGTCGACGGCAAGGACTACAGGCTCCAATATGTTGTGGTGGATGGTGTAAAATCAAAGGTCGACATCGGCTACGCTCTTGCCAAACAACGCATGGGATTTCGCGACGACCCAGATAAGATTTCAAGATATGTTGGGGCTGCGGTTGCAATCAACGGGCCATACCACAAGGAGTCAAACGGTTGGTCTAAGTATCTCATTGATTCCACACATGCGGTTGGCGGAAAAGCAATCAGGATTTTCAACGCCGGTTCTCAGTTCTGTGTTGCCAACAATGGAAGCTGGTACTTCGGTAAGCTCAGGTTCAAAATGATGGGCGCCGTCAAGGAAAGCCTGCTACCTGCCACCCTTCGAACCATCCAGATCAGCGGTCTCAACGAACCTGCTGAGGGCAACTCAACGACGCTCTACACAGATGAGTGGAAAAGATACACCCCATCCAACTCGACGAATGCGATAATCCAGGGTGGCATTGTGACCGATGTTGTAAACGGTGAGATCACTGTTCCAAGCGGTGCATACGTTATTTGCTACACCGGCACGAACAGAGAACGCACCTCGAAGACCAGGTGGCCAAAAGGATATATCAGAAAGGGTTTACATATCAGTATCTATTGGGCACCAGCGGAGGGCAACGAGGTCAACCTAAATGCTTGGCGTAATTCCAAACTCATCTTTGGCGGTTCACCGACCCTTGTGAAAAACGGCAAACCATATTGGAACCCCTATGGTGAAGGACATGTGAATCAGTCCGCCCTTTCCTACACATCCAAACGTACAGCGTTTGGCATCGACGGCAAGGGAAAAGCGTATTTTGTCACATTCCTCGATTCTATTCACATCAAGGAGATGGGGCCAGTGCTTGTCAAGATTGGGGTGAATTACGCCTTCAATCTCGACGGTGGATGCTCAACTTATCTGTGGTACGACGACAAGGAATATGTGCAAAACTGCAGAGATTTACCATGTGTGATTTACGCTAAACCTGCAGAATAAAGGATTTTGACGAGATTAATACGGGGTTGCACAAAAAGCAATGCAATCCGCCATTATGAATCATCGCTCCTGTTACTCACTGTATTTCTCTCCCAAAAAGCGTTCTATGATCTTTTTTGTAATTGGCATCCTCAAGCGACTCCAACAATTCAGCCTATCACCAAAAGATTCGCTAACACAAACAACCCGTAGATAGAGGTATACTCTAACAGCCGTGTATCAAGCACAAAGATTGACAATTCCAATGAACTTTAAAAGCCCCCACACCCGTCCTTCTCCCACAAGGTGCGAGGGCTCCTTAAAAGATAATTGACGCAACAAGGGTATTTACTCGATAATCACAACAACTCTATCTTCTCCTGACTCCGACTCAACCTCAGCAACCTCTCCCCTGAAGTCCTCATCGAGGAGCGCGTCCTCGATTTGTTTTTTTATTTTTGCTACCTTCACATCATTCTCAATCCAGCAAAGAGCCTTGGATATCATCGGGATTGGCACTTTGATGTTTACTTTTTTCCTGCCATCTCGACCAAGAACATGGATTCGTATTCTTTTTGGTATTGATTTCATGACCGTCTTAATGAGCTGTCTTGCCTCTTGTTTTGAAATCTTACCATCTGCCAAATCTTCTAAAATCTGCAAGAGCCTATCGTCATTACCATTCATAGAACTCAAATCCCTCTTTCTTTCTGTTCATGCTTCTTACAATGAAGGAAATTCCAACCGCAACCAAACATGCGGGCCAGAACACTCCCCACCAGCTGTGTGACTCAATCACGCCCGTGTTTAGAACCAGCCTCCCAGCTCCGAGAGCGAAAAGCAGCAATCCCATCAAAGAGAATCCGCTTCTCTTCGCAGCTTTGATAATCATGCCAATACCAAACGTCACAATCAGCACTGGCCACACCAAATTCCACCATGAACCCGCTGCAGGAAACCATCCCACAAAGTGTCCGATCATCACAATGCCTTGCAATACCAGGTAAATCCCAAACATCGAAACGCCAGACCTCATGGGTGACATATGACAACAAAATGCCCCCTTGTGACCTGTTCCCCTGTGCCAATCACCCTTTATCTTGTCCTTTGCGTCATCTGGGCTTGTCTTTCCCGACTCAACGTCATCAAGTATTTCGTCTATGTAGTCCATTTCATTCCCCTTACTAAGTTCTTTATGACGACTTTGACACAATGTCATTCTCAAAGTTTTGTCTCCACTTACCAACCCCGTCTTCCCGTCCATCCCTTCTAAACTTGCTTGGTAATTATTCAACGCACTGTCTCTTTTCACACACACTTCTACGACATTTGAACTCTTTTTGTATGTCGCATTTCAAGGTTAGAAGCACTCATCAACACAATCATGCTATTAAAAAATAAACAACGAATAATATCTGCTCCCCACACAGTAGGTATCCTACGAGTAATTCTTTAGGATTCTTACTGAACCCCAATTTGCAATGTGTATCATCACACCACAAGCGCTCCAAGTAATTATCCTCCCTCACTTCTTATTTTGTATCGGGTTTCACCCATAGTTTGCTTATCCTTTCAATGGGGGATGGAGGAAAAAACATTTGACTCTTGCCGGAAAGATTGAGAGGGAAATTGGTATTCATTTCTTATCAGAAAATGGGGCATCCTGCTCTTGTGCAAAAGAAGAGGCTTTGTTGCACACCCCCCTTCTGGGGGACATCACGCAATCATACTCCCTACCAATTTTGGAAGAGGATTATTTCGCTATTTTCCACCGGACTAACTCCCTCTCAACCCCAAGGAGGGCTACCCCACCAACAAACCCCTTTCCTTCTCGGAGGAGAGGGTTGTGGTAAGGAGGTTTGTCGCAGTGTCTCTTTGAGTTATTCGTCAAGGGATACTTTTATGCTCATGATTTGTTTGTTTTGAATGTGTCCTTCCCTCAAACGACTCACATTTGATATACACACCTCGGACTGTGCATTTTTTCGATTTAATTGGTTTGGAAAAGCGCTCATGTCTATCATTATCCGCTTTTGATTTACCTAATCTTCACTGAATTCATCCAAACAAAAACCAGCCCTTCAATTCACATCAAATTCATAACCCTTTCTCAAGTCCTGTACTCTTACAGAAACACAGAAATGAAAAGAGAGGTGGATACAAGGATGTCGGCACGGAAAGAACAAAGTGATAAGGACTAGAAATGTAAACCTTCCTCTATCAAATCATATACTCAAAATCATGTCTATGTGGATGTTGAATTCGGAAAACCCCCTTAATTGGTTCTTTGGTAACATCGGAGCCCCCTTATTATCAAAGATAGCGTGAGAGTAGGCATTGGTTTCGATATGCACAGGTTCAAACAAGGCAGACCACTGGTGCTTGGCGGGGTCGCAATCGAGCATGATTTTGGCCTCGACGGTGACTCCGACGCTGACGTATTGACCCACTCTATCATCGACGCTCTCCTTGGCGCTCTCTCTCTTGGCGATATTGGCTCTTTTTTTGGAGTTGGCACCCCTAATGTCATCGGAGCCAGAAGTCTCAATCTGCTCAAGAATTTATGCTCTCAAATCAAATCCGAACACAAACACACCATAGTCAACATCGACACGACAATCATCGCTCAAACCCCAAAACTCACTACACACAGAAGCGCCATGATAGAAAGTCTGGCAAATGCGCTATCTATCGATAACAGCAAGGTATCGGTCAAATTCACAACAGCCAAACACATGGGGGCAATTGGGGACAGCGAGGGGATTGCCTGTATTGCTATTGCAAATCTTGTTGAAATCAACCATTCTGGTATTTAGAATACCAAACCACATAAATGAGGTGAAACGTCGACATGGATAAAAAAACAACCGAGGATAAAGTGCGCTCACTTGCGATGCTTGCCAAGGAGCTTGGTCTCGTATCGCTCTCTGTTGAAGAGGACGACTTCAGTGTCTCTTTTGAGTTTGAGTGCTGCCACCACCACGAACATCACGGCGCACGCACAGTAGAAAATACTTCTACAGAACCAGCCAGATCTGAAGCCACCCCGTCTCAACCTACGTCAGACAACAGCTGGTTCATCGAGTCGCCTTTGGCTGGCACATTCTACAGCTCACCATCGCCTGACTCCCCAGCGTATGTCAGTGAAGGTTCTCGAATCGGGGATGGGGACACCGTTTGCATCATCGAGGCTATGAAGGTTATGAATGAAATAGTCTGCGAAAAAAGCGGTGTAGTCGTAAAGCTTTTGGTCTCCAATGGTGACCAGGTCTCGGCAGGTCAAAAACTTGTCGAGGTTTGTCCGTAGCCTTCTATTTCCTCTTTGAATAGCTGGATATAACACGAGCCAGGAGTTCGTCTTCTGGCTCCGTCAGTTTAAAATTGAGTCTCTCTCCCCTTACCCCAAATACTGAGAATCCGTTGTCTGCCATCATCATTGATTCATCTGCATATTTGCTCAGGTCATTGTTGTGCTTTTTTTGCACATACACCAGAGGTTCCACCCAAACCAGTTGTGGTGTCTGAGCCTCCCAGTATCTTCCTCTGATGTGTTCGTCAATTGCCATATTTGGAGCCACACCCTTCACAGCGCCATTTATCGGGAAAACAGGGACAGTACAAGAATAATTTTGTATCTCTTCCTGGAGTCTATCAACAATCGCACCGGTTGTGAATGGTCTAGCAGCATCATGCACAAACACCAGATCATAATCTATAAGAAGTCCCATTGCATTTCGGACTGACTCTGCCCTTGAGGCACCACCCTCAAGAAACTCGACATTATTCCCTACGAATCCATCGAGAAGCTTCTTGGTTCTATCCACATCAGAGCACGCAACCACAACCCTCTCAATACTCTTGTGATTTGCCAATACCTGGGTTGAGTATGCGATAATGGGTTTATTGTCCAATTTTAGCTCTAATTTATCAGAACCAAACCTACTCGACGTTCCTCCTGCCGCTATTATGCCAGCTATTTTTCTGCTCATTTTACGAGTCTGCCAAACACAATTCTTCCTTGTGGATTTTGCAGAAGTGATGTGCAGATTATCTTCACATCCCTGCCTATTGCCGAATTGCCATCCTCCACAACAACCATCGTACCATCGTCGAGAAATCCGATTCCTTGATTCTGCTCTTTGCCCTCTTTAATAACTCTTATTGGCACAATCTCACCAGGCACTCTTATTGTCTTCAGGGCTGAGGCAGCCTCATTTAGATTGACAACAATCCCTCCTCTTGCCCTTATTTCCTCTGTCAGTTCCTTGTCGCAGCTTATCACTCTCGCACCATCCTCTGTCATCTTGGCAAGCAGATCCGAATGTCTCCCCTTACTTGGTGATGGTATAACCTCTAGTTTTTTCCCGATTGCCTCCTGGAGAGATTCTACAGTTTGCATCCCTCTCTTGCCTCTGTGGGCGAGAAGGGGGTCTGGAGAGTCGGCAATACGCTGCAAATCAACGAGCACGAATGATGGAACGGCGAATCTGCCGATGAATGTCGATGTAGCCAGAAGCTCAGCAATCCTTCCATCAATAAGAGAAGAGCTGTCAATCACATAAAGCTCTTTTGAGGTCGAACCCGCATCTGAACCGATAAACCCTCTGGTTGCCTTCACAATCGCGTCTCTCTTTGCGATACCAATCATCCACAAAATAATAAAAAGTATAGGCGTTGTCAGGAATGTCACGAAGTTGAATAACTTGTCGTCAGACAAGTCTTGCAGCACAAAGCGAAGTATCGGCTCTATAAAAACATAAATAACAATCGTTAGAATCAGGGCGATTATGAGGATGATGACATCGGTAAGAGCAAACCGCCTGAGCACACGCTGAATCCCTTTCTGGAGCATTTTAAAAAACTTTACTATCTCTGGGTATATAACGTAGAAAAATACGGCCCCTAAAAGGCACGCCAGGAATGTCACGAGAAAGTATCTCTCGCTTATGGTTTTCCCAAATTCATCCACAACAAAATCAAACTGGATATTTCCAAACCTGTAGCCTATTCCGGCTATCAAAGCGCCAAACAGCGAAAACAGAATTCTATCAATCATCAATCTCATATAAATCACCTCACAATTGATTCTATCGACACTTATATTCAATTCAACATTGAGAGTAAGTTAGTGCCAAATTGACTTATAGAACTTGTGTGGTTGAAACAAAAATTTTATGGCAGGTAAAAAATGCTAACAGTCATTCTGAAAATATGTTGATATAAAAAAACCACCCCCATTTCTGGGGGTGGTTTGTGTTTTTTTTTCTGAATAAGAGAGGGGTTACAACTACTCTCCTCTAACAAGTGTCACATCATAGGACACTGTGTTGTTCGCTCTGTCCTTGAACTCAAACCTAACAGGAAGCTTGTCCAGGTTTGCAGCCATCTTGATTGTGATTTCCCATTTATCATATGGGCACTCTGCTGGCTGACCATTGGCAAGAACTGTTGAGTAAGCTTCGACTCTACCAGTTACTTTGACCTCGGTGGCATTCTTGTCAACCACAATCTCGCCATTTCTCTCACCATCGATGATGAAAACTGGTTCTGTTGTGTCAAGTTCGATTTCCATGGTGTGGCTGGTCTTGTTTCCGCCCTCGTCTGTTGCCTCAATGTAAACAGTGTTAAGGCCCTCTTCGAGAGCGATGCTTGCCTTGAAGGCGCCTGATGGCTCAACTCTTGCGGCAACGCCATTCACCATGACCTTGGAACCTGGGTCGGTCTTACCTGTGACTTCTATTGATGCTTTGTTTGTGAACTGTGGAAGCGCATCAACCTCAAGTACTGGCGGCACAGAGTCAACACCGATTCCAATCCATGTCTTTCCTGACATGTACTCTTCATGCTCAGCTGAGATAAAGATTCTACCAGGGGCATTTGGTATAATGGTTACTTTGACTTCGCCCTTGGCATTAGTTGTCTTTGGTGTCACTTCAAGACCTGGACCATCGATGTAGACTGTTGCTTCAGCAACGCCCATCATGTTGCCACTGCCGTCTTTTGAGCCAATCTCCTGGACTCTGATTGTCAGTTCTGTCTCCGTGTTTGGAGCAAGTCCCTCGCTGACAACTGTTACCATAAGTCCCTTACCAACATCAAGGTGGTAAATTCTTCTGAGGCAATACCACTCTGGTGATTCGAACTGGTATGGGTCCTTCATGAAGTACTCATTCCTTGACAGATAGGACAGATAAACTGCTGACTGACCTGTACCATCAGGCATGAAGTGGAACGTTGTCTCGGTGGCATTGCTGTACTCAAGAGAATCCTTGGTCTGACCAAAGATCTGAGTCTGAGCCTGTGTACCTGAGACATAGAGTCTTCCATCTTCATGAAGCTTGATGTCACCATCAAACGCCGGATAAATTCTTGCGATGAAGTGATTATCGGCTCTGAAGACCATGTCGTAGTTATCAACATTGAGAAGGTCTTTCCTTACTTCTTCGCCATTCTCAGCGTAGAAGAGCTCAATCCTTGGATAAGAGACCTGAGCTACATTGAGTGGGATACCTTCCCAGTCAAGGTAGAACACTGTATCATTCGTAACTCCACCACGGAATCTTCTGTCTGTGTAGCGTGGGTTTGTCTTGTCAGAGTATGGCGGATAACCAACAACGTCAGCCTGTGACGGCACGTTACAATACTTATTCTGTCCGATGAGACCGCCGATGTAGAACATATCCTCGGCGAACACATAGAACTCGGTTGATGCGTTTACATCGAGACCAAGCGAGTCGTGATAGTCAAGCAAACCATTGCGGTCGATGTCTGTAAAGAGGAATCCACCCCAATATGGCCAACTGTAAATGGCACCCAAACCCCAACCCATATTGGCTGGTGGTGGAAGCATAAGGTTGACCATCTCAACTGATACACCTGTCGTTCCCTCATTGAGGATGTTCCATGTGTGATCATCACGATAGAACTCGTTGATAGTGTTGTAGTAAACTTCACCGACTGCCTGTCTGTTCCAACAGGAATCTGTGATTGGTCTAAGGTTGAAGCTACCAGCTGCGTAAAGCTCGTGGTTCTCCCACTCTATTTCCTGGTTCGCATTGAAGTCAAACCCAAGGTGTGGATAAACCACATCGCAACACGGTACTTTGTCGCAAGCATCCTGCATGAAGTCAAACGACTGTGGCCTTGTGACAAATGGAGTAAATCTTGCTGTGTTCTTCACACCGCCGCCGCAGACGGATACGCCCTTGGTGACGCCCTTAACAAGCTGTCCCTGTGCGTTGTAGACCGTTGCCTTGACTTTGTACATCCTATTGTCTCCGGCTGTCATGATGAAGTCTGCGTCGCCATTGCCAGTGACTGAGAATGTCTGCTGTGTTGGGTCCTCTGTGTTGACGATCTCATATTCAACAGATGGATTGACGACTGAGACATCAACATAACCACGATGTCTTCTGTCTGGTGTGTAGACGTAGACTCTGAAGAGGTGATCCTGTTCCCACTGCTCTCTGTCTGGGTGATCCTCGTCCTTGATCCAGACGTTGTTGTCGTTGGCGCAGAAACCCTTGAACTGGTAGAGACCAGCTTCGCCATCTGCAGCAAACTCGATTGGCTCAAATGCTTCGGTGATATAGTCGAGGCACTGATTTCTTGAGTCACGCTCTCTGGCACTGTAAAGCTCACGGTTGTTGATCTTGGTCTTGTCGTAGTTGTGAAGGTCGGTTCTGAGATAGTAGTACTGTGGAAGCATAGCTTCTCTGCCGTAGTAATATGTGTTGTCTGGATGTGGATCCTTGAAGAGGAAGTTCCAAACGTTCTCTTGGTCGACCACAAACTCGCCCCACTGGTCCGGCACACCGTTGAGAAGGTTCACTGCTTCTCCACTTGAATTCTTGACAATGAATGTAAGTGGTGAGTTAACATCAACGAGCTCTGGTGTGATACCTGCTGTGAGTGGGTTCGGTGTGTAGGTCACGATAAGGTCATCAAACGGCTCGATTGGAAGAGCAACCTGAGCTGCAAGGTAAACTTCGTGTGAGAACCTTGTTCTGTCATACTTGTTCTCGTTGTCGAGTGTTGCAAAGTATGGATCGAAGTCCCACCATGGGCTAAATGCTCTGTCATTGTTGTCGTCGCCGTACTTATAGGCTGTGACATAGAGTGGAAGTGTCTCGTTGTCGGAGATGATGTGGTCTGGCTCGTCGCCTTCACCCTCTTCTCCACCAAAGTCGAGACCAAGCTCCGTAATCTGACAGCCGTTCTCTTTTGAAAGTTCGAAGTCGTAACGTCCGCCATTCCTCTGGAATGTTCTCGCGTCGATGACACCTGTCAACCATGTGTTGGTTGCCATGTCATACGTTCCGCAAATCTCGGTCTCGAAGTCTTCAAACTTGATCTTGTTGTCATTCGTTCTGTCGTGATCTTCACGATACTGGGTGTGATATCCTTCCGCTCTGGAGGATGTTGGTGGAAGTGTCATCCAACCGTCACCAGCGCCGTCTCTGAGGATACCCTCTGAGCCCTCAAGATAGATACCACGGTCTTGCCAGCAGAACATTACTGCGTCGTTGCAATATCTTTCAACCTGAATTGGTTCATGCTCCTGAAGGATGAATGAGAGATAGTTGTCCTGGTCAAGAGTGACGAAGTCAATCATTTCGTACGAGTCATCGATCTGTGCGGCTTCATTGACCTGTTGAAGATCAAGAGCCTTCACATCGATACCATCAACTGGTGGTGATGTACAGCAATCCTGGTACATCTTGAATGTTCCATCCATAAGGGTGACATAGAGGAGAATCTTGCCGTAGTTCCATGGGATAAGCTCGTCAATAACAAACACGTTATCGAGTGAGCAGTAGTTGAGTCTGCCGGTTCTCTTCATATAGAGGTTCTTTGTGGAACCATAGTCAACCTCACCAAGAGCTGACCAGTTGAGGAAATCATGACCTGGCGAACGCTCGAAGTGACCCCAATTTGTCTCGTCAATAACGAGCTTGCCCGAGTAGTCGTACTGGATCGGCACATGCTTGAGACCGTTGTAGTAGTATTTATTTCTTACAGTATTTGTCAGAACATCAACAACCTTTGGTCTGGCAAACGGACCCTCGATGACGATTCTCTTGATCTGTCTCTCGATGTTGTCTGCATCAAACGAAAGATGATTACCTTCGCCATCTTTGAGAATAAAGTAAACGCCGTAATCAGCAAGCGGGAAGAACTCTGTACCGAGTTTGTAGAACTTCTCGGCTGAGTAATCCTTCTGTGTCGCTTCACTCCAGATTGCTGGATAAGCGTTCCAACCAAATGCTCCACCATTCTGATTGTAGTTACCACCCTCGACACGACCAGTGTGAGTCTGTCCACCAGGATAGCATCTGAATCCACCGTGTGATGTTCGAAGGATTGGCCAGTATGGTGTCTGAATCTGTGGTGCTGGTGGTGGAAGTGGTGAAACTGCTGGGTTGGTCGTTGGACCAGCTGTGTAGTTAACATTTGAGTAGTTGAGTGGTTTGTCAACGATGAGCCACTCTGCAAAGTTGACGTATGGATCTGGTGGGTAAACCTTGAGGTCGAGTGAACCAGCATAGTCGATTCCATCAACCGTGTTACCCATGTTGATTGTGAGTGGGTTACCTGAGCTGATACCAGAAGCGAGATCGGTTCTGAAGTATGGGCCACCTGTAAGTGGGTGTACCATTGTTGAGTTGTAGTCAAAGATTGCGTTTGTTAGATAAACGTGAAGGTTTATGTGTGTCGAACCATCTTTTGGTCTGACCACAACAAGACACTCTCCACCCTCGTCGGTTGGTGTGACTTCGCCATACGGTGTAACGTAGGTTGGGACACCATAAGAGACGATCCAACCATAAGCGCCATCAAACGCGCCAAAGTGGTCAGAGGAGTACGGCATACCGAGGTATCCGGTGACTTCCCCGAGATCCTTCATTCCATCTGGTAGGTAGATATCACAATGCGCGAGATCTCTTGCCGCTGAACAGTCCACGTCTTCCCAGTTTGACCTGTTCTCAACGTAAACGCCCGTTCTCTTGACTTCATCTGTGCACTGAAGTGGGAATGTTGACCACTGCTCACCGATAATGACATCGTTCGGGTCAATTGCATTTGGAACCTGTGGGCCAAGGTCTGGATCGACGTTGGCTGGCTCGTACCAATACCAGTACTCATAAGTTCCATCGATATTCGCCTGGAATATTACCTTCTCGCCATTGATTGGGTTTGCGATCTCCGCAACACCAAGCCAGTTGACCCCGCCACCGTGTGCATTGTAGATAGCGATGATTGGCTGATCTGTGTTTGGCACTGAGAATGGGATTCCATATGGGTCATTTACATCATTCTCATTGTCAGCGTTGAAGAGCTGAAGCGTGATATTTGGGAATCTCTGGTCAAGTGTTGTGATACAAGCAACGCTTGCCTGAATCTCAAGCTCCTCTGGGGCAACAGGCATGAAATATTCGCCGTATGCGTCATAGTGATCGCCAAGGATTGATGGAAGTGGTGGGGACGGAACGAGGTCTCTGTATCTCTTTGTCTCGTTCTCGATCGAGAGACCTGGTGAATCCAAGCCATAGCGACGATTCTTCTTATACCACTGTCTGCCCTGTCCAAGAATGGAATACCAATCTCCACTCCACCACATGTCTCTGTAGTAGTGTCTTGTTTCAAGACGAGGAGGATCATAGTTGTAGGGATGCTGGTCTGGTGGAACAACTTTTATGCCGGCACGCTTTGTGCCACTTGCAAATGTGTTGATTGCTGGGTTGGCCTTAAATGCCTGAACCCTATACTGCATCTCCTCTTCAGCGCCCTTTGTCGGATGACATGAGCCGCGATATGGAGTGACTGTAAATGTAACCTCTGGGGAGTTTGGAGTGAGAACTCTGTACTCGGAGAAGAGGTTTGTGTCACTGTTTGCAGTGCTGATATAGTCGATACCTGTTCCCTCACGAACAAGGACGTAAACTCTCTCGTCTGGAATCCAGACCTGGTGATCACCGAGGTCTCTCCAGTAGCCCGCTCTTGGTGGTGGATCGACTGAGATATGAATGTCTGAAGTCTGCTCAACCTTGAGCGGCTTGTCAACCTTTACTGTGAGGTTGATATCGCCCGGGATGACTTCCCAATCAAGGAATCTATGGTCACAGTTGAGACCAGCGGTAATTCCGTACGGCACGGATGGACTCAAGAAGTAATCGAACGACGGAACGATTGAACCGCACTCGTAATAGGTGTCTCCAACCCAACCACCTGTAAGTCTCTGATATCCTGGTTTTACAACAGCTGGCCATGTGCCATTTGGATTACCATATGTGAGAGTCCAGTTGTCGGTGTCATAAATGATTTCGCCTGGGTCGAATGTTCCGTTTGGCGGGATGATCTCGTTCGGGTTGTTCGGGTTAACGGTGTAGTCGTCATAGAACATTGGGTTCGACCAGCTGCCTCTTTCGAACTGTCTCTCGGTGAAGACGTTGAGGTCGTTGCTTGCACCTGGGTAAGCATTAACATCCGTGTCACCATCATTGACTGTGGTGCCAGCCTTGAACTCAATGATTGCACCATTTCTAACAACTGTCATGTCGGTGAGTCTTATATCGCCAACGCTGATTTCGTAATCATCATTCATGTCGGCATAGATTGCCTCACCGCAGCCATAGTAAGCAGTCTGACCATAAGGTCCCGGCTCTGACGAGTCTCTAAATCTTATTGGTGGGTCATCAAGGTCCTCAAGTGATGTGAGGATTCTACCCACGTCCTTGCCAACCATGGATGTCATATAATGGTCGTAATCAAACTCGTTGCCCTGTGCCCAAGCGTCGGTAAGGTTGCCAAGTGACGCATTTGGATCCATAGCACCAAGATACTGCTCACAAGTACTGCCTGGACGATAATCATCACTGAGGTTATTGAAGTACAGCTTCTCCTCTGGTGGCGGATCGCCCTGCTTGTTTGTGTAGTGCTGAACACCAAGGTTGTTGTCGATGCCATTGTCGAAGAAAATTTCGACACCGAGGTACTGTCTCGATGTTATGTAACAATCCATGAACGAGGTTGCTGGGACGGCAAAGGACGTTGGAAGTGGGCCAACCACTGTGCTCTGGTTGACGGTCTGGGATCTCTGCAGAACCTCACCAACCTGGGATCTGATCGTGGCTGTGCACTGAGATGGAATCATACCTTCCCAGAGATCCGTTTCGACTGAAAGGTTATAGAAGTCTTTGTCGTTTGCAACGGCTGTGAGAACCTCAGCAAGAACGAGAACATCACCAATCCACATTCCGCCAAGACGATTTCTCTCTGAACCCTCGAAGTGCTGAACCGCGTATGGATGAGCGTTGCTGTTCACGCCTGAGAGTCTGAAATCACCATACTCAACTCTATCGTTTGTGTTCTGTATTCTACCTGAGAGTGTGTCGGTGTAGCCTTTTCTATATATGTTTTCGTAGGGATCAAAGAGCGGAGCACCACTGCGTCCAACTAGTCTGTCCGAGATATTCTCAGCGTGGAGCTCATCACCCTCCATCGGATTGAGACCTGGATCTGGTGTTCCGAAGTTTGGTGGAGACATGACAAACGGGACAACCCATCTGCCTACTGGGTCTGGATCTGGGTCACCGGTTACTGGGTCTTTTGCATCCATGCGACCGATGTCATAGTCATCACCTGGATCCCATATACCATACTGACCATATCCGCTGGCCTGACCGTAGTCAATCGGGACTGTGCCTGGTGAGTAGTTGTAAGTGAATCCACCCTGACCACCGCGACCAGTGTTCACGATGTGAACTGAAACTGGAGTAAGTCTGAGGTCACCAACACCAACCCAAGAGTCATCATCTTCCCAATCAACGAGTGGGTCATAACCCATGACCATATTGTCACCGGTGAATTGAGCGTGAATCTGACCAGCTCTGTATATCCACTCACCTGGGCTGTAGATGCCATCTTCCTGAAGGTTCTCGGCGTGCCACTCTTCGCCCCAGTGGAACTCACGGTCGGTAGCCTGGTTGAACACCCAGAATGGACCATCTGGACCAACGTCAGCTCCGGCACCATCGCGGAATCTAACGAGCTCCATGTCGTAGTCCCAGTCATCCCATCTGTTCTGCCAGTATGGATCTGCTGGAATTCCCCAGTACGAAGCCTGAGTTACCCAGACGTTTTCTCTGTGGCTGCCACCAACAATCGTCTCTCTGAGTGCGCCGTTGATTGACGGATCCCATGGATGGGTCTCATCAGCACCGCCACCTCTCATGAGTGGGAAGTCGATCATATCGATCCAGCCGATTCTGAATACTCTGTCGAGTTCGGCATCCATGAAGTACATGGGGGTCGAACCCAAGCCAGTCCAACCCCAAGCGTCGGAGTTGTTGGCCATGAAGTCGACGTAACCATCATTGCGGTTGCCGTTTTCATCTGTCGGAAGGAACGGGTATGGTCCCTGTGTGTTATTTGCTCTGATTGGATCAACGAGTGCTTCCGGATTTCTGGAGCAGTGATCGAAGAGCGATGAGTCATCCTGATTGTAGAGGATGTCCTCTGGGTCAGCGAATGCGTAGTATCTGGAGTCGTGGAAGAATCCATCTTTGTCAAACCAAAGGTTTCCACCCGAGTCCACCACACAGAACCAATGATCAGTTTCTGTTGACTCTGGACCATCTGGATCAACCGTGAGGTAGAATTCACACCAGAAACGTGGCTCAACGGATGTGGCTGTAGTGGCTGGGATATTGTAGAGCCTCTCGTTGTTGAGATATGGCATTATGACTGCACCAGTTGCTGGGTTGTATGTGCATCTGGGCATCAGGTAGCCATCTCTTCCCCATCCTGTATATGTGCCGCCGATTTCAAAATTTCTCTCGCGGTCTGGATAGAGCTTGTTGCCTGACCAGCTGTAACCAGCTGGCGCAAACCTGGTGGCTATGTAGGTGGCGTTTCTACCATCATTGCTGAACTTGACTGGTGGGTTGGAATCATCAGCCATAACAATGCCGGAAAACGCAGTCACAACCATCATCGCTGCTACTGCTAAGGTAAGTACTCTCTTCATGTACCCTTTCTCCTTTCGAGGCGATTGGAACATAACAACAAACAGTATGCACCGCACATTCGTCCGGTGGACGGTTCCACCCGAAACCGGACTGACCTCTTCATCGCTTATGCCGCAATTGGCATACAAAGGAATCGTTTTACAATGAATGCCAAAACCCGTTCGAGCCGCCCTCACCTTCTGGCGTTGCGGTCAAACGGACGTATCAAAAACATGTTCGGGGGCTTCGGGAAAGAGGCATCCGAAGCAACCACCTTCCCTATGTGCAATTCCCATGCCAAGAACGGGATGCGCTCATTTCCACTCCGAAAGAGGTTGCAGTTACTCTGCAAAGTGACCGGCAAAACCGTTTGTCTAGTCACAAATGAGTATCTCATACACATATTGTTATGATATAACACACGAATATATTTATGTCAACATTACTGTTTACTGCGGAGTTGACTACATCATCAATACTGTTAAAATCGGCGCCAACGAGGTGGTTTATGATAAACATCAAAGACGCAATATCGAACATCGAAGGATTGAAAAATGCCCTTAAGTCCAGGGGTGTCGACGATTCTGTGGCTTGCGAAATCGCAGAACTCGACAGCACAAGACGAGAGTTGATAGGCAAAGTTGAGGATAAAAAGGCTGTCAGGAACAAAACGTCCAAGTCTATCGGGCAAATGATCGCCAATGGTGAAGACACAACAATAATAAAGCAAGAGATGAAGGATCTTGGCACCGAAATATCTGAGCTTGATGCAAAACTTGCTGAGATTGAGGAAAAGCTCTCTGAGATATCGGTTAGAATTCCAAATTACCCTCTTCCAGATGTTCCAGTTGGAACGAGTGAGGAGGATAATGTTGTCGTGAAGACCGTTATGGAACCAAGACATTTCGAATTCACTCCAAAACCACACTGGGACATAGGCAAAGAACTCGACCTGATAGACAGCGAGAGGGCTTCAAAACTTTCTGGTTCCAGGTTTGTCGTGCTCAAGGGCAATGTCGCAAAGCTCCAGAGGGCACTGATATCCTTCATGCTTGACAAACACACAAAACAAAATGGCTTCACAGAAGTGTTTGCTCCATCAATTGTCACAGAGGGCACGGCCTTCGGTACGGGACAGTTGCCAAAGTTCAAGGATGATATGTACAAGATTGAGGGTGAGGATCAGTATCTCATATCCACTAACGAGATAACACTCGTGAATATGCATGCAGATGAGATACTCCCAGCTTCATCTCTCCCAATAAAATACGCCGGCTACGCCTTCTGCTACAGGAAGGAAGCTGGATCTGCAGGCAGAGACACAAAGGGACTCATCAGAGTTCACCAGTTTGAGAAAGTCGAAATGGTCACGCTCTGCCATCCGGATGAATCCAGCAAGGAACTGGAAAACCTCGTTGGGTACGCAAGCGATATCCTTTCGAGTCTGGAGCTTCCCCACAGGGTAAGTCTTATGTGTACAGGCGATATGTCGGGTTTTTCTGCGGCAAAATCGTATGATCTCGAGGTGTGGATGCCAAGTTACAACAAGTATGTTGAGGTATCCTCATGCAGCAACTGTACAGACTTCCAGGCAAGAAGAGCAAGGATCAGATTCAAAACAGAGCAGGGCGAAAAGTCCCAGCTCGTACACACCCTGAATGGCTCTGGACTGGCGATAGGAAGAACAATCGCTGCCATAATAGAAAACCATCAGAACGAAGACGGAAGCATAAGGGTACCGGAGGTTCTGGTCCCATACATGGGTCAATCAATTATCGAGGGCAACACTATATAGAAAGTGGTTCCGCCAAGATCGCCCGGGGACTCAAACCAGATCCTTCCCCCCATCGCTCTTATGTTGAGCATGCATTTGTGCAAACTGAGTCCCTTTGGGTCTTTCAGAGCCTTGTTTTTAAGAATCTTTCTAAAAATTACTTCCTTCTTCTTGTTGGGTATTCCAGGCCCGTTGTCCGAGATTGTCAGTTGAAAGAAATCTTTCGAGAGTTTTTTTATGTCACACTCTACTCTACCGCCCATAGGTGTGTATTCCACAGCATTTTGCAGGACACTCAACACTGACATCTTTAGTTTCTCATAGTCCATTTTTGCAAGTATTTGCTCATTCAATGCACAGGACTGGAATTCAATCATCTTCGATTCAAAGAGCGGCACCATCAGCGAGGCAATCTCCTTCATAAACATGCCAACATCAATTCTTCTGAGATTTACATTCGTCATGCTGGTAAGTTTTTTTGCTGAAAGCGCGAGTTGATTCATTTGTTCCTCAAGATTTTTTGCGGCATCAATAACAGATCTTGCCGCTTGCTTCCTCTCGCTCTCGTCCTTCAATATGCCCTGAAGCAGTAACTCTGAATAACCTATGATGGAGGTTAGAGGTGTTTTCATATCATGGTTGAGGGCACTTTGAAGCTCCATTACATATGTTTCCATCTCGTCTATTACTTTTGCCTTACTACTCATATCCCCCTTTTGCCCGATTATCGATGTGGCGACTCTGGCAAAGTTTGTGACTCGACACATATCCTCAATTGTCTCCTGGTTGGCATCATTCAAGGTTATGACCGCCACAGTCTCCCTAGTGTCCTTGCCATACCCAATAAAAGGTACCACGATCGAGCATCTCTTCTCGGTTATGTTGTTGGATATCTGAATCACATTTGTTTTGAAGGTTTTATCCAACACACTCAGTTCAACTCCTGATATCTCCACCTTTTTACCATATAATTTAACGTTTTTTATCTTTTGTTCATCTTGTGTGTGAATCTCTACACACTCACACCTGTATCTATTATAGATGAATTCGAGAATTCTCGTGATTGCACGTTTGGATTCAGTTTCTTCCAAAATCACTTCATGTATCACTTCATACGTATCAAGCAAATTTCTTGTCCTTGTTAACTCATTTGTCTGCCTTACGTATCCACCAAAAGGCGCTCCAAGCAACAAGGCGCATCTTTTCCCTTTGTATCTTACCGGCAACACCGAGAACACAAGCTGTGAACTCGTGTTTACACCTGTTTTCACATTCGCTTTGATACTTATATTTCTGTCTACTCCGGACGCAATGTCTTCTATTAAGTCCACAATCCGAGAGACTGTCTGTCTATCGGCTATTAGCTCTGCAATCTTGTCAGCGAGCGTGGTTTTCGCATCATGCCTCTTTGGCCCCACTCTTTGAATCAGATTTAAATACTCGATGCCATTTTTCGACAACACGGCAAGGGGCAAATGAACGGAGTTTAGAAATCCGTCGACTTCGAAGGTTTTATCATATCTTACATCCTCAACTATTTCTTCTGGGATCCTTATTCCCATTGCCAGTATCTGTTTTGATTCAGGGTTTTCCTCGTTTAGAATCGTTGACCAATAAATCTTCGTGCCCTCATATTCACCCGTTTTAACTGTAGTCAAAAAACCCCTGGTTTCCTTTGTAAACATGCTCACAACGGTATTTCTCGATATAGTCAAATCAGAAAAAATGATTGCCAGTTTTGACCAGCCATCATTTTGCATCAGTTCATGTGAGCTTATCCCAAGTAGGTTTGACATCGGTTTTGATGCATAGGTGAATGCGCCACCGACTATTGCCGTGAAAACAAACATATTCTGATTATCTAGGAAATTTTTCTTCGCTCCGAACTCACTCCCCACCATAGAAAATAGAACCGTTGTTCTGTAGTCCTTCGTGGATACCCTATCAATGTGGACTGGCTCATTTTGGCAAACGAGTATGTTTCCTTCACGAACATTCGCCACTGTCAGATTATCAAACAGATAAGACAGACTCTCGCCGACTGGATTTATACCGATCAATTCAACACATGCTTTGTTTGCATAGACGATACTCTCACCGTCTAACGTCACAACCATCTGTTTGCACACATCAACAATGTCTCTGAAATCCAAAGCCGCATCCACCCCAAAATGAATTGATACTAAATATTATAGTAATTTTTGACCAAAGACACCAACTGAGTTATCAAATACTTCCTCAATTGAAAATATGTACGTTGGTTTACTTGTCGGCTGTTTTTGTTTGTGATAGGCATCATGCATAAGGTTTACAAATTTGAAATATTTTCCGCTTACTGCAACATCAATCTTCCCTCTCAATTCAAAGGAGACAGCAGGCGGTTGGTAATACACAAGTGTCGTTTCAGTGGAGCCCTCTGTGATATTTTCCCATGTGTGCTTTTTGGCCAACTCAAGAGAGAAGAGCCTTTCTTTGTCGACTCTATTCCACACATCTGGTGAGTAAAAAATATCCAAGAGTAGCCCAATCCCTCTCGATTCGTAGCCTGTGTCTCCGGATTTTGTGTGTTCTTCAAGCGCTTCAATGCACTCATCCAGATATTCTTCAACTGGCGCAAATCCAAAACCTTTGACGGAGCCGTTTAGTCCGGCAGGACCATTGGTTATCATAACGGGTGTATGTCTTGTAAACTCGATAAACATCTTGTCCGGATTGATGTTACCGCCTCTCATCGACTCGACGAGTTTCGCCCTTCCCTCAAAAGCCCATTTGAAAAACTTATCTGGCATTTGCATTCTCAGCCTACTCACCAAGCCTTGCAGATTCGAGGAGGGTTAGAATTGCATCCATATGTTTTTTGATTATCTGTGCGTTGCCTATGACTTCAATATTCATGAGTGTCTTGTCTGAGACCAAAAGCTTCATCATACCAAGGGATACACCATCTATGTCAACTGCGTCACCAGATATGGACAAAGTTTTTATGGTTACACCCTTCTGTGTTTGCATGTCATCTGATCTATTGGAGATTCGTGAAAAGTACTGCTCAAATGCCTTTACAGCGGAATCGATGTATATTTCTATTCCATCCTCGTCGCTGTAGGTGAATGGATGCACCGCATTTACATAGACATCCGCTCTCTGCTCATCCTCCTCAAGCACAAGATTCAGGGTTGACTCGGTTGAGTTGGTGACCACAAAAATCTCCGTATCGTACTCGATGGCGTACTTGTCAGTGCCCCAGGAGTTTGACATGTCAGCGCAAGAAACCAGGGAACCAAGCAAGAGGAAACAAACCGCTAAAATAGAAACGCCCCGCACGACATGCGGGGCTGTTTTTGTACTTATTGTCATCTTATTTTTATTAATTGTTACTCAGCAATTGGCTGGGTGACCATTACCTCGGAGAAGAAATACTCAAGATAGTCATTGTTCCAGGCATCATCATAGCTTTCTGCTGGACCCTCGGCTGTGCAGATGACTGCGACACCGTCACCAAATTCTGTCTCGGAGATTCTCTCACCTCTGAGTGAGTAGAACAGTTTTCTGCCCTTCCAGTCCTGACCCTCATTTGTGAAAGAATAGTCTACCCAAACACCAACGGCGTTGGCTGACGTTGTCTTGAACTGACCGCTCTCACCAACCACGAGACCTTCAAGGTTTCCAATGTGCTTTGCAAAGTCTTCCTCAAAGTACTCGGTCTGGTTTGCGGAAAGCCCTGGGACAAATTCGTGACCTATCCACCACTTGACCTCTGGCGCTTTGTCGTACTGGAATGTATGAACGATTCCTGCATCCCATGACTCTTTTGTTTTTGGAAGTTTCGTCCAACCCTCGAAGGCTTGCCCGATCACATCAACTCCCTTTGCTTCGTAGCAAGTATAAACTTCGGTTGGATGCGGAGCAATCTTCAACTCGCCGATGAGTTCCTTCTCTTTTTCTGGTTTTATCACATCTGTTCTTTCGCCTGGGTCATTTGTCATAATCTTGCCCTCAAGCGGATTTTTGTCACCAAGATCAACGGTACCATTTGAACCATTTGTGCCGTTATTATCGCCTGTGTCTCCACAGCTACATCCGACTAAACCGACTGCAATAACGATAAGCAAAGCGATCACGAACGTCTTCTTCATTTGATGCTCCTTTCAAAACACAACAAGTCAATTGTCCATTATAGATTTGGTCAATTTTATTGTCAATCCTACTAGTCTTCCCACCCTCTCTTTGGAGCAAGCAGGAATGAACCCATCATCTCTCTGACATCCTCGCCCAACATTTCGTCATTCTCTGGGTAGGTTCCCGTAACATAGAACACTCTTCCATCTGTTGCATAGAGGTGTTGAATGATTGTGTATGCCTGACCGTTTTCGACTTTGTTTATTATTATTTCATATCGCTCTTCTCGTTGAGCCTGCGGGACAAACTCGTACTTGTCAGACACGACGGTGTAGTCCTCCATCTCCTGAGACACCTTCTCAGCATAGTCCGTTGTTATTTCAGCTATGCGTCCCCATTCGACCTTCAAATCAGACGACGAAATTACTTTCACACCAACTTCAGACGGCCCACCCTCCGGGTAGATATATATCTTAGTCCTGTCATATTCTTCTGGTTTTTCCAGGATTTTCCAACCATTGAGGGCAGATATTTGAAAGGAATCATTCTTAACTGTTTGAGAGATATTGGAACCACAAGACACAAAAAAGAGAGACGCAACAAGAACCAACGTAATTAGTTTTTTCATGTTCTCCTCCGGAAGGAGGGGGATTCGAACCCCCGTGAGCTTTCACCCTCTGCATTTCAAGTGCAGCGCCATAGACCACTCGGCCATCCTTCCGCACGCCATTTTACATACATTATGTTGCGTTTCAAGACCAAGTTTAAAGAATAGATTCCATGAATTATCCAGATATTATCGTGGTTGGCGCTGGTCATGCCGGCCTTGAGGCTGCTCTTGCTGCAGCCAGGATTGGCGCAAAGGTGTTGGTCGTAACCATAAACGCTGATGCAATCGCACACATGCCATGTAATCCTGCCATGGGCGGCATGGGCAAGTCTCAGGTTATTGCAGAAACATATGCTCTTGGTGGAGTTTCAGGGTTGGTCGCTGAGGAGTCGGCGACGTCAATTAGGCTGCTTGGCACCTCAAAAGGCGCTGCTGTTCAGTCGGTGCGTGTTCAAGCTGACAGGCACATGTACAGTCTCATCGCGTCCAGATACCTCGAAAACTACGAGAACATAACCATTACGCAGGGACGGGTCGATAGACTGAATGTTTCTGGCAGGAAGGTTGAATCCGTGTCACTCGAGGACGGAAGGGAATTCAGGTGCCAGAGTGTTGTTCTAACCTGCGGCACATATCTTGGGGGAAGGGTACATCTCGCCCATGTGTCAAAACCAGGCGGCAGGATGGGTCAACCATCTGCTGACAACCTCTCAACACAACTTGCTGAACTTGGACTTACCATCAGGAGATTCAACACAGGAACAACCCCAAGGATTGATTTTAGGAGCCTAAAACTTGACGAATTGAGGATTCAGCATGGTGATTATTTCAAACTCGGACTGGTCTCAGAACCAAGGATGTTTCATAACCAACTCCCAAGCTATGTTGGTCAAACAAACGCAAAAACCCAGGAAATCACCAAAAAATACGTCCATCTTGCGCCATCCGTGCAAGGCAGAATGGTAAGGGTTGGACCACGAACATGCCCATCTCTTGAGGAAAAAGTAAGATGGTTCCCCGACAGGACAGACCACACGTTTTTCATCGAACCAGAGAGCAGATACACCAACGAAATGTACCTTCAGGGTCTCTACATGAGCATCCCACCGGTGCATCAGATGGAGGTTCTCAAGACTCTCCCTGGCATGTCAGAGGTCAAGCTGGTAAGACCTGGATATGCAATAGATTACGATTTCATTGACCCACTCACGGTTGATAGAACCCTTAAGAGCAAAGTTATCGATAATTTGTACCTTGCTGGACAGATAATCGGAACAACCGGTTACGATGAAGCATCAGCGCTGGGGCTCGTTGCAGGCGCAAACGCGGCACTATCAATATCATCTGATAAGGAATTGTCGCTGAGGAGGCATGACGGCTATATCGGCGTTATGATTGATGATCTCACCACAAAAGGTGTAAACGAGCCATATCGGATCACCCCGTCACATGTTGAGACTCGAATGTCCCACAGAGCTGACAACGCAATCTTCAGGTTGTTTGACCTTGCTGGCTCGCTAGGTCTTCTGGATTCTGACAGAAGAGTGGAATTTCAAAAGGTCATTTCCGACAAGGAAAAATGCAAACAATCAATAGAATCCATGTCATTCTATCCAAAAAAGGATTTCAACCGATACCTGAACTCCATTGGGCTTGGGGATATTGACTCGCCCACTCCTCTATCCGTGCTTTCTCGAAGGCCAGAATTCACTTATGAACACCTTCTCTGCTTCTTGCCGGGGCTTGAGCATTTATCAGAACGTGCAGTCAAGAGCCACATGGTTGATATCAAGTATGAATCATATCTTATCAGAGAGGCTGCGAGAATCCACGATATCGAGAGATGGGAGAGATTGAAACTCGCAGAAGATATTGACTATTCATCCATACGAACACTATCCAAACCGGCAAAAGAAAGGTTGTCAGCTGTCAGACCAAAGACACTCGGTCAAGCGATGAGAGTGGACGGAGTGAAATACTCCGATATTGAAGTTTTGTCTCAGTATGTTTCACGTGAAACATCTGCAAACGATTGTGAATAAATCATGCTTTTGGGGTAGCTAACAGCAAATAACCACACCAATAAAAACAAAAAGGCACCCATATTCTGGGTGCCTTTTCTTTCGAAGCCAATTACTTTGTTTCGAGTTTCAACACCCAAGATTTTTCGTCCACTTTTTCAAAAATCATGTTTGTTTTGTATTTGAAAACGTCTGGCATTTCATCCTTGAACTCAAGCTTGTATTGGAAAATCTTTTTCTTTGGCCCCATAGCTTTTGTTTCTTCTGGGTATATAAATGCCTTGTACGCCTTGTCTTCAAATGTCAAATCAAATTCCTCACGTTTTGGAAAAAGATTTTCTTTTCCTCTTGGGAGCAACACATATTTGTTCCGTACTTCATCACCTGAAAGTACTTTTGTAAAACCATCCATAAAACACCTCCTATAAATCTATTTGTCGATTGAAATATACACCATAAACTGTATCATGACAACAAGTGAGACACTTCAAGACAAACGCAATAATTTACGCCACAAAGTCATTCAAAGACCACGATAAATTCTTGTCCCTAATGCAAGAGGATGGGAGGAGGATTGATGCGAAGATTCGCAAGGCTCGACACACAAACACAAAATGGGGTTCACTCACCGAACCCGTTTCTGTGGTCTCACTTATGCTCTATGAGAAATCCAATCATTATACTGTCACTGGCATTTCACTGATCGAACACTTCGAATCTATTGACAAGGATTACAAAAAGATGCTTGCCTGCGAAGTGATTGCTGAAACCATAAATAACACCACACCATACGGCGTCGCCGAGGATGGCAACTTTGATATCGTTTATGATATTTTTTCAATTTTAGATAATACTAATGATGCCATTCTTACTATTAACATATTTTTCTCAAAAATTATTTTGGCTGCGGGATACTCAATTGACTTAGATTACTGCGGTGTCTGTGGTTCATCTATTGATAATGATTGCTATTTTGATGTCGAGCTTGGGTCAACGCTATGCAATAATTGTCATACTCCAAATCGTATCTCTCTTCCAAACTTCGCGAGACTTGCCCTAAAAGACATTATTGGTGGTAAGTTGTCGACATATGACAAAAAGTTGATGATTGGAATCAATATACTGCTTGAAAGAATCGTAGAACACCATTTCGGTTTTCGTTCCAGATGCTCTTTACACTTGAGAGAGTGAGGGTAAAATAGCAGCTGATGTCTAAATCGGGCGTTTTTTTTCTAAAGGTTTTGAATAGTATTTTCCCGAAGAGGGGTTCGCACCCACTTGACCTAGAGAAACGCAATCCCGGTAGCTACGCCGTCTGGGAATACGAACTCGCCAAGAAAACACTCGAATTTTTTCCAACCGAAGTGCTGAATCTCTCTGATCTCTCAAATTGTCGGGTGCTTGATCTCTGCTGTGGTGCTGGCGGTAAAACCGTCCTTTTGTCCGAATACAACCCAACAAACGTCGTTGGTATCGACATCAGCTCAGATTTCATAAAAATGGCTAATGACTTCAAAGAAGAAAAAAAGGCTCAGAATACTCATTTTCATCCCATGGATGCTCACTCTCTTGCTTTCCCAGGTGAAAGTTTTGATTTTGTTTTTTCTTTCGATGCCCTTGAGCATGTGTCTAATCCAGAACTTTTTCTGAAAGAAGCAAAAAGGGTTTTGAAGCCCGGTGGTAAATTTATTCTATCCTTCACCTCCTGGGGTCGTCATGACGGTCACCACATGGCTGATGTCATCAAATTCCCCTGGGCTCACCTACTTTTCTCTGAGAAAACACTCCTTGACTACTACAGGGGTTGCGTTGATGACGAGAGATTCTTGCTCCGTGCAGGGTCTTTTGATTCAGATAAAATCGCCTATGTCAACAGAATCAGTTCAAAGAATGCAAAGTCATACCTTACCAATTCCGGTATGAAAATGATTTACTACAAAACAATCTACTATGAAGGATTGCTTGGCTTACTCGGTAAATTTGGTTTTTCAGAGTGTTTATCAAGAATACACACTGCTGTATTGGAGGCATAGAAAATATGAAGAGACAAGACAAAGAGCTTATCAGAAACATCAAGGGTAACCCCTCAAAAAAAGACCTGGATTCCATCAAACGTCAGAAGGAAGAGAAAAAATCCACAGAGAGAAAAAAAAGGAACAGAATTACCTTGTTCACTCTCGCTTCGCTTGTTGGGATTATTCTCATCATCACGCTTGTGGTTTTCATTTCCAATACCCCACCCTCATCGAGTTCCGTCATTGATGAGCCAGACACCAACGCTGTGTCCCAGTCTAACTCAGCACTTGTTAAAACCTCCCAGGGAGATTTCACAATTGAACTCTACCCAGAACAAGCTCCCATGACTGTTGAGAATTTCAAGATCGTCATTCAAGATGGTCTCTATAACGGCTCATTTTTTCATCGTGTAGTGAAAGGTTCGCTCATAGAGTGCGCCATAAACGAAGATGCCCCAAACAGGTTTGGTTTTGATGACAGTATCGACAAAGAGACAAACAACCTATCACACGAGATGTACATGGTCGCAGCATCAGCCCATGATGACACCAATAACAAAAAGGGGTTCTTCTATATTCTCTCTGGTGACCAGACAAGCTTCGACGGAGCCGACACAGTTTTTGGCAAGATTACATCGGGTTTTGATGTTGTTGATGCCATCTCCTCATCTGAGGTTGTCGCCCAGACATCCGACGATGAGATATACGATGTCCAGGTTGGAGAATTGAGTAAGCCAAAGGACATAAAGACGGTTGAGATACTGTCCATTGAGCTGTTATGACGGGACTCGACTGGAAGATACTCGGTGAATTAGAGGTTGCTTACAATCAGGACAAAAACGACTTCGAGGCTGCTTTTGCCTACCTGACTCACATATCAAAGTTTGAGGAACTAAAGGAGGTTTTCCTCGAACTTGCAAACGAGATTTACAAAAAGTTTCCGGACAGGTTCAAACTGACGAGCTTTCTTGCTGGATACTTCAAACTCATAGGCGACGCTAAAACCTCTATGGAGTACATGGTAAAATCTGTTGAACTCACTCCAGAGAGTGAAACAGATCTCCGTAATAAAATGCTCATCATGAGGGAACTCAATCTTGAGAGTAAAGCCATTCCAGAGATTGATTCATTTGAGGAAAAACACGGTGTGACAAGTCAAACACTTGTCATGCGTGGCGATTTTTTTGCATACAAGAAGGACTTGGACAAGGTCTCTGAAATCAGGGATTCTATAAACAATCTTTCCGATGATAGCTCCGACAAGCTTCCAGCGTCTGCCTATCTAAGCATCATTCTCACAGGTAAAAACAAGGATGAATGGAGCGTTGCTCAGATTCTCATCCTTGAGTCTCTCAAGAAACATCCTGACAACAACTTTGCCTATAACGTCTTATTCTATGGATGCAAGCTCTTCTCGCCAACACCTGATTTAATGCGAGACATTCTCGATATTGCTCTTGCCTCAGAACGAGACTTATTTATCTATACCGGTCTCTTGAGGATATTTATTGATTATGCAATCTTTTTTCCCAATGCGAAGGTTTTCAACAAGCTTGAATCACTGAGCGGTGATGTCGACCATCCCGTTATATCCCTGCTCGAGTCTCTGTGCCTTTACTTTGACAACTACGGTCTGGCAAGAAGTGTCGTTAACAACTGGCTAGATCCCCAAATTTCCCAATCGGCTGAGTTTATACGAACCATCTCACAGATGGCTCAAGGTCTTTCTCAAAGCGCTAAAACCGGTATGGGACTCGGTCCGCCAAAGGGACACTACGCAGAGCTCTCTAGAGAGGAACTCGTAAAAAAGCTCGATAAAATATCCATCGACTCTCTCAAACAATACGTCAAGATTCACACCTATAACCCCGACTCACACCTCCAAATCGGTATTCTCTTGTCCGATTCAAACAATGACGAAGCCAAGACGCATCTCAAGCGCGCTCTTGAACTCAAGCCAAACCTTGTCGCCGCAAAATTCTACCTTGCTAGAATTCTTGACTCCGAATCAGACGACATTGAGGCTTACGAGCTTTATAAGGAAATTAGTGAATCAAAACCAGAGAACCCCGAACTGTCTGTCGAGTCCATGATCAGAGCATCCGAGATTGCCATCAAGTTTGGCTGGATTGAAGAGGGTGAGGAGTTTCTTGAAAAAGCCATTGGTGTCATGCCATATGACAATCGTGTCATCACCATGCTTGCCAAGGTATACCTAAAAGAAGCTAAGATTATTGGTTCTGACTATGCCCTCAATATGGCAATCGATTTCCTGAGGCAGTCGCTTGCGGTCTCACCTGACAATATTGAAGCATCGTACTTTCTGGGGACGGCTCTATACCTCAAGAAGGAATTCCTCTCTGCCATCAGAATGTTTACCAGAACTTTCAATGCATCCGCTAGATTCAAAACCCAATCAGCCTTCTGGATATCCAGGTGTTACTACCAACTCTACAAAAATCTTCTTTTCTCCAAGAAAGACTTCCTCTTCAAATCCATTGAATACGCAAACTTTCTAAAAAACATTGGCAAGAATGTTCCTCTTGCGCTTGAATATATCGCCCATCTCTACGACGAAGCAAACGACACCGATGCCGCAGAGGCAATCAGAAAAGAGATTCCTAGCTTTGTAAATCCCTGCCCCAAACCGATACCAGGCAAACCTGGTGAGGCAAACATTTTGGCTGTTTATTCTCCGCAGGTCGTTCGCCGTGAAGGCAACGGTGCTCCAGAGAAGCTCTTCTCAAGGGGCTCTATGGCCAAGATTGAGGTTTCCTATGTTCAGGGAAAGGGTGACCTCAAAATAACCGGTAACCTCGGTGAGTCATACCTTAACAGTGTTCATGTGGCATACACATTCTTCAAGAGGTACCTCGAATCCAAGGGTTTGAGCCAGCACCCCGCAAAGGACATTCACATTGATGTTCCTGGATGGTTCCCGAAGTTTGACGGCCCTTCAGCTGGTTTGTCAATCGCATGTGCTATGATCTCTGCGTATACCAACAAATCCATCCCCACAAACGCAACCATGACAGGCGAAATATCATCAATGGGTAAGGTCATGCCAGTTGGCGGTATCAAGGAAAAGATTGAAGCTACCTACAACAAGGGTATTGATTGCATTTTTATCCCAATGGACAACAAATGGGATTATCTCGATATGCTCCTGAAGGACGACCCTTCAAAAATGGCTGAGTCTTGCAATGGTCATCTTCCAAACGTGATTTTTGTTGAAGCAATCGAGGAAGTTCTAGACATCATAAGTAGTCACGTCTAATTTATTTTCATCATTGATTCCAATAAAAAAACCGCTCATTGTGTGAGCGGTTTTTTTATGTATGTATAAGTGCTTAAAAACAGACTACATATCTGAGGCAAAGCTCTCGATTATGTGTCTGAGTTGAGTTGATAGCTTTGTCGCTTTTGCGGGATTTTGTCTCACTTGTCTGATGTATCTCTCTATCTCGTCGACAAGAAGCATCAAATCTCTTTTTGTTAGGTTTGGATTCACAGATTGTACTCTTGATATCTGCCCATCAAGCCACGGAAGAATGTCATCTCCGATGTTACTCTGGGCAACCTTTCTTATCCCATCAATCAGGAAAGCTATCTTTCCTGATGGTTTTGCCACCATTGTCTGAGAGCCTGTCGGTCGTTTTTCAATTGGTGGTTTTTCAAAGGGTTTTTCTTCAATAACTGGTTTTATCTCTTCAACCGCAGCTTTTGGCTTGTCGGCAAATGGGTCAGGAATCTCATCAGGACTGATGATTGGTTTCTCGGACTTTCTTGGCTCTGGTGGCGGTGTCAAAGGCACCACTTTCTGTCTCTCTGGAGGTGAAGTCGAAATCGGTTTCTCCGGTGGTCTCTCAACAATTGTTTCTCCGCTGTCATCGTCAAGAATTGATGGTGGTCTCTTTTCGACGGGTTTCTCCACAGGCTTGCTTATCGGTTTTGACTCGATAGGTTTTGATTCCTCGAGTTTTACAACCGGCGATGAAGCGGTTTCCGACTTGGAGTAAACCTCTATTATTGTGCCCTTTTCTGTAAGCTTCTTTGCCAAATCTTCAGATTTCTCAACGAAATCGTCATTCCCTGAAATGAAGTGACCAGATAGATTTCCGTTTTCTAGGTTTATAAAATTGACGTAATCTTCCGAGGATACCCTTATAAACCCAGTAACAGACTTGTCTTTCATGACGTCAAGGAATTTTTCCCAGTTGAGGAAGTAGCTCTCCATCGGGGAATAGAGTTTGTTACCCTGAATGTACCACGCGATTACATCACATACCTTCAAAGAACACTGATAAATCGATAGATTTCCAACCCTCTCTTGGATTGCCATCGTCGTTTTCGTCAGTGCTTCCTGGCTGGTTATTGGTTCAACTCCGTCCTCCACATACAGTGAACCTGTTATCCGACCTTCTTTGAATAGGATATATCCATCCTTCTTGTCGTTGTTTACTTGGACATATCCTGAAAACCTATCACCCCTTAGCTTTTGAGACATTTCATCCCAATTCAAGAAAACAGTTGGGAGTTTCTCGTACTGAGTTTTACCACGCGGAACATTCCTCATGACGCCTCCTGACTTTAGTCCTTTTATCCTAAATTATTATAATACAGCTGTCAAGCAGATATCTTGCTCATATTAGTTTTGATTAACTTGGTTTTTAGGTAACACAACAACAAAACGTGTTCCTTCATTGAGTTTCGATGATACAGAAATACTGCCACTATGTGACTCAATAATTTTTTTTGTTATTGCAAGCCCTAATCCAGTGCCGTGTGTTTCAATCTTTTTCGCATTTGCAGCGCGGTAAAATTCTCCAAACAGCTTATCAATGCTATCTTGTGGTATTCCAATGCCGTTGTCGATGAATTCAATCTGTATATTGTTCTCCGTTTCTTCTACGATTATCATGAAAACACCATTATCTTTAGAATATTTTACACCGTTGTCTATCAGATTTTCAAAAACGCGGTACATCGCTTCTCTGTCACATCCCAGGGTTATGTCTCCACGTGGTATGTGCACTCTCATCTTGATTCCTTTGGCATCGGATTTTGGAGCAATGTCAGCCACCACCGTTGAAAGCAAATCTCGTAGATTCACATTTGTAAACTCCAGTGGTTTTGCAGACATACCCTCTATCTCCAAAAGCTCCTTTACAAGCATCAATAGTCTGTCTATTCGATGGTTTGCCCGTTCAAAGAGTTCCTTTTGTTTTTTGTTTATTGGCCCCGTAAAACCATCCAGAACGAGTGTTAGAATCGATTGAACAGCAGCCATCGGGGAGCGGAGTTCGTGAGTTGCTAGCCTGAGAAACGCTGAACGTGATTTATTCAACGAATCAACTTTCTTATACTGGTATGCATTGGCAATAGACAATGACGCGCCTGAAGCAACAGTCACCAAAAACTTCAACTCATTCTCACTGAAGATATGTTTCTTATCGGTGTAGCATCTAATGACACCATGAGCGATATTTCTAGAAATTAGTGGGATACTCACCATTGACACAAGTTTTTCTGCTTTTGCGTCATACTTGTACAAATAATTTGGATGTTTTAGAACATCCGCAACATAAACGGGCTTTTTATTTTCTATTGCTTCCTTATCTATCTTGCATTTTTCAATAGATATTGATTCTCTCGAAGCGTGCTCCTGAGATACTCCATACGTGTCCATGATTTTTATCATCTTGCCATCTTCTGACAAAAGCCTTACCACACACGCAGCTATGCCAGGCATCTGCGATATTATTTTTGTAATTGCTCTAAGTGTATTCTCAAGACTCAAATCAGAGTTCATCTCGAGTGATAGCTCATAGAACTTTGAGAGGCGGATGTTTTCTATATCAAGCCTCTCAGATAACACCGTGCTTGTCTCAAGCTGTTCTCGTATTCTTCTTGATATCCAGTTGGACACGTACGTTATTATCATCAACACAACCGAGTAGAGTATTGAAATACCAATTGTCTCAATGATACCGCTCTGAGTTAATGGTTTGTTTAGAAGGCTCTCAACGAGAAGACCCGCAATCATGAGAAAACAGACAATGTTGAGGGTGTACGCCATCCGTATTTGAAGAAGAAACCCAATCACAGAACCATATATAACAAAAATAAAAGCTGCCGGACTTGTGATTCCACCAGTGCAAAACGCCACAAAAAAGAGCAATATCCAGTCAAATAAGACCTGAATATAAAGCATCGTTTCGAGTTTTATCAGTTTTCTTTTAAGACACAGCTGATGAAAATAATTGGATGCAACCAGCACAAATGTGATGATTGCGAGGTAAAAAGCGTTATAAGTGCCGGGATTTATATAAAATGTTATAGAGGTGATAAAAAGGCCAAGAGAGGCAAACCACCTGATGACTATGAGGAAATTTAGACTCTCATCATTTAACAGGTGGTTCGCTTTATGTTTTATTTCGTTACCATGTACGGTTTCCACAAAGTGGTATGTGTCAACCTATCAGAGATGCTACTTTTTCAATTAGTGCTTTCGGGCTGATTGGTTTCTCTACAAAGTCATTAACCGGAAGAAATTCTTGATCTGTCTTTGGATCAAACTTCATCTTCTTTTCCTGTCCAACAGATGAAATCATGAGAATTGGTATGTTCTTGAATTCTATATATGGGTTTGTTGGCGATGGGTTTCTGATGTCCCATGCAATATTGAAACCTTCGGTCTCAGTTGACATCATTACATCAAGAATCACGATATTCGGCTTCACAGCCAAAAGCTTCTCAAGACCTTCCGTTCCGTCGTTTGCATAGTCAACCTGATAGCCAACGGACTCGAGTGCGATTTTCATTGCATCAACAACATCCATATCGTCATCAATTATCAGAACTTTTTTCAATTGACTACCTCCTCGCTGAAATTCAGGATTGTGTCGTACACGTGACTCACAATGTTTGTAAAGCTGCTCTTCAATGGTGCCGAAAGGTCGTCACCTGGGTCAATGGTCTCAGGCTCTATTCCAATTATAACCATAGGCGGCAATCCTGCAATAATTTGCCCAAGTGCAAGTGTTTCCGGGAGGGATAGGTCATGCAGGGAGAGGCTTGGGACATTGTCCATGTCAATCTCAGACAAACCAAAGTTACGATACTCACCGGGTTTCAGCCCCATCTTGGCGGCATCAACTATTATGACTCTGTCTGAGTCAAGAATATAATTGAGCAGATCGACACCCATGGTCGCGCCATCGATGAGTTCAACCCCTGATGGCAGCGGATGATTACGAAGGGCGTTGACAACATGAACGCCAATGCCCTCGTCCTTTAGTAGTGTGTTACCAAGACCAATTACAAGCATCTCTATTTCGTAAACCTGACTTTCAACAAGTGGGTTGAGCATGAGATGCATGGGTCGTATGCTCGAACCAGCATTTGAAGCAGCAGTTCTATTTTTTCCTTTGGCTGGTCAAGAATCTCTGGTGCAAGTTTTCTCATGTCCTGGTCAATATTCTCAAGATTCTGGGTTGTTGGGATAACTAGGTCAGCAGCTTGTATGACACCCTTGTTGTCATAGGTGTAGTTATGAAAGAGGATTCCTCTTGGAACTTCAACAGCACCAACACCCTGGCCGGCTCTCACTTTGTACTCATTGCTTTCTTCTTTGATTCCTCTGTCCAAGACTTTCTGAATCAATTCAACGGTATCATGGAGGATGTGAATTGTTTCCACAAGTTGAGCAACTGTTATCATATATGGGTTATGATTTGGAGCTTTAAGTCCCAATTTCTCTGCTGCTGCCTTTGCCTCTGGCCTTAGTAGGTCATAGTTGTTGTTGAATCTGGCAAGTGCTCCAACCATGTATGAGCTTCGTTTGTGCTTTGTGTGCTTTGCGGTGTTGCGCTCCATGATGTACTCATTTGTGACTTTCTGATAATCCTGTGGGGCATACTCGACACCTTCTGAGGATTTCACAACTCCATCATAGAATGGGTACTCTTTGCTGCCATTTCTCGGCCCAAGAGAAACGTATTCAGTCTCTCTTGTGAAGTCGGGAAGAGAAAGCGTGGAGAACAAATTCACTGTGTCCTCTACTTCTGGTATCGCTTCAAGGCATCTTCTCTGAATGTCTTTGAGAGCGGCTGGGTCTGGAAGTTTCGAGAGACCATTGATATGGAGTGTTATTGGATGGACATGTCTTCCAACGATTACCTCAGACACGTCATTACCAAGTTTTTTGAGCTTGAGCGCTCTCACCACAAGGTCTGTGTGTGTCTTAGCAAGAGGAAGCACTGATGGCACACCAAATGCGTCAGGAGCTACCAGGAAAAAGATGTGAAGGAAGTGTGATGATAGGTTCTCACCATGAAGGACAAGTTTTCGAAGATTAATGGTCTGCTCAGAAGGCTCGATGGACATGGCAGCTTCTGAGGCTCTTAGTGACGCAAGAGCATGACCACAGGCGCAAATTCCGCAGATACGCGTGGTTATTTCTCTCGCCTCATAGTGGGAACGACCTTTGAGCATTCCTTCAAAGAATCTTGGTGCTTCAACGATGTTTAGTGAAACGTGTTCAACCTTGCCGTCTTTCACATTGAGGAGAACATCACCGTGACCCTCAACTCTTGTTACGTGGTGTACGTGGATATTGATATCGCTCATTTCAAATCCTCCTCAAGGGTGTATGAGTTGAATATGGACATATACCTCATGATGTCTTCTATCTCCAGACCATGCTCAGCCAGAACGTCTTTTGCAGCATTGACATTCGGATTATCAACCACTCCGCGGCAACCCGTGCAAGGGCTTCCCCACGATGGGTCGATAGCTCCACAACCTCCACGGGTGATTGGTCCCATGCAAGGCTTTCCTAGTGTTAGCAAGCACTCGTTCTCTTTGAGCCTGCACTCAACACAAACGGGCTCGTTGTGTGCAAGTGTCTTCTTGCCAGAGAGTATGAGCTGAACGTTCTTGAGGAAGTCGTTTCTGTCAATCGGGCAACCGTATATGTATCCATCGACTTTGATGACGGCATTTATCGGTCGTGTCTTGAATGTTGGGAACCAATCCTTTTTGTCGCCGTAGACATCAGCTTTAACATCTTCGAGTGGTCTGTTGTTCTTGATGGCATTAACTCCGCCAGTACAAGCGCACGAACCAAGAGCTATGACGGCTTTCGCGTTCTCTCTAATCTCCTGGAGTCTTGTGATGTCCTGCTCTCTTGTGATAGAACCTTCAACAAACGCAACATCCAAATCCCACTCTTTTTCAGTTATCGCTTCACGAAACTGCACAATGTCAATGTGACCAATGAGCGCCACAAACTCATTGACAAAGTTGAGTGTCTCAAGTTGGCAGCCTTCGCAGCTCGCAAAATCAAAGAAACCTACACGTGGCTTGCTCATAGTGCCTCCTCCAGGTTTCGTATCTGTGTGAATGTAAATACCGGCCCCTGCTGGCAGCAGTAGTTGCCGTTTATTTGGCAGTGACCACACTTACCAAGTCCACACTTCATGTGTCGCTCAAGGGATGCAAGTATTCTGTTATCAGCAATTCCCTTTGACTGGCATTCAAGAATTACAAACTTGTACATGACAGGTGGGCCACAGATAAGGGCGTATGTTTTTGCAGCGTTGATGTTTATCTGTTTGAACAGCGTGGTGATGACGCCACCGTTGCCTTTCCAGTCAGGGGTTGGTTTGTCTACAGTTTCATAGAGCTCAACGTTTGAATCAGATGTCCATCTGTCGAGTTCATCCTTGAAGAGTCTGTCTTCTGGAGTTCTGGCACCATGAAGGATGATAAATCTTCCAAACTCATCTCGCTTTGCCAAGATGTAACGAATAACAGAGCGGAGCGGAGCGAGACCAATACCACCAGCAACGACAAGTATATCATTGCCCTGAAGCTTATCCATTGGGAATCCAAAGCCAAACGGCCCTCTGATTCCAACTTTTGCCCCGTTTTCTATGTTGTGCATTGCTGTTGTTACATCACCGACTTTTCTGATGGTGAGTTCAAAGTTCTTATCAGTTGGTGATGAGCAAATAGAAATCGGTGCTTCACCGATTCCAGGAACAAGCAGTTGAACAAACTGTCCTGGGCCATGACCCAACGCATCCCCATTCGGAAGTTCAATCTCGAAAATCTTCTCGGTGGGGGTAAGTGTTTCGATTCTTTTTATGGTTGCAACAATCGGTTTGTATGAGTTGCCTGTAATTGCCGACATGGGCTACTCCTCACTTGTTATTGTGTTAGCGATATCAACCAGGTTGATATCGGACGGGCAGTATTCCCAGCATCTACCGCATCCTGTGCAGAATGTCTGTGAATGGGAATCAATGTGGTACTTGAATTTTCTGTGAAATCTATGGCGTATTCTGGCTCCTGCGTCATCTCTAAAGTTCTCACCATGACCAACCATGGCAAAATCTGCCAGCTGACACCCATCCCACTGACGAGTTCTTACTCCAGCCTTCATAGTGAGGTCAAGGTCATCTGTAACATTGAAACAGTAGCAGGTTGGACAAACCAGAATACACTGACCACAGGACAAACACCTGGCACCCATCTCATCCCAAACCTTGTGATCCCACTTGCCCTCAAGCGAGAGCGGAATCAAAGCTGCAGGCGTGTCAATCTTTGCGGTGTACATCTGCTTGATAGATTCAATTGCCTTCTCACGCTTTGAAAGCTGCTCTGAATTTGCTGCCTTTGCGTCGATTTTGACGATTATTTCTTTGCCTTTTGGTGTTGCAACATCAACAAGCACTGTATCGCCAAGATCTGTAAGGAACAAATCAAAACCCTCAGTCACGCGTAAGTCCATCACAGATGTTTCGTAACTGTATTCGTCAGGCACTCCATCTATTCCTATGATAACGGTATTTTCACGTCTTGCCTTGTAGTAGGGATCTGTGTTTCCAGACAACATTACCTTGTCAAGAAGACTGACTGCTCTCAGGTCGCAGGGGTGAACTCCAACTATAACCTGTTTTGGAGCTTCCACAGTTTCTTTGAATTCTGGCACATCTTTGCCAAGATCAAAGGAAACTATCTGCTCTTTCTGCGGCATCAGATACTTCTTAGGAGGCAATATTGTTCTGACGTAATTGAACTTTGCCTGGGATGGGTCAGTGATGCGGTCAAAGGTAAATTTCTTGCCTTTTGAAACAGGCGCATACACCGAATCGAATTGGTCAATCAGCAACTCGAGGAGTTTTTTGACCTTTTCTTTCTCAAAAACGTAATGTTCCATACGCAAACCTCGTTGAAATGTGTATCAGTAACAGCTGGATTATAGGAACAGCTATCAGCTAATCAACTATATTCCAACTTCTTGTAAACATTCACCTGTATTTGTTAGTCCATTTGTCTTTATAAAGTTGGTTTTGATTGGAAAAGTGCCCTACCAGCCGAAAGCACAGTAAAGCGCCGAGACGGTTTGATAAAAAATCATTCCCCCATCGCACGCAACATGTAGAATTTCATCTCCATACTTGCTTTCAAAAGAGAAAAATAATTTTCCATCAAAGTCTATTGCGGTCAAGGTGTCACCAACTGCCGCAATCACATAATCTTTTGACACATCAAAATCATTGACTGTCCCGGCAAAAGATATCACCCCACTTTGAACTCCAGTGTCCACACTATAACTATACACTCTGTTTTCCTGTGCCACAAAAAGAGCATCTCCAAAAACAATTGGTTGCACTGCAAGTTGTTTTCTGCTGGGATCGCTGTTCTTGTGATCCGCTTTTGTCCAAACTATCTCTCTGTTGTTGGCGTCAAGCGCTACAGTGACTGGCCCAATAGTGCTATTTCCATACTCACACAATAACAATCTATCACTGGCAAAAATAACACCATCATCGGGCAACACCCAGTTTTCAAAGCTCTGTATGAAGTTTCCAGTTGAGAGATATCTGATCTCTATCCTGCCCGACTTTGTTGTCGCTATCAGCCTCTCCCCAAATATCGTAACCGATTGGAAGATATCATCTTGGTATATGTCTCTAGTGTAGCGCTCTCTCTCGTCATTTGATTTCTGGAGGCACTTTGTTTCCCAGTTTTTTCTCCCGCTCGATGCATCAAGGCAGTACAGGTTTCCATTGTTTGATGGAAAAACTATTAGATTACTCGAAACATCGGGTTTTAGCACAAATCCTTTTCCCAATCTGGAGTCATCTATCAAAAATTCCCAGTTTATCTCTCCACTCTCCACGGAGAGGCACACCAGTTTATTCCCTGACATCGCATACACATCACTACCAAACACAAAAGGAGCAAACGTTACTCCAATCTCTTTCGAGAAAGCTTTCTCTGATCTTGCCCACTCTACCTGTCCACTGCTCTTATTGATCTTATAAATCTTTTCTCCAAGCAGTGTCGTAACATAAACAGATTCATCCTCGACCACGAAGTCGTGTATCCCATGTTCTGGAATTTGTACCACCCAAGCTTGTTCGTAGCTGGTTGCAAGGTCACCTTGTCTCGTTTCTCCACAAGAAATCAGTAACACCACAGCAATCAGCAAGGCCGATATTTGTTTCACAGTTATTAAATCTATGCTTTAATGTCTTTTTTGTAAAGTGATGTTGATATTAGTTTTTTAGCCCCTAGAATACCCGCGAAATGAGAAAAGTAGAATTTATTGATTTGTCACTTCGCGATGGTCAGCAGAGCCTTTTTGCCACTAGGATGACCACACCACAAGCCCTTGAGGTTCTCCCAGATATCCTTGACGCAAATTTCCCAGAGCTTGAGCTTTGGGGCGGCGCTACACTCGACGCCCCCCTGAGGTTTCTCGATGAGAATCCCTGGGACAGACTCGACGCATACTCCAAGCTCTGCAAACATCGTTCAAAGATTCGAATACTCACAAGGGGTCAGAATCTTTTTGCATACTCCCCGTACCCCGACAACCTTGTTATAGCATTTACTAGGGCTGCTATTGGCTCCGGTGTCAACGTGCTTCGCATGTTTGATGCCCTCAATGACAGAAGGAATCTTATGATCCCTCTTCTTGCCGCCAAAGCCTACGGTGCAAACTCTGAGTGCTGCATTTGTTACACCACATCTCCTATCCATACTCCTGACCTTTTCTCGGAGCTTGCCATTGACCTTGAGAACATGGGTGCTGACATCATCGCCATCAAGGATATGGCTGGTATCATGCATCCAAGAGATGCTTCAAATCTTATCAGGTCTATCAAATCCAAGACATCCCTTCCTCTTACCATCCATTCGCACAGCACCTGTGGTTATGCCGAAACAAATATCATCGTCTCACTCCTAGAGGGAGCCGACAGATTTGATACCGCCATTGGCCCTTTTGCTGGTGGCACCTCACACCCGCCGATTGAGATTGCCGCAACTATTGCCGATATGCTTGGCGTTGAGCACTCAATCGATTTGAAAGCTGTCTCAAAGGCTGCGGTCAAACTGATGAAAATCAGAAAAGAACTCTCATCATACGACAAAAATTTCGACTCTCTTCCAGAACTCATTGAGTACCCACTCCCGCCGTCAAAGAAGGAGTTTATCGAGAAGGCGATAACCGCCGTCAAATCTGACGATTTCGAAAGAGCAATTGAGCTGATGCGCTCTCTCATGCAGTCATACGGTTACTCAGAGCCGGATATCGCCCAACTTGGTTCCCAGGTTCCAGGGGGTATGCTCTCCAACCTCAGGAATCAACTCAAGACCATCGGAAGACTTGAGTCACTGCCTGCCATATTGGAAGAGGTTGAGCGGGTAAGATCCGATGCCGGATTCCCTCCTCTTGTCACGCCATCATCACAAATCATCGGCGCGCAAGCTGCCTTCAATGTCGAGACTGGCTCGCGCTACAAGGTCGCGTCAAAGGAATTCAAAGAGCTCATCCAGGGCAAGTACGGCAAACCAGGCCCAATCGATGAGGGCTTCATTCGAGATGTCACGAAGAGCAGCACCAGATACACCCAGCGTTCTGGCCACTACGTCGATGCATCACCGCTCACTGTTGAGGATGGACTCAACCCACCAGACTTTATCCACGACCACAGAAGCCTCCTTCTGTATTTGATGCTCCCCGGCCCATCAAAGGAATTCTTCAGCAAGGGTGAAGGTACAAAAGAGATCCACTAGAGGCTTTGTCTTCTCTAAACTTATTTCTATCTTGATCGCCGATATTGGGGATTTGTCTACTGATGTTTTTTTACTGATTCATCGTGTCGGTATCACACAGCTTAGCTAACCGCTGTGGTTTCTTGTATGTTGGTTAACCATTTTTGTACATCCCTTAACTACTTATAATAGGCTACCGACTCCCGTGCTTGAATGATAACTCCGTCAGAGAATGCAACATCGATTATGTTTTTATCAATCCCTGAATAGGATGTTGTGAATTCATTCTTCATTATGTCATAAACGAGCATGTAGGGATTTCCGTCAAGAATCAGAAAAACCTTCTCTCCCGCTGCAAGTAAAAATTTTGGTGTGTTGTATTTTTCGGGGATTGATTTCTTTATTACTTTGTGACCAATTCTTGAGTCCAGTATCAGAAGGTCACGGTCAAATATTGTGTATATATAACGGTCATTAATAGCTGGTGATGTCTCGATTTGAATTGATGTCGGATTGTTGCTTTTGAATATCTGAGACCATTTGAGTTTCCCTGTTCGGAGCTCTCTGGTGCTGAAAAGTCCAAACTCTGTGATGTAAACGTAGTCACCTTGAATCTGAGGCGGGGCTTTTGTCAAGCCGTCAGAAATGTAAGACCAGAGCTTCTCACCACTTGCTATGTCAAATCCCATGTAAATCGATTTGCCCACTCCCATACCAGAACCACTGACTATCAGATTCTTCCCATCTGTTGTCACGTACTCATATTTAAAGTTCGCATCAAGCCGTGTTCTCCAGATCGGCATCCCCGTCTTTTTATCAATAAACTCAAGAGCCTGTGTGTCGTCTATCGCAATCACTATTGATCCAAAAACATCGTAACACAGTATGCTGTTTTTTCTCTGATACGTATCCCAGAACAAGACCATGCTGTTGCTCTCGAAGCACCTGAGGATTCCGTTGTAAAGCAGGTAGACTTGATCTCCAGTGCACTCAATGTCGTACTTCAGATAGTTTCCAACTCTTATGACCTGCTGCGCAAAAACTCTTCCCGTTCTTTTTCGAAGCTTCAGAAGCTCTTTTTGTTTTTCCCCGTCGACCACCACAAATATAAAGTCTTTGTTTGAGGCGATATTGCTCCATGTGCTTCCCGACACAAGCTGCACGTCCCATTTTGGTGTAGGGGTATCGCTGTAGGTTGTGTAGGTGTTAAATAGTCGTCCTTCTCCCCCAAATCTGCCCCAGATACTGGTTTCTTCGTCTATTTGTCCATATTGGCAGGACGAGAACATCACGATTGCGCATAAAATCAAAAACAGACTTATATAACGCGCCACCGTTTCATTCATGAGGTGATATGATATCACTTTGTGATTTTCTAAGAATTAAGTTATTGCTTTTTCTCACCAAAAATATTATGTGGATAACTTATATTAGAAAAAATACTCATCATGAAATGCTTTATTGATGAGGATTATCTTTAAACAAAATGTTAACTTCCACTATGTCAGCCTCAATGGAGTCTTAGAATTTGTGAGTGGTATTATCCACATGTGGAAAACTAATGTGGAAAACTAATGTCTTGGGATATCGTTTTCTCCCATGGAATCACCATCAATCCAGACATTCATGAGTGATACAACGCCATCTTCAACGTGTAAAACTACTTTCAATCCATATATCTTGCCAATCATAACGACCATGTCTTTGCCTGCAATGTTCCTATTCATCATGCCTGATTGCACCCAGCCGTCTGCCCAAGAGTGACCTGTAAGAAGCGTCTTCCACTCTATAACCGTGTTTTTTGTCATATCGTAGAGATAAAACTTCTTTCCGATTGTCTCAATCGCCAAGGTATTTGATCCGATGTCGTACACCTTGGTCGGACTCGATATCCCGTTAATTGCAACAGACTGCATTGACGGCAGCGACATGGCAAACAGCTCGTTGCCATCTTGAACAATTGCAATTCCATTATCAGAAAAAATTACATCATTTGCGGTTGTTTCGCCAATGGTCTCCCCACTATTGTTGTTAAAGAATGTTACCTTGGTGCCTATCTTTGTTGCGATGTAGTCTTCATTTTTTGAGATGATTACCTTCTCAAAACTTTTCCCTATCAGATAGGCGTTTTCTGGATTGTCTCTGTTTACCAACATTCCATCATTTGTTATGAAGTACTTTGGGTTGTTGGTGATATCTCCAGTATCAATCGTATCTTCAGCAAAAAGAGAAATCCAATCTATCCGCTCGATGCTCTGACCGAAAACATCTCTCTGCGAGACCTCAGGGAATGTGAGTGTTATCTCGTTGCTCTCGCTTTTAGCAACTCTATCATAGTCAACAACTTCAATTGCTGCTGATATCCCATCACGCTTACCCACAAATATCGCCTTCTCAGGAGTTTCATCACCTAGTGTGAGATATGTAAGAATCATATCTGAATCAACAGATATGGGAGTGGTGGATGGAAGTTGCAGTTGTTTCTTTGTTGAAGAAATCTTACTGTCGACAAACGAGTACAGGAACACATCAGCACCGGGGACACTGACCTCTCCTACTGCACCATCGACAAACAGTCCCTGCTTGTCCAATGAATACATCAAGTTTACAAGATCGTCTTGTACATCAATCGTTCTTTCGACAATATCAAACCCGTCTTTTGCAAGTCTTATCTGGTGTGTGCCAAATGTCAGTCTGGTTGACAGAGGGGTTTTCCCTATGTGTCTGTTGTCGACAAACAACTCCGCATCTGATGGGTCTGAATCGATTTGCACAACATACTGTGTCTGTTCAAGCTTAATGAACAGCTCTTTCTTCTCATCAAAATCATGGACTATTTCGAGTGTTGTGTATCCGGTCTTCTCTGCTTTTACTTTGGCTACTCCACTAATCTCCGAGTTGAGCTTGACTGGCGTTTCACCGACATATTTGCCATCGATATAGATTTTTACACCATTTGGATTTGAAGTTATTGGTATTTCCTCATTGGATTTCTCAAAAACCATTGAGAATGACGAGGAGGACTTTGTGATTGTTATTTTGTCCTCGATGGCAAAATAACCCTCATGCTCAAGCCTCAAGTTATAGCTGTTTCCATCAATGAGGTCGATTTCAAAAGGGGTATTACCGATGTATTCGTCGTCGAGAATTATCTTCGCATTTTTCGGGATGGTACTGAAATGCACCGTCACAACAGAGTCGTCTGTACCGCTGAAAAAGTTGAAAACCAGGTAGAATCCTATTGCCGCAACCACAGCAATAATCACCCATATGTACCATCTAGGGCTATTCCCACCATCATTTTGCTCTATTGGACTTTGATCGTTTTCAATAAGAAGTGTCGGTCTGTAGTTTTTCATTATTTTGCGCTAATCGATGCGATCATGTCGCATATTCTTATTAAGTCCTCTGGGTTATAGTACTCGATTGTAATGGATTTGTGACCAACTTTGACTTTTGTGCCAAGAGTATCTCTCAAAATACCTTCGGCTTGTACTTGCGTTGTTGTTCTTTGAATGGGTTTTGTTTTTCTCTTCTCTTCGGTTGGGATGGTCTTGACCAATTTTTCTGTTTGTCTAACCGAGAGTTTTTCGGTAATTATCTGCTCAAGTCCAGAGAGTATCATGTCCTCGTTCTTAAGGGCAAGAAGCGCTCTACCATGACCCTCTGATATCTCACCGGCAAGTATCGCCTCCTGCACGATATCAGGAAGCTCAAGCAGTCTTAACAGGTTTGTGACATATGGACGAGATTTCTTTACACCCTCTGCTATTGACTCCTGTGTGTATCCAAACTCCTCACGGAGCCTCTTCATAGCCCTGGCGATATCAATTGGGTTTAGGTCTTCGCGTTGGATATTTTCAACAAGAGCAAACTCCGCAGCATCATTGTCTGAAATCTCGCGTATCACGACCGGAATTTTTTCAAACCCGGCGATTCTCGCAGCTCTTATTCTTCTTTCACCAGCAATAAGCTCGTACGTATCCCCAACCTTGCGAACGACTATAGGTTGTATGACTCCTGAGCGTTTCAATGACTGCGCAAGCTCGGTAAGAGACGAGTCATCAAGCTTTGTTCGTGGTTGATAGGGCGAGTAGGAGATAATATCAATTGGCAATTCAGTTACAGACTTGCTCTCCTTGTCCTCGGTGGGCAACAACGCCCCCAAACCCTTACCTAGTCCGAACTTATTAGCCATTTGACTTCCTCCTTAGTCTGTGCGCTTTGCTATTTTCTACGACGCTCTCTTTATTATCTCATGCGCTAAGCTCTCATACGCTTGGGCACCCTTCGATGTTGGGTCATAGACAGAGATTGGTTTACCATACGATGGGGCTTCAGACACCCTAACATTTCTTGGTATGACACTTTCAAAAAGTTCGGTACCAAAAAACTTTTTTACCTCTGCTGCAACCGACTTTGAGAGCGTGGTTCTCTCATCGAACATGGTAAGGAGAACACCAAAGATTGTGAGTGATGTGTTCATTGTTCCTTTTATCAGTTTGTATGTTGAAATGAGTTGAGACAGTCCCTCAAGAGCATAGTACTCGGTTTGAATCGGGATAAGTATCGCGTCTGAGGCAACAAGAGCATTGACTGTGAGGAGACCAAGTGAAGGTGGGCAATCGATTAAAACGAAATCGTTCTCCTGTCTGACCTGCGAGAGTCCCTCTGCAAGGCGTCTTTCGCGGCTCTTCATCTCAACAAGTTCGACCTCAGCACCAGCAAGATCTATGTTGGAAGGGATGACCTTGAGGTTCGTATAGCTCGTGTTCATGATGATTTGTGAGGCATTTTCTTTGCCGATAAGAAGCTCGTACGTTGATTGTTTCACATCACCTCGGTCAATGCCAATGCCAGTTGTTGCGTTGCCCTGTGGGTCAATATCACAGATGACGCATTTCTTTCCGAGTTGCGAAAGCGAATATCCAAGATTGACTGCTGTTGTCGTCTTACCGACTCCACCTTTTTGGTTGCTAAGAGCCAATACTATTCCCATGTTCTCTGTCCTTGTGAATAAAGTTGGTGGAGGTGACGGGAATCGAACCCGTGTCCAACCTGAGTCATCAACCGTAGGAGTTACAAGCTTCCCCGCTAATTTTGCTCTGTGGCTTCAAGCGGGAGTTAACCACAGAGTTTAGCCCGATTTATACGAAAACCGCACGTACGGACAAGAACTTACGGCCTTCGGGTTCGTGTGCGTCGGCTTCCGGCTACCCAAACCAGTCTCACCGGTTGCCGTTGGCTGATTAAGCAGCCAAAGCGTAATTATTGTTGGCAGTTATTGCCGTGGTGTCTTGTTAACGAGGCTGGCACCATCCTCGGCTTGCCTTGCCGGCTAAATTGTCAAGTGTCGAGGCCAAATCACCCCCAATGAAAAGAGAGTATACACATTCATTTTCTATATTCAACATGATTTTGATTGTGAAACATCGTGAAACATTTTATTAAGAATGTTTATTTATCCACGTTTTCTGCACATTCTTATTAACATATATTGGTTTCGTGAAACATCGTGAAACATTACGTATTTTCAAATCTTTTGCCTAGGTTCAAATTAAAGTATCGTGTTTTATCCACATGTATTAACAGTCGTGAAACACTGTGAAACATATAATCAATTCATTTTGTCATCAAGTTTTTATAAACATTCAAAACCGAATATTTCCCTGTGAAACATCGTGAAACATTTCATTGACTGTGTTTGAGAGTAAAATACCCTTTCGATAGCAAACAGGAGGAGAGCACAATGAGCGATGACTATCATCATACAATCACAGGAAGTGACATAACTATTGATCAACTGTCGAAGTTAGGCTTGCCAAATGGTAGAGTTTCACTTGATAGCGAAGCTGCAACTCGAATAACTAACTACAGAGTAGGTCTCGAAAAGATTCTCAATAGCGACAAAGCTGTTTATGGCATTAACACTGGTTTTGGCAGTCTTGCCAATGTAAAAATCGACAGAGACAAGATTTCAGAGCTTCAGAAAAATCTCATCGCATCTCACACCGCTGGCACAGGTGAATATCTTCCACCAGAGATAATAAAATCTGCTATGGTGCTGAGGGTTAATACATTTGCTCGAGGAAACTCCGGCATTCGCCTTAGGGTTGTCGAGTTACTAATTGATATGATAAACCACAATATTATCCCTAGGGTCCCAATGTACGGTTCGGTCGGCGCATCCGGAGACCTTGCGCTTCTCTCTGCAATCGCTCTTTGCATGGTATCTCCTGTTGATGGAGTACAACAAGAGGTTGAGTATTTTACAGATAATGGCTGGGCAACAAAAGGGCATATTGATGCCCTAAAATCAATTAACATCGAGCCAATAGAGCTTCAGGCGAAAGAGGGACTCGCCCTCAATAACGGTTGCCAGGTGTCAACCTCTATTGCATCCTTTGCACTCTCAAACGCCATGAAAGCGTTCAACGCCATCATGCACGCCTTCGCGCTCTCATCCCAGGCTCTCCTCGCAAACTCTTCGCCATTCGATGAGAGAGTCCATATGGCAAGACCCCACAGCGGACAAACCATCGTTGCAAACTCCATAAGGGCACTTTTATCAGACTCAAAACTCATCGATTCTGATGCGGATAAGGTACAAGACGCCTATTCGATCAGGTGCTTTCCTCAGGTCGCAGGTTCAGTATACGATGGTCTCAGATACGCAAAAAATGTTTTTGAGACCGAGATGAACTCATCGACAGATAATCCGCTTCTTTTTGAGTCAGGAGATGATTACGAACCAATCTCAGGTGGAAACTTCCATGGTGCGCCTGTTGCGCATGCCTCTGATTTTGCGACCCTTCTATGTGCTGATTTGGCATCTATTGCTGAGAGGCTCATATTCAGGCTCATAACTGGTGATATGTCAAAACTCCCATCATTTTTGACCTTTGACCCAGGCCTCTCATCAGGCTTTATGATTACTCAATATACGGCTGCCAATCTCGTTTCGATGTGCAAATCTCTCTCTTATCCAGCTTCAGTTGACAGTATCCCAACGTGTGAAAATCAGGAAGACCATGTTTCTATGTCGTCAGTTGCGGCATGGAAACTATTGCGCGTTTCCAACGCTCTCTTGTCAGTTGCTGCTATTGAACTGCTGGTGGCCTGCCAAGCAGTCCAGATGAGGCTCCAATCTCTTGGCAGTGATAACTCGATTCTCTCGCAGTCTTCTCAACAAACCCTTAGTACAGTTCGAGAGTTTGTCCCCTTCATCAAATCAGATTGTCCTATGAGTGGCCACATCAGAACAGCTGAAGATTTAATAAAATCAAACAGGCTAGATTCTTGCATTGATTTTAAATGAAAGTGAGAGTTTATCTACCATATCCACACTGTGGAAAACAGTGTGGATATGTCTTGTTTGAGAAATGTCATATGTTTCAATCAGTTATCAATTTGTCAACATTTACCAGAAACCTTGATTCACGTAAGGGTTAGAGACTTGTTCAGTTATTCACATTCATGTTGGTGTTCATATTTTGTATTTTTACTATACAGCAACCGCACAAAAGTCGCATATGCCGAACAGGAATATTTTTATAACGACATATTGCATGCAGTAGGTTTTGTCATTTAAGTATCTCTTTAATTTTATCTATCAATCGGTCGCGTCCAACTTCTTCCTGTTCTCTATCTCTCATATCCTTTAACTGGACTGTTTGTTTTGCTCTCTCATCATCGCCAACTGTTAGAATGATTGGAATTCCTTTTTTATCGGCATATTTGAACTGCTTAATAATTTTTGTTGCTTCAAATGCTGTCTGTGTGTTTATGTTGTTCTCTCTCAGCATGCAAGCCAGTTCTCTTGCGTATTCAGCTGAATCTCCGCCAAAATGGGCGATGAATACATCGGTCACTGTTCTAGGTCTCTTCGTGAGTCCTATTTCATCCATGGCAGCAAGTATCCTGTCAAATCCGAGTGATGCCCCAACAGCTGGGATCTGTTTTCCTGAGAATATTCCAACCAGGTTGTCATACCTCCCACCACCTGCAACCGATCCGATCTTTGGTTCATCCAGTTTAGCTTCGAACACAGGACCGGTGTAGTACGATTGCCCCCTTGCAAGCGATGGGTCAAAAATGACTTTCGCCCCATAGCTCCCTGATATTGAAATAATTGTTTTTACAAGTTCGATTGCCTTCAATCCGCTCTCTGTTTTTATTGTCGTTTCTAGCCTTTTAAATTTTTCCTCATCAGTCCCCTCGGCCCCAATTGCCTCAACCACTTCCTTTGCGGTATCTCCACATATCGGCATAAGTTCTTTCTCTACTCCTTCTTTGCCGATTTTGTCTAGTTTATCTATTGATATGATTGCGTTTTTGTGCATTTGTTTAGGTACATTGTAGGTGTCGAGAAGTCCTATCAGCACATCTCTTGCGTTCACGTGCACCCTGTACTTTTCGAAACCAAGTCTCGATAGTGAATCAGATAAAATTGTTACTATCTCAGCATCCGCCTCGGGGGAGTCTGTTCCAAATATATCCACATCGCACTGGTAGAATTCTCTGTATCTTCCCTTTTGCGGGCGTTCCGCCCTGTAGACTCTCTGTATCTGGTATCTCTTGAAAGGCTGTGGTATCTCGTTGTTGTTTGCGATGAGTCTTGATATAGGTACCGTCAAATCATATATGAGTCCAATGTGTCTGTCACCATGATCATGGAAATCATACATCAATTTCTCACAGTCTCCGCCTTCTTTTCCTGTCAGAGTTTCGTAATATTCAAGAGAGGGGGTTTCCACTGGGTCGTACCCATATAATTCAAAAACCTCTCGTATTTTCTCTATAAGCCTTTGCCTTTCGATCATATCAACCGGCAGCGAGTCTCTAAATCCTGACAGTACCTTTGGTTTTTCCATCACATCCTCCATATCGCTAAAGCATCTCTCATACCAAAAAATTGCCTTTTTCTTACTTTCTCAATTCTTTCCACACATTCTATACATGTTATAAAGACTTATCAAACTCAACCAACTCTTTTTTGATCAAGCCTTTCTCACATTTATAAACATATTAGAATCACATACATATATAATACATATTTATATACCTATATATATTATGCGGTGTGGATATGTTCAAACTGGCAAGTAACTCTTTTCTATCCTATAAATATTCTTCAACTCAGTTGTCAATATTTTCTGAAGAACTTTTTTTGAGTAGTAGTACCACAAATTAAAAACCTCTTGGACTGTTGATTGATCAACAAGCATGAGAGGGACTTACACAAGAAGATCATTATGACTCGAGTACACTCAATATCTCATTGATTGCAGCATCAAGTGTTTGGTCACTTCTTCTTTGATTTTCAATCTTATCATGAGCATACATAACCGTTGTGTGGTCACGTTTTCCAAACTTGTCCCCGATTGATTTAAGCGATTCTGTTGTGTACTGTCTAGCAAGATACATCGCAATCTGCCTCGGAATTGCGATATCGTTGGTTCTTCTTCTTGCAACGATATCATCCCTTGAGATTTTAAAAAACCTGCAAACTTCGTCGATTATCTTGTCAACTGAGATACTTTTTGTGGTTTTTGGGATTATGTCTCTAAGCACCTCGCGCGCGCTCTCGAGGGTGAGTTCCTTGTTCTGGAGCGAGGCAACGGCCACAAGTCTTATGAGGGAGCCCTCAAGCTCCCTGATGTTTGAAAACCCGTGTCCTGCAACATAGTTAATTATTTCCTGTGGGATGTAAACATGCTCGATATTGGATTTCTTCTGGAGGATGGCGATCCTGGTTTCAAGATCAGGGGGCTGGATATCGGCGAGAAGACCCATCTCAAACCTCGATCTGAGCCTGTCCGCAATGCCGCTGAGTTCCTTTGGGGGTCTGTCAGACGTAACCACAATCTGCCTGTTGAGGTCATATAGGGCATTAAAAGTGTGAAAGAACTCCTCTTGGGTTCTTTCCTTGCCGGTGAGGAACTGGATATCGTCGATGAGCAACACCTTGACTGTCCTGTAGTAATCGTGGAACTCCGACACCCTGTTGTTCTTTATGGCATCAATGACTTCCATAGTGAACTTCTCTGTGGTGGTATAAACAAGGTCGGTTGCAGGTGATGTTGCCAGAATCTCGTGACCGATTGCCTGAAGAAGGTGAGTTTTTCCGAGTCCAACCCCGCCATATATAAAGAGCGGGTTGTACGCCATGCCAGGATTTTTAGCGGCAGCAAGGCAGGCTGCATGGGCGAATTTGTTTGAGTTGCCGACTACAAATGATGAGAAGGTGTACTTTGGATTTAAAAAACTCCCACTGTGGTTGTTGATGTCAGGCTCGAAAGACTGCGTAGTAACAGGCTCAGGACGGGACACGACAAAGACGATGTCCATCTCTTTGTTGGTAAGTTCCCTGATGATTTCAGTTATTCTACTGTAGTACTTGGACTGGAGCCAATCCTTGGCGAACTCCGAGACCACAGAAACGACAATCCTATCGTCAGATTCTGAAACAGGCTGTGAGGTGGAGAACCACATCTCATACGTCGGTCTCGTGACCTCCTTCGACAATGTTGACAACACTCTATTCCATGTATCCATAAGGCTGATAGTTTATTATCTGAATCTTGCCACGTCAATTCCCGAATATTTGTATACACAAAAGTATACTATATATTTATTTCGTACCTTTTTTTCACTTTATGTGTATCAGTAACCCATTTTAATCGTGATAGTGTGGTTTGTATTGATTGAATTTTGTGGTATCGTTGTGGAGTAGCACCTGCGAAACCCCCAAATTCACGTGGCATGCTTATTGCACATATGCAGTGTGGTGAGCATCAAACCGTCACCGAAGGTGAGGGATTTCGTTGCCACGCTACGCCAAAGTGATTTTACCATCACAAGGGTTTGTGTTAGAGAAGTGCATTTTCGATGAGCCACGCCGCGGGTGTCCTGCGGGTGGTGTTTTTTACGTTTTGTGTGCATCTTTGCAACTCAATCGACAGGACGATGCGCCAGGCGCGCCGCCGGTGTTGGATGTGTCTAGCCGTCGTGCCAGCTCTTGGGTTTGCAAATGTGAAAGGAGATTGGTAATGAAGAAGACAATCAGCATTCTCTCAGCAATTCTCATGCTGATGACGCTCATTACTCCGATTGCCGCAAGTGATTCCGTTGAAGCGTCTACAGAAAACGCCAATGCGGTTTTTGTGGCTGTAAGATGGGCTCCAAATGCCAGCATTTGGAGTGGTGATGAGCTTGTCGGTTCGGACGAAAGAACCTTCTCATATGATTCGTCTATCGTGTCATGGGGAAGAAACGAGTTCAGGATGCCAGGAGACCTGCTCTATTGGACAGAATTCTATCTCGATGTTGTGCCGAATTCTGGTGAATCCCAAGAGGGCAATCATTGGTTTGCAGCTCTTGATTCAAACGGCAAACTTTGGTTCGACCCAGATGGACACTTCCACGACAGCAGGTACTACAGATACGCCGATCCGATGGAGACTGTATACCAGTTGGATAGAGCCCGTACTGACGACAACTGCAAAGAGAACCCATTTGCCCGTGTCGATCCGATAACTTCAAACAACACTCAGGGACCATACGACTTCCCACTTTACAACATTTCAGAGGGAGTCGATACGGATTCATACGCCAATGAGAACCCGATTTATTTCATGGATCCGAAGACTGGAAGAACATTCAGACTCGGATACACCGACATCATTGGACATAACCCGAACACACTAGTTCCAGACAACTCAGGTTCAGAAATTCCAGAATCATGGGACAATGGTCTTCCACTTGAGCCGTTCCTCGATGGTTGGAACGGTGCAGGACTTACTCTTCAGGAACCCCCGTGGGACTATGATGGAACGGGCCCAGCAGTCAACAACTACGATGTTGCCAACTATTTCCTGGTTGACAATGGAGACTGGGGTTTTGGTGAAGAGTGGCACAGTGCAGTTGGTGGAGTTGGTGGAAGAGCTGCAACAGCCATCGGACCAGGACAGCCAAACATGGTTCAGTTCGTCTTCGGCGACGCCATCTACAGAAGAGGAGTCAACGGTGTCAACAACCTCGTTGCGGGTTACGACCCCAACGCTGGTCAGGGCAGATGGCCTCACTTCTTTGGCGATACAAGACTCAATCCTGTCATTGCCCCATCGTCCGCAGGTAGATGGACAAGATACGCCGCAGGCTCAGCCGTTGTCGACATGGGCGTCCCTGGCACAAGAGAGGCCGGAGACGACTTCGACGTAGGAACTTCAGTTTACAGGTTCCCACTCCACAGAGACCACTTCGATGGCAACCCGGCGAATAATGACTTCAGGTACGAGGCATGGCCAGGCGCTGGCATTGGTGATACTGCCCACGTCCGCGCTCCATGGGGTATTGACGGTCTCTTCGATTACTCAATCCAGGCAACACCAAATGGAACGGTCACACTCGCAGAAGGAATCTACATGGCATATGCGGGTTCCAGTGCTTCACCGAATGTAAGCTCGAATTTTGTGAGACTCACAAACTGGACATCGGGTCTCATGTTCTCGCAGGAGAATGTGCCGAGATTCGTCCAGTCGGGTGACGTTCTTATTCTTGCCGAAGTACTCAAGGGTGGATGCGCATCGCCTCTCTACAACATCTCGATCGAGACAGACCTCTTTGAGGGTCAGATTCCATCGGTTACAACCGCCGCAATCAGATCGCCCAACGACGAGGTAACATACCGCTCTCAGACAATCCAGAAGTCAACAGTTCTCGGACCAAAAGGCGATCTGTTCGCTGTTCCAGCCTGCACATTCCAGAATGTGAAACTCGACTATCGTGAGTATCTTGGAATCGAGATCTGGGCGGACAACGGCAGCAGCAACATGATGTACCGTCTCGGTAACTCAGTCTATAACGTCGTGCCGCACAACAGCAGCGATGACTACCATGAGGGTGAAGTTTCAGAGATATTCATTGGTGCTGACGACAGCACTCATGACAATGACATCGGTCTTGGTGAAGATTCACTTACACTCACTCGTTCCACCAACCAGATAGTGCTCCCACTCTCAGACTTCTATCAGCAGACAGCATCAATAAGCCTCGTTGGTCACCCATTCCAGAACATCCTTGATGATGGTAGTGGCGTCTTTGACGTCAACCCCAACGGCTTTGGTGCACCAGTCCGTTTCCTCGATCTCAATTCAGCCCGTGGTGGATATGGCATCATCAACGTCTATGGCTGCGGTGAAGCGCTCTATCGCGACATGGACTATCTCCTCCCAGCAACAGCAGAGGGCGTTGGTGCATTCGAGATATCGATGGGTGATATCAGACTCACAGATGTCAACATAACAAGGCTTGATCCTCTCACAGGAACAAGCACGGTTATTAAGTATCACAAAGACTCAGTGGTTGCCCCAGGTGACGCCGATGTAAATATCTATGCCGGCCTTGGTATGTTTGACATGTACAACAACATTCCTTGCGGTAACGATCTCTCGGCTTTCTACAACCCGTATTATGACGAGACAGTCTTTGCCCATATGACAACAAATGGATTCATCGGTGACTGGGGCCCAGAGTATCTCTGGCTCGATTGGCGTCACCTTGATCCATATGACATCAATAACACAATCCCAATGAACTATAAGTACGACACTGGCGAATTCATCTACAGTGTCGACGAGACATACGTTGCCCAAAATCTTAATATTACCAACCTTCAGGGTGACGACTCCATCGCAAACTGGGCGAACCCATATGGTACTGTCAACGCGGGTTGGACAAGACTTTCAGACGTTGAGTACCTTGGCGAGTACTATCCATGTGGCTCAATCACGTCAGTGACTGACCAGTGGTACAGAACATACCCAGTCGGCGGTATCACAATGGGAAGAAACGGTGACAAGCGCTTCATGGATATGGAAGTCATTCCAGGCGACCCAGGTGCCATTGTCGACCTTTCCTCAGAGCTCAAAGTTGAGCAGACCACAGAAGTCAGAGTCTCCTTCAGCGAAGGTAATCAGCTCATGGAAGGCTACTGGGACGGTCCAACTTGGATTCCAGCAGAGGTAGGTTACGTTCTTCTCCAGGGGAATGGTATGTTCTACGATGAGGCAGGTCAGGCTCATTATCTGAACAACGTTCTCTATGAACTTACACCAGATAGACCAGAGGCAAGATTCCACTTCACACCGTATCGCGGAAACTGCCTTGAAATAGGCGACCCAGGCGACCTTCTTGAGATCCACATCTTCCGTGAGAAGGGTGGACAGAGACCAGCTCCACCAGACGGAGTCTACGGCGACTTCTTCTGGGAGTATCATGGTAATTCGGACTGGACATCGGCAAGATACACACTCGGTCAGACGTACGTAAACAGAATCCCGATCCTTGAGATTCCAGACGAAGAGAAGATCCCATATCCACCAATGCCATCAGAGCTTCGTGACTCATATGACTGCTACGCCAAGTATCAGTATCAGATTGAGCCAGAGGATCTTATCGTCGAATCAAGCAGACTTTGTATCACAACACTTGACCAGAGATTCCCGAACCTCGTTCTCAAACTCTATGACGCTGACAACGAGAATGACGTCAATGATCCAGCAAACATCCCATTCTCAATCCCGTTTGACTATGACGCAAGAAATCCAGAGAATTTCCACGCCAACATCGTCAATTACAACTGCCATGGTGGCGGAATTGACTTTATGGCGGTTGCACACAGCGGCAATCCACAGGATCTCCACAAGTTCATCATCCAGTTCAACAGTGACGGCACCTACTACTACTGGTACTGGTATGAGCCACCAAACCCATCGGGTGATCCAACAAGCCCACAGATTCCAAACGCTCTTGACGAGAATGACTACATTATTGGTCAGGAGTGGACACAGGGATTCCCAATTCCACCAAGTGAGAACGTAAAAAGAACACCAGTTATCGTTGAGGACAAGGCGACACTTGAGGACAACGATTGCTCACAGGCAAAGGGTCTTTGCGATGCCTGCGAAGTCGATGGAATGAGACCACTTGGCGACGTCACTGGCGTCCCAGGTTACCCACTTCGCTCCGACTATTACGGTGTTTTCGATGGAACAACCGGATATATCACAAGCTACGGTATTCCAACCTATGTTTCTGGTTATGGTCAGCTCACCATGTCTGATGAGGGTGGAAGATGCTTGGCGCTTGCTAAGCCAATCGATGGTTCGACTCACCTCATGATTAGAATCTACTCCACAATGGCAGTCTTTGACTACAACTCCACAATTTCACACCCAGACATGACAGACGGCGCACCATACTTTGTCTATGACAAGATGTGGGGCGGCGGCCCAGAGCAGGGCATCGACTATTGTGGAACACTCGACATGAAGGTTTATCCACCAGACCCATACGTAAACTTTGCTGAGTTCCACGTGGTAGACCATGCGCTTCAGTTCTCCAATGTTCATTACACTGCCGGCTTTAACGCAGGCAGCTACGTTGGACCACTTAGCCCACTTGATGTTCCAACTCCACAGATTCAGGCTCCATATAATCCAATCCTTCGCTATGTACCAACCGAGTTCAGATGCTATCCAGGTGGTCAGACTCACACAGGTCGCGTCTCAGGTCAGGTTTGGGGCAACTCGGGCGGCCCGTTTGGTTGGAACGCATATCCTGCAATCTGGTCAAGACAGATAAATGAAGACCTCGCTTATGAGCAGTATGGTAAGCTTGGTACAGAATTCTTCCCACTTACCGACTACGGCTTCTACTTCATCGTCAAAGATGGCGACGGAAGACACCTCTCATTCGATCCAAACTGGGATCCAGACCGAAGAATGATCAGGATGGAAGTTACTGGTCCGTTTGCTGTTCCGAAGATTCTTGACAGAGACACTGGTTCAGTTGTCACGAAGTATGAGTACAACAGTATGACTCAGGTACCGATTCAGTATGATTGGTCAGGCAAAATCGTCATCGACGAGACAAACTGGCAGGACTACGAAAAGGTTTGGGTTGACCAGGACTTCAACGGTGGATTTGGCGCCGACCCATACACACAGTGGGGCGGAATACCAAATGAGAACGCCCAGTACAGGAAGAAAAACGGCTATGTCGATCTTCTTGACAACCTGAATTTCTCATCGGTCGGTTGGATGAACCCAATTGGCTCCGGCAGGCACGAGAATACCGATAACCTCATCGTTATCGACGAGATTATTCCGTGGCAGCCAGGCAAAATCCTCATCTATGTCACACTCTACGACGGAACATTCAAGATGTACCAGGATTGCTGTACAGCACCGCCAACAGATGGTGTTGATGTCCACGCGCTTGGTATTGAGTACACAATCTCAGAGAGCGACGAGGTCAGACACGTACCACTTGGTATTGATAATACACTAGAGGTAGTCATTACTGAGGACCAGCCATATTGGACCAACATCGCCAATGCATCCACATACTGCAATGACGCTCTTGTCTATGTCTGGCAGGATCGTGGTGTGCAGATGCTCAACCAGGATTACTTCCGTGGTGCAGGCGACGGCTGGGTAACAAACCCACCAGGATCATCGAGATTCTACTATGGTCGTGGCGACGGTAATGCAGCCCAGTACGACACAACATGGGATGATCAGCCAATCGATATCAATGGTGATAACAAGGTAACATTTGAAGACAGAGAGACAGAGATTGTCGGTGCATACGATATCGCGACCAACACATGGGTTGGCGGATATGTTGACGCCAGAACATTCCAGAGAAATAACGGTCTGTACGTCTTCGAGCTTACAGAAGAGAACATGTGCCAGGTTGTAGACTCAGGTCTTGACTTTGGTGGTGAAGAGGGGATTGGTGACGAACCAGACCACATCATCTCAGACAAGGAACTTCTCCCACTCTACATCACGGCTTATAAGTATGGCGATGACAATAACGATCGCGCCTTCTCCCCATTCTGGGATCCATCCCCACTCCAGGATACATATGATGAGGATAACCCAGAGTCCAACAGAATGCGCTATTCACACGAAGTCTATCTTGCTGGACAGGTTGCAGTTTCAGTCGAGCCAGAGGATGACCTGATCGTCAGTCTCGCGACTCCACAGAAACTTACAGCAGGTATTACACCAGAACTCATCTCACCAGATACCCCACTTACCATCGAGGTTAAAGACAGCAATGGTAGCCCAGTCGACCTTTCGTTTGGAATGGCCGACATCGATGGTGAGTTGACTGTCGAAGACAACGATATTTGGAACTATTTGTTCAAGGATCCACATCCAGACAACAAGTTCTACTACGGTTGGGATGCGTCCCTTCCACAGTACTACTTCGTCCGAACTGACCTCCACAACAAGGACGAGGAGATAGTTAATAACGAAGAGCTGTACTCTGTCAGAACAATTGATCCACTCGATTGCGAGACAAGCCTTGCAATCCCATTCAGACCAATTGAGATTGATTTCTCCAGAAAAGCAGATGGTAGATACGTCTTCAGAGGCTTCTGCGCAAACGACATTACCTCCTGGAAGGGTGAGCCTGGCTCAGCCGAAGAGGAAGAGTGGATGCTTCAGCACCAGTTCATCGTGTATGTCTACACACCAGACAGGAAGCATCGCGGTAGCTTGATTGTTCCAATTGAGTCACCAATGGTCACTTACGAAGTTCTCAACGTCGAGGACGAGACAGAGACATTCTACTCGACACCTGGCGATCCAGACTTCGTCATGACAGCAGCAGACAACAGAATCTACAAAGTCAAAGTCACAGTTATGGATGCTGAGGGTAGACTTGTTAAGGGCGTCACAAAAGGCGTTTCCGTCTGTGGCGGCGGTGTAAAGAATACAGCAAGATTCACACCATTTGTGACAAGACCAGCAAGCTTCGAGTTCGAGTTCGACCCATGTGAAGGCGCGCCGTGCGGTCAGAAGCTCTATCCACACATTGGATTTGACTTCGATGCATCGGGCAACAAAGATGGGTACATGAATGCCATCGACCCAGGCAACAACGAGTTCCATCAGTTCGGTGGGTTCAATATTACATCCGACATCGAGTATCAGATCTGCAGAAGTCGTGTAACATCCGGCTATGTGGAGTACAATACATCATGCTACTGGTACAGGGACAACAACACCTGGGAAACCGACTACACAAATCCAAATGACCCAACAATGAAGGGCTGGGCAATCAATATGCTCATTCCTCCAAACCTTCAGTTCATGACAACTGGTTCGACTGAACCACTTGTAAGAGGTTGGGGACTTGGCAACATCTACAACTACGACTGGTTTGGCGGAGCGCTGTTTGCAGATGTCGACGCAAACGGTCTCCTCGACTATCACGACGCTCTCGGTCTTGACGTTAACGCTCAGACAGAGTTCTACGTGTGGGCAGAGGACGTGTTTGACCTCGGTGGTCTTGTTGGAGACAACAAGTACGTAAACAACAAGAACGAGGCAGACGTAGCTGGTTATCCACCAAGAGACAGAACAGACCCACGCGAGCTTCACAGAAGAATCAGATACACAATAAGCAATGACCAGACGTTCTACCTTGACTGGGAAGCATGGCCAGACAGAACGGCTGCGGTTAGAGCTCCAAGAATCGTTGTACTTGACGCTTCGGACGTTGATCTAGCCGAGTACTCAAAAGAGTTCCTCAACACAGGAAACTATGACCTCGTCTACAACGTGCCAAACCACATGACATGTCTGGTTTATCCGGCTGATGAGCGCGATGTTCCAATGCACGAAGATGGTTACGTGATGCTCGTTGGCAACCAGCATGAAGAGGTTATCTACGGTAGAACAAAGAAGTCTGATTATGACGCCAATGCGACAACAACAACTATCCACTTCACACCAACAGGCACGGGCGAAGCAACAGTCAGAATGTACTACCTGTCGCAGAACAAGTGGCATACACCTGACTTCGACTGCTGCGACGACAAGCAGATCATGATGACCCACCCAGAGTTCTACAGTGTTCTTGCTCAGAAGCTTGATGTTGGCAAGGGACTCCTTGTCGAAGTCAAGACACTTGAGCCACTTACACCAAAAGCCTCCTCAATCCTCTACATCACAGTTTCAGAAGTGGGAACACTCCACCCAGTCCCAGGTGCGAAGGTTACAGTAAGTGGCGCTGGAGTCGATGTTTCAAAGAACACAAATGGCAAGGGTGAGGTAGAGATTGAAGTCTCACCAGCAACAACAGGCTTCATCACAATCAAGGCAACAAACGAAGACTACAGAATGGGCGAGACAAAGATTCTCGTTGGTTCGGACAACACCCCACCATCACTCTTTGTCGATGTTGTTCCACCTGTCACAAACCAGAACGAAATCACAATCACTGGTACCGTGACCAAAGGCGCCCAGGTCACAATCAATGGTAAGGCCGCAACAACAAAGGCTGACGGGACATTCTCTGGTAAGGTTACGCTTCAGCCAGGCAAGAACCCGATCACAGTTGTGGCAAAAGATGGCTCTGGCAACACAGTCTCCAAGGTTGTCTATGTGACACTCGACCAAGAAGGCCCATCGGTTATGATCGATAAAGTTAGCGCGCTCTACAACGAGACAGAGTTTGATCTTAAAGGCAGAGTCGAGCCAGGTTGCACCGTTGTAATCAAATCCGGCGGTTCAATCGTAGCAGAGGCAGTTGTTATTCATGACAGATGGCAGGCAAATGGTCTCAAGCTTAAGCCGGCTCCAAGTAGGAATGAGTTCACAGTCGAAGCAACAGATGCTGCTGGCAATAAGACAATATCACAGCCAATCGAGGTTGAGAACGTTGAGAGATTGACAGTCGTGCTCAAAGCTGGAACTGCTGCTGCGACACTCAATGGCAAGGCAATCACACTCAAGGAAGCCGTCACTGGCACGACATTTATGGCGCCGGTTGACGTTTTTGAACACCTTAAGGCACAGAAACCTGTTGTGAATATGGCGACTGGCCAGGTTGAGATTCAGCTCAATGGCTCAAAGATCAACCTTACAATCGGTTCAACTGATGTTACAGTCGATGGTGCCGCTGCAAAGATAATCGCAGCTCCAGTAATGGGTACCGCGACAGTGAAGGTACCTGTGATGGATGTTGCGAAGAAACTTGGTTGTCAGACAACAACGGATGATAATGGAGCACTTCATATCACATTCGACAGACACTAAGTTTTAGAGCATTATAGTACGGAAGTTACAAGCCCCTGGGGACACAAGCGCCCCTGGGGCTTTTTTTGTTTGTTGCACTAGTTTTTTACCTCTCTGTCGGGATGGCTATCCTTTTGGGTTTGGTCTTTTAGTTTGATAAGGTTGATAAGACTCGATAAAATTATAAATGGAAGCTTATCGGGAGAGTTTTAATTAGGCAGTCGTGTGGTATTCTCACATAACAGAAAATATTGAGTAGGTGTGCAATTGGCACGCGTAAATTCTGCATCTGCAAGGCTATTTTTTGTTTAGGGCAAATGGATAGATCGTGGAGGTATAATACAGCAGCAGCATGAATGTTTTGAGTGGATGTATTTATATGGAATATTGTATGTGTCGTAGATGGGATAATTTATGAGGCCATACCTATGAAATAACAAACACCTATGCGAGTGTACCCTATGTCTGCAGTGGTGAGTTAAAATGTAAAATTATTTCGAAACTCTACAGAGAACTACCTCTTTGTTGGGCACCCCTTCGTGTAGTGTATGCATGGCTTGCAACCCAAGCACTCGACTATTGGGTCAAGATTTTTACTTTTGCCCAAAACCTTATCGGGCCACAAGGGATCAGAGAGAAGCGCTCTGCAAACAGCCACCAAGTCAGCCTGCCCATCCTCTAGAATTGATTTTGCATCCTCTTTTGTCTTGATGCCACCAACAGCTGCGACGGGGGCATTAACAACACTTTTTATCTTCTCCGCGATGTAGACAAACCCCTTGGTTTTGTCCGTTCTACTGCCTCCAAGTTTACTCGGAACGATGCCAACAGACACATCGAACAAGTCGATGCCAAGTTTGTCAAGCACTTTGGCAACATCTGCGCCCTCATCAAGAGCGAGTCCACCCTCAACCAAGTCACATCCGCCAAACCTGATGCTTAGAATCCCATCGGTGGGAATAATATTCCTAAGTCTTTTTGCTATCTCAACAACGAGCCTTGAACGGTTCTCTATGGAGCCGCCCCACATGTCAACCCGCTTGTTGCACTCGGGTGAGAGGAACTGGGAGAGCAAGTACCCGTGCGCGCAATGTATCTCAACTCCGTCAAATCCAGCTTCAAGCGCTCTCTTTGTGGCTAACTCGTAATCAGAAATAATGGAATAAATCTCGTCTTCGGTGAGTTCTCGAGGCACTCCCCTGTTCTCAAAGGTGACGCTTGAACACGATACGACGTCAGAGTCGCAGGTCATCCTGCCGGCGTGTACAAGTTGAATAATGGTTGGAATACCGTGGTTTTTTATCGCCTGTGCAAGTTTTGCAAGACCTGGGATAAACTTATCATCCCATATCGCAAGCTCTCCAGGGAGAATCCTGCCATTTGGCTGGATATAGGAAGCCTCGACAACAACAAGAGAAGCTCCGGATTTTGCATGGAGGATGTAATCCTGTATGAGCCCGTTAGTGACAAAACCGTCATCGTCTGCCTTACATCGAACGATTGGGGGGACGATTATCCTGTTTTTGAGTGTGATACCACCGACTTTGATGTTGTTGTCTAACATATGTTTATCCGTTTCCTTTCAAGCGCTCTCATAAAACTGAGTCCTGAGGACTTGGGGACGACAACCCCTTGAACATATATTAATCGGTGGGAAACGAAAAAAAACTACAGGATATAAAGCGCACCTTTGCCCTGCAGACGTCCTTCAAACTGGGGAAGCCAAAGATGCTTCCCCAGGATATTTTACAGAAACTAAGCATTATCCTCGTCAGCTTGCGAAACTACCTTATTAACGGCTTAGCGTGTTGGGCTGTTACGGTAAGGATTGTCAGGGGTTGTTGCCAAGATTTGACATGTCGAGGATGAGACCCGAGGAGTCACCCGACATGACAGAGGGAAGAACACCATTCCACTTTTCAATCCAACGGCTCTGGATGATGGCGGGAGTAAGGGATGCGTTTACAAGTTCCTGTTCGATTTTTTTGGCTTCGGCGTTAATTTTTGCGATTTGTTTACGCTCTTCAGCCTCTAACTTCTCAAGCTGTGCCTTACCAACCTTCTGCTCTGCAACCTGTTTTTCTTCGATTGCGTTTGTGTACTCATCTGAGAATTCGATATTAACAAGGTTTACCTCGTGGAATACAACACCGACGGTCGGAACATCAGCACCATCGGCTGTTATCGAACCTCTGTTCATTGCTTCGTTGAGCTTTTTTACAGTCTTATCTCTGATCTCTTGTCTATTGGTGTGAACTTTTATTGTGTCGTATTCGGGGATGATTGACTTGATTATCTGGTTTGCCATTGGTCTGACAATCTTGGCTTCAACATCCTCAAGTGTACCGATTGTTTTGTAGGTCTCTTCGATTGAATCCTTGTTTAGGCTGTATATGACTGCAAGGTCAATGTACACGTTTTGCTGTTGTTTACTGAATGTTTCAGCCTTGAATTCGTACTTTTGTTCCCTGATATTCATTGTCTCAACCTTATCGACAAATGGAATGAGGAGATGCAGCCCAGGTGCGAGTTGACCCTTTACTGCGCTGAACCTAAGCACAAGACCAATGTGACCTTCAGGGACTGTTACAAACCCATTCCACAACACAATAATCACAATCAGGGCGACGATGCCAATCACCCACAATCTGGCATTTCCCTTGTTCTGACTTACGAATCTTTGAGTATTCACGAACTTCTCCTCCTTGTTTTGTACCTCATTAGAAACAGACACCTGTATTTTGTTTCAGTTCACTGGTGGTAGTAACGTATGTGCTCTCAAGTTGAGTCCACGTCGATTATATCTCGAGTTCTTGATGCACAACAACTCACGGACTACTATCATACCATGAAATACCAAATCGAATCAAATGACACAAAGAAAATTGTATATGTGAGAATATCCGGAGATGCTGAAACGGTTGATGATTTTACAAGCTTAGTTAAGGATGTTGAGATGATTGATACTGGGATTGACTATGGGTGTATTGTGAACATCTGTAGCATGGGAAAAATCAACACAGACATCGCCTTAAGTATTTTCAATGAATCCTTCCCAAAGATAAGCAAGCGTTTTAGAAGTTTTGTTCTCGTGGCAACCGGACACTATTTGATGCTGATTAAGATGTTTGTTGGTAACTCTGATAACAGAAACAATGTCACGCACTGTGAAGAAGAGGCAGAAAAGCTTTTGCTGCAAAGAGATTGACAATACACAAGAAATATTTGCACAAGGTGTAAACGACATTGCACACCAAGAAAGCTAAGCGTTAATGAGATGCGATTACAATACCGAAACATAATCCGTTTTCGTTGACATATTGGTAACTCTGATGTATATATATTACACAATTGAAATTCCCGGTTGATGCTGTCTGTTTGCGGTGATGACTCAAAAAGGACGTGAATTTGTGATAATTAACAATTCGATACTCTCAGAAGAAGTAAAAACAATAATAAAAGATGAAATAGCTAAACATATCCATGTCGATCCAACTGAGATTGAAATCGGTGGTATTCTGTATGAACTCACAAATGAATCGTTGAACCTGAAAGAGGTCACGCGAAAAACCTTGATAAAAGCCATAGCTCGATCAAGAGGAAAAATCACAGATGCAGCCAGAGCTCTCGGTGTAACAAGGAAAACCCTTTATGCCATGATCGCCAAACATAGCCTTGAGTCTATTGTAAACATACATGAGTAATATTTAGAATAATGTGTAGTATTGTACCTACATGTGGGATAATGACACGTTTTGATCATATTTGTGTGGTCTTGTGCATCTATACTCAAAAACAAACCAGTCAAAAAGACGTCAGTAAATAGCATATTCTATTCTCTGGCACATATTTTGCACTACAATTAGCGGAGCCGTGGACACGCACTGCGGCGACGTTGTTCGTTTTACGCAAGGCGTTTTCTCGCCAAAGGGGTCTTGCGCCCTTACTGAAACGCAGCAGAGAGCTTGCCCAGTGCAAGCGGAAGGAGACATTGCTATGAAGAGAGTACTAGTGATTGCTATCACAATGCTTATGGTACTTGGCATGTTCCAGATGATTGCTCTTCCAGGAGCACCGTCAGTTGAAGCTGAAGAGGCTGATGTACCAGCTATCTACATTGCTAACCGATGGGCACCAGTCGGAGCACGTTGGAACGGCAACACTCTGGTAGATGAGCGAACCCGCAACTTCGACGGCGTTGGCACATCATGGGGAACCAACCAGAACAAAATGCCAGGACCAGGCGCCGTCGTGATGATCGATCCAATGGGATCGCTCAATCCAGTTTACATCAATGAGAACCCGGCATTGGTTCCAGAGCCACCGAGAGGTACTCCAGACCAGCGCTATTCTCAGCCACGTTATTGGACCGAGTTCTACATCCTCGCTATCCCAGACAAGGGACAGTCACAGGAGTACAACAGATGGTACGCCGTGGTCGATGACATGGGACAGCTCTGGTTCGACCCAGATGGTCGTTTCAACGATAGCAGATACTACGCTGCTGCTGACCCAGAGACAGAGGCTTACAAGTATCTCGGTGGAGAGGACGCGGATAACTGCAAAAATAACCCACACTGCAAAGTTGACCCATCCAACGCAAACAACACACAGGGACCGTACCCATTCATGCCAACCGACGAGAACGGTAACTTCACACATGGCATTGCAACAGACAGCTATCCAATGTTTGACACGTCAAACGGTGGCGGCCTATTCTTTATGCCAGACACAAGCCGCACCGGTGCAGACAAGCGTGTCTTCCAGGTTGGTTATGTTGACATGCCAGACTACCCACTCGTAAGAGATGGCGCGTCATCCATTCCAGTTGCCGGTATTGACAGACCAAACATCCCAGCAATCGGAACAAACCTTGTTGACACAGTTGTAGGTACAACCGAAGTCATTGAGGACACAACAGTTCTTCCATATGAGACCAGAGATATTGATGACTGGGACGCCGATCTTCCACTCGTCCGCTTCATCGATGGTTTCACAGGCAACCCACCACCACCAACATACACAATTCCTGGTGAGACATACCTCAGCCCGCCACGCATTTGGGACACAACCAACACCGGTACCTGGTGGGAGTATTTCGTTGTAGACAACCAATTCTTCGAGTATGGTGAAGAGTGGCACTCTGACAACGTTGTCACGGATCCACCAGACAATATGCAGTTCACAAGCCCACAGATGGACATCTATGATCCAGGTGAGTGGATTTATCGTGCTGGCGCTGCTGGTATGATTTTCGGCACACCAACACAGACAGAAGTCTTCGGCTATAACTGGACAAGCGGCGCAGAGACATACGACTATGCCTATTGGGGCTGCACAAGACTTACCCCTGTCGCCATGGAACTCAATGGTGTTTATTACTCATACGCACCAGGCTCCATTGTTCGTGACGCAGCAACAAGAGGACAGTATGATCCGCTTGATGATGCTGACCTTAATCACCCAGTTACCCTTGCAAACACCCACCCACTTTGGAGATTCCCAGTTGATGCTCAGAACTTCTCCAACGACCCACAGAACCCAGCACCAATGGTTGTCAGACTCTATTCACAGTTCCACACCGACAGTGTGAACTACAACCCGAACAGCCGTTGCTCAGCCGGTGACGACATTTATGACCCATACGAAGGCATCTATATGAAGGGTGGCGGTGACGACATAGTGGTTGAAGTCGGTGACTTCCGTCTCACAAATGTCAACGGTAATGAGTATGGTCTCGAGTCATGGCTCCACGGCGTCAGCCAGGCAGTCATGAATCCACACATCCTTTCAATCGGTGGAATGTGGTTTGGTGACGTTCTTGTCCTTTCAGAGATCGTTACCGGCGGTTGCGCCGCGCCATCATACAACCTCTCAGTCCAGACAGACATCTGGGAAGGTATGATTCCATCCGAGACATGTGCAGCACTCAGATCACCTAACGATGATTTTGACAGAGTTGCACAGAACGTTCAGAAGAACGCAGTTCTTGACCCAACAGGTCTTAAGTTCCAGTATCCAACAACAATCTTCCAGGATATGAAGTTTGGATACAGAGAGTTCGTCGGTGTCGAGGTTTGGCACGACAACAATAAAGACTGCAACCTTGGTCTTCAGTATCCAGGTCCAGTCCCACCAGGCGAGAATCTTTATATGCTCAACCTGTCAGATGACTACAGACAAGGTCACACAGGTGAGGCACATCTTGGTATGCAGGATGGCTACGGCGCAAAAGACGTAGGCAGAATGCTTTCAGTTTTCTGGGCACAGGACTATGATCCATCCCCACTTGATGGTTGGGGTCCAGCCACACCAAACGAAGTCGGACCAAGATTCTTTGACACACTCAACCCAGGCGGATTCATGGCCTCCAACATGTATGGTGTTGGCGAAGCCATCTATTGGGACGGCAATGCTGACTACGAAATCTCCGCTGGCGATATCAGAATGTCTGATGTTACTGTGCAGAGAGGCAACGGCACATTTGCCGAGATCGTGTTCTACAAAAAGGGTTCAGTTGTTACAGCTGGAGACGCCGATGTTGATCAGAGACTTGGCGCCCCAGACCTTTCGGACTTCGTTCCGGTTATGAACCCAATGGGTCAGGTAATTTATTGGCCAGCATACTTCGACGAGAGAGTCGAAGACATCAATAATCCTGGAAAATACATACTTCCAGACGGCAACTTCACAATCGGCGAAGTTATCTACGATTGTGCATACACCGGCATGACAATGGTATCACCAGGATTCCAGAGACTCATGGATGTCACACTCGGCAATGTCACATACAAAGCCGGCTCAGTGGTTCAAGAGCAGGATCTTTGGCTCTACCAGATGCCAATGTACGGTATCTCCATGGGCAACAACTGCAGCTATCAGTATGCTGACATGATTGCAGCACCTGGCACAACTGGCATGAAAGTCGAAATCAACCACCCACTTAAGGTTGAGCAGACAAGCCAGATTGATATCACATTTGACCCAGCCCCACAGAAAGAGTACTACGACGAGTTTGGCGTGTACCACCCAGAAGAGGTCATCTACGTTGCAATCGAGAACATCGGTAGCCCAGGCTACAACGATATCAACGAGATCTACAGAGTTGTCTCTGGTAGACAGCCAGTTGCCAGATTCCAGTTCACACCGTATCGTGGCTCCTGCACAAACTCAGGCAGCGCTGACAGAGTGAACTATCTTGATGAGGATTCCAACTACAATGTAAGAATCCGCTCATATAGAGATCTCGGTGGAACAAACAAGCCAGCACCAGTTGATCGCAAGTACTACGATCAGTGGTGGACAGCAAGACACCAGGATGACCCAACCATGCTCGAGGGTAAACCATATCGCCTTCAGCAGAAGGGTATCGAAATCGCACCAGTCTCACCAATGCCACCACTTCCATACGACCTTGAGAATGGTTACGATTGCTATACAGAACTCACATACCTCGTTTCACCAGAAGATATCGACGTTCTTCCATCGGTTGCCTGTTTGCAGACACTTGACCAGAGATTTCCGAATTTCTCGGTTACACTGTTTGACAACGACAACCCAGTTGACGTCAATGATCCAAATGGTATGAGAATAGCAGTACCGCTTACCGAAGACACACTTCCAAACCCAACATATGCCCGTGAGCAGTACCTTATCGCAACATACAATGGTAATGGCGGCGGAGTTGCTTGGATTGGTACAGCAGTTGACGGCAACCCAGGTCAGACAAAGAGACAGTACATCCTTCAGGCAAACGAAGATGGAACATACCTCTACTGGTACTGGCTTGAGCCAACCAACCCAGCGGGCAACGATCGCAGCAGACCACAGATTTATGGTGCCATCGATGCCAACGACCTTCTTCTTGGTGCCGATTTTGTTGGTACGGTGAACTGGCGTCCAGGCGGCGGCCCGTATGTGCCAGCCGACCAGAGAACATGCCGTACACCGATCATTATCAAGGACAAGGAATACTGGAAAGACACAGATTGTTCAGCCAGATACATCGACTGCGAACCAGGCGTTGTTGAAGGTATGAAGCCAATGGGTGAAGTTACAGGTATGAATCTTATGTGGAACGCACACCGCAACTTCACATCACCAATCCCAGCAATGAGAGCCGCAGACTACTACGGTCACTTTGATGGAGTTGGCCCACTTAACAGCGTGACATCAGCAGCCGCATGGATTGCTGGTATTAACCCACCATGGCCAGGAAATGCCACATATCCAACACCACTCATGTGGACAGGCCCATGGGCAACAGGCTATGGCGTACAGACAGTTGTTACCTCCTACGGTCAGACTGATTCAGAAGACCCAGGCGGAGACGCACTCATCGCCATCCTTCCACGTGACGGTAAGACACATCTTCAGCTTGAGATGTACACCGTCAATGCAATTTACGACTACAACTCCACAATCACACATCCAGAAGATGGCACAACACCATACTTCGTGCTTGATCCACTTGACAACCAGGGTATTGACTATCTCGGTGTCGCAGACATCAAGGTTTATCAGCCAGACCCATATGTGAACTTTGCAGAGTGGAACATTGTCGACCATGCGCTTCAGTACTCCAACGTCGACTACACAGCTGGCGCAAACGCACTCAACAACCTCAGAGTCCCAACCCCACAGATTCAGACCCCATACAACCCAATCCTTCGCACATCCAAGGGCGAATTCCGCTGCTATCCTGGTGGACAGACCCACACAGGTAGAGTTGTTGGTGGAACCTTCGGTGAAGGCGGAGCATTTGGATGGAACGCATACCCAGCAATCTGGGATACAAGATTCTACAAACTTGGTACAGAGTTCTTCCCGCTTACCGACTATGGCATCTTCTTCATCCTTAAAGACGGAGAAGGCAATCACCTTTCATTCGATCCTTGCTGGCCAGTTGACCAGAGAATCAAGAGAATTGAGATTGTTGGACCATTTGCAAGACCACGTGAGTGGGACGCAACAACACACACCGTGCTTCCGAAGTACAAAGCATGGGGACTTGAAAATGTACCGATCCAGTACGATTGGTCAGGTAAGATTGTTATCGACTCAACCAACTGGACACAGTTTGAGCTTCCAGGCGTAGACTCAGCTGGTAACGGAATCTCCAACGACTTCACAAGAAGAGCGCTTCTTGGCGACGTCTCGCTTCCACCAGCAAACGATCTACTCAACTACAATGGTAGACTCGACTACACAATGGTTGGCGCTTGCTCCTCACCAGGAGACCGTGACAACCTGTTCGTCATCGACGAAATCATCCCGTGGAACTATGGCAAAATCTTGCTCTACGTCACACTTTGGGATGGCACATTCAAGATGTATCAGGACTGCTGCGTATCACCACCAGTTGATGGAATCGACGTAATGGCTCTCGACATGTCACTCGAAATAGAGGAAGACCCAGAGAGAGACAAAGCGTTTATCCAGGCTGAGGGCATGATGCCAACACAGACCTTCAATGTCACACTTAAAGAGTACCACCCACTTGAGAAGGAAACCGAGTGGTTTGATGGCGAAGGCAATGCAATCGAAGAGTGCAACGACGCCGTCATGTTCGTGTGGCAGGACAGAGGAACAAAGGCCCGTGGAACAGCCAACTTGCTCTTCGGAGCTGGTGATGGTTGGATCACAAAGGCACCAACTTCCTCAAGAAGAACATACAGACCAGAACAGTATGAAGAGGCTGATGATATCAACGAAGATATGAAGATACGCTTCAACGACTGGGAAACAGAGATTCTCGGAACATACGACATGGTGACCAACACCTGGACAGGTGGACTCATCGAGGGTCGTACATTCCAGAGAAATGATGGACTTTACAAGTTCGTGCTCAGCGACAAATCAGCCATTGTGGATACAGTCGGTCTTGACTTCGGTGGCGAGGTTGTTGTTGACCAGCAGGATCACCTTATTGCACGCAACGAGGTGCTTCCACTCTACATCACAGCATACAAGTATGGTGACGATGACAACGATCGTGGATTCTCCCCATTCTGGGATTTCGATCCACAGTCACAGTCCAACACAGCCGGCAGACGTTACAGCCACGAAGTCTATCTTGCCGCTCAGATGGCAGTGCCAGTTGAGCCAGAGTGCGACCTCGTCGTAACAACAACACCTGACGTGCTTACAGCTGGTGTCACACCAGAGCTTGTTGATGTTACAAAACCACTTACGTTCAACATTATGTACGGCTCCGATCCAGTGAACCTTCTTGAGGGTATTGCGGATGAGTGGGGCAACGTTGAGATTAAAGAAGAAGATGCATGGAACCACCTGTTCCTTGACCCACACCCGGACAACACCTACTTCTTCGGTCATGAAGCATCGCTTCCACAGTACTACTGGATCAGAACTGACCTTCACAACGACGACGGTTCAACGGTCAACAACGCGCAGCTCTATGGTCTCAGAAATGCTCCAGACGAGCCAGTCATTGTTCCATTCAATCCAATCGAGATTGACTTCAGCAACGCTGAGAACGGAACATACGTCTTCAAGGGCTTCTGCGCAAACGACAATAACCAGTATCAGAAAGACTTCCCGAACTATGACGACAAGACAATGGCCCCAGGCGTTGAGGACAAAGAAGCCTGGTGGAAAGAAAAGCACGCATTCAAGGTAGTCATCTACACACCAGATCGTTATCACGCTGGTTGCGTTGAACTTGATGTCAAGTCGCCACAGGTTGAGTACAAGATTACGAACGTCGAGGATCCAAACAGAGTCGCATACGACTCACCAGGCGACCCAGACTTCGTTATGACGGCTGCTGACAACAGGATTTACAAAATCCGAGTAACCATTAAGGACGCAATGGGCGTACTCCTCAAAGGTATCACAAAGGGCGTTTCTGTCTGCGGCGGCGGCGTGAAGAACACAGCAAGATTCACACCATTCTCCACAAGACCACAGTCCTTCGACTTCACATTTGAGGATTGCATGCAGCCACCATGCTGCACACCAGTTGAACTCCACATTGGATTCGACTTTGTTCCAGACGAGTCAATCAGAAGAGACGACAGAGAGCTCTACATCCTTTCAGGATTCTCTATGAACAAGAGTTCCAACGCCTCCTCATGCACAGGCTCATCGTCAACAGTCTCAATGGGTTCCATCCGCTACAACACCTCCAACAAGTGGTACTGGGGCGACAACAAGTGGGATGTCACCATTGAAGACGGCGACGAAGTTATGCCATGGATTGCTTGGGATCTTCCACCACCAGTTGAGGGTTGGGGTGTTGGTTCGATCTATAACCACTGCTGGTACGGCGGATTCCTGTTCGCTGACATTGACCGCGACGGCGACCTCAAGTACTTCGACGCTCTCGGACTCGATGTAAACGCTCAGACAGAGTTCTACCTTTGGGCAGAGGATGTTGCTTATATCGGTGGTCTCGTTGGAGACAACAAGTACGGCAACACACCAGCTCACTCAGACCTTGCTGGATTCCCACCATTCAACGACAAGACAGACCCACGCTACACAGAGAAGAGATTCAGACAGGCTTACACGAACGACGAAGTATTCTATCTTGACTGGGAAGCACCGCCAGACAAGGTTGCATTGATCGATTCACCAAGGATTGAGATCCTTCGTGCATCAGACAGAGAGCCACTCTCCAGAGAAGCTCTCAATCAGAACAACTACGACCTCACATACGGCATCGAGAACCACATCATCGCCGTTGTGAGACCAGCAGACGACAGAGATGTCGGTATGAAAGAAGACTCCAGAGTTTACATGATGGGCAACCAGCATGAGACAACAGTCTTCGGTCACACCAAGAGATCACCAGAGGATGCAAAGGCCGTCGAGACAACACTCGAGTTCCTTCCAACAGGAACAAACGAGGCAATTGCCGAGATCACCTTCATGTCCCCGAACAAGTGGTATCTCAAGGATCCTTACCAGTTCGTTGTTCCAGAGTGGTATTCCGTCAGGAACCATGGTATGAAGCATCGCGATCGTCCAGCCGACGAGTGGAACCCATGGCTCTTCGACAGCGCTCTTGGTCTTGCGATTGAGCTCTACAAAGAGGGCGAGATCTATCCACAGACAGAGGGCAAACTCATCGCCATCGTCAAGCAGGCCGGTACAAACCAGCCAGTTGCTGGCGCAACAGTTGCCTTCACAGGCGCTGGAATCGATGTTGAAGTCAGAACAGACAACAAGGGTGAAGCGGTTGCCAAGGTTACACCATCTGAGATGGGATTCATCAAGGCAACAGCGAGCATGGAGGGTTATCTCAACTCACCAAGCGCCGAGATTGCAGTCTCCAAGGATGCAACTCCACCAACACTCTCAGTTGATGCTGTCAAGACTCCAACCAACGGTAAGAAGCAGACAATTTCAGGTAAGGCTGAGCCAGGCACAACCGTCACAGTCAACGGCAAGAAAGCCACAGTTGACAAAGACGGTAACTGGTCAATCGAAGTCGAGCTTGAAGAGGGAACAAACGTTGTTTCCATCATCTGCACTGACCCAGCTGGCAACAAGACGCAGTCGACAGTGACAATCGTTGTTGACACAACACCACCAGACATCATCGTTGATGCCTTCGAGCAGGTTGTCGATGGAACAGAGTACGAGATTGTCGGTAGAGTTGAGCCAGGCTCAAAGGTTTGGGTCAATGGCAAGGAAGCCGAAGTTGTCAATGATTACTTCAGAGTCACCGTTCCACTCAATGAAGCACCAAGCTTCACTGAGGTAAGAATCGAAGCTGAGGATGCCGCTGGCAACAAGACAGCTCTCGAGCCAATGAGAATTGAGAACGTTCACAAGCTCATGATTTGGGTACAGCAGGACAACCTTACGATGATAAGGGATGGCGTTGAGATGCAGCTTACTGCCGCCCCAGCAAACATTAAAGGCAGTATGATGCTTCCGTTCAGAGGTATTGCTGAGCAGGGATTTGGTGCAGAAGTAGAGTGGATTGCTGAGACTAAGACTGTCATCATGATCCTTGGTCAGATCAGAGTTGAACTAGTCATTGGAAGCACCACTGCTCTCGTCAATGGCAAGGAAGTCACAATGACTGCCCCAGCCCAGGTGGTTGGCGGAAGCACGTTTGTGCCGCTTCGTTTCGTTGGTGAGGCCTTCGGTGCCGAGGTTCTTTACAATGCTCAGGATAGATCGGTTGATATCACCCTGATCCAGGCCCCATAAGACTTCTGCAGTAATAAAGGAATTACTAAACACCCCCTCCAAAAGAGGGGGTGTTTTTTTATTGGTTCAGATATTTTAATTCTCTGGTTGGTGAGCTTTGTGATTAGCTTTGTGATTAGAAGAGTTGGAGAGGCTCAAAGTGTTGCTGGCTGTCACATCTCAAATGAGGCTGACCTGTTGAGAGATGGTTTGAGTGAGTATTCTGTAGTCAGATTTCAAAATCGGAAGATTATTTAATAATCAAAGGTTATTTAAGTGATGACAGATATTTTTAGAAAATATTTTGATATAGATTGTTGCTTACTTTTAGATGAAAAAACTGCTAGGTAACATCAACTTTAGTATGTGTGGTCACAGTTATATTCTTTATAGTGCTGATAAGGTTGCACGATGAGAGGAATCATGCCGATAAGATAGAATCACTTCAAACTGGTGTTTCCAATCATTTTTTATGTATAGAGCAGTACACATAAACTTGTAAAAAGATTTGATTTTCACGGCATAAATTCAGCAATATTGGGCATTAGTCTTCATTGACATGGGGTGAGTAAAGCACGTATAATCATGGCGTGAAAAGGAAACAGAAGGCGTCACTCAAGCGTGGCATTATCGTTGCCAGTATTGTGGTTTTCGCGGTTATTGTGGCGTTTGTTGCGTTGGTGTTTTTGACATCTCCGTCCGGAAAGCTTGAAGTCATCTTCTCTAAACAATTTGACACGAACATTCAGGAGATAAAAATTGACCCACAGGGGACAAACTATTTTCTTGGCACACCTGACGGCAACCTGATTATTCTCTCTGCTGGTGGTGAGGAAACTGCAAAGCTCGATGTGGGAAGTCAGGTACTTGAAATTGTGATTGAACCAAAAGCCAGAATAGCGGTTGTGAGAACTCTGACAAAAATAACAGGATTCACCTATGATGGAAAGCTCGTGTGGGAACACAAGATTCAAGACTATCTACCAGAAAAACTGCAGATACTACCGAGGGAAAAACTTGGGGTTTATCTTCGTTCTGGTAGGGGTGATGAGCCGATGGCAGCTCTGTTTGACGTTGAAACCGGCAAGGAATTGAGCCGAACTCTCATAAAGGTGAATGAAACCGATATCAATCCAACATTTATGCCGGATGGTGAGTCGATTGTTTTTGAGGTTGTCCCAGGCATGGTTGCCGAGGTCGGTTTGACCCCTGATCTGCCCATGTTCTGGCAGGCGCATCTTGACACATATGATGGAAGATTCAGGAATATCGAGATTGAAATAACCCACAGCAACCTTGTGGTTTGCTATTTCAGACTGGATGAGAAGAGAAACACCAACGAGTCGTTCAGGGAGCTCTACGTTTTTGATGCGACCAACATCCCAGAAGCTGAGAGCGGAACCCCCGAAAAAGACGTTTTCTGGAAAAAGAGAATTGATGGCGATTTGAGTGTCGTCCAAGTGAATTCCACAAACGACAATATTCTCGTCCAGGCGCAGTCGGTTGAGATTTTTGATAGGTCAGGCAATCTGCTTGCCTCTGAGACGACGGACTCAGGCTTCTACTTCTCATCACTCGGTGATTCGAGATATATGTCTTCATTCTTTCTTGAGGACTCATCTGGTTCGAACATCTCCGTGCTTCTTTTTGCGAAGGGCATTGGCAGAGAGGGTGTCCTTTGGAGGAGAACCGAGACCATGTCAAACTTCCTTCTTCCAGTTGTCGACCCAAAATGTGAGAGAGTGTTGATGGTTTCACCTGACCAAAAAGAAGTTATGCTTCTCAAGTTGATTCCGTGAAGATACTAAAAGCTATTCTGGTGCTGCTTTTTGTGGCATTGTTTGCTGGCACTGCACTTGCCGCAGATGGTGAGTCCAGAAAGTTGGTTGTGGATAAATCCCTACATACGCTGGTTCTTTATGATAGTGACGGAAGTGTTGAGAAGAGATTCCCAATCTCGTGTGGCGCCGGTGGTGAGTATGAAACCAAAGAAGGCGATTTTAAAATCTATAGCAAGAGTGTAAACCCAAGATGGTGGCTCAATGAATGGTTAGAGGATAATCCAGAGGCTGAGCCATATCTCCCTTACACCGAAGACCGCTCAAACCCTCTTGGTACGCGGTTCATGCCATTTTTTGGCGAGTATGGGATACACGGAACCAACGAGCCGATGCTCATTGGAAGGCATGTCTCACACGGATGTGTCAGGATGCAAATAACAAACAACGAGGAGCTCTTTGGATATGTTGACCTGTACACACCGGTCACAATCAAAACTGACCCTAACATACCATGGAGGGTGACCGAATCATTCTCTGCGTGGTGGGGAATACATAACATCTTGAATCTGGCCCGACGTAGACGGGCGCAGGAAGGAGAAAACTGATGGATTGGAACAAGGTATTTTCTGACAAGGCATCGAGAATGAGACCTTCGGCAATCAGAGAGCTTCTTGCTCTCACGCAGAAACCAGAGATTATATCTCTTGCTGGTGGTCTGCCAGACCCGAAGCTTTTCCCGGTCGAGAAATTTGCTGAGTCTATGAACAAGGTCATTAATGAGAAGCCAGGTGTTGTCCTTCAGTATGGTGAAACCCCAGGCTACAGCCCACTTCGTGAAACGCTCGTTGAGCGCGCAAAGGGAGAGGGAGAAGGTCATGTTAAGTTTGAGAATCTCTCGATTACAACATCATCTCAGCAGGGAATAGACCTCATCGGAAAGGTGATGATCTCTCCCGGTGATCACATAATCGTAGAGGGCCCAACATACCTGGCCGCGATCCAGGCATGGAGCGTCTATGGTGCGGAGTTTGAAACCGTTGACATGGATGCAGATGGCATGAAGGTTGATGCCCTTGAGGAAAAGCTGAAAGAGCTTGATGCAAAGGGTATCAAACCAAAATTCATCTACACAATCCCGACATTCCAGAACCCAGCTGGTTACACCATGCCACTCGAGCGTAGAATAAAGGTGTTTGAGATCGCAAAGAGCAGACAGATCCCGATTATCGAGGACAACCCATATGGAGAGCTTCGCTTTGCGGGTGAGAATGTGCCATCGTTCCAGTCGATGGATAAAGATTTATCACTTGTAGTCTCACTTCGAACATTCAGCAAGATTCTCTGCCCAGGTCTAAGGCTTGGTTGGGTAATCGGCCCTGCTGAAGTTATCAATAAGTTGAACCTTGCGAAGTCAGCCTCAGACCTCTGTCCGCCAGTTGTAACACAGGCTGCCGTTCATCAGTTTATTGTGGATGGATATCTTGATTCCCATATCCCGATAATCAGAGAGTGCTATGGGAAAAAATTCAAAACAATGGATGAATCCATTAAAGAGTACTTCCCAGCAATGGATGGCATACACTGGGCAAAAGCCGAAGGTGGAATGTTCATTTGGGTAACCCTTCCGGAAAGATACAACACAACAGAGATGTTCCCGAAGGCAATTGAGAACAATGTCGCTTACATTGTTGGCTCTGCATTCTTTGCAAATGGCAAGGGTACAAACTGCATGAGACTTAACTTCTCTTTCCCAGAAGAGAGTAAAATCGTCGAAGGAATCAAGCGAATCGCAAATCTGCTGAGAGAGGCTTGATAAAGGAACGCATACTCGAAGAGGTGTAGGTAGACAATGAGCAAAAAGAGATACAATCCGCCAACAGTAGAAGGTTCACACGATGGTGATAGGGTGAGGAGTGCGCCGATAATAGGAGGCGCCCTGCCATACAAGTCGATGTTCTTCGTTGCCTGTTTTGTTATTGTGGTACTCGTTGTACTGATGTTTATCCCGATAGGTAGTGGTGGAAGCATTAGTAAGTCGGGTGATGACTCGGAGATTCACAACCTACTTGGGCGGTCGTATGTTGAGCTTGGTAGGAAAGAGGTTGCTCAGGATTTTGAAGAACCAGGCTATGAGCTTGAGTATTGGTTCTGGACGGATAGAAATGGAGCCTGGGGCTATTGCACAGAGGTGGAAGTTGGTGGTGGATATCCATCAGTTCTTATGGTGCTTGACTCCAACATTAAGATAGTGAGTCTCATTGAGACATCTGACTTCCAGGTAGTCGGCACAAAACGTCAAGCTGAGTTTGAGGAAGCGCTCGATAACTATAGGGGCAGAACCCTCATGGAGTTCACCTATCTTGAGACCTCTATCCCAAGCGGGGACACTGCTGAGTTCCGTGGATTGCTTCGAGATGCTGTTGCTCAGGCAATGAAGGTCATCTATATCCAGACAAATGGTATGGACATGTTCAACTCAAATTTCCCCCAGGGAATCAAGTTTGCGAAGGTTGGCACAGAGCTTGAAAACTGGTCAACAGCGACTGCTGATGGTGCGACAATAACAAGTGCTGACTACAGGGGTAGAAAATACGCATTCCTTGCGACTTCCTCTTGTGGTTCATGCATCAACACGGTGATTGGTGTATCTCAGAGACTTCAAAATGAGGGTAGATTGTCTCCAGAGCAGATAATCGTCATCTTCACATCAGCGGATGATAAGGCGGATAATCTTAAAAAGAGGCTCTCTGGCGAGGTTCTTGTCTACGACCGAGGTCAGACTGGTTTCTCCAAACAGATATCCCTTACCGAGTCAACTCCCTGTATGATGCTTGTGAACTCAGACGGCATCGTGGCAGCCAAGGCGGGTTCTAGGAGCCTGGACGACACGAGCTCCCAGGACAAGATTCTGGAAAACTTCTTCGGAATGCCATAGAAACAGAATCTCATCGTAGTGTATGAGATTCTCTTTGAAAAATATAAACCCGTAGCAGGAAGGTCTGTTGCGGGTTTTTTTAATTTTGAAGCTAACTATAAATAGAAGGATAATTTCCCGGCGCATATCCTAAGCGATAAAGGAAGTCTAGATTATCACAATCTCGTGATTTGCGTTGCCATTCGCCTATTTTAGGATTTTGTGTTTTGTGTCCATTTGCTTATGTTCAAGATTCATCTTTCATTTATCAGCCTCTGGGGTACGTCATTAGTTTTTATGAATTGACTGTGAATTCTTTTATTGGGGAGACTTTATCTAGTTCAAACTCAGCATAGAGATAATCCCTCATCCCCACCCTCTCTCCCCTACCATAATGGAGAGTGGGAGTCGAGGGGGATTTTATTTTGCTGAAATCTCTTAAAACCACCTGCTCATCTTGCCAATAATGGCTTATGCAAATTTTTATGAATCTGTGCGAGTGTTGGTTTTGGAAACTGACATTTACTTACATTTGAAGAAGAAATTATTTTGTCAGCTAGATCAAAACCAGTAAAAAGAAGTAGTTGTCTGTGCTCTTTACCAAATAAAAAACCTCCCCCTGTGGCTTTGGGGGAGGTTTTTTAAAAACAAAGGAGAGACTTTTAATTTCGACGTCTTTACTTACTTACCTTAGTTCCGTCAAAATCATTACACATCGGTTTTTGAAATAGTTCCACTTTTTGCATCAAGAATTTTTTTATAGATGATAAATCCAAACCATACGAGAAGACCGAGAACCAACGAGAGTGGAATGAGAAGAAGGATGAAACCGATGAGCCAAACAAGACCATCCTGGATGTCATTCCAGAGCCTTGTCATGCCACGTGTGAATCTTGATGGGGTTGGATTATCAACGACCTTCGCGTCTGGTTGTGAAAATGTGACATTGATTGTTGACTCTGATGTGACAGCTTCCAAATACTTCATTCTGCCTTCGATTGTCTCAATTTCTTCTTGAACGCTTTGAATCTGGTAGTAGATGTTGATTGAATCATCAACATCCTTTGCCTTTGCGTAGAACTTGTTTAACTGCTCGACAAGGTCACGCTTGGCTTTGAGTCTGCTCTGCATGTCGATGTACTCTTCGGTGACATTCTTCTCGGATGACTGAGTGTTTGCCTCTGGGTCGAGTGCTTCAATCATCTCAACCGCTTTTTGAAAAGAACTGGATGGGACATTAAAGGTACAGGTGATGTAGATGTAGTCCTCTGAGGAGCTCTTATTGTAGTGAGTCTGTCTTCCTCCGAGCATCTCAATCTGCTGCTGTGTTTTCGTGTAGCTTTCGTATGGATTCTCAACCTTCACAGAGATTGTGGCATCCTTTTTTAACATCTGGATGTATGTTGCAGCGTTGACTGTCCTTATGTCACCAAGACCCATTGGGGCCTCGATATCTCTGGCAAACTCAGCACTATTAGTCATCATTGGCGCTTCAGCCTTGTAATATGAGCTTGACACCTTCTGCTCATTAAACACAACGCTGTTGTCATCAACCGTGCCAGCATATCCACCATCGTAATCAGGACTGCTGCCCGTTGCATACTCATCCTCTTCGATGTAACCAGTATCATAGTCGTAACTGTAATCTTCATAGCCGCCCATCCCGAATGCAAACAAACCCAGTGTTATAGCGACAAGAACGACAATCACCCCAGCAATGACAATACCCCGTTTATTCATCTTTATTCACCTTCCTTTTTGGTGTTTAACTCACATACACAAAAGGCGTGAAAAATGTTCCATTGAGATGATAAAGACAAAAGAAAAGCCCATAAAAGCAATAAAGACAAAGGAATTGCAACAAGAACCTCAAGGTTGGCGATGTGAAGACTGACATAAAACTTACACATCTTGCAAGAGGGGTTCAATCTCTTTAATCTCACGGACATGAGAAAACTGATAACGGTGTCTCTTCTAGCTGCATTTTTTATGATGGCTTGCTCAGGTGGGGCAGACGACTCGAAGATGGTGGAGTATACTTTCCCCTCAAGCTCCAAGCTTATAGGGGTCTCAGTCTCAGAGTCGAAAACAGAGCTTGTGGTGGAAAAGGGTGACAGCCAGTATACCATTGCTTTAAACGGCGATGCCGAGGTTATCTTTGACCAAAAGGTTTTGACCACAAAGTCACTTCAAACCGGGCAAACTCTCTACATCGAGGGTGAATACAAAGATGGAAAGAATTTCGCCAGTATCGTGGTCATCAGCGAGTGGCCTGGTATGGCAAAAAGCACTGATGTGGAAAAGCCACTCATCAAGACTGATATTGCCGATGTCCCAAAACAAATATCAAAATACTTGAGCGAAATCCATCATGAGATGGGGATTGAAGCTGATGCAAAGTGGGAAGTTCAGAAGCCAATTGAGGCGGCACCTGGCAGGAACGCCAAGCTATACAGACATAAAAACTACCTCATGCAGGTAACCTGGTATGAGGAGGATTTTCCAAGGTACAATGTCGTGATAACAGCAGGTCTTGTGCAGCAGGCTCAATGGAGTGGAAAGCTCATGGAGACAGGAGAGGTTCAGGAGATTAGATATGCTAAGTAATAGAGTAAACCAACTTATACTGATATGCCTTGCGGCGTCTTTTGTTTTGTTTGCCGGTTGTGGTGGGTCATCGGACCAACCTGACGAGGTGGTCGATAATACCCAGAATACTCAAGTTGAGAGTTCTGTTTACACGGGTGGGTTGCCGGTAGTTGGCATTGTCAATGAAATGGACGTGACTGGTAAAAAATTCCTTTTGATTGCGCCACCTGTTGATGAGGGTATGCCGGACCAAAAGGTGAGAGTATCACTTTCCGAGTCGGTAAAAATTACCGACAAAGAGGGCAAAGAGCTGCAGATTTCTGACTTTGCAAACTATGATACTGTCTCTGTTGATGGAGAGGTAACAGAAACCGAGTTGGTTTGTGACAGCCTTATACAGACAAGGAAAACAGAGAAGCTTCCCTGGAGTGCGACAAATCCAAATATGAAGAGCGTCAAGGATATTCCAGCTCTCATCAAAGAGTACCTGGGAAACAAGCTTCCTGCGAACTTCCCCACATTGGATTGGAAACTGTACAATCCAGTCAAGCATGAAACAATCGAGCGTGGCATGATAATCGAGCTGGAGAAGGATTCCTGGAATATCTATCTTGTCTCAAACCCGGCAACACCGGAAAAGTACGCAATCACACTCGCTGGTGATAATGATTTTACGTGGTATGGCAAACTAACCCAGGAGTTTGAGGTGACAGACTAAAGGAGCTTACAGCCAACTGGTTGGCTCTCATTCAGTCAAACTAAAAAACCCTAAATCCTGTAGACAGGATTTAGGGTTTTGTTATGCTTACAGTATTCCTACAGTCTTATGTCCCTGTTGTCAACCGGCACTCTGATCGCAAGGATAACAACTGTCACACCAATTGCAGCAAGGAAACCGACCCACACATATGGGAAGAACTTATCAAGGATTGTGACGCAGTAGACCGAAGATAAAAACAACCAGAATAGCCCGAATGATTTATCGACACCAAAGGCGCCCCAAAGGAGCAGGAGCGGGATTGACCAAAGCAGACCCGCGGCGATATACGAGGCGAGTGAGAGGAGCGGATATGCATCAACTGGCAGGTAAACCAGTCCAAGGTATGATGCGCCTCCCACAACGATGATTGCAGGGAGTGTTGCAAGCAGGGCGAAGGCGGCGTCATAGAAACTATTCTTCCAAAGCATCACAAAACCCAGGAGTGACAGGAGGGCATAGATCGCAAGATAGATGAGAGGGGGGATGAGGGGGAAGTGAGGATTATCAAACATCAGACCAAGGGTGGATGACACTGCCGTATAATCCATTCTGTCTGGGTAGGCGACAATCTGTGCGTCATCGAAGCTCCAGGATGCCATCGGGCCATCAATCGTTTCGCTCTCTGGTAGAAATTCAAGGAACTCAAAACCATCTAGGCTTCCTGCGATGTTTTGGACACTCTGATTCTTCCAAATCCTGAAATACCTAGAGAGGTTGCTCCAGTCGGTGCTTACCCAGCTCTCAGGATTTTTGGCAAAAACACCATTTCTTGACGCTACGAAAAAATTGTTGTCAGTTGGGAAGATGATTCCTCCCTCGAAAGCACCGTCTTTGACACCGACGGCAAGAATCTTTGGAGTGGATAGTTTGGTGTCATCCTCACTAAGATAAACGCAAAAGCCAAAGTAAGATTTTGGGACACCTGTGGAGTTTGAGACTTCCTGGAGTGGGGCTGTAAGTGACTCATCAATCTCAAAGCTAAGTTTCCCCTTTAGGCTTGTGAATCCGAGTTTTGGTTTCTCGAACTGTGTGACATACATTGATATCTCTGTTGATTGGAGCGCACGGTTCTCATAGATTGATATGCCGCAATAGACGGTTGGGACAAGCAAAATTGCAGTTAGAAGAATCGCCCAAACCAGATAAAAGTTTGTTTTTGCAGAATTTTTCATCTTGCCTCCGAAGCCTTCATTGTAGCTTTGTTTATGTTTTTGTGCAATATTTTGCGTCTTTCCAAACAACAAATTGACATCATGCCTTTAGAGTGTAAAATCATCAAGACCTTTCAAACGAGTGCCGAAGTGGCGGAATGGTAGACGCGGTGGATTCAAAATCCATTGGACTAATACTCCGTGAGGGTTCGAGTCCCTCCTTCGGTACCAGTTTCCTCTAATAATACTGAGTATTTCTAATGATTTATATAAAATTGCTCATTCATGGATTTCTTACTATAATAGCTATTAACTTGTGATGAAGGTACGAATCTGTCATCAGTAAGAAAAGATGGGAGAATATGCCAGGACAAATCCCAATGGGAGTGATTGTCGATAAGGTGATTGAGGGGATTGGTAAAGCTCAAAGAGATTATATGTCTTGGTCAAATGGATACTGGCTTTCAAATGCCCCCGAGTACATGATAACAACGAGTGTTGCAAGAAGCATCTCAACTATTTCAAAAACTAGTAAGTGTTGGGTTATTTTGGAAAACAATGTGAAAGAAACCATGTGTGATGCTTCTGCAGGGAGTAGAGGTTGTTATCATTCAAATCTAAGAGCTGATGGGAAATTTGATATTGTTGCGTGTTGGGCGGACGAAACTCCAAGAGCAGTGATCGAACTGAAACACAATGTATGGTCAAAACGACGTCCATTGCGTGACATATCTAGACTAAAAGAGGTTCTTAGAAGAAACAGCGGAGATTCGAGAGTTCAGTTTTGCGTTCTGGGATTCTATATTCAATGCTGTGATAAAAACAGAGATTTTGCGATAAAGAAACTTAATAAGAGAATCAACAGAATTACTGATGCTGCTATAGAAGAAGTTGGTGAGGAATTTGAGGTTACTCAATATGATGGAGGTTTCGTAACGAAGAATGATGATGACGAATGGGTATGGGAAGCTGTCGCTCTGGTAATTCGTAGAAAAAGTACTGAGTCATCCTGATTAGTATTCTATCGTAGTATCAGGGATTAATGTGGAATTGATTTGTAAAAGTGCCAGCTAATCGAAATTATCCAGATTTCCAATAGAACTGTACACACCAGTGAAGCCTCATGAATAAAGGATATTTACACTATTTTGTATAGTCAGTTGCCAATCCCCCCATCTCTATGTAGAATTAATCCCCGTGAAGTTCTTCAGGTTCATTCGACATATAGTTTGTGTGCTGGCGATAATTTCGATGACGATTATCTGTTTGCAGCCAAAGGTTATGGCAACATCGTCAAGTGCTACTCCAAATCTTGGAATCAAAAATGAAGAGCTTCAGATGCCCCATGGAATTGCAGTAATCAGCGGGTATATCTTTGTGACCGATTCGAAAACACAGAGACTCTATCTTATGGACATGGCAGGCAACATCCTCAAATCAAAAAGTTCAGCCTTTGGCAAAAAATTCGATGGCATTGCTGGGGTTGAGGCATCTGAGGACGGAAGGGTGTATGTTGCAGACTCAAACAACTCAAGAGTTGTGCTTTTGAGTTCCAACTTCACAGACCTTGTTGAGATAAAGCAGGCGGGAGGAATAGATCTCCTGAGTCCTGTCGATGTTGCGCTTTCACCCACCGGTAGGCTCTACGTTTTGGATTCACTTCTCCGAAAGGTTTTTGTGTTGTCGATATTTGGCGAGTACAGAAACGATTTTTGTAGCCCTGGTAATGGTGAGGGGCAGATTGCCTCCCCTAGGTCCATTGCAGCATTTGATGGCAGGGTGGCGATTGCTGACCTAGGCAATGCCAAAGCCAAATTGTTTACAGATGTGGGAAGAGAGATTGAATCACTTGGCATGCCTGGGACATACCCATCATCTCTCTCTGCCCCAATCGGGATTGAGTTTGACTCATTGGGTAACTTATATGTGTTGGACAAAAACAACAGTGATGTAGTTATCTTCCCGCAGAATGGTCTTGAACCCATTTCTTGGGGAAGGTTTGGCAAGCTGGGTACAACCGTCAGCTACTACTACTCTGATGTCATAAAGGATGATGATTTTACGGTATCAGATGTGTTGGCTAACCCAAGTTCTTTGACAATTTTTGGGGATTGCCTCTACATCGCGGACACTGGTAACAAACGAATAGCAACGGTTTCACTTGAGGAGGTCTGGCGGGTACCTAGGGTTAATCAGAGGTACTTCCAAAAGCAGGACACAGACATCGGGCTTGTTGACCTTACTCCGGAGATTGTCGATTTTGGAAGTGTTTCAAGGGATGCATCAAAAACCGTTTCTCTATCATCGCTGACTGGCGAGATGCTCCAAGGTTTTGCAAGAGTGGTTAATGCAAGTGGTGTGACCGTCGAACCGACGGTCTTTGTCGGGTCAGATATCACGTTCACAATCAAGGTCAACAAGGCATCAAAATCCTCATCAATCAGAGGCAAACTGGAGATACATGCCAACAATCAACTCTACACAGTTGATGTCAGTGGCACGAGAACGCCCTCAAAGAATTTCATATTTGGTGATAAATCATCAAGAAAAGCGATTCTGAACAAAAACGGTGCGTTTGTTACCCTCTTCATTGAACCTCAAAATGGTTTTGCAGGCAAGGTGAGACTGAAAGCCGAAAAACCTCAATATAAGCCGGCCTGGGCAAGATATGTTACTGACAAAGAAACATTGGTTCTTAGCACAGTCAATACTGCGTTTGACAGTGAGGAGATAATACTCGACTCAGAAAAACCCGTGACACTCAATCTTTATCCGGTGGGCAAACTGAAGTCTGGTCTTTTCAAGCTGAAGGTATCCGCTGAATCGGTTGATGATCCAAATAAAAAAACAGAACACACCCTGAGTATATATATAGCAAGCAGGGTGACAGGAGAGACCCAAGGCACAGTCGTTTTTGAAACCTTTACCGCTCACTGGTGCGACACCTGTGGGTTCCACAGGGAGGCACAGTACCGTCTAGTGGACGAATTTGGCAGAAGGAGAATTTTGCCTGTTGCCTACCATGTGCTGGATGATGAGGATGAAACAGGCATGACAACTGCGGGGAACTTTTCACGGTTTCAAATGTATGATGGTCAAGGTGTTCCGCTCTCAGTCATGAATGGGGCCGTACTCAAGGTCACAAGACCCGACGATCAGTCGACGAAGTATGCTGCGGATAGGATACAGGGCAGAAAATACTCCGGTACGACATTCGAGTACTGGAAGCTCCGCTCAGAGATGGACAGCGCCGCCAAATCAAACCCTGCAGTGCTTTATCTATCTGTTGAAATGAGAGACGATTTGTCTGGTGGGCATATATGGCTCAAGGCAGATCAGGACTCGATACCGAGGGATAAGGAACTCGAGGCGGTGTTGCTTCTTGTTCAGGATGGAATCGAGTATTTTTCAGCAAATGGCGAGTCGCAGCACCACGCAGTTGTGAAGCACATAATTGAACCGGACGGGGATGACATCAGTACTTCAATCTCGAAGGACAAGAGCGTAATTGATTTTGAGTTTTCCATCCCCTCTTTTCCGGAGGGGTTCGAGTTATTGCCTGACAACTCTTACGTCCTGGCTTTTCTTCAGGATTCGAATTCCAAGAGGGTATACGGTTCGGTTTGGTACAATCTCGGTTTGGAGAAGAAGTGTTCGCTTGAACTCTATGCGGGAGATGGTAATAGGATAATTCAACCAGGTAGACAATTGAGGATTGATGTGTATGTGTCGAACACAGGGACTTGTGTTCAACACATCAACCTTTCGGCAAACACCAACAAAGACATCGTTATAAAATTGATGAATCAGGACTTTGATGTGGCACCCGGACAGACTGTCTCTGTTCCGATGTATCTCACCACAAAGACATATTTTGATTCTGACGATGAAGTTGTCATAAACCTTATGGCAACAGACCAAGATGGAGCAACCACCATCGAATCATTGTTCCTGGAGACCCCATAATATATACATGTGTGTATATATTCCAACCTTTATATGCATATAAATTACAGTATGTGTGTATCACACCCAAAGAAACCCTTCAATGCAAATATCTACCCACTGGTTAGACCGTGTGCTAGCCAGATGACACCAGAAAAAAGGCTGGATTATTGTTGGCATAGAATTTGCATCGTATACATTCGGAAGAGCGGTCACGTCTCTTGCGACGTGCCGTGGTGCTCGTAACACTGCGTTTCGGTTCTCGGGACTCGGTGGCGTTGCTATCTTCCGTTTTGCAATTTGGAGAAGGTGAAGTTGATTCCCACACGGACCCTGGGTTATGTGTCTGTGTGGCCGTTGGCTCAAGGATGTGAGCCTATTCATTGAGTTGAGCAACATATAGCGGTTTGGACAAGTGCTTGTCCCGGTCCTTGCGGGCTGTGAAACCTGTAAGAAGGAGAGCGTAAATGAAGAAACTTGCTACGTTGATCGTTGCACTGGCTTTGGTCGCCTCTCTGGCCTCTGCCTTTCCCTTCGTAATGGCGGATGAGGATCCAATCAGAGTTGGTGAGCCGAATACTCCGGCCACCATGGTAGCAAACAAGTGGTTTAAGGTCGGATATGATCGCGATGGCAATATGCTAAACCCGTCCACATTGATTCATTCCCAAGTTACTCGTCAAGAGGCGGACGGCACTGGCTATCGTTTATTCCCATGGCAAAAATCTGGCGAACAGACCTGGGGAAGAGCATCGGACGATTATGGATACGAACTTCCGAGACTTATTCCAACAAATAGACACGATTGGCTTGGTCGTTTCGATGAGTCAAACTATGATTTTGACTATGATCACGAAGTGAACCAGTATGCATGGTGGACAGAAATTTTCCTGAATGTTGAGCCAAGCAGTGGCAATTCCCAGGAGTTTGAGACAGCTCATTGGTATGCTGTCGTCGACAGAGAGGGAAGTCTGTGGCTTGACCCAGATGGAAAATTCCACAACTGCGGCACAGAGATAACCGCAGATCCCATGTTTTACATTGCTGGAACAAACACCTATGCTGAGGGTTCGTGTCGTGACAACCCAAGAGCTCTCATAGACCCGATTCCAATCAACAACACACAAGGACCGTACAATCTTCGCTTTGACAGAGAAGATACAGCATCCAAGCTCTACTTCTGGTGGAAGTATGACAGAAATAGAAACCTGGTAGACAGGGTCTGGAGAGTTGGCTGGGCCGACATGAATGACTATGATCCGGTACCAAATCCAGAATACGGCTGGGATCCAGCAGACTCAAACACATGGTCAACCATTGGTTTCATCCCAACCTACGACCCCTATACACAGACAAACATTCCAGATGCTGACGTTGACTGGGACTGCAAACTCGCCGTCATTCCTTTCCAGATGTCGGAAGACCCAACATGGCCGAACGTCACACAGGGAACTGAGTGCTACGCTGACCGTAATGGCAATGGTTACTATGACCCCTACGAGCCAATTTATCGCAAGGGTGATGGGAATCTTCAGCCAATCGTCACGACAGTCCAGACAGGAGACATAAGACTCACAAACGTTTCCACATCAAGAGGAAACTATAAGATCAATTACAGAGTCAATGAAGTCGTCACGGACAACGATTTTGACAACGGTTGGACACTCCTTCCATTTATGCACATGAACCCACCGGCAAACTACCCGGTTTACGTTCACTCACACGATCAGAACCCAGACGAGTACTATGACTTTGGTGAGTTCATATATCAGAAATCTGCAACTGCTGAAGTCAGGCTCAACACATGGCTTACAGTTGCCACAGTCCCTGGCACAAACATCATCACAGTCGCCAACGATGTCGGCGCTGATGTGGGTGACACCATCTACATCGAGGGTGACATGTATGGCCAGACTGAGGAGCGCACAATCACGGCGATCCTTGGTGGTGGTCAACTTCAGCTTAACAGCCCGATCTCTTATATTCACTCAGTCTTGAGACAGGTTGCAGAGCTCATCCCATCAGAGATTGGCGACATCAGACTCTCAAACGTCAATACCCGTCACAACAACAACCCAGTCAGCTGGGATTGGTTTGGTGGTTGGTGGCATGACGCAATTCTCATGTTTGAGGTGCTTCAGGGTGGTTGCTTCACACCGAAATACAACATTACCGTCGAAACTGACCTCTGGGATGGAATGGTTCCATCCGTCACTGCTGCTGCCCTTCGTTCACCAAATGGCGACATTATGGGTGCAGCGCAGAGAATTCAGAAGACAACCGTTCTCGACCCAACAGGCCTTGAGTTCAGAGTCCCAGCCACAACATTTGAAGACATCAAGCTTGAGTACCGCGAGTACATTGGACTTGAAATCTTCAGAGACGACGGCATCAACAATAACCTTGGCGACACACCGGTCACGACAAACGTTATCAGAGGAACTCTCGCTGATGACTACATCATGTACGAAGCGACAGAGGATTTTGTTGGTTCGGTTGATGAAGAGATCGCAAAGGACTACCATTGGTCAATCGCAACTCTCGGTTTCAGTGCAGATGAGCGTTTTGTCGACCTAAACCTTGACACACAGCTTGGTGCTGGTGAGCCAATGTACCGCGACACAGACCTTTCTGACACGGTAACTGAAGGTGACATCAGAATTACTGACGTTGTTGTCGAGACAAATATCGGCGGCACTGGTGGCTCGATTGTCAACTACGGCGCTGGCTCAAGAGTAACCCAGGGTGATGTCGACATTGGTCATTTCGCCGCAGTGGGCGAACTCATAGACATCCCTGTCTCTGTCAGATTCAAAGACCTTCCACATGGTTGTATCCCGGAAAACAGGCAGTATGACATTGGCGAGCCAATTTATTACAACCCTGCACTTGGTTCAGCATCGACAGTTCAGATGCTCTATGCCAACGACTTCACAGACCCAGTTGGCAACCCAATGCCAAACGTCAATGGTTGGGATCCAGCAAACTGGATGGAAATCGACGAGACAAACTCGGGCCTTCCGAGTGGTCAGTCTGTCGAGGATCCGTTTGGTTTGATGACTTCGCCAAACGAAGTTCTTTGGAATTATGATGCGGCAAACCAGAGGGCAGAACTTCAGTCTGGTCAGAATATTCTTGTTCCGTCGATGGGTGTTGGCACAATTGCCACATTCGAGTACGATTTCAGATTTGCTCCTGATGTGAACAATAACTTCTACAACTCTTTCGGTACAATCCTTAGATGGAACTCGCCAACTGACTACTATGTCCTAATGGCGGTACCCCATGAGCCGGGCAACCCATACGCCACGGTCTTTAATAGGGGTGACTACGGGCAGTTCTATGGTTGGGGTGTTCCTGCCGGTTCAAACGAAATCCAATTCTTCCTGATGCATTTTGATGGCAGTGCGATTGCTCCAATCGTTGCCTCGAGTTCGACCATTCCATGGGTGTTCAACACTGACATGTACATGCACATGCAGATTGCAATCAATGGTCAGCTTACAACGATCACGGCAAACGGTGTTGATATCTTCCCAGGTGGAATCCCAGCAGCAAATACATATGGAGCGTTTGGATTCACTCACTTAGGTTCTTCGTACGCATTGTATGGGTGGTTTCAAGACAGCGCATGGATTGACAACATCCTTCTTTATCGCACAACCGTAGGTTCATCACTTGGAACATCAAATGACCTCGTTCGTGTTGTAGATGTCTATGTCAATGGCACATTCTACCCAGCAGGTTCCAGAGTCACTGCCGGCGATTTCTACAGAGTCAAAAACCCAGTCAATGGTATTTCAATGGGCGGAAACTGTAGCATGAGATACATGGATGTTGAGGTTCTCCCTGGTGATATCGGACTAAACGTTGAGATCGATGGTAAACTGCCAACTGACAAAGATTACAAGGGACTCAAGGTCGAGAAGACATCCCATGTCAAGGTGTCGCTCAACTACGAACTTGAGGGTGAGTATCTCACTGGTCCAGTAATTGGTGACAAGAGAACAAGACTTTACTACAAGCCAGACTCATTCTTTGTGAGAACCATACCGGTTGATAAACAGGTTAAGTACAGTTCGCCACAGGAAGCCCAGAGAAACTTCTATACACCACACCAGTCAATCGAAGGTGACGTTGTTTATGTCAACCTCAGAGGCCCAGACTACAACATTTATCCGTACACCTCGACTGTGCAGAATGGTCGACTCTACGAAGTGAATGATTTCAAGGGCATTATCGACGCCAAGAACCCAGTTCTTGAGTTCGAGTATACCCCATACAGTGGTACGATCCTTGACGATCTTGGACAGGATCTTCCATACATGCTTTATGCCTTTGTTGAGAAGGGCGGAATTGATAATGCTCCGATCGACAGCAGATTCACATATGCACTTACTTGGAACAATTCTGCAGACAGAACTATCGACCCAGCAGGTCTCCAGTATTCAGACTACAACTACGTTGACCCATGGCACGCAGGACGCAAGTGGGAGATGGACGAAGCATATGCCAACTACTACAACCAGGCTTACACAAGGGCTTGCAGAACTGTCTATAACCCATACATGGTTCAAAATATGTCTGAGTGCGGTCTCGCTGATAAGTATGACTGCTATGGCATCGAGAAACTTCACGTCGCACCAGAAGGCATAGAGATCGTTCCATCCTCACCTTGTGTTGACCCACTCTCCTACAGATATCCAAACATATCACTCAAGCTCAATGCGTACGACAATCCAGACGACGTAAACGACCCAGAAGGCTACACAATGGCCGTCGCGCCAACTGACGCAAACGGTCAGAACCATATTGGTGTCGCAACCTACAACGTAAACGGTGCAGGTATCAGGTATATGGCAACAATCCGTTACTGGAATATGCCACACACAGTTGACCAGGATGCCTACTTTATTCTTCAGGTAAACGATGATGGTTCATGGCTCGGATGGAACTGGGGAGAGACAAACTACCCAGGTATTATTGACCCAACAGACGTGATTCAGCCATTCACGGTCTACCCATTTGGTCGAGATCTGAATAACAGAGGAAGTGACGCTCACGACGTTGGCGACAACGATTGTTCAGTCGGTACAGGAACAGTAGACCTTTGTGGTTCAGGATTCCCGCCTCTTGGCGATGTCACATTCTACGACACATATGGTCCAACGTTCTGCGACCCGCAGTGGGGAACACCACCATACTACGGTATGGTGTATCACTACGGTGTCAGAACCCTCATTTCAGCCAAAACGGCAACAGAAGAGGGCGGAACGATTGCTGTTGTTTGCCAGCCAATGCATGCGAAAGACAAACTCAACATTCGTGTACATACTTCCAACATGGTTGTTGACTACAACAGTTCAAGCATCAAGGTTGGAAACAACGCTGTGTACTTCACAACTGACAGAGCAAACCTCTTCCAGGCAAGTGATGGCACAATTGCAAACAATCAGTACGACCCGAGTATGACGCTTGGCTACGCCGCAAACCCACCAGGAGTCAGAAACCTTCCATGGGTTGAGACGGTAGATTATTGTGATGTTATCTCGCTCAAGGTACTTCCACCAGATTCAGATTTGAACTTTAATAACTTCTACATCGTTGACCACGCTCTCCAGTACAGCGAAGTATCATACACTGGTGCCCAGGGTTCAGGAGCTCTTGTTGAACTCAACACACCAGACAGATGGATCACCCCAAGATACAACCCACTCTGCGTTCTTAGACCACTTTCACATGATGAGAACACAGACGTGAGATGTTATCCTGGTGGACAGACACACCTCATAAGAGTTGAAAACTCGATGAGAGGTGCTGGATATAACGCAACACCGGCCCTTTGGAGGAAGCAGTTCAATAAACTCGGTTCAGAGTTCTATGGACTCACCGACTACGGTATGTTCTTCGAGCTTACAAATGAGGATTATGGTTATTGGGGTGTGCCATTAACGTTCGCATCGGGACTCGTGAAGAGACTTGAGATAACCGGACCGTTCATGACGCCACTTGACCTCGATCCAGAGTTCTCGTCCATCAAGTATCGCTCTGGTACCGCGGCTGGCTCAGCACTTGGTTACTCATACAAGGGTCTCAGATTTGTCCCAATTAAGTATGACTACAGCGGACAGATTATTGTAGATAGACTCAACTACCTCGCCTACGAGCTTGGTCAGAGAAACTACACATATATCACAAGCCCTGGATGCACAACAGAAGGCGACTTCGTCCAATTCTCAGGAAGCGTTAACCCATATCTCAACATCGGCAAAGAGCTCGATTACAGGTATGTCACAAGACCAACTATAAACGGACGCGCCATGAGAGTCCTTGTATTTGATGAACTCATTCCGATTGGTCCTGGTAGAATCGATATTACTGTCTGGCTTACGGACGGAACAAAGAAGATATTCCAGGATTGCTGCGTTGAGCCACCAGCCAATGGAGTTGATGTTGCTGGTATCAAGATTGAGGGTATGCCTCACATGATTACTGTTGATGAGGAAACAATACTCAAACTCAAGCTCACAGAAGGTTATGGAATTGAATCCGAGGGCCCGCCGCCAGAGTATGGCAAGGGAATCCAGGAATACAGAGAATGTAACGATGCTCTCGTCTATGTGTGGCAGGATAGAGGTATCTTCGATCCAGTGGAGAAGCTTTATTCGTTCGCTGGTGATGGCTACTGCTCAATGGCTCCACAGTCGACAGACTACACGGACCTTGGTGTTGCCTACACAGAGGACGATGACCTCAACAACGATAGCAAGATTTCGTTTGACGCTTTTGAAACTGAAATCATGGGTTCATATGACCTTGCAACCAACACATGGGTCGGTGGTCTTATTGATGCGAGAACGTTCCACCGACAGAATGGCGAATACATCTTCAGTCTTTCAGGTGCTGCAATGCCAACTACAGTTGGTATTGACTTTGGCTCGAAGGGAATTGAAGCTGAGCCGGACCACGTTATCGGTGACGACGAAACACTTGATATTCACGTAACTGCCTACAAGTATGGCGACGACAACAACAGCAGATCGTTCAGACCGTTCTGGGGTGGCAGAGAAATAAACACAGAGAGAGCTTTCAGCCACGAAGTTTACCTTGCAGGTCAGAAATCAGCTTATGTCGAAGCCAAAGAAGACCTCATGGCAACTGTAACACCGGCCGTTCTTACTGCTGGTTGTACACCTGAGCTTATTGATCCAACTGCGCCGCTAACATTTGAGGTTAAGTGGCCAGATGGCACACCACTTGATCTTTCGGTTGGTGTTGAGGATCCACTTGGTGGTGATGAGGTTAAGATTGACGATGCATGGATCCATCTTTTCAAGGATCCGCATCCAGACGACCAGTACTATTACCCGGGTGAGTTACTACCACAGTACTATTGGCTAAGGACTGATCTTCATAATGAAGACTTCTCCCAAATTGGTAATACCAGGATGTACTCTTTCAACAGATATCCGTTCCTACCGATTACGTTTGGTTGGAACCCAGCCGAAGGTGTGTACGTTTTCAAGGGATTTGCTGCGAATGACAAGGGTAGTTTTGACGTGCACATTTATTCACCAGATAGAAGACACAAGGCGATTGCCGAGATTGTTGTAGAATCACCAATTGTCGACTATGAGATCTCACCACGGGATTTCTATACGAATGCTGGTAAGGACCCGCTGTATGACACCGGTTCCGACGACGATTTTGTGATGACAGGTGCTGATTTCAAGTGGTACTTTATCACTGCAACAATGAAAACTGCTGAAGGCAACCTTATACAGGGTCTTGCGGAGTCAACCTCCACCTGCTTGGGTGGCGAGGGTATGAATGCAAGGTTCACACCGTTCTACACGAGAGAAGAGCATTACAACTGGGTCACACCACCATCAGCGACTCTCCAGAGTAGAAGGCGCTATTCCGGTCACGCCGCTGTCTATAACTATTACCTGAGTGACTCTAGAGGTAGTAGAGAGAGACAGATAATGCTTGCTGACCTGAATGGAAACGGTACCTTCGGTGATCTTCCTGAAGAGTTCCTTATCTTTGGTAGATCAGATTACTCAGACCTGGGTATTAGAGTTGGTGGAAAGACCGGTCCTGGAGCTCCATTCTACCCGACAGTGAACTCAAGGTTTGATGATGAGACATACAACTATTGGAACTCATGGGATGGTCCATTTGACAAACCATCAGCTGGCCCAGCAGGATATGGTGTAGGATCGATATACAACGATGAGAAGGAAGGACTCTATGTGTTTGCTGATTCAAACAGAGACTTCCAGTTCACATACCAAGATTCGTTCAATATCGACAATAGAGGTCAGGGTACTTTTGCATACTTTGCCGATGACAAGTGTAAAATCGGAGTCATGATTGGTGTGACAGATCATGCAATGACACCAAAATTTGGTGATATTTACGGTGGATCAGACCCATACACAGAGTTCTCTCCGCAGAGAACAGCGACAAGATTTGTTCACATATTGACTGGAAATGAAGAGCTTGGAACCGGTGATGGTGCCTATTCCCTTGATTGGGACGCAATTCCGGACAACGTCGTAAATGTTGAGTACATGAAGGTTGTGACGAAATGGGCGGAAACAAAGGAAGAAATAAGCAAGGATATGCTCGATGCAGACAATTATGACCTTGCATACGGAGTTGAAAACCACATTTGGTTCGAGTTCTATCCAGCCGACAACAGAGACTTCGCAGTAACTAAAGATGCCCATGTGGCAGTAATGGCAGCTGGAGACGTGTTACATCCATGGGGTGGACCGAAATCAGAGTCATTCATTGTGGCTGACATAACAGCTTCCCCGATCAACCCAAGCGACAGAGTGGCGCAGCTTTATATCACACCAACTGGAACTGGTCCAGATGTTACGAGCTTGAGGGTTGTCGGAAGCAGATGCGAGAATACAGCTGACTATGCAAGGTACTTCTATGACAACTACACGACATGGGGTGCTGCAAACTTCGATGTGATTATGTCAATACAAATCGTTGTTGACACAATGGAAGCACTCAAGGTTGGAGTACCTGGAACATTGGTTGTAAGCGCGCTCAAGACAGCGGGTGGCGAGCCAATTGAAGGTGCAACAGTTCATATCAAGGGTGCCGGTGTCGAGGTCGAAAAGAAGACAAGAGCGGATGGTTCCGTTGAGTTCAATATCACCCCAACCGAGCGTGGCAGAATATTGGTCACCGCAGAGGCAGAGGGAATGAAGGGTGCTTACACAACAGCGTTCGTTGAGACTTACGTTGCACCACCAAAACTTGATCTTGACCCGATCCCAGCGATCGTCTCAACAGATACAGTAACAGTAAAAGGAAGAACAAACGAAGGCACGAAGATAACAGTGAATGGTAGACCTGTTTCAGTGTCTCAGGATGGAACCTTTACATACACATTGAGACTTGAGCCTGGAAAGAACAGCGTAATCGTTGTTGCTACTAATTCGGTTGGTCAAACACAAACAAAGGTTGTTGATATTGAATCGAGGATGAAAGCATCTGAGATTATCATCGACCCAGTAGGGGAATACTGTAACGTAACAAGCATAAGAATCCGTGGACATGTCGAGCCTGGCAACACTGTGAAGGTAACATCTGTAACACTTGGTAGAGAGTTTGATGCTATAGTGACGAATGACACATTCATCTGTGATATCGATGTTCAGGCTGGTGTAAATGAGATTACAGTTGTGGCAACAGACTTGACGACAAATAAAGAGTCTGATCCGCTCAATGTGAGTTTCTATATCTGGACGAGAGTTGACGTACTGATGTACCTCAATGGCAATCAGATGATTGTGGACTCAGTACCACAGAGGATTGATGTTCCACCAACTGAGATCAATGGTGTTACCATGATCCCATTCGATCCAATCGCCAACGCGTTTGGTATTGATGTAGTACCTGCCGGAGATACGATAACAGCAACGTGGGGAACAAATACACTTATTCTCACTAGAGGAAACAGCAAGGCAGTTCTCAACAACGAGGCCGTTGATCTTGTGACAGCCCCAGTAATTGAGAATGGCGCTTTAATGATTGCACTTGATGATGTTAAGTTGCTTAAAGACGTCAATGGTGATGTGGTAATTGACATGATCGCTGCGTCTGGTCAGATTGTGATATCCAAGAAGTACTAGGTTTGGAAATAGAGTTTGTAGAAAAGTAAAAAAGATCTCAGCTTCCTCTCAACTGCAAAGGAGAAAGGAAGCTGAGAAGAGAAAGAACAAGATTAATATACGATGAGTAGATTGATTGAGGTAAGAAAGCAAAAGATGGGAAGCTCATCCCGAGCCGAACAAGGGAACAACGGTCACTTGATTAGTGGTCGATCCAAAGGAGAGGTTAGATGAGAAGAACAATAGTAATGCTGATCGCAGCTGCTATGATCTCGGGTATATTCACTCAACTCCTTCCGATGCAGTCGGTTGGTGCAGAGGTAGTCCAGGATGGCAATCAACATGCGACTATTATTTTGTCAAACTGGCACATGGTGGGTCATGACGAGTATGGTGACCCGCTTTCGGGTGGCAAGTCATTTCCCTGGCAACATGAGGGGGAAAGTGTAGACTCTTATTGGGGTTCCGATGACTATGGAATGCCAAATGCAGTCAGCGCAATCACAACAGCTGGCGTTGCCCGAGCGGCTAGAAGACAAAATTATGGAATGACAACAACACCCATGCTCTGGACAACGGTTTATTTGACCATTGTCGCAGATGATGGTGGTTCGAGACCAATCATAGATGAGAAGGGCGATCTTGAGGGTCTTGGCAGGTGGTATGTTATCATGGATTCAGCTGGACAGGTTTGGTTTGACCCAGACGGAAGATTCCATGATTCGAGATATCTTGCCCAGGCAGATCCATTTTCACCATACTATATGTACATAGAGGATGAGGATGGGAACGCTTTTGGAGCATGTCTTGAGAATCCAACTGCAAAAGTAGATCCCTCTGAGATGAATAACACTCAGGGACCATACCAGTTCTCACCAACGACAGAGTCGGGTGAGGAGAATCCATTCTATGTCGAGCCGTGCTACTTTTGGATTAGACCAAATCTCACAAAGATAGTCAATGCTGAGGCTGAAAATACATGCGACGCCTACTCAAACCACACACTCAGAGGCGAATCGAGAGCGTGGCAACTCGGTATTGCGTCCAGACCTGACTATCTCGCACAAAATGTCATGAGCCCATTTGGCAACGTCTCCGATGGTCTTGTTAGAGAAGGTGAGTGGGATATTGGAGTATCGCTGCTTCCTTTCATGCCAAATGAGCAATACACTGACAACTATCAAGGCAATGGTACTGCTGGCACTTTCGATTCTACTGACTACATTTACAGGAACGTAAACTATCCAGCTGGTGGACCGCCATACGCGGTTGAACCTGGCGACGTTAGACTTACAAGCGTCACTGTCGGGATTGCCCCAAACACAAACACATTCCTTGCCGGCTCTGTTGTTCAGCCAAGCGACCTGGATGTTGGTGAACCTCTCAATGCAATTCCGACCAATATTAGGTACGCTATCAGTGAAGTTGGCGAGGCAGCCGCAGAGCTTGAGCACCGCAACCTTGGTGCATTGAACCCAGCCGGTTGGTCAACTGTCTCGACAATGGGTACCACTGTCCTATCCCTGACTGACGTCTCAAACCTTACAGCGGGATCAGCTATCCAGATTGGACCAAACGACGCCGGGCAGTCTGATATTTGCAACGTTGTCGCAATAATCAATACCGCACCAGCATATAACCAGTACTACACATACCTATCAGGACATTGTCCTGGTGGATACGAGCTTTCGGCTTACGCCTACTACGTCAATGGTTCATTCAATCCGGGTGACTACATAGTATATGGCAGAGGTGCAACAAGCGAGATATTCCGTCTCGACTGGGTCAACTGGTACGGATATTATCCGAACTACATGGGTTACTGTTATGCTTATTCATCGTACACAGGTTTTGATCTTGATAGACCGCTCTACTTCAACCATGCATATGACAATCTTTACAACCTTTACTATTCACAGGATACAATAACAAAGATTGACCAGGGTGTAGTTCTCGATTGTGCTACTCTCTACGACTACGAAGCAGGAACACCAATCACAATCCTTGGTTATCAGCCAGGAGATTTCATCTACAGACAGCTTGATCCAAATGAGGCAAACGTAGCGATCGGTGACATCAGACTCAGTAACGTCGACGGTCACAGAATTGACGGCTTCCAGATGGGTCAGGGTGCGTATGAGTTCGATGCCCTTGTCATGAATGAAATCCTCTTTGCAGACCCCAACGACCCACGCTATCAGGGAATGGTCAGAAACAGTGACTGGCACAAGTCAGATTTCGACTTCAACATTCAGAGCACGGTCGAAGAGGAATCGGTTGAGTTCCCATACGGTGCTTGCATGCCGACATACGACATCTCCGTGGAGTCAGACTTCTGGCAGGGAGAGCGTGTGTGGCGCACAAACAGTCAGGGCCAGTGGGAATCTGAGTGGCAAGGTGTTATCCCATCAGTCACTGCTTGTGCTCTTCGCTCACCCAACGACGATGTTGATGATGCACATCACAGAATAGCAAAACAGACTGTTCTTGGACCATACGGCGACTCATTCTTCATTCACACAGCAACGATTCATAATGTTCAGCCAGACTACAGAGAATACCTTGGTATCGAGATTTTCTGTGATAATGGTTATGATAACCTCTCCAATCCAAACCCGGCGGGTGTGGGTGCTGTCGCACTTGACCTCAACGACAACTATATGAGGGGAACCGTTTGTGAGCCATACGTTGGCGCAACAAGCAGGGCTCCAGACCTTGACCTTAACAGAGACCTCGTAGCTCTTGATGGTTCGACAGACAATCCAAAGTTTGTTGATACTGACAACCTGGCTCCAGTTCCAGACGGTCCTGGTAACTATGGTTGCAATGAGCCAATTTACTTTGATATGGATGATGACGGATTTGTCTCACCTGGTGATAAGCGTGGGTCATCCGTGCAGATGAACGCTGGCGCCACTATGGATGGTATTGTACTATTCTTCGAGGTAAACAGTATCGTCCAGCAGGGAGACAGTGATGTTGGCAGAATCCTTTCAAGATTCCGTGATCCACTAACCAATGAGCCGGTTTACAAGTACTATGACAACCCACATGCAATCTCAAGACTTCCATCGGGTGTTTGGGAGTATGGCGAGAACATCTACTGGGATCACCCAGAACCACCAGATTTCCCAGGTGGAGACGGAAGGACTGACCCGGGTGACATCAGACTTACTGATGTTAATATTGGTGGAACGTCCTACTTCTGCGGTGAGACGGTCGGTATTGGTGATGTTTTTGCACTTGAGTATCCAGTGTACATGATTTCTACCGGCAAGAACGGCGACTATAACTACATGGATTTCCAGGTTCTTCCGTTCCCGACAATGGACGTGAAGGTTGATATTGACAAGCCTCTCAAGGTTGAACAGACCAGCAATATCACGATTGAGGTCAACCCCCCGCCAGCTCCTGGTGAGTCCATCTTTGTTGCTCTTCGCGAAACAACGATTGAGCCGAGAATGCCAATGCCAGCAGTGCAGTTCTATAGCATGGAGAATGTTACGGGTGATTGGCTTACCTACGAGTGTGATGGTCAGGTGCTTGATGCTGGTCTATGCCCATGGACACCGGGTGGTGGTTATTACCATGTCGCACTTCCTTGGCCGTTTGAGTTTTTTGGTCAGACCTATACGTCGGTTGGTGTTAGCTACGATGGCTACATCGATATGAGTGATCAGTACAACTACCTAAGCTCGATTTGGCTAAATTACTGCTGGAGTCCACCGCCTTATCAGTACAACTATGGTAGGCTCCCCGCAAATCTTCCAGATACGGGTAGACCTCCTCGAATTCATTCGCTCCTTACATGGTGGGATTCAGATGAGGTTTGCTGGGGTGACGCGATTTGGCCAGCTACAGGTGAGACCGTATTTGTTGTGACCTGGCGTGGTGAAAATGGTGGATACTACTACTACAGGAGAGGCGAGCGGCTCGAGGCGCAGGTCGTTCTCTTCAGCAATGGTCAGATTCTTATCCAGTACAAGCAGACGGAGTGTCCATATTACTGGATGTATTCGTACTATGGTTATGATCACTACATAACCGGTATCACTAATGGCTCTGGTGTCTATTACGAATGGGATCCGGGTGCTCCTTGCGCATTTGGCATGGAAGCTAACGTTCTGTTTACGCCAGGTGAAATCCCAGCAAAGGCTGGTGTTCCAAAGGTCAACATCGCAGAGGATGCGAAGTGGATGACCCAGGACAACCCGGTTGCAAGCTTTGAGTTTACACCATACAGAGGTACGTGTCTCGAGGACGGTACAAGGAAACCGATGGAGATAAACCTCTACAGGGATGCTGGTGGACTTTCCGAGCCAGTGCCAAGAAACCCGCCACCAAACACATATCTCACATATCAGGAGCCTTCATTCTCAACAAGGCCTCCGATTCCAAATGGCAGAGTGATAGCGATTGGTAATCCGTTTGGCTATCTTGAAGGTGATTGGATTCTCATTGGAAATTCAACGAACTCTGAGAGAAGAAGAATTGAGCAGATTCATGTTGGAACTGAGGGCGCGAGCACAGAAGTCCTCTATCAGACATACAGATCGACTCAAGCGCTTCCGTCCTACCACATACCTGTCAGGAGCGTGAAGGACTTCACAATTGGTAATCCTGTTATTGTAGGACATAGTCATACGGGCAACCAGGAGACTCATATTATTGAGGGTCTCTCCAGAGGAGATGTCAGCCCTGGCGAACCAAGCTTCTGGTCGACAGGAATCAGATATCCTTATCCGCAGGCCGGAACGAATGTGACACTTCTTGTTAACAATGCGTCAGGATTCCAGATTGGTGACTACATTGGATACGGTTACACTAATGGCTGGTGGAATGCAAATCCGATCAATAACGGAAGAGACATTGCCAAGATCATCGACATCGACTATGGCGCAAATTCGCTAACACTCGACGTCATCCATACGTATTGGTACTACTATAACTACTACGTTTGCACGATTGAGGCTGTCGAAGTCCGCGATCCATTGAAGTTCGTCCACTATGGTGATGCGACATCGCCATACGGTGAGGCAGAGCCTGTATTTACCACGAAGTTTGCATTCACGTTAAACCGTGGCCTGAACTACGATCATTACTTTGGTGAGCCAGTAATCGGAATGCAGTACTTCGACCCATTCTGGGCTGACAACAAGTGGGGAAGATTCGATCTTGATATGTACCCATCACGTCAGTTTGCTGCAGTCCTACCACCAGATGACGTATCGCCAGATCTTGACAGTGGCTACGATTGCTACTGGCGTGGCAGGTTTAACATCGCACCAGAAGAGATCGTTATTGACCCAGAGAGAGACTGTTTACACGTTCTTGACACGAGATTTCCGAATGTCCTTCTGAATCTTTACGATGCCGATAACCCCAACGATGTGAATGATCCCGCTAACATACCAATCTCATGTCCTGGTGGTGTTTCGGGTGTCGATCAGACAATCATCGCAAACGTCAACGCGACAGGCGCAGGCGTTAAGTACCTGATGACCGCTGGGCAGTCCAGCCCGCCAAGATACATTGTTCAGGTCAACGATGATGGTACGTATGAGTGGTGGCGTTGGTACGAGCCGCTTGCTGCAACACAGATTTTCGGTGCTCTCGATCCGAATGACTGGCTGTACAGATGGCTTGATATGGATGTGCTTAACTTTGTGAACCCGGCGACCAGGTCACCTCTCCCAGTTCATGACAACACCTATGAACTGAGACTCACCGATAATGACTGCTCGAAGGGTGGCGGTGTTTGCGACCCGTGTAACAACGGCACACTGTGGCCATGTCTTGGTGACATCACAATCAATGATGCATATGGAAGATTTATGGGTACAATTTCTGATCCATACTCCAACTACCCGAACCCACAGCCACTCCCAGCAAACTTTGGAAGAATCGAAAACTTCGGCATTCCATGTGTTATTGACAGATGGACACTTGGTTCTGACGGTGGACAAATCATGTTCCCAGTCAAGCCTCTCAAGGGTGGCACGCTTAATATTAGAGTTTATACCTATCAGGCAGTCTTTGACTACAATTCATCCAACATCCATGCACCTGGACCATACTTCACAGAAGACACCTCATATGGTATCGACTACTGTGGTTACTATCAGATGAAGGTTATCGAGAAGGATGCTGATGTTAACTTCATCGAGTTTAGAATGGTTGACCACGCGCTTCAGAATTCAAGACTCAACTACACAACAGGTGTTAATCCGCTCTACCCAATGCCATCACCAGCCCCGAGGATTCAGAGGTCTTACGATCCAATCATCAGAGACTATGGCAGACAGCTCAGAAGTTACCCTGGCGGACAGACACATACCGGCAGACTCACAGGTGGAGCGATTGGTAATGGCAACCGCTGGAATGCATACCCAGCGATCTGGGAAAACATGTACGTCAAACTTGGAACCGAGTTCTATCCACTCACCGACTACGGTATGTACTTCTTCCTGCTTAATGGTGACGGAAACCACATCGGTTGGCCAGGAATGAGAGACTCAGCTCAGGAGCCAAACCTCGCAGTAAGATATATGAGAATTAAGGGTCCGTTTATGAGACCTAAGTATTATTATGAGCCGTCGTTGAACTGCGTACTTGGTGGTTCAGACAGCCCGTGGTATGAGTACAATAATGTCCTTGGTCTTCCAATCTCCTATGACTACTCAGGACAGATTGATGTTGACCCATCGAACTTCGGTGCTTATTGTCCTGGTGGCGGTGGCGACCTTTCACAGATTGGTAACCCAGCCTCGTCAACTGACAGCTTTACCTACAAGGAAGCCAACACTTGGCTTGCGAAGTGGAAAGATCTCTACTACGGTGGGTTCTGGCAGGTATCAAGATCCAACTTCAATACTCCAGTAGCTGACCCGGTAACTCCTTGCTATCCGTACCTCTGGGTATTCGACGAGATTATTCCTGTAAGCTCTGGTGATATCACGATTGAGCTCGAGCTTATGAATGGCGTCAAGAAGGTATATCAGGATTGCTGTGTGGCCGAGCTTGAGGGAACTAAAGACGGAATCCCAGTGCATGGTCTCAAGATAGAGGGTGCCCCACAGTACGTTACGGTGGATGATGACAACGTGTTCGAACTCACAGTAACCGAAGACACCGGCAAGGGCATGCTCAACAACGACGAGTGGCTCAATATTGAGTGCAATGATGCGGTGCTCTTTGCATGGCAGGATAGGGGTGTTGTCGATCCAGGATCAAAATACTGGCTTGGACCACTAGATGGTCAGATAACGATGCCACCAATCTCATCAGACTTCTCGAATGTTGAGTATGCGTACGAGTTGGTCGCTGATGTTAACGATGACAATAAAGTCTCGTACGAGGATTGGGAGACTGAGATTGTCGGAACATATGACATGGCAACCAACACATGGCTTGGTGGTATGATTGACGCCAGGACATTCCAGAGAGAGAATGGTCAGTACAAAATCGAACTCACGAAGGAATGGAGAGCCCAGATTGATGTTGTTGGTATTGATATTGGCGGCGTCGATGAAAATGGAAGACCGCTTCTTCGTAATCACGTCGACCACATTGTTGATGAGAACGAGCTTGTTCCACTCAATATCACCGCCTACAAGTATGGCGACGACAATAATGACAGGGCCTTTACACCTCTCTACGACCAGGTTCTCTCAACAGGCTACTCGCACGAGGTATATCTCGCTGGGCAGGTTACAATTGGTGTAGAACCAAAACGTGACCTCAGTGTGACCTATGGGCCAGAGCCGTTGACCGCTGGTGTCATTCCAGAGAAGCTAGGCGATCCACTTACACTCTACGTGACCGATTACAATGGTGAGCCAGTTAATTTGACGATGGGTATGGCTGATGCTCATGGTGACTATGAGGTAATCGGCGAAAACATCTGGAGAAATCTGTTCAAAGACCCGCACCCAGATAATGAGTACTACTATGGCAATGGTGTAGTCCTTCCGCAGTACTATTGGATGAGAACAGACCTTCATAACGATCCAGACTCGATAACGAATATCTGCAATACAGGTATGTACAACTCGTTCTTCCTTCCAATCAAGTTTGGTATGGATGCAGAAAAGGGTGTTTACAGCTTCAGCGGATTTATTGCAAACGATAAGGGCGATTTTGAGATCTACGTTTACACGCCAGATCGCAGGCACTCAGGTGTCGTGACAGTCAAGGTCGTTAACCCAACTGTCACATATGAAATCGTCAACAAGGATGAAATAAACACTATCTTTGATGTGCCATCCACAACGGATGACCCAGACTTTGTCATGACAGCCGGTGACAACAGAGCATACATCGTTACGGCGACATGCCGTAATGCTCAGGATGCTCTGCTCAAGGGCGTTGCGAAAGGCGTCTCTGTCTGTTCTGGCCAGGGTGAGGACATCGCGAGATTCACACCGTCAATGACTGTTCTTAATAACTTCTGGTATCAGGGTTACTACTACAACACGATCGGCGTTGACTTCAACAATGATGGCGCACTTACATCACCATCCATAGCGCAATCTGAGTTTGCAGAAGTGAAACCAATTGCAGATGCGATCTACTATAACACGCACATGACCAGATACACCGATGGAAGCTATGCTCTTTGGCTCTACACGGGCGCTGATTCATGGTATCCAGGACCATTGAACTATATGTGGTTCCTAGACCGAAGGAATGAGTCTCAGTTCCTTTCACCACCGAGATCGTTCGGACTTGGTGCAATCTACAACGACTTGTATCATGGCACGTATATGTTTGCCGACCTAAACGGTGACAACTCAATTTCATTCAGAGACTCGCTGTCACTTGACGAACAGGGAAGAACAACCTTCTATGTCTACACAGACGATGCATGTTATCTGACGGGTCTTGTTGGATACAACGACTATTGTAACGTTTCGATGTACGCAGACGTTGCTGGATATCCATCCTACTATACCGAGTACGACCCGAATTACTCGAGGTACAGATACCCAAGAAACTTCGCTGATGGAGTGTATGCTCTTGATTGGGAAGCATGGGCAGACACGGAGCTTGAGATTGGCACACCAAGGATTGAGATTATTGAGCCGCTTTCTGGTGAGGAGTGGCGCAAGGATCTCCTTGATGAGAACTATTATGATCTCGTTTACGGTGTTAAGAATCACATGCTTGTCAGAGTTTACCCAGCCGATATGAGAGACCTTCCAATAGCTGAAGAAACAGTTATCGGTTACTCAGTTGCTAGGAAAAGCGGTACCGGCGCTGCTCCAGCGTTTGAGACGACGGTTATGGCAAGACTTGTCGAAAGTGAAGTCGATCCGAGCGCAAGAGAAGCGAATCTCTATGTTGATCCAACAGGTACTGGCTCATACCAGGCCGGTCTGTATATGAGAAACGAGAGAAAGAATACGTTCAACCCAATGATTCTCCCAACATTCTCACAGAATCTTGCTCTCACTGTGTTTGATGTGGTAAAAGGAATGGAGATAATTCCTGAGGTCGCAGGCGCTCTTAAGGTTGGACAAGAAACGACCCTTTCAATCAAGGTCGTAGTTGCTGGTGGAGCAAATGAACCACTCGAAGGAATTAGTGTAACTCTCGATGATGCAAACGGCGTTGTTGATTCAGTAACAGCAAAAACAAATGCCAAGGGTGTTGCTGAGTTCACAGTTACTCCAAAGAAAGCCGGAAGAATTGTTGTCAAGGCGACCTCCGATGTTTATGGCAAGGCATACAGCGCTGTCGGTGTTGAGGTCGAGGTCGTGCCGCCAATGCTCGTTGTCAACCCAGTCAAGTCAGTTACCAAGGAATCGAAGATTGAGATCACAGGTAAGACATCGATTGGCGTGGAAGTCGAGATAAACACTGAGAAGGTCAAGGTTGCGGACGATGGTACCTTCAAGCATAGCGTCAACCTGCAGGAGGGCTTCAATTCGATAGATGTTGAAGCTGTCAATTCGGTAGGAATGGCAACTAGTGTTGTTGTTAACGTAGTCAGAGACTCGACTCCGCCATCGATAATTCTTGACCAGAAGGACGTAGTCTTTGGTCCAACTATTACACTTACGGGTAAGGTTGAGCCGTACTCAGTTGTAACGGTCAACGGAGTCCCAGCAGAGGTTGTGTACGACAATTGGAGAGTTGAGCTTACAGACGTTGACAACGGAGCACTTGAAGTTGAGATCAAGGCCACAGACCCCGCCGGAAATGAAAGCGAGCCATTCAAAGCGACACTCACAGTTGTCACAAAGAAAGAAATGGTTCTTCATGAAGGTTCAACCTCTGTCACAATCAATGGTGATGATCAGCGTGGACTCACGAGAGCCCCGTACGTTGATGGACTTAGTTTCATGGTTCCGGTGCAGGCGTTCTCCACTTTCTTTGGTAATGCTGGAGATCCAGTTGTGAATGGTGACGTTGCAACAGTGACAATCAACGGCATTTCCTTTGAGTTCACAAATGGCACAAAGCTCTACACCCAGGATGACACTGATTTTACAATGCCAAAAGAAGCGAAGCTTGAATTTGGCGTGATGTTTGTTGATGCTATTTATCTTGCCTCCACGCTTGGTCTTGAGACGAGCTGGAATGCAGGTAACAATGAGTTGAGAATATACGAGATTACGGACTGATAAGGGATATAAGGATAAGATTTCTCTCCCGGATACCTCTTTGTGTTGGTGTCCGGGAGAGCGAGAGACACATGATTAGATTGATTTCGAAGCGATTAATGAGGTTGATTGAAGAGAACACTAAAGAGGCTAAGTTTGGCCTTAGTGGCTATAGTGCAAAAGGAGAGGTCAGATGAAGAAACTACTTAGCTTGCTCGTAGTGGCAGTAATGGCCCTTGGAATGTTTGCTACCCAAATAGCGCCATTCAATACTGTCCAGGCGCAGGACGAAGAGCTTCGCGATGTTACCATGATTGTTCCGGTATTTCATCGCGCTGGCTATGACCGTTATGGTCGTCCCCTTCGCAACGGCAGGTACACGGAGTATGATGGTGTAAACGTCAACACAAAAACCGGAAGATTCACGCTTGACCCCGGTTTGCCGGCTGGCACTGCACCGACATATGACGCAACTGACGGTGTTTTATTTCCGTGGCAATATCCTGGTGATGATATGTGGGGCAGAGCTGGATATCATATGCCAGACTGCGTCAAGGCCATTGATGAACCGGGCAACGGAAGAATAAATGTCGCTGTCACAGAGCTTTCCGATGATGACTGGAATGTTACACCATACCTCTACACAGAAGTTTTCCTTACAGTGTTAGCGGAGGGTGGCGAGAGTCAGCTCTTTGACAAGAGATACATTGTCATGGACAACATGGGTCAGGTTTGGATTGACCCAGACGGTAGATTCCACGATTGCCGATACTGGGAACCAGCAAATCCGGCATCCACTTATTACAGGAGTGCAACTGTCCTTTCAGGAGACAACACTGCTCAGTGGAATGATTGCCGAACAAACCCGAAGATGATTGTTGATCCAAGTGGCGACAATAACACCCAGGGACCATACATTTTCAACCCGCAGTACAATTCGGCCCGAGAGGATTACCCAGCCCCAGTGTACCACGAGAATGTTCATTACTGGTGGTATGATGAGGACAAGGGAATCGACAGGGTTTGGAAACTCGGTATTGCAAACCAGACCGACTATCTGAGAGAGGGTGCCTTCTCACCAGACGGCGTTCACATATCATCAGGTATCGTCGGTGGTCCAGATGGTTCGACGCCAGGTGCATACTACCCAGGAAAGCCGGTTCTTTGGAACACAGTGATGTCAGACTCGGTGACACAGAGATGGTGTCCACACGATTCCAACATCATTGCCTATGACTGGGACTACAACCTCCCACTTGCCAACTTTACAAATCAGGAATTCTGTATCGACGTCAATGGAAACAATCTGTACGACTTTGGCGAGCCGATATTCCTTGATGCGGACAGCAACGGTATGTTTGATGACCTCGACCTGAGACTTATTGCATGGACGATTGTTTGGGGTGGAACGTCATTCAACTTCAGAAAAGGCACTCTCGTTGGTATCAACGATGAGGACTATCTCTGGTTCCTTGCAAATGGCTTTGGTGTCATCGACTTGAGCACACTTACTGACATTAAGCACACGTCAACCTCTGGCGCGTCGCTCTATGATCAGATATATCGAGATGTTGATGGCGATGACTTGGTTGGTCCAAATGATGTCAGAATCACCAATATCAATGGTCGTATCAATGGAATGGGAATCACCTGTGGTGGCTTCTTCATGGGTGATGCGCTCATCATGCTCGAGGTACTCAAGACATCCTGCTCATATAAGTACAATGTACATGTGCAGTCAGACCTATGGCAGGTCATGCAGGAAGATACGTACGAGCAGATCGAGATGTATCCATCAATGACAGCTGCTGCATTCCACTCTCCAAACGGCGATATCGTCTCGATGGCTCAGCTTGTAAATAAGGCGACAGCCCTCGATGATGATGGCAACACTTTCTACATGCCAACAACGACCTTCTACAATGTTGCACTTCTGTACAGAGAGTTTGTCGGTCTCCAGCTCTTCCTTGATAATGGCATCGACAACAACCTTGCTGCTGGTGGTGAGTGCTATCAGCTTTCCCTCGCTGACGACCACGTAAACTTTGAGTCTGGTGAGCTCTTCATAGGATGTCAGGATGTTGAGACAGCTATGGATTATGACTTTGTTCTCACCGAGTTCTCTTCCGACTATCTTTACTTCGAAACCTCATACGACATGACACCGGGCGCTTTCCCGACCCCGCTTCCAGATACCCTTAGATATGGTTGCGGTGAACCGATTTACAAAGACCTCAACAAGAAGCCACTCAATCCAGTCCTTCCGCTTCAGCCAGACCCAGAGGAGAATGACTACAACCCGGGCGTTGTAAACGTTGGCGACCAGAGAATGCTCGAAGTAACCGTTTACACCGAGGGTGTTCAGGGTTCAGCTGGAACAAAGCATACATATCCGGCAGGTTCAATCGTTACAGATGGTGACCTCGACGCGGGCAGAATTCTTATCATGCTTGAGCCAGGTCTTGCATACTACGATGAGCCACAGGGCTGCAACGAACCAAACTCCATGTATGACATGGGCGAGTTGATCTACTTTGACCCAGCGCTTGCTGCTGGTACCAGGGCGACTCATATGCTCTATGTCGATATGGGTGGTGGTATCGAAAGATTTGACCCGACAGAGCCGAGTGACCTTGGTGGTATGAGGTGGAATAACTCCGTTCATGGTGGTAACACCCAGGGTCAGTACAATGGTTATGGCGCATATGGTCAGAGTGGATGGATGGGAACTGAGCAGGCATCGCAATACTGGTGGTACCAGCAGTGTGGTGGTTTCTACGCATACAGTAACTATATGTATCCGCGCATGTTTAATGTTGGACCTATCTATGGCTATAACAACAATTCCTCCTACCCGTGGGCTAACTACATCTACAATTATACATACCGATATAACTGCGGTGATCTTCTTGCGCTTCGCTGTCAGCAGTTCTTGGGCGATTGGCGTTTAAGGCTCTATGAAGACAGTGACATGGAGTCGTATTATCAATATTCTTCCCAGTATATTCCGGGTAGTCCGTACACATACATATGGACATATAACTACTATACCTCTTATCTGTCCTCGGCACTTGTTTGGTATCGTGGTCCGGACATAGATGGAAGAGATGTTTGTACAGATCCATATTGGACAAACTATGCCTTCAATTACCAGCTTCTCTGCGAGGACTACAGAAGATACACTTCGTACGAGAAGTATGTAGGTATGGGCTCAGTTCTTATGGATCATTCTGGAAATGGATATGGTCAGCAGTACTACTACAGCCAGAATAACAGGTCGTACTACGGACTTCACAGTGCTTCTAACCGATGCAGGATGCATTTCTTCCGCTGGGAGTACATGCCTCACCCAGAAAACGGTGGACCGTACTCTCGTGCTATTCCGATCGCTTACTTTGATCCACCATCATCTGGTGACCTTCTTGCTTTCGATACTCTCTATGATGTGAGAACCACTGTCTTTGGTGGACAGTGGAATGTCGCGATGTCACCTGACATCTGGAATGGAGACATCACGGTCAATCTAGTCGGTGGTAACACGTTTGGTTCGGTCGGTTTCTCGCATGGTCAATACTACAACTACTACCATAACTACTACGGTGTTGATGCATACTTTGACAATGCTGAAGCATACATAATCGAGGTTGTTCCGAGTGCTGGCGACAGAAGACGTCTCACACTTGGCGGTCACCATGTTGGTTTAAACAAGCATGTCTACAGAAAAGACGATGTTAACTACTCAACATCGAGTGCGAGCGCTTCTGCACTTACTCCATTCAGCCACTACTACCCATGCGGATCGAAACTTGCCGCTGGTGAGCTTTATGACATCGAATCCGTTGTCTCAATGGTCACGATGGGTAAGTGTGGTGATCCACGGTTCATGGATATTCCAGTGCTTCCTGGTGAAGTTGACCTCAAGGTCTCAATAGATGGAAATCCTGTATCGGAAGAAGATGAGTTCCACCTTAAGGTAGAGCAGACATCAGATATCCAGCTCTCAGTTGACCCACCACCACAGCCAGGCGAGAAGTACGTCGTCAGAATGAGTGGCGTGTTCCAGGAAGGCTACCCGGCACGTGAAGCCTACACCGACTATATCGAGTCCAGAGAGAGCAACACATTCACGGAGTTCTGCGAGGGTGAAGTTGAGTTTGACAAGGAAAACTTTAACGGCTCCCCATACCTAGATGACACATATACACAGGAGTTTGCACTGCCGTGGGACTTCCCGCTTTACAACAGGATAATCCCTGCCGGTACGACTTTGTATGTTGGCACAAACGGTCAGATCGTATTCGAGAGAAACTATGCCGGTTACATTCCAAGTACCTATGGTTGGTTCCATAGATATGGTTATCCAGACTATGCGATACTTGCTTGTGGCGATGACCTCGAGCTCTACGAAGCACCAAGCTATGGTCGTACAAACTACAATCTCCATATGTACTACTGCCAGCCAACACCTGACTCCGTAAGGATCAGATGGGAAACCCAGATATATCCAGCTAATGAAAATGGGCCAGCAACCGTTAACTTCTACATCACTCTTTATCAGGATGGAACCATTAGATTCACTTATGGTGACATGTATGATACCCGAGGTAGCTATAGTACAGTTGTTTCTGGTATCAGTGGTGACATCTCAGAGGGTGAATACTACTATACCATGTATCACAACATGGTAATGAACTCCCTCGCCTATGCCGATGATGTTGTTCTCACCCGTTTTGAGTTCCCACCAGACGAGGGAAGACCATCGGGCGGAACAATCGATTCAGACTATATGATTGGCAGCACCACTGAAGCACCGCACAGCAATGAGATCGGTGGAGCACACTATAAGACAGTTGAGATCACTCCAGAGAACCCAGTTCAGCATATTCAGTACACCCCGTACAGAGGTTCCGTCCAGGAAGATGGTTCTTGCGATCCAATCAAAGCTGAGGTATTCCTGGAGCGTGGTGGAGTTTCGTATCCAGTTCCGATGGATTCAGTACTCTCTGGCGAGAGGGTCGAAAGAGATGTCGAAGACTATGATGAACTCAACCTCTACGATTACAACATCTACGATCCATACTGGGTTGTTAGGCCTTGGGTGCAGAAGATGTATGAAGGTCGTCATATGGGCGACCACACACCAAGACCAATCCCATCAACGGCTGGTATACCAACTGCAAATTGCGCGCTCAATAACCAGTATGATTGCTATGGCATATTTGAGCTGATGGTTGAGCCAGAAGAACTCAGACTTGAGTTCTCAGATGCAAGCAGAACCTGCATCTCCCCGGTTGACCAGAGATTCCCGAACCTTATCCTCAAGGTCTACGATGGCGACAATCCAATTGATGTAAACGATCCAGCTGATATCCCGATTTCCACTGTTGGAATGCAGCCGGGTGTCAGAGGCAAGATTGTTGCCAATGTTAACGCTTCTGGTGCTGGAATTAAGTACCTCTGCACAGCAGTAGGTAAGAGGACCGGTGATGTGGACGTTAGGTACATCATCCAGGTTAATACCGATGGTACATACACCTTCTGGCGTATGTACGAGCCAGCAACAGACAGACCGGGCGCGGCGTTGGGTGTTCTTGACCCAACCGACTGGCTGTACTCAAACAGATATCCATACAACAACGTCTATGGCGAGACAAACAGGTCTTATAACCAGTCAAGATTGCCATGGACAGATACAGACGGCTGGTTGTCGGCAATCACTGGTGATTCAACCATTACCACAGAGCTTGAAGATTACGATTGCTCATTCGACCATTCAATCTGCAGAGATGTTTGTAGACCAACGAATGATGGTTTCCCGAACCTTGGATCCGTGACATACAACGACAGAATCGGAAGATTCAACGGTTCGTACTACGACAACGATTTATTCTTCAGCCAGAGAACAGGTGGAGCGCCGTTTGGTGTCATCGAGACGTTCGGTGTGCCAACCATGATCACAAACTGGGATAACAATTCAGAGGGTGGAGAGGTATACGTTCCAATTCAGCCAAGAGACACAGATACCCCACTACAAATTAGAGTCTACATCAATGATGCAGTGTTTGACTATAACTCTGCAATTTCGGAGTGGTCATTTGACAACACACATCCGACATATCACCCACCATACTTTGTCTATGATGACTCACCAGGCATCGACTACTGTGGTATAATCACAGTTCCAGTGCAGCCAGCTGACAAGCTCAACTTCACAGAGTTCATGCTTACTGACCACGGACTTCAGTTCTCAGAAGCTGATTACACGGCGGGTGATAGCGCGCTTGCGGAGATGGATAGACCAGCTCCACAGCTGAGACACTGGTACAACCCAATTTGCTACAACTACAAGAAGGACATGAGAGTATATCCGGGTGGACAGACCCACCTCGCAAGGGCAATCGGCTCTGAGCGTGAGGGTGGTTTCAATGCCTACCCAGCTGTGAGCAAGGAATACTTCGGAAAACTTGGTACTGAGTTCTATCCACTCACCGACTATGGTCTTTATTTCACAATGGTCTCCAATACTGACGTAAGATCTTGGAGTCTCTGGGATTCCTACACATTTGACCCATATGGAACCCTTGAGCGTTCATATCCAGAGATGCAGTTCAGAATCATTGACACAATCGAGGTTTCAGGACCATTCATGGTGCCGTTCCAGTGGCGCAGACCAAACATAATCGGTTCTGGAAGCAACCAGATTGGTTACATCGAGAGAGCTCTCAGAAGTGAGTACGAGTATAATGGTGTTGAGAATGTACCGATCAGATATGACACATCCGGTTATATCAAGATCGACCAGTCCAACTCACAGTATTATGAAATCAGAAGCAATGCCGATTTCACTGACGTTGTAAGTCCAGGATTCACCTATGATACACACGAGTACATCGATAACCCACTTCCGTCAAATGGAACGCTTAACAAGAACAGATCACTCGTTTATCACAGTAGTAACCCATATATTCTACATATGCCTCGCGGATATGTTGGCGACAATGCCTACGTCTTTGCTATCGACGAACTCATCCCAATGGGTCCTGGTAACATCGAGATTAAGGTAACGCTCAGAGACGGAACAATTAAGATATTCCAGGATTGCTGCATCAAACCAATCTCAGATGGTATTGATGTGCATGGACTTGACATCAAGCTTGACAACGAGGACATCAATGAACGCGGCGGAATCTTGGTTGACCAGGACGTTGTGCTTCAAGCAAGAGTTTACGAGAATGAGAAAGCCGATGTCGTCGACGGAACCGAGTGGGAATACGCAGAGTGCAATGATGCTCTTGTTTACGCCTGGCAGGATAGAGGTATCTACGACCCAGCACTTAGAGTGCATGTGGGTGCCGGTGATGGCTGGGTAACAAAACCACCGAAAAACTCCGATATGTACAGACAAGCAGTTCAGTATCTTACGGATGACGACTTTGATGGTGATGGTAAGGTCAGCTTCAGTTCACACGAGACAGAGGTTATCGGATCTTATGACATCGTAACAAACACTTGGTCAGGTGCTTTTGTTGACGCTAGAACATATCAGAGACAGGATGGGTACTATGTCCTTCCACTCACTGAGGAGAAGGGTTCATACGTTGATACCGTTGGATTTGACTTCGGCGGATTTGGACCGACTGGTAAGCCACTCCCACCAGGAATCAGAGACCACGTTGTTGGTTGGGATGAGACACTGCCGGTTTGGATTGTCGCCTACAAATATGGTGATGACAGCAACGACAGGACTTTCAGACCGCTGTTTGACTCGATCGAGACTAATGTTCCATCAATGAGCCACGAGGTTTACCTCGCTGGCACAAAGGATCTCGAGGTCTTCCCACAAGTTGACCTTCAGATGGAGTACGGTCCAGAGCCACTTACCGCTGGTATGACACCTGAGCTTCAGAACCCAGAGACACCGCTCTTCTTCAGATTCACGGATGACCAGGGCAACCCAGTTGACTTCACGCAAGGAGTCGAGGACGCATGGGGTAACAGGCTTGTTAAAGACGAGGATATCTACAAGCATTGTTTCATTGACCCACATCCAGATGATGAATACTACTACGGAATTGGAGCCGTTCTTCCACAGTACTACTGGTTGAGGACTGACCTCCACAACTTCGATGGCACACCGATCTGCAACTCATTGTTGTTCTCGGATCCAGATGAGCCATTCAAGCCAATCAGATTCGATATTGAGAAGGACGTAAACGGTAATGTTACAGGTAGATACAACTTCACAGGTTTCTGTGCAAACGATGCCGGCGAGTTTGAGGTTTATGCCTACACGCCGGACAGAAAACACAGCGCAGTTGCGACAGTGAAGGTTGCTCAGCCTGAGATCAAGTACGCCGTTAAGAATTTCGAGACGGGTCAGACGTTTGATGATGTTGACTTTGTCATGACAGCCAATGATGGTAGACGCTATGTGATAACAGCGACGTGCTGGGATGCTCAGGGTTCTCTTATCAAGGGCACGGCGAAAGAAGTTTCGGTCTGCTCCGGTACAGGTTCTGATACGGCCAGATTCACTCCATACATCACAAGACCACAGAACTTTAATTGGACTAGAGGTTCGAGCAATGCTGGATCACACTATGGAGTTCCGGGATATGGACAGGGATATGACCCATTCTACTCGTTCTATATTTACTTCCTCATCGATGAGGGTGATAGATTCTATCCATTTATGGGTGTAGATCTCACAAATGACGGTGATATCGACCCAATGAGAACAGAAACTTCAGAGTTGCACAGATACACTGCAATGAAGCCAATGATTCAGTCCTACTACGGAATCTACGACACTTGGAGATATAGCAACTGGAGATCACCATGGGTGCACTACAACACAACAAATACACGTTATGACGATATGACGTACAATGTGATGCACGCTTGGGATCTTCCACCAGCCAATGATGGTTGGGGTTGGGGAGCAATCTATAACCACCCATACGCAGGCGGTTATATCTTTACAGACTTCAATGTGGACGGAATCCTGACGTTCGAAGATTCACTGTCGTTCGATCAGAATGGTAAGGCAAGCTTCCACTTCTGGGCTGATGATATTTGTGAGGTCGGTGGTCTTGTCGGTAATAACCATTACAGCAATGACAGCCAGTTTGCAGACCTCTATGGATACCCATCATGGTATGATGAGAAGTCACCAAACTACATGTATGAGAGATTCTACACATATAGAGATTGGTACGGCGACTGGCATGGTACTAGGGACTACACATTCATGCTTGACTGGGAGGCAATTCCGAACAGAAACGTTGCCGTCAAAGCTCCTGAGGTCAAGATCTTCAACCCAGAGAACGGCGAAGAGATGTCGAAAGATATCTTCGATCCTGAAGCCTATGATCTTACGTATGCAGTTAGAAACCACATGATCGTTAGGGTTTACCCAGCTGATAGACGCGATGCGAAGGTCAAAACTGGTGGCTCTTTCTTCATGAATGACTACAGAGACTGGGCAACCACCTACTATGCGAACGAGTATGAATCATTAATCGTAGGAAGACTCACCGAGTCGACAGTTGATCCTGAGGCAGTAGAGACAATGATTTACTTCACTCCGACAGGCACAGGCGAGAACACGAGTTCATTGCTTTATCTCAGAGAGTTCGACTGGAACGACAGAGCAAGTGAAACAAACGGTTTCGGTGGAATCACATTCGAGACATACATGAGGGTTGCCGATGTGGTTAGATTTGATTCCTGCAGGGGTTTGACTGTTAAAGCCGAACCACTCAACGAGGTTCTCAGACTTGGTCAGCCAGACACGATTGTTGTTACTGTCACCGAGACAGGCAGCGGATTCCCGATCGAGGGCGCAACTGTCGCTCTTAAGTCGGAGAATGGCAACATCGAGATGGAGTCAACAACTGACAACATCGGTCAGGCATACTTTAACGATGTCAAACCTGAGGATATGTCGAAGTTTGTTATTACAGCATCGACAGACGAGTATGTGAATGGCACAGATGTTCTTTACGTTGATGTTGACCTTTCACCACCATCAATTGATGTTGATGACTTCGAGGCACTCACCAAGAATTCAACAGTGAATCTCACTGGTACGGTTACAAAGGGTTCAAAGCTCAAAGTCGGTACGAAGGACGCGAATGTTGAAGCAGATGGTAAGTGGAAGGTTCAGATACAGCTTGTTGAGGACGAGAACCTCATTCCACTACTTGCAACAGGTCCAAACGGTGTACAGCAGTCACTAACACTCAGGATTGTCCTCGACACAACTGAACCAGCGCTTCTCATGCCAGAAGAGTCGAGTCTTGATTTCTTCGATATCTCAGGCGATAGCGGAGAGATTTGGCTCACGGGCAGAGTCTCACCAGACGCAGTTGAAGTAGAGGTCACAATCGACCAGGGTGGGGAGAGAATCCCGGTTAGCGCAACAATCGTCAACGATGTGTGGCGCACAGACAAGTTTGAAGTCGAGACAGGCGTTGAGTTCACAGTCCAGGTAGAGGCAACAGATGCAGCTGGAAACGTCAAAAAGTCCGATGTGGTTCCGTACTTTATTGCCAAGGTCACAAAGATTGAACTTACCGTTGGTAACTCAATCGCTATGGTCAATGGCAAGCCAGTGACTGAAGCTATCCAGCCACCAGTGCTTAACGCCAATGGCGTGATGCTCGTGCCACTAAGGCAGCTTGCGGACGCATTTGGTATCGCAGTTGCCGCGACTGGCAACAGTCTGACTATCACGGTTGATGGAAAGACAGCGACCTGCACAGTAGGTACTAACGGTGCGACAGTCGACGGAAATACCTTCACAATGTCGACAGCTCCTGAGAGCATTGTCACTGTGGTCATGGTACCGCTTGACTTCGTACACGAAGTACTCAAACTCACTGGAAAGAATATCGAACTCGTTAAGACAGCTATTGGTGTAACAATCATTATCAGTGATTGATAGGAAAATTGCTCGAAAAGTAACTATTTCTCTCTGCTGCTCCGTCTGGGGCGGCAGAGAGCGGGAAAAAAGGATTGATTAATACAAGTGATTGGTTTGAATATAAATGAACGAAGCAGCATTGCGGTTGCAGCTTCCGCTGTAAACCTTCAAGGAAGTGAAGGAGAGAGCAAATGAGAAAAATACTGACTACTCTGCTTAGTGTGGCGTTAGTGCTTGGCATGATCTCAACCTTTATGCCAATGCTATCGCTTGATAATGCAGAAGCGCAGGGCAGCGGCAATACACCGGCCACAATGGTTGGCAATCGCTTCCATAGGATTGGATACGATCGTTATGGACGTGAGTTGCCCGATGGTAAGATGGTTCCGTGGCAGAAGGTTGGAGAAGTTTGGTGGGGTCGCGAAGGCTTCTATATGCCATACGCGGTTCGCGCCGTGGACGATCCACCGTATTCCATTACGGTTCCACCGGCCACAGCCTTTTACTCAACCGTCGTTTCCAACGAGACGTCATCTCACGTAGCCACCCTCGGCTTTGGTCTTTGGACCGAAGTTTGGCTCACTGTGGATGTCGACCCAGGTGATGGACAGACAACATACAAGCATCACTGGTACGTCATTCTCGATGACTACGGTCAGCTATGGTTCGATCCAGATGGTCGATTCAACGATTGTCGCTATTATGGGTACGCAGATCCATACGACGTCAACTATATGGAAGATGACGACTACACACACGACAACTGCACCGACAACCCAAGAGCCCTTGTCGACCCGATCGTCTCGAACAACACACAGGGACCATACATTCTCGATCCAGATTACAACCCATTCGTGAACGAGAATGCGTCGATGTGGCAGTTCTACAGCCCAAGCTATGCCCTGAACAATGTGGCAGCTCCCGTATATAACCCAAGAATCTACTTCTGGGATGCAGAGAAGACCGGTTATAACACCAAGAGACTCTGGAAACTCGGTTTTGCTGACATGAATGACTACCTTGCAGAGAATGCAGTCGGACCAGCCGGCGCGCTTTGTTCAGGTGTTGTTTATGAAGAGGCTGCAAATCCATCAAATCCACTCTACAAAGAGTACCAGGACTGGGACATCGATCTCTCCCTCAGAGCATTCCAACTCAACTATAACCCAGCTCAGTTTGCAGAGGCAGGTTCAGAGGTTCACGCCGAGAACATCACGCTTGGCGGCAACTACCCAGACTCCCAGGTTTCATGGGCAGCTCAGGCACCAGTTGCTTACAATTTCGGCGAGTTTGCCTACAGAAAAGCTGGCGCTGATGTGATGTATCCAACACTCACAGGCCCTGGCACTTATGACACAAAACCGGTTTCGTTTGTTGACGAGGCTGACATTAGGTTGTCGGATATCGTCGTCACAAGAAACGGTGATATCAGAACCTATCCTCCATTTACATCGGTTATCGACACCGGTGCCATAGGTGTTTGGGAGCCAGGAGACGACTACGACGTAGGTACATCTCAGTGGGCGTTCTCAGATGGCGTGACCGGCACGTTTGGTCGGCCAGAGTACTACCATGATCAGGCAATCGGAACGAACAACGGTGGCAACGGTGGCGGAGATGGTGTCTATAGCCCTGGTGAGTTCATCTACAGAAAAGCTCTTGCAAACTCTGGAATGACCGTTCAGGCAGATGACATCAGACTTACAAACGTCAACGGATATCAGACAAACACAAACAGACACCTTCCAAACAACCCAGACCTTCTCTTTGACACCGATGGTATGGTAAGAGCCGGCATCATGGACGGCGACCTCCTCATCATGGCTGAGGTTCTCAATGGTGGTTGCCAGTCTCCAAACTATGATATTGCTGTCCAGACGGACGCATGGATTGGCTGGAGAGACAATGGCAGATGGATGCCAGTTGAGATTGGTTACACCGCAGCCGGTATTCGTTCGCACTTCGACACAACAATCAACCACTTCAACAGAGTTCAGAAGAATGCGATGCTTTCGCAGAATTCAGACGGATTCTTTGTGCCATCAACAGTATTCCACGATGTTCAGTTCGAGGAGAGACAGTTTGGTGGTTGGTCGATCTGGCTTGATGACGGTATTGACAACAACGCCGCTGTGAACCAGATGTATGCTTGCACAGCCCTCGACCTTTCGGACAACCTTGAAGGCAAAGAGACCATCGAGCAGATTGTTGGTGGTGAGTCACTCGAGGCTTGGGACTTTGATTATGGTCGTGGTGGTGTGAGAGACGACTTTGGTGAGCTCGTTTCGTTCACAGACACGGCCAAGGTCATTGGCCCTCCATATGGCTTCTATGACACAGAAGGTAACGGTTTCGGTTGCCATGAGCATCTTTATCGTGACATGGACAGCAGTGGCGCTATTTCCAAGGGTGATCTTAGACTCACAGACGTTATCACATATCGTGAGGTTGGTCCTGTCTCAGGTTCTATGATCCAGTACTATGCCGGTACAACAGTCGCTGCTGGTGACCTCGATGTCGGCGAACCAATCACATACTTCAACCAGCCACCACAGGCCGGCAACATTGAGTTCATGTTCTACGACATCTCGCATCCGGCAGATGGCGTTCCAAGGAATTATGAATATGACCCAGGTGAGGACATCTATCTTCAGCCAATCGGTCTTACCGAAGTTGACTATCGCTCGGTCAGAGCAACTGATGTAGAGATCCAGGGTAAGAAGTACATCTGTGGTACAGCAGTGTCGCTCTCACAGGCTCTGTTTGTTGAGAACCCAGTAAGCATGATTTCGATGGGTAACAATGGTCTTGCCTCCTTCATGGACTTTGAAGTCATCCCAGGAAGCATCCAGGTTGAAGTCAAGGTTGATCAGGAATTCATGGTTGAGCAGACCTCTCACGTCGAAGTCAGAGTGGTTCCAGAGCCAACGGATCCAGATGACAAGTACTACATCCTCATCGAGAACCTTCCAAGATCTTCTTACAACAATATTGCCGAGACGGTTAGAACCATCGACCGCGACCATCTGGTTGCGAACTTCGAGATCACACCTTACAGAGGCTCATGCGACCTGACAGGATTTGTCCAGGACAGAAAGGTTTACGTCCACGCAATTAAGGAAGAGACGGATGTCTCAGCCTACAGCGGTCTTCTTCAGGTTCCAAGAGATGGCTCATACTACGATCCTTACTGGGAAACAGTCTACAGAGACCCAGAGAAACGTGCCTACGCCAACTATGCAAGGTATGTCTTCGATCCAGTCAATGATCCAAGGTATGATCTGTATGCAACACATTTCTCACACCTCGCCAACTCGTATGACTGCTACGGCAGATGGGAAAGAACGGTTCAGCCAGAGGATCTTGATATTCAGGCAAACAGAAAATGTCTCACCATCCTAGAGCAGAGATTCCCGAACCTCGTCCTTACGCTTACAAACTGGGACAACCCGAACGATATTAATGACCCGGCGGACATCAGATTCGCAACAGAGTCGATTCCAGATAGACCACACCGTGTGAACTACAACTGTCGTGGCGCTGGCGTTAAGTTCCTTTTCACTGCAAACAATACTGATTTCACCGAGAAGTACATTGTTCAGGTCAATGACGACGATACGTTCATCTGCTGGCAGTGGTTTGATTATGAGCCACTCAACATGCTTTCACCACTCGACTACCTTATCTACAGAGACCTTGGTAACCCAGGTTGGCCGAGTTCACCGCAGCAGCCAGACCCAAGAAATTCCAGAGGTCCAGTCAATGACCCACCGCGTCTCCCAACAGATGCTGAGCCAGAATCAGAACTTGAGAGATGCTTTGTTGACGATGTGGACTGCTCTGGTAAGCAGGCAACCTGTGACATCTGTGGTATAGGTGGCGGCTCGATTGAGGACTTCGTACCGATCGGTTCAGTCACACTCAATGACACATATGGCAATAGCTACGTTGAATTCATCATCCAGACCTTCGGTGTTCCGACCATGGTCACCGACTACGGATACCTTTCAACAACAGATCCGGGCGGTCAGATGCTTGTTGCCGTCCTCCCAAGAGAAGCGGATACACCACTCTGGGTGCGTGTAACAGCTGAGCAGACGATATTCAACTTTAACAGTGTCGATGGGCAGCTTTGGCCACCAAATGGCCCTGGATTCCTCAACGACTACACGGGTGGTGTGGATTATTGCGGACTTATCAGCTTTGATATTACCCCGCCGGACCCAGACGTGAACTTCACAGAAGTCACGATGGTCGACCACGCTCTCCAGTATTCGCAGGCCAACTACACTGTCGGTTCAGATTCAGATGGATATCACACCAACCCAGTCTCGCCGCTTGGTATGCCGGCACCACAGATCCAGACACCGTACAATCCAATACTTAAAGACCTCACCGAAGAGGTAACCTGTTATCCAGGTGGACAGACTCATCCATTCAGACTTGATGGTCCGAACTCCAAGAGGCGCTCAGGCTGGAATGCATATCCCGCAATCCACAGCGAGTGGTACAACGGAACAGATCACTCACAGTTTGTGAAGCTTGGAACAGAGTTCTTCCCACTTACCGACTATGGTCTGTACTTCATCTTGAAGAACCAGCGTGGTGAACACCTGTCCTTCTCTCCAATCCAGCACTGGGTCTCACCATATCCAATTAGGTACGATCTCATGATCAAGAGAGTCATTATCGAAGGACCGTTCATGAGACCGAAGTTTATGGATGCAGACAACTCGAACTATCTCTCCAACAACTACTACAATGGAACTGAGTATCCACCGATCGCTTATGACACGAGTGGTAGACTTGAGATCACAGACCTCAACGTCAACGCATTTGTGCAGAACTCGCTTTCCTACAGAGGTGGTGACTTCGCCAATGTCACAAGCCCATACATGACGGGTTCAGACCCAGTCAGAAACCAGCTTGTGTATCCAGATGACACCAACATCCCAGAGAATGACTATCTTAGACTACTTGACAGGTCACTTGACTTCACATCGCTTCACTTTGCCAACATTGGTAATAGACCATCTGGTGCCAACGATGTCTTCTGTATCGACGAAATTATCCCAGTTAACTACGGAAACATCAGCATTACAGTCGAACTCCAGAATGGTAAGCGTAAGATTTACCAGGATTGCTGCGAGACAACACCAGTTGACGGCATCAATGTTTGGGGTCTTGATATCCAGGATGCTCCAGATGAAATCGTCGTTGACACAGAGAATGTCATTGAGATAGGACTTAGAGAATACAACGACATTCAGGTCGTCCAAGAGTGCAACGATGCCCTCGTGTTCTGCTGGCAGGATCGTGGCGTCAAGCAGATTGGATCAGACATGAGAGTCGGTGCTGGTGATGGTTGGATTACAAACCCACCACGCAACAGCAACCTTCGAGATAAGGTTTGGCAGTATCTCACCGGCGATGATATCAATGGTGATGGCAAGATAACATTCAAGGACTTCGAGACTGAGATTCTTGGTACCTATGATATGACAACCAACACATGGCTTGCTGGTATCATTGACGCAAGAACGTATCAGAGGCAGGATGGAATCTACAGATTCGAGCTTAACGAAACAAATAATTGTATTGTTGACGAGATTGGATTTGACTTCGGTGGTGGTGAGCAGATAGGCGGAAGGTTCTCTTCAGCAGATCACATCATCAGCATCAACGAAGAACTTCCGATTTGGATTACAGCATACAAGTATGGTGATGACAATAACGACAGAAGCTTCCAGCCATACTATGAGATCCCACCACAGTCAGAGTTTGGTAAGCCAGGATTCTCACACGAAGTTTATATGGCTGCGCAGAAGTCCGTCAGGGTTGTTGGTTCGGAGGATCTTGTTGTAGAGATAACACCTGCTGTCCTCACAGCTGGTGTAACTCCTGAGTATGTCGATCCAGATGAGCCATTGACATTTACAGTGTACCATCCAGATGGTGATACGAGATTCAACTTCTTTGAAGAAGGAGTACCGGACTACACTGGTGCTTACAAAATCAGAGAATGGGAACAGGTCGCAAACAACCTGTTCGAGGATCCACATCCAGACAACAAGTATCACTATGGATATGATTCCGAGCTTCCGCAGTACTACTGGTTGAGAACAGACCTTCACAACAACGATCCGACATCCAATGCAGAGGGAGTTGACAACCACAGACTATTCGCTTCAAGGATTACTGCGATTGACTTCATCGAGTACGACTTCAGCGGTGGTGAAGATGGTGTATACATCTTCAAGGGATTCTGTGCGAACGATGAGGGTAGTTTCCCGGTTATTATCTACTCACCAGACAGAAAGCATTACGCCAGAGAGACAGTCAAGATCAAACCACCAAAGGTGGAGTACAAGATCACAAACATCGACGATCCAGATCAGAGAGTGTTTGATCTACCAGGAACACCAGGCGATCCTGAGTTCCTCATGACCGCTGCTGATAACAGAGTCTACAAAGTTGATATTACCTGCTACACGCATGACGGCGAGAAGCCACTTATCGGCGCTGCCAAGGGTGTATCAGTCTGCACAGGCTCAGACAGAGACAACGCAAGATTCACACCAGTCTACACAGCACCATCCTCGTTCCTTACTGGTGAGCCAAGATACGCCATTGGTACCAGAGGTGATTGGATGCCAGTTGATGGTCAGCCTCTTGGTCAGGATCAGATTTACACCCCACGTATCAGACCACGCCTTGGAATAGACTTTGATGCCGACGGTGTCGTTGAGGAGTCCAACAGAGAGGTTATCAGACCAACAGCATACACTCACAAAATAGCTCGCATATACATGACCTCATACTACTTCTACTACTTCCCAGGCGTACGATACCAAGCCACAGGTGGACTTGTTCCAAGCGTTTACTACAACACAAACAACTACGCCTACCCGGACAGATATGACGAAAAGAACTACTACAACCTGTTCATCTATGGTGATATCTACCCAGACCCAGATTCCACATTTGCTTGGGGACTTGGTGCCATCTATAACTCGTCCCATTACGGCGGATACCTCACAATTGACGTGAATGATGACGACTTCCTTACCTATGCAGACTCATTGTCACTCGATGAGAGAGGCTCGACCCAGGTCTACGTCTATGCTGAAGATCTTTGCTACTTCGCTGGCTTCATCGGCGACAACCCATGGACTAACACGAAGTGGGGAGATGTATACGGTGGAATTGACTCCTACCTGTCGAATGTTACAAGTGGATACAGTGATAGCTTCTATGGAGACCCACATGCTCCGAGAACGATGCAGAGAAGATATGGTTACAGACCACAGGGAGTGAATGTACCGACAGCTTATATTCCTGCTGCTGATGGCACGTTCAAACTTGACTGGGAGGCATTCCCAAGCAAGGATAACTACGCCAAGATTGAAGCTCCATTTGCGATCGCAAGATCTGCGGAGACAAGAGAACCATTTGGTCTTATGCTTATGAATCAGAACTGTTATGATCTGATCTATGCGAAAGAAAACCACATACTGTTCAACTTCTACCCAGCATTCTCGAGCGATCTGCCATTGGGTGAGGGTGCGAGAGTCGACCTTTTGATCTACACATGGGGTGGAACGGATCCAACAAGATCTTATGCGAGAACATACAAATCCGCAGAAGACCCAGCCGCGACGGAGTGCATGGCGCTTGTAAGGCCGACGGGTGTGGCGACGCGAATGCTCTCAATCGCTTACTACCAGGAGAACACAAGATTTAGGTTCCCATACGAGTACAGGATTGAAAGAGACCTCGAGAAGAGAAATATCCTTCCATCGTTCGACTCAGTCAGGGGGCTTGAGGTACTTGTTGACTCGGAAGATGTTCTTAGATCGCAGATCACAGGTACACTCAACATTACAGTCAGAGAGTATGGTTCCAACGCTCCGGCAGGTAACGCTGAGCTCAAGATTGAGGGCGCTGGTGTATCGCTTCCATCCAAGCGCTGCAACGACAAGGGTCAGGCATCGGTTGTTGTAACACCAACAGAGACTGGAATCATCAAGGTAACAGCAAGTCTCGAAGGATACGCTGATGGATTCGGTACCATAACGGTCGGCGTTGATACTCAACCGCCAACGGTAACAATTGAAGAACCAACCAACTACGCAGTTGTTGCTGGCAATTCGGTTGCGCTCAAGGGTGTAACAAAACCAGGTTCGAAGCTCACAGTCAATGGACAGCAGGTTGCAGTCAATCTTAAGGGTGAGTTTGAGTTCAACGTGAACCTTCAGAACGAGGGCGCTAACACAATCGTTGTCAAGGCAACGTCACCAACAGGCGCGACAACCGTCAGATACGTCACAGTCATCAGAGACACTCAGGCTCCAAGCCTTATCATCAATGAGCCAACTGAGATTATTGCAAACGCAACATACTACGACGTCACAGGCAGAGTTGAGCCAGGCTCTAAGGTTACAGTTAACGGTGTGGACGCGAAGGTCGTCTTCGATGTTTGGACTCACAGAGTTAACCTCGTCCCAGGCAAGAATGAAGTTGAAGTGACGGCAATCGATGCGGCAGGTAACACTGTCACCTCCAAGATTGTTCTTGTTAACTACAAGCTTGTGACAATCGAGCTTACCAAGGAAGTCACGACAGCCTACGTAAATGGTGAGATGGTACAGCTGACAGCAGCTCCAAGACTCTCGATGGCATCAGGCACATTCATGGTGCCAGCGGGTGACCTCTTCGGTAGCCTCGAGGGCAATGTGGTTAATGCCGGTGGCAACCTGTTCAACATTACGCTTGGTGCGAGCACCGCTTCGATTACGCAAGATGGAAAGACTGCCCAGGTCAATGGTGTGGCCAAAGCGCTTCCAGAAGCTCCGGCAAGAGACGTTGCAACCGGCCAGCTCATGGTGCCCGCAGCTGTCCTCCTTCAGTACATGAATGAGGGTTCAGCTGATGGTGACATTGAGCCAATACTTGACATCGAGTGGAACCCATCCGCTGGTAGAATGACAATCAGCAGATACTGGATACCATGAGGTAACTAGCAAGATTGAGGTGGAGCGAGTTTCTCTACCTTGAGCTTGGAAAGAAGAAATGACAATCCCCCGAGTGAACTTATCGCTCGGGGGATTTTTTTATGTGAGAATGATTGTTGATTTTTACTAGATGAGCTTGAAGTGAATCCTTTTTTTACTTTCCAGTGTTGTGAGTTACTCAAGATGAGATATGATCCGTTCCCACAAATAACCACCGGGTCTAGAGAATATCGCTGTGAAGTAAGATATTGAAGTGGGAGGGTTGTAAATTCCTGTGTTTCCTCATCCCAGCAAGGCGGTGGGCACCAAAAGCGTTGTATCCAAGAGGACAAAATTTTTGTGTTTGCCTTTGACTGATGTTTATTAAGTGAATAATCTCAAAACATTTTAGTACCGCCAAGCATAACTTCTATTGTTACCAAAGATTTGATGATTCCGGTTCTACCAGGATAAGTAACCACAGAAGACACTTGTTGTAAACACAATTGGCTTTGATGGGTCTAGAGGTTTGAATGTTGTGTGAGGGGATAGTTCGTGAACCAATGGGAGATTACTCATGATTGGAGTAGAATCTGGTGTGAGGAGTTCCGCAAGTTTTGTGAAAGCAGCATCTCTTCTTAAAATCCCAAGCAAAGCATGGTAGATACTTTTGCCTCCCACTCTCACATACCTATCTCAACTGGGACTAATTCAAGGTTGCTGGAAATGATGATGAGTTCACGAAGTTTTTTAAAAACTGCCCACCATGAAATAAACCACAAATTGCTCCAAATCACCTCCATTTTGTAAGCTTTCTCCAGAAAGATTCAATGCCACTCACACATTTTCTCCTTACGGACTTCCTTCGCCCTGAAGCAATCTTCATCCAATTCTACTTCATCCTTTAGTGGGCGATTTGCCCTCAAGTGGTTACAAAATCCTCTACTTCTGATTCCCCCTTAGGCATGTGGGGGCGATATACATATTTGTTTCCCTTTCCATTACTGACTATTTCAGATTGAGGAGATTAGGATAACCAAAGCGCTTCAGTTGGTTACTGAAGTGCTTTGGGTAGTGGGTATATAGTCTATCGAGAACCCCGCAAATTTATGAAGGGATTAGTCAACCTACAAACGGGAGACCACTCAAACGACCAAACAGATGTCTTGCGGTGCTTTGATAATTGAGAACAATATAGAGCGAGGAGGGGGCATAAAAGTACTTTCCCGGATCCCAAAATTTGTAAGGGTCTAGATAGTTCACATTTTTGTTGAGTCTGAATGACGCTTCTTTAATTAACATTTTGTGCAGAATGAAAACTATAAACCAAAACAGCTTCAGATTGCGCACGACCTCCTCACCCTTTCCCTCCCTCTCCCCCAAAGGGGGAGAGGAATTAGAGGGAGCTTCCTTTTTTCTAAGGAATAGTTAGCAGACAAAAGAGGATTTTCTTACCTCTGTTAATATTACGCTCCCCTTTCTGAAAGTTGATATTTGGCACACGCACTCCCCTCTCCCTTATAATTGTAAGTGAAAGGGGCAGGGGCGAAGGTGATTGTTGATAATCATTTCTGAAACAAAAGCCTAAAAATTGGTCAATGAAAAGAAAACAACTCAAACTCAGAAATACACAACAGACTTTAGGTCTAATAGTTTACTGTCTCTAACATCGAGCAATCTCTGTTAAAAAAGTTGAACTTGTAGGGAATGGGGACTAGGAAAAGTTATTGATTGGTAAGGTCTGAGTTGGTAAGAGCCTTCATAAATTGTTTGCTATTCTCTTGATTCGCCAAAATTATTACGTACGACAAAAACATCGTTCAGGTCGATGATACCGTTGTTATCGAAGTCGCACTCAAGTTTGAATCCTGGGTTGAAAGAACGCTTCCCGAGGTGTGTGGCAATAATGATGAGATCTGTCCCATCAACCCTACAGTCGAGGTTGCAGTCACCCATAATCTGTTTGATAAAAAAGTTGATCCCAAGTTTGTACCTGTAGTTAGGAGTGTCGACGACTATTTCACCAAAGTCCTGGAGTGACAATACGCCCTTTGAATTGACACTAACGGCGACCGTCTCGGTGTACCCTGGATAGACGACAATCTCTCTTTTGTCGGTTGAGGTGTTTCTGGCGTAGGTGTGCACTCTGGCAGATATGGGAGAGCTTCCGAGATTGACTAGTCTAATCTCCCGAGTGTAAATCTTCTCAGGGCAGATGATTCCGAAATTCAAATCGCAGGATATTCCGAGGTAAAGTCCAAAAGGTGATGTTGAATATCTGATGAGTTTGGGGCCGCATGTCACATAGAAATCTGCTTTGTGAGGAACAGCCTGTGAAGTAATATCGCCTGGTGTGTTTATGGCGTTGTATGCGGAACCAGTGGATTTCTGGACCGGGATTATCTGGCTATTTCTGGTGCAACAGAGGATGATTCTTCCGCACACAGAAATATTTGTTGGAGAGAGAGTTTTATTCATCCACGATGTGTCACCTTCGATGCTTTTGCAGAGAATCCCGCTATCGCTCCCAAAGAGGTAGACCCACTTGCAGTCAGTCACTGCCCCTTTGTTCTTTCCCGTCGGGGTTTTATCACTCCAGAGTTGTCTACAGTCCTCCACCGCAAGCGCAATGCATCCGCCCCTTTCAAGAACAGCCACAAACGAGTTGTCGCTTATGGATGTAACACTCTCCACAAAACCAACCGTGGCGCTAGAGCATACAAGCTCCAGAGATTCTGCATCAAAGACGTGTACTCGCATGTCTCTGCAAGCGATGACCACCCGATTTCCGACAACCGTTGGGGCAGAAACTGGCTCATCAGGGAGTTCCCCGCTCGATTGTATGATGCCATTTGTGTCTGCCCTGTAGATATGTGATTTGCTGTTGATGAATAGAGACCTGTCGGATGCCAAGAGACTCTGTGGGTCATCAACCTCGACATTCCACACGACTGAATCGCTCGAGATTCTTCTTGCTGTTATTTCCTTGCCATCGAAGGAGATGAAAAGATCATTGAATATGACAGGCACACATGGGCCAGTTATCTTGAATGTTCCCAGCTCCTCTTTGGAGTTGGTATGGAACACAACCGCCTCGTTGGCGCATATCGTAAAAATATAATCATTTGATGTCAGAATGTGGTGCCCCTGAGAGATAGTAACCTCCCAATTGGACAGATAGGGAGGGTGGACAGTCTGGGCACAATATGCCTGTCTACCACTGTTGCCGCCCACATTTGGCCAGAGGCATACGGCCTCCGAGCCACCTAAAACGGCGACACCGAGTGACACAATCAACAGTGCTAGAAGATAAGCTGTAAGTGCCTTCTTCATTTATCCACATTATTTATCCTATTTATTGTATTGTCAATCCTCTATTTCTCAGCCTTTTTTGCAATTCTCTAATAATTTCATTAAAATGGTCTGATACTACTTGGTGAACCAGGGGTGGTGGTTGGGTGTATTTTACCCGAAGTTCGAGCACAAGCCCTTTTGTTTCGCTAACCTTGGGACAGATGGATAGGAAAACAGAAAAGAAAACGATTCTAGCGGCGCAGAAGGGTGACGCCGAAGCCTTCGAGAAGCTTTACAATGCATTCAAGCTGGAGTTGTACAGATCAGCGCTGCTCATTATGAAACATCCCGCCGATGCTGAGGATGCCGTTGCTGAGACCTTCATCAAGACATTCAGGGCGATCGACAGGTTTGACACGAAGTATCCAATGAGACCTTGGTTACATCGGATACTTCGGAATGAGTGCAACAACATCTTCAAAAAGAAGAGAACAAAGACTGTACTGTACGACGACTTTGGCACAGATTGGAAAGAGTCAGTGGCTGATAGAGACTCGAAATGCACATCGACGCTCATCATTGAGGACGAGGAGGATTCGAGACTCATGGAACTCATCGATTCGATGAACGATAGCCACAGAGAGGTTCTGATTCTCCACTACTACGACGGACTCGATCTAATTAAAATCGCTGAAATCATCGGTGTCCCCATCGGTACCGTGAAGTCGCGACTCTTCCACGCCAGAAAACAGCTTTTGAAGTCTATCGAAGAGAATGAAGTGATATTGGATAGAGATTGATACAGAGAGAGACAGGGAATATGAGACACCTAACTACAGAACAGATTGCCGCCTACCAGGCAGGAGGGATGAGAGCAAGCGAAAAGTTTTTCGCCTTCATCCACCTGCTTGTTTGCGGCGAGTGCAGGGCTGCTCTGAAAAAAGAGAAGAGACTTTTCAAGAGCACAAACACGAAACTCAAGCGAATTACGAGCCACAGCTTCCCGACAAACCTGATGGATGCGAGAGTGGGAGCAGTCATCTCACAGATAGCTGCTAACACTGCTCCGCAGGTGAGGTTTTTTGGCAAGTGGGCGACGGTGGCAGCGCTTGTTGTGGTGATGCTTGCGTCATCCTACTCGGTATTCTTCTTTGCCCCGATCGTGGGAGCAGCGAGAGAGACCCCTGCCCAGGCGTTTGTATCGTCAAAAATAATTCCAATCTACAACGAGATTGGCAACGTGGTTCCTGACATGTCAGACATCGCGAAGAAAGAGGTGTTCTTCAGGGCGATGTGCGACACACTGATGATTTGCACATCAGAGAGAATAAAGTGGATGTACAGCGAAGGTTACACCCTGGAGGAGGTGTATTTCGCAAGTGTGGTGGCAAGGGTTATCGGCGCATCGACAGAATCGGTGCTGCCTCTTCTCAAGCAGGACAAGACGTGGGGGCAGATTTTCTCCGAACTCAACATTCCTTTTTCACAGCAACTTGAGATAGAAGAGGGTGTCAAGCAAACAATCAAACAGACTGAGACCGCTATGGACAATCAGAAAACCTTCTCCGTTCCAGTCCGAAAAAATACCGATGGCTCAATCTCATCGGTTGTTGATATTCCTGAGGATGTCGCCAAAAAAATTCCGGAAGGCAAAGAGGCGACCGTCGAGATCGATAGAACCGGCAAGCCAACCGGCAACGTTGAGGTGCTTGAGAGACCGACTTACTACACCGGCAACATCGTATCAGTTGAATCAGGTTATGAGATTTTCACAGTGGATACCGAGAACGGCGATACCGTCACAGTCAGGGTCACACCTGAGACAAACATGAGACGCTATGGAGACTACTTCTTCAGAACAGAGCTTCGACAGAATCAGCTCTGCGTAGTCAATGGCGTCTGGAGTGAGGGCGTTCTATTCGCTGATTTTGTCGATATCAAAGAGCCTATCAGAAGCACAAATTTTGAGGGTGTTGTTATTGATATGGACGGTTCGTCAATCACAGTCACAGGATTTGGTGCTCCTCTTAAAAAGAATGAAAACTCAAACATAACAGGCACGCTTGAGATAGGCTCAAAGGTTGAATTTACGGCCTTTGGCAATGACTATGATGGCTTCCAGATAGAGTGGATGAAGGCTTCACCGAAGATTCAGCCCACTCCTACTCCCGCTCAACCCAGGGCGACTGTCGAAGGGATTGTTGTGGGCATCGATGAGATCGAGAAGCTTATCCTTCTTGATGACGGCACATCGATTTTCTACAACAAGCTGACAGAATTTGCTGGAGGAATGCCCTGGGTTGGCTCTGTTATCGCCAGCGAGGCGTATGAGGTAAACACCAACCTTGATAACAAGTTCCAAGATCAGGCAATCAAAATCACGATATCAGCACCGAAGACAACGGATACCTTTGAGTATGCAAAGAAGCTTGACTCAATCGTGTGTCTGAGTGGGTGTAACTGGATACGACCAGAGGGTGTCACGAGAATCACCCTTGAGGGTGTTGATACTTCGTTCCTCATCATCCCGGATACGGTCGGTCATGATCAGGTGACTCCAAACCGCAAGGGTTATCTGCTTATCCTTTCAGGCAACACGGTTGATGGCGTAAACATGATAACAAAGGTGAGTGTTGTTGACCCGAAGAGCATAGTCGTAAAGAGTGGCGTCATCGTCTCACACGAGGGCATGAAGGTGAAACTCGACGACGGTACAGAGATAACACTCAGGTCATTCACCGCAGGCGCAACCGGGGTTGCAAAGGACGCGAAGGCAGAGTTCAGGTGCTGGCAGACAGAAGGCAAACTCACAGCGCTTGAGGTGACACTGGTCGAGGAGACAAAGAAAACCATCGAGACTCCCTGGACAAGTGTTGTCTCCTTTGATGGAACAAAGCTTGTTCTTGAGGAAGGTCTGGTTGTTGAATTTGATGAGAACACAGTGGTTGTGACAGCCGTCCTCAAGGAAGAGATCGACTCATCCCAGATAACGATGGGTTCTAGGGTAATCTGCGTGTACACCGATAATGGTGACGGTAGAAAGATTGCCGTAAAGGTGATGGTATACATACAGGCTCCATGAAAAAAATACTAGCTGCTGCTATTGCTCTCTCACTGGTTGTGCCGACTCTCGCAGTTGGCGCGACCAGTTTGAATATTGAGGTCAACCCCTCGCTAGCCACACTTGGCTGCGAGGTAAAAATCACTGCAACACTTGATGAACCCGCTCCTGAGGCGGCAAAGGTTGAGGTGAGATTTCCCGTGGTCATGAAGGTGCCAGGGAAGATTGATGGTGGACTGATAACGGTCAATGAAATGCCTGTTGACACCATCACTGTTGAGAAGAATGTCCTTACCTTTGATATCCCAGAACCAATTGAAGACCACGCGAATCTAGAAATTCTCATCCCAACGGCGTGTGGCATTGCAAACCCGTTTGAGGGTGGCAGCTATGTGATAGAAATTGACATCGATGGAGTCAGACAAAGAACCAAGTTTGAGGTGGGCAGAATACTTGAAGAATCCCCAATAGTTGTGTTGTCCCCTGACCTTGCCGGAAAACCCGTCAACCTCATGGTACAGATTCCAGCATCAGAACACCTTCAGCTAGTGCAAGGTGATGCCGTTAAGATAACGCTTCCTGCGGAATTTATTATGCCAGAGCTTCCTGACCTTGAGTATGTCACACTCTCTGGCGAGACGCCCCCAGTTGTTGATATGGATGGTAACACCCTCACGGTTGTCGTGGGCTCAGATTTACCCATAAATAAGCCTATCACGCTCATTTTTGGAACAGAATTTGGTTTGGTACTTCCCCTCTGGCCGGACACCTACAAGCTAAATTTGGAGATTCCTGGCAAGCTAGAGGAGACATCGACTGATCTCTTCCAGGTGAGACCACTTAAACCAACTGTTTATGCCTCGGTTGATCCGCCGGAGCCTGAGAACAAGTGGTACACGAAACCCCCAACGATCGAACTTCTCAGCGAGGTTGAGAGAGATATCTACTACAATTGGAACTACGAAAGAAAAACCCTTTACGCCGAGAGTTTTACCGCTCCAGAGGGTGTCAATAACCTCACTTATGTCGGCAGGATAAAAGATGGTGGCTGGGAGGCTGTTTTGACCCGCACCTTCAGGGTTGACTCAAACCCGCCAATTGTCGGTGATGTGGTGCGTTTCACCAATAAAGCTGAACTAGACTTAATATACAACATCATCGATGTGTCTCCCTGCGAGTCTGGGATTGATGGCTATGAAACCGAGTCTCTTGGTGACAACAAATTCAGGACAACCCTTGAGCTTGCGCCTGGCGACAACAGCTTTGTTTTCTGGGCGGTTGACTCGTGCGGCAGAAAGGTCGAGACCCCCAAAACCATCACACTCGATAACACTCCACCAGCCCTTGATATACTCTCCCCGTCGTCTGGATCGGTCATATGTGGAAGGATAGTTAGAATTAACGGAGTAACAGAGCCAGGGGCGAAGATTACTGTCGATGGTTCAAACATCCAGGTCGACTCATCGGGCTATTTTATCGCTGTTGTTTCGCCAACTGAGGAAGGTCCGGTCAATATAAAGGTTGTATCTCAGGATTTGGCAGGCAACACCCAAGAAGCAGTGCTGCCAATCCTCTATATTTCGGGGACTTCCATCTCGATGACAATCGGGAAGAAAGACGCTGTTTTTGCCGGAGTTGAAAAGAAGCTTCTAGTTGCTCCATACAAGGACTTTGATGTCACCTACATTCCAGCCCCAACTCTTCTTAAAGCTCTCAATTACGAGCTTGTCAAAGAGGAGACTGGGGATGGCTGGATGATAAAAGACCTTGTCGGGGATGAGAGGATGTATCTGTCTCCAGGCGATGTGAACATAGTCAGACAGGGAAGTTCCGGTGCATTCGAGATAAGTTTGTCAAACGCCCCTCAGCTTTCTGAGGATGTTTTGTGCGTACCCCTGGAATTCACGACGAAAATATTGGATTTGAACCCAAGTGAGTTTGCGGGTGGAGAAATAGTCATAAAATTCTGTCCCAGAGGGGAATAAGATTATGAAACGTTTTGTTGCGCCACTGCTTGCCGCTGTTTTTTTCTTCGCTGGTGTGTCGGTGTCAAAGGCTGTATGTAAGGTCGACGTCTACAGTGTTGACGTCAATCCCGCGGTGTCTCTGGCGAAGGCTTGCTATACGGTCAGTTTTCATATTGAGTGTGCCATGGTGGAGGGCGAGACGTTTGAGGTTCATCTTCCAAGGGACTCTGAGACGCCGTATGGCTGCCGAACGTGTGACGTTAACATAGACGGCGACTACAAGCACAGGTACGACGTTGAGGGGAATGTGGTAAGGATTCAACTCACGAGGGGTTTGAGCGCTGGCAGGCATTATTTTCACATCTGCAACGTCACAAATCCCAGCAGCAAAGGGCCACACGTTGTCAGTATCGTGTCCTCCGCCGGGGTTTTTACCTCAAGACCTTTCAATTTTGCAGACACGGCAATTTCAATCCCAAAGGTCGAAGTGAACCCCGACTATGTCAAGGCGTGTGCTGAATATGAGATTACTTTCAAAACATCATCCGATGCCTCAACCGGTTGCGGGTGTTCGAGAAGAACTGTTATATATGTGACATTCCCAAAAAACTTTGTATTCCCCTACGATATTGACCCGCAGTTTGTGCTGGTGAATGGCAGGCCGGCTGATTCGGTCGGTATAATTGACAAGACACTCGTCATCACATCAAGCAGTAAGTTTGTTGCTGGACAGACCATTAAAATCAAGATTCTAAAAGGTGCTGGTGTCATAAACCCAGAAACCCCTGGGTGGTATTCGCTGAATGTCTACACCTCGGATGACAGAATATCTATCAACAGCGAGAGGTTCTACATCAGACCGTCAACGGTTACAAGAGCCAAGGTGACGCTCGATGACCCTTACACCTGCTCAAAGTCAGGTTTTGTCGTTGAGTTTATGACGGGCCCCTACGGTCAGATAAAAAAAGGGTCGAAGATTGAACTTATCCTCCCGCCATCATTTGACGTGCCTGATTTTATTCCCGCTGAGAATCTGTCAGTCAATGACATGCCTGTCATGTCAGAGTCAAGCATCAAATCCAACAATATCGACGGCTGGTCTCAGATTGCGGTGCTCTCGCCTGTTGATATTGGGTCTGAGTCAAAGGTTGTGATTATCGTTCTACCAGGCGCTATGATAGCCTTGCCAGACACTCCATCCTATGATTACTCGATCGACGTAAGGACAGCAACAGAACCAAACAGGGTGCCATCGCTTCCCTTCAGTGTCGACCGTTCGAGGCTTAGAAACGTCAAGCTGACCGCTACTCCCTCCTATGTCTCGCTTCCTGCGGTTATTCAGGTTGCATTCAGGCTTGGCGGGTGCGGTGATTTGACCTCTGGAATCGACACAATCACTGTGCAGTTTGATGAACTGTTCTGGTTCCCAGACTCAAAGCTCATGACTGACATAAAGATCAATGGAGTCCCCGTTGACAGACTCGTCATGGTATCCGGCAAACAGATAACAATCTCCCCTCCCAATGATATCCCAGGCGACGAGTGGGTTACAGTTGAGTTTGGAGAAGGTTGTGGTATCAGAAATCCTTCCAAAGCAGGCGAACCTCAGAAGGTGAAGGTGTGGACAACAAGAGAGCGAGATGCCTCTGTTTCAAACATCATCCTCTTTGCCACAACTAAAATATCTGGGGTAGCTGTCAGTCTTTCAAAACCCCAAACAGGCAAGTATTCGTCCTGCGACATCACCTTTGTCTCAGGTTCAGCTGGAGCGCTGAAGGCAGGCTCACAGCTTCTGCTCAGATTTCCTGAGGGATTTGACTTCAAGGGGCCGGTCTCGACCCACACCATATTGGTTAACGAAACCAGATGCCGGAGGGTGAGACTCACTGAAAATACGTTGGAACTAACAACCGGCTTGGATATCGAGGCAGGCACTCAGGTGGGTGTGTCAGTATCGTCAGATGCAAACCTGAGACTGCCAGATGAACCGAGTTACTATCAAATCGAGGTTGCCACCGAGGCTGAACCAGAGTTTGTGCTGTCGCAGAGGTTCCCAATTGCTGATAAGATTCAATTTGAGTATAAGGTCACACCTGATGAGCCTGATGGGATTGATGAGTGGTATGTCACACATCCAACCGTTGAGCTCAGGGCTTTCAACTCGCTCGATGAATTTGCCCAGATTGAGCTTGATATCAACTTTGATGTAAGACCATACAATGGTTCGTTTGAGATTGATGACGGGTTTACCGTCATAAAGGCTGTCGCAACTGACAAGTTTGGCAACGTGTCAGAACCGCTTGTGCTGAGTTTCGATGTCGACACAAACCCGCCAACATTTGAACCTGAATCTGGCACTGTTTACTCAAGAGCCATGTATCACTCAGAGATTGTTGAGATTGATGAACTCAATGACGTTGAGATTGAATATGACGAAACTGAGGGTGTGACAGTCGAAAGACAACGGGTAGCCGAACTTGTGAAGGTTTCCTGCAAGGTAGAGACTGAACAAACAAAAACGGTTGAGATAACAGCCACCGACGAGGCTGGAAACAGCAACACCTGGGAGCGAATCGTTGTTTTTGATTGGACGGAGCCGATGTTGGAGCTGCCTGATAGGATTACAACCGATGAATCGGAGATCACAATCTCTGGAAAAACAGAATCCGGTGCAAGCGTTGTCTGTGATGATGAGATAATAATTTGTGACGATGAGGGCAACTTCACGCACACCGTCAGTGTCAGTGATGGTTTCTCAAGGTTTTTTTTCACGGCAAAAGATAGGGCTGGAAACTCAAGCACAAAGGTGCTTGCTGTCGAGGCTAATCTTCAGATTGTGGTGGTTCTGACAATTGGAGAAACCGCGGCAACAATCAATGATGTGCCAACCGAGATTGGTTCAAATCCTGTCTACCTCTCATCCGGCAATGCGATGATACCGCTTCGATTTTTGGCTGAGGCTTTTGACGCGGATGTGGGTTGGGACGAAAAAACTTCGGAAATAACAATCACCGTTGGTGATAAGGTGATAGTTGTGAGAGTCGGCAACAGGATAGCAATTGTTGATGGGGAAGTGGTGGAGATGCCAGTTACCCCTGAGATTAAATCGGGCGCGACATTTGTTCCACTGCGGTTTATCACCGAATCGTTCGGTTGCCAGCTGGAAGTTGTTGGCAAAAAAATAACAATCACATACAATAAATAGCTGATGCTAGGATTCCTATATACCCTCGCGCTTCTTGCGTACATTTATTCTTTCGTACTCTTTATCAGATTCTTTGTTTGGCGGCGTCTCGCCTGGTCGAGGTTTTGGAGAACAAAGGTGGACATTACTCTGTCCCAAATAAAGAGCATGGCAAGAAGTTGGGGGGTCAATCTTCCCTTTTTTACAATCATGGTGCCAGCTCGCAATGAGTCCAAGGTTATAAGGCGAACTGTTGAGAACCTGATGAGACTCGATTACCCAAAGGAATTTCTTCAAATAATCGTTGTCACAGATGAGAAGGAGAGGATCTCCCACGCAGAAAAGAAGCCTGAGCAGGTCGAGGGACTCTACAAAATTCTCATTGGCGAGACAACCGAGACAAAGTCGGTTGACCTTGAGGAGTTTCTGCTTGCGTGGGTAACCGAAAGCTTGCCCGTTGGGAGACTTGTCTATCTTGCGCAAAGGCTAGACAGAAGGATTGCAACGGCGAATTTTGCGCAAGACATGAAGGGTCTTGTCTTTAATTTCTGCTCATCAATCCTTCGCGACAAACCAACCGACATCTCAAATATCTACTACGGCGTGAGGAAAGCGATCCCTGGCAAGACAGACAGAGAACTAATGGAGATTGTGTCAGAGATTCTGCTTCAAGCGAGGGTGTCAATCAGACAGATTGCGGTTCGAATCAAGCTTAAAAGAAACATCACAAAGCGTGTAGCAAGCATGGTTCCGAGGGGATATGCATCCACCTCGGCAACGGTTATGGAGAGGATTTCCGAGCTTGATGAAAATATAAAAAACAGGGGTGTTACATCTGTTGAGGCGTTGGGTGACCTTTATGACAGATTCTTCAAAACCACCCAACAGGTCGTGTGTGAGTGCATCGACTCTTTTAAAACCTCTGGGTTCAAACTCGCACACGTTGAGGTGCCGTATGATTTCGATGGTGAGTTTGGCGGTGTTTGCACAGGTGTTGAGGTTCGCTCAACAAAGGGCAGAGCCCTCAATTATGCCTTCTCTGAGGTTGACCCGCAGACTTGCATGATTGCGTTCTATGACGCTGAGTCTCACCCCGACCCAGATGTCTTCCTGCATGCTGCGCGTCACATGCTCTCGGATAATCCACCTGATATCTTGCAGGGGCCTCTTTTCCAGGTGAGGAACTACTACAGGATGGGAGCGCTCTCAAAGATTGGCGGACTATACAAGGCTATTGCTCATGATTGGTATTTGCCCCTTATGTTCAACAGGCTTCCGTTTGTTGGCGGGACAAACCTGCACATCAGTTGGGATTTGATTCAGAGGATGAGAGGGTTTGACGAACTCTCGCTCACTGAAGACCTTGAGTTCGGCTGTAGGGCGTACCTCTATTTTGGGACGAAGCTAACATTCCTCACAGTCAAATCAACCGAGCAAACACCCCCTACCATGCCTCAGTATTTCAGGCAACGTCTTAGGTGGGCATCGGGTCATTTGCAGGTCATCTCGCGTATCAGAAACTACCCCAGACCACGACTGTCTGTGGGTGATGCGGGTGACTACAAGAGACGGGCAAGGAAACTGTGGTGGTATCTCATTGTGATGGGACCGCTAGAGTGGATGGTGTATCAGCTCTCAACGGGCATTGTGCTTCTGATGGATTTAATACTGCTTTCAAACTTCTTTGGTGCAACCATCCCTGGGCCATTCTTTGCTGAGAATGCGATACTATACTGGGCACTGGTTGGACTCAATGTGCCGTATCTGATTTTCACACTCTACTGTTACCTTAGGTATGATGAGGTGTTTGACAGAACTTTCAGACCTCTTACAGTTGCCGCTGGCATTTTTGATTTTGTGAAGCTTTTCATTGCCAGTTTTGTGGTTTTTCTCCTTCCTGCCCCCTACACCTGGGCGGTTGTGCTAAAGGCCATTGGACGCGCCCCAAAGACGTGGGTGAAGACGCCGAGGACGGGCGAGTAAGGTAATGTGGATGAAAGACACATTACCCAAAAAAAGAAGTGGAGGTATGATGATGAAAAAGACGCAATCAATGGTAATTGATGCTTTGATAGATGACATGATTACAAAGTTTTCTCCAAGTGAATTTGAGGAGTTCATAAAATTCCTTCTTAAAGCAATGAAGTTTGGTTCAAAAAAAACGCCAGATTCAGGGGATAAAGGTGTTGATGTTATTGGCACAATGAGTGCTGGTAGCTTAGCAGATGTTAAAATAAAAATACAGGTGAAGAAATACGCCAGAGATAGAAAAATTAGTAATGATACTGTGCTACAGCTGAGAGGAACATTGGCACCTGGAGAATATGGTTGTGTAATCACAACATCAAGTTTTACAAGTAAAGCTGTAAGTGAAGCAAATGACTGCGCTAAAGGAAAGACTGAAATAACGCTTATAAACGGAATTGATCTTGCTAAACTGGTTTTGATGAATTTTGATAAAATCTCGAATGAATATCCAGATAGATTTTCAATACGGAGAAGGTTGAATATTCCGCCAGAAGAGAGTTTTGAAGTGGTTGACTCTAGAGATGATGTAAAAGAAGAACTCAGTGAGGAATCGATGTGTACAACTACCGAAGAAGATGATGACTTTAACACAATTGTTTGTCCGGCTTATGATGGTGGGGTTGAGAAAACATTTATCCCGAAAAAGGCATGGTGGGCTGTCAAAATTGCAGATAGAAATAAAAGTAAAATTTGCAATATAGCAATATATCAATCATCTCCAACTTCTGCAATAACTCATTGGGGTAAGGTTGGAAGAATAGCGGATTACGATGAGACCGGTAAGTGCATTCTTTATTTAGAAGGTGAACCAAAAGAATTGACAAACTATGTCAAAAAACCAGGGGGGAAACCTGGAATTCAAGGAACAAAGTATACAACGCTAGATAAACTCCTCAACGCAAAAACACTCGATGACCTTTGATCCACTGAGAGTAGTACTTTCAATCAGCACCAGCTCGCAAACCTTGACCCGATGACGGGAGAGTAAGGGTAGAGACTTATCAAGTCGATGCCCCACCAGATAAATATCAATCCTAGAATCAGTTCAGGATAATGTGCATTCTACTTGGCTAAATCCGGATTTGGAAACAACACCAACACCTCGCCCTGTTTTGTTTTTGGGTATTCATCGGGGCTTTTCCAGATAACCTTTGCCCCCAATAACTCACAGACAAATCGAAGCGGCAGCATCATTGTGTTGTCGACGATAACAGGTGTTGTCTCAAACCTTCCATCGATTCTAACCTCAATTCCGTCCACTTTTGCTGTTGGTTTGTTCGCCCAAAGCTCGATTTTCTTTGGCATAATCGGCTCTAGATTGTTGAAGTTGTATGTGGGGGTCACAAATGTTGCTTTCTTCTCCTTTGAGTTCCAGGTCAGAGTGCAGCCGACTTTTTCTCCTGACACAGTATCAACTCTTGTGAAGATGTTGTCCATTAGCCACTTTATCGGAACCATGAGCCTGTCGCCAATAACCTGAGCGTATGGCTTGATTGGGATGGTGTTCTCATCGACATAGGCAAAGTATTTCTTGACCGGTATTCTTGTCATGACGGTTTCGATATCAGTCCTCTTTGTGGCATTCTCGATTTTCCAGACGAGTTTCAGGGGTTCTTTGTCATATACGCTTGTGAATTTGTAGACCGTGTCTGTGCCAATGTCAGACACCCAGACAAACCCCTGGCTGTCAACCTCAACAGAGCTGAGCTTCGCCTCTGGCGGGAAGACATTCTGTCCTGGGTTTTCACCCGTGTTGCCAATCTCACCGATTTTTGTGAAATTACCGTCAAGTACGGTGACGATGTTGGTGCCTGAGTCTGCCACGTAGTAATAGCCAAACTCATTGCTTGTTCTGTCTGCCGAGATGTCTGTTGGACTATCAAACACAAGTGAATCGTTGCTCTCTGTCGATATGACAAATTCCCCATCACGCCTGTATTTTAAGATTCTCTTGTTACCAGTGTCGGCAACAAGCACATATCCTCGTACATCAACTACGACCCCCTCTGGACTGTTGAAATGCTCATTATCATTACCCGCTGGCGCGCTGGAGTGTTCGTATCCTTCTGGTGTGGTGAATCTTGGAATAGCATAATCGTTACAGTCTTCGACACTTTTATCAAAATCAATTGCATACGGATCATATCTGACGAGTTTGTTCCCTGCTCTGTCTATGACATATGCCCCAATATCGTCTGCTATTCCGATTTTTGCCATGGCATATGGTTCAAGAAGTTCGTGCCTTTCCGGGTCACCTGTGAAGGTGTGGTGCGTCCTGTTTGGGTTCATGTTGACGATTGTGCCAAGGGTTGCATCAACAATACCTATTGTGTTTCCAACTCTGCAGGTGCTTATGTCCACCGGAGATACCAGTTTCAAATCTTTACAGTAGATAATCTCCTTTATGAAATCCCCCAAGTAGTGCCCATACATATCAAACTTATGAACCTTTGAGTTAATCGGGTCTGCAACAAAGATGTAGTACCCAAAGTCACAGGCAATCCCCATCTTCTTGTGCTGTGGCGCGCTCCTTGAAACAGACACGGAAAAACCAAACACCAAGATGGCAGCTAAAAACACCGACACATAAAATCTAATATTCCTCTTCATACCTAGCACCCCCTCTCTTGAAGATATTCTAAGACAGCAGGGCAACAGTAGACAAACAAGATTGGCGTCAGATTCCGTTAAATATGAATCAATCTGTGACATGAAAACTGGAAAACTTTCCAACAATGACTAAAATCATCCTCATGTGGATATTCGAAGAAAAAACTCAAATGACTGGTTTTTGGTGGATTATCCTGCTTGTTTTCCTTGCAACTATTGCTCCCCTTGTGCTTGCCTATGTCTTTGGTGACCTAAGCTCCTTCGCTGAAATCAAGCCTCTTCTGAGCATTGTACTAATTCTCGATGTTGCGCTTTTTGGCTTCCTGCTTGGTATTATGAGATACCTAGTTGTCAGGTTCGACGAGAAGACGCTGGAGTTTGGTTTTCACCCCTTTGTTGTCAAAGTCCCTTTTGACAAAATTCAGAGCATCAGAATCAAGAAGTACTCCTTCTGGCAAACGGGTGGGTTTGGCATACGACTTGGCGCAAATCGTAGGTGGAACTATGTTGCAAGGACGGGGTGGTTTGTCGAGGTCGACTGGGCAGAGAACAAGCGTCATGGATTTTCGATCACGGACTGTGAGGCGTTTTATGGGGGGATAAAGGATTTTCTTGGAGATAGGGCGAGTTTGGAAGAAGGGTAGAGATTTCCTGTAATACTTTCATAGAATGTGTGAACAAAATGATTTGGGAGCATCCCAAATGAGATAAATAGCTTAGTTTGTGGATTCGAATATTTGGAGGTAGAAAGTGGTATATTTTGAAGAAAAGGTGAGATATGGATATTGGAGAATGCTTTGGAACACGTTACTACCATTATTCGCAATTTATGTATTCATTCGGTTAGATTGTCCTATTTCTGACTTTTTTGGTGAGAATCAGCTAATCTATGAAGTTCTGCTTATAATGTTTATTTTCCTAAGTGTATTCAATGTCCTTGTAACAGGACTCTATCAAAAGATAAGGGTACTTGAAGATAGAATTGTGATAGAAGACATATACGCATCAAAAAGTGTAATTCCACTCAAAGATATTATTGAAATAAACCTGGCTAAAAAGAAGCTTAGCAAAAATATACCGAGTGATTCAGTTTTTCATTTAGCAGTTGCCATCCACTATGAAAAGAATCGAAGAAGAGATATTCTAATAGAGGATTATGAAAGCTTTTTCAAAGTTATGAAAGAGCTGATTGGGGACGACAATGTTGTAACAGTATGATGTGTAACATTATGTTGTGAATTCATAGATATATTGAATTTTGATTTGTGTACAAATACCAGGAGGTGAGGTGTGGTGTATTTTGAAGAAAAATTGAATGCAAGTGTGGGATACAGGTTTGTGTTTGCGCTTCTATGGGTTTTTATTGTCTTAGGGATTACATACACTATACCAGTATATGGCTCGTTTTATCAAAACGGTTCAGCAGGTGCGATAGTGGGTGTTGGTTTTATACTTACCTTTGTCGTATTTATCCTGATTATCACAAGACCTTTTCCAACAACCCTCAAGGTTTTGAAAAATAGGATTGTGACAATAAGCAATTCCAGCATGTGGAGTATAAACCTGTCAAACATTGAAAAGATAAGTATCACAAGGGATAGTCTTCGTCTTTTATCCAAGGACAAGCAACATTCGATAATCTTCGTAGAGATTATTCCAAAGAATAAAACGCATTCTGAGTCACGGATAAAGATATGTGACTACCACGGTTTCTTTAGCGCCATTAAGGAACTGGTGGGCGAAGAGGTTTTGGACATTCCAGACTATATTGAATTGTGAGAATAGAAAGGGAATAGTCTATGGTATTTTTTGAAGAAACAACGAGATTTCCGATGATAGGAAAGGTCATTATATTTATTTGTCTATTTACTTTGTGGGCCTGGTTGTTGATAGCATCTTTTTCTCACAGCGTTAGTCACGTCTCTGATACTGTAACAGCGGTTTCTGTATCCACAATCTTTATAGCATTCCTTTTTATTGTTTTCGGGAATTACTACACGACGATTCGAGTTTTGAGAGACAAAATAATTGTTTGTAAAAGCGGTTTATCCACAGGAATCCATAAAGATCAAATCAAAAAAGTGTATCTGGCAGAATCAAGCATTGAGTGGTTATCAAGGAGCCCAGGAAGGGTAAGGGTTAGTGTTGTTATTGAAAGGAAAGAAGAAACACTTAATTGGGAAACACTTGTAAAACTTGAAGATTATCAATCCTTCCTCGACGCCATGGTCAAGCTAGTTGGAGAAGATAAGGTTGTATACCCCCCATCGGTATGACTCGACAAAACCTTACTATGACACATTCAGCACACCCTTTAACATAAGGTATCTTGACGGTTAACAAGACTTGACTAAAATTTTTTGTCAAGGAGATAGAGATGTCTACAGAAGAAGAAAAAAACAGAGAAAAGCTGAAACAACAGTTCGAGGAAACCCTTTCGAATAAGGTGTTACTCACTCTTGTGTCAAACGGCAAGGACGACCAAGAAACCCAGATGACACGCACCTTCATCGCTGATCTGGCTGAGTTGACCGACAAGGTCGAGTTTGCTGAAAGAACAGATGCAAAAGATGACACCACTGTCATCGAAGTTGGCAGAAACCTTGGCTATAACATATCATTCTGGGGAGCACCAACGGGCATGGAAACCCAGACCTTCCTTCAGTCGCTTGTCATGGCAAGCAGAGGGGATGAGACGCTCCCTGGCGGAATGAAAGAGAAGTTTGACAGTTTGCCAAAGGACACCCTCGTTGAGGTGTTTGTCTCGCCAAACTGCCCCCACTGCCCAAGACAGGCTCTTCTTGCTGTCGCCTCGGCAATAGCAGCCCCTGGGAAAATCGAGGGAAGAGTGACAATGACAGGAACAAACCTCGACAGAGCCAAAGGGTTTGGAGTTTCAGCAGTTCCGACTACAATACTTGATGAAAAAAAGGAAACGTTTGCGCCAGGAGCAATGCCCGTGCCAGCGTTCCTTGACTATGTGAAAAATAACACGGAGGTAGCGTGATGAGTGAAGTTCTACATTTGACAGACGACGATCTTGAAAAAAAGATCAATGAGGGTGGAGCGGTTGTTGTTGATTTCTGGGCTCCCTGGTGCGGACCATGCAAGATGATTGGGCCAATAATCGACGAGCTTGCTGGGGTTTTCAACAGCCAGGTGACTTTTGTCAAGATCAACGTTGATGAGCAGCAGAGAATCGCTGGTATGAACGGCGTTACTTCCATTCCGACACTGCTTTTCTACAAAGACGGCAAGAAGGTTGACGCGCTCGTTGGGGCAATGCCGAAACCAATGCTCGAGGCGAGGGTCAAGAACGCATTTGGCATCTAAACAGCTGATCATAACGTTTTTGCCGCATAAATAGGTATGAATCGATGGGTGACCACAGAGCTGTAGTGGCTTGGGTCACCCATTTTTGAGTTACTCTTTAAAGTATTGGGTTCTTGTTGTGGTTTTCGGTCAGTGTGAGAGGCGCTGTATTCTTCTAAGAAGGTATTGCCCTAATATGATTTGTCCATTATTTCTTGCATCCGTGGAATTTTATGATAATTGCCAGATGATTCTTGTTTTGAATCTCCCAGTGATGTTAACGGTTGGAGTTGTGGATTGTCGAAATATTTCACAGATTAACAAAATATTTAGCATGCGATAAACACACTACCTGTAAATGGTTGATAATGACTCATAGGATATTCTCATGTTTTTAAGGAGGTGTCATGAAAAATAGTTTTATTCGATTGTTTGCTGTTTTGGCTATTGTGGTTGGTGTTTTATTGTCAGCTTCGTGTGGGGGTGATTATGGAATGTCTTGCGTAATCGAGAACACAAAACAGGCAAGCAAATGGCGACAGGAAAAAAGTTTACCAAGTAAAGAGTCTGGGGATATTGACTCAACAAAATGGGGTGGCGATTTCAGCTTTGATGACCCAACTGTGTTTGGTGAGGAAAGTGAATCTGAGAGGGAGACTCAAAAAGAACGAGACCAAATAAAGAACTTAGACGAGATAGCAGATTTTACAGGGGAAAGGTTTGAGTATTTCTACATCGATGGGGATGAAGATAATGGTTCTAATGCTCAGGGAGAAAAGAATTGTGTAGATTACATATCGCTTAGCTGGAGTCCCGATTTCAAGCCACTAAATGGGCTAAGGTTGAAGATGAACGCAGGTGAAGTCCTGTATATTGCATTCTATGTCAGGAACAACACCGAGAATGTGATTGAATACTATCTGAATCATGGTGATCCTATCAGATTGAATCCCAAAGAAGTCATGGAATTTCAGCACAAAATACAATGCACAAAGATGGATAAAAGATTTGAAGACTATTATGTTGGTGCAGGATATGCAGAGATTGAGGGAGAAGAAAGAAGCTGGAAAAATGCCTGTGGTTTGTTGGAGATAAATGTTGAGAGGATGGATATAAAGGAGTACCCAGTTGTTTGGCGAACTCCACACATGTTTTTGTCAAAAGGTTTTCTTTTCGGTATCGAAGTTTTTGATGAGACCATTATTGTAGCAGAAAAAGGTCATGCGGAGACTCCTTGCGGGAGTCCTAAGCTAATTTCAGCCTATGACAGGTCAACAGGAGAATATCTTTGGAAAATGGGGCAAGGCACTCAACCAGATGGTTCGTGGTTCAACATAGGCGGATTCGAGTATGATGATGGTAAACTTTATCTGTATGAAAGCTATACTGGTAGAAATTTTATTGATACAGTCAGCTTTAGTTTTGATCAAAATAGTAAGAATTTGAGGGTTTTGGATATCAGAAGTGGGGAAGAATTGGAGTTTAATGAGGAAGAAGTTTTCTCATTTTTTCTGCGCAAACAATTCGAAGAATCAGGAGAAAAATATATTTTGATGCATAACAATCGGCAAAGAACCGCACCTTCTTTAGTCGATCTCGAACAAGGAAAAGAAGTCTGTCAGTTGAGAGGGAGTGTCTACTCCTATGCAGTATTAGGGCAAAATATCTACACATATGAGTTGGATTCAATATCATCTGCATCTTTTGATTTTACAGATTATAAAACTGTTCGGGAGGAATACAGACAATGGATAATTCAACATTCCAAAATTAGAAAATACTCCTTTGAACGTGGATTCATTCAGGAAAAGAAAGCAGATATTGTTGGGAGATTTCAAATCTTTGGTGACAAGGTTTACTTCATTCAATCAGATAAAGCATTGGGAGGAGAATGCACATTCAGAGAAGATGGTGAATTTTATAATGATACATCAATCCTGAAGATCAATCCTGAAACACTCGAAACGGAATGGTCACATGAGCTGAAAAAGGTTTCTCTATCAGAAGATTCTAGCATAGACAATCGGAGACATTATCAATTTGTTGATAACACGGTTGTGATAATTTCTGAAAAAGATGTCTATGGAATTGACTCAAACACAGGAAAAATTGTCTGGGAAAATAATGCCTTTGTGGGATTGCTAGATGACACAAAACAACTCGATGGTAATACATGTGTTGTGTTCCACAACGGAACAACTGAATCCGAATCTACCTTTATGTTATATGTGGATGCAAGCACGGGGAGGATAGCAAAAATTGAAAAGCTTGAACCCAAGATTACTTCAGAACAAAGTGAACGTCTACGTGTAAATTGGTACAAAGAAAGCAGCGATGGTTACTTAATTTGTGAGCATTATTGGCTAGATCCAAAAACACATGAAATCCTTGGAATAAACGAGGGAGAAGATCCACACATACTGTCAGACATTGGAAACATTGTAGATGGATACATGTTTTATATCGAGCAGGATTGGAATAAAGATGAATACAAAAGAAAACCTCAATTGGTCTGCAAAAAGATTTATTAAATGATGACCCAGGCTTGTTTGGTGTGAATCTGCGTTTCTTGTTGTGTGTTTAGTTTTGATTATATAAAGGAGGTTTTTAAGGTGCGAATATCTAGAGTTTTGCTATCAACTGTTGTTGTGGTGTTGCTGACAATTTCCTTTGTTTCATGTGGGGGAGATTATGGGATGAACCGCATCATCGAAAACACCAACAAAACCAGACTATATAGACCGGTTATAGAAGACAGTCGAGTGCCACCTAAGACTACAGATAATAAAACCAAGAAGGGTGAGAGCAGCAGGCAATTCTTTGGAGGTGGTTATCTAAATACTACCTGGAATTTTGCTGTTCCATCTGATGTCACATTTCCTGTTGTTGACCAATTCGCATATGTGAATACAAAACACAAAGAAGAAGCAGATAGATTAAAGATTGAAAGACAGGAACTTATTGATGACGCTACAAGTGAGGAGTGCAAACTAAAAATAACATGGGAAAGTGGTTATATCAAAAAAGATAGGTCTGTTTACGTTGATTTGCCCATAGGTCAAACAACAGAGCATTTTTTCAATCTACTCAATAAGTACAAAACACCAATTCAGCTAAAGCTAAAAGAAGGTTTCGCCAATGATGGTTTTATGCCAAAATCAACAGAGACAAAAATAATTGAGCCAGAACAAATTGCCTACATTTATTTTCAATACACCCGGACATTAGAGAATGCCAATAAGACAATATTCAAAGACATTTTCTCGTGCATGGACATCGAATTTGTCACAGACATAGAAGGAATCGCATTCGATTACGATAAAATGCAAAAGATTGATGTCTATACATATCCGGTTGATTTGAATCGCTTTGACAAGGACGAGAAAGAAATCGTGTGGACCAAGTTTGTTGATACTTGTTGTGATTTCGTGATTGACCATAAAGTCATAGGGAATGTTATTTGTACAAAGAATTCAAGATGTTTATACGGCAGTTGTTTTCAAAAGTTTGTAGAATTTTATGATGTTAGAGATGGTAGACGGATAAGGAACTTTCCCTTTCATGTAGATGATGTGATACGTAATTCATTATCAGATTATTACTTCGAACAAGACGGAAAGCTCTACATCCAGTGTAGCGAAAACAAAGAAAAACTGTTGGAATCAAAAGATGTTGATCCTGTTTGTCAGAAAGAGACTATAAAAATAATCTATGAGACAAAGTGCTTTGATATAAACACATGTGAAGAGATTCCTGTAACAGAGGAAGAATATATGACTGCTTACAGAAGGCACAAAGCGAATGGTAACGACAGGTATATCGAACTTAAAAGGCATAACAAAATTATTCAATGTCAGAATGAAAAGGTAGTAAAAGAAGAGTGGATTGAGCTGATATGCACAAGCTTTGATGGGGAAAATGTTTTCTGGACAGCCGATATGGGAGTACTGGTTGAATACCATGAAATGCAAATTGTCTCACAGGACAACAATTGTTGCATCGTGGTAAATTCTGACAACGAGACAATAAGAACTCTAACTAGTGTCTCAATGAAAGACGGGAGCATATTGACACGAGTTGAATACCCAAAAACCGAATCTGGTAATGATAGTTACAAGTTAATACAATCTACACCTTATGGGGCTTTGTTGTTCGGTGGAACTTGTAGTCATGGTGATGAAATGGGTTTTGTTAATGTCAAATGGCTCGAGATGCTTGATACCAGAACACTTAAACCGATATACAAGGTTGATATGGTTGATGAGTTACGAACCGTAGAGAATAGTCTACCATTTTTGCATCTCGAATATGTGATATTTGATAATTTTTTCTACCACCAATCTGTTTGCATTGATTTGAAAACGGGAAAACAGCTTTGGAAAGGTGGATACGACTACAATACTATTGTCTATAAAAAGGACAATAATCTGGTTTTATCAGATCATGAAAGTAAATTGACAAGGATTAACATGAGAACAGGGGAGATTGTTTGGCAAACAGGCTACAACCACGCTCAAAGCTGCACCAGACCTAAAGGAGACGTTATTTTGTGGTATGATATGTGGGTTGATTATGAGACAGGTGTTGTGCTTGGGAAAATGAAGTCTTCTGACCAGGAGAAAAAACAAATAACGATTGTCAGCGTTAATCCGGAATGCGTGATATATGTTGACAGAAATTATGGAGACTTCATGTTTTATTGCGAAAGGTTCAAGTAGTGTTTGAATTTTTCGTGTTTGATTGCAATTTGTTGGAGGTGAGTGCGTGAGACCAAGAGTTTTGTGTTTATCGTTTTTAGCCGTTGCCGTGTTCCTTGTTTCATGCGACAACAGCATGAATCGTATTATCGAGAACACCAACAAAACAAGAGAAAACCGTGGTGGGTATGTGCTAGTGGCACGGAATTCACAAGAAAAAGCAGACAGCGTAAGCGCTGATTTTTCAAATACCACAGGAGTGCACAGGAAGAAAAAAACTGTACCTGTGAAGAATCCTGTGCTAGAACTGATTGATTCAACAGATTCAACTTGTTGTCCAAACAACAGCTTAAGTTATTCAATTATTCACACGAATCCGTACCAGATAATGGCAGATGAGTTGCAAAGAGCGGCTACTCTTGAGAGCGCGATTGCAGAAATCGAGAATGAGCAACCCGATGCCCCAAGCAAGCTCAGAGCGTCAGTTGATGGAAAACCCATGATCTGGGGGATGTACTATGTCCCGTTTAGCATAAGCCAATACTCAAGTGGGTTTCAAATCAACATGATAAATGATTACAACCTTCCAATTAGAGTCACAAGAAACAAAGATACAGAGACTGTTTTTGACTTCAGTCTATATGAAGATTTTGTGATTCCAGCAAAGGGTTATCACAAATTCTATGTTTCTTATAAAAGAACAGAAGCGAATGCTCATCAGATCAAGTTCTTCGATGTCCTATCTGTTCTTGATTACGAGTTTGTCACAGACTACAAGGAACGCATCGAATATGACTTTAGCAAGTCCTGCAAGATTGATGTCATGACATACCCGATTGATAATTCTCCACCAGGACCGTTTGAGACAAAGACCGTTTGGAAGACTAAAACACAGGCACGAGATTTTCAGATAAAGATTTTCGGGAATATTGTGTGTGTAGAAGCACACTACGGTTATTACGGCAGTAGTTGGTTGGATTTTATCGAGCTTGTTGATATCAGAGATGGTAAAATGATTAGGGAATTCAACTACTACAGAGAACCTGTTTGGTTCGATAACCAAAGAAACACTGACAATTACTTTGTTGCAAATGATATGCTGTACTTGCAGTGTAGAAAACCAATGCCTATGGGTGAGTCGAGTATGGATTTGACAAAAGAAAAAAGAGAGATTCTTGAGACAAGGTGTTTTGACATTAACACTTGCGAGGAGATTCCAATTACTGAAAATGAATTCACATTGGCAGAGAGTGCATACTATTCATTATCTGATGATAGAAAAATTGATATAAATAAGGAAATCATTGAGTACGTCGATGAGAAATATGGCTCTCGTAAAGAAAAGAAAAAAACTACTGTAAAATGCTCAAGTCCTGACAAAAGCAATGTGTTCTGGGAGAAAACAATTTATGAAGGACAGACTGACGGACAAACCTACATCATCTCACAGGACATAGAACACCTATTCTTATTGCATAAGGGAGAAGATTTATCATATAAGATGGAAAACACAATTCTGAAGATGTCAATGGCAGATGGCAAGGTGTTGGGCAAATATGAGATAGAAATTGAAGAAGTGCCAATGGAAGGGCCACATAGCGCATTTGCATATATTGTCAGGCACAGACCATGTGGATTGGTTATATTCTACGGAAAATGTTTGCATGGAAATGAATCTAGTCATGCTTCTTTTAATAGATTTGAAATCATTGACAAAGACACGTTTGAATCAGTTTTCCAGTGGCAGTTTGATGATTTCATAATTGGTGGAGATATTCATGATGTGCCAGATAGGCTAGATAATGTGTTGTTTTACGACAACCTTATGATTTGCGGTAAAGGGGATATCCACTGTTTCGACATGGAAAAGAGGGAGTTGCTTTGGAAAACCGCAGTCTATGAGTCATATAATCCAAATTTCATGGTGTATGATGATAAGTATCTGTTTGTAAAAGGGGGTGAGACGATTTTTGCGCTTGATATAGATTCTGGCAAGGTTCTCTGGTTCAACCAACTTCAAAATATCAGTCAAAGAAGAGAAAAGCCAGAGGGAGAATGTGTTATTTGGAAAGATATGTGGTTGGATACAAAAACTGGCAGAGTGCTTGGGAAAATAGCAGACAGTAAGACAACATGGAGCAATTACCCACTGGTAGTCAGAGTTAACTCCGACTATCTGCTGTATGTTCAACGCGATACGTCTGTATACCCAGGAGGGGCGTATCTTGTGATGGAAAGGTTTGAATAATAAGTCCGAGGCATATAGATTTTGCTTTGGGGCTTGCAAATCAATAAATTGGAGGATTGGTGTGAGGAAAACATTATGCATTTTGATAGTTCTTTCGGTAGCATTTACAACTCTTACTTCATGTGGGGGTGATGATGGGATGAGCAGAATCATCGAGAACACAAAACAGACAAGCTCTTGGCGACAAAGCTATAAGTTTAAACCAAAACGGGAAAAAATCACAAGACAAACAAAACTCATGAAAACTGATAATCTGGACTTTACAAACCTTTTGGACACAGAAGTCTACCCCGATATTTCTGTTGAAGGTATTTTTAGCACCAGAGAAATCAATAGGCGTATCCAGTTTAGTTGGGACAAAGATGATTTCAACTCTAAAAGTCTTGATTTGACTATGTTTTTAGGGCAGATAAGGGATGTTGTCTTTTATGTGAAGAATGTGAGTGATTCAACCGTTGTATTAGAATTTAACAATACACTTCCAAATTGCCTTTTATATCCTGAAGATGTCTATGTGGCTTCAGAAACTGAAAGTATTGAAAACAAGCTATACATCAAGTCAGCTCTTCACGAACTTAATCCAGGTGAAACTGTGGAAGTGCAAGCAGAAATTCATTGTCTAGCCAACCAAACCGACAAATTATTAATCAATAATGTTGTTGATTTCGCGCTAGAAGAAGTTGAGACAAAAAAGGTTTTCAACTCTAAAGGTTGTTTGGCATTTCTCAATTTGAGAATCAACATCTCAACTGATGATATTGTCTGGAAAACACAGTATGATACGAGAACCAACAGTAGTGAAATTGAGATTGTCAACGGTGTATTGTTGCTAAAGCACTATATGACAAGAGAATCTCCTTTTAGGATGATTTACAATGTGACGGCAATCAACCCAATTACAGGAGAAGTTCTTTGGGACTGGATTCAACCAGACCCAGATAGCAAGCACAAGCGTCCAGACCTGGGCAAGCTTGTGGTTGATAGTGAAAAACTTCTAATTAAATTATATGGCGTTCATTATGAGTACGATGAACAAACTGATACATATGAAAAGAATTTCCTAGACAGACTTTTCTGGGCTGTTGATTTACACACAGGGGAGTGTCTGCCAGATGATGAGCAATCTGTAATAGAGCAGATGTATCAGACTGAATATAGAAAAGATGGTGTGAGATATGAGTTTGTAGGTTACGATGAGTCAAATCTTATTGATAAGAAAACTGGAAAAGCACTCTGGTCATATGATGGAACACGTATTTCATCTTTTGTAGTACAAGATGAAATGGTTCTTATACATGAGTTTGAATCATATTTTTCTGCCGATAGTCGTCTTGTTTTATACTCTTTGGCTGGGGAAAAACTAATGGATTGGGACTTCGATGAAGAAGGAAAGTTTTTCAAAATTGGAAACAATGTGATTTTTGTTGAGGGAGATGTAATATTTGGTGAGTATGGAGGGTGCTGGATAAATTCAACTTTTGACACGGTTATTTATGGAGTAGACATAGAAACCATGGATTTTCTTTGGAAATACACCAACACTAAAGATGATGGGAAAAGTCAAATAACAGCGAGTAACAATTATCTTTCATATGGTGATATCTTCTTTGTTAATTGTGGTTCTGAGTTTGTTGGCATTGACTCAGACAATGGCAATGAGCTTTGGAGTATTGACTTTGCCAGCCAATATGGGCAAAAACCGATTGATACAAAGATTGAAGGTATGTTGCTTATTGTTGAATTCAGAGATCCTGATGAATTTTGTTTCCTGCAAGTTGTAGCAATCAACCCAGAAAATGGAAAGGTTGTTAGTAGGAAGAGCTTGTTCTTTGGGAACTACTTCACAGTTCGAACAACATATAATGATGACTGGTGGCATAACCAAAGGGAAGAGCCTGTTTGGAGTGACAATGGTGAGTTCTACTATTACAATGAATTCTGGTTTGATAAAAATGATTCCTTGCTTGGTGTGAATTTTGCTAACATGCAAAATAGAATCGTTTATATAGAAGCTGCTTATGGAGATTGTGTCTACTACTTTGACTGTGAAATTGAAGAAGATGGCTGGGGCAAAAAGGATTTCCTAGTGTGCAAGAAGGCTATAGATAGATGATGCTCTTTTTTCAATGCGAATAGTACATGTGATTATAATCATTGCTCCAAATGATGAATTGTTTTTTGAGCATTTTGCGTTGATACCTCAACCTCTATAGAATAGATCGTGGAGGTTTGGAAACTATGCCAGACACTTACAAAACCATCATCGTAGGGAACCCCGATGTAAACAATTCACTTTCCCTGTGCTTGCGGTTTGTGCTTGGCAAACAAGGAGTGGATACAACACACGAATACATTAGCGGTCTTCTGGGGACGGCGTTTTCTCCAGCTTGGGCTTTGGGGGAGGACTGCACCGCCTGGTGGATGGAGGGCGGGGACGATGACAACATCGTCACAGTTGGCGATGTTCTCGGATTTTCTGCCATCAGGCCAAAGACAGAGCTCGAAGCGCGAGATGTCATAGAAAAGACAGACAAACTCAAAGAGTTATACAAGGAGATGAGAGCCTGGGTCAAAGAGGGTTTGCTTGTTGTTCAGAAAACCTGGCCAACATCGACGGTTGTGGTGGGGTGGGACGACGAGGGCGACGAGCCAGAAAGAGCAGGATTCGAGGGTTTTCCGTTGTTTGACTCGCCTGATGGGGCGTTTGCGATAAAACTCACAGAGCCAAGGATGAGCAAAGAGGAGGCTTTTGTAAAAGCCCTTGAGAACGGTAAAGCCTACGCAAATGGTGATTTCAAGAGGGTTGGTTTCACCTATGGAGGTGAACTCTACAAAGAGATGGCGAGAGTGTTGCGTGAGGAGGAGCATTTTTGTGTGCCTTGCTCCAAACCGCCGCTTTCTGACCTTGGGTGTTTTATGCGCACACTTGCTCGCATGGTGGGCGTGGCGCGAGAGTTCGTCGGGTTTGTCGATGCGACTTCAGAGTTTCACGGCAACAAGGCAGAGAGCCTCGCCCGGGCAAAGCAAATAAACTTGCAGATGGAGAAGAAGTTAAAAGAGCTCCACAACCACCCAGAACTAGAGGATTTGTGGCAAGACAGAAATTTCAGGAAAGAGCTGGCAGAGGGGGTGGAGGGGGTGTATAAACTCCATCGAGAATTTGCGAAGTCATTTTAATTATAGACATTTATCAGATGAGAACTGGAGAATTTAGAATTAGTATTTATGCTTCTCTCCAACAAAAAGGACTATTAGACAATGGATAAAAAGAAAATCGTTGAGATTATCGCTGTTGTTGCTGTTATCATCCTGGGACTCGTGCTTATGTTAAACAAAACCTCTAATTTCCATACCCCAAACTTGGTGTATGAAATAACCAACTTAACACCTCCAAGAGGGGTACCGCTTCATAAAAACGGAGTAGTCGGGTGTAAACCAATGTTTTATATCGATGGGCACACATTGATAACCTATGATGGTTCGCCTGTTGAGAATCCTGAATATTCCACCACCCAATTGCCAGGAGATGTAATATTTGAAGACCTGATGACATATGACTCAATACCTGTTCTTATTTGTCAAACGGAAAGTGGCAATCATTTGATTATCTCTACTCATTTGGGGAACATTGATTTTGACACAGACATGACAAGAGTGCTTTATTTTTCGGGCTACACCTCAACTGATTCCGAAAATAGAGGGGTTATCGGGGTTGATGAAAGAACACAAACACTTTTCAGATATGACCTCGATGGAAACATCATAAAGTCGAATAGATTGGACACAGAATATGCTTTCCAAGACTATGTATCAACAAGCAGAATAAACGCCACAAGCTGCGATTTCCTTGTTTCGTTCAATCTGGACACACTTGATGTGATATATGAGTATCACCTTCCCGCAAGTGTACCTCTATCGAAGATTATTGTCCCTAGATCAGAGGATGAGAAATTTATTGTTGGTGAGAGGTGTTTTTTCTTTTTCTCAAATGGAAGATTGGAAGAAATGATTCACCATGATTTCTATCCGGAGCTGATTTATGGAGGTTATCGCATATTGGGTGACAATAAACTTATCTATTATGATTCAGAATGCCACATAAGGATGCAGTTTGAACTCCTTTCAAAGATTTTCTACACCAACTTTCGTCATGATATAGATGTTTTTGCTCGAATTGATGAGAATAGTGGCGGCTCAGAACTCGCAATAGTTGGTGTTATAAAGAACCAGCTGTATAATGTGGAGATTGATTATGTCGACGATGTTATAAAGGAAGTCATTCCATCGTGCGCTGATCCGAGTTGTTTATACCTTATTGGTGAAAAGGCTGTATACAAGACACTGCATCCGGCATATTGGGAGGAGATGGATAGTCTGAATTAACTAATTGAAAACACCAAACTGTTTATATATCCTCATAATCCCTCCTCGAAAAATAAACAATATCATCCCTCCTGTTGTAGCCCATTTTCTTGAAAAACTCCATAGAACCTTCGTTCCCCTCGTCGATAAGTGCGGCAAACATGTGAATCCCTTTGTCCCGAAGCCCTTGCTCGCAAGCCTTCACAAGCTCTGCTGCGATGCCAGATTTTTGGTATTTGGGGTGGACAGCGAGTCTGTTTATCCAGCCCTTTCTCCCGTCGTGTGTGCCAAAGGCAACACCAACAATCGTCCCGTCAGCCACAAGGACAGCTTTAAGAAACACTGATGTAGATTCAGCTAACTCTCGTGCAATGTGCTCCCTTGTGTCTCTGCCCTTTGTCCTTGCTGGCAGCCTTGCAGCCTCCCAAAGGGCGTATATCTCATCAATATCCTTTGGTGTAACCTTCTCGACCTTGTGACCACTTGCTGCCACCTTGAACCTCTTTCCTCAGAATCCTGTCCCCAACCGAAAGACACAACTCATCTTGGAAGTTGGCACTGTCAAAATCGGTTTCGAGTTATTCCCTGAGTATTGGTTTGGGGGGTTTGTCGTGTTTCTCCCCTTCCTCTTTTTTGATACCATGAACAGAGTGCGCGATGTTCATGCAGTGGTCGCCAACCCGCTCGAGGTTGCTTGCGATGTCGAGGTAGTATATTCCAGACTCAGGTTTGCAAAGCTCGTTTTTGATGTGGTCGAAGTGCCTGTCTCGAACTTCTACAGTTCTCCTGTCGATCTCATCTTCAAGCTTTTTCATGTCTGGGATGAGGGATTCGTTGTAGGTCGAGAGTGCCTCACCAACAATTATACAAGCTCTATCGGTCAAATCGAACAACTGCACAAGGTCAGACATCCCCTCATCTGTGAATTTTACTCTCTTGTCGATATAGTCCTCTGAAAGCTCGGCGATATTTGTGGCGTGGTCGCCAATTCGTTCGACGTCATGCACGATGTGAAGCAACGAGATTGCCCTCTCTGCCTGTTGAATGGAGAGGGACTTCTGGGTGAGTTTTGAGATGTATGCTGTAATCTTTGTCTGGAGCGTGTTAACGGTTTTCTCGTTTGCCATGATACCCGTCATGTACTTTTTGCTGCTTTCGGTCAGCATGTTCTTGGTGTCACAGACCATTTGCCTTGCAATATCAAGCATCCTGACAAGCTCTTCTGTCACCTGCGCAAGAGCTAGAGAGGGTGTTGTGAGTATAGGGTCGGAGATGTACCTGACACCAATATCAAACACGGGCTCCTTGCCTGGTACAATCTTGTTGATGAGTTTCACAAAGAGGTTTGTAAATGGGAGGAATAAAACAGTCATGGTGATGTTGAAGAATGTGTGGTAGTTTGCCACCTGTCTTGCCGGTAAGATAGAGGTTTTGGCAATGAGAGCTGATGTTGGGCCAATGAGATTAATAAATATCAGTGCACCGATCACATTGAACAGGATATGCGCCATGGCGACTTTCCGAGCTCCAACATGAGGAGCGCCGATTGAGGCAAGGAATGCCGTAACACAGGTGCCGATATTAGCGCCGATTATGATTGCGATACCGGCTGGCAGGTCGATCATCCCTGCTCCAACAAGACCGATGACGATACCAGAGGTGGCTGACGATGACTGGATAAGGGCGGTGAACACAGCACCTGTCAGGAGTCCCATGTAGGCATTGCCCGCAATATTTTGCAGGAAGGTGATTGCGGCTGCATTCTCCTTTAGTCCTGAGAAAACTTCCTTCATGAACTCCATTCCGAGGAAGAGGATGCCAAAACCAAGGAGTACCTCACCAATGAATCTGATGTATTTTCTCTGTCCAAACATTCTCAGACCGACACCTATGAAGATGGATGGATAAATTGCATAACCCAAAAAATCAAAGGAGACAATCTGGGCTGTGATGGTTGTTCCGATATTCGCCCCAAACACAACACCAATGGCGTGAGGGAGCGTGAGGAGTCCGGCATTGACAAAACCAACGAGCATGACAGTTGTCGCCGATGATGACTGGATAATGGCTGTGATAAAAGCTCCAACGCCAACACCATAGATTGGTTTGCTAGTCATCTTACGAAGCACTTCTCGCAGGCGGTCTCCGGCGACTTTCTGCAGACCGTCGCCCATTATCTGCATGCCAAGGACAAACAACGCCAAACCGCCAACCCCTTTGAGGATCGGGTCAATAATGTGTTCCATCAATCAGGCTCCGTTCTATTGTCAGAGACTCTCATTCTATGTGGAATTTTGCAAAACGACAAGTAGAGACACAACCGATATAGAAAACGGCTGTGCTTTTTAACACAGCCGTTTTTGTTTGTGAACACTAAAATGTAAAACGATATTTATTATTCGCAGCTTATGACCGATATTATCCTTGCTACCGTGAACGAAGTGCCAGGGATACTTTTTGTTCCGCATGCACTCACACAGTCTCCGACCGAGAGAGTGTCACAATCTATGATTGAATCATCAAACAACAGAACCCTTCTGTTGCCTGCGGATATCCTGACAACCACAGCTGACCTTCCTCCAATCGAGTCGCATGAGATAATCTCAATCCTACCCTCAAAGCACTCCTCCTCAGGCTCTGGGCAGGGGCAGTCGACTTGTGTGTAGGTCAGGAAATAGAAGGGATTGCCTACAATTATTGAGTCCCCCGGTCTAAACCTGTACCCAATAAATTGATAGCAGCTGCCAATATCGATATCCAGAGGCGCTACGGTTCCTTCGAAATAATGACTCACATCCCAGCTCATTCCATTTATGTCGGTTCCGTGTATCCTGCCGCCTGACAGTGATGTGACAGTGATGCAAAGAGTGGCAGGAATACTGATTCCGCAAGGCTCATCTCTTGGAGTGACTGATGTGACCTCAACCTCCATGCCACCTGTTCGGTAGATGCTGACATTGCCACACACATCAAAGAATGAGTCGGGAACAATTGCTGCCAGCACATCATCGGTTAGGTAACCAAGGTTTAGTCCAATCTCCATCGGATACATGTCGAGTCCGGTGAAGGCAACTGCTCTGGGAGGGTCGGACTCAAGGTCAACGCTTTCCACCTCGACACACATGCAAGCCGGGAGCGGTGTTACCTCACACTCAACACGTTCAACAAATACAGCGTCCATCTCTTCTCTTCCCGCGATTCTAAATCCTTCAGATGTCCTCATCTCACCGCAGATAAGATAGCAGTAACCCTCGATAATCCCCTCACACAGAGGCGAGTCTGGTTCAAAATAAACAATCCAAGTTTTGCGTTCTCTATCGTAGCCTCTTGCGTAAGGCTCCCCAACTTCAGGTGAACAATCAACTGCATCGATATGCACATTAACGCAGATATCCCTACATGGGGCATCGAGAGGAACTGCTGTCTCCACCGTCACAACAGTCACCATATCCACACGCCTGATAAGCGTTTCTCCGCAGACATCCCACCACGTGCCAGCCTCCATGTGGTCGCAAACACCCGACATATCCCCAGTAAACACGAGCGAGTATTCTCTTCCTGAGGCGTCGGATGCCGTGGCTGTCGGCGTTTCGGCGTCGCAGTCAACCGATGTTATCCTCACACAGAAACATGGTGCCGTGTGGACTGTCCCTTCGGGACACTCTACAATTCTGAGGACTTTGACATCAACCTCTGTCCTGTCCTCGGTCTCTGCTCTTACAAACCCACATACCTCAATGCACGTATCCGGTGTTATCTCATCACAGTAAGACCTATCCTCAAAGAAGAGTTTGTAGACATCATCAGCGTTTTCGACATTCCTGCCAAACCCAAAGACCACATCGCCTTCGCAGTTCATACGTTCGACCACGAGTGTTACGCAGATCTCATCAGGGCAGCAATCCTCTGTGTCCTCGATCCTCCACATCCTTATCGTCTCACCGTCCGGCATGAGGCAGATTGAAACGCAACCGGTGTACTGCTTCAGGTTTTCCCTTCTGCTGATGTCCCAAAGGTCACGCTCAATTGTAAAGGTTCTTGAGAAACCACCACACTCTTTGAAGAAAATCTTCGTGTAGCTTCCGTCTTTTGTGAAGTTGAATGTAACCTCACCTCTTATCCAGTTACACTCGCTCTCGCAGGGTTCATCCTCTTGCGTTGCCGATTCGACATCCAGAATCAATCCCTGAATTCCGCTGCCCTGGAGTGTGATTCTTGTGACCTCACCACAGAGAGTCCAGAACTCACCGATGTCGATATCAGAGCAGAGTTCTGGGTGGTCTCTGAACCTGAGGTTCCACATCTTACCATCGCCATCGACTCCGTTGAGGTTGTTGCAATCTCCTCTGACAATCTCAAGGCAAACACAGGCTGTTTCTGGCTCTGGCGGGTTGCAGCAGTCATCAAGTCCGGGAAGCGGCGTCCACCTTACTATCACTCCGTCTGAGTCGACGCAAACCCTGGCACAACCTTCATAATCGCTGATGTTGACTCCACCACCCATTCCTGGTAGGTCAATAGCCGATGAGTATGTGCCAAGCTCCCCTTCGCAAGTTTCAACTGACACGGCATAGATACGCATTGAACCTGTGACATAACTTGCAACATTTACAATCTCACCAACAACCCACGTGCAGTCTTCGCAGGGGCAGGGGCATTCAACCGGCTCGTAGCTGGCGACTCCAAAGAGTATGCGGTCAGCAAGGGTCGCTATCTTCATCCCGCAGAACTCATAACAGTTGCCAACTTCTATGTTTTCACACTCACCCCACATATCCTCAGGCAGAACTGCCACGTAGGTCGTTCCTCTGCAAGACCTCCCCTGGATGAAGGGGGTCTCGGTGCCATCACCACAAACCACATCGGTAATCTCCAGACAGACGCAATTCTGCTCCGGGGTGGTTGGCTCCTCGTCACATGGGTCTTCATCGCTTGGGACAATCTCCCATTCGTAAGGAACAACATCATCTCCAAAGCAGAACCTGGCGTTTCCCTGGTAGCCTTCAACTGTTTTGCCCAGCCTTTTGTCAGCTAGTCCCTGGGGGACATAGATAAGCCTCTTCTTGCCTGAGCAATCCTTGAAGGCAACCTGCACAAAGCTCGTGCCTTCTGTTGAGGTAAGGGCTGGCATTGGTTTTGCCCCAAGCACAACTCCACCAACCCAGTCGCACTTTTCGCAGACGGGGTCGTCGAAACGAAGCTCAACTGTTTTCGTGTCACCATACCATCTGATGTCATCTGGCCCTGTTGCGCCAAGATTCTCAGCCACAAATCTCATCGGCAGAAGCGTCCTGCCGTTTCTAACCTCTGGCACTACCTCTGGGTTGTTGGGGTCAATCTGGATCGTTGTTCCATCAACGCTTGCATCCTTTTTGCCAATCCAGAGTTTTATTTCTCTGCCGTCGCGAGTCTTTATTGTGACCATTTTCTGAGCGCCATCCCAAAGAAGGTCAGTGCCCGGAATCTCTGTGGTGACATATCTGATGACAAGGAACAGCCTGGAGTTGATGTTGACTGGTGGGGTATCCATCGGCCCCTTTTCGACTCCATTCGCCATATACATCAGATTGCCCTGCTGGTAGCGAAGAACCAGCTTGCACTCGTCAGGGTCAGGTTCTGGCGCGCAAAGTGGCACAGCGCAAGCCTCAGATGACCTAGCAAATTCTGTTGCTGTCTCATCGAGCGCTGTGATGTAGTAGCAGTATTCCTGTCCATCCTTGATGTTAATGGTGTCCTTGAAGGTGGTCTCAGAGATTGGGAAGTCGGTCAGGGGGGTTGAGTATTCCTTGCCAACCCCTGGGCCTCTGTAAATCCAGTAGTGAGCTGCTCCTGGCACATAGTCCCAGCCAAGCATCACGAACCCACAGCCCGGCTCAGCATCAAGGTTGAACTCGTTTGAGGCGGTTGTAATTGGGTAGCCCATGGTTGCAGCCAGTAAAACCACTGAGAGCGCAACCATCAGTAAAGTCTTTATTCTCATTTCAATCCTTTTTGTTTTTTCAACTTGGCTTTTTATCATAACGCTTGATAGACCTTTTATCTGGGGGGCTGGATATCAACTGTGATGTTGATTCTTACCTCTCTTGTACTCGATGGTGTTCCCCACCTCTCACAGCAGTCCGCATCAACGAGATTGAAAATCAGCGATACCTCGTGTTCGCCGTAGTAGGCTTCAATCTTGTTTGGGTTGACAACCAGTTTGAGAGATACTCTTCTTGGGTCAGTTTTTTCAATCTTCCCAGTGCTTGTCACAAGCTCCCAGTTATTCGGCAGTGTTCCATCTCTGCTGACAATCCTTACGCTGCCCCATTCAAGGTCAGACTCACCCGTGCCGTAGCACAGTTGATTGTTTATATCCTCTGCATCAAGAGTGATGATGAGTTCCTTTAGGATGTCATAGGGGAGTGTTCTTCCACCAATGTCGACGTAGGCGAGGGTGTCAAAGTTCATGTTCACAGTCCCATCATATTTTGGCACCGCGACGACGTTCTCAGGCAGTCTACCAACCGGTCTTGGGTCGATTGTGACAGTGGGTTTGTGATTGTTCGTGATTGTAACCTCTGGTGAGAGTGTCGACCTGACTCTAACGTCTGAGACAGAGTAGAGTATCTCGTGAGAGTTGCCCAGCACTCTGATTTTGGAGAGTACCTCTCCATCCCGTTCGTAGGTGCTTCCATCAATCTCGCACTCATAGGTGTATGGCAGCATAATATCAATATATGCCGGCATTCCACCGTCTGTTAACATGTAGCCGTTTGAGTCAACAGGCTGTTTCTTGAGTGAGTACCCCTGTACAAGAACCCAGATATCCTTCGACTCACCCGCCGCAAGCTCGATTGTGAGGTAGGTGTCTGCCCTCTCGCCAACCTCCCACTTGCTGAAATATATGGCGCTTCTCTCAGAGCATTTCTCAAGTGGAGATTCGTCAACATCTCCAAACCTTATGGTCATGGTACCTGTTGACCAGTTCTTGAGGTTTATCTTTTTGGATTGTGAAAAAATATCATACTTGCTGCAGTTGCAAACATCAAATGTCAGCTCTGATCCATCGACACCAAGTCTGCATGGATTTGCCATGATTGTTCCTGGGTCACCGATTATCTCGGGTTCTCCTGGAAGTGGAACACCTGGCATGATAAATACTCTGTTGATTGAGTGCCAATACTGTGGATAGGACTGCACCCAAACGGTTGAGCCATCATCCTTGTCGTGCCAGAATCCGTTGGCCGCCCAATCGCGGGGGACTGCGTAGTCATAGGCTGCCTTCCAGTCCACATGGTGGTCAGTATTCCAAAGAGCTTGGAACGACACGCTTGTGATAAATGGGGTACAGAATGAACCGCCTGTTTCATCTCCCCATACGGTGGAACCGCCACCAGCCCAGCTACCCCAACCGTTGGTAGCAGCATCGGAACCAGTTGCCATACAGATTGTGTCGTTGCCTGAGTACTTGTATTCATCAGCGACATCATCGATGAACTCCCCACCTTTACAGATGCCCATCTCGATGCGAATCTTCGGAACGGTTGTCACACCGCATGTTGCAAAAATCTTCTTGAGTTGGTCGACAAACTCGTCATCAGATATAGCGTAACCGCTTGATGTGCCGATGAGTCCCATTAAACCATCATCTTCGCTGGATTGAGCGTATCTGCCACCGTGATCACTGACGAAGATATAAAGCTCTGGCACGCAACTGTCGTGTTCGTTGATGTCAGCAACAATCTCATCAATCACGTTGAAAAATTCATTTCTTGTTGCTGGGCGGATTCTCCAGCCGTCATCCTTGCGCCACTCGTCCTGGGCATAGTTTTCCATCTTCTCACGATAGAGGGCGTCCTGCCAGTTGAAGCTGAATGGGTTGCCATCCCCATCACTCGCATAGATGTTGTCTATCTCATCATTACCACTGCCTGCCAGAACATATGTCTGACTCTTGCAGATTCCGAGATACTTGAGCGCTTTGTAGCCCCTGATTGTGTCTGCCACAAAGTCAGCCCTGAGCCTTGTATCATGGTGTTCTGTTCCCGATGAGTCCTCAACAGTGAGGGTATCCTCATGACCTGTGAACATGATTCCATACTTGCATCCGCAGAAGTCTGGGAAACCAATGTCTTCGAGCACTGGAAGCGCTTCAAATTCTTTCTTTACCTGGATCTCTTTAATGATGCTTATTTTATCAGCTTTGAGCACCAGTCTGCTTGGGCCTTCTTTTGCAGCCTTGGACTCAAGGGTGATGTAAGCTCCTGTCGGAATGGAGATGTCTGGTGGTACCTTCAGAAGAACTGCTTCACCCTCTTTTGGAGCAGAACGTTCAAATATTTTCCAATACTCGGAAAAGAGCATGGGGTATGGTTCGTGGGTGTAGAATCCCTGGACTGATACCTCATCGTTCACCTTGAGTTCAGGAAGCTTCAGCTCTGGCAACCTTTTGATACCAGCGAGTGGGGCAACAAGCGGGCCATATAATCCCTTGCCTGGAAGTCTTGATTTTGTCTCGTTTGCCTCGAATCCATAGAAATAGAGCTGTCCTGGAGAGAGTTTTATCTCCCAGGTGAACTTCATTGCTTTGCCCTTCTCAGCTTTAATTTCCTCTGTTTCAGGCTTGCCTGTCTCCTCTGCGACAAACTCACCCGTGAGTGTGCCAATCCCTCTTGAGAGTGATATTTCCTTTTTTTCAACTTGACGACCGAGAAGGAGAGAAACCTCTGGGATAACACCCTTGGCGGAGTGGTATTCAACCGTGAATCTGTGGAGTGTGCCTTCGACCAACTCGCCGACAGGGGCTGTGAGTCCTTCTGTTATACACTCTGGGTCATCAAAGCGAAGCTCAACAATCTTTGTGTCACCGTACCACTTGATGTCATCGGGGCCTGTAGCTCCTAGGTTCTCGGCGACAAACCTCATTGGCATGAGCGTTCTGCCCTCGCTGATGGTTGGCACAACCTCTGGGTTATTGGGGTCAATTTGAATCATCGTACCCTCAACCCTCGCATCCTTCTTGCCAATCCAGAGCTCTATTGTCCTCCCGTCGTAGGTTGTGATTGTGACCTTTCGCTCAGCTCCATCCCACGCTATCCCTGTTCCTGGAATTTCCTGAGTGACATAGCGAATGACTAAGAAGAGCCTCGATTGAATGTTGACGGGTGGTGTCTCCATCGGGCCTTTTGCCTCATCATTGACCCAGTAGTTTACATTCCCTTGCTGATACTTGAGGATGAGCTTGCACTCGAATGGATCTGGCTCAGGCTCAGGTTCGCAGTACGGTGTCGCGCAAGCCTCAACTGATTTTGCAAACTCGGAGGCATCTGCACCCAGAGCTGTCACAAAGTAACAGTACTCCTGCCCATCCTTGATGTTGATGGTGTCTTTGAACTCAGTCTCTGATATTGGGAAGTCAATCAGCGGAGTTGAATACTCCTGCCCTGGACCGGGGCCTCTGTAAATCCAATAGTGAGTGGCACCAGGCACCCTGTCCCAACCTAGCATCACAAAACCACAACCGCCTTCAGCCGTCAGGTTAAAATCACCTGCTGCGAGTGTGGTGTTATGGATGCCAGAAGTAGACAGCAGCATCAGTGCCGCAAGTATAATCCCAAAAAACGCTCTCTTTCTCATTCGGTACTCCTTCTCCCCCTTGGGGGCTTCTCTTTGCCAGTCCTCGTTTTAATTCAAACAAAAAAACCGACCCCACTTTCCACTGCCACGGTACCCTTCCTTAAGAACTATTTTGTGCGAGTGGTGGAGGTCGGTTTTTCATCGTTATACCGTTACCTTATCTGCCTTTTAGGGGCAGCACTCTCTGGATGTCTTCCATCCCAAATATGTCCATTTGACGATAGTACCTTGATTGTTGTAGCAAACCTCTATGCAGCTCCCTATCGGGAGGGTTTTGAAGGTGTAGAGTCCGACAGTGTCCTGGAGATTGATGTGAGCCAACAGATTCTTGTAGTCAGCTCCTTTACCCGCGCAGAAGTCGATATTCAGTTCTTTCATCTCGCCTGTGTATTCACTGAAACCTTCGTATGTGCCCTGAGCTGTTTTGCACTCCATGTTGCAACACTGCGCGCCAATCATTGATTCCCATGCCATCAGACGACCATTTGACATGTAGAGCTTGATGCATGCATGCTCTGGGTAGTCTTTTAGTTTGTACTCATCCCTCAAATCCATCATTTCTGGATCGATGTATGGTTGTATCTCGTATTTATCGCACTGCGATATCTTAATTCTGTGAGATCCATTGAGTTCAAACATCCCCTCGTAGAACCCGACAATCGTCTCTGGTGTGCAGCAGTTCTTCTCGCCAATCCTGCCAACCCAACGGATTATCTCTCTACCTCTAACAATGAACATTGCGCAAACATCGGTTGGGAAGTCCTCAATTGCAACACCAGCAATGTTCTTCAGGTTGGCATCCATGCTGTACTGGGTCAGGTATCCATCAAAACTCGGGCATTCGTCAATATGGACGATGTATTTGTCCCCTGTGTTTGATTTCTCAAGGCTCTTGTACATGCCAAGCACAACTCTTGCCTTCATGAATGTCGGGCAGCAGCTCTCTGCGTCAGGGTGGAGAGTCCAGGAAACGATGCGTGGAACCGAACCCGGTTTTTCGTCTTCGACACAGAACGTAACACACGGTCTTGCAGGTAGTTTTATCAAATCAGCAAATGTATATTTACCTGAAGTGTCCTTTGTTTTTGAGTTTCCAAACAAGTTGACCTTTGAGCCATCTGGACATTCATCTATTACGATGTCTACAAAACCATCATCATGGTCCACTGTCACCATAAGCACTGTGCCAAAGAACTTCCTGCCATCACAAACCGGATATGGTTGCAGCACTGGTCTGTCGTCTTCGGGACAGCATTCCTCATTGTCGATGGTTATAAATGAAACAATGTGGTTATCGTCGTTGACACAAATCCTCACACACCTGCCCGTGAGTTTGGGGTCGGTGATGCTGATATTTCCGTTATCACTTGTCAAATCATCGTAGCAGAAATAGTTGAAAAAATTGTCGTTGCCGCACTCTTCGAATGTGACACTAACACTATCGTTTTCCTCAACCATTATTATCTTGCCACGCATGGCCTTGGCATTCTTGCATGGATTATCGCCACCAACACAACAGTCGTCTACAAGTGGCAGTGCTACCCATTTGGTGATTATCTTGTTGGCGATACAGAACTTTGCGCATCCTCTGTAGTAGCCAATGGTCTTCTCGCCAGACTCGTCACCGATTTGAGAATCTGACATCTTGAACTCGACCATTTCGTCGCCCGTGTCGCAAACCTCAACATACACCCTCCAGGGGTAGTCTGCGTCATCCTGGACTCTCTTCGCGTCGGTTATCTTTGCCATAATCCAAACGCATTCAACTGGCCCAACCTCACCATCGCAGCACCTGTCGAGTTTTCCTTCCTCGACAATAAACTCTTTGTAGGGAGGAGGGGTTACAAACGGGTTTGGCTCTTTTACCTCTCCGCATACCTTCCAGCACTGGTCACCTAGCATATTGTTCGATAGATCAATCGGGACGTAGAGCTTCCAGATGTAGCCGTCGTTATCTACGGCAAATACTGTCTTTTTGCCGTCTTCAATCTCTCCAAAATATTCGATTAAGACGCAGATACAGTCGCCCTGGGTTGTGCCTTCGCAACAGTCTTCTTTGTATGCTTCCTTGACCAGCATGTTCCTGCCAGGTAAAGGTGTGCCAATATCGTCCTGGTTATCGGCAAATTCACCACAGACCTTCCAGCACTCTTCTTCTTTCATCTGTGTGGCAAACTCGCGGGGAACGAGCATGCTGACCATTTCACCGTTGGTGTCTGTTCCCTGCATTATTCTGTAGTTGTCGTTTATCCAGTTGCCAACCGTTGTTATCTGAACGCAGACGCACTCAAGCTCTGGTTCCTCGCCACAACAGTTGTCTTTGTAGCCCTCCTCGACAAGCATGTTTTTGCGAAGAGAAGGTGTGCCAATCTCGCTTTGGTCGGTTGTTACCTTGCCGCATAGTTTCCAGCAATCACCGGCGTTCATCTGGGATGCTATCTCTCTTGGAACAAGCAGGTTGTAGGTTACATCGTTTTCGTCTACTCCCACTGCGATTCTGAAGTTATCGTTGATGTATCTGCCAAGCTCAGAAATCCTGATGCAAATACACTCTGTTTCATCTTCCTCGCAGCAAGTACCCTCGCCGATTCGCTCTACCTCAAATCCTGGCTTCCCGTTGACACCCTGTGTGGGGTGACCAAACACGGTAATGCAGCTTCCCTCTGCAAATTCAGCCTCAAGTTTAGGAGAACGGACGAGAACCCACTTGCCGCCCCACTCGTCAACGGCATGCACGATGCCGGTTGTCCTGCTGATCTCGACTATCTTGACGCACAGTGAACAGCCCTCGTCTCCACCCTCGTCGATGGCTGGGCATGGGCATTTGACCTCCCTGACGTTTGTTACCTTGATGATGTTGACCGTTTGAACTCCAGGAAGTGGAGTTCCAATTTCTGAGTAGTTGCCTGACGATGAATCCTGGGGATATCCACAAACCTCGTAGCACATGCCGACCTCAAGCTTTGAGGCAAGCGCGGCGGAGTGTCCCTCAAACGAGAGATTCCATATTTTGCCAGCTCCATCAGTTCCAATTGCCGTAGGCGGGTTTGATGTGGTGTCGATGGACGAAATTGTGATACACATGCATTCACGACACTCGGGGTCATCGAAGTAGAGCTCAACGGTTCGAGTCTCTGCGAACCACTTGATGTCGTTGGGGCCAGTGGCTCCAAGATTCTCAGCGACAAATCTCATTGGCAGAAGGGTTCTGCCCTCTTTTACGTAGCCAACAACGGCTGGGTTGTTTGGGTCGATTGGGAGTGGTTGACCGTTAACTTGCGCCATTGGGTTGTTCAGCCATATCTCGATGATGTTGCCGTCAGTTGTTGTGATGATGATTTTTTTCTCTGAACCAACCCAGTCAACAAGCGCTCCAACCTCCTCAGCAACGTAGCGGATGAGCAAAAACATTCTGGACTGGTTGATTTCCGGTGGGGCTTCCATTGGCCCTTTTTGGGTGTCATCTGACCAGTACATGACATTGTCAATCTGATACTTCAAGATCCTCTTGCAGTCATCCTCTTCCTCTTCGCAAAATGGAGTGGCGCAGTCCTCAATCGACTGGGCAAACTCCTCCGCCTGGGCGTTGACCGCCCTGACGTAGTAGCAATAGAGCTGCCCATTCTGGATGTTTATGGTGTCCTTGAAGGTAGTCTCTTTGATGGGGAAGTCGGTGAGTGGGGTTGAGTACTCCTGCCCCTGACCTGGACCTCTGTATATCCAGTAATGAGCAGCGCCAGGAACAGCATCCCACTCGAGCATGTTGTACCCGCAGCCGGGCGTAACCTCGAGTTTGAATCCGTCCTGTGCGTACGACACGTTTCCATTTATTGGGAAAAGTGACATGACAAGAAGCATAGAAATAGCCAGTGTGGCTAGCTTAGATCGCATTAGTTCCTCCTGGGAGTCAGTTTCTTTCTGAAATTATAGCTGTTTTTTTGCCCTTGTGAGTTCACCCTTGTTGATAATTACGTAATATTTTCGATTTATTTTTAGATTAATCTATGATTAGCCTTCATTTTCCCCTGGTCTACCGCTGAGTCCTTGAATGGCTAGTTTTATTATTGTTGATTATTTTGTTGTGGGTTCTGTTCTGGAGTTTGGTGGTTTATTGGGGTAGAATGATGCCTCGTGAATATGCTTCGTGTTTTGCTCTCTATCGCTGTTTTTGTGACCTCCGCCTATGTGGGCAACTCAAATGAGTTTATCCATCCGTTCTCTGCCACAATAATCGGTGGAATTTCGGACACCCAAGAGATTTCAAGCGAAGTTGATTTATTCTCCGAGGCTGGATTCTCAGGCACCTACTACATTGAGGTATTACCTTTCCATACATACAAAAAATGGGTTGAGTCAGACGACGAAAATCCTTTTGCAGACCTTGATGAGCTGATTGAGATACTCAACCAGAAGTCGGTTAGCCTGACTGTGACGCTCTGTCCTTCAAAGGTTGGTGAAGACGGTGTTGTTTCCGAATCTCTGCCAAAGGGGAAGGAGATGGACTCCTACCTTGAGTATGTTGCTAAGGTGGTGAACAGGTACAAAAAATCGGTTACCGTTTGGCAGATTGGGACGAGTCTATCGCCTAGAGTTTGGAAGGACACCCCTGAGAACTATGCAAAGCTTCTTGTAAAAACGGTTTCAAGAATCAGAGAATCCCTGGTATCGGCAAAGATTGCGCTTGCTGATATGCCAATTTCAAAAACCGACGGCGACAGCATCGGTTTTTTTACGAAATTCCTCAGGGCTCTGCCAGAGGGCACCTGGTTTGAGTACGTGGTGGCAAACGCTGTTGGGGAGTTGTCTCATCCGGATGAAAACATGCACCAGGAGCTTCTGCTCTGGGATGAGAATATCAGAACCCTCCTTGGTGGATTTGGCTATGATGGTGTGTCCTTCATGGCAAAGATAAATACATATGGCGGGGTATCTGCCGATTTGAGTTCTGGAATAGCACTAGTGTCTGAGCGGGAACAAGCTTTCTACCTGCTCAAACAATACATCACGGCGGCTGCGCTTGGCTACAAGCAGATTTTTTACACGGGCGGAGTGGTTGAGAAACTGCCTACCAATGATGATATGCCAAAAACCCAGGAATCGTTTGATTCACTTGTTTTTACCCCTGAGGTCAATGATGGGTTGTCCCACAAGAAGCTTGCCTTCCACTCAGCAAAGAAAATGATTTCCATGCTCTCAGGGTTTGACCCAGACAAATCAAGGGTGATATCCTCAAAACAGCTCTTCCTCGTTTGTTTTCCGAAACCAGAGGGACTCGTCTATGTTACATGGCGCGAGTGTTGCGATTATGACTACACCATCACAGGTTTGTCTGGAAAGAGGGCAAAAGTCACCTACGCCTTGCCGAGGTTCACAACAGGCGACGAGGTTGGTGATTTTGACAACGCTTTTGAGAGCTTTGAGCAAAAGGTAAGTAGGGGAATTTTGAGCCTGAGGTTGACAGACTCCCCTGTTTTTATCGAGCTTTATGAGGAGTAGCATCCATGTCTGATTTTTCTGAACCGATTGTGTACAAGCCGATAGGATACATCAGGTCGAGGTGGACGGAACCAGGCGAGGATGTGCCAAGAAGCCCCAGACATGCCAAGGGCGAGAAGGGAACCATTGAGATTCTGCCAGAATACATCCAATGTCTTGATGGGCTTCTAGAGTTTTCGCATATTGTGGTACTCGCTCACTTGCACAAGAGCAGGGCTTGGAAGCCGCTTGTGACCCCACCAGGAGAGACTGAGCCAAGGGGGCTTTTTGCCACCCGTTCGCCAAACCGCCCAAACCCCATCGCTATGTCCGAGTTCAAGCTCGTGGGAATCGAGGGGAATAGGCTGTTTGTGGAGGATGTTGACCTGATCGATGGGACGGCGGTGTTGGATGTTAAGCCATACTATAAATTGTCAATTTTATAATCCCCAATATAATCTTTTATCTTTGTATCAGTGGCTTTCTCTTTAAAAAATTGGTTGTGTGAGTAAGAAGCACCCTTATCTCCCTTGTCCTTCCGTTCATTGACGATAAGTTCGTAGACTACCCTTTTTGCCTTTTCTATACATTCAGTTGTGTTAATTGTCCCTCCTTTTCTTTCATTAATTAGTTTTGCTGCGAATAATATATGAAGGGATCCTATAGGAACGTATTCTAAGTGATCACTGATTCTATTTTTTTGCCTTTTCTGGCTTGTAATAAAGTTCTTTTCCTTTTCAATAATTTTGTATATCTCATATGGTTCTAATAAGTCTTTTGCAGAGATTTGACTATTAAAAACTTGCTCGTAATAATCTTCCCAAATCATCCTTTTTTTGTCCCTTGCATCCGATGGTCTTCCTGTGTACGCAAGGTATACTTGAGCCACCTTTTCTGCGTCAATCACACAATCTTTATTTTTATCCCGATGTTGATTCTTTTTTCGCTCATAGAACAAATTAAATTCATTAAGGAATTCTCGTTCGAGCTTCTGTTGGATGTCGTCGTTTGATCTTAAGTCTCTTGTTTTGACCTGATTTTGTGTATTTGTCGTCTCACTTATCTTTTGTTGTAGGGTAGAATCTGAAGTTTCGCAAATTCTTACCAAAACAAGAACATCCTCTAATATTTCAGGGTTCTTTTTATGGACATCAAACAAAACTCTTGATGTTTGACCTCCATTAACTATTTGGAAATTTGTCAAATGTACATCTGGTGATGTTCTCTTTGTAAATTCACATTTCTCACAAACTATGTTAATTCCATTGTTCAATATCCAAAATTTATTGTTATCTTCTGATTCAGCACTTTCTAAGATGCGTCTATTAACATTATTCTTCACAGGTTTTACATACTCTCTAATGTTATGGTCAAAAACTGAATTGTTGATATCCCCATCCTTGGTAATAAGATTAACAATATCGATTGCAGATACGAGAGCAATTATTCCTGTAAAATTGCTTCTCTTTTCGTTTCTATCAAAGAAATTCTTATGTATAAATCGAATTACCCCGTCAGTATTACATCTATCCTTGTTATATATCATATCAGCTATACGTTCTTGGTTAAAAACTTCTACTGATGATTCATATCTAAAAAGGTCTTTCCTAAAATCCTCTAGCTTGTGTATGGCTTTTTCACAAGGTTTGTCCTTATTTGTACATATGTATAGGTGGAATCCGATTCGTGGTTTCAGTTTGATTAATTCATAAAGCTCTGATATCCTATCCCACAGCTGACTGTTCACCTCATTTTCATTTATTTCATCTTCTAGTATCCTTCGAATTGATGTTGTAAATGTATCAAGATCTTTTTCGGGAAAAGCATTTTTTGATTTATCGTACTGTGATGTATATTTGAATGTCAGGAAATATGCATTATTATCATCAAAGTAAATTGCATCTATTCCAGAGTCCATCGAACCGTCACAAATACTCTTTTCAATCCCTTCTTCGTCTATATTATCAAACTTGGTATCAAGGAAGAAGTACTCAAAAGCAGTGGATTCATCCAAGTTGTACCTACGCTTGTACTCGTCAACCTTACAAGCAATAGAATTAAAATCTAATCTAACCGATCCCATTAATATGAGATAGTAGTTAAGAATATATTTATGTCAAATCAATCTTTGAAGAAATGCTGCTATTCTTCTAGGTAACTAAACATCTCCCCCATCACCCCCCTCTCAATTGTCCAACCTGGTCTTTCTGGGTGGGGTAGGAGTCCAGATGGGGTGTCGATATTCTCCACGAGGTAGAACTTGAGCGTTTCCTCGTCGTAGCCAATCGTGTATTTCGTGTAGATGGTGTCCCAGCCGGGTGAGAGTGTGGCTCCGTTTGTGAGCTGTAGGAGCTTGAGTTCGAACTCGTCTTTCCCAAAGACTGCGGGGTCGCCCTCATCCTCCGCTCTTCGCTGCTTCCCCTCAATCTCCAGGACAGACGGCAAAAGCACGATAGATTTTGCAATCATGCCAAGTTCAAACTCATTTTTCTCCCATGAGTCGATAGGCGACTGCGACATGAACATAAACCCAAAGCTAGAGCCTTTATCCATGTCGTTTTCTGGGAGTTTGTCAAACCAGAAGAGCTTTATCTCACCCATGAGGGTTATATCGTCCTGCTTGTTTACGTAGAAAGCCTTAACCGAGGAGGTCTCACATGAGAGATAATCCTCAAAGCCGGGGAAAGCCGTTGTTGTAATCGAGTTGAGGTACTGCTCCTCATCCTCAACGGGATAGGGAATTGAATTGTTGTATGTGACAGCTGTGAAATCAAAGCTTTTCATGATTCCATTTCTGAGTTCCCGCTCGAAGTATGCCCTTGCATCTGTCTGCCCGTTGTGCCTTAAAATCTGGAATGTGAGCGCTGTAATCTCATCCTTGTAGACGACGGAAAATGAGTTGTTGACCGAGAATCTGTCTGAGGCTACCTTCCAGTTGCTTGGTAGGCAAACACCAACTGGCCAAACATCGCTGCTAGCGTCTGGGATGAGGAAAGTGAAATCAAAGTAGGGAGCCTGCGTCAAATCGATTGGCTTGTCGGCTTGGTCGGCCGATGCGTCGGTATTTATAGCACTTGAATCCTCATTGGGAGTCGCACCACCACAGGCGGCAAGCAGAAACACAGCGCAGACAAAAAGAACAAGAAGCTTTCTCATACAGTTCATGCTAGCTGCAATCGTGTGTTTGACAAGGTTTATGCGGCGAATTTCTGTAATGTTGGGTGTTCCATCACATATAGTATGACAGCGATACGATGCTTCCACCTGTACACGCTTGCCCTGGATATTCTGTATTTCTTCATGAGCGCTGCTGGCTTTACCATGTTGATAAAGGCATCATAGAAAAACTCCTCTAACATCGGTTCAAGCTTCGATAACAGATCATGATAACTGTGCAGCTTGTCGAGCATGTGTTCCCTTCCAAGTCTTGGGTTTGAGTCGTGTCTGAGTTTCATGATAGACCTGCCGGCAACTGCGATGTTCCCCCGGAGCGTTCTGTATTTTGTTACAAATTGTTCTAACCATTCCAGTTCTTTTGTCATATCTTACTCCCTACCATAGTATAGATGCAATATAGTATAAAGAATATAACAAACCCATCAAGGTTGAAGGAGAGATACAAATCGTTACTATCTTTGTTATGGGTATTCATTCGTTTTTCAGAAACAACACGACCAGAAAGGTGGCTGTCGCCATCCTGTTCCTTGTTCTGGTGGTGTTTGTCATTCTTTACTCCCCTGCCCACTGGAGCTCATCTGAGTTTTATTTTGATGGTGATGCAGAGAGTACCGTGATGGAACTCATCAGAGAGGCAGACTATCAAATCCTGATTGAGATGTTTTCATTTACCCACAAAGAAATCACAGCGGAGCTGGAAAGAGCCAAAAACCGTGGAGTAGATGTGAGGGTGATTGTTGAGGACAACGAGGAGAATTCTCACCTACTCGATACCAATTTCGAGGTGCGGTGGGATGGCTCAAGCAGGTTGTTCCACAGAAAACTTGCCATCTTTGATGCAAAGTGGATATGGATAGGCTCAACCAACTGGACATACTCAGGCATGAGGAAAAACGCAGAGGTTGACATGCTCCTTGCCTCGCCTGACCACGCTCTCGATCTTGTCAGCAAATTTGAATACGACTGGCGAAGAGCCAACCGACACATAGGAGGAAACAATTGAGGTATCTAGTGGTGGGAAGTGGTGGCAGAGAACACGCTATCGCTTGGAAACTCTCGCAGGATTCGGAGGTATTCGTGCTGCCTGGCAATCCCGGGATGGCGCTTGACGCCCAACTTGTTTCTGGTGATGCTTCGGATTTCTCCTTCATAGCGCAAAAAGCTCGTGAGCTTGAGGTGTCGGCTGTTGTTGCCGGCCCTGAGGCTCCACTTGTTGCTGGCATTTACGACGAGCTCAAAAAAGAGGGAATCTATGTCTTTGGCCCCTCCAAGCAGGGGGCGATGCTTGAGGGTTCGAAAGCCTTCGCCAAGGATTTTCTGGTTCGGCACAATATCCCAACAGCCCAGGCTCAGAGCTTTGATGATGAACAGAAGGCATTGGAGTTTGTAAAGACCCACCAGTTTCCTCTTGTGATCAAGTTTGATGGACTCGCTGCCGGCAAGGGAGTGCATATTGTTGAGTCGATGTATGAGGCGGAGACAGTGCTTCATGGCATCATGTCAGAGAATATGTTCTCCAAGACAAATTCCAAGGTTGTTATTGAGGAGTTCCTTGTGGGAAAAGAGCTGTCGGTACTCACTGTTACCGATGGCAAGAGCATCAAGATGCTACCATTTTCCCGTGACCACAAACAATTAGAAGATGGCAACAAGGGCCCGATGACCGGCGGGATGGGGGCATTCTGCCCTGTGCCTGGCATCGATTCAGAGACAGAGCGAAGAATCAAAGAAGAGATAGTCGATAGAACACTTGAGGGCATAAAGAAAGATGGACTCGACTACAAGGGAATCCTCTACTGCGGACTCATGCTAACCAATGATGGCCCAAAGGTCATCGAGTATAATTGCCGTTTTGGTGACCCAGAGGCTCAGATTGTGCTGCCGATGGTTGAGAATTCCTTGTCTGAGATAATAGAAGCTGTGAAAACCCAAACTCTAGAGAAAATTGAAATACAGCAGAAGCACGGCTTTGCCTCGTGTGTTGTGCTTGCCTCAAAGGGCTATCCAACAAAGAATGAGGTCGGCAAAGTAATAACAGGGCTTGATAAGGCTGCTGATACCCCGCACACAAAGGTATTTATAGCCGGAGCAAAAGAATCAAATGGAAACCTGCTCACAGCGGGGGGTAGGGTGCTTGCCTGTTGCGGGTTTGGCAACACACTGAGACAATCACTCGGAAGAGCATACACATTGACAACAATCGTTGACTTTGAAGGGAAACAATTCAGAGGTGATATAGGAGGTAGATATGCCAGAGGACGTACGAGTATCCTTAATATTAGGTTCAAAATCCGATTTGGAGGCAGCAAGAAAGGCAACTGAGATTTTTGACAAACTTGGAATTGCCTATGAGCTGACTGTCTCGTCAGCCCACAGAACCCCAGAGCGGACAGCAGAGATTGCAAAAAACCTCGAACCAAGAGGGATTCAAGCGGTCATTTGCCTGGCTGGCTACGCAGCGCACCTGCCAGGTGTTGTGGCGGCATACACCAACATCCCAGTTATCGCTGTTCCACTTGCTGGCTCTCCACTTGGTGGGCTTGACGCTCTGTTTGCCCAGATGATGCCAGGGGGGGTGCCTGTTGCCACCATGACAGTTGGCACCGCAGGAGCCAAGAACGCGGCAATCTTCACCGCCCGAATGTTGGCACTCCATGACCCAAAGGTCAAGACGGCGCTTGAGGGATATGTGGATGAGATGAGAAGACAGTCGTTGGAGGGGATAGATAACCTAAAGTAGGATTATATACTTTCCTTGGTTAATGAGCGAATATAACATTTACTCCGATGAATCATCAACTCGCAGTGGGCAATTTATGCTGATTGGTGGATTGTGGGTTGAGAAACAGCACACCAAGGAACTGCAAGATGAGATTCTCGAAGTAAGAAAGAAGCATAACTGGTACAATGAGTTCAAGTGGAACAAGGTAAGCAGGATGAACCACAAAGCTTTTCTTGAACTCATTGATGTCTTTTACTGGACACCATGTCATTTTCGTTGCACAGCTATTGATAAAGATAAACTTGACCACAAAAGATATAATGATAACGATGAAGAGCTTGGTTTCTACAAGTTTTACTCACTTCTTATCTCAATGAGTATGAAACCTGATACAAGCTATCATTTGTTTATGGATCACAGAACAAATAAGAAGAAAAATAGAATCTCAGACCTAAAAGAACATGTAAATAACTTTGCCAGCTGGAAATTCCCATATAGAGAAGAGACACCACAACTTTTGTCAGTCACTGCTCAAGACTCAAAAAAGAATGAACTTATTCAATTGACAGATGTTATTCTTGGGGCTTTGGCATATGATTTGAATGGTTATACAACCAGTGAACACAAGCTTATGATGTCTAATTGTCTTAAAAACGTCACACTGAAAGAGTTTGAGGGCAACAGGAAAATTCATGTTCACAAGTGGAATCCAAAACAATAAAAAAGCGTCCTGGTGCCTACTCTCACTCTTCCGAGTAAGCTCAGCGTACGACAAGGTACGGGGTTCGGACCCCCAGTGACGCGGTACATATTGTATTATGACTTTTGGGTGTAGTCAATAGTGAATACTACCCCTTTAATTCCTTATTTATTGCCTCCCTTATCCCCTCCCTCGGGGCATCATACCCCCAATAATACTCTTTTCCATTCACAAATATTCCTCTGAAGATGCCATACTCTTTGATGGTCTCTGTGTTGTTGCAGTCGTACTCGTTTAGCACCACCTTGTCGCCAAACTCAGCTGCGACCTCTCTGACACGTTCACGTTCGATGTCCATCGTCATGCACGACCCGTTGTGAAACAGATCAACCACAACCTTGCCGGCGACGGGGGTGTATTCGTACTTCTTTTCGAGGAATGCGGGTGGTGTGCCGCTATCATCGAATTTCTTCCACATCAGCTGCTCTGGCCCTCTCTGACTTGCTACCTCGTACCCCATTTTCTCAAAAAATGAGCTTGGCATAAATGGCACATCCCAATTGTAGGCTGTCACGGCAATACCCTTGCCGCCTCTCTTTTTCACTTCTTCTTCAGCAGCTTGCATAAGACCTTTGCCAATGCCGTGTCCCCGAAGCGGCACTTCAATGCAACTCATCACATAAAGCCCCTTGCCCTCTGGCCCCCAAGGGCTTTTCTCGATTGGGTAGAGAATCACAAATCCTGCCGTCTTTCCATCGAGCCGCGCGACCTTGATTATCTGTTCATCGGGTCTTTTGTCCTTCATCCATTTGGTGCGTCTCTCACCGCTACCGTTCATCTCGTTGTTTTCGTTCACATGGAAGCAAACAGAAACGAACGGGTAGTCTTGTTCTCTTATGTCGTCAAACTCCATCATAGTCCTTCCCCCTTTTCATCATGATGATAGCATCAAATTGTAACCTGTAAAACAGACTAAAGAATCTGGTATCTTGAAAAAAGTATTGACAAAAATGAATTTTGTGAATATATAATATCCAATAGATGACTATTAATAGGAGCTTTACAAATGCCACTTGACAATTTTGTCAACCCTTGTAGAATAATTTTTGTCAAGTTGACAAAAAAATTGAAGGAGGAAAACATATGGCAATTATAAAGTTCGACCCAGTCAGAAACCCGTTGGAATTTGCAAATGAGATCAACAGAAGAGTGATGAGAGACCTCTACGGAGAGAATGGCAATGCCTGGCGACCATCCCTTGATGTTTCAGAGACCAATGATTCATACGTTGTTAAAGCCGAGGTTCCGGGTGTCCTGTCTGGAGACATTGACATCGAGGTTCACGATGATGTCCTCACAGTCACTGGTGAGCGCAAGGAAGAGAAGGTCGATGAAAAGGAAGAGGGACATGTGAAGGAGATATTCTATGGCAAGTTCTCCCGCAGCATCAGGCTCCCAATGCCAATTGAGGTTGACGATGTGAAGGCAAAGTTCGAAAATGGGATACTGAAGGTCACACTTCCGAAGAGTGAGAAGGTCAAACCGAGGAAGATTGCGATTGACTAGAGGCAACTAACGCCTCAAAGTCAGGATAGACGTGTAAAGATTTGGCTCAAGCGTCTGACGGTTTTATCCGTCAGACGCTTGACGTATATGGAGAAGGAGTGTTTATATGCCAAAGTTTGTGATTGCGAATCAACTTCTAGAGTATCCAATTGAGATTCTTGACCTCTCCCACAGGGCAAGTATACGGCTTAAAGAGCGTGGAATCATCAACCTTTCGGATTTGTCCAAGGTTGAGGACGATGATCTTTTGGCAATCTATCACTTTGGTCAGAAGTCACTCATGCAAATCAGGAAACGACTGCAGATGCTCAATGAATGTGCTATGAAACATGGTGAGCCAACCGGTGAAATAATAGAGTGTCTGAGGCTCAAACTCTCAAGGGATGAAGAGGTCATTGAGTCTGTTGTGAGGGCAGTCATTGGAGAAGGGCAGGACAGGCAGAACAAGAGAAATATGATGTCACTTGCCTATCACCTCGCCAGCTTGAATCCTCGCTCAGCCTTTGTGTTGGTTGAACGGTTTGGGATGAGGCGTGAAAAGAAACGAACACTACAAGATATCGCGTCAATAATGGATTTGACCAGAGAACGTGTGAGGCAGCTCCAAAATAGAACACTTGAGGAGATGAGAGAGCGTCTCGCAAACCAAAGTACGCTTGAGCACTGGGAGATCAAACTGATGGAGTCTGCGTCGAGACCCCCGACAGGAGAGCAGTTTTTCCTTCAGAGAATTGAGGAACAGGGATTCACGGGAGCTGCAAACCCAGCTGGATTTGTGGTGCTTTCAACACACCTGATCCTCGGTACTCCAATTCCAACGCTCCTGAAGGCAGCCCGTGATGGCAGACTCTACAGATTCTGGATGAGAAGAAAGAAAAGAACAGCAGCTCCAAAGACAAAACAAGCTGTTTAAGACAGTTTGGATAACAGATAAAATCCCCCACATCGACATTTAACAGGTTGAGTGGGGGATTTTTGGATATATGTATCAGTCTGTCAGGGTTAGGTCGTATGCGCCAAGCGAGACAAAGATAAAGCATCCAATCCAGAGCATCTGTATCGGATGAAAGACTGAGAATGTGATGTCTCCCTTTGGAAGCCAGATGATATACTCATAAGTGAAGACCATTAGTCCACCGATGGCTATCATGAGGAACGGTCTCCCGATCTTGCCCTCGAAGAAAACCATGGCGCACCTGAGAGCGCCTGCGAAGATGATAAGGGTCAGCAGAGCGTAAGCCGTTTTAATTATCACTTCAGTTGCGTCTACATCTGTTTTTATGCTTGAACTAACAAGTATCCAAGCAGTTGCCACGATAGCAATCCCGAGGAGCATGTAGAACCACGGTTGCAAATTTTTTCTAAGGTTTGCGCGGAGACTTCTTGGGAACTCGAAAAGAGCCCATGCAACGAGAATTGCTCCGATAACGAAGAAGATGGTGCCAGGCGATGAGGGACCAGGGTCAGTGCCTCCAAGCCTCAAGAAAAATTCCCACGATGCGCCAACCGTTAGAGAAAGTACTCCTGCACCAATGAGCAACACCGCTGTTTTGACTGTTTGCAGGATGTTCCCCAGGAAACCTTGCCAAAGAAGCATGACCGACGCGATCAGAGGAAAGATGACCTTTAGTATCTCGGCTGACCAAGACCACCTTATACCCCCCTCTTCCGTCGACCATCTGGCAATCTCTGCTCCTCCCTCGGAAAACCAAAGAAAGGCGAGAAGCCCGACAAATAAAACAACAACAATAAGCACAGCCAATCGAAATCTCTTCATTATCGCAACTCCACAGGTGAATATTAAAACAATACAAAAAGAATAAAATAAATCAATAGCTTATTGCGAATCTATTTCAAATTATATATTGCCATTTTACAATTCATCTACACCACTCAATGACATATCCATAGCGCCAAGGGTTGTTATCAGGAATGCGCCTATCCAGAGAATATTCATATAATTATAAACGCTCATGTTTACGACGTATGGGAGCCACACGTAGTAGATATAGACTGCAACAGAGAGGGAGCCGATAGCGATGAGAAGAAACGGTCTTCCTATTCTTCCTTCGAGGAAAACAATGACACAACGAAGAGCGCCAGCAAACACAACGAGGATCAACAGGACATAAGCACACTGCGACAGTATATCAAGCGGCGTACCGGTCTCTGAGGTGATCATGATAATAATCGTCCCCGCAACGACAATCGAGAGGATCGAAACAAAGATAACCCCCTGAATTTTCGACATGGAGGCCCCGAGTCTGTTGGGGTACTCAAAGAGTGACCATGCAACAAGGATGGCGCCAATCACAAAAAGGATTGTGGCAAGATTGAACGCAGGTGGATTGATGTTTAGAAATGCTCTCGAGTGAAATTCAATGTATGCGCCAACCCCAATCAAGAGAATGCCTATGCCCATTATTCGAACGTACTGCTTGACGGTTGCCAGCAATTTTCCATTATATCCCTGCCAAAGCATGACAACACCAGCAATTAGAGGAGCGATGACTTTAAGGAGTTCAGCCAGATACGACCATTTGACCTGAGTGGTTTGTCCTGCCCATGTCTTGTAGACTGGTAGAAGCTCATTATAAAAGGCAAGGAAAATCACAAGACAAACGAAAAATACTGCAATAAAGCCATTCTTAAGGTCTCTCACAGGGTTATACTCCTTTTTTAGATTCTCGAGTCGGACTAACAATATTTTAGCTATGTGGTGCTTGATTGGCAAAACATGTTCAGAGTGTTTGTATATGTTGATTAACTTTAAGATAACTTAATAACGTTTACTGATTGATTAGAATGTACTAAATTTTGGGGAAATATGGTTAGTTGTTGGTGATATTATTGCCTGCATGTAAGAGTGAAGTCGAGTTTACCCATCAACTAGTACCGAATATTATTAAACTTTATTTTAACATAAAATATAGTTTATTTATGGACTAATCAACTCTTTTTTGATTATTTTGTGGATAATGGTCATGGCATAACAGGTGGCGTTGGAAGACTTACATGTTTTGCCATTCTCCAAATCGATCAGACGGTCTTTTTTAAAAGAACACTGAATTTGAATGAATTACCACTGGTATTTGATAATTGGCACCCACTTCGTGTTTGGAACCCTATTTACCATGAGGACATTATTTGCAATTTCTGCTATTTTTTGGATTATAGCGATTGTCTCCCGATATTCGAGTGGATACATGGTCTCCTCAAGGAAGACGCGATGAAGGCTGTATACTCCTATTGGGATGTGTCGCTTAACATTTTTTTGGCGGCGCAATGCACAATTAAGTCATTTGTAATAGGAGAAAATAGCTGAATTTGACGGCATCTTATGCTGGTAATTCCGAATTCGAATCCCTCCTTGAAAGATAGCTAGAAAACCACATTTGATATTGATTTTCTCACACATTTGATTTAGCATTGTGGCTTGATAAAAAGTAAGCAAGGAGGTCTGATGAATTGCAGACAAATGGACGACACCTTCTCTGTGAACTGTCAGGATGCAATCCCAACCTGATAGGCGATGTGGATTTTGCCCGACGAACTCTTTTTGAGGCGGCAAACAATGCGGGAGCCGAAGTAATGGAAATGGCTTTCCACAGATTTTTCCCCCAGGGAGTTTCGGGCGTGGTCGTGATTGCTGAATCACACCTTTCGATCCACTCATGGCCTGAGTGCGGTTATGCCGCTCTGGACATCTATACGTGTGGAGATCACACGAGCCCAGAACGCGCTCTCGAATACTGCTCAAAGGCTTTTGAAGCTTCTGGAATGAAGCTTTCATGCATAGAGAGGGGGTTGCCAGGTAACTCCGGCGACTTCACGCATGTGCTCAAAGAACCTATTGCCGCGGTATGACTGCGGTCATTCAAAGAATAGCTTATCATAAGAAGAAACAACTGGGTCTGACGCAACGGGACTGCTGTAGGGTTCCCGCGTGTCAGGCCTTTTTTATTTTTTACCAAAAAGAGTTGGTCAATGATACCAATCTTGTCTTGTCCCACGTATCACACATTGGCATAATCGGGAAGGATTGGTTTCCATATGCCAGTAGTTGACGAAAAGAAAAAGAGCGAAGTCTTGAAGCGCCTGGCCCGAATCGAGGGTCAGATTCGTGGTCTGTCCCGAATGATTGCAGAGGAGAGACCCTGCGAGGAAGTCGCTCATCAAATATCCGCCGTTCGAGCTGGTATCGGCAGGATAGGACTGCTGCTCATCGAGAATAAGCTTATGGAATGCGTTGATTTGGATATCGAGGATGAAAAGATTCAAACCCTCAAGAGACTCATCATAAAACTTGCTGGAAAGTAAAATCTGATAATCATCTGAAAGGAGAGCCGTGTGAATACGAAGAAGATGTTTGAGGAGGTCCAAGCACTCGGTCTTGCTGCTGTGGCGACCCCATTTGAAACAAGATTCTACGGATTTGACGTTACACCCCTACCAGCGGAGGCTTACTGGGCAATTCGAGGAACAAGGCCACAGGTTGTGACGAGGCCCAAGACAACCGAAGAAGTCTCAAGGCTCCTCGCCTGGGCAACAAAAAGTGGCGTGCCTGTGACCCCGCGTGGAGGCGGCACATCGGGCTACTTCCAGTCTGTGCCAAGAAAGCGCGGAGTTGTTATCGAAACCCTCGAGCTCAACCAGGTCGGAGAGGTCGACAAGACAAACCATACCGTGAGAGTTGGAGCAGGAGCTATTTGGTCAAAGATTGAATTTGAGCTTAACAAGTATGGATATTGCCTCAAGACCTACCCCACCTCCTACCGTTCCTCAACTGTTGCTGGTTGGATGCAAACAGAGGGTTATGGCATCGGAAGCATTGCATACGGTCACATCAAATCTCTCATCCACGAGGTTGAAGCTGTGTTGCCAAGCGGAGAGGTTGTAACAGTCAAAAAAGGCAAGTCAGCAAAGGCGTCAAACGGCTCAGTGATTGAGTTTGACGATTTCTTCCACAGTGAGGGCATGCTCTCTTTTATCACATCCGTTGTGCTTGAGGTCAGACCTCAGCCCGAGATGACAAAGACACACCTTCTGCTTTTCAAGGATCACGCTCACTTTGCTGCCCACACAGAGACAATCTCCACCCTCAAGGGAATCTATTTCATAGAGTTTGTAAACGGCGCTTACATGGACTTGCTCGTGCAGTCAGGATTTCATGCGCCAGAACACACCACTGAGAACATCAGTGTCGTCATCAGACTCGAAGGCACCAAGCAGGATGTTGGTGTAGGGTCTGAGCACATCAAGGCACTCCTTGCCACAGATAAAGAGATTACTGAGCTTCCTGAGGAGGATGCTGAGCATGAGTACGGTGAAAGACTCGACTACTTCAGAGTCAAAGCCGCGTTCTCATCCGTCACTCCAGCTGACATCTCAGTGCCCACCTCAAACCTCAAGGAGTTCCTGGATAATACCCTTAAGCTTCGTTTCAAGCTCGCCCTCAAGGGTGAGATTCTAACCCCAACCCTTACGGGCATCATGTTCTTCATGGTGCTTGGCAACGAGCTCTCGTTTGTTCGCTTCATGTCAACAGCCCCTTACCAGATGGAGATTATCCTCCGCGCGCTCAAGTATGGCGGAGCGCCAAACGGTGGAGTTGGACTCCTGAACACCCCATACGTCTATAGTCTCCGCACAAAGGAAGTGCGAGATGCCTTTGTCGAGAAGAAAGAGTCCCTCGATGAGGCATGGGTTCTAAATCCCGGCAAGTGGACTGATCCGCCATTCTTCTTAAGACCATCTATTTACTTCACTGCGATGAAGTGCCTGGAGCCTGTCTGCTGGCTCACCGGTGGCATCAGGAGGAGGTGGTAACCATGGCAAAGAAATATCCACTTTTGAGAGAACAGATAAGAAAATGTATCCAGTGCGGTTCGTGCCGTGTTAACTGCCCGACTGGCAATGAAGTTGGTTGGCTTTCCTGTACCCCAAGGGCAAAGGTGCTTCACGCCCGTGACATCATCTATTCCCGTCCATGGTCAAGACCAAAAATCACAGAGGAGTTTGCGCAGAGAGTGTTTGAATGCACCCTGTGCGGAAGGTGCGGCGAAGAATGCATCACGGACATCAAATTCCCAGACGTCTGGATTGAGCTTCGTGAGATGATGATGGATGCTGGCATCAAGTTTGACACCATTGACCTGGTAACAAAAACTATTGTTGAGAAGAAGAACGTTGCTGACCAGCCAAACGAGGAAAGAACAGTCTGGCTCAAACGCGCCAAGATGGACTACAACCCAGAGGAGCTTGAGAAGGCTGATGTGGTCTACTACGTGGGCTGTATGAGTTCGTACTACCCACAGTCCCAGTCGATGGCAAGGGCGTTGGCTGCAATCCTTGAATCGGCTGGTATCAAGTTCGCCATAATGGGTGGCGACGAGTACTGCTGCGGATTCCCGCTTCTCTCTGTTGGTAAGATCAAGGAAGCCAAAGAGCTGATGATGCACAACATCGAGCGAGTCAAATCAATTGGCGCCAAGGTCATGGTCGCAACCTGCCCAGGATGTATGAGAACCTGGCGTGATGAGTACAAACACTACACCCACCAGGAGCTCCCCTTCAAGGTGCTCCACGCTACCGAGTTTGTCCGTGACCTTGTCAGAGACGGCAAAATAAAACTTGACCCGCCAAAAGAAGAGATGACAGTTACATACCATGATGGCTGCGACCTCGGCAGGAACGCAAAGGTTTATGACGCTCCTCGTGAGCTTCTCAAGATGATGCCAGGTATCACATTTATTGAGCACCCAGAGTCAGCTGAAACAGCGGTCTGCTGCGGAGCCGGTGGTGACATGCTAATGACAAACCCAGAGATGGCGGAGAGCATCGGTCAGAAGCGCGCTGCTTCGCTTGCCCAGGTTGCGCCAGTTGCTGTGACATCTTGTCCGTCCTGCAAAAAGCAGCTTAAAGACACCGCCAAACACGCGGGAGTTGACCTCAAGACCGAAGATCTTTTAGAGCTTGTGCAAAAGCAGTTACCAAAGCCGCCAAAGGCAGAGAAGGAAGAAAAGGCGGAATAGGCAGGATTATAATTCCTTTAAGAAATAAATTGCTTAGAGCTTGAATATGATAACACCCGGTGAGAGATGTCTTGCCGGGTGTTTATTATTTATGGGTATTTTATTATGCTTGAACCAAAATCGTTTATTTTGATAAATTTGATATTGAGCATGGATTTTAGATTTATTCATCATAAAACCCTCACCCCTGCCCCTCTCCCTTATGGTAAGGGAGAGGGGGAATCAATTTATCTATGACCAATTCTAAAAAATGATTTCTATCGAATCACTCACTGTTTTTTCTATTATTAGGAAAAATGTACTACTATTCTACCTCAATCCAACTAGCGAGAACTTTGTCAAAAACCTCTCCTCCTATGGAGGAGAGGGTAAGGGTGAGGAGGTATTTTTGACAATTATCTTCGTTTTCTATAGAATCTCCGTGTGGCAGTGCATTGATTGAATTACTTTTAAATGCGTTATTGTTTTTCTTAACGACAGACAGGAGGTGGCTTATGATAAATAATAAAGACTTCACACGCAGAATAGCCGGATTGCTCCAAAGTATTTCATGTACACTGAAGCCAGTTATTTACCTAATTCAGTGTACACTTGTTTATATTGCACACACAAATGCCGCGCAGGGGGCCAATGCTGGCTGGTTCTCGCTGTTTTCTAAACACAAGCTTTGTAGAGAATAAATATCATACTGGTTTCATTTTATATATCGTCACTGCCCCAAACATCATTTGTATTGTGCTGCTTTTGAACCCGCACTCTCGCATGAGGGTTTGAACATCAGCAACTTCTGGGAACTGCATGATAGAGACCACCAGATATTTTAGCATCTCGGCGTTGCCAGTTGCCAGGTAGGTCGTCCTTGGCAGGATGTGCCTCAGATACACCCCGTGCCAGAATCTCAAAAATCTGTTTTGTGGTCTGGAGAATTCCATGAAAACTGCAACTCCATCTGGCTTTATGATTCTTCTTGTCTCTTTGAAAACGCCCTCAAGGCTTGGCATGTTGCGAAGCCCAAAAGACATGGTGACAGCGTCAAACGAGGAGTCAGGGGCATCGATGTTCAGAGCATCACCGTGGAGTAATTGAATCCTTCCAGAGAACCCTGCCTTCTCAACCTTTTCTCGCCCGAATGACATCATCTCATCTGACAGATCAAATCCTGTGATTGCCGCTTCTGGTCTTGCCTTTGCCGCCGTGATCGCCACGTCCCCTGTGCCACAGGCAAGGTCAGCTACTTTTATTTTTCCAGTCGGCAAAAGACTCACCATCTTGCGTCTCCAGCTCTTGTCGAATCCCAGCGATGCCACTCGGTTGCCGATGTCGTACTTTGGTGCTAGTTTGTCAAAACCCTTTGTGTTGCTTTTATTGCTGTATTTTGTGGTGTTCTTCATTGCCATGCTTATTTTGCCACAACAGACTCACATGATAAAGGAAATGCAAGATTGTTCCTGATCAACTCGAAGACCAGGACAATTCAAAGATGTGGTCTTGAAAAAATGTGATGGCGATTTGTAAAAATGACCATTTGGAATTACTATGACAAACTGATGAATAAAGAAGAACAAACAAATAAAGCGCGATGGGACGAGTCGGCCAAAATTCACAAAGACTCGGAATTCTATGATGTAAAGGGTTTTTTGGCTGGGGACATCAAGCTTGATGAGATTGAGCGGGGAGGATTCCCGGATGTAGTTGGCAAGAAGCTCCTCCACCTGCAATGCCATTTTGGGTTATCGACTCTTTCATGGGCGAGGCTTGGGGCAAAAGTGACCGGCGTTGACTTCTCAACTGAGGCGATAAAGATTGCAGGAGAGCTTGCCGAAAAAGCGAAGCTTGATGCGAGGTTTGTCGAGTCTGACATATACAAACTGCGAGAGAATCTTGATGACAAGTTTGACTGTGTGTTTACCTCATATGGGGTGAAGGCGTGGCTGCGCGACACGTTCGAATGGGCAAGGATAATCACCCACTTCCTGAAGCCTGGTGGCAGATTTTTCATGGCGGAGTTCCACCCTTTCGCCCACATTTTTGATGACGAGAGCGACAAAATCCAGATTCGCTACTCCTACTTTAATGATGGGAAGCCTATGAGGTTTGAGAGCGACTATACCTACGCATCGGGCAAGAAGATGGAGAACACAACCGCCTTTGAGTGGACTCACCACCTGGGCGAGATACTTGGAGCGCTCTGCGAAGCAGGTTTGCATATCACACACTTCAAGGAGTACAACCACACGTGCTACCAAGCATATCCATATGCAAAAGAAGTAGAGCCCGGCAAGTGGAAAATTGAGGGCGACCCGTTTCCGCTGATGTTTAGTGTGGGAGGGGTGTTACCGGAATAGTGTTATTGAACCAGAAAACTTTTGGCATCGAAGGTAGTGATCTATAACCTCGCATTCGATTGAGCTTGGTCTGCAGTCTCTACGGCATCCCAACACAAAAAATGGTGTAGTCCGCAAGTATGAAGAATTTCCCAGAAACAAAAATACAATAGGAGAAGTATCTATGTTGCCTCCACAGGTCTTCTGATTGTGGGTCATTCTCAACTGTTACAACGGTCTTTTTATCTATTATGTTTCCAATTTCCATATTGATTTTGGTTATGTTGAAACTGTTTTTTTCACCACTTCTCTCCACTTCAGGAATGTAAATATAATCTCCGATTATGATTGGGCCTGATTGTCTAGGTGTTTTCCCGCTACAAGTCCACATCTTCTCATCATTCTGGTCTAAACAGGTGTAACCATCTATGTTTAGAAGTACCTTGTATTTGTCATTTGTTGCGAATCTATCATCTTCTGCTGGTCCATACTCACACTTTTCATCAAGAATATACTCTTTGACGAAATCACCGGTCTCACCATTGTACTGTTTGTACCCGCATCTTGTACTGACTATTATATCGTCACCATAAACCCTTGGTTGTGATAATAACTCTCCTTTGCCGCCTGTTTGTTGGGTGTTAAGCAATTTGCCGGATGTCAGTGAAACGGTGTATATCTCAACCCAGTTAGCAACGAATACCCTATTGCCAAGTATTACAGGGGTCGAGTATACAGACGGTGATGCTTCCTCTGAAATCCACTTGATTCCACCCGTTTCTTCATCAATACATGTTACTGAGAATCCAGAGTTGCATACCACCCTGCCTTCGCTTACAACCGGAGCAGTGTAAGCAAATACGCCGTCTTCATCAGCATCTCGTATCCAGTTTATATCACCTGTTTCACAGTTGATTGAGAATAGTCTACTGTTGTTATGACCAGCGTAGTAGAGGGAGCTGTTAAACACAGACAATATTGGTGATTGGAAATCTGACTCCCACATTCCATAAGAATTACTCCAAATCTCCTCACCCGTGTCTATATCTATACACTCAATGATGTTGTAGTAGTTGACAAACAATCTCTCACCATCTGATACGATGTTGTTTATCCAACACTTCCTTATCTCTGGGAACTCCCTTTCCCACAACACTTCAAGACTGTCCATGTCTATGTCAATGTTTGCATCAATGTAGTTGTTGTGCTTGATGTTTGCACCACGGCATTGCCACTGAGTTATGACCACGTCCTTCTCAACCCCACCAGTGCCTGTGGATGCGGTGAGAATCAAAATCAGCAAACCCAGCACAATCTTCACAAACCGCGCCTCCCCTCTCAAACAAAGATAGCAGGAATAATATACGGTTTAAACAAGGAAGGTTTAAGCTATTGTGAATTATTTTGGGGTAAACCCTATTCTGCTGGATACCTAAACTCAAATTCCCCATCATCCCAGGTGACAGCTGCTCCGATTGCTTCAGCTAATGATCTTGCTGAGACCATCATGTGCCCATCTTCGATTTGGCTTGTAGTGTACACGGTTTCAGAAAACCCGTTGACCTCAGCCGAATCGGAGTTTGGTGCAAAAACAACAGTCCTGCCAGGCATTGTGATGAGCGCTTCCCTTTTTGTCTGGTTCCAACTGACACTTCCTCCGCAGCTCTCGACCATGAACCTCAAAGGTACAACAAGCCTGTCATGCTCAATCCTTGGCGGGGTGGGCAAGCTAGCGTCTGAGATTTGTCCCTTGTCATCCTCTATGGTGCAGCTTGTTTCCCCAACCTTGCCCCTGATGATTGGGCAGGCGGCATAGTAGACATAGATTTTTGTGGTTGCCATGTAGAGTGTGCCATTAACCGTATATTTGATGTTTAATACCTTGAGTCCATCGCCATCAAAGGGGGGAACTTGGATTCTTATTTGTTTTGGAGCGTTTGCCCTAAGGAAGGCATATGTGTTTAATAGGGTGCCATCAGTCGTTGTGCCTCTGGCAAAAACGTTACCTTCGCCGTTCCAGGTCAGTGTTGCTGTGATTGTGGTTGAGCCGCTTGCGCAGACGTATGACCACCCAGTCCTTCCCCGCATTGGTTTGGTGCCGTCTGGCTGTGAGAGTGTGAGGAATTCTGTGCCAAGCTGTCTGCCGTCAAAAACTGGGATTTTGGTGGTTTGAGTATTCCAGTCCGTAAGCTCAGCCGGGGGGTTGCCAACAGGAGAGCTGGGATTGCCAGCACTCCACGAATCTTCGTCAAAGCTCTCGCCAATTTCAGCTTTGCCAGCTTTGCCTGGGGGGTCACCAGCGCTGCCGTTGCCAGGGGTTACTGAACCACCACCTGAGAATGTCTGAGCAGCAACCCAGACATTGCCACCGTCTGAGCCAGCTGAACCGTCGCAGGCTTTGACTACTCCATCATTACGGAAACCTTTGTTGGAGAAGACTGCGATATTGCCAGGAATGCTGGTCGTGCTGAGTTTACCCTCGTTGACAAGGTCACCACAGCGGAGCATTAGTAGCTTGCCTGCCGCCAGGATGCCTGTATTTTTCATGTTGAATATAACAACAATGTTAACCTTGTCATATCCTGTCAGGCTGCCGATGTTGTCAATATTTTGAGCGATTATGCCAAGACTTGCTTGGGAGCTTATCGAGCCTTTGTTTGTGAGTTTGCCCATGCACTGAATTGAGGGGGATGCAATCAACACACCGCCTGATTCGACCGTGAGTGAGTTTACCCGCAGGTCAACCCCCAATGTGAGTTTGCCCTCTACCGTTAGGGTAGCAATATCGAGTGTGTCGGGGGCAACAGCTTCCACTTCAGTTGGGATATAGACATTGTCGTCAGTGCCAGGCCCACCATCATTTTGGAGGTTCGGCTGCCACGAGGTCTTGCTAGTCCATTCCCCGCCTGTGTACGTGTATGTTGTACCTTTGTTGTCGTTTGGCTCATTGGCAAGGGCTAACTTGCCCGAGGCAAGAAAACACAGAACTAGAATGAATAAAACAACTTTCCTCATGACGGGGGTACATTATAGGGGATGTTGGGGGATAAATCTAGTTTTATACTCGAATTAGTGAAATAGCGTAAGGGGTGGTTAGTCTCCTGAGTTGAAAACATCGGTATCAGGCATCTTTGTGGTGTCTCCATCCCCATTGATAAGCCTGTTTATCATGTGTTCTGTCTGCTCTTTCCAATCTTGAGTCAGTTGGTGAGATTTCCACAGCAGCGCAAAAGAGATTATAAACGATGAGACAGCAGCAATTATCAGGATAACTCGGTAGAGGTCTTCATAATAAATGTAGGCGTAGCCAAGCATCACGATCATGTGGACGCAAAAAATTCCAAGCAACAGAACCAGCACACCCAACAAGGCAAAACGACTGCCGGGGTTAATTAGTTTGAATTCGGTGTTTATCATGGATTACTCCCCTTCAATAGCTATTCCGATTCAGATGGTCTTGTGTAGTAATTGTACCAATCAGTATAACCTAATTTGTGTAAATCTTTACTCAATTCATCCTTTTGTCTACCCGTTATCATGACAGATAACTTTTCTACTATATCTGATTGAGAGGCACTATAGCTATTCCAAGAGTATCTCAAATAATCAACTGTGTTTGTTTGAGCAACGAATAAATCCCCTATCGATATATTTTCTTCCACATCAAAGGAGTCAAGAACATCCTCAATTGACAAAACAATCAGGTCTGCAGCAAGAAACAAATTGTTCTCGCTGTTTATGTACTTCTCTGCATTATCCTTTTTTATCGCATTTATTTGACTGTCAGAAAAACCCACAAAAAACCTGGGTTCACGATAAGAATTCGAATCGAATGGGTTTTTATTTACTCTTGCATTCAAATCTATTCCCGCCAACTCGTCAATCCACTCAACCATCTTGACTGTTGAAAGGATGATATCAGAAAGGGAGGCATTCTCACCAACAGCACAGTTGCCACATTTCAAATCGAAAATCGTCTCTTTGTTATTTAAACCGTATTCATCCAGGTGATAAGAAATCCAAAAGGCATAGTCGAGTATAAACTGTTGTTTGTTCAGATTGTATTGTTTGACAATATCAAGTGAACCAATTTTTTCCTGGACAGTCTCAATAATTTTTGCTGTGGCTAAAGATGCTATTGTTGCGTGTTTCATGAAATCAAACTCAGAGATTCCATACTCATCGAATGCCAACAGGTAATTCCTGGAATAGAAATCGTCAAGAATAGAGAGTATTCCATAGTTCCAAACATCTGTATTCCTGTTGAATAAATCCCTGGTGTAAGTAATTCCGATACCCTTGTTGATTCCGTCTGCAACATGTCGAAGTACCACTTTGTCTGCACCCCCGACATCGTCCTTCAGCAGGAACAATCTTGTTTCAGACATCTCCAGCACATCTTCAAGATTGAATTGTTTGGTTGGTTCGGGCAAACCTGTTGTTTCGTCGATGATTCTCTCTGGAAACAACTTGTTAAAACCAAACACCAGAAGAGCAACAACGAGAGAACACGTGAAGAGGAATGATAGAACAACATAGACCCTCTCCCTTAAAGTCATCTTTTCTTTATCTGCCAATTTCCCCACACCTCCATTATTATATACACGCAACTATCCCAGAAATTTATCACATGTATACTATGGTTGATACGTTATCGTCACCGTCTTGCTCTCCTGAACTCATCCCAGCACATAAATCAGGTTCTTTAGTAACCAATAATCTTTAATGCAGTGGGTATTCATATATTTTCTCTAACTCTTTTCTAAAAAGCTTAGGATCAGTAATTTCGTATTTCCTCTTCACTTCATTGATATCGACATAGTAGCTTCTTTCAAGGTTCTCAGTTAGAAAGTCGAACCACGCATCCATATTTTCAGCAAGAGTATGCCCGCCAAGCCTGAGTCCGTTTAGTCCATCAAATTGAACTGCATAGTTATGTATTTCTTCAGGAATATCACCTATATATTCACCATGTTGAACTTCTACTCCTGAATATCCACTCCAAATAATACTTGCCAGTTTTCCTGACTTTATATAGTACTTATCAGTTGGATCGTATTTATCAGTGGTTTTTGACGTATGTGTGACGTTGGTAGTTATACCGGCAATATTTCCATCTTCTTCATACTCATCATAAATACCGTCGCCATCATCATCGTCATCCATCTTGTCAGTCCAATGGTCACCATCATCATCGTAATCAATCACATCAAATATTTTGTCGCCATCAGTGTCTTCTAACTTGTTATAAAACCTATCAAATGTCCTTGAAAATTCTTCATCTAGAATGCCATATTTAAAATCACCATCGTGGTACTTTGTACCAACAAATCTGCTCTCTTCTAACTTTTCCTTTAGGAAGTAAAACCATTTCTCTGCATTTTCCTCAAGTAGATGAACACCTTCAATGCCCACTTCTGCATCAAATTCTGATGCAAATTTTGTGATATCTTCAGCAAGGGATTCGTCAGATTGGATTCTTTCATCCCTCAGACCAATTCCACCCTCAGCCGTCATTTTCTCATATGTGAATAACTTTGCGGCCTGGAGTGACTGCTCAGAATAATTCCTCTCACCACCACAGCTTACTAGAACAGATGCTAATCCAGTAACTACAACAAGCACAATCAAAACTGATAGTATTTTTTTCATTTCTCCTCCATATCGAACTATAAAGGCTTCTTATGATTATTTCAATTCTTATTATGGCTGATACGTTATCGTCACCGTTTTACTCTCCTGAATCCACCCTACCACAGCGTCAAACGCTTCGGCGATGAATCTGATTGGAACAAAGGTCCTGTCGTTTTTGATTTCAGATGAGGTGTCAAAGGTCAAAATCTCCGGAGGACTGCCGGCAACGCTGATGTCAAGCACGTTTGTTCCTATGCAGTGGTTGATGATGGTGTCCCCCAGCGTGATGACAACCAAAGCCTTGTCGGTGCAGCCATACTTGTCATAGTCGACCTTTGGGCCAAAGGACTCAGAGATTGCACGAAGCGGCACCATGGTACGGTCGTTTTTGATGTATGGTGGGTGGTCGAGTGTGACATCCCAGCTCGCGCTTCCACGCTGCATCTTCATTGTGGCATTGCCTATTTGCAAGTTTGCGATAAATGGCTGTGGCACAATATAGTAGGAGATTGTGACCCGATAGATTGCGGTTGGTGTCGTGAGGGTTACTGTGGTGTAGTACCTTCCCTCCTCGTCCCCTTCGCTCTCAAGCGTCACCTCGTAGGTTTGCTCAGCGCCTGGCTCGATGCTTGTCTCCATTGGATGAACGGCAACGAGTGGGCTTTCAGAGCGTGCTGAAATCTTGATTGCACCAGGGGAGTCGATGGGATTTTTAACAGTGAATGTTCCCTTGGCAACCTCACCTGTCGGAACATGACCAAGGTCGACAGTGTCGGGTTCGATTGTGATATTCCAAAGCTGCCTGAAGCTCAATGAGTTGGCACCCGACACAACAAGTCCTTTGTCAAGCAGCACTATCGGGTGGTTGACCTTGCCGGAGGTTGAATCCGCCCAGAGAAACTCACCGTCTGTGATTTTGTGTGCGCCCAATGCTCCGCCCTCTGTGCCAAAGAACACAATCTCATCAGTTGTAGATATTGCTGTTACCGGAGTACTCACATCAACCGCCCACACAAGCTCATCCGCATCATAACAGCAGAGCTTGTTGGTTGTGCCAACGAACAGCCTCCCGTCAATCTCCTGGTTCTGGCTCGTGATAGATGTTGCGCAGGTGGCGTTTCCAGCCAGGTTGATATCAAACTCTGTCTCGCCCTGGTATCTCATGACTTTGTTGTTGAAACAGAGGTTGACAAAACCAGTGTTCTGGTTGGGTTGAATCGCCCTATCCTGAGCAAGTGTCAGTTTTGAATCAAGTATCTCACCCGTCTTTGGGTTGAGCGTGAACAGTTTGCCAAGACCATTGAGCTGCATGAGTCCCTGGTTTGTGACAATCGGAGAGGTGTAAAGTGGTGCGTCAAGGTCGGCAGAGAATTTCTCATGAAGGTCTGGAGTCAGAAGATAGAGGAAACCTGAGGTCGATGCAACCAGCACATCACTCCCTAAAATCACAGGAGCTGCCTCAATTCTGTGGGCAACACTAAAGCGGTTTTTGAGCTCTCCTGTTTTGATATCGATTGACACAACAGATCCATTGTCGTCGGTGAAGATGGCTCTTCCAGCAACAACAGCTGGTGGGGCAAGTACTTTGCCCGGCATCTGGACAATCCACTCTCTCTCGCCGCTCTCAAGTGAGAAACAAACGGCCTGCTTTGCAACACCGAGGAAAATCTGATCACCTGTCACAACCGCCGCTGTGGTATCACTGAGCGTGTGACTCCAGGCAACTTGGGGAGCGCCTTCCGGGATAAATACATTGGCGTTGCAATTGCCTCTACTATCTGGATAAGCCTGAGGCCACTGCAAGTCAAAACTCGAGGCGCTGTTTTTCAGGTGAGGAACACAGAACGAAAAAAACACAACAAGACACAAGGCGGCAACTTTTGCAAAACCCCAAACGCTAACTTTTCTCATGTGCTGATTCTATTTGCCAACACTTCATGATTCAATAATCGACTATGTCAGGTTGTCAAGAAATCGTCTCCGTTTTGCGGGTTTATTACTGCATCTTGCGTAATTATTTCTGGTTTTTTGTTTTACCTTCTTTTCTTCCTGTGTTTTTTGCTTATGTCATAGCGAATGATAAAACCACTTATGACAAGTGATGCAACAAGAAGAACAGCTGCTGCGACATAGAGTGGGATAGATCTCAGATTGGCAACTGAATTGACCGACTCGACTAAAACACCTGCAAAAAGCAGAACAAACGCCCAGATTGTATTTCTGCTTCTCTCCCTATCGTTTCTTACGATGAGCATGTCTCTTGTCTCCTGTTATTGAAACCATGTCTTGTTCCAATACTCCAAAGGTCATACTACGCCTGGTTTTATGGATTGCAATTCCTTTGAATTGGACTGTTTTGGACATAGAATTGTTTTGGTTTTGTGTGGAAAAATCGAAGGAGGCATCAAAACAATGGGAATTTTTGATTCAAGAGAAGAAAGAGAAGAGCGAATTGAGAAGGAAAAGCTCGAATTTGAAAAGAAAATCGAAGCAAAAAGAAAGCTCATAAGCGAGATGGATAAGATAAAGGTCTCAACGACGGATATCAGAAAAAACTATGAGGTGATAGGTCCAGTTCATTTCAACATCATAAACAATAGCGTGCTTGCCAATCCCATGTCAAATCTCTTCTCAAGCTATGAGAAGTCGAGACCCGAGATAGCAGATGCCAGCGTCAAAGCCTCTACACTGAATGGGTGGAGCAGCATCTACGGTCGAATGTGTCATGATCTGTCTGATTATGACAAGGCTTTCTACGTTTGCGTGCAGGAGCTGAAAAAGAGAGCCTTTTTGCTCGGGGCGAATGCCGTAATTGGTATGAGCTATAAAATGGAGTTTTATGCTGATTCAAGCTCATACTCGTACATGCAGATGTGTGGTACTGCGATAAGGATTACGGAGGACGATCTTTTTGAGTAGTTGTTAAATCTAGTCTAGCCCTCAAATCTACAAACGGCGACAGTGAGAAACTGCAATTCATCCCAACCGAGTGGTTGAAACCCATGTGCAGGTTCGCGTTGATTATGAAGTACGGGAGTGGATGTATACCACGAACTACATTTGGATTTAACATTAATGCATCTTATATGGTAGATGTTTGTGTGTGGTATTATAGGTGATAAATACCCTTGAGTTAAGTTTACCTTCACTGTTTTGCTTTTTTATCAAGTCGGTGAATCAATGTGAATAAATTTATGAAAAATTTTATAATTATGATATTATTACATCAGAATAGTTGTATTGTGTATAAGGGGTTATATAATCAACGCAAATTCATTAAGCCACACCATGTTGGTATGGATGGAGTGTGGTTGAAAAAGAGAGAATTCACAATGAGGATAAACTACACGCCAATCATTCTTCCCTTCATATGCATGTCCGTGCTATTCATTGCACAGATTCTGTTTATTATATTCATCGGCACCAACGGCTATGGCAGTACGTTCACGATCGTGTCTCTGCCGTCTGATTTAGCTCTGTTCATCGCCGCTGTTTATTCGGTGTGGCTCATTAAGATCCTGCCGCCAGATTTGATGGAGAGAAAATTCTGGGTCTGGGTTTCAACAGCCCTGTTTGCCTATTCGATTGGTGTTCTTCTCCGCATGTACGTCCTCACGCTTTTTTCAGGTGCCGAAGTCATAATCTCATACGTCCAGTTTCTCTACATTGCATCGATGGTTATCGTCGTGTTAGCAATAGCCAAACTCATAAACGATCTGGGTGTGCCAATTGGCGCTAGAGTCAAGAGGTGGCTTTTCTTACTTGGAATACTGCTCTGTGTTGCTCTGTTTTGTGTCTTCATCCCCCAAATTATGTCCGGCGATTTAGAAATCGTTGTCATTCTGACTTCATCTGTTATATCCATTCTATGTGCCCTAATAGTTCCTCTGGCGATAATGCTCCATCTGAGTATTGGGAGGGGAGTACTGAGAATTCCTTTCTTCTACATTATGTTGGCGGCTCCAATGCTTGCCACACAGACATCAGCACTCGTGTTCATGAATGTCAAGGGACTCCCAAACGCGACACTTCAACCCCACTTCATAATACCATACATGTTGTTCTGCACCTTTGTACTGATTGCAATGTCAACGAGAGCCCATATCGCAAAAATGTTGGACAAGGGAGTTGATGGCAGTCATAGGCTTTGATTCCTCGACTGATTGCTAGAGTGGTCATAAAATCAGCTTAGGATATCCAACCTAGAAGTCTAAATCCTTTTCCTTTGCGGACATAAACAGTTTCGTGGCAGGATATATGCCACTTGCCAGAAGCGTTCCGTAGAGTGCGATAAAGGCAGTGGGCAGAGTGAAGATGGATACAAGGAAGCCGACAAGCAGGTTTCCGATTGGTTTGAGTCCCATCATAGACAATGAGAAAAACCCCATCATCCTGCCGGCAAAGTGTCTGTGCACGAGTACCGGTAGGATGCTTCTACCCAAACTGTTCTGGTGAGTTATTGTGAAACCGAACATGGCGAAGCAGAGCATTATGATGGGCAACCATCCTGTGATGATGGCAAGCGTTATCAATAGACCTACAATGGGAAGCGCAACGGCAGTTAGTGAGAAAATCTTGACAGGTTTGCCAAAACCAGCCTTGAAGGAGAGCAGGATTGCTCCGATGAACGCTCCTGCGCCAACAGATGCTTCTACAAATCCGTACCCAATAGAATCCAGGTGAAGAATGTCTTTTGCGATGTACGGCATAAGCATCTGAACTCCATAGCCTAGAATCGCAGCGGTCGAGATTATCGCTAGGACAAGCATAGGCTTTTCTTGCTTGAATACATATTTTGCGCTTTCGCCATACTGCCCCAGAATACTTCCGCTTCGCTTCACACAAACCTGGTCGGTGCGAAGAATAGAGAGGATGAAAACAAAGGGAAGCGACAGGGAGAACGAAATGACAAACACGAGAGCCGGATTGAAATTGAGAATCAATCCAGCAACGATGGTGCCAACGATTCTTCCGATGTTCATAACGGTTGACGAAAATCCCGCAGCGCTAACCATTTTCTCAGGACCGACCAAGTCCATGAGTAGCGTGAGTTTTGCGGGGAATTGCATCGCTGTGGCTGCGCCCTCAATTGTTGCCAGAATCACGATGTTTGCGAAAGAGACTGTGTTTGTGACGATAAGCAGTGCCATCACAAGGTGGGTTAAGGCTCTTATTGATTGGAAAATCATGACTATTTTCCTGCGGTCGTAGCAGTCGGCAATTGAGGTGGCGAACGGAGACAACACAAGGTAGGGCAGAGAGGCAAAAAAGGTGAGGATTCCGAGCGCTTCGGCTGAACTGAGCATCGGGCTTCCAGAAACCGTTTGGGGTTGTTGAATGATAAGATTTGCAAGCCACTTGTGAGCGCTGATAAACATCCACGCCCCAGGAATCCATATCGCCTGCCCCAGGATGTAGAGTCTGAATTTTTTCGACCTCAGGGCCGGTATTCCAAGTCCAGCTCTTTTTATTAGGACGAATGGATTAAAGCCGTTTCCTTGTGGCATGAGTTCATATGATAGGAGCCAATATCAATTTTAAAAGGAATTTTATGGTTTACCGATATTGAAAAAGAAATGCTCTGCTTAAACAAATATTTTACAAATCATACTTTCGTCGCCCTTTGTTGTTTGCCTCTTTGTTGCAATAATGAAGGTAGTCGGTTGCGGTGTTTGTGGAGTTTTGTGCGAGAAAGGCATTTATTTGATTGTGGGTTTTTTGTAAGAATGGGGGTGTGATGTGAGAAGTGGCAGGAATTATTTGGTGTTGTTACTCATCATGATTTTTGCTGTGCCTGTCTTTGTTTTTGGTGACTCGTCAGATGGTGTCATAACACTCCAAATCGGCAGCAAAACAGCTACCGTTGGTGGGGTTAATGTCGAACTTGACGCTGAACCCATCGTCCATAACAGCAGGACAATGGTGCCACTCCGCTTTATTGCCGATGCCTTCGGTGCAGCCACAAGCTGGGATGGAGAGACGAGGACAGTAACAATTGAGCCAAACGAGCCAAAGATTGCGCGTCCAAACATTATTGAGCGTGATTTCCTGGAGATTTTAAAGAAAGCTCAAAAGAGTGTCAAATTCGCAGCCAAAAGTTTTATGCAGTGGGGTTATGCTCTTGAGGATGCAGCCGCAAATGGTGTACAGGTACAATTGCTTGTTGAGTTTAACCACGACACAGAGCTATTTCTTGAGAGCATCAAAGTATCGGAGAACCTTGAGATAAAGCTTTGTTGTCAGTCTGAGATAATCGATAATGAGTTTGCAATAATCGATGATGAATATGTTTTCTATGGCGGGAGTAACATGTTTTCTTACTGGGAGAACAACCCCAGATTGTCAAATGTGTTATTGATAGAGAATGCTTCATTGGCCAAGAGTTTATCCATCAGTTTTGGCTTTATCTGGGACGAACTCCCACCAATCTGTGCTAAGGGATTTCTGCTTCCAACTGATATCTTGTGGGAAACAAAGGATAATTTCATCAAAGAAGTTTATGACATGTCAATAACAGATGACAGCGGTACGCTTGTGGTCGCAATCGCAAATGATTTAAGCGACACAATAAAGACACTGTGTATTGACACTGATAATGGCGAGAAACGTTGCAAGATTGTGACGGCGAATCGGTATTATCAAGGTTTTGCTTGTGGCAACAGTGTTATCTACGGTGCGTGTAAGCTCGATGGTAGCGTTGACCTTACAATGATAAATCCTGCGACAGGGGAAAAGTTGTGGAAATACAACATCAATAAACCCATTAAATATGAAAAGGGCAAGACAACTGATCAAAATAGAGCTGTACACGTCTGGGGGGATAGAGTTGTTGTCGGAACTGAAGATGGTTTTGATATGATTGATTTAGAGTCTGGCGACTTTATAAGCTCATATGAAAAACCAGGATTTCTCCCATATGCTGTAACTGGGTGTGAGAAATCAAGCAAAGAAGGGCTTATGCTGCTGCAAGAGAAGGATAATCAGCTTGTTGTAGGTTGTTTGGAATACAATTTTGATGACAGCTTTCGATACTCTGAATTTGAATTTGAAGTCAAAAGTGATGAACAACTCAAAGATGGAGAAAAGAGGTATTTGATAGACTGTCACAAGGGCAAGGTTGCAGTTTCATCTGTAAGTGATGGGAAAACTCAGATAAATATCCTGAGTCCGTTTTTTGATTGTAGAGATTATCCTGATGTTCACACAATTTCTGGAGAACTTGTCGACCTTGAGCTTACAAGTCGATATGTTTTCTATACTAATATTCTTGTGAGGACAAATCCTCAAACTTATCATTTTGTAAGCTACGATTTAAAATCTAATCAGACGACTCAATCGTGGTTAGACAAGCTTCCGTATATTATTGGTTTTGACGATGTTCCAAATCATAGCATGCTGCTTGCCGGGTCAGAAAATGAAATGGTGTGTTTTGAGGTTATCTATGGTCTGCTAGCACCAAACAGCGACGGAAGATACGCTGATTATCTATGGGCAAAGGACATAAAAGCCAAGATGTCAGTAAACTCAGAAACTGTACTCTACGATGCAAGAAAACAGGAATATTATTTTGTCGTAGAGAGCAATTCAGACAGTCCAACATATGAGCTTGTGAAATATGGTTGTAGATAATTATGTTGTATTTGAAAAAAGAATGGGGGTGTGATGTGAGAAGTGGCAGGAATTATTTGGTGTTGTTACTCATCATGATTTTTGCTGTGCCTGTGCTCGTTTTTGGCGACTCATCAGGTGGTATAATAGAACTCCAAATCGGCAGCAAAACAGCTACCGTTGATGGAGTTGAAGTTGAGCTTGACACTGAGCCAATAATCCATAACGGCAGAACCATGGTGCCAATCAGATTCATTGCTGATGCCTTCGGTGCAGTCACAAGCTGGGATGGAGAGACGAAGACTGTCACAATTGAGCCAAACGAGCCAAAACTGCTTGATTCTGAAGCGGTAACCCAGGAGTTGATTGAAGCGATTGGCGAAGCAAAAATCAGTCTAAGACTGCTAGTTAGAAATGAAGTAGATGAGAGCATCGCCGAATCTATAAAATCCCTTGTCTCAAGGGGTAACAAAGCACGTCTTATCCTGAGCTCCTCGGCCGAGAATAGAAGCCTTTTCAAAGAAAACACAAACCCCAACCTGCAAATCAAGTGGGCTTGTGAGCAGGAGTTGCCAGAGAGTGAGTATGTGATAATCAATGACAGTACCATTTTCGTGGGTAACAGCTCCATTTTTGGCTCTCCGGAAAACCAAGTTGACCCAAACATCATCAAGTATTCAAGCAGCAATCTGGCAAAGCAGTACACAGCCAAATTCGACACCCTCTGGGCAAGTGTCGAGGGTGACTGTATTCCAGGCTTTCCAGAGCCAACAAAGCTTGTGTGGAGAGCAGATTGGGAGATGATGCACGGTTATACCCACGTTTATTCAATGTCACTTACAACCAATGATGTCATAGTTGTTGTGTTGCCTGCTGGATTCGGCAAGAATATCAGAGCTGAATATTATGATACAAACTCAGGAAAGCTACTTGGTGAATTAGAAACCCTAAACAAATACTATTATGCTGTTATCTATGAAGATTTTATTATCTATGGCCATGAAAATGAAGATAAAACAATAACAATAAACAAGTTCAACCCGAGAACGGGGCAAATCGCTTGGACATATGATGTTGGTGAACCCATCAAACAAATCTACAATGAAGCGACAGACTCATTCAACGCTATTCATGTGTGGGGAGATGAGTATCTTCTTTTGGGGAAGGTTGACGGTTCTGACCTGATTAATATTGAATCAGGTGAGTTGACCAGAACTATTGAAACAGGCGATAGCTTTCCATTTGCAGTCACTAGCGACAAACTGCTTACATTGTTTGTACAAGAGAACTCTACCGGTTTGACTGTCTATGATATCAATGGAGAAGTGCTTTGGGCAAATAAACTTGGTGGCATTATCTACACAGATAGATTTGAACGCAAGACTGTTGTACCATTAAACAATAATGAAGATTACATGTTTCTCCACACCTACACAAAGGACGGAGAAGGGGACCACTTGATTGACTTGAATACTGGCAAGGATGTTTGGTATGATGGACCAACAAATTTGAGGCCAAATTCTCTTATGACCGATGATTATCTGTTTGTGTCAAATGTCGGAGTCAACAGAAGGTGGGAGTATGGTCATTTCTGTCTTGATATCAAAACCATGCAAGATGTCACATCAGCTCGTTCTTATGAAGGAAGTGGTGGACATCTTGGACTAATTATAGGTTATAAGGATGGTCAGGTATTGTTGGGTAGTGGAGGAATATTAATATCTCGAAGTGTGCAAAATGGAGCAATAGACCTGGCTAATCACGTCTGGCATAAGTTGATTGGCACCATTATACCTCAAGGTGGTGGTGTTTTGTATGATGAGAAAAACCACTGCTACTATATGATTGAAGAAGGATACTTTTATAGAGATGCACCAGGCCTGCTAAAATACACCTGCGACAAATAACCACAGACCCAAAACTAGGCGTAAATTGATCGGTGTATTTGTGTTTAGTGATTCTGTTTTGAGATGGTGATGATTGGTCCTTGAGTCTATCATTTTATGGGGATGTCCAGTCTGTATTCTTCGGTGAGTTTAGCGAGTTTGTGCTCGATTTCTTGCCAGTTTGGATACTTGTGTTCCTCGATTCTGAACTGGTTATTGTGCTGCATATACCCCTGACAATGAAGTAGTTCATGGTACACGATAAACTTGACGAGTTCTTTTGGCAAACTGTTGTCGTTGAGAAGTTTGTTAACAGCAATTGTTCTGCTGGATTCCCTATACCAACCCCAGGCATTGACTAGAGGTGATTGAGTCCATGTGATATTATTTGGTTTTGTGGATTCTCCTTTAAACATCATTTCAGTGACTTCGTCAAGTATCTCATTGAGCGTACCTGCTGGATAGGGTTCTCTGGACACATACTTATCAAAAATAAAATTCTTTCTTTCTTCTTTTGATAGCAGACCCACTATGAGTGGTTTAGCTTCCGCCTCATCGAGAGTTTCCTTTTCACTACCCTTATTGTTTATGATACAAATTATGTCTTCGATGTTCTTACGAAATTCATCAAATTCAGTAAACAATTGCTGAGCAATCGAATTGTCATTGCAATATATTCTTTGAAGGAATTCATATGATGCCTTTGGTCCCATGTCATCTTCAAAAATTTGTCTGGCTATTTTGTGTGGGTCAAACTGATCTCTTTCATCAAATGTAAACCATGGTGGCAATTTCTTTTGTGTATTAATTACTTTCAGTAATTCATCCAAGTCTTCCAGACTTGGTCTGGGATCATTGATATCGAAGAAGAAAGTATCCAATATAAATTGTGCTGATGCGCCTCGGCCAATCAACTGATTTAGGTTCGCTTCAATCTGCCTGAAACCATCCAACTGGTTTTCCCAAACAATCAACCTCGAACTTTCGCTGTCAGCAACATGACCAATTGAGTACCACCCAATAGGTCGACAATCGAGTATACTCCTTTTTAATCCAAATGGATCCATATTGAGAGCTTCATAATAAGCATTAATTAACCACCAAGGGATGGTTATTCTTTCAACTTTTTTTTGAGAGTCAGTTGTTGTCAAATCTGAAGTATCGCCAATTATTTCATTATCAAACTTGCCCCACCTTAATTTTTTCCACTGATCTTCAAAATCGACAATGTATGCTTCCTCTGTACCACCAACCTTAGCTCCTCTGAGTGCTCTTCCGACCATCTGGGTTAGCATTGTCTCAGAATTTGTTGGTCTTGTAAGAAAAACAGTCTTTGTATCTGGGATGTCGACACCTTCAGTGAGTATCTGGACGTTTACTAGAACATCAATTTTGTCATTACGGTAATCTTCAACCACTTGCTCCGTTCTGGCAGGATCAGATGAAATAATATAATCTGCTCGGAAACCCTTAACTCCCCTCTTTTTGGCCTCTTGATTTAGGGCCTTAGCCAGTGTTTGACAATGTACTTGATTTATCGCAAAAATGATTGTTTTTCCATACTTTTCTCTTCTATCAAAGTATGTGTCAATTATTTTGTAGTTCCTTTCCTTTGAGTCAGCAATTTTATTCTTCATTCTTTCTGAGAGCTCATTGAATCTGTGCATGTGCTTGTGATCTTGATATGTCATATCACCCTCAAATTCGATTTCTGTTTTTACAATTTCAGGTTTGGGTGTAGATAAAAAGCCCTGCGTAACTAGTTTTTTCAGCGTTGTTGGTTGATATTGTTTGTAATCAAAAATGTCATATAGTCTTTTTCTCTCAGACTCAGTAAGTCGAGTTGGTGTTGCAGTGAGACCTAGAAGTTTGAAACCAGGAACGTGCTCCTTTATGGTATTCAAAACAGTTATATATGAATTCGATGGGGTATGATGCGCCTCATCGATGACCACTACGAGTTTTGATTTGTTTACTCCTTTTAGGACAAATGGCAATCTGTTTATTTGAGAATACAAACTTTGAATGCTTGATATAATAACATCATCAGTGGCAAATGAAGCTGTTGATAGATGTTTATGTGTTCCAGATATTATTCGGGCAGATCTTTTTGGGGTGTCTTCACCGTCAGAACTCCTATAAAAATCATTTTTCATACAATTTGCAGCCTGATCAAGAAGCATTGTCCTGTGCGAGAGCCATAGGATTTTGTGACCTTTTTCTAGCATATAAGGTATAACCAATGAATTAGCGGTAAAAGTTTTCCCTGACCCTGTGGGCATGACAAGTAGGTGTGGCTTCCAACCAAGCTCTTCCTTATAATCCTTCTCTTTGTAATAAGCTGTGAGCTTTTCTATCGCGTCCTTTTGATGTGGGAATAAATCATACTCTCTCCTGGATTCACCATTGAGATGGAACAAAGGTTTCATTGTAGTCTCCTTTTACGATAAACTACCAAAATAATATTTATTTTCTTAAGGATGGCAATATTTAGCTGTTTCTATATTTATTGTCATCAATCATTTTCTTTATTTCCTTTACTGAGTAGGAGTCAACTTTGTGCCTATGAATCATCCGATGACAGTTCGAGCACACAACTACCATATCACCTTCTGGGTCTGTTATCCGTTCCCCGACTTTTGAAATTGGTTCTATATGGTGGACCTCAATGTAGTTGGCACCAATTTCTCCATACTTCTTTTCAAAGTTGAATCCACACACTTGGCATGTTAATCCGTGAATTGCAATAGCTTTTTCTCTAAGTATCTTGCTTCTTTCATAAGTTGTATATGCGCCGTATTTGATTGCGCCTTCAATGATTACATCATCATCCTTTTTATTTTCGAGTGTAATGTTTTGAGGAATGTTTTCTGCAAGTTCTCCAAATGAGCCTAGATTATATTTTCTTTCGTACCTCTTTACATCTTCGGTATCAATTTTAATTATTGTACTTAAACCAAGTTGTAGATCATCTTTTTTGTTTGGTGTTGCTTCGAAGTCCCTATCCCATTCAACCTCCCTGATGTGATAAAAGGAGTAATCAACAGAATAACCCGTAGCTTCGGAAAACCTCTTTTTATCATAGATGTAATTACTTGTTATTTTACATCTACCAAATATGTTTGCACCCATTTTTGAGTTTTTGTTATTTCCCCTGATATAAACAATGTCCCCAATTTGCATTTCCAATAGGAACTTGCTATAGCATTTCTGACCAGTTTGATTTTTAATAACTTGTTTTATCTCATTGGTAGTATTGCAATTAGTCAAACTTTCTTCATTTTCTTCATATTGGCCAACCGCAATAATCCCTGCCTTTTTCATTTCTTCATTAAAGTACTTACCATTAGTACCCCACTTCATGGACATTAACCAGTAATTCATAGAATTCCTCCAACTGAATCCCTGAGATGCACCACAACAGAGACGCCACCACCCAACAAACCCCTGGCATACTTGCACGGAAAGTGGTGAAGTATTAGTCCCAACTCGAACGACCCGAGTCTCTCAAGGAGGCGTGTCCTCAGTCTGCTTTTGACCTCACTCTAATATGTCCGTTTGGCCACATATTCAAAGGTGGCTTCTGCCCATCAGATTTCATGTGGAATCTGGCGCATTTTTTGTACATGTTCTTGCAATATATGACTTTGAGTGTTTCGGCGATAGATGGCAGCGCCAGGGATGCCAGAAATGGGCATTCAACCATGAACGGACAGACATAACCCAACTCGAGTAGTTCCAGTCTCCTTTGAGTTTTTTGCTCTTCTGTTAAGTTCATGCGGTGTATTTTATTGGTAATAATTAAGTAAATCAATTTTATAAAGTTAATATTAAGATTACATATTTTAACATTTTGCGGTATTTTGTTTATATGACAAAACACGCGGTATGAGCGTAGTAGGGAGAAACGAAGTCACAGATACCGCAGGAGGTCTTTAGAATGAGAAAATGGATAGTTTACCTGCTTATCGTATTTTTATCGGTTTTTGTTGGTTTTAATGCTAAGATCGCAGATAAAGTCGATGCCAACTCGCGACCGAGTTTGGTGAACGGGAGTTTTGAGGGAGGACTCTCTGGGTGGGATTCTCTTGCCACGGGCGGCAAAACGCCAGCCGAGGTTGAGATTGATAGCGCCAATTCAAAAGATGGCACAAAATCCGCCAGGGTGCTAGCAAAAGGAACCGGCATTACTGGACTCACGCAAAGAGTTGATTGCTCTGGCGGTGATATAAATATTTCTGCATGGTCAAAAACAGATGGTGAAAGTTGGCTGGAGGTTGTCCAGCTCCAAGGCGAAAAGCCGCTCTTTGATATTCCTTTTGCGAAATCATCTCATATCAGAAAAACAACGAGTTGGGAGAGGCTGTCAGTTGATGTGGCACTTGATGCAAGAACAGACTCAATTGAGATTCACCTGTTTTGCAAGCAAAACACAACATGGTTTGATGGTGTAGAAATTGACGATGGAGGTGGTGGGGAAGCAAATTCCGGGATTTTTGAGAAAATTATCGATACAACTCTGGCTGAGCCTGGTACAAAGCTCCATCTCTCGATTGTCTGCCACGTCGAACCGTTCAAGGATTATTCAAACAAGGATTATTTTGATGGTCAGGTTCAGGACATGAAGGATTTTACAGACCTACTCGGGGAGTTTGGGGCGAAACTCACACTACAAGTGCAAGAGCCCTTCATCTCAAGCATCGCAAAACTTGGTGAAAATCCACTTACCCAGCTTGAACAGTCTGGTCACGAGATTTGCACCCACTTCCATGAAAATGTTTATATCCCAAACCAAGCGCCAAAAGCAGAGAGAAAGGAAGCACTCCAAAACCTGAAGGGTAAAATCGATGCTCTTGGGGTAACAAACCTCACGCTCTGCGGTGGTTGGATGTGGCCCGACCTTCCTCAGGTTGCCGGCGAGGTTGGATTTAAGTACATCGATAACTACAAGAATCCCACCACTCAAACTGGATACGAGGAGTGTCAGTCACTCACCCCATTCAGACCATCCGAGGACGATTTTGCGACAAACGACCCAGAGGGGGCAGTTTTGTACCTGCCAGAGGGGATGTGGGATTCGGCAGAGAAGCCAGCCTCAATCTCGTGGAAGGCAGAACCTGAGGAGTTTGACAGGTTGACGGATATGATAAACAATAGCCTCCCGTACCTCGAACTTGGCAAGGTCAACTGCGCCAATTTTGTGATGCACCTTTCGGATTTTATAAGAGATGGTGATACAAAGCTTGACAGATACAGGCAGTATTTCATAGATGTTTTAGGGCCAGCAATCGACTCTGGACTTATCGAGTTTGCAACCATATCTGAGGCTGGCAAGCTGTATGAGGACACACAAGAAAGGGGGTTGTCGGCCCTCCCTTTTGTGATTGTGGTGGTCAACTCCAATTATTTTGAAGACGAGGTTGAGGCGGTACAGGCTGCCTCAAATCTCAGACGTCAGACGCAGATTTGCCAAAAGTACGATCTGCCAACCCAGCACTACTTCACCTGGCTCTCCTGGCAGCAGACAAAGCAGATTGACCCGAATTATCTTGATTTTGCCAAATCGAATGAGTTTGTCAGCATCCACTCACATGGGGCAAACAGGCCACCCAATCCGTCGCTTGTTGCAAGGATGGGGGGCAAGAACTGGGTTAGGGACTACAATTTGGCGGTGGATTATGAGACTCACGCAATCAACCCTGTGACAGCGGAAATTCTCGATGAGTATGGTGGGGCAAAGCAGATTATGGATGAGGCGGAAACAGAGGTGATGTCTTGCGGGAGGACTGTCCATGGCGCAGTCCTCAAAGCTGACTCAGATTTGGGATTCAAGGTGACTGTTGGATTGGGAGACAACTCTGGAGCGTCAAGCAATCGCGTGTTTATGATGAATGTGCTTGGTCGCCCCGATGATATCTTCATCCACCCAAACGATGAGTTTCTGCCTTGGACAAAGGGACAGTTTGACTTGAAGGCGCAGCTCCTGAATGAAATTCGGAAGCTTGATTACTTCGAGCCGAGATTTTTAACATTTGTGGTTCATGATTGGGACATGTTCCGCTACAAGAGCGAGTCCCAGATTGAGAAAACTTGGGAGATGTATGATGAGCTCATAGGGTGGCTGGTAGATGATTTGGGTTCCACTCCCTCCTCGATTGAACAGATGTACCAAATGGCAAACCACAGGGGGGAGATAGAGTCAAGTTGGGTTGATGCTGCAGCTTTCGAAATGGTGTCGAACTTGGATGATGGGTTGAAAAACCGCTACGGTACTGATGGTTGTGAACTCACTCTGACTGAGCTGCTCCAGGGAACATTTTTTGATTCTGGTTTTGAGCCCGTTTCGATGTTGGGGCCAACAGAATTTTTTGATGATGTGAGTGCTTGCAGACTCTCAAGCGCTGCTTGTCGTGACCTTCTTGCAAGCGTGAAATCTGATATTAAGAATCGGGAGTCTGTCCCAGCGAGTTTCGAGGTGGGAGACACCACGATCTCAGCAGGGCAGCTCCTCTATGTCGCTTGCCTTGCAAGAGTGAGTGGTGGCAATCTACCAAATGTTGTGGATATCCCAGAGACCACCAACTACCCTGAAACAGCATATCCACTGCGGAATAAGCACGACGTGTTGCAGTTTTGGACGTATAGACCAGCTCATTATCAGTATTTAAGATAGGCGAACCTAGAAAATCATATTAGAAGGTTTACTCGTGTTCGATGAATTTGATACACAGTATATAAAGTGAATGAACTTCGTGTAAAAATTTGAATAACGTATTGAAAAAATGTAATAACTTGCTACTATCTCGTCGTGATGTTGGTGTTAAGCAGCTTCGTATATTTCTGTGGGTATTTCTGATGGAGGATGTCTCGTGAAAAAAGTTATGAGTACTTTTGTTGTTGCTTTACTTATATTAAGTTTGGGATGTGGAAGAGGTGAATACGATGATGAGTCGCTTTCTACCGCACGGGGACTCTCTACAAGGTATGGCGGGTGTGCCATATTGGACATCGAGTATTCATTTGGTGTGGATATGTTAGCAGAAGACATTTATGCTGCAAAGACCAGTTTCAATACAATGCATGGTGATAAAGCCAACAACTATTTTGCTAATAGTGATTTGTGGACTCGGTATCTAGTTGATTCGCTAGAAAACGTCACTTACGAAGATGGTACTCGAAAGTATATGATTGATGAACCCGTTATTATTGATAATCTTTACAGATATTATTACAAAGGTCGAGATGAAAATGAATTTATGGCTCAACAATATGCCTGGCGTATAGATTCCCACGACATTATTTCTACAAATATGACTGAAGATGAATTAGCCATTAGAATTCAATCTTGGATAGATCAGTTTGATATTAAGCGCGGCTATTATGACAAAGAATATTGGAAGGAACTCGTAGATTATCTATATATTCAATTTTCGGAAGCTAAGGATATTGAGGTGATTGATCAGAAGGCACTTGAACGTGAAACCAGAATTAAGTTTATCGAACATAGATAAGATTGAGCTATAAAGTAGAAAGAGCAATGTAGAATAAAATCTCACAAGTTGGGGAGGGGTTATGCTAGAAAAAGACATCGAGAACCTGATTGCAAAATACCCGGATGAGTTTTTCAAAGGAGAGGGATTCAAACTGATTGACCAGCAATATTCCCTTGATGGTAAAAGATTTGACATACTTTTTGAAGACAGGCACAAGAGAAAAGTGATTGTTGAGGTGAAACGAGGGATTCCAAGCAGAGATGCCACTGGTCAACTTGTAGATTATTATGGATTACTCAAGGATAAGTATCCAAGTGATGTTGTCGAACTCGTCCTTTGCGCAAACATCATCCCAGCAGAAAAAAGAGCTCATCTGGAGAGATTTAATATTGAATGTAAAGAACTCGGTATTGCAAGGTTGTCTGAAGTTGCCAGGAAATATAATTACACCTTCATTGATGATAATCCAGGCTACAAAAATGTATCACAAAAAAATCCAAAAATTGACGATAATCAAACACAAGCTGATGAAAAATCAGTTTGGATTTTCCAGGCAAACCCAGACAAGTATGACATCGTAAAGGCACTATCAGATGGAGCTTTAGGTGGGTGGAGGGTAAACCAACACAAAAAAGAGGTGAAAAAGGGACACCTCGTGCTTATTTGGGTGAGTGGCAAAGAGGCTGGAATATACGCAATCGCAAGGATTGAATCTGACCTCATGAAGGGTGAAGCGATTGATGATGCGGATGATGAATATAACATCGAGTTGAAAAGGGATGAAACTGTTGATTATGTTGACCTAGCGGTAATCAACAACATGATAAACAAGCCCATTTTGAAGGAGAAGATACTAACCTTAGATGGCATGGACAAACTTTCTGTTATCAGAAGCCCTCAGGGAACAAATTTTCCTGTGACAGATGAGCAGTGGAGGGCAATCTCAGATAGTTTTTTATAGAGTAAGGTGTTTGATGTCTATCTTTTTTTGGGAAAGAACTGCCTAGATCAGATCAATCCATGCCTATAGAGAAGCGCTTCGTCAGCGAGGATTTTGTCGGTTTGACCGTTTGCGACAATCGAACCCCTTGCCATCAATACACAGTGACTACAAAGCTTTCTAGCCAAGTCAAAGTCATGTGTGATAACAATCATGGATTTATCAAGTTTTGAGAGTAACTCGGTGATTTCTCGTCGACCCCTTGGGTCAAGGTTGGTTGTCGGTTCATCCAGAGCTATCAACTCTGAATCCATTGAAAGAATCGTTGCGAGAGCCACTCTTTTTTTCTCTCCAATAGATAGATGAAAAGGACTCCTTTTTTCAAATCCAGCCAACCCAACTTGAGCAAGAGCTTTTGTGACCTTGCTTTCAACCTCAACTTTAGATAATCCCATGTTCTGTGGACCAAATGCGACATCACTGAAAACCGTTGGACAGAAGAGTTGGTCATCTGGATTTTGAAAAACCAGTCCAACCTTTTGCCTGATTTGCCTTAAGGTGCTTTTTTGAAGCCCTATCCCGCAAACAGCTATTTTCCCCTTGCCATCCAGGATTCCGTTGAGGTGCAACATGAGCGTGGATTTACCAGCGCCATTTGCCCCCAGGATTGCGACCTTTTGTCCCATATCCATTGAGAAATTGATGTTGTCGAGGGCTTTTGTGCCATCTGGATACGAGTAGTTGAGATTCTTAATTTCCAGTATCTTCATACAAGCAAAACCCAGATCAATGCGATACTTCCCATTGAAACTGACGAATAAATCAGATCGACAGGTTTGAGTCTCATCTCTTCATGAGTTATGAATTTCCCGTTGAAACCACGTGAACTCATAGCCATGTATACACGCTCCGAACGCTCATATGATCTTAGAAATAATGTACCAATCATGTAGCCAATGGTTTTTGCCTGTGTAATGAAGCGTGGTCTCCAGAGTCTGGAATTTCTTGATCTTACGAGTCTTTCGGTTTCGTCAACTATGATGAACTGGTATCGATAGGCGAAATTGGCGATTGCGACAAAGAGTGGTGCCACTTTCAGCCCCTCCAGCGCAACCATCAATCTGACAAAACTTGTGGAAAAAAGCAGCACAAGTGCAAATAAATAGGTGAGCACAGTTTTTGAAACCAGAGAGAAGAGCATCACCAGTTTGTAGGAGTTAATGCTCAAATCACTGCCCAAACCCAGTCCTCCTCCAGGGGCTGGACTCATAAAAGGCACAGCCAAGGCGAGTGCTCCAATCAGCGGAGTTATAACCAGAAGTGACTGCAAATAGTGACTAAAATGAACTCTGCTTGCAATCATAAACACAAACGCTGTCACAAGATATGCCAGGTGGGCGAGGTAGGCGTTAGGGGGCAAGATGGTGACTGCCACCACAAAAAACAGCGTGACAATCAGTTTTACTCTGGGATCTAGTCCGTTGAGTATGCTGTTGTGGTGGCAGTGTGAATCGAAAAAATCGTGCTTCAATCGTTTCTTTTCTTAAGCACAAAAGCTACAAGTAATCCGACACCAAAAACAGATAGCGTGCCGATTGCGCCTGCTGTGGCAGTGGAAACGCCTTCATTTTCAATTCCGGGTACAGTATAGTCAGGAAGCGGAGCGCTTTCCCACGTTTCTTGTGCCATATCGATGAAACCTTTGTCCTCGGCAACTCTCTCAAGACCATCTGGGTGAGGAGAGGCAAAAGGTGAGATGAAAACAGCCAAAACGATAGCGAGAATCAATCCCGCTGTAAAAAACCAGAAGTTTTTGTTCTTCATTTGCCACCATCCCATAGAGCAACTAGATCGGGTCGAACACTAAGCACCAGTGACACGACCGCAGCCGTTATTATTGCTTCTCCGAGTCCGATGATTGCATGGACTGTAAACATCGACCAAGTCACTGGAACAAACTGGAATGTTCCAGAGATTGCAAGCTCGGTTGAGCAAGCGAATGATGCCAGCACAACAGAAAGCCAGGAAACAACACCAACAAGCGCGATAAAGACACCCTTATTCTTGGGCAGAATTTTCTTCAAACCCATGAAAATCCATGAAGAGACGATGCCGCCAATGAATGCCATGTTGAAGATGTTGGCACCCATTGCCAGGAGTCCGCCGTCTTTGAATATGAGCGCTTGAAGAACCAAAACTATTGTTATGACGATGAATGATGCGTAGGGACCAAGGAGGATGACCGCCAACATGGCACCCAGAAAGTGTCCCGATGTACCGATTGCGACAGGGAAATTGAGCATCTGAGCTGCAAAAATAAAGGCAGCCGTCACGGCGAGCAGTGGAACCTGCTTCTCAACAAGCTCTCTTGTGGCTTTCCATATCGAAAACCACAAGGAGGCGCCAGACACGCCAATCAGAGTGACGCTAGTCGGCAGCGAAAGAAACCCATCGGGTATATGCATAAATACACCTCCATATATTATTTGACACGCGTGATAATAGTTGCGTTAATTATTTTGGCAAGTCCATATCGAGGTAGGATAATTAAAGATATAAATTCGCCGTGTTTCCCTTGCCTTTTCCCTATCTCATGCCCCCATATCAACTGCCCAAATCAAGCTGGTTGCGTCGGTTTGAGAGCCTGGGTTCGGTGGAATTTTTATTGTGCAATGAACTTATTTTATTGTGAGTGTTCTCTCCACTCTTGCGGTTCTGCCGACCTGATCAGTGGCTGTCACAACAACCGTGTACTTGCCTGGTTCGTTGTAGGTATGCTCTGTACTTTCCCAATTTTCACCAGTAACCTCAGAAAGCTCGGAAATAGCATCGTCACCCCAGTCAACCTCAACTTCATAAGGGGACATGCCCCCATCTGTTTTGATTTTGAGTGTTATCGGTTCACCGGCCTTACCCTCAGAAGTTCTTATGTCTATGCCCACCCACTTCACCTCAATGGCAAGCGGTTTCTCTGCGATCCTTTTTCTCACCGAGATCACAGCCACATCCATGATGGTCTCAAGCTCCCCACAAGATACGTGTGCTCTATTCTCAATAATCAGTGGTTTCTCGCCGAGGGTGATATCAGAGCTGAGCTTGAATTTAAGTTCAAACATCCTCGACTGTCCTGCGCCGAGTGTGCCAACAGAGTAAATCCATCTGCTCTTGCCAATCGTCCCTGATGGTCTTGCTGTTACGAAATTTAGCTCTCTTGGGAAGCTGTCGGTGATGGTCACATTTGTCGCCTCAGCATCTCCATTGTTAGAGATTTTTATCTTGAATGTGACAAACTCATCGTCAAAAATCACTGAGCTTGAAGCGGTTTTCTTGATGGTTAGATGGGGGTATTTCTCCACAACAACATCATCACAACCACTCACTGGATTTGAAACAGCGTTGGAATACAAAATCTCAGTCCCGGTGATGGATTGCTCAAACGATGCTCTGTTCTCAATTGGATCATTGTCACAATCGAATGGGTTGTCTACTCTCACGCAGAATCTGTAGGTTTTGATTCTTGGATAGTGGTGAACATAGTTGACTTCGAAGTTGCCGGTTGCGCTTCTCTCCCACAACAGATGTGGGTTGTCAAACGAATCCAGTGTCAGGCAGGGGAGTAGGGAGCTCCCATTGTCGCGACTCACGTTCGAGACATCGCTTGTCGGGGAATATGGTTCATCATCAGCATTCACCCACTGTAATCCATCCCATTTGACATAGAGAATATCCCAGCTTCCACCGACCACAATCGAGCTTGTGTCGTCATACCAGCAAAGATTCGGGTTTCCGAGTGTATCAAGCGCCAGTGACGGCCTGTATGAGTCTCCTGTGTTTCTGCTCACATTGGCAAGGGAGTGATTGCTGGAGTAGAGGCTTCCGTCAGCTGCTAGCCAATTGCCACCGTCCCACCTCACATAGAAAATATCATGTGCACCACCAACTGCAGCTGGTTCGTTGTCAAACCAGGCGATGTGCGGATTGCCGTTGCCGTCAACCTCGATGGCAGGATGTTTGTTGGATGTGCCGCTGTTGTTGCTGACATTGGCGGCAGTTGCTGTCTGGGAGTAGGTTGTTCCGTTCGCGCATACCCATGAGCTTCCGTTCCACCGAGTGTAGAGTACATCAAAATCTCCACCTGTAATAGCTGCCGTTGTGTCGTGCCAGGTGATGTGAGGGTTGTCCGTTGGATCGAGTGCCAATCTTGCCATGGCTGATATGCCTGGGTTGTTGCTAACATTGGATGCGGCATGATTCGATGCATATGATGAACCGTCTGAGTTTACCCACTCTGTGCCATTGTGTCTTACAAAAAAGACGTCATATTCCGAACCGTTGACCGTGGCGCTGTCATCATCATACCACGCAATGCATGGGAGATTGTTTGAGTCCAGCACAAGGGAGGGGTGTTGTGACATGCCACCGTTGTCTGTGACATTTGAGTTGGCTGTCGTTGGGTTGTAAACAGAACCATCAGCGCAGAGCCAATCTGTGCCATCGTGCCAGATGTAGGTAATATCGTATCCTCCGCCTGTAATTGCGGGATCAAGCTCTCTCCAGGCGATATGGGGGTTGTCGTTAGAGTCGAGAGCAAGCGACGGGCTCCTTGACTCAAACAGTGTGTTGCTGATGTTTGCGTTCCCTGTCAGTGGGTCGTAGACGCTGCCGTCTGCTGTCACCCAGTTTGCGCCATTCCACCTTACATAGAAAATCTCATCATCCGTTGAGAGGCGTTCTCTCCACACAATGTGGGGGTTGCCTGCTGAATCAAGCGCTAGGAACCTGTCCTCGTTGGTAAATGATCCATCTGTTGTTCTGCTGACATTGATGTCCATCGGCTGGCTTGGGATAGCGCCGATGTAAGGTGAATCACCTGCCCCCACCCACCCAGAGGGTGTGGGTTGCCAACGAAGTATTGTGCCAGCAGGGCTTCCTACGGGTGGTTCGCCAAGGTTCCATATGGCACCATCCAGAGAATACTCCACTCCAGGGGTTGTCGAGCCTGGGAAAAAGCTTGTGCCGCTAGGAACTGTGTCTTGAACGAACCCATGAACCACTGGGTCGGTGTTGTCCAGCTTCTCGAACTCTATCTCATAACACAGCACATCACCGGGGTTTATCTCTACCCCATCGTCGTTAAAAACACCGTTGCCATCTGTGTCGACTGATTTTGCGATCCTGTGCAGATTGTCGTCTAAGGAGTTAAAACTTTTGGTGGTTTGAGCATTTGATGCACTATTGTCCTGGGTAAAAAATACCGAGAATGATAAAACGATTGCCAACAAGACCAACACTGTTCTCTTCATAAATAGGCACTCTCCAGGCTGTGATGTTTAGGGCGATTGTAGGCGTAGTTTGTGTTAATATCAAGCTTGGGAAGAACGTTACTGTAGTGAAGTATCACCTCATGGGAACGAGATTGTTTGATAAATGATACCAGATTGCAAAACTAGGGTACTAGCTCCCCCTTCATTCTTCTGACTAGAAGAGTGGATGAACTCTGACTGAGTGGTTAATTCACATGGAATCATATGACCTCGGATGTGTAGTCATATAGTTACCAGTAGGTTGTAAAATGTGCGTTGACCGAGGTAATAATCAACTCTAAAAAAGTGGTGCGCATTGTTTTGGAGTGAATATAGTGCGTTGTGGTTTTAGGTGTATTGACAAACCTATCTCAAATGTGGACAAACAATCCCGTAGGTTGTTGGATTAATAACCTTTGAGTCAATGTTTGCCAAATCTCACTCAGTAAACTATACTTCTGGAAAGATTATGACGGAGGAAGTGTTATGAAAAGAGCAATGGTGTTTGTTTTGTGTATGTTTTTGGTGGTAATGTTTGTTGCTTGCGGTGGTTCATCTCAAAACGGCAGTGACAATGGGCAAGAAGCGGGTGCATCGGTTGAAGATATAAACAGTCAAAATGATGCAAACCAAAGTGACTCAAAAGATATCAACCCATCGGGTGATCAGGCGGATTTGGCGCAAACAGAAAAAGAATGTGATAATTTCTTTCTTAGCTGGGACTTAGGCGATATGACCGATGTATCATTTGATTACATAGCAAGCACCAGAATTTTACAACTTCCGCTCTCAAAATGCACCGAAGGGATTTTTAAGGTAAAAGTTGAAAACAAGTGTGATGAAGAAAGAATGCTTGTGCTACCTGAGATAAATATTGAAGAATTTGAAATCAGCTTCATCGAGAACAATCTGACAATAGCTGGCAAAAGCACTGTGAATCTCAATTTGAAAATAGATTATCATAGTGGCCGAACTAAGAGTTTCAAAGCCACAATAGACAAATGCGAGGATGGATATGTTATTAAGAATCCTCTAGTTCTTGAGTTCACAGATGAACCATTTGCGCAAACCGATGAGCTTGTGTGGGAATACAAAACAGAGAAGGATACATATATTCTGAAAAAAACTGTGATTGACGATAGAGCAATTATTGTAGAGTGGCATGGTTATCCCCCAGAAGAAGCGTTGCACAAACTCGTTTGCATAGACCTTATCGGTGGAGAAATTCTGTGGAGCAAGGATTTCAAAAGACAAACGTGGTTTTATACGATGATTGACGGTGAGTTTATTGAGTTGGGTGAAAGTATTAGAATTGATGGTTATTCAAGCATTCCTTCAGTCAGAAGAACCAGAGATTATGCCACTGAACTTGGCACAGTGTACACAGATGTCGATTATTGCTATGTCGACATTGACACAGGAGACATCAAGATTATTGATGGGTTTCACACATTCTCCCACCCTAACTTCATCATCAAGGATAAAATGTATGTTATCAAAGTTCTCTATAATCCTTCAGGAAACATCCAAGAAAATGTGTCGAAAGATACCTTTATTGCTTGTCTGGATTTATCTACCTGCAAAATGATCTGGGAGAAGAGGTTTGATGAAGGAACAAATATATATTCGGTAACTATAGATTATGGCAAATCTGTCAATATGTACACAAAAGGCATGAATGGTTTTGGAAATGGAGTGACTCTCGATGATAAAACTGGAGAGGAAATTGAAACAATAGTAGATGATAGATTCAGTGGACTAGATGACCATTTGATTAATTCAAAGGTAGAGATAACAAAAACAGATATCGAAGTTCCCAATGATGATGGTGACAAATGCTATTACAAAAAGGTGAGTTACCTGAATCAAGATGATGGCAGTGTTGTCTGGGAGTGGGATGATATGTTTTTCGATATTGCTCCTGTCCCCCCCTGGAAAGGTGGCTATAAAGATTTGAGCGGGATAAAGGCTGCTTGGTGGGTAATCATCGAAGGGGGAGATGGTTGGCCAACATACATTGATGTGTATGATGGTCGTGACAGCGAGTACGAATATCTAATGTATATGAGAGACTATAAGAAATTCACTTCACATAAATACAATTCCACCAACTTCTCCAGCAACCTATTTGACAGTATCATGTGTGTTGAGCTTGCAACAGGCAAAATTGTTTGGAATCACGAGAAGATTGGCGAAATTGGACACAACCACTGGTATCCGGTTGCCAGATATGGTGATGTGATTGTCTATGATGGCAATATTATTGATTGCAAAACAGGAGAGATATCAGAAACCAAAACCACAAATATGGACTACTATAAACTCACTCCAGTACACTTATCAGTGATTCGAAACGCAAATACACGAATTGATGGCTCAAATTTGTTTTCAGTTGACACTGTGAATAAAAACAACCTAAGCATTGAAGCTTCACTTGAATTCATCTTAAACAAACCATCATACGAGGAAATATATGTCTTCGATGATTCATATGTTGTCGTCTATGATAATGGAATATCTGGTTTCAAAAGGAACGATATCTCTCAATAGACCACAAACTCTGAACAATAACAACAACTATGAAACCAACGGGAAGGCAAACAAATGGGTATTAGCTCAAATCAATTGACTATTCCCCCATTCTTTGGCAAAATGGGCTGTTAACACACTCACTACCGGAGGATTAAGGAAATGGATGCCAGCAAGATGCCAGCAGCATATGACCCAAAGAACGTCGAGGACAGAATCTACCAGTTCTGGCTAGACGGTGGGTGGTTTCACTCAGAACCTGATAATCGCGAACCCTTTGTTGTTATGATGCCGCTGCCAAACGTAACAGGCATTTTGCACACAGGACATGCCCTAAACAATGGTCTCCAGGACTTGGTCGTTCGCTTCAATCGCATGAGAGGCAAAAACGCGATGTGGATGCCGGGAGTTGACCACGCTGGAGTTGCCACACAAATCGTGGTTGAGCGAGATCTCTATGAGCGTGAGGGCAAGTCCAGGTTTGACATCGGTCGCGACGAGTTTGTCAAAAAAGTTTGGAATTGGAAGGAAACACACGGCAACATCATCACAAGCCAGCTAAAAAAGCTTGGAATATCGTGCGATTGGGACAGATTCTCCTTCACCATGGACGAGGGTTACCAAAAAGCTGTCAAAGAGGCTTTCTGTCACTACTACGAGAAGGGCTACATCTACAAGGGCAACAAGGTCATCAACTGGTGTCCGAACTGCCAGACAGCCATCTCTGATGTCGAGGTTGAGCATGAGGATGTTGGTGGTCACCTCTGGCATGTTAGATATCCATTTGAGGACAACCCATCTGACGGTGTTGTTATTGCTACTACAAGACCTGAGACAATGCTTGGCGACACCGCAGTTGCAGTCAATCCAGGTGACGAAAGATACAAAAACCTTGTTGGCAAAAAGGTCGTTCTACCGATTGTCGATAAGCCAATCCCGATTGTTGCTGACGACTATGTAGACATGGAGTTTGGGACAGGTGTGGTCAAGATAACGCCTGCTCACGACCCCAACGACTTTGGGGTGGGACAGCGTCACAACCTGCCAATGCCTGTTATCATGGGGCCAGATGGCAAACTAACTGCTGTGCCAGAGAGATATAAGGGCATGACCATGTTGGCAGCTCGCAAGAAGATCGTTGCTGAGCTTGAGGAGAAGGGGCTTCTTGTGAAGGTTGAAGACCACCTCCACGCTGTCGGTCATCACGACAAGTGCAAGACAAGAGTTGAACCGCTCCTCTCGAACCAGTGGTTCATGAAGATGAAAGAGCTTGCTGCACCTGCCATCAAGGTTGTTGAGGACGAGAAGGTCAAGTTTATCCCAGCCAGGTGGACAAAGGTCTACTACGAGTGGATGAACAACATCCAGGACTGGTGTCTCTCCAGGCAGTGCTGGTGGGGACATCGAATCCCGATATTTTATTGCAACGACTGCAACCACATATTTGCAGACAGAGGCAATCCTTCTGAGTGTCCAAAGTGCGGAGGAAGCGTCAGACAAGACGAAGACTCTCTTGATACCTGGTTCTCATCAGCCCTTTGGCCATTTGCCACACTCGGTTGGCCAGAAAAAACAGCTGATCTTGAGTACTATCATCCAGGCTCAGTTTTGATAACAGCCCATGACATCATATTCTTCTGGGTAGCTCGCATGATTTTCTCCTCGCTTGAATTCATGGGTGATATCCCCTTTACACACACCTACCTCACAGGACTTATTCGCGATGAGCAGGGACGCAAGATGAGTAAGTCCCTCAAAAACGCAATTGACCCACTTGATGTGATTGAAAAATATGGCACAGACGCCCTCAGATTCACCCTCATGTTCCTCTCAACTGCAGGCGGACAAGACATTAAACTAGGCGACAGCGCGCTTACCGAGAGCAGGAACTTCATCAACAAGCTCTGGAACGCATCGCGCTTTGTCATCATGAACCTCGATGGTTTTGAACCAGGAGAACCAGAAGGGCTTGCCTTCATCGATAGGTGGATTCTCTCAAGACTCAAAGAAACCACAACCGAGGTCATAGACGCATTTGAAAACTACGATATCGGGCGTGGAGTCAGAGCGATGAACGACTTCTTTTGGTCGGATTTCTGCGACTGGTATGTTGAGCTTACCAAGCAGCCAATCCAAGAAGGTGGAGCAGAAAAACTTCGCACACAGCGGGTTTTGCACAAGTGCCTCGATGCAATCCTCAAGCTCCTCCATCCAGTCATCCCGTTTGTCACCGAGGAGATTTGGCAATCAGTTCCTCACGATGGGCAAACCATCATGATACAAGATTATCCAAAACCAGAGGATTTTGCCTTTGATGCTGATTCGGTTGCTGATATGAATAAGCTCCAGGAGGCAATCAGGTCAATCCGCAACCTCAAAGCCCTCCTTCGTATCCATCAGGGAATTGTGCCATGCAGCTACAGCGCGGAAGGCAGCTCAAAGGAACTGCTTGAGCGCGAGAAAGCCCAGATTATAAAACTCTCTAGGGTTGAGGGTTTTGATTATGTGTCCTCAAAACCAGAGGGAACTGTCGCAGCGGTTTCAGGAGATATGACATTCTACCTCGATGTTGCGGGAAAGATTGATATTGCTGAGGAACTCAAGCGAATTGACGACAGACAGAAGAAAGCTCAAGCAGAGCTTGACAAGATTGTGAAACTCCTCTCCAATGAAGGATTTGTCGCCAAAGCTCCGCCAGATGTCATAGAAAAAAACAAGGCAAAACAGGCTGAGCTTGGGGCAGAGCTTGAAGGATTGTCCCTGCTTGCTGCATCCCTAAAGGATTGACGAACAACTCAATCTGGGGGATGCAGTGTGAATCCCCCAGACTTTTGTTTTCTCAAGGAAGTATCGATCATTATATAGAGTTTAAAAATATACCTAATGTGTGGTGTATAAGTTGCTTATCAGTAAATAAGGTATTTATTATTCAATGATATATTCTTTTGATTTACCTTATGAAAAGCCCATTTAATCAGGAATATTTCCATAGTTAAACGCTTGCATATATATTAAATCTAGGCTATAATCCTCCCTCAGGAGGAGTAGACATGAGAAAACTTGCGGGTTTTGCTGTCTTTGCGGTGCTTGTTGTGTTCTTGGTTTCACAGATGGCTCCAACAACTGCCTTGTGGGGAATAAAGGGTTCATCGTTCCCAATCGCTTCTGGTTCAACGCTCAAGTATCTGCCAATAATTGCCGGCGATGCTGTTGCCTGGGCAGAATATGACCCTGAAAATCCTGGCTACGTCATCAAGTATAAAGACTTGAAAAAGGGCGATGTCGTTGTTCTTTCTGACAATCCAGATTATTGGATATATGCTCCTTGGGGTAGGAACGGTGGAATGTATATGACCGACAAATTCTGCTATTGGATGGCAAGAGAGTATGAAGGTGGAAGGTTGATAATCTGCCTTTATGACCTGCAAAGAGACAGAGAAATCCGTATCAGAGAGGATAAGGCGCACAGCTGGATGCCCGCAATGGATGGCAATACTCTGGTATACCAAAGGTATGGTTTCGACTGCGATGCCTGGAAATGGCAGCGTCAAGTCATGGTGAAAAATGTCCACTCCAACAAGGATGCCGAGGCTGTCTACACCTTCGAAAAATGGCCGCGTTCACTTGTCGCATCCAATGGATACGCCACCTGGGATGATAATGGTAAGATATACCTACTGGACATAAACAAAGGACTCGCCACGTACGTCACAGGCTCTGACATGGAGATGTGCTTCTCGCCAATTGTTCAAGGTGATCACTTGTTCTACACAAGACTTAACTCACTCAATCAGTACACTATCTATGGCTACAACATCAAGGATAAAGTTCATTTCAAGGTCTATGATGGTAATATGGACCTCAACCAGTATGCCAGGTTCAACCCAGAGTCCGACCACCTTGTCTTTATCTTGGAGTCAGGCGACACAACAACATGGGGCGCGAAACTTTACAGAATCATGCTCTATGACAATAAGACTGGTGAAATCAAAGAAATCCCAACATCTGGCTATTGTTGGCTCAGAAACCAGTCTGCCTACAAGGAATACGTTGTTTGGAACGAGTATAACTTTTCAGCAAGGCGCTGGGAGGTCAAGCTCTATGACAACAAGGACAGTTCGATCACTGTTCTGAGCTATAATTGCCGTCCGGAATGGTATCCCACAATCGACAAACACGTGGCAGTGTGGGTCGACCTCACCGCAGGGTGGTACAACGGAACAATCATGGGCTTTAAAATCACAGGCAATGTAGAAAAGAAAAAATAAAGAAATCGCAGACTGAGCATCGATTGTCTGGCATGATATCGGACAATTGAGGCATGAGCCCCTTCAATCCATCCGGACTTGAAGGGGCTTTTTTGGTGTTTTTTTGTAGGGAAACTGATGTTTTGTTTCTGAAGGGAGTTCATATTGTTGTTTTCATTTGTAAAAAATCGTATCCGATGTGTGTAAGTCTGTGACAGAGAAAACTCCAGCTTGAAATGTGTTTGTGTTGTTACAATCTTACTTCAACAATTCATTTTAGGATTCGACTCCGATGTTTTTCCTGGGTCGGATTAATATTGTCCCTTTTTAGGTATTCTTAGAGTGGACGGGGTTTGACAAACTGTGTTTTATGTATATATTGAACTATATGAGCCAAAATACTTCAAAAAGTTTAAGAAACGAGATACTCACCAATCAACAAGCCTTTTTGCATAGGTGTTTAATCTGTACTGGGTGTGGGTGTGAATTGGACTTTAGAGTCAATGAAAACGGCAATGGATTTGTTCTCTGCGAGAATTGTCAAACTAAACACCCAATTACCAGTGGCTACATCGACACGCTCAGTGAAAAACCCGCCAAGGACACTCTCGCCCAAAGGATTATGAAATGGAACCCGATTGTGAATATCTATGAGGGTAAACTTTGGAGAAACAGTTTCTGGGCAGCGAGTCTTTTTGGAATAAATCTTGACGCTGAGATGGATATGATTTCACATGTTCACTCACTCTCCCACGATGCGCTGTTTCTCGACCTTGCCTGCGGCCCTGGACTCTACGCAAGAATGTTCGCAAAAAAAGCGACGGATGGCTTTGTCGTTGGGCTTGATTATTCCCCACAGATGTTGACCAAGGCGGTGTCACTTGCGAAGAGAGATAATCTGAAAAACATTACGTTTATCAGGGGAGATGCGCATAATCTATCCTTTGGGGATGGGTGTTTCGGTGGGGTAAACTGCACTGGTGCGTTCCACCTTTTCCACGATCCTGGCAAGGTACTCGATGAGATATATCGCATCACAAAAACTGGAGCCAAACTCACAATCGGCTGTGGTAGAAGGCTTGCAAGGGGGAACACGAGGTACAGTGAGAGGCTGCTCTCGATCAATACATTCAGCCCTGATGGTGTTTCAGGGCTGCTTCTTGAGCATGGCTTTACTCCGCAACTCCACTACACAGGGAAATACTGGATTGTCCTGAGTGGAACCAGGATTGATTGAGCGTATTTTCTAAACCGGATACTTGAACAAAGCTTAGCCCATGTCAATGAAGTGTGTACTCGCCACTTTTGTTTGTCAGGTGCTTGCCAATGCTTGCTCAGTTCGTATCATGAGCACAGAGACAAAACAGGGAGTGTGATTCATGCTACAGGAAGAGCTGGTTGCAGAATTTATTGCCACAGAGGACAAGAGGGTGGAAGCGTCTGGCCTTGTCACAAAAGCGGAACAAGACGCCGCAACAATCTACAACGAAGCAATAATGATGGAGAAGCGATTGTTCGACAGAATTCAGAGTGAAATTGTAAAAACAGGTGGCGCGGAAACCGAGGACACGAAATATCTGCATTCGCTCTGTTCAGGGGCATGCAGGGGGCTGTATCTCTCCTATAAAGCAATTGGCAAATTGACGTTGTCTGAGATGTATTTCAAACTTTTTGAGGAACACTCACTCAAGTCTGATTATGACTATGTTCTTGGGTTTTATCATCAAGAACTTGCCAGAAGACAAATGAAACAGAGCAGAAAAGATGAAGCAATACAAAATTACAAGAAGTCCATAGACCACTTCATCAAGTCTGGTCAAACCGATGAGATTCCTGAGCTTGTCCATGAGCAAGCGCTTCTCTATGTTGCTGCAAAAAATTTTGATTTTGCGGAAGATGTTTACGACGAAACCAAGAGAGTTCTGAAAGAGCATGATTTGACTGATTGTTTGAACTCACTTGAAGATGGTCAAATGGCGATAATCGAAGAGAAGAAAGATTGGGCGGAGAATTCATACTTGCTTGACTAGAAGTGTATTTTGCTATTTTAGATAAGGCTTCTTCATTCATCGAAGAATTTGACGGATGAGAAATGTATTTGATTTGGATTGTTATGACTGCAGAAATCCTTGATTGGTTTTATTTGATTTTGTTTGCCCTAATGCACATAAACCCCGGAAAGTGTGTCAGCTTCTCGTAGTCTTCTGGCTCGAGTTCTTTGAATTTCTCTGTGGGTTTTGGCTCAATCAATCGCTCCATCACAAACCCAGCTTTAAAGAGTCCTTCCGTGTATTCACTCAGTGGTCGCCTGAATCCTGGCACATCCACAGGTTCCCCAAACCCCCACCATGTCCAGACAAAATACTCAGTCGCAAAGTAGTTTTCTGATTTTGTGTACCGAAAGTCAAAAAACGGGTGACCAGCTGAGAAGACAAAGACACCGCCAGGTTTTAGTACCCTTGAAACCTCTGAGAAGGTGAACTCCACGTCCTTGAGATAATCTGCCACAAGGGGGGCGATGGCAACATCGAAGCTCTCATCATCAAAAGGCAGCCTTTTATCAAGGTCTGCCTCGACCACCTTCGCCCTGCCACCCAATCTGTTCCTGGTTATCTCAAGCATGTTTGGAGTGATGTCACAACAAGTAACGACAGCGCCAAGTTTAAGGAGCTGCTCCCCATACCATCCAGGCCCACACGCAAGGTCTAGCACCTGCCTCCCCGCCACATCTGGCAATAGCGACATGGTGGCAGGGCGCTCATAGTATGCGTTGTGCGCCTTCGTGTCAGACTTTTCGAAGTAGGGCTGTGCGAGTTGTTGGTAGGCGGAGAGGGCGATGGGCTCATTATCATCTGACTTGTTGCTGTTGTTTGGCATGATGCAGACAAGTTTAGCAGGATGTGCGATTTGAGCAAATAATAATTTTGGTGGCTACATGTTGGACTGGATGCTCATTCGAAGCAATAGAGTCTCCAATTTATCATATTCTGAACAAGCACACCTCTCTCGTCAACCCAGAGGATTCTTGAACTTCCACTCACATCCTCTCTGCTGATGTACCACTTGGTCTCGCCTGTGAATGGATTGACACACTTAAGCTCTGTCTCGTTCTCTATTATAAAGTGAGACCCCAAAACTCTGATTATGGCGTAGTTTTGCTCAAGAATATCTTCTTTGAGGTACACAATATCATCTGGCTTTTCTGGATTTATGAGGAAGTAAAATTTGATGTTTTCTGATTGCCTGTTTGGGGACATCTGTGGGATGTAGGTCAATGGAAATGAGTGTTCATTTGGCACATGCAACCTGAAAGCATTTGACTCATCGATCGTGTATGTAAACCGCTTGCTGTCGTTTTCAAAACTATTCTCATGGTCTGGTTTGAGTTTGTTACCTGCCCAGCTATAACCAACTGGCGCAAGTCTGGTGGCTATATATGTAGCTTTTCCACTTTCATTGCTATTCACGTTTGGTGAATTGGAGTCAATACCGACATATCCAAGAATATGACCTTCAAAATAATCAAAACCAAGCAGTTTTATATATTCGCCTTCACTGGTTTTGATTAACTCTGACACATCTATAGTCTCCCCGAATCTGTCTCTGGATTCATCGTACTTTTTGAGAGTAAGTCCATCTTGCAGCCAGATCTGATTACCAAGAACAAACACATTGTTATATTCGC